>Ga0209257_1000027_pt1 | contig 703541 bp, 688 predicted proteins | sample AraplaCvi_mCL_r2_FD_184277 | JGI IMG/M metagenome (GOLD analysis project Ga0209257, IMG submission 184277) | Arabidopsis root microbial communities from North Carolina, USA - plate scrape MF_Cvi_mCL_r2 (SPAdes) (version 2) | ecosystem: Host-associated > Plants > Roots > Endosphere | place... | reverse complement strand
AGGTTCCCAGCAGCCAATCGAGCGTACCGCCGATCACTGCTCCTCCGACCATGGAACCGATCAGTTCGGCCAGCACGCGGTTCCCGAGGCGATAGCTGGCATCGCCCTTGGTATCCACGGCGCCGGTCCTGATCGCCTCTTCCGTCTTTGCTCGCCGAAGTCGCTCGTCGAGCGAGTTAAGGCGCGCATCCTCGGGCAAGGGGTCCAGTCCGGGCTCGTTCTCGGCCAATTGCCTCTCCTGTCAGCCGTTTCCGGCAGGCCAGACGCATGTGCCGAGCGGCGAGCCCGCCAAGGCAGGGGCCGATTAGGATGGGGGGCGGGCTGAGTCAACCGTTGCGGTTTCTTGACAGCCCCGTCCCCTGGCGCAGCCAGAACGCTGCCCCTCCCTTCAAGGGAGGAGCAAGGCGTGGGTCATCGGTGGACGGGGATCCATGCCCCGCTCGTCGCCCGAGGCTCGTGCCGGACGCTCGCGCCGCGCGCGACCAACCCAAGCCCTCCCTTGAAAGGGAGGGGCTTTCATATGACAACACCTCCCCATGCCCGCCGACGCCCTCGACGCCTCCGGCCACCGCGCGCGCCTGCGCCAGCGCCTGTTCGAGGGCGGACCGGACGCGCTGCTCGATCACGAGCTGGTCGAATATCTCCTCGCGCTCGCCATCCCGCGCCGCGACACCAAGCCGCTCGCCAGGGCGCTGCTCACCGAGTTCGGCGGGATCGGCGGATTGCTCACCGCGGACGCAGAGGCGCTCGCCCGCGTGCCCGGCATGGGCGAGACCAGCGCCGCCGCGCTCAAGACCGCCCACGCCGCCGCGCTCCGCCTGCTCCGCGCCGAGGTCGCCGAGCGCCCGATCCTCGCCAACTGGCAGGCGCTGCTCGACTATCTGCGCGCCGACATGGCGCATCACGCGATCGAGCGCGTCCGCGTACTGCACCTCAATGCGCGCAACATGCTGATCCGCGACGAGTTGATGAACGAAGGCTCGGTCGACGAGGCGCCGGTCTATGTCCGCGAAGTGGTCCGCCGCGCGATCGATCTCGGCTCGGCCGCGATCATCCTCGTCCACAACCATCCCTCGGGCGATCCCTCGCCCAGCCGCGCCGACATCGAGATCACCCGGCAGATCGCCGAAGCGGGCAAGCGCCTCGGCATCGCGGTGCACGATCACATCATCATCGGCACCGACGGCCATACCAGCCTGCGCGCGCAGGGGCTGATCTAGCCTCCGCATCTGAAACATGACGCCTCCCTTCCACACGCGATGGGCGACCGCAGCCGATCTCCCGACGTTGCGCGCGCTCATGGCACGCGCCATCGATACCTTGCAGACGGGCTTCCTGTCGCGGGAACAGGTGGCGGCGAGCCGCGCGATCATGGGCCTCGACACCCAGCTCGTCGCGGACGGCACCTATCTTGTCGTCGAGCTGGCCGGGCGCATCGTCGGATGCGGCGGCTGGAGTCGGCGCGCCACGCTGTACGGCGGCGACCATAGCGCCGCCCTGCGCGATCCTGCGCTCCTCGATCCGTTGCGCGATGCGGCGAAGGTCCGCGCGATGTACACGCACCCCGATTTCGCCCGGCAGGGCATCGGGCGCCTCGTCCTGACGACTTGCGAGAATGCCGCGGCGGCCGAAGGTTTCGCGTCGGTCGAGCTGATGGCGACGCTGAGCGGCCAACCGCTCTATGCAGCATGCGGCTATGAAAGCGTCGAAACGACCGAAGCGATCGTAGAAGGCATCGGCGTTCCGCTCGTGCGGATGCGGAAAGACCTTCCGGCGGCCGGCATCGTGCGGCCATGAAGCCGCCGGCACGCCAAACGGCCGCCGGAGACAAATCCGACGGCCGCTCGGGAGCCGCGCCATGCGTAGGGCGCGAGGGAGATCAGGACGGCTTGGGCGTCAGGAAATTGGTGAGCTCGGCCTGATTGATCGCCTTGCTCTTGTCGGCGTCGGCGGCGGCGAAGGCCTGGCCGAGCCAGACATTGGCGTCGGGCGAACCGGGAACGAAGGCCGGCTCCGAAGCCTTGCGCAGCGCGCTCATCCAGGCCCCGAACTCGACGTCGCTCAGCATGCCGTTCGAGTCCTTGTCATAGCTGCCGAAATCGCGGCTCACTGCCTGCGCGACCTGATCCTGCGTCGCCGCGGGCTGGGCGGCCGGCTGGGCCGAAGCCGTCCCCGCGCCGCTGGTGCCGCCCGGCACCGCCTCAGGCGCGGGCTGGTTGGGCTGCGCCGGCTGTGCGGGTTGCGCCGGCTGCCCGGGGGTCGGCTGCGCGGCCTCGGTGGCCGGCGCCGGAGTCGCCGCGGGCGCCTCCTCGACGGTGCCCGAGCCCTGCGTGCCCGGCGCCGCATCGTCGGTCGTTGCCGGCGTCGCAGGCTTGGGCGTTTCGGCCTTGGGAGCAGCCTGCTGCTCGGCCGGCTTCGTTTCGGTCGCCGGCTTGTCCTGCGCCAAGGCTGGCGCGGCAACAAGCATCGAAGTAGCCAAAAGAACAGCTTTCAACATCTGCGCAATCTCCTCTCGATTTGCTTCCGGCCAAAGTCGATTGGCGGAGCATGAATGGATGATATTCACAGATATGAACCTTTCGGCTGCTATGCTTGTTCCAGCCCCCTACTATTGATAACACGCTTCGACCCCGACAAACGGCACTTCATCGCATTTCATTTGCCGTGTTGCTCCAGCGCAACGCGGTCCTGCGAAGCGAAGTTTATTCCGGGCTTGCGAATCTCGCCCGATTCCATGGCTCGCCCCGGCCGTCCCGCTTACCCCTGTCGCCGAATTCATTTTCCACGGAGTTTGGCGTGAAGCGTTTCCGGATGTTGATGCTACCGGCCCTCGCGATCTTCTCCGCGAATACGGCGCGGGCGCAGGGTTTCACGCCGAATCCGGGCCTCGGCTTCTCGGCAGCCGAACCGATCGGAAAACCCTTTGCGCTGCCCGCCGGGATCGAGCTTCGTCAGCCGATCAAACCCTATACCTCCTCGCGTCCGCAGGATTGCGGCAACAAGGACGAGAAGAAAAAGGTCTATGGCACCGATGGCGATCTCATCGCGCTGTGCCTCATCTTCAGCAACCGGAGCGGCGCACCTACCACCGTCGCGCTGCCGCCCGGGCTGATCTTCCGATCGCGCAATGTGAAGAAGCAGAACGGCATTCTGGTACAGCGCGTGGTGATCGAGGTGCCGCCCGTTCCCGTCTTCTACGCGCCGCTCCTGCTCTATTGCGCCAATGGCAACCGTCCCGGGCCGCGTTCGGAAGACCTCTACGAGCTCGGGCCGATCGCCGACAGGCCGGAACTTACGACGCTGTTCCGCAAGCTCGCGGGCAAGGACCTCGCCGAAAACCAGATGATCCAGGGCTTTGTCTGGAACACCACCGCCACGGGCGAGATCAGCGAGTTCGTCGATATGATGGATACGCTGCTGCGGCCGTACATGCGCTGAGGCGAGCCGCGGCCCGCCGCCCGGCACGGCTCGCCTTGCCGCCAGGTTCCTCCGGCTGCTAGGGGCGCGCGCAAGCCCGTCCCTGTCGGAGATACACCATGGTCCCCCGTTACTCGCGGCCGGAGATGACCGCGATCTGGTCGCCCGAAGCCCGTTTTCGCATCTGGTTCGAGATCGAGGCGCACGCCACCGAGGCACTCGCCGAGCTCGGCGTAGTGCCCAAATCGGCCGCAAAGGCATTGTGGGACTGGTGGGCAACCAACCCCGCGATCGACGTCGCGGCGATCGACGCGATCGAGGCGGTGACCAAGCACGACGTCATCGCCTTCCTCACCTGGGTCGCCGAGCAGGTCGGCGAGGAAGCGCGCTTCATGCACCAGGGCATGACCAGCTCGGACGTGCTCGACACCTGCCTCGCGGTCCAGCTCGCCCGCGCTGCCGACATCCTTCTCGCCGATCTCGACCAGCTGCTCGCGATTCTCGAGCGCCGGGCGAAGGAGCATAAATTCACCCCGACGATCGGCCGCAGCCACGGCATCCATGCCGAGCCGGTCACCTTCGGGCTCAAGCTCGCCGAGGCCTATGCCGAGTTCAAGCGCAGCAAGGCGCGGCTGGTCGCTGCGCGCGCGGACATCGCGACCTGCGCGATCTCGGGCGCGGTCGGCACCTTCGCCAATATCGATCCGCGCGTCGAAGCGCATGTCGCCGAAAAGCTCGGCCTCGCGGTCGAGCCGGTCTCGACCCAGGTGATCCCGCGCGATCGCCATGCGATGTTCTTCGCGACGCTCGGCGTGATCGCCTCGTCGATCGAGCGGCTCGCGGTCGAGGTCCGCCACTTGCAGCGCACCGAAGTGCTCGAGGCGGAGGAATATTTCTCGCCCGGCCAGAAGGGCAGCAGCGCGATGCCGCACAAGCGCAATCCGGTGCTCACCGAAAATCTCACCGGCCTCGCCCGCATGGTGCGCAGCGCGACCATCCCGGCGATGGAGAACGTCGCACTCTGGCACGAGCGCGACATCAGCCACTCCTCGGTCGAGCGCTATATCGGCCCCGATGCGACGATCACGCTCGATTTCGCGCTCGCCCGGCTCAGCAATGTCATGGACAAGTTGCTGGTCTATCCGGAACGGATGCAAAAGAACCTCGACCGGATGGGGGGCCTCGTCCATTCGCAGCGCGTCCTGCTCGCGCTCACCCAGGCCGGGGTCAGCCGCGAGGACAGCTATCGCCTCGTCCAGCGCAACGCGATGAAGGTGTGGGAATCGGACGGCCAGCTCTCGCTGCTCGAGCTGCTCAAAGCCGATCCCGAAGTCACCGCGGCGCTCTCTCCGCAGGAGCTCGAGGACAAGTTCGACCTCGGCTATCACTTCAAGCAGGTCGATACGATCTTCGATCGCGTCTTCGCTTGAATCCCACGCACAAGGCCTTGCGCGCCGGCACCGCCGAGGCGCACGACCGGGTCGACGCCGCCTTCGCGGCGTTCGACCTCGCCGACCGGGAGAGCTACGCCGCCTTCCTGCGCGCGCATGCCGAGGTGCTGCTGCCGCTCGAGGCGGCGCTGCCGGGCGAGCGAGTCACGCCCGACTGGGAAGAGCGCAAGCGCGGAGCGCTGTTGAAGGAGGATCTGGCGTTTCTCCCGAAACCCGTTCACCTGGAGCCCGATGGAGAGTCGCCGTTCGACAAGTTCCCGGCGAACGACGACCTGAGCGCCATCGCCGGCGCGCTCTACGTGATCGAAGGCTCGCGCCTCGGCGGGCGCTTTCTCGCCCGGCAATTGCCCCGCGGATTCCCCCGCGCGTACCTTGATGCAGATCAACCATCTGAAAAATGGCGCAATTTACTGGATCGCCTCGAACCTATCCTCTATCAGCCGGCGCAACTGCAGTCCGCCCTGGCCAGCGCCCACAGCGTGTTCACGGCCTTTGAGCGTTCCGCGCGACGCTGGGCGAAAGGCTGAACTTGGCGGATAGCGATCAGTTCGAGGTCGACCTGACCAATTGCGACCGCGAGCCGATCCACGAGCTCGGCGCGATCCAGCCTTTCGGTTTCCTGCTCGCGCTCTCCACCGACTGGCTGATCCGCCGCGCCTCGGCGAACATCCACGAATTCCTGGATGTCGAGGCAGGCGAGCTGCTCGGCACCTCGGCGATCGCGCTGTTCGGCGAGCATGCGGTGCACACGCTGCGCAACCGCCTCGCGGTGCTGCGCGGCGCCGACGCGGTCGAGCGCGTGTTCGGCCTCACCATCGCCAATGGCCGCCGCCTGGATTTCGCGCTCCACATGATGGGCGACGTCATCATCCTCGAGGGCGAGAATAGCGGCGAGGAGGCTGCGTCCGACGCCGGCTCGGCGATCCGCGCGATGATGGCGCGGCTCGACGCGACCGGCGACACCGCCAGCTTCTATCGCGAGGGCGCGCGTCAGGTCCGCGCGCTGACCGGTTTCGACCGGGTGATGGTCTATCGCTTCGATCGCGACGGTTCGGGCATGGTCGTCGCCGAAGCCGCGCGCGCCGGGATCGGCAGCTTCCTCGATCTGCGCTATCCCGCCTCGGACATCCCGCAACAGGCGCGCAAGCTCTATCTGCGCACGCCCTTCCGGATCATCGCCGACGTCCATGCCGCTCCGGTGCCGATCCTGCCCCGGCTCGACGAGACCGGCGCGCCGATCGACCTGTCGCTCTCGGTGCTGCGCTCGGTCTCGCCGATCCATATCGAATATCTCAAGAACATGGGCGTGGGCGCGTCGCTGTCGATCTCGATCATCGTCGAAGGCCAGCTCTGGGGGCTGTTCGCCTGCCATCATTACGGCCATCGCCGGCCAAGCTTCGAACGCCGCTCGATCGCCGAGCTCTTCGGCCAGATGTTCGCGCTCAAGCTCGAGAGCCGCGAGCGCAAGGAATTGCAGGCCTATGAGAGCAGCGCGCGCGCAAGCAGCGATCGGCTGCTCGCCGCGGTGGCCGGCGACGCGACGTTGCTCGACAATCCCGATTGGCTCGGCACAATGCTGCGCGAGACCGTGCCGTGCGACGGCATCGCGATCTGGATCGACGGCAAATGCTCGCACAGTGGATTTACGCCGCCGCCCGAGGCCTTCCCAACGCTGGTCCGTCGGCTCAACGCGATGGCGGCCGGGCGCATCTTCGCGACCGACCGGCTCGCCGAGACGCTGGACACCGCCGAGGCCTATAGCGACGTCGCCGCCGGCTTGCTCGCCATCCCGATCTCGCGCTCCCCGCGCGACTATGTGCTGCTGTTCCGGCAGGAGAAGGTGCGCACGGTCAAATGGGCCGGCGATCCGCACAAGCCCGCCCAGCTCGGCCCGCACGGCGCGCGCCTGACCCCGCGCAAGAGCTTCGAATTGTGGAGCCAGGAAGTCCGCGGTCGCTCCGAACTCTTCTCCGCCGCCGAGGTGCGCGTCGCCGAAATGCTCCGCGCCTCGCTGATCGAAGTCGTGCTGCGCCTGTCCGACGATGCGCAGGAGGAGCGCCGCCGCTTCTCCGAGCGGCAGGAACTGCTCATCGCCGAGCTCAACCACCGCGTCCGCAACATCCTCAGCCTGATCCGTGGGCTCGTGCGCCAGTCGCTCGATCCCGATGCCGACACGCGCAACACGATCGCGCTGCTCGAGGGCCGGATCGAGAGCCTCGCCCGCGCGCACGATCAGATCACCCAGGACAATTGGTCCGCCGCGCCGCTCGGCCGGCTGATCGAGACCGAGGCCGCGGCCTATCTCGGCGGCAAGAGCCGGCGGCTCGTCTGCAGCGGCCCCGCGGTGCTGCTCCACCCCAATGCCTTCTCGACACTGGCCTTGGTGTTCCACGAACTGATGACCAACTCGGCCAAATATGGCGCGCTGTCGGACGGCGGCACCGTGCAGGTCGAATGGCGACTCGACGATAGCGGCGATCTGCATATCGACTGGCACGAGCGCGGCGGACCGGCGGTGCAACCGCCCAAACGTCAGGGATTCGGCACCACGATCATCCAGCGCTCGATCCCCTATGATCTCGGCGGCGAGGCCGAGGTCCGCTACGCCGTGACCGGTTTGGAAGCCGCATTCCGCGTGCCCGCGCGTCATGTCGCCGCGAGCGATCCGGACCGCGTCCCGGCCGCCGCGATGAGCGTCGCGGCCGAACCCGGCTTCGCTCGCGCGGTACTGACCGGCGCGGCGCTGCTCGTCGAGGACAGCCTGATCATCGCGATGGACGCAGAGGACATCCTCGCCCAGCTCGGCGCCGCCCGCGTCGTCACTGCGGCGAGCATCCGCCAGGCGCAGCACGAGATCGAACGCGACACGTTCGAAGTGGCGGTGCTCGACGTCAATCTCGGGAGCGAGACCAGCATCTCGATCGCCGACGCGCTGCGCGCCAGAGCCGTGCCCTATGTCTTCGCCACCGGCTATGGCGAGCAGCTCCGCCTGCCGCCCGAGCACGAAGGCGCGCCGGTGATTCAGAAACCCTATACGCTCACCAGCCTCGCCCAGGCGCTCGCGCTGGCCGTGCGCCGGCCCTGACGCCCGCTTTTCACAAGGGACGTTCGCGGTTAGCCTGCGCCCTGGGGAAATGGGGGAACGGGCGATGGCGATCGGGGCATCGGTAGGCAGGAACGGCATCAACGAGCTCGCCGATGTTCTCGTCGTCCAGCATCTGCTCAACGATTGGCTGACCACCCTCCGCCAGCCGCTGGTGCCGACCAAGGGCATTTGCGGGCCGATGACGATCGAGACGATCGAGGCCTTCCAGACGCGCGTGCTCGGCAGCACCGCACCCGATGGCCGCATCGATCCCGGCGGCAAGACGTGGAACGCGCTCACCGCGCGCAACTTCGCCCCGGCGCCGGCGCCCGCCCCCACCCCGGCACCCGCCGCGGCTCCGAAGCTCAGCGGCGCCGCGTGGTGGCAGGCGAATCAGGCGCGCTTCCCGAACAGCGCGGCAGTCGCCGACCTCGTCCCGCCGTTCCGCGACAAGGTCACGGCGTTCATCGCCGCGCTCAAGGATGCCGGCGCCTCGGTCAAGGTCTCGGCGACTCGCCGGAACCCCACCCGCGCGCAGCTGATGCATTTTTGCTGGCGCGTCGCCCATGGTTCGGTGGCGCCGAAGAACGTGCCGGCGATCGCCGGCTGCGACATTCAATGGGATCATGGCGATCTCGCCAAATCGAAAAAGGGCGCGGAGGAGATGGTCGACTTGTTCGGCATCGCCTTCCAGCCTTCGCTCACCTCGCTCCATATCGAGGGCCGCGCGATCGACATGACGATCGGCTGGACCGGGACGATGCAGGTCCGCGACCAGTCGGGCGCCCGCCGCACGATCGGCGCGCCGCGCTCGGGCGACGCCAATCGCGATCTCCACGCAGTCGGCGCCAGCTACGGCGTGATCAAATTGCTCTCCGATCCGCCGCATTGGAGCGACAACGGCCACTGATCAGCGCGCGGTCAGCCGCTCCAGCGTCGCGTCGTCGGCGGGGAAAAAGGCCTCGATCGCGAGCTCGTCGAGCGTCACGTCGCGCGGGGTCCCGAACACCGTGGTGGTGCTGAAGAAGCGCAGTTCGCCCAGCGGGGTGTCGAGTGCGAGCGGCACCGCGACATCGCCGAATCCATCGAGGTCGCCGCTACCTTCGGCCGAAGGATAGGCGCAAAGCTCCTCGAGCAACGCGGCCAGCGCGGGATCGCTGGTCAGCCATGCCTGTCGGCGCAGCCGTTCGAGCAGATGCCCGCGCCACTCGCCGAGATTGCGGATGCGCGGCGCCAGCCCTTGCGGGTGCAGGCTCAGCCGCAGCACGTTGATCGGGCCTTCGAGCAGGAAGGGCGCCACGCCGTCCAGCAGCGGCGCCACCGCCGCGTTGGCGGCGATCATGTGCCAGTGCCGGTCCACCGCGAGCGCCGGGAAGGGCTCGTGCCCTTTGAGCACCAACTCGATCGCGCGCCGCGCCGGAGCGAGCTGCGGATCGTCGAGCGGGCGCTCCGAATAGACCGGCGCATAGCCTGCGCCGAGCAGCAGCGCGTTGCGCTCGCGCAGCGGCACTTCGAGATGCTCGGCGAGCAGCAGCACCATCTCGCGGCTCGGCTGGGCGCGCCCGGTCTCGATGAAGCTCAGATGCCGCGTCGAGATCTCCGCCTCGAGCGCGAGGTCCATCTGGCTCAGCCGGCGCTGCTGGCGCCAATGCCTGATCTGTTCGCCGAGCGGCCGAACCTGCTGCCTGTCCATGCTCTTCTCCTCGCCGCGGCTGTTACCGCCCCGGCAGCGCGCATTCCATTACCTGCCGCGTAATCGACCCGCGTCCGCGGATCGCCATGCTGGGGGCATCGCAAGCAAGGAGAAACGATCATGACCCGCGACCAACTGCTCCGCCCGGTGCTGTTCTTCGACGCCGCCACCTGCCTCGCGATGGGCGGCGTGCTCGTCGCCGCGGCGGCACCGATCGCCAGCCTCACCGATCTGCCCGTGCCGCTGCTGCGCGAGGCGGGAATTCTGCTCTTCCCCTTCGCGGCCTTCGTGCTCTGGGCAGCGCGGCGCGGCAGCGGCTGGCCGGTCCAGGCAGTGATCGCCGCCAACATCGCCTGGGTGGCGACCAGCCTCGCTTTGGTCGCGAGCCCGTGGAGCGGCAACGCGCTGGGCATTGGTTTCGCCGCCGCGCAGGCGGCCGCCGTGGCCCTCCTCGCCGCGCTCCAATGGCGCGCGCTCCCGCATACCGCTGTCAGCGCCTGAGGTCGGCCAGGCCCCTCCCCTCAAGGGAGGGGCTTTATCCGCTTCATGCTTCAGGCGTCGGCATTTCCATCTTGACGTCCCCGGTCGCGCCGGGAGTCCCGCCGACGATCCTCCTGCCCGCCAGGTCGGGAAGCGCGAAGGCCGGTCCGCTGCCGCCATAGGCATAGCCGATGAGCGAGAAGAGCGGCTGGAACTGCGCCACCGGAAGCAACGCGCCGTTGCACGCCATCCATCCCTTGGGGAGCACCGATCCGGCATAGGCCAGCACCTGGCCGAGGAAGGGGTCGTCGTGGGGGAAGGCCCCGCGGCCGTCCCCCGAGGGATAGATACCGTCGCCGCCGCAGATCGCGTAGTTGAGCCCCAGGCCCGGCACCGCCCCGGCGACCTTCTGGCCAAGCGCCACGCCGGCGCCGGTGCCCACCGCCGCGGCGCCGTCGAGATTGGGCAATGCGAAAGCCTTCTCGCCGTCGCCGCCGAAGGTCGTGCCGATCGCGTCGAACAGCGCGGGATAGGCGCCGGGCGACAAGAGCGCGCCATCGGCCGCCAGCCATCCGCTCGGAATCAAGGCGCCGCCAAAAGCGACGATCGCGCCGACGAAGGGCGCCACCCCGCGGGCCCCCGTCGCGATCAGATAGGTCATCGTCAGGCTGCCTGGGGTCTCCATGCCCCGCTGCCGCCCGCCGACGACGCTGCGCTGGTCGAGATCGGGCAGCGCGAACGTCACTCTGCCGTCGCCGCCGAAGGCAGTGCCGAGGATCGGATAGAGCATCGAAAATCGCGAGATCGGCAACAGCTGGCCCAGGGCGGGCGGCGCGCCGAAGATGGCTCCTTCCCCGGCATAGCTCTGAATCATCCCGGTGGTGAAGGCGGCAGGCCCGTCGCCGGGGCCGGGATACGTGCCGCTGATCGCGGCAAGCTGCGACATCGAAAGCGTCGACATGAAATTCCCCCCGGGGCATGGGTCGCCCCGGGGGGATGCTAAGCTTTCCCGGATATTCCAGCAATCACGCGCGGTCGGCAATCCGATCCCCGCGCCCGCCGTCAGCCCAGTGCCGACTTCAACTTCGCGAAGAAGCCGCTCGCCTGCGGGCATTCCTCGCCCGTCTCGGTGGCGCGGAACTCCTCGAGCAGCTCGCGCTGCTTCGCGGTGAGCCTGGTCGGCGTCTCGACCTCGAGCCGCACGACGAGGTCGCCCCGGCCGCGGCCCTGGAGCACGGGCATGCCCGCGCCGCGCTGGCGCACTTCGCGACCCGATTGCGTGCCCGCCGCGATCTTGATCACATGCTTCTCGCCGTCGAGCCCGGGCAAGGTGATCTCGCCGCCCAGCGCTGCGGTGGTGAAGCTGATCGGCGCGGTCGCGAACAAAGTCGTGCCCTGGCGCTCGAAGATCGGATGCTTGGTGACGTGAAGGAAGATGTACAGGTCGCCCGAGGGCGCCCCGCGCGCGCCCGCCTCGCCTTCGCCCGAGAGCCGGATCCGCGTGCCTTCGTCGACCCCGGGCGGGATGTTGATCTTGAGCGTCTTGGTCTTGTCGGTGCGCCCCTCGCCGCGGCAGTCGCGGCAGGGATCGCTGATCACCTCACCCGCGCCATGGCAGACCGGGCAGGTCCGCTCGACCATGAAGAAGCCCTGCTGCGCGCGCACCTTGCCATGGCCGTTGCACTGCTTGCACTGGTGCGCCTGCGTGCCCGGCGTCGCGCCGCTGCCCGAGCAGCTATCGCACACGCCCGAGACGTCGACGGTGATCTCGCTCGATCGCCCGTGCCACGCGTCCTCGAGGCTGATCTCCATGTCGTAGCGCAGATCCGCGCCGCGCAAATTGGGACGGCCGCCGCGTCCGCCCATGAACTCGCCGAACACGCTCTCGAAAATGTCGCTGAACGCGCCGAAATCCTGGGCGCCATGGCCGCCGCCGAACCCGCTGGCGCCATTCTTGAACGCGGCGTGGCCGAAGCGGTCATACGCCGCGCGCTTCTGGGGATCCTTGAGGCAGTCATAGGCCTCGCTGACGGCCTTGAACTTGGCCTCGTGATCCTTGCACCCGCCATTCTTGTCGGGGTGATACTTCATCGCGAGCTTGCGATATGCCGATTTGAGCGTCGCATCGTCCGCGGTGCGCTCGACTTCGAGCAGTTCGTAATAATCGACTTCGGTGGTCATTTAACCTCGGCCCCCGCCCCCACCCGTCACCCCAGCGAAGGCTGGGGTCCCAGGCCGCATCTCGCGCGGCCCGAGATGCCAGCTTTCGCTGGCATGACGGATCAGGTTCATATCTTACGCCTTGTTGTCGTCCACCTCGGAGAACTCCGCGTCGACGACTTCCTCGCCGCCGCCTTCGTTCTCCGCCGGAGCCGCCGCACCCGAAGGCGACGCCTCGGCCTGCTGCTGCTTTTCGTAGATCGCCTGGCCCAGCTTCATCGCCACCTGGGCGAGGTTCTGCGCCTTGGCCTGCATCTCGTCGGCGTCGCCGCCTTCGATCGCGGTCTTGGTCTCGGCGATCGCCGCCTCGATCTCGCCCTTCAGCGACGCGTCGACCTTGTCGCCATTCTCGGCGAGCTGGCGTTCGGTCGTGTGGACGAGGCTCTCGGCGTTGTTCTTCGCCTCGGCCGCGGCACGCCGCTTCTTGTCCTCTTCGGCGAACTGCTCGGCGTCGCGGACCATCGATTCGATGTCCGCGTCGCTGAGGCCGCCCGAGGCCTGGATGCGGATCTGCTGCTCCTTGCCGGTGCCCTTGTCCTTGGCGCTGACGTTGACGATGCCGTTGGCGTCGATGTCGAAGGTGACTTCGATCTGCGGCACGCCGCGAGGCGCCGGCGGGATGCCGACCAGATCGAACTGGCCGAGCATCTTGTTGTCCGCCGCCATCTCGCGCTCGCCCTGGAACACGCGGATCGTCACTGCCTGCTGATTGTCGTCAGCAGTGGAGTAGACCTGCGACTTCTTGGTCGGGATCGTCGTGTTGCGGTCGATCATGCGGGTGAACACGCCGCCCAGCGTCTCGATGCCGAGGCTCAGCGGAGTCACGTCGAGCAGCAGCACGTCCTTGACGTCGCCCTGCAGCACGCCCGCCTGGATCGCCGCGCCGATCGCCACCACCTCGTCGGGGTTGACGCCGGTGTGCGGCTCCTTGCCGAAGAACTGCTTCACGACTTCGCGGACCTTGGGCATGCGGGTCATGCCGCCGACCATCACGACTTCGTCGATCGCGTTCGCCTTGAGGCCCGCATCGGCGAGCGCCTTGCGGCACGGCTCGAGCGTGCGCTGGATCAGGTCGTCGACCAGACGCTCGAGATCGGCGCGCGAGATCGACTTCACCAGATGCTTCGGCCCATTGGCGTCGGCAGTGATGAAGGGCAGGTTCACTTCCGTGGTCTGCGCCGAGCTCAGCTCGATCTTGGCCTTCTCGGCGGCTTCCTTGAGCCGCTGCAGCGCGAGCTTGTCCTTGGTGAGGTCGATGCCCTCGGCCTTGCGGAACTCGTCCGCGAGGAACTGCACGATCTTCGAGTCGAAGTCCTCGCCGCCGAGGAAGGTGTCGCCGTTGGTCGCCTTAACCTCGAACACGCCGTCGCCGATCTCGAGGATCGAGATGTCGAACGTGCCGCCGCCAAGGTCATAGACCGCGATCGTCTTGCCGTCGTTCTTCTCCAGCCCGTAAGCAAGAGCGGCCGCGGTCGGCTCGTTGATGATGCGCAGCACTTCGAGGCCCGCGATCTTGCCGGCGTCCTTGGTCGCCTGACGCTGGGCGTCGTTGAAATAGGCCGGAACGGTGATCACCGCCTGCGTCACGGTCTCGCCGAGATAGCTCTCCGCGGTTTCCTTCATCTTCTGCAGCGTGAACGCCGAAATCTGCGACGGCGAATAATCCTCGCCGCCCGCCTTCACCCAGGCGTCGCCGTTCGGCCCGCGCACGATAGTGTAGGGCACCAATTCGGTGTCCTTCTTGGTGATCGGATCGTCGAAACGACGGCCGATCAGGCGCTTCACAGCGAAGATGGTGTTGTCGCCATTGGTCACCGCCTGGCGCTTGGCCGGCTGGCCGACCAGCCGCTCGCCATCCTTGGCGAAGGCGACGATCGAAGGCGTGGTGCGCGCACCTTCCGCATTCTCGATGACCTTGGGCTTGCCGCCTTCCATAACGGCAACGCAGCTGTTGGTCGTGCCCAGATCGATCCCGATAACTTTAGCCATGGTCCCTCGTTGGCCCCCAGTGTTCAAAGGTCAGTGTTCAAAATCAAAAACTTGCCCGCCCCGCGCCCCATTCAGGCGACGCGGGAGAAGCAGTTGCGAGAGCGATATAGGTGCGCTTCGGCTTGCCGCAAGAAGGACGCAATTCTAGGAGCTTTCCCGAAATGGGAGACGGGCCGATGCGTGGATTTCCGGGGATCGTTGCGGCGGCACTGCTGCTCGCAGGGTGCGGCCAGCCGGCGCAGCTCGGCGCGAGCGACGCCTGGGTGCGGCTGCCCGCGGTCGCGGGGCGCCCGGGCGCGGCCTATTTCACGGTCCATGGCGGGGCGCAGGCCGACACGTTGCTCGCCGTCTCGACCCCCGCGGCATTGCGCGCCGAACTCCACGAAACGCTCGATCATCAGGGCGTCAAATCGATGCAGCCCGCCCCCGATGTGCCGGTACCGGCAAAAGCCACGGTCCAGTTCGCCCCCGGCGGCCGCCATGTCATGCTGTTCGACATCGGCCCCAATGTGAAGCCGGGCACCCGCATCCCGCTCGCGCTCGCCTTTGCCGGCGGCAAGAAGGTCGAGGTCGAGGCGCAAGTGGTCGGCGCCGGCGATCCGCCACCGAAGTAGAAGCATAAATGATCCTCCCTCGCGCAGCGGGGGAGGTGGCGCCGAAGGCGACGGAGGGGGCCTCGCCGCCAACACGTAGCTCGCGGCGGCGCCCCTCCGTCACGCTATGCGCGCAACCTCCCCCGCTGCACGAGGGAGGATTTTTGGGTCTTCCCCCTCCTCGTCATGGCGCTATCCTCCCGCCACAAGGGAGGACCCACATGCCGCAAGCCATCGATCGTTTCCGTTCGTCCACGCTCGGCTGGCTGCGCGGCACGCTCGCCGGCTGGGGGGCGATCCTGCTCGCGGCGATCGGCCTGATCGGATCGATCTGGGCGCTCGCCCAGCGCCCCGTCGGAATCTGGGCCTGGCTGTTTCCGCTGATGCTCGTCGCGGCCCTCGCGCTCTTCGTCACCAAATGGTTCGCCAATCTCGCGACCACCTACGAAGTCACGGCCGACCGCATCGTCCTCCATCGCGGCATCCTCCGCAAATCGATCGACGAGATCGAGCTCTATCGCGTCAAGGACGTCCGCATCGACTTCTCGATCATCAACCAGCTCGCCGATCTCGGCACGATCAGCATCGCCTCGTCGGACGAGACCACGCGCGACGGTCCGCTCGTCATCGCCGATGTCGAGCGCGCCCGCGCCCGCCGCGAGCAGCTACGCGGGCTGGTCAACGCCGCGCGCCGCGAACGCGGCGTCCGCGAGATCGACATGGTGCACGAGGATCTCGGCGACCTGACGCCCTGACAGGATCGTGCCGCAGCCCGTTCAGCTTGCGGCAATTCCCGCTTCGGCTAATCCTCGTTCCACAACCGGAAATGGGGGAATATCGATGCGCACTCTGGCCTGCCTCGCAGCCCTGATGAGTCTCGCGACACCTCAGCTTGCCGCGGCGGAGGGGTGCCCGCGCACCGCGGACGGCGTGAAGGCGCTGCTCGCCGGCCGCACCGTCACCTCCACGCAGAAGGAAGGCGGCTTCGCGGCGGACGGCTTCTCCACCTATGAGGGTAGCGGATTCGTGCTCGGCATGACTCCGATCGGATACGAGCTGCAGACCAAGCGCGGCCAGGTGCGCGAGCTGCGCGTCTATCTGCCCGTGACCAGCGTTGAGCCGCTCTCCTATGCCTTTCGCAACGCCCACAGCGGCGCCACCTGCGGCGCGGACGAATGCAAATGGGAGAAGTCCGGCGGCGCGCTCGGCGCGCTCAACCGCGCGACGATGATGGAGACGATCTACAAGCGCGGCGCGATGACGCTCTGGTGCTTCTACACCAACGACGCCGGCTGGTGAGGAAGCGCGCCGATGCGGCGTAAGGCCGCACGGCGAACCGGATAGAACGCACTTTCCCCGAGGTCGTTCCGCGCACGTTGCGATTTCGCCGCAAATGACTTGCTGATTGCGCCGTCGCCGCTGTATGTGACGAGGCGATGACAGTCCCTCAACCGGACGGATCGCGGGATCGCCGGATCGAGGATCCGACCAACCTCTGGATCATTCACCCGGCAGGGCGGTACCTGCTTCCGTGGTTCGTCGCGCGCGGCATTTCCGCAAACGCGGTTTCGATCCTTGGGCTGCTGCTCGGCGCGCTCGCCGCCACCGCTTACGCGAATTGGGCGGCCTGGCCTTTTGCCTTTCTCGGGCTGTTGTTCTCGGTCGGCTGGCTGATCGCCGATGGGCTCGACGGCATGGTCGCACGCGCGACCGGTACCGCGAGCGCGCTGGGCCGGACGCTCGACGGCATCGTCGATCACGGCGTGTTCACGCTGATCTACCTCGTGCTCGCTTTCTCGATCGGCACCGCCGAGGGTTGGGCGCTCGCCGTCGCGGCGGGCGCGGCGCATGCCGTCCAGTCGAGCCTCTACGAGGGTGAGCGCGCGCGCTTCCACCGCCGCGCCAAAGGCATTCCCGCAGCGCGCCCCGCTCCGAGCCGCAATCCGCTCGTCCTTCTCTACGACTTCGTCGCCGGCAGCGTCGACCGCGTCGCCGCGCGCTTCGAGGAAGCGCTGCACCGCGCGCCCGACCCCGCCGCCTTCGGCGAGGTCTATGCCGCGCGCGCCGCCGCGCCGATGCGGCTGATGCGGCTGCTCACCGCCAATGTCCGCGTGCTGGCGATCTTCGCCGCCTGCCTCGCCGCCGATCCGCGCCTGTTCTGGTGGTTCGAGATCGTCCCGCTCACTTTGGTGCTCGTCATCGGCCTCGCCTGGCACCGCGCCGTCGAATCCCGCCTCCTCCGCAGCAGCGGGGCGGCGTCCCAACAACCATCGCAATCATCTATCCAGAGGACCTGAAACCCAATGAAGAGCATCAACATCGCGATCGTCGGCATCGGCAACTGCGCCAGCTCCCTCGTCCAGGGTCTTTCGCATTATCGCGACGGCGCCAACGACACGATCGGTCTGATGCACTGGGACCTCGGCGGCTACCGCCCGAGCGACATCCATGTCGTCGCCGCCTGGGACGTCGACGCGCGCAAGGTGGGCAAGGACGTCTCCGAAGCGATCTTCGCCAAGCCCAATTGCACCGCGGTGTTCTGTGAGAGCATCGAGCCGACCGGCGCCAAGGTCCAGATGGGCCGCATCCTCGACGGCGTCGCCGATCACATGGCCGACTTCAACGACGATCGCACCTTCGTCGTCGCCAAGGACCGCGAAGCGACCAAGGAAGACGTCGTCCGCGTCCTGCGCGAGACCAAGACCGACGTGCTGATGAACTACCTCCCCGTAGGGTCGCAGGAAGCATCCGAGTTCTACGCCGAGTGCGCGCTCGAAGCGGGCGTCGCCTTCGTCAACAACATCCCGGTGTTCATCGCCAGCAACCCCGAATGGGCCGATCGCTTCACCGCGGCGGGCGTGCCGATCATCGGCGACGACATCAAGGCGCAGCTCGGCGCGACGATCGTCCACCGCGTGCTGACCGATCTGTTCGCCAAGCGCGGCGTCAAGCTCGAGCGGACCTATCAGCTCAACACCGGCGGCAACACCGACTTCCTCAATATGTCGAACCACCGCCGCCTCGCCTCGAAGAAGGTCTCCAAGACCGAGGCCGTCCAGTCGGTCGCGGCCGAACGCCTCGAGGACGAGAACGTCCATATCGGCCCGTCGGACTATGTGCCGTGGCAGAACGACAACAAGGTCTGCTTCCTGCGCATGGAAGGCTCGATGTTCGGCAACGTGCCGATGAACCTCGAACTGCGTCTCTCGGTCGAGGACAGCCCCAACTCCGCCGGCGTTGCGATCGACATGATCCGCTGCGCCAAGCTCGCCAAGGACCGCGGCATCGCCGGCCCGATCGACGCCGCCTCGGCCTATTTCTGCAAGCATCCGCGCACGCAGATGACCGACGATCTCGCCCAGACCGCAGTCGAGGCGTTCATCGCCGCCGCCTGATCCGATGATCGCCACCGCCGTCCTGCTCGCCGCGGGCGAAGGCAGCCGCCTTCGTGCCGCGGCGCCGTCCAAGCCTTTGTGCCCGGTCGGCGGCAAGCCGCTGATCGAGCATGCGATCCATGGCTTCGCTGCGGCGGGGCTGGCGCGGGTGGTGGTGGTGCTCGGCTATGAAGCCGAGGCAATCGAGGCGCACCTCGCGTCCCGGTCGTGGCCCGTCGCGGTCGAGACGGTCCGCACCGCCGACTATCGCCAGCCCAATGGCGTCTCGGTCCTCGCGGCCGAGCACGCCCTCGCCGGTGCGGAAGCCGTGCTGGCGATGTGCGATCATCTCGTCGATCCCGCGCTCTATGCCCGCGTGGCGCAGGCGGGCGCGGGCGGCGGCGCGCGCCTCGCGATCGACCGCAACATCTACAGCGACCTCGTCGACCTCGACGACGTCACCTGCGTCCGCACCGAGAGCGACGCCATCGTCGCGATCGGCAAGCATCTGCCCGACTTTGATTGTTTCGACACCGGCGTCTTCGCGATCGGCCCCGGCCTGTTCGCCGCGCTGAACAGCCTCCCCGCGCCTTCGCTCACCGAAGGCATGCGCGTCCTCGCCGCGCAGGGCACTGCGCTGACGATCGATTGCAGCGACCTCGGCTGGATCGACGTCGACGACCCCGCCGCGCTCGACAAGGCCGAACACTGGCTCCGCGCGGCCTGAGAGGCCGCACCTCGCCGATCGCTAGCCGGACCTGATCCCCGGGACAGGGCGGCGGCAACCCTTGGCGGTGCCGTGCCCGCCCTTGATCCAATCGACGGCGGCGCCTGCCCCGCCCTAGCCTCGAGGTCGCCGAGCGGCGGTCCAACCCGGATCCCGCCTGTCGACCGGAAGGAAATCCCATGCCCATGCTCCCCACCAGCGACGGCACCCAGATCTTCTACAAGGACTGGGGTCCCCGCGACGCCCAGCCGGTGATGTTCCACCATGGCTGGCCGCTCAGTGCCGACGACTGGGACAACCAGATGATGGCCTTTCTCGCCCAGGGCTATCGCGTGATCGCGCATGATCGCCGCGGCCACGGCCGCTCGAGCCAGACCAGCGACGGCAACGACATGGACACCTATGCGTCCGACGTCGCCGAGCTCGTCGAGGCGCTCGATCTGCGCGACGCCATCCATATCGGCCATTCGACCGGCGGCGGCGAAGTCGCGCGCTATGTCGCCCGCGCCCGGCCGGGGCGCGTCGCCAAGGCAGTGCTGATCGACGCGGTCCCGCCCCTGCTCGTCAAGACCGAGGCGAATCCGGGCGGCACGCCGATCGAGGTGTTCGACGGAATGCGCGCTGCGCTGGCGACCAATCGCGCCCAATTCTATCTCGATTTCGCCAGCGGCCCTTTCTACGGCTTCAACCGCCCCGGCGCGAAGGTCTCGGACGGCCTGATCCGCAACTGGTGGCGCCAGGCGATGATGGGCAGCATCAAATCGCAATACGAATGCAGCCGGGCCTTTTCGGAGACCGACTTCAGCGAGGACCTCAAGGCGATAGAAGTCCCGGTGCTGGTCATCCACAGTGAGGACGACCAGATCGTCCCCTATGCCGATTCGGCGCCGCTCACCGTCAAGCTGCTTCGCAACGGCACGCTGAAAACCTTCAAGGACCTGCCGCACGGCTGCTGCCAGACCCATCCCGAGCTGGTGAACGCCGAGCTGCTCGCCTTCGCCCGCGGGGAGGTCGCGCAGGCAGAACCGGTGATCATCGCCTCCGTGGTGGCGTGAGGACAGGGCTGCGGGTCGGCCGCGCGCCGGCCCGCACCGTCCCCTTTCGTCATCCCGGCCTTGTGCCGGGCCCACCGAGAGCAGGCGATGCGGTCTCGCCTCCAGCTTCTCCAGAGCGGCATGGTGGGGCCCGGCATAAGGGCGGGGTGACGGGAATTGGGCTAGCGGTTCCGGACTTGTCGCGACCCTCGGAGATGCCAGCACCCAGCCTCACCCCGCCAGCGCCGCCTCCACCGCGGCCGCGGCGTGCAGCGCCGTCGTGTCGAACACCGGCACCGGGCTGTCCGCCTGCCCCACCAGCAGCATGATCTCGGTGCAGCCGAGGATAACCGCTTCCGCGCCCGCAGCGGCCAGCCGGGCGATGATCGCGCGCAGCGCATCGCGCGATTCTGGCAGGATCTTTCCCGCCACCAACTCCTCGTAGATGATCCGGTGCACGGTCGCGCGGTCGGCCGCATCGGGGACCCGCACGTCGAGGCCGTGGCGTTCGGCCAGCCGGTCCTTGTAGAAGCCGTGTTCCATGGTGAAGGCGGTGCCGAGCAGCCCCACTCTGGTAAGGCGTGCCGCCTTGATCGCCGCCGCCGTCGGATCCGCGATGTGCAGCAATGGCACCCCCACCGCCGCCTCGATCGCGGGCGCCATGCGATGCATGGTGTTGGTGCAGATCAGCAGCACCTCGGCGCCGCCCGCCTCGAGCCGCTGCGCGGCGTCCACCATCCGTGCGGCCAGCCCGTCCCAGTCGCCGGCATGTTGCAGCGCCTCGATCTCGGCGAAGTCGAACGACCAGAGCAGACAGCGTGCCGAAGCGGTCGGACCGAGCCGGTCGCGAACCCCCTGATTGAGGATACGATAATATTCGGCCGAGCTCTCCCAGCTCATCCCGCCGATCAGCCCGATCATCCGCATCGCGGAGTCGCCGCGATCATTTTTTGCAGAGCCCGAACGACTCCAGATACACCTCCTGCGCGATGATCTTCGAGTTGCACACCTTGGGCGCCAGCGCGGCCGCCTTGGCCGGATCCTTGGGGCCACCCTCGCCGAGCGAGGCCATCTTGAACAGATGCATGCATGAAGTGCCGGTGGTCCAGTCGTCCGGCTTGCACCCGCGCGCATAGGCACTGCGCGCCTTGGTCAGGTCAGGTTTCACGCCGAGCCCGAGCTCATAGGCCGCCCCGAGCTGCTGGCAGACCTGACTGTCACCGGCGCCGCAGCTCGCCTCGCGCTGCGCGAAATCGGATTGGGGCGTGCGCGCGATGCCCGGCGATACGAGGCCGAGCGACGCCAGCGCCGCGACGAGAACGAGATGCGTTTTCACTGAAATCCCCCGACCTTGTGTCTCCGGCGAACTCTGCCGCCGTAAGGGCCCGGTGACAAGCGCGCCGCCGGGCCCGCACGGGCATCACCAGAGGATGTCGTCGACTCCGAACTGGTTGACGCCGATCAGCCGGATTTCGAGGTCGGCGCCGAAGACGCCGTCGGTGTCGATATAGAGATAGGTCTCGACGGCAGTGGGCCCATAGCCGGTGACGAAGCCGACCTGACCCGCATCGACCTCACCTGCCGACGCCAGGGCGCCGACAAAGGCCAGCGGATCGAGGTCGAGCGCCGTCAGATCTAGCTTGTCGGTCCCGCGCAGGAAGTCGAAGATCCAATCCCCGGTGTCCGCCGCGCTGTTGTAGACGAAGACATCGGCGCCCTCGCCGCCATAGATCCAGTCGGCGCCCGTGCCGCCGACCAGCACGTCGTCGCCATGCTGCCCATAGAGACGGTCATTGCCCGAGCCGCCATAGAGGGTATCGTTCCCCAGTTCGGTTCCGACGTTGTTGGCGGCGTTCCCGTAGAGCGTGTCCACGCCCGATCCGCCGTACAGCGTATCGTTGCCGACATTGCCCGAGAGCGTGTCGTCGCCCGCCTGCCCGTAGAGCTGGTCGTTCCCGGCGACGCCGGCCGCGGGATAGCCGGAATAGGGATCCTTCTCTCCCCAGAGGATGTCGTTGCCGCCATGGCCGTAGACCGCGTCCGATCCGCCTTGCGCGTGGATGCTGTCGCCCTTGTTCGAGCCATCCACTGTGTCGTTCGCAGCGGTGTAGTAATTGCTGTACTTCGGCGTGGGACTGGTGTTGGCGGCGCGCAGATCGTCGAAATCCATCGGATCTGCGGTGGTAGAAATCGGCGGCGAAACATAGGTGAAATCGGTCGTCTCGGTCAGCATGCTCTCTCGCTCCCAAAGATTGCTTTCGCCTGAATTCGGCAAGCGATTCGCTATTATAGTATGTCTGTTAAACACAGCTCTAGGTCAGTGGTTGTCTGGCAATTAATTTCATCAAGCAAACTGCAACACAACTGTAACGCAACTATCGATCGCCCGATCTTCAAAAGACGCGTCTCGTCAGGAACGGTCTCGTCAAATCCAGTGACAAACATCTTTCGCGCCGTCATGCTGCGCCGATGTCAAATGCCGCCCGCTCCCTCACCGAAGGCGAAACCCGCATGTGCGCCTCGGTGTTCGGCGACGCGATCGACTATGCGCAAGCTCGGGTGGCGAACAGCAAGTGGATCTTCTTCCAGCCGTCGAACACCACCATGGCCCCGCGCGGAACGATCCACTTCCACCCGAAGAGCGGCATCTATCACGAGGACTTCAGCCAGGCGCCGCTCGGCGTCCAGGGACTGTTCGTCCATGAGATGACGCATATCTGGCAGCACCAGAAGGGCATCTTCCTGCCGCTCAAGCGGCACCCCTTCTGCCGCTATGATTACGCGCTCAAGCCAGGCCAGGCGTTCGAGAAATACGGGCTCGAGCAGCAGGCCGAGATCGTCCGCCACATCTTTCTGTTGCGCCATCGCGCGATCATCGCCGCCGCGCCGGCGCTCGCGCAGTACGAGACGCTGCTCCCCTTCCGTCCCGCCTAATCCTCGCGGCTGACGCGGCTGCCCTTGGGGCCTGCCGGCGAATAGCCCGTCGTGGGCCGCGACGGCGCGGGGCGCGGCGCGGGAGGCGGCGCAGCGCGCGGCGCCGGCGCGTTCGATGTGGAGCTCGGCTGCGACGGCGGCGCGCTCCGCTGCGGCCGCGGAGCGTCGGGCGACCAGTTCCGCCGCGGGGTTGGCGAAGGCGCATCGGCAGACCAGTTCCGCCGCGGCGCCGGTGCCGGCGAGGGAGTCGCGGCGCCGTCGGCAGCGGGCGGCGGGCGACGCCAGCCCGGCCGGCTGCCCTCGGGCCGCGTCCAGCGCGGCGGCATGCGGCCGGGTTGCGCCTGCGGTGTAGGGACGGGCGTCGGCGGCACCGATCCGTCGGGCTGCGCCGCGCCGTCGCGGCCCGGACGGGGGCGGCCGCCCCAACCGGGACGCCGCGGCCGGTCGGGCGCGGGTGCAGGAAGCGTCTGCGGCGTGTCGGGCGCCACCGTGCCCGAATCGGTCGGGTCGAGCTTGGGCGGCCGCCGCGGTCCGCGCGGCCAGGAGGGCGCCGGCTGGCCGGCATCGGGGCGCGGCGGCCGGCCGGCGCCGCCCGGGCGGTGCCATTGGCCCGGCTGGCGCGGAGGCCTCGCACCCGGCGTCGCCCCGCCCGGCCGATCTGGACGATCGGGCCGGCCCGCCCCGGCACCGGGTTTGTGCCAGTGGCCTGGCGGCGGGCCCTGAAATCCGCCTTCGCGCCAGCGCCGGAACGCGTCGGCGAGCCCGCGACGGCGCAGTCGCTCGGCCTCGAGCCGGCGGCGCCACTCGGCGTCGCGCCACTGATCGCGGTGGCGGCCCCAGCCGGGGTGGCGTCTTTTGCCTTCATCCCAGATCTGGAAGCTGCTCCACAGCAGCGGGCTCGCATCGATCCATGCCTGGCTGTCGACCGCGCGCCATTGCTTCTGCAGCATCGCGCGCAGCAGCAGCCGGCCGCGCGCATAGAGCTCGACGCCCTCGCCGAGATGCGCGGCTCCCACCTCGCGCGGCATGGCGCCGCCGTCGGGCCCATAGACCACCGCCACCGCCTCGCCGTCGAAGCCGAAGCTCATCCCCGGGCGCACCGCGAGGAACGGCCCTTCGTCCCCCGGCGCGAAATAATAGCTGCGCATGCCGTCGCCGGCGTCCTCGACGACGATGCGGTGGCCGTCGGCCAGTTCCCACGCCCAGGGTTCGGCCCCCTCGAACGCGAAGGCATTGTCGGGCGGCGCGTCGCCGATCGTTTCCCACAGCGAGTCGGCGCGATCGATGAAGCGATATTCGTCGGGGCTCTCGACCGCGCTGTAGACCGGCGCCGGCGGCGCTTCGTAGCTCCCTCCGTCATAGGGCATCATGCACGCCGAGAGCGCGAGCATCCCGCTCATCGTCCCCAGCCGCGCGGCGCGTTCCCAGTTCATGCCCTTCCTCCCCTATATGCATCGCAGCTTCCGCCTGCATCGCTTAACGGCAGATGAGCGACGCAAGTCCTTGTGCAGGCTTAACTTCGGAGCTTGTACCCGGATGGGACGACAGCGATGCCGGGACTTGTTTCGGCGCCCCGCGCTTCCCAGATGCAGCTCGCGCGTTGACCTCGGGCACGTGCTCCCTATACTCGGAACATAACTGGAACGGTCAGGCCCTCCGTATGCTTACTCACATCTCCGTCCGTGGCGCGCGCGAGCACAACCTCAAGGGCGTCGACATCGACATCCCCCGCGATACGCTGACGGTGATCACCGGCCTTTCCGGCTCGGGCAAATCCTCGCTCGCCTTCGACACCATCTATGCCGAGGGCCAGCGCCGCTATGTCGAGTCGCTCTCGGCCTATGCGCGCCAGTTCCTCGAGCTGATGCAGAAGCCCAATGTCGAGCATATCGAGGGCCTCAGCCCCGCGATCTCGATCGAGCAGAAGACCACCAGCCGCAATCCGCGCTCGACCGTGGCGACGGTCACCGAGATCTACGATTACATGCGCCTGCTCTGGGCGCGCGTCGGCGTACCCTATTCGCCCGCCACCGGGCTGCCGATCGCCGCGCAGACCGTCAGCCAGATGGTCGACCGCGTCCTCGCGCTCCCCGAAGGTACCCGCCTGCTCCTGCTCGCCCCCGTCGTGCGCGGCCGCAAGGGCGAGTATCGCAAGGAGCTCGCCGAGTGGCAGAAGGCCGGCTTCCAGCGCGTCCGCATCGACGGCGAGACGTACCTGATCGAGGACGCCCCCGCGCTCGACAAGAAGTACAAGCACGACATCGAAGTCGTGGTCGACCGCCTCGTCGTCCGCGACGACATCGCCACGCGCCTCGCCGAGAGCTTCGAGCAGGCGCTCAAGCTCGCCGAGGGGCTGGCCTATGTCGATCTGGTCGACACCACGGTCTCCGAGCTCACCGGCGGCAACCGCGTCGCCGAAGCCCCGCAGAAGTTCCAGGCCGAGACCAACGTCACCGGCGGCGCGATGAAGGGCGCCGGCATCCCCGACAACCGCATCGTCTTCTCCGAGAAGTTCGCCTGCCCCGTCTCGGGCTTCACCATCCAGGAGATCGAGCCCCGCCTCTTCTCGTTCAACGCCCCGCAGGGCGCCTGCCCGGCGTGCGACGGCCTCGGCGAGAAGCTCGAGTTCGACGAGGACCTCGTCGTCCCCAATCACGATCTCACGATCAAGAAGGGCGCGATCGTCCCCTGGGCCAAGTCCAACCCGCCCTCGCCTTATTACATGCAGGTGCTGGGCTCCCTCGCGCGCGAGTTCGGCTTCAGCCTCGACACGCCGTGGAAGGACCTGCCCGGCGAGGTCCGGCTGATCATCCTCCACGGCACCGGCGGCAAGCCCGTCACGCTCACCTTCGTCGACGGCCGCAAGTCGTACGACGTCAAGAAGCCCTTCGAAGGCGTGATCGGCAACCTCAACCGCCGCATGCTCCAGACCGAGTCCGCCTGGATGCGCGAGGAGCTCAGCAAATATCAGGCCGCGCACCCCTGCGAGACCTGCGGCGGCGCGCGCCTCAAGCCCGAGGCGCTCGCGGTCAAGATCGCCGGGCAGGACATCAGCTACGCCACCCGGCTCTCGGTGGTCGACGCGCTCGCCTGGTTCGCGAAGCTGCCCGCCACGCTCACCGATCAGCAGCGCGAGATCGCCCGCGCGATCCTCAAGGAGATCGACGAGCGGCTCGGCTTCCTCAACAATGTCGGGCTCGACTATCTCAACCTCGATCGCACCTCGGGCACCCTGTCGGGCGGCGAGAGCCAGCGCATCCGCCTCGCCAGCCAGATCGGCAGCGGCCTGTCGGGCGTGCTCTACGTCCTCGACGAGCCGAGCATCGGCCTCCACCAGCGCGACAACGACATGCTGCTCGCCACGCTCAAGCGCCTCCGCGATCTCGGCAACACCGTGCTCGTCGTCGAGCATGACGAGGACGCGATCCGCACCGCCGATTACGTCATCGACATGGGCCCCGGCGCCGGCGTCCATGGCGGCGAGGTCGTCGCGCGCGGCACGCTCGATCAGGTCCTCGCCACGCAAGGTTCGATCACCGCCGACTATCTCAACGGCACGCGCGAGGTCCCGCTGCCGGCCAAGCGCCGCAAGGGCACCGGCAAGAAGGTGACGGTCCACAACGCCACCGCGAACAACCTCACCGGGGTCACCGCGAGCATCCCGCTCGGCACTTTCACCTGCATCACCGGCGTCTCGGGCTCGGGCAAGTCGAGCTTCACGATCGACACGCTCTACGCCGCCGCCGCGCGCCAGTTGAACGGCGCGCGCCTGCTCGCCGGCAAGCACGACCGGATCACCGGGCTCGAGCATTGCGACAAGGTGATCGACATCGATCAGTCGCCGATCGGCCGCACCCCGCGCTCGAACCCGGCGACCTATACCGGCGCCTTCACCGCGATCCGCGACTGGTTCGCCGGCCTGCCCGAGGCGCAGGCGCGCGGCTACAAGCCCGGCCGGTTCAGCTTCAACGTCAAGGGCGGCCGCTGCGAGGCGTGCCAGGGCGACGGCGTGCTCAAGATCGAGATGCACTTCCTCCCCGACGTCTACGTCACCTGCGACGTCTGCCACGGCGCCCGCTACAATCGCGAGACGCTCGAAGTGAAGTTCAAGGGCCGGAGCATCGCCGACGTGCTCGACATGACCGTCGAGGACGCGGTCGAGTTCTTCAAGGCGGTCCCGCCGATCCGCGACAAGATGGCGATGCTCGCCGAGGTCGGACTCGGTTACGTCAAGGTCGGCCAGCAGGCGACGACGCTCTCGGGCGGCGAGGCGCAGCGCGTCAAGCTCGCCAAGGAACTCGCCCGCCGCGCCACCGGCAACACGCTCTACATCCTCGACGAGCCCACCACCGGCCTGCATTTCGAGGACGTCCGCAAACTGCTCGAAGTGCTCCACGCTTTGGTCGAGCAGGGCAACACCGTGGTGGTGATCGAGCACAATCTCGACGTCATCAAGACGGCGGACTGGATATTGGATCTGGGCCCGGAGGGTGGCGTCAAGGGCGGCGAGATCGTCGCCGAGGGCACGCCCGAAGACGTCGCCAAGGCGCCGCGGAGCTATACGGGGAAGTATCTCGCGCCGTTGCTGGTGCGGGGGAAGGCGGCGAAGGAAGCGGTGGCGGCGGAGTAGTTTAGGGGGGCGCGATGGGACGGCGCAGGCAGAACGTTTGGAACAGAAAAAGCTATAAACAACTCGCCACGGAGGTCCAGGAGCCTAGGCTGCCGGCACGCAGCGAACGCACGGTATTTGACGAATTAACCAAATTGTGCACCAAACCGGGCTACATACACGCGCTCGCCTTTTTAATTTACCGCGATAGCGTTATTACGGCAGGAGATGAATTTACTAAGGAAGATTTTTTAAAAATATACTCTCCAAAGCGCCTAATCAGGATGGAGTTTTCTGTCTTGATTGGATTGATGCTAAAAGGCGATTTGGACACCACTATACCGCCGCCTAACATCATGCAGGAGATGATCGACTCGTCCGATCGCCTTATGCTTGAACTACATGACGCAATTTTGGCACCGGCTCACGCCGAATTTCGAAGAGCCTACGGCGCACTGAGTTCCGGCGATCACGATGTCAACCCGCTGACAAAAAGCCCCATTTTGCGAGAAGCTATGTTCTATGGTGGGGAGTCAGCCTTCACTTGGCATTATATAAATTTCTCCAAACAGCGCTATCAAGGCGACAACGAATGGCTGGAAGATCATCGTGGATTCACGATTGATCAAGCAGTTCGATTGGCAGAGCTGCTAATTGAGCATCTCTCTTACGAATTGCTTCCGCGAGTGAAAAATCTTCGGACTAAGCCTGTATCCGAATGGACAATGCTACCGTGTTTTACGTTCACTAAGGATGACCTGATAAGCATCTCCGGCTACAGCGAACGAGTGGTAGAAAATTTCTTGGATGCCTATTCTGTACCGCGTGACAATAAGAATGAATCGTACGACAGCCCGTTTTCCGCAAATATTGGAAAGATATTTCCATTTATCAAATTGCGGGATGGATATTATACGTCGCTTCAGGAATATAATACGTCCGAGGCAATATACGACAATCCTTATTATTGGATGCTGTCTGATGCGAACTACAAAGGAAAGGCCTCACAGAATCGCGGAAAATTTGCCGAGTCACTCACCTTTGAATTTTTAGAGAGGATTTTTTCTAAAGGTAACGTATATAAGAATGTTATTTTCCAGTCATCCAAGAAGTCCACGGTAGCTGAGGCTGATGCTTTGGTGTTATTTGGATCTAGAGCATTTGTATTCCAAATAAAATCTAAAAGGCTTACGGAAAATGCCAAAGCCGGAGACGAAATCTCCATATCTAAAGATTTCAAATCCGCGGTGCAGGAAGCCTATGATCAAGCGATATCGTGCATAAAATGCATCAGAGCGGGGATCACCGCAACGACCGCAGGCACAAAAATCCCCGAGGAAAAATTTCTTAATTTAGATAACTTCTATCCCGTATGTATAACTAGCGAACATTATCCTGCTCTATCTTTTCAGGTAGCACAGTTTTTGAAAACTGCATCGCCATGTACCGCGTGCCATCCACTTGTATTTGATCTATTCACGCTAGATATTATAACGGAATTCCTTCGCTCCCCATTATATTTTGTTGACTATATGTCCAAGAGATCGTCCTATCATGGCAGGATAACGTCTTCTCACGAAATGGTTATTTTATCGTATCATCTTAAGAAAAATCTATATATTCCGCCTGATTATCATTTTTTAGCGATAGAAGATGATTTCTTAGTAGAATTAGATTTAGCCGTGAACGTGCGTCGCCGAGGACTGCCCGGCCTAGGCACTCCCTCTGGTATCCTGACACGTAATATGGATACCCCCTTGGGCCGGATCGTTCAACAAATTGACAAATCTGATCGGCCCGAGATGCATCAGATCGGCGAAATCCTTTTGGGATTGAGCGGAGAAGCCTACGATCGGGTTGATAACTTCGTCGGTCAAATAGTTAGCCTCACCAATCGGGACGGCGCTAGTCATGACGTGTCTATCCCGCTGGAAGACGAGAAGGCAGGGCTGACAATTCATTGCAATTCGATACCGCCTTCTGAAGCAACGGAAGCGCTAATTCGACACTGTGAGGTACGAAAATACGCGCAAAAGGCAGATCGCTGGTTTGGGCTATGTTTGTCACCCGACGGCGAGATCCGATTAGCACTAGGACGAAAGTCGCCTTGGCGCTTCATTCCCGAGGCCGAGTCCGAGATAGCCGACTTTCGAGTCCGTGCGGCACCCCACTGGGTGGGGCCGCATGGCCGAAATCATCCGCCAGGTAGAAATTCCCTCTGCCCTTGCGAGAGCGGAAGAAAGTTCAAACATTGCCACGGTAGGTAATGGTACCTTCAGGCGGCCGCCATCATCGCAGGAGCTTGCGACGCCGGCGCGCCGAGCACTTTGCTCTCGGGCACGACCGAAACCGTCCCGCTCCACCCGGGCGACTATGCGATCAACCCGGCCGGCACGTGGCACACCGCCGACGTCCCCGCCGGCACCACCGCGACCGCGATTTTCATCACCCCCGGCCTCGGCACCGATCACCGCCCGCGCTGATCCGCCTCTCCACGCCGGGCGATGTCGTCGCCTTCTCCGCGTCCTCCGCGCCTCTGCGCGAACCAATCTCTTCCTTCGTCACCCCGGACTTGTTCCGGGGCCCACGTGGCAGCTGGCTGACGCCCTCTCGCCTCTTGTCCATGACTTGCGACGCAGTGGATCCCGGCACAGGGCCGGGATGACAGGAAGGGTATTCACCCTATCCCCGAAACCGCCGCGCCATCCGCGCATCCGCCGCGCGGCACGCATAGCTCGTCCACGCCGTCTGCCCCGGCTGCTGCAGCCGGAACCGCGCCGGCCCGAGCACCTGCGACTCCGCGTTGAAACGGACCGTCCCCAGCCTGCCCTGATAGCCGAAGCTGTCCGACAGCCATCCGCACCGCGCCAGCTGGGCGCCGCGGCCGCACAGCAATGTCAGCTTCCGCCCGTCATGGATCGCCAGCCGGATGCTCGGCCTGGTCTCGAACTGCACCGCCAGCTCGGCGCCCTTGTCGCTGCGGCAGGTGTAGATTTCGGCCGAGGCCGGCGTCGCGGCCAGCGCGGCCGTGAGCAAGGCGAGCGTCTTCATGACCATTCCCCCCCGATCTGCGTCGCCCGCGAGACTGCGCCCCGCGGCGGTTCGGCGCAAGATCGCCCCCATTCGCTGCCCGCGCGCTGAACACCCGCGGCACCCATGCGTTCTGAACCCCGGCAGCGCCGCCTCTCCGGCGCGAGTAGCAGGGAGCTTTCGTCATGAGCATCTTCGGCAAGATCAAGGACGCGATCTTCGGTCATCCCAAGGCGCAGGCCGCGCCCGCCGCGCCGGCGCAGGCGGCACCCGCCGCGCAGGCCCCGGCCCAGGCCCCCGCAATGCCGCAGATGCAGCAGCCCGCCGCGCCCGCCCAGCCCGTCGATGTCGAGAATGTCCTCATGGTCTTGGAGACCGAGCGCGGCAGCGCCGATCTCAACTGGCGGACCTCGATCGTCGATCTGATGAAGCTGATCGGGCTCGATTCGAGCCTCGAGAACCGCAAGGAGCTCGCCACCGAGCTCGGCTATACCGGCGCCAAGGACGGCTCGGCCGAGATGAACCTCTGGCTCCACAAGGCGGTGATGCAGGAACTCGCAAAGAGCGGCGGCAAGGTCCCGGCGAGCCTCAAGGACTGAGGCGAAACCTGCTCCCTCTCTCCTTCAGGGGAGAGGGCCGGGGAGAGGGGCCTGTCGATAGCGCATCCCGCTTGCCCCTCTCCCTGACCCTCTCCCCTGAAGGGGAGAGGGAAACATACTCTCTTCCTTCGTCACCCCGGACTCGTTCCGGGGTCCACCGTGCCACGCGCGACGGACAAGCGGCGCCAGCGTCTCGCCAGGCCTCCCGGTGGATCCCGGCACAAGGCCGGGATGACGGTTTTAGAGATGGCAGCCCCCCTTTGCCCCGCCGCAACTGCTTGCTACCCCTGCCCCAGACCCGCGCGCATCGACGCGGGCATGTCCGGGGGAATATCCGCATGAAGCACCTGCTCTGCCTCGCCGCGCTCGCGCTGGCGCCCTTGTCCGCGCCCGCAGCCGCGCAGACCGCGCCCGCGCCGGCCGCGCCCGTCGCCTGGGCCAGCTTCACGCCCCCCGAGGGCATGTTCCGCGTCGATTTCCCCACCGCCCCCGAGCGCAGCGAGACGAAGGTCGCCGAGGGCCCGGGCTCGCCGGGCAAGGTCTTCCTGTTCACCAGCGCGAGCCCCGCGGGGGTGTTCCTCGCCGGCTGGGCCGATTACGTCCCCGGCTTCCAATTCGACAATCAGGCCGAGCTCGACGCCAATCGCGACAATTTCGTCAAAGGCACCGAGGGCAAGCTGCTCGCCAGCCGCGCGATCAGCCTGAACGGCGCGCCCGGGCTCGAGTTCGACATCGAGAAGCCCGGCATGTGGATGGGCCGCGCGCGCGTCTACATCATCGGCGGCAAGCCCTATCAGCTGATCGCGATCAACCCCGGCGCGGCGATCGACGCCGCCAAGGCGAGCAAGTTCTTCGCCTCGTTCAAGCCGCTCCCGGCGCGCTGAGGGCCGCCGAATTCCGCTCTCCGCTGGCGGGGAGAAGGAAACAGGAAACCCCATGTCCGACACGCCGGTCGACGATCCCGAAACCCTCGCCCGTCTCGAAGCCGAAACCGCCGCCGCGGCCGAGGCCGAGAACGACGCGCTGCGCATGGGCCTCGCGCCCTATGCGTTCTTCGCCGCGCTGGTCCCGCTATTCTTCCTGACCGCGTTGCTCTCCGCGATCTTCGGTCGCAACCTCTTCCCCGCCAATTCGAACCTGCTCGGCTGGGCCGTGGTGGAGGCGCCACTGCTCGTCTACGCCGCGATCGTCTGGCGCCGCGGCCGCTTCAAGCTGCGCAACGGGCGCGTATACGAAGGGTGGGTCGTCCGCGCCGGCGCAGCGTTGGCGGTGCTGGTGTCGCTGGCAGTGTTCTGGGCGCGGCTATGGTGGCTGACGGCGGTGTGACAACCAGAACGCGCGAAGCTGCGACGTAACGACATGCGCGCGCGGGGGAACGGCCGGGAGGACCACCCTTTCTTCCAAAGAAGCGAGAATAGGCGCCTGCAAAGGTGGCTCCAGTGCGCCCGGCGAAACGCTCCCCGCCCGGCCGCCCTTGCGAAGCCGCACTCCGCTCCCCATCTAACCCAAAGGCGCCCGCCGCGATGCGGCTGTTCCCCTTCTGCGGGAACCCCGGCGCCTCTCGCCCTTTATTCCGCATGCGGGGTTTCGCGACGCCATCCGGCATCGCGCGCTTTCCGTGCATCCGGCCGGCTTCCGCCGTGCAGGGGCGTCACAACCACAACACAGGAATTTGAATGAACTTTTTCACAAATATCGAAGAAACCCAGATCACCCGCGGCGCCGGCAAGGCGTTCGAAGCCTTTGTGCCGCCGCATCGCCGCCTCTTCCCGATCGAGCCGTGCCCGCGCGAAGTCGCCCGCGCCGCCGTTCGCGAAGTGCTCGGCTGATCCGATTGCAGAGGGCGCGGCGCTGCGTCGTGCCCCGGCTTGCAAAATAGGATTTGGCCTGATTGGCTGTCGGCCACGGGCCGTTTCGGCCGCGCTCTTTGAACCGGCCGAAATCGTCCTACCGATTCGCGCAACAAAACTGCGCCCCCGGGAAATAGTCGGATAGCTTTTACGCGACTCTTGCGACTCTAGGTCCGGTAAATCCTACAAATAACCCGCTGCAAACTCCTACGCCGCGACTTGGCCCGATCCTCGGGATTCATGCTTAAGGCTCAGAATCGATTCGAGAATCGTCCGACGCCGTGCTAGACCCCGACTCACCGCTGGCACCCCGTCTCAGGTAAGCGCCGGCGGCTGAGAGACAGTGCGCTCCCGCTTACCGGCACCCAAGGAGCTTGCCATGGACCTCGACTATCTGCAGCGTCGACACGCCGACGCGACGGCCCGTGCCGCGGCGGCCTTGTCCGCCCCCGCACGCATCGCGCACCTGCGGATGGCGAGCAGCTACGCCGATCGCATCGCCGCAGAGAAGCGCGGCGCCAGCGCGGTCGCCAGAGCCGAATAGAACCGCATCGGACGCAGTTTCGCCAAGCCGCTTGACCCCCTGCTTTTGCGGAAACACAAAGAGTTCGCAGCCGGGGGGCAGCAGCTGAGCGAGTGCCAGACCTGATGCAGAGCCGTTGGTGGGCGCCCCTTCTGATCCTGGCGCCGTTTCCCGCCGCCGCCGCCCCTTCGGACGAACCGCCGCAGCAGGACCTCTCCACGCTGTCGATCGAGGAGCTCGCGCAGCTGCCGGTCCGCTCGGCGTCGAAGCGCGCCGAGCCGCTCGCCGGCGTTCCCAACGCCACCTGGGTGCTCACCAACGAGGATATCCTCCGCGCGCCCGCCACCTCGATCCCCGAGCTGCTCCGCCAGGCGCCGGGGCTGCAGGTCCAGCGGCTCAACGCCACCCAGTATGCGATCAGCGCCCGGGGCTTCGGCGGCTACGAGCCCTCGAACAAGCTGCTCCTGCTGGTCGACGGGCGCAGCGGCTATTCGACGCTGCACTCGGGGATATTCTGGGAGCTACGCTCGCCGCTGCTCGAGGACATCGCCCAGATCGACGTGATCACCGGCCCGGGCGGCACGCTCTACGGGCCGAACGCGGTCAACGGCGTGATCAGCGTCCAATCGAAGAGCGCGTTCGACGCGCAGGGCGGGCTGGTCCGCGCCACCGCCGGCGCGCGCGAGCGGACTGCGGGCGCGCGCTACGGCTTCGCGCTGGGCGCGGACGCCGCGATCCGCGTCTATGCCAATGGCTATGATCGCGAGGGCATGCCCGGGGGCGACGGGCTCGCCGATGCCGACGACGCGATCCGCGGCTGGCAGGCGGGTTTCCGCGCCGATGTTCGCGGCGCGGCCGATCGCTTCACGCTCCAGGGCGACATTTTTCGCAGCGATCGTTTTTTCGAACCGGGCGACGGCAATCGCGGCCACAATCTCGTCGGGCGCTGGAACCGCGAGCTGACCGGCAGTTCGTCGCTCCAGCTCCAGGCATGGTATGATTATTTCCAGCGCCGCGAGCTCCGCACCGTCGACGTGCTCGAGACCTTCGACGCCGAGCTCCAGTACAACCTCGCCAGCGGCGCGCATGATCTCGTCGCCGGCGCCGGGCTCCGCACCACCCGCGACTCGTTCGTCAACAACCTCAACGCGTTCCGCCTCGATCCCGAGCGCGCGCGGCTGTGGATCGGCAACGCCTTCGTGCAGGATCGGATCGCGCTCTCGTCGCGGCTCGCGCTGACCGCGGGATTCAAGCTCGAAAGCTCGTCCTATACCGGCGTCCAGTTCCTCCCCAGCGTGCGGCTCGGCTGGCAATTCGACGAGCGCAATCTGCTCTGGGCGGCCGTATCGCGCGCGGTGCGCACCCCCTCACGGATCGATCGCGACATCACCGAGCCTACTCTCGTCGCGAGAGCGCCCGACTTCGCCTCGGAGAAGGTCACCGCGTGGGAGCTCGGCTATCGCGGTCAGCCGGGCGCGAACACGTCGCTCTCGGTTTCGCTCTACTATAATAGCTGGCGAGACCTCCGCAGCGTGACGTTCATCGGCAATCCCTTCCCGCTCCAGCTCGCCAATGATCTGCGCGGCCAGGTCTACGGCATCGAGGCGGCGGCGACGCAGCAGATCGCGCCGTGGTGGCGCGTCACCGCGGGCGGCGCATGGATGCGCAAGGATTTCGAAGTCCGCCCCGGCGCGATCGACATCAGCGCCGGTGCCTCGCTCGGCCAGGATCCCGACTATCAGCTCAGCCTCCGCTCGCAGGTCACGCTGCCCGAGGGTCTGTTGTTCGACCTTGGCCTTCGCGCGGTGGACAGGCTCGATAGCCCGGAGATCGACGGCTATGTCGAAGCCGACGCCCGGCTGAGCATGCGGCTCGACGACAAGATCGAGCTCTATCTCGCCGGCGAGAACCTCCTCCACGACCGCCATCTCGAGAGCAACGACGCGCAGCGCGCCCAGTGGATCCGGCGCAGCGTCTATGCCGGAACGCGGCTGCGCTTCTGATGCGGCGCGCCGCGCTTTCGATGGCTCTCGGCGCACTCGCGGGGGCGCTCCCGCCCGTCGCCGCGGCGCCGGCCCGCGCACAAGCGAGCGAGGAGGCGATCAAGGCGGCGTTCCTGCCCAAGTTCGTGCGCTATATCGGCCTGCCCGCCGCCGCCCAACCTGAGGCCGGCCAGCCTTATTATCTCTGCATCATCGGGCGCGATCCGTTCGGTGCGACTCTCGATCGCGCCGCGGCGAGCGAGGCGATCGACGGTCATGCGGTCGCGGTGCGTCGGTTTGCCAATGCCACCGCGCCTGCAGTCGCCGGCTGTCATGCCGCCTATGTCGCCGGCGCGAACGAGCAGCAGACCACCGCGACGCTGACGACGCTACGCACGCAGGCGACGCTGACCATCACCGACAGCCGCTGGAGCAAATCGCGCGGGATGATCCATTTCGCAGTCGCCGACGGCCGCGTGCGCTTCCATATCGACGATGCAGCCGCGGGTGCGCGCGGCATCGCCGTCAGCTCGCGCCTGCTTGCGCTGGCGATCGACGTGAAGCAACGGACGCCCTGATGCGGATCGAGGACATCACCGGCCGCTGGCGCAGCTTCCCGATCGCGGTCACCGGCGCGCTGGTCGCGCTGTTGCTGCTCGCCGGCATCCTGATCGTCGCGCAAGGCGAAGCGAGCTACCTCGCCCAGAAGCAGCGCGAGACGCACGCCCAGGCCGATATCCTCGCCGCCAGCGTCGCCGCGGCGCTCGATTTCGGCGATGCCGCTGCGGCGCGCGAATCGGTCGAGACGCTGCGCGTGAACCGCCAGATCCGCATGGCGGGCATCTACGACCGCGCGGGTGCACTGGTCGCGGGCTATGCCCGCGAAGGCCAGAAAGTGCCCGACCGGCTCGACCCTGCGGCAACCGACACGGTCGACACGATCGTCGCGAGCGCTCCGGTCATGCGCTCGGGCGAGACGCTGGGCACCGCGCTGATCGCCGTCGATTCGCAGCCCTTCTCGACGCGCCTGCGCCGCTATCTGCTCGTCGGCCTGCTGGTCGTGATGGCGGCGCTGGTGGCGGTGATCCTCGGCATCGCGCAGGTGACGCTGGGCCGCGCCAATCGCGAGCTCGAATCGCGCGCGGACGCGCTGACCGCGAGCAATGCCGAGCTCACGCACCAGATCGGCGAGCGTACCAAGGCCGAGGAGCAGCTTCGCCAGGCGCAGAAGATGCAGGCGCTCGGCCAGCTCACCGGCGGGATCGCGCACGATTTCAACAATCTGCTGACCGTGATCCAGGGCTCGGCCGACATGCTGCAGCGTCCCGGCTTGCCCGAGGAACGCCGCAAGCGCTTCGCCGACGCGATCGTAGAGGCCGCATCGCGTGCGGCGGGGCTGACCAGCCAGCTGCTCGCCTTCGCGCGCCGCCAACCGCTCAAGCCTGAAGTCATCGACGTCAACCAGATGATCACCGGCATGACCGAACTGCTCGACCGGGCGTTGGGCGAGCGGGTGATCGTCGAGACCGAGCTCGCCGACGGGACCTGCACGGTCGAAGCCGATCGGGCCCAGCTCGTCTCCGCAGTGCTCAACATCGCGGTCAATGGCCGCGACGCGATGCCCGAGGGCGGAACGCTGCGCATCGCCACCGCACGGGTGGACGGCGAGCAGGGTCCGATGATCGCGCTTTCGGTCACCGACTCGGGCAGCGGGATGGACGCCGGCACGATCGAGCGCGCGATGGAACCCTTCTTCACTACCAAGATGGCCGGCAAGGGCACCGGGCTCGGGCTCAGTCAGGTCTATGGTTTCGCATCGCAATCGGGCGGCGATCTGCGGATCGAAAGCACCCCGGGCCAAGGCACGCGCGTCACGATTCTCCTGCCCGTCAGCGACCTCGCCTTGGCCGGATCCGAGCATGCGCGGCCAGGCGCGACTGACGCCGAGCGGACCGGTTCGGTGTTGCTCGTCGAGGACAATGAGGAGGTCGGCGAGTTCGCCGAGGCATTGCTGCGCGAGCTCGGGCACAGCGTCGTGCGCGCACGCTCGGGCAACGAGGCGCTCGAGGTCGCGCGCGCGGCGCGGTTCGACGTGGTGCTCAGCGACGTGGTGATGCCGGGGATGAGCGGCCTCGAGCTCGCCGACTCGCTCGCCACCACGCATCCCGCGCTGCCAGTGATCCTGACCACCGGATATAGCGACCAGATCGCGCGTTCGGGCGCCGGCGGCCGGCCGGTGCTGCTCAAGCCCTATCGGCTCGACGCGCTGGCATCGGTGATCGACACCGCGCTGCAGGCTTCGAACGGGAGCGCCAGCGCTTCGTGAATATCGCCGCGACGACTGCAATGCGGTCCACTTCGGCATAGGCCGCGTTCTCGAGTTCCTCGCCGAACACGTCCGGATCGAGCTCGCGGTAGCAGGCTGCAATCCGCAGCGTTGGCCAGCGTCGCGAGCGCGGCCGCGAGCAAGTCCTCACCCCGGACGATCCGCTTTCGACCGGGCGGATCGCGACGCCGGCCACGCATTCACCGCGGCCAGCCGCAACGCCTTGCAGCGACCGAGGAGGGGTTCACATCGGTCATCCAGACCCGCGCCTTGGGGTACAGCGTCGCTGCCGCGATGGCGCCGACGCCCGCTCCGGTACCGATATCGACGATGACGCCTCCCTCCGCGCTCCGCCTCGATCAGATCGGCGAAGCGATAGTCGCAGCGCCTGAGCGCCCCGAGCAATCGCAGCAGTGCGGCATCCTCGTCCATGTCCGCCAGGGACAGGAAAAACCCGCTAAGCCAAGGCTGTTTGCGAGTCGCCACCCGGCCAATTGCGTGCGATGCTGGCATCGTCGACCCGTTATTTTCCTGACGGTCATTGCGTGGAGAATTTCGGTCGGCGAGTTGAACCGCAACGCCGATACCCCGCACTTACGGGCTATGCAGCACGGACAATGCGCGTTGGACGGACGAGGCTCGACGAAAGATTGCACGAACGTGGTGCGCTGCAGCGCCCACGAAGAGGAATTGCGGCTCATCGCGTGCGTAGCCGGGCGCGACAGGGAGGCGTTCGAACAACTGTATCGCATCTACCACCGGCGCCTCTCGCGCTTCCTGTTCAATATGCTGCGCCGCCCGTCGGTGATCGAGGAAGTGTTGAACGACACGATGATGGTGGTCTGGGAAGGCGCGCGGAGTTTCAACGGCGCGAGCAAGCTTTCGACGTGGATCTTCACCATCGCCTATCGCAAGGCGGCAAAGGCGCTGCGCCGCCACGACGAGCCGGTTGAGGACGATCGCAGCGAGGAGCTGGCTTCGCTCGATCCCGGCCCCGACGAAGAGCTGGCACAGGAACGGCGGCAGGCGCTGCTCGCCGAAGCGGTCGCGACGCTGTCTCCGGACCATCGCGTCGTCGTGGATCTCACCTACTACCATGAAATGGGGTATCGTGAGATCGCCGGGATCATGGATTGCCCGGTGGATACGGTGAAGACCCGCATGTTTCATGCGCGGCGCCATCTCCGGCGCAAGCTGGGCGGCAGCCTCGCGGACTGGATATAGGATCGACTCTCTTGAGCAACGTCATCAAACTCCATGACGACCCGCACGAGCAGACGCAGACGCTGCTTCCCTGGTACGTCAACGAGACGCTCGACGCGGCCGAGGCGGCGATGGTCGAGGCGCATCTGGTCGAGTGCACGGAATGCCGGAACGAGCTGCAGTTCGAGCGTGCGGCGGGGCGCCGGATCGGAGGGCTGTCGATGGATGTCGAGCAAGGCTGGGCAGCGATGCGCGAACGGCTGGACGCTGCCGACGCGACGCCGGCCGCAGCCCCGGCGCCGGTACCGGACGGCGCGCGGGTGACCCCTTTCCTGCGCCGTCGCGTCACCTTGGGCTGGGCGATCGCCGGGCAAGCTGCGGCCGCGGCGCTGGTGCTCGTGGCGATGGGCTCGCTCCGCCAGACACCGGAGGCGACCCAATATCACGCCCTCGGCACCGCCGGCGCGGCGCAGGCCGGCAACATGGTCGTGCTGTTCCGCCCCGAAACCGCCGAGCGCGACATTCGCACGCTGCTCGATCTCGCGCAGGCGCGTGTGGTTGAAGGACCGCTGACCACCGGCGCGTGGATCCTGCGTGTCGACGATGCGCGGCGCGACGTCGCCGTCGCGCAGTTGCGCGCCTCGCCGCGCATTGCGCTCGCCGAACCGCTCGACGGCGACGGCAAGCAGTGAGCCGCGCCGCCATTCTGTTCGGCGGCCTCTTCGCATTGTGCGCCACGGCGACGCTGGCGGCGCCAGGCGCTCCCCGTGCGCAGGACAAGACGATTCCCCAGCAAGTAGCGAGCCGGCAGGTTCTCGTCATGCTGCGGCTTCCGGCGCCCCATTTCCGCCCGAATGCGAGCTATTCAGGTGCGTATGGCGACAAGGCGTCGGCGAGTGCGCGGCGCCGGGTGGCGATTGCGATCGCGCGCCGCAACGGCCTGACGATCGAGGACAGCTGGCCGATGCCGCTGCTGGGAATCGATTGCTTCGTGATGCGCGTGCCCGAGGGCGGCACGGTCGATGATACGGTGACGCGTCTCGCCGGCGATCCGCAAGTGCTCTGGGCGCAGCCGATGCAGCTTTATCGCGCGCAGGGCGGCGAGCAGCCTCAGGGCGATCCGCTCTACGCGGTGCAGCCCGCCGCCAACGCCTGGCAGCTCGCAGACCTCCACCGCGTCGCGACCGGCCGCGGAATCACTGTCGCGGTGATCGATAGCAAGGTCGATACCGGCCATCCGGACCTGATCGGCCAATTCGCCGCGAGCCGCGACTTCGTCGCAGGCCATCCCAATGCGGCCGAGCAGCACGGCACCGGTGTCGCGGGCGTGATCGGTGCGAAATCCGGCAACGGTCTCGGCATCTCCGGTGTGGCGTCGGGCGCGCGCATGCTCGCGCTCAGGGCCTGTTGGCAAGTCCGCCCGGTGGCGGCCGCGCCGACGGTCTGCGACACGCTGAGCCTCGCCCGGGCGCTGCATTTCGCGATCGAGAGCAACGCCAAGGTGATCAATCTCAGCCTGAGCGGCCCTTTCGATCCACTATTGGCGCGGCTCGTCTCGATCGCGCTGTCACGCCGGGTTTCGGTCGTGGCAGCCTATGATCCAGGCCTGCCCAAGGGCGGATTTCCCGCCTCCCAGGCAGGTGTGATCGCAGTCGCGGATCAGGCTTTGCCGTCATGGCCCGCCGCAGTGTACGGTGCGCCCGGACGCGACGTGCCAACCACACAGCCCGGGGGCAAATGGTATTTCGTAAACGGCAGCTCCTACGCGGTCGCCCATGTCAGCGGGCTCCTCGCGCTCACGCGCGAGGAGCGCAAGACCGCCGCTCCGCGTATCGTGACCGCGCCCGGCGCGCGAGGCAAGATTGATGCCTGCGCAACGCTTCTGCCGATATCGCCGACTTGCGATTGCCACTGCGCGCTCGCCCGCGCCGTCGCCGCGGGCGGGTACCGCTAGGCGGCTCCACTCCCTTCTTCGTCGTCTCTGGTTGCCGATCGCGGTGCTCGGCGCGAGCCCGATCATGCCGGCCGGAGCGCAGATCGTCGGCAGCGTCAGCATCGAGAGCGACGTCCGGTTCCGCGGATATTCGGTGAGCAATGGCGATCCCGCGGCAACGCTGGATCTCGGCTACGAGCATGAAACGGGTCTTTATCTGAATGGCTCGGCCACGGCGGGGATCGCGCAGGGCGATCCGGCGCTGCTCGCGTGGCAGCTCAACGCAGGCTACGCGAAATGGGTGAGCCCGACGGTCTCGATCGATGCCGGCGCTATCCGTAGCGCGTATACGCGGCATTCGAGAGGCACGCGCGACGCGCACTATACCGAATTCTATCTCGGCGTGGCGACGCGAGGAGTTTCCTCACGCGTCTACTACTCGCCCGACTATCTTCGCCCGGGAGTCAATACGCTCTACGCGGAGATCGAGGGCGTGTTGAGCATCGCGCCCAAATGGCGGCTGGCCGGCCATGCCGGGCTTCTGAACCATCTCGGCGATCCGCCCCGCTATGCACGACGCGCGCATTACGACTGGCGCGTAACGCTGGGGCATGAGCTCGGGGAGCTGGATCTACGCGCCAGCCTCTCGGGCGCCGGGCCGGGCGCCGATTATTATTCCGGCCGCCGCCACAGCGCCACGGCACTGACTTTCGGCGCCTCGCTCCCCTTCTGATCGCTGCCATTTGAACTCCGGCGAGCCCGGGCGGCACTTACGGGATGTCGGTGCGGTCGAAGCGCCGGTCCTCGGCCGCGAGCTCCCCCGGTGTTCGCTCGTCCGCTCCGACCGTGCCGACGCCACCGAAGGGAGCGATCTGATATGCTGGATTCAGGGAAATCTCATCTGTCTCGCCGCGGCTTGTTGCGGCTAGCGGGCGTCGCCACGCTGCTGACATGCACCCTCGCCGCCGCGACCGCCCGGCCGCCGACCGCACCGCAGAAGCATGTGGTGGTGATGGCGAATATGAGCTTCGGCAAGCTGCCCGCCGGCGTTAAGGTCGGCGACACCATAACCTGGGTCAATCGCGACACGGTGCCGCACACCGCCACGGCCCGCGACAAGAGCTTCGACGTTCGGGTCCAGCAGGGCCAGAGCGTCAGCATGGTGGTGAAGAAGGCCGGAAGCATCGCCTTCTACTGCATCTATCATCCGGCGATGCGCGGCACGCTGGCGGTCGCCGCCCAGTGAGACGGCGCGGGTGGCCGCGCTCGCCACGGGCGCGGCCGCTCTAGCGTTTGACGATCATCCCCTGGTTCCAGGGGAGCGCGATCAGGGTTTCCGGCTTTTCCGCAAAGAATGTCTCGAAGGTGGCGCATACGCCCGGATCGGCATAGTCGTCGCCGACCAATATCCCGCCGGGCAGCAGCCGCGGGTGAAAGAATTCGAGCGCCGCGCGCGTGCCCTCGGGCAGATCCAGATCGATATGCACGAAAGCGAAGCGCAGATCCTCCAGTCCCGCCGCGGACTGCGGGAATATGCCGGGATGCAAGGCGATACCGGCAAAGGGTGACAGCAAGTCCGCGACGGCGGCGAGCGTCCCGTGAACGGGACCGAAATGCGCGGCGACCGCGGAACGGGTGGCGTCATGCGCCTGCAATGTCTCGAACACATCGAAGAGGTGCAGCGGCGCGGCGCCCTTGACCGCGGCGATCAGCCGCGCGCTGCCGCCCATCAGCACGCCTGCCTCCGCCATCGTCCCCCCCAGCCGCGCAGCGGCGCGCGCGCAGGCGATAAGGTGCAGCGCCGCAGCGTCGGTCATCAGCAATGCGGTTCGGCTGCGGGTCTCATGGACCAGCGCGAGATCGTCGCGTGCCTGCGCCGGCAAGTGCGCCATCACCGCACCTCGCCGCGCGAGCAGCCGCCGCGCGAACGCGCCCTTGCGCGATTGATAGCGCAGCGCTGCGGGAATCGCGACGGGCCTCATAGCCGGATGCGCAGTGACGCCTGCACCACGGTCTGCGATTCGGTCGGCGGCTGGTTGAAATAGACCCGCCGCGTGCCGCGCGTGCTGCGCACATGGAGCAGCTCGAGGAAGCCGGTCATCATCGGATTGAACGTCCAGCGACCCGCCGCGGTGAACGCCCAGCCATCCTGGCTCTCGTCGTCATGCGACATTTCGCTGCCATGCTCGCTGGTATCGAAAGCCTCGATTCGGCCCGAGACCTCGCCCGCGCCGATCTCCTTCGCGAGCAGGGCATAGGCGGAGCGGTAGCGGGTATCGACCCAGACGACGCCATTGGTCTTGAAGCCCATCTGCGTCGTCCCCTCCATCGCCTGCGCGAGCAGTCGCAGTCCCGGCGCCAGCTCGGCGGTGAGCCCGACATTCACGAAGCGCGTGCGCCATCCCCATTGGCCGGTGGGACGAAAGGCCTGGGGGTTGCCGCGATTGTCGTAATAGAAGGCATTGATCGTCACCGGCACGGGCGGTCGCCATTCGAGCCGGCCATAGAAGCCTACGCGGTTGTCGAGTTCGATCAGCGAGCGCGTCCGATCCTCCTGGAGATGGACGATGAAATCGTTGAGCGGCGGCAGCTCGAAATGACCGAAGGCGGTGGCTTTGATGTCGTGCAACGCCCAGCCCCGGAACGAGAGCAAGGTGCCCGAGGTGTCGTTGAACCCGAATATGCCGGCGGTCGCCGAGAAATCGCTCTTGCCGAGCGTCGCCATCACCGACGCCTCGGCACCGACGACCTTCACTTCCTCGCCGATCCACGCATTGATCGCGGAAGGGGTGATCGTGTGGACGGTGCTCCACGCGCCGCCCGTGGCGTGCTCGAGCGAAATCTCCGGCCAATAGAGCCCCGCCTTGGCCGAGAAGCTGACATCGCCCGAACGCGCGGGCAGGAAAGTGAGGAACGCCTCAAGCAGATCGACTTCATTCTCCTGGTCGCGCTGCCACGCGACCGAGACATTGCCCGCGAGGCTGTTGGTGAAACGAGGCGTCCAGATGAGATCGGCCTCTACCGGCAGCGGATTGACCCGGAAATCACCATCGTCGGTGCCCGAAAAACGCGTGATGCCGAGGCCGCCGGTGGAGAAGCGCTCATGACCATTGGCGCCGACCAGCCGGGCGTCGAGCAGGATCGAGAGCGTGCGGCCCGAGAGGATGTCGGTCGAGGGCGGCGGGGGCGTTTCCGCGGGCGCCTCTTCCGGTGCGGGTTCGGTGGCCGCGGCGGTGTCGGGCACCTGTGTCTGGACCGGTGGCGTTTCGGTCTGCGCCCAGGCAGTACCGGTACCGGCCATCAGGAAAGCGGCGAGAAGGGAAGTCCTGGCGACGAGCGTCATTGGATTGCACCCATGGTTGCGAGAGATCGGGTTCGGCGCAGCCGAATCGCGGAGCCGCGGTCGGCCCCGGAAATGCAGGTCCAGCGGCTGACGCCGCGTTGGCGGCGGATGCGCCCGGCCGACGCCAAGGCGCCCAGCGCGGGGACGAGATCGGGCCGTGCCACGCGGGGGATGCCTTCCACGACGACCAGCGCGACATCCTCGGCGCGCGCGTCGAGCAGCGGCTTCGTCAGCACGATGACGTCCGCAGGGGCGCCGGGCTCGAGCGAGGGCGGCAGGAGTCCGAGACGTCGCGCCGCGGTGATACCGACGGCATCGGCGAGCCGCGCGTCGGACAACAGACCCAGCCACCGCGCGCAGTGCAACTCATCGAGAAGATCGCCCTCGCCGGTGAGCAGCGAGTCGCTTCCCATCAGCACGTCGAGGCCCTCCGCGAGCAGTTCCCGCGATGCCGTGCGCCCGAGCAGGAAGCGGTTGGACGTCGGGCACCAGACCAGAGCCGCGCCCGACGCGCGAAAGCGCGCGATGGCCTCGCCCTCGATCCCGACTCCGTGAACCGCGATCAGCCGCGACGAGAGCAGCCCCATGCGATCGAGCCGCTCGACCTCGCCCGCCGCAGCCGGACCGATACCTTCGGCAACGTGGAGACAGAAGCGCGGCGCCGCGGCCGGGATCGCGAGCTCGGGCACCATGCCGAGTGAATCGGCGTTGGCGATGCGCGCCACCCGCAGCGGAAAACCACGCTCGAAATCCGCTTCCCACCGGTCATGATGAACGACCGTGGTGACGCCGGCGAACAGGTTCTTCCAAGCGCCCGCAAGCAACGCCGCGCGGCGTGGCAGCGTACGGCGTTCGGCGATCAGCGCGCCGTGCCGAAGCTGGATGTCCCGCGCCCAGCCACAGGCATCGGAATAAGGCGGCGCGCCGAGCCGACCATAGTGATTGCGGTGGAGATGGTCGTGCGCGTTGATCAGGCCCGGGCGGACATGGCCCTGATCGAAGTCGAGCCGGAGATCGAAATCGCCCGACGGCGCGACGAGCGTCCCGCCGTCGATCGCGACGTCACGATCCGGCGTACGGATCAGGATCCGCATCCGCCATCCTTCACGAACGACAATGCCAGCACCACCGGCAGACCGCGATCCGCGTCATAGGATGCGATCCGCCCAGCACGTTCGTAATAGAGCCGGATCGACGGCCCGATCTCCGCCTCGCGGACCTCGGCCAGCCGCAGCCCCGCGGCGCGTGCCGCTTCGCGGTGCGCCTCCAGTTCGTGGACATGATGTTCGACTTCATGAACCGCATCGCCGCGGCGGAAGGTGCGGCGATGACCCGCCGCATGGGCAGCCGGATGGAAATCCGTGACGATCACCTGCCCGCCCGGCACGGTGACGCGCCCGAGCTCGGCATAGGCCCGGGTGCATTCGGGGAGATGCCCGATCACGAGGCGGCACCAGACCAGGTCGAATCCGCCATCCGGAAACGGCAGCGCGCGCACATCGCCGACCAGCAGACGGATCGCCGGATCGAGATCGTCGCGACCCGCCGCGATCATCTCGGGGCTCAGGTCTACCCCGGTCGCCACGGCCGCGCCGCAATCGCGCAGCCGCCGCCCGGTGCCGCATCCGGCATCGAGCAGGCGCAATCCGCCCGGCGGCCGGGTCATTTCCCCGACCAGCGCGGTCTCGAGCTGCGAGACGGCATTCTCGGCATCATAGGTCGGTGCCCACAGCCGGTATCCTTCGCGGGCTGCGAGCGCGCTCATGCCGCCGCGTCCAGTTCGTCGGCGCCCTGCCGCAGATGGCCATAGGCCTGGCGGTCGTCGCTCGCGCGCTGGGCCAGCCGCCGGACGCCGCGCAGCAGCACCGGATCGCGATAGTCCTCGCGCGCCCAGCTGCGCAGCGCGAGGATGCGGCCGACCAGCTTGCCCCACGCCCGCGTCCGGCCGTCATGCACCGAAGGGAAACGGCTCTTGAGCACCAGCTCGAAATTCTCGACCCGCGCCTTGATCCGCCGGTCCATCCACGGGAGGTGCGGGTCCTCATGAGTCATCCAGTTGACCCAGTCGGGCTGGATCCATTCCTCGAGATCGGTCGGGGTGCCGGTGAGCGGATCGACGCCGCCATAGGTCGCGGCGCGCTGTGGGGTCGGCGTGTAGAAATAGGTGATCAGCTCCATCTCCGGGTTGATCGCCTTGAGGCGCCGGATGAAGCGGAGCGTGTTGTCGGTCTCGCGCTCGGGTTCGTCGGGGTCGCCGAACACGAACGAGAATTCGGGGATGATCCGATGCTGGCGCGTCTTCGCCGCGACCGTCAGGATTTGCTCTGTGGTCGTGCCCTTCGACATCTTGGCGAGCACTTCGTCCGATCCGGATTCGGCGCCGCAGAACACCATCTTCATCCCGGCGCGGCGGAGCAAGTCCCAAGTGTCGTCGGAGAAGCGTGAGAGCGTGTCGACCCGCGCCTCGCACCACCAGCTGATCTCCAGCGGCAGGAACGCTTCGCCGATCGCGCGGGCATGTTTTTCGTTGAGGAAGAAGTTGTTGTCGTAGAAATGGACCGAATCCATCCCGTGCTCGCGCACGAGAAAGGCGAGGTTCGCGGCAACGCGATCGGCCGCCTGCACCTTCTCCTTACGCCCGAACACCGAGATCACGCCGCAGAAGCTGCACCCGAAGGGGCAGCCGATCGACGCCTGATAGACGCCCGAACGACGGCCGAGGATGGTCGGGTGCAGATAGGTGCCGATATCGATCTTGTGGAAGGGCGGATCCCGCAGCTCGTCCGGCCCCACCCATTTGCGCTCGGGCCCGATCCAGTGCGATCCGTCGGGCTGGCGGAAGGCGAGGCCCGTCACGCTGGTGGGATCGCGCTGGCCGTCGATCACTTCCAGCAGCTCGATAAAGGTCTGCTCCCCCTGCCCCCGGACGACCCAGTCGACATAGGGCGCGTTGAGCACCGGCGCGGGATAGAGGCTGCCGAAATAGCCGCCCCAAATGATCGGAATGTCCGGATAGAGCCGCTTCAGCGCCTTCGACAGCGGCACCGCGCTGACGAGCTGCGGCCCCGGCATCACCGTCAATGCGATCGCACGCACCGGATCCCTCGTCGCACTGCGCGCGTCGATCAGCGCGCGCGCGGCGGCGAGCAGGTCCATGCCTGGCAGATTGCCGTCGAGTATCTCCCAGTCGGTGCCTGCGGGAAGCGCAGCACCGATCGCCATCAGGCTCAGCGGAAAGCGACGGTTCTTCGGCCGGGTGGCGCGGGGGTTGATCAGCAGGATCATGGGATCTGCGCGGTCCAGATATCGAAGCGGGAAGGCGCTCGCGCACGTCGCAGTCGCGCGGCGAGCGGGCGCAGCTCGTACCAGAGCGGATAGGCGACACGGCGGCGACGCCAGGCGAGGCCGAGCGGCGCGGAGGCCTCGCGCAGTCGTGCCGCGGTCAGATACTCGATATGCGGCAGCGCGAGCAGGCTCTGCGCGCGGTCTCCGAAGCGCGCGGCAGCGCCAGCGTGCTTCTCGGCGACCATCGCCGCGCCCTGCGCGTCCTTCGCGTAGAAGGGAGAATCGAGGATGACGAGCATCCCGCCGCGCTGCGTCGCCCGCGCCGCCTCGGCGAGAGTCGCACCGAGATCGGTCGCATAGTGCAACGCGGCGTTGAAGACCGTGAGATCGGCGAAGCGATCGACTACCGGCAACGCATCGAACGATGCGACGAGACAGTCGAACGAAACCCGCATGCGGAACGCTTCCGCCGCGCCAAGGCCGTCGACGTGATCATCGCGAATGTCGACTGCGGCGCAATCATGCCCGCGCAGAGCCAGCCGATAGGAGAGCCAGCCATTTCCCGCGCCGAGATCGAGGACGCGCAGCGGCCGCCCCGCGGCGCGCATCATGGGATCGACTACGTGATCGAGAAAGGCTTCGAAGGTGCGGGCACGTACCCCCCATTGCCGCACCAATGGGCCGGTCCGAAGCCAGGGAAGGCCGAGCAACTCTGCCCCCTGAAAGCCTCGTCCCTCGGCCGCGCGATGCGCGGCATAGTCGACGCGGAACCGATCGAGCGTATCGGCTGGCGGCGCGTTCATGCCGCGTCCCCGTCATGACGGCGCTCGAAGCGATAGAGGACATGGTCGCCCCAAAGCGCGAGCCGCTCCGCAGCGATCCGGTCGGCGGCCTCGAGCTTGGCAAGAAGCCGGGGGTGGCGGGAGATCCAGGGCTCAGCCGCACTCGGCGGGACGAACAGCCCGATCGCGGTGCGCCCCCTATCGCGGAACCCCGGCGCCATCGCCGCGACGATCGCCGCTTTGCGGTGATAGCGCACGCTGAAGCTTCGCCCGCCGAGCGAGGCGGGCACATCGCCCTTACGCGCGCGGCGGAACATGTTGCGGAAGCGTCCACGGACTCCCTCGGCGATCATCTCGCCCGGGCAGCAGCAGCCGAAGACCACCAATATGACGTGCCCGCCAGGCCGTACCAGCCGTGCGAGGCTGCGGCCCACAGGCGCGAGGTCCGACACGCAATTGAGCCCGGCAAAGTTGGAGAAGGCGCCATCGAATCGCTCGCCGCGCGCAGCAAGGCGGTCGAGTTGCTCGATCGCGAGCACTTCCGCACCGCCCGGTCCCAGCTTGCGCGCCGCCTCGGCCACCATCGCGGGCGAAGCGTCGGTGAGCAGCACCTCGCGCCCGCGCGCCTTCAGCCATGCCGCGTCGATGCCGGTACCCCCGCCCATTTCGAGCAGGCGCGCTCCTTCGGGGAAAAGGTCCACCAGTATGCGGCGAACCGCGCGTCGCTGCGCCTCGACGCTTTGCCATTCGCCGAAGCGCGCGTCGAAATTGCCCGCGATCGCGTCGAACGCCGCGCCGGCGGGCAGCAGATCCGCCCCCGCATTCATGCGCGGAGCTCCATGCCCACCGGGCTGGACGAACGATGCGCGTCCGCCCGCCGGGCAAGATCGTGCCAGCGCAGCTCGTCGACTATCCCGGAATCGGCATCGGCGTGCAGCGCGTCGCGCACCAGGCGGTAGAAGGCGGTGTCGAACGTCCCCTGGAAGAGCATCGCGAGTTCGTCGGTGTCACGCCAGTTGCGGCGCGCGCCGAGCTCCGCGACCACGCGATCATGGAAGATGGTGCCCGGCAGCGGGTAGGAGACGGAGACGCCGATCTCGTCCGGTCGCTCGTCGCGGAGCAGATCGCGGGTGAGGAGGATGTCCTCCCAGTCCTCGGGCGGATAGCCGAGCTGGAGGAACCAGCCAGAGCGGATCCCGTGCCGGCGCAAGGTTCGCGTCGCGGCGCGCACCGATTCGATGCGCGTGCCCTTGTCCATCGCGTCGAGGATTCGCTGCGAGCCGGATTCGACTCCGAGCCACACTTCCTCCGCGCCCGCCGCGGCCAGCGCAGCGGCAACCGGCGCGGTGATCAGATTGGCACGCGACTGCATCATGAAGGGGATGCGGGCATCGCGCCGCAGCACCGCTTCGGCGAACGCCGCGATCCAGTCGGCGGTCATCCCGAAGATGTCGTCGGCGAACCAGATATGGTCGGGCGCGATCTCGCGCTTCAGCTGCGCCATCTCTTCGGCGATCGAGGCTGCCGATCGTTGGGTATAGCGCCGCCCGAAGGTCGGCTTGGCGCACCAGTTGCACGCATAGGGGCAGCCGCGCGACGCCGCCATGTTCCACGAAAGGCGGCCATGCGCACGCGTCCAGGTCTCGCGATAGGCCTGGGCGTCGACCAGATCCCAAGCCGGAAAGGGCAGCGCGTCCAGCGCGGTTTCCTGCCGGCGCGGCGGTGTGCGGCGGAGTTCCCCGGCGTCGAGCAGGATCAGCCCCGGCACCGTTTCGAGCGCCGTGCCGCGCGCGAACGCCTCGGCGATCGCCGCCGCCGCGAGTTCGCCCTCGCCGGTCATGACGGCATCGGCGCCGGCCTCGAGGTAGAGGCGCGGATGGTCCGACGCGTCCGGCCCGTTCACCGCGACCCGTGCGCCGGCGTCGCGCGCGGCCGCGATCATGTGCAGCGCGTCGGCACGCCGATCCTCGGTGCACATCTTGGTCAGGTAGTTGAAATTGTCCTCGATCAGCAGGACGATCTTCGGGCCATGCGCGCCGAGCCGGGACCCGAATCCGTCGACGCAAGGCTCGAAGGTCGCATCGAACAGGGCGACCGGGTGGCCCTGCTCGCGAAGGATGGCGGCGGCGAGCAGGGTGGCTAACGGCGCGTAAGGTCTTGATCGTTCGAATTGCTTGCGGTCGCGCCGCAGACAGAAGGAATGAGCGACCAGAATCACATTGCCACTCCCTTTCGCACACCGTTTCGATGTTAGTGGCGGCGGGCCCGATCGAGGTTCAAAGCCGATCGGAGGAAATCAGCGGCATTCGGTTTTGAACCTTTGCGCGCGTCGCACCCACTCAGGAAGGTGGATCAAGCGAGCGCAGGACGATGAGCGCGGCCATCGGAACGGAAACAGCAAGCAACTGGCTGCCGACAGGCGGCTACGCATTCGCCTATTTCTCGCCGCTCGGCGTGATGCTGCGCGTGAAGGCCAACCACCCGCGGCTGATCAAGGCGGTAGCCACGGCCTGTCGCGGCTGGGAAGCGCCTACCGACCCGCATGGGCCGATGCTGGATCTGTCGCTGAAGCTCGGCCCCGTTCCCGTCGACGGCACCGGTCCGGTGGTGAGCATCGACGGCCTCGCGCTTTCGATCCGCGGAGACGTCGAGGCGCATGCCGATGCCGGGCGTGGCGAGGCGTGGTGCCGCGTGGCCCATGCAAGCGCGTTCGACGATCCGGTGTTTCGCGAAGCGGTGCTCGACTGCCTGATCCTGTGGATGCTCACGCGCAATGGGCGCACGCCGATCCACGCCTCGGGTTTCGTCGTAGGGTCGACCGCGATTCTGCTCGCGGGGCGCAGCGGTTCGGGCAAGAGCTGCCTCGCGCTCGCCGCGCATGCTTCCGGCTTTCCATTGCTCTCGGACGACACGGTCTATCTCGAGACCGCGCACAGGTTTCGCGTCTGGGGCGTCCCCCGCCCCGTACATCTATTCCCCGAAGACGCACCGCGAGACACGCAGGTGCCGATCCGCCTGCGCAACGGCAAGCGCAAATGCGCCATCGCGTTGCCCGCGCCATCGCAGCCCGTCGTCGCCGCCGCGGCCAGCCTGTGCGTCCTCGTCCGCGGCGATTGCGTGTCGCTGGAGCCGCTCGATCCTCCGATGGCGCGCGCCGCGCTCGCCCCGCTCGAACCCGGCTTCGATCTGCTCGCGACCGAGATCGAGGCGGGGCTGCACCAGATCACGCGGCGCGGGGCATGGCGCCTGACGCTTGGCGCGGAGCCGAACGAGGCGATCGCGCTGCTCGCCGCGAACCTTCCGCGGCTGATCGAGCGTGCCGCCGCATGACGCTGCGTATCGCCCAGGTGAACTGCGTCGTCGATCCTGGACGGCGCGAGCCGGAAGCGCTGCTTGCCGCCTGGCCCACCCTGCCGGCGATCGCCGAAGCGACGGCCGATGCGGGCGCCGAAGTCGTGGTGGTGCAGGCAAGCCACGCCGGGATACGCTTCGCGCGGCACGGCGTCAGCTACCATTTCGTTCCGGTCGCAGCCGGGCGCGCGCTCGCTCCGTGGCGCCTGCGTCGCGCGGTGGCGGCGCTGGCACCTGACATCATCCATCTCAACGGCCTCGATTTCCCGCTGCATGCGCGACTATTGTCGAGCCTGGCGTCGCCGGTGCTGATGCAGGATCATGCCAGCCGCGCAGACCGGCCGCGTCTCGGCAGGTTGCGCCGCTGGGGCCATGCCCGCGCCGCTGCCACCCTGTTCACCGCCGAGGCGCAGGCGGCACCCTTTCTCGCCGCCGGTCAGCTGCCGGCGCAAGCGCCGATCTTCGCGGTGCCGGAGAGTTCGAGCCGCTTCGCACCCGGGGATCGGGCCGAGGCGCGCGCGCGGACCGGCGTGCACGGCGACCCGGCGATCCTGTGGGTGGGACGACTCGATCGCAACAAGGACCCGTTTACCGCCATCGAGGCCTTCCGCCTCGCGCGCGAGCGCCTGCCTGGCGCCGAGCTCTGGTGCGTCCACGGCACCGACGAGCTGCTGCCCGAAATCGAACGACGCCTCGCCGATGATCCCCTGCTGGTGCGGCACGTGCATCTGCTCGGGCGCTTGCCGCATGCCCGGGTCGAGCAGCTTTGCCGGGCCTGCGATCTGTTTCTGACCACCAGCCACCGCGAGGGCTCTGGCTACGCGCTGATCGAGGCGCTGGCCTGCGGGTTGCCGCCGGTGGCCGGCGACATCGCGCCCTTCCGCGCGCTGATCGGCACGCTGACCGAGAGCCGTTTCGCCGCGCCCGGCGATGCGCCGGCTTTCGCCGCGGGACTGGTAGCGCTGGCGCGCCGCGGCGGCGCGCGCGGCCGCGCAGCGGTTCGTCGGCATTTCGACGCGCACCTCGCCTTTCCGGTCCTCGGCCGCCGACTCGTCGGCATCTACGAAACCGTCCTCGCACGGAGCGCACATCGATGCGGATCGCGCTGATCACGCCGGGTGGAGTCGATCGCACCGGGAGCCATCGAGTCATCCCGTGCATGCTGTGGCTGATCGAGCGCCTCACCCGCGCGGGGCACGATGTGCAGATCATCGCGCTGCATCAGGAGCCGCGCCCGGCCCAATGGCGCCTTTTCGATGCCAAGGTTCACAATATCGGCCGCCGGCCCCGGACGCTGCGCGGCATCGCGCAGTTGCTGGCCCTGCACAGCGCCAAACCCTTCGACGTCATTCACGCCTTCTGGGCGGGCGTTCCGGGCCTCATCGGCGGCATCGCACGGGTCGTGGCGGATATTCCGATGGTACTGACCTTGCCCGGCGGTGACGTCGTGCGGCTGCCCGAAATCGGATATGGCGGCCACCTGACCCTCCGGTCGCGCGCGCGGACCGCGCTCGCCCTTCGCGCCGCCGCCTTCGTGACCGTGCCGAGCGAGACCATGCGCGCGCAGGCCCGATCGGTGGGCGTCGCCGCGCTGCGCGTGCCGCTCGGCGTGGCGCTCGATCGCTGGCCGCCCGCACCGCCACGGCGTCGCGACCCCGCCCGGCCCTTCCGGCTCCTGCAGGTCGCGAGCCTCAATCGCGTCAAGGATCAGCCGACCCTCCTCGCAGCCGCGGTCCGCCTGCGCGACGCGGGCCTGTCCTTCGCACTCGATATTGTCGGCGAGGACACGCTCGACGGCGAGATCCATGCGCGCATCGTCGCGCTGAAGCTCGAGGATCACGTCCGCTTGCCGGGGTTCCAGCCCCAGTCCGGGCTGCGTGCCTGGGTCGATCGGGCGGACCTGATGGTCTTCAGCTCGTTGAGCGAAGGCGCACCGATCGCGATGCTCGAAGCCGCCATCGCCGGCGTGCCCACCGTGGGAACCGCCGTGGGCCACGTCGCCGAATATGCCTCCGAGGCCGCGGTCGCGGTGCCGTCCCGCGATGCGGGGGCGCTCGCCGCGGCGATCCTTGGGCTCGCCGGTGACGAGGAGACTCGCTTGCGGCTAGCCCATGCCGCGCAGGCGCGCGCGCTGGCCGAGGATGCGGACTTCACCGCCGCGGCCTTTCTCGACCTCTATGCGCGGGCCATCCACGCGAGGAAGGCGGCATGACACCGCTGCGCCTCGCCCTGACGTATCTCGTGCGCGATTTCGCTGCGTTCGGCGGTGTCCGCCTGCTCGTCGCGGTCGGGTTGATGGCAGCGGGCACCTTGGCCGAGGGAATCGGCATCCTGCTGCTCGTGCCGGCGATTCTCGGCATGTTCGCGTTCCCCCAAGGCGGCCTCGGTTCCGCCCTCCCTGTGCCGCCGCAAGGCGCGTCCCTCCCCGCGATACTGGCCCTGTTCGCGCTGCTCGTGGCGATCCGCAGCGGCATTGTGCTCGCGCGAGAACGCCTCACCAGCCGGCTTCAAGTCGCATTCATCGAAGCGGCACGGCTACGGCTCGCCGATCGGTTGACCCGGGTGGCATGGACCCGGATCGCCGAACTGTCGCATGCTCGTATCGTCCAGGCATTGAGCGTTGAGATCCATCAGCTCGGCATCGCCGTGAACTCGCTGATGGCCGCGACCGCCGCCGCCGTGATCGCTGCGGGAATGGCACTGATGGCGTTGGCGGTCGCACCTCTTGCCGCGCTGATCATGTTCGCGATCATCGGCCTCAGCTATCTGCCGATGCGGCGGATGCTCGGCCGCATTCGCCACCTCGGCGAAAGCATCACTTCGCGCCATTTCGGCATGACCGAGAATGCAATCGACTTTCTCGCCAGCCTGAAGATGGTCGCCGCCGAGCGAACCGGCCCGGCCTGGGTCGCGCAGCAACGCCTCCTGTCGCACGCCGCGATCGAAGACCGTGTCGCCTTTGCGGCGGTTCACGCGCGTGCCAGAGAGATGAGCGTCAGCCTGACGGCGATCGCTGCGATTGCGCTCGTCGGCACGGGCGTGGCGATCGGCTTTCCCGCGGCGAGTCTCCTCGTCGTCTTGCTGATGCTGAGCCGGATGAGCGGCCCCCTTGGCGAGGTGCAGCGCGGGCTTCAGCAACTCACGCACAGCCTGCCTTCCTGCGACCGTCTGCGTGCGCTCGAGGACGTGTTGTCCTCCACGCAGAGCCTGGCATCCGCCGCGTCCGCCGCGCCGCCGTTGGAAAGCGCGGCCTTGTCCTTCGAAAACCTGTCTTTCTCCCGCGGCGGACGCGACATCCTGCACGACTTATCGATCTGCGTTCCGCCCGGCGCCATGGTCGGGGTCTCGGGTCCCTCGGGCGTCGGCAAGACGACGCTTCTCGACTTAGTGGCGGGCATATTGCGCCCGGATACCGGGCGGATCCGGCATGCCCGCGCGAACGACGCACGCTTCGCGAACGACCTCGCCTATGTCGGGCAGGATCCGGCACTCAGCGGCCGGACGCTTCGCGAAAGTCTGGCGTGGTCTAGCGAGGCCGGGGCGCCCGAGATGATACAGGCCCTGTGCCGCGTGGGCGCCGGCGCGCTACTGCAGCGCGTGGGCGGGCTCGATGCGCCGCTGGGCGAGCGTGGGGCGATGATCTCCGGCGGAGAACGCCAGCGCATCGCCCTCGCCCGCGCGCTGTTGCGCCGCCCCCGGCTCCTGCTGCTCGACGAGGCGCTGAACGCACTCGATGCCGATAGCGAAAAAGAGATACTGACGATGCTCGCCGGCCTGAACCCGCGCCCGACGATCTTTCTTGTCGCGCATCGGCCAAAGGCCTTCGCCTTGTGCGACCGGATGATCCGGCTTTCGCGGCACCGGCCGCCCCTGATCGAGGAACGGCATCGCTCGACGCATCCGTCGGATGCGGTTCCCGCATGCGCGGCCCGCCTCCATCTGCCAGGCACAAGGAGCAACGCCTCGTGACTGCGCTCGCGCTTTCGACCTTCGACATCTCGCCCGAGGAATTCCGGCGGCGCGTCGACTGGGCGCAATCGCAAGGATGCCCGCGATGGCTGTGGCCGGACATTCCAATGGCGCGATACGGCGAGGCGCGCGAGCTGCTGACGCATGTTGCGGGTGAGGTTCTGACCCGCGCGCGATCGGACATGGTGCTGGACGGCGATCCGGACACGATGAGTCTTGCGGCATATACCGCCGGCATCGGGCCGTTGCTCGGATGGTGGATCGATGAGGGCCGAATCGAGGCATCCCGGCCAATCGCGGACCTCTTCGATCTGCATCTGCGGCACAATCGCTTGCGGATGGATCGGATGCGAAGCCGGGCGATCGAGGTGCTCGATGCCTTGAATCGATGCGGGATCGAAGCCACGGTCCTCAAGGGCATGCACACCGCATTCGTCTATTTTCCCGATCCGTCGACCCGGCCGCTGAGCGACGTCGATCTGCTGGTCCGGCCCGGCGACGCCGACGCCGCCAATCGACTCCTCGCGGAGGCGGGCTTTGTTCGCAAATACCAATCGTCGCGCGAGACGAGCTGGGCCGCCCCCGGGGGGACCGGGGCGCCCTCCTCACTGCTGCTGGCGCACGCGGATGATCTCTGGACCGTCGATCTTCACTGCTCGCTCGACTATCAACCCCGACCGACCGTCGCCGCCGCTCGCCTGGATCTCGTCGACCTGATCTTGGAAAAATCTGCATGGCCGGTCGATCCAATCGGCCTTACGCTCGGTCAACCGCTCCTGCTGCTCCACATTGCCGCCCATGCGAGCTGTCCGCTCGAGAGCCTGACCCCGCTGCGCATGATCGAGATGGCGTTGATCATTCGGCGCGACACCGCGTCGGGCGCGCTGCAATGGGATGCGTTCCTCGATCACGCGCGCCGCGCCCGGGCGCTCGGTATCATTTTCCCTGCGCTTTTCTTCACCGACAAGCTCGCGCCGGATACGATACCGGGCGAGGTCCTCGCGGTCTGCGCCGCGGCGGCGCCCAAATCGGTCGTCCGCTATCTGGCCGAATTCTCGCCGGCAACGATCCAGGCCATCCATCGCATTTCGCTCCGCGAGCGCCTCGTCTGGTCGGAAGGATGGTATGCCGTCGCCCGGCAGGTCGGGCACGATCTGCTGCCCGCGATTGCCTCGCCCCACATATGGAAGCATTATTGGGAGAAAGGAATGCGCGTCCTCAAGGGGGCGGCAGGATGAACCGAGGCGGCTTTCGCTCGCCCCCAAGCGGCAGGCCCGCAGCCCCCCCACGCAACGATTCCCGGTGTCAACCCAGCAATGGGTTCGGCCATGCAAAGCTCCGCGCAATTCGGCGCTTCGCCAAAGCCCGGGGAGTGACCTCAGTTCCCTTTCGAGCCACCCGGCTCGGTGACGACGAAACGGGCATGGTCCGCACCATCGGGTCGCGCGCCCGGGCTGGTCGCGGAGACCTGGCCGTTCGCCGGATCGACGGTCAGATAGCGATCAGTCGCCAGCGACATCAGCATCGGCTCGCCATAGATCGACTCCATCCACTGGAAAGTCTCGGCCTTGCCCGCCGGACCCGGCTTGACCCAGGCGTCGCCGGTCGCGTTGATCGACAGATGCCCGTAGCCGAGCGCCAGCGCGACACGGCTCTGACCCCTGTCCACAATCCGGAATCGCGCCGCTTCACCTTCATCCTGCGCGATGATCGAGCCCTCATGCTCGACCAGTTGCGCGCGCGCGCCCTTCGGCGCCAGCGTCACCGTCCTGCCGAGCGGGATGGCATGCATCAGCCCTTTGGGCTGCGGCTCCGCGACCGCGAAGCTATCGAAATCGGCATGGCCGCCGGGCCGCCCGCGATCGTTGAACGCGAACAACGTGTAACGGATGCCCTGGAAGGTCTTGAGCTGGAAGGCCATCACGAAGGGATCGCCGATCGGCGTGAAGGTCTTGCCGTCGAGGCTGTATTCGAAACCCGCCCGCTCGGTGAGGTAATCGCAATCGGCGCGCAGCCAGATGCGCTTGCCCGTGAACGGCACGCGCACGACCTTGTCGCCTAGCTGATCGCGAAACTCGATGACCTGCCGCCCGCCTTCGCGCCGGACGCCCAGCGTGCGCCATGGCAGCCCGAGCAGTCCCAATCCGGCGGTATCGCCGTCGCGCAGACCTGCAGTCTCGAGCGCCGTCACCGGCAGCGAGCGCGGGCCGATCGCACGCTGGGTCAGCGAATTGCGCGCGTCGAAGAAATCGGTCGCCGGCAGCGTGTGCAGCCGCAGGAAGCCGCGGCGCTCGGCAAGCGACCACCGACGGTCGTCGGGAACGTGGTTCCACTGCCAGACCCGCCCGAGCGCCGGCCCCGCAAAGCTGTCGTCGCGGATATAGGGGGCGGAAGGCGCCCGCTGCACCCCGGTAGCGGGCTTGGTCCAGGTCCGCGGCGTGCGCCCGAGATTGCCGGGGAGCCCGAAATAGGGCCAGCCGTCCTTCCACGTCACCGGCGACAACCCGGTCAGCCGCCCGAGCGAGTTGTAGTCGGTCATCGAGAAGCCCCACCATTCGCCTTGCGGCGTCTGCACGAAGCCGCCCTGGTGGAGCACGTTGCGACCCGGCGTAGTGGTCGGCGGCACGATGTCGAAGGGCGGCTTGGGCGCACCGCGATGACGATAGCCCTCCGCGCTGCCCCAGCCTTCGTCGAGGCTGACCGCATGGTTGACTTCATAGGGCCCATAAGGGCTGTCGGCGCGCGCGACCGGCATGCGCATCCGCCCCGAATACCATGCGCTGGTGATGTAGTAGCGGCCGTCGATCTTGTAGAGATGGGCGCCCTCGCCCATGCCCTGATCGGCACGGATGATGACGCGCTCGGTGCCGGGGACAAGATCGTCGAGCCCGGCATTGAGCTGCGCCATGCGGACTTCGCGATAGCCCCAGACGACATAGACCTTGCCGTCGTCGTCGAACAGCACACCCAGATCGTGCAGCGATCGCTTCATCGGCGTGCGCGTCCACGGCCCCGCGGGGTTGGTCGCCCGGAAGACCTGCGTGACGTGACCGTTGACGTTGGAGAAGATGTAAAAAGTGCCCTTGTAATAGCGGAAGCTCGGCGCCCAGATTCCCTGCCCGTACATGTTCTTGCCGCCTTCGAGGCGCGCGTCGGGCCCGAGGTCGAGCCGGTCGAAGGCGTAGCCGAGCAGCTCCCAGTTCACGAGGTCGCGCGAATGCAGGATCGGCAACCCCGGCATGGTGTGCATCGTGGTGCCGGTAAGGTAATAGTCGTCGCCCACCCGGATCATGTCGGGGTCGGAGAACTCGTCGTAGAACAAGGGATTGGTGAAGGTGCCGTCGCCATTGTCGGCGGTCCAGGTCTGCGCGATGGCCGGCAAGGGCGCGGCGCATAGCAGCAGCGCCATCCATAGCTGCGACGCCCGGCCCATCAACCCCTCCCGCTCTCGTTTTCGCCCCAGCGCTATTGCCGCGCCGAACCGCGAGTCAATCAGATTGTCTGACTAATTGAGGTTCAGCCGGGACAGCGCGTGGACCGCGAAAACATAAAACCCCGCCGAACCGGAGGCTCGGCGGGGTTTTGAATGGTGGGCGTGGCAAGGATTGAACTTGCGACCCCTGCGATGTCAACACAGTGCTCTACCACTGAGCTACACGCCCCCAAGGAGGGCGCGCTTTAGCGAGGCTTTCGGCCCCGCGCAAGCGCCCCGGAAGCAGAAAATCAGTTGAAGCCGGCATTCTCCGACTGGAACATGCGATCGACCTCGAGAACGAGGTCGCGCAGATGGAAGGGCTTGGAGAGCACGCGCGCCTGCGGCACCTGCTTTCCCGCCTTGAGCGTGACCGCCGCGAAGCCGGTGATGAACATCACGCGCATCTCGGGGGCCATCTCGCTCGCGCGCTGCGCCAGCTCGATCCCATCCATCTCGGGCATCACGATATCGGTGAGCAGCAGATCGAATCGCTCGCTCTCGAGCAGCGGGATCGCCTCGGTACCGCGATCGACCGCGCTGACCGCATAGCCCGAGCGTTCGAGCGCCCGGGTGAGGTATTCCCGCATCACGCGGTCATCCTCGGCCAACAGAATCCGGATCATCGCTACCCCAACCAATCACAGGCGAGCATCCTATGCGCAAAGCCTTTAAAAATTTCCAGCGCGATCGCGCACGCGTGATTGCTGACAAGGCGTTCCGTGCCTAGTCAGGGACCAGTGACGGCAACGCCTTCCTTCGTGCGCCACGGCCCGGCCGAGCCCTGCACTCCGGTCGTGCTCTCGGTGCCCCATGCGGGTCGTGATTATCCGCTCCCGCTGCGCGCGGCATTGCGCGTGCCGCTGACCGCGCTCAAGGGCCTCGAGGACCGCTATGCCGACGCGCTGGGGCTCGACGCGCGGCGAACCGAGACCTTGTTCGTCGCGCAGCGCGCTCGCGCCTGGATCGACCTGAACCGCGCCGAGGATGAGCGCGACCCGCGACTCGACGATGGCGCGCATGCGAGCGGCCGGCCGCAATCGGCCAAGCTGCGCAGCGGGCTGGGGCTGGTGCCGCGCCGGGTGGGCAATTCGGGCGACATCTGGCAGCGCCGGCTCTCGGCCGACGAGGTGCAGCTGCGGATCCATGCCGATCATCGCCCCTATCACGCCGCGCTCGCCGCGGCGCTGGCGTCGGCGCGCGCGCGATTCGGCGTGGCGGTGCTGATCGATATCCATTCGATGCCCTCGCTGGGCCCGCCGACGAGTGCGCCACGACTCGTGCTGGGCGACCGGTTCGGCAAATCGGCGGCCGCACGGTTCACCTGCCGGATCGAGAGCGTCGCGCGCGCGCACGGCGTGGCGACCGCGATCAACGCGCCCTATTCGGGCGGGCATGTCCTCGAACGGCATGGCGAGCCGCGGCGCGGCATCCATGCCGTCCAGCTCGAATTCGATCGGGCGCTCTATCTCGATGACGCGCTGGACGGGCCGGGCGCGGGGCTTCCCGCCACGACCGCATTGCTCCGCGCGGTCATCGACGCAGTCGCCGACGAGGCGCTCCCGAGCGCAATCGCAGCCGAATAGCCATAAAAAACCACCTCGTGCACGAGGCACGAGGTGGCCAAGGTTCAGGGAGGAGACACGCCCAAGGGCGTGCCGCACGGCCTCGCGAAAGGGGGGACACGACGCCGTACCCAGCAAATATAGGTGAGACGGCAAGGAGTTCAAGGCCTGGCGCGGGATCGGCGCGGAGCCGTGCCGCAGCGGCGGCAAGTCGTTGGGGCCAGAATCGAGATCGGATTGGCATCACACCGCTCCCTGGAAGGGAGGGATTGGGGTGGGTGCGCGCCTCCGCCGGCTCAAAAGACTCATCTCCCAAATAGAAGCGCCGGCCGAGACATCGAGCCTCGACCGGCGCTAAAATCCAGCCCTTGATCCCCTCCCTTCCGGGGAGGGAGATCGCCAGGGATCAGAGGCTCAAGCCGGCGTGACCAGCTGCGGCTGCGGCATCTTGCCGAGGCGGACCTGGCGGCCGAAGATGTCGCGCATCAGCGCGAGCGAGAAGAGATGCGCGTAGACGAGCGGCAGCATGCCGTTCTGGACGATCTTGCGCAGCTGATCGCCGCGCAGCTCGTTGAGCTTGTTCTCGTCGATCATCATGAAGCCGCGATAGATGAACGGCTGCTCATTGCCTTCCTGCTGGATGGTGACTTCGCCGTCCATCAGCAGGCCGAGTTCCTTGAGGTCCTTCATGAACATCGCGGTGCGCGCGCCCGCCTGTTCGAACTGCTCGTTGAACTGGAGGATGTTCTTGGTGGTCTCGGTCGGCTCGCCGTTCTCGAACAGCTTGTCGCCATCCTCGAACGCGCCGATCGTGTCCGATGACGGATCGAAGCAGAGCGACAGCTCGTCGGTATCCGGACGCAGCCGCGCGAGCAGATAGGGATAGCGGCGGATATAGGCGGGCACGTAGAAATTCGGCTCGAGCAGCGTGCCTTCCTCATCGAAGAAAGTGTTCACGCCGTCGTTCAGGCCCATCAGCGCGAGCGGAACGGGATCCTCGCCCACCGAGAACACGATCGGCATGAAACGCTGAACCAGCGGGAATTCCTCGACGGTGACCGGCACGGCATGCTGATTGGCGAGGAAGGGCGCCTTGTCGCGGATACGAATGCGGAAATCGGCGTGCGCCTGGCTCGAAAGCGGTTCGAGCTGGTTGTAGAACAACGGAAGCGACTGTTGTGGCGCGCTGGCCATCCGAAACTCTCCTGAAAAATGCTTGAGACTATAAGTCGCGCGAAGGTCTATGGTCTCGCGGCGTCGGGCGCAAGCGCGACCAGTTTGCCGGGATTGAGAATCCCGCGGGGGTCGAGCGCGGCCTTGATCGCACGCAAAACGGTCATCCGCGAAGGCGCGCTGAGCCGTTCGAGCTCTTCGCGCTTCATCTGGCCGATGCCATGCTCGGCGGAGATCGACCCGCCCGCTGCGACGACCATGTCATGAACATGCGACGAAATCCGCGGGCCTTCTTCGCTGTACCAACGCTGCGGATCGACTCCCGCGGGCGCACGGACATGGAAGTGGACATTGCCGTCGCCGAGATGGCCATAGGCCACCGCCTCGGTTCCCGGAAAGCGCGCCTCGGCCTCGGCGCCGCCCTCGACCATGAAGCGCGGCATGTCGTCGACCGGCACCGAGATATCGTGCTGCAGCGCCGGCCCGCCTGCCCGCTCGGCCTCCGATATCGAATGGCGGATACGCCAGAAGCTCTCGGCCTGCGCTTCGCTCGCGGCGATCACCGCGTCGGCAACGAGCCCGCTCTCGAGCGCGGGCGCGAGCAACCGCTCGAGCAAGGCCGCGGGCGGCTCTGCTGCGGTGTCGGTCGCCACAGCCTCGATCAGCACGTGCCAAGGCTGCGCGCTCGCGAGCGGCCGGCGCGTGCCGGGTACATGCTGCAGCACCAGCTCGAGCGTCTTGTCGGGCAGGATCTCGAAGCTCTCGACCGCGCTGGTGCCCATCTCGAGCCTGCGCAGCAGCGCGAGCGCCTTGGCCGGACCCTCCAGCCCCACCCAGGCGACCGCACGCGACACCATACCCGGCACCAGCCGCAGCGTCGCCGCGGTGACGATACCCAGCGTGCCCTCGGCGCCGATCAGCAGCTGGTTGAGGTCGTAGCCGCGATTGTCCTTCTTGAGCGCTGCGATGCCGTTGTGGATCGATCCGTCGGGCAACACCGCCTCGACGCCAGCGACGAGGCTGCGCATCGTCCCGAATCGCAACACCTGCGTGCCGCCCGCATTGGTCGAGACGAGGCCACCGATCGTCGCGCTGCCGCGTGCGCCGAGATCGAGCGGGAAGCGCCGGCCGGCCTCCTCCGCGGCGGTGCGCAGATCGGCGAGGATCACCCCGGCTTCGGCGACCGCGAGGTTGCTTTCCGCCGAAAGCGCGCGAATCCGGTTCATCCGCCGCAGCGAGAGCAGCAGCGCCGATCCGTCAGCCGGCGGCGTCGCCCCGCCGACCATCCCGGTATTGCCGCCCTGCGGGACGAGCGCGACCCCCGCGTCCGCAGCCAACGCGACGATCGCCGCGACTTCCCCGGTCGAACCCGGCGACAGCAGCGCCGGCGCCTGCCCGTGATAGCGGCCGCGCCAATCGCTCAGCCACGGCGCGATCGTCTCCGCGTCGGTCGTCGCGGCCTTGGGACCGAAGCGCTGAAGGACGGTCTCGACAAGTTGGCGCTGCGCTGGTGTCATGGCAGCGCCGATTAGCACGCGGCGCATCAGTTCATCCACTGTTCAAAACTAAGCCGTAATAGCCCCACCAGACATGCTGAACCCGCTGATTGCCGCCTCCGGTCTGTTGCTGTTGCTCGCGGCCCCGGCTTCGACGCCGGAGCCGCTCGACTGGGACATCGTCGCGGCGCAGGTCCAGCAGCAGCGCGTCACCATCCATGTTCCCAGGGTGACCTTCCGCACCACGACGATCATCGTGCGCCCCGCGCGCCCGGTGGCGCTGGTCGAGAAGAAGGCGGATGATTGCGTGAAGATGGAGGATCTGGCGGGATTCTCGGTGAATCGTTTCGACAGTGTCGATCTGGTACTCAAGAACGGCGCGCTGCTCCGCGCCAAGCTTGGCAATGATTGCCCCGCGCTCGGCTTCTATGGCGGCTTCTACGTCAAGGCGAACAAGGACCGGAAGATGTGCGCCGGGCGCGACTCGATTCGGTCGCGTTCGGGGCGGCAATGCGCCGTCCAGTCCTTCGCGTCGCTGGTCCCGGCACGCTGAACGTCGCGCGCCGCTTGACATCGCCGGCCAAATCCGCAAGCGCGTGAAGGCTTTGGCGGCGTGGGCGACCGCGCCCGATTTCCGGAAAAATACATGAGCTTTGCCGATCTCGGCCTTTCTGACGAACTTCTGCGTGCGGTGACCGACGCGGGCTATACCGACCCGACTCCGATCCAGCGCCAGGCGATCCCGTCCGTGCTGATGGGCAAGGACCTGATCGGCATCGCCCAGACCGGCACGGGCAAGACCGCCGCCTTCGTGCTGCCGATGATCGACATTCTCGGCGAAGGGCGCACCCGCGCGCTGATGCCGCGCAGTCTGATCCTCGAGCCCACGCGCGAACTGGCCGCGCAGGTCGCCGAGAATTTCGTCAAATACGGCACCAACCACAAGCTCTCGATGGCGCTGCTGATCGGCGGCGTGCAGATGGGCGATCAGGTCAAGGCGCTCGAAAAGGGCGTCGACGTGCTCATCGCCACGCCCGGGCGGCTGATGGACCTGTTCCAGCGCGGCAAGATCCTGCTCACCGGCTGTAACCTGCTGGTGATCGACGAGGCCGACCGCATGCTCGACATGGGGTTCATCCCCGACATCGAGGAGATCTGCACCAAGCTGCCCAAGAACCGGCAGACCCTGCTCTTCTCGGCGACGATGCCGCCGGTGATCAAGAAGCTCGCCGACAAGTTCCTCAACGATCCCAAGCGCGTCGAGGTCGCCCGCCCGGCGACGACCAACACCAACATCACCCAGCGCATCGTCGAAGTGCCGGGCAGCGCCTTCGCCAAGCGCGAAGTGCTGCGCACGCTGCTGCGCGAGGACGACGTCAACACCGCGATCATCTTCTGCAACCGCAAGACGACGGTGCGCGAGCTCAACAAGAGCCTCAAGAAGCACGGCTTCCGCTCGGCCGAGATCCATGGCGACATGGACCAGCCCGCGCGCCTCGCCGAGCTCGACCGGTTCAAAAAGGGCGACGTCAACATCCTCGTCGCCTCGGACGTCGCCGCGCGCGGGCTCGACATCAAGGGCGTCAGCCACGTCTATAATTTCGACGCGCCCTGGCACCCCGACGACTACGTCCACCGTATCGGCCGCACCGGCCGCGCGGGCGCGACGGGCACGGCCTATACACTGGTCGCGCCCGACGACGCGGAGAACATCGCCGAGATCGAGAAGCTCACGGGTCAGAAGATCGAGCGCATCAAGATCAAGGGCGGCAGCGACGTCGCGCACGATGAAGGCGCGCCGAAGCGCGAGGCCGGCCCGCGCCGCAGGGGCGGTCGCAAAGCGGAGGCCGCGCCCGCGCGTGAACCCGTACCGGCACGGGAGCCCGCGCCGGCACGCGAAGTTGCGCCTGCGCGCGAGCCCGAAGCGCGGCGCGAGGAAACGCCGCGTCGCGAGCGCGGCGGTCGTGGCCGCGGACGCGGCGAAGACCGCGACCAGCCGCGGCGGCAGGCGCGCGCGCAAGACGAGCCCGATGACGGCTGGAACGGTCCGGTTCCCGACTTCCTGAACTACACGCTCGGGGCGTGAGCGGTCCGGCGGATGCCGGATCGGCTCCCGTCAGATCGCCCTGCACCGGCGTCTGCCGGATCGACCAGGCCTGCGGCTGGTGTGTCGGCTGCGGCCGCACGCTCGATGAGATCGCGCGCTGGGGAAGCACCAGCGAAGCCGATCGCGATTCGGTGATCACGGCGCTGCCGGAAAGGATGGCGGCGCTCGATCGCAGCGCTTCGCGGAACGCCTGATTGCCGCTTTTCCGGCGTCTCGATCAAGGATTCCGCGCTGTCGATCATGGTTCCACCGCGCGTCGCAAGCTAGATGCGCGCGGCGATGAAGAGCCATCAAGCAGCTCGACACGCATGGTCGCATTCCCTTTTAGTCTTGCGTTTGGGATGCGTTAAAATGACTGATGTGAACTACTTGCTACGGCTTCGTACCATGATCGCGCTGTTCTGCTTTTCGGCCGCGACGACCACGACGATTCTCGTAACGCTCGTCGCACCGGCGACCGCGTGAACCCACCTCCGGAAAGGCGACCTGCCGTCGCGTCACGCGCGGCGGCAGGCACCTCCGTCGATCAAGCCGACGCTTTTTCCGGCATCAGCGCATCGTCCTTCGCCGCCGCGCGCCGATAGGCCTCACGGCCGCTCAACCGCGCGAAATAGGCAGTGAATGCGTCGCGCTTCGGCAGCGTCCCGAACAAGACGCCCCAGCCCACCGCCGATCCGACATAGACATCGGCCGCCGTGAAGCGATCGCCGGCGATATAGTCGTGCGCCGCCACCGCCTGCTCGAGCACATCGACCGTCGTCGCGTAATTGCCGTAGCCGAACGCCCGCGCCTGTTCGGGCGAGGGGTCGAACTTGGCGAAATTGTTGGTCACCGCCTGCTCGACCGGCCCGGCGGCGAAGAACAGCCAGCGATAGTAATCGGCGCGCTCATGCGGTTGCGGCGCGAGGCCGGCCTCGGGAAAGGCTTCGGCGAGATAGGCGCAGATCGCCGCGCCTTCCGTGACGACCTTGCCGTTGTGCACGATCGCCGGGACCTTCCCCATCGGATTGATCGCCAGATACTCGGGACTCTTCATCCGCTCCGCATAGTCGACGACTTCGGTGCGATAGTCCGCACCGGTCTCCTCGAGCATCCAGCGGGCGATGCGCCCGCGCGATTGCGGATTGGTGTAGAAAACCAGATCGTCAGCCATCGTTCCGACTCCGTGCTCGCAAGAACATAGTGTGAACGAAAGGCACTGAGCGCGTCAATCCGCTACAGCGCCGTCTCGAACAGATGGAGCAGCCGCGCCCAGGCGCGATCGGCCTGCGCCTGGTTGTAGACTTCGCTGTCAGGGGGGCACCAGCCATGCATCGCGCCCTTGTAGACCTCGATCTCAGCGGGCCGTTTGGCGGCGGCGAAGGCAGCGCGGAGCGTCTCCTTGTCGGCCGGCGCGCGGGCGTCGTCATTCTCGGCGATCGCGATCAGGAAACGCGCTTTGGTCTTCGGGATGAGGAGATGCGGACTGTCCGGTGCGGCGGTGGCGAGCCCGCCGCCGTGGAACGAGCCGCCGGCGCGCACGCGGCCCGGGACCGCCGCGGCGGTGCGCACCACCAGCGGACCGCCCATGCAATAGCCGGTCGTGCCCACGCCGCGTTTGGCGTTCACTTCGGGCTGCTTGTCGAGAAACGTCACCAGCGCGGTCGCATCGCGGATCGTCGCTTCGGGCGTCAGCAACTTGCGCGCCTCGCCCGCCTTGGCGCGGACCGCGGCGCGGTCTCCGCTCGCCGCGAGCGCGGCCGCCGTCGTCGAGCGATAAAAGGGATTCACCGTGAGTACCGCATAGCCCGATTGGGCGAGTCGGTCGGCCATCTGCCGGAACGCGGGCCGAAGGCCGTAAATATCGGGCCAGACGAGCACGGCGGGATGCTTGCCCGTAGCGGGCGCGACGAAATAGGCGTCGACCGTGCCGTCAGGCGTCCTGATCGTGACGTCGCGGCCCTTGACCGCCAGTGCGTTCGCCGGGCTCGGCAGCAACACGCCGATGCCGACAGCCGCCGCGGCGGCACCGAAACCGCGACGCGAGATCGCATCCTTCAGGAATTGCTCGTTGTCGGCGGCAGTCAGGTCATCACACATGCGTCATCCCTCCGCTGCGCGGCCCGTCCTGCGAGTCGCCGGCGCGGAGGCTACACGCGCCGCCGGCACCCGTCATGCCGCCTGACGCGCATGCTTCGCGAAGGGGCTGAGCCCCAGCCAGCGCTGCATCTGCGCCGCCAGCCGGGGATCGCCGGTGAGGATCACCGTACCGCGCTCGACCGCGCCGCGGACGGTCTCATAGCCCATCCAGATCGCGGTCATCGCGCGCAGATCGGCGGAGACATAGAGGTCGACGTCGAACCCCGGATCGATTGCGCAGAGATCGACCTCCTCATCCGGATCGACGACCAGCCACCAGCGCCGCCGCGCCTCGGGAAGCTCGGGATAACGGAACTGGATCACCGATCGCCGTGGCGGCAGCGGGGTCGGATCGAGGCCGCGGCGCATGTCCCACATCAGCAATTGCGCGTCGAGATGCTCCAGCGAGAGATCGCTCTCCACCCAGCGCTGACCCCAGATGCCAAAGGCCTCAATGATCGGCCGCAACTCGTGCCCTGCCTCGGTGAGCCGATATTCGCCGCCGCCCGTCCCGTCGCGCACGACCACGCCGGCCTGTTCGAGCTCCTTCAATCGCTGCGAGAGCAACGCTGGCGACATGCGCGGAACGCCGCGGCGCAGATCGTTGAACCGCGTCGATCCGGCGAACAATTCACGAAGCAGCACCACCGTCCAGCGCGTGCACAGAACCTCCGCCGCCATCGCGACCGGGCAAAATTGCTTGTAGCTCCCCTGCGTCACCTGCGAATCCCTTCAAACCCTTGCAGGAGTCTAGTACAGTATCTGTACCGGACAAGTTCAGTTTCTGAACTGGATGGCGCCGCGTGCTTCCGCGATCAGGTCTGCAGACCAACTCGTGGAGAGAAAGATGCTGATGACCGTGGAGATGCCCAGAACGCGTGACTGGCTCGGCGAGGCGCGGACCATCGCCGAAACGATCGCGCCGCTCGCCGATCGGCACGACAGCGAGGAGAGCTTCGTCGATCAAGGCTATGCGGCGCTCAAACAGGCCGGGTTCTTCAAGGCTTTGGTGCCCGCCGAGCTCGGCGGCGGCGGTGCGACGCTCGCGGAGATGTGCGCGGCGATCCGCGTGCTCGGCGCGGCCTGCGGATCCACCGCGCTGGCCTTTTCGATGCACACCCATCTGGTCGCCGCGGCGGCGTGGCGCTGGCGCCACCAGGGCGCGCCGACCGACGGCTTGCTCAAGCGCGTCGCCGCCGAGGATCTCGTGCTGGTGTCGAGCGGCGGCTCGGACTGGCTGACCAGCGGCGGCAGCGCGACCAAAGTCGAGGGCGGCTTCCGCATCGACGCGCGGAAGGCCTTTTCGAGCGGATGCCAGGCCGGCGACCTGCTGATGACCAGCGCAGTGTACGACGATCCCGAGGCGGGGCCGACCGTGCTCCATTTCGGCGTGCCGTTGCGCGGCGAAGGCGTGACGATCGCCGATAGCTGGCACGTGCTCGGCATGCGCGGCACCGGCTCGCACGACGTCGTGCTCGATCAGGTGTTCATCGCCGATGCCGGGATCGCCGGCCGGCGGTCGCGCGGCAAGTGGCACATGCTATTCCATGTGATCAGCATGATCGCCTTCGCGCCGATCTATTCGGCTTATGCCGGAGTCGCCGACGGTGCACGCGCCACGGCGCTGGCGATCGCACGCAAGCGCGGCGACCATCCCGATCTGCTCCGCCGCGCGGGCGAAATGGAGAATGCGCATGTTGCAATGGAGCTCGCGCTCGCTTCGATGATCGACATCGCGGAGACCGGCACGCCGGGACCCGAGACGAGCAGCGCGGCGATGGTCCGCCGCACGCTCGTGGGCCAAAGCGCGATCCAGACGGTCGAGCGCGCGCTGGAGCTTGCCGGCGGCACGGCCTTTTACCGTAAGGCCGGGCTCGAGCGCGCCTTCCGCGACGTCCAGGGCGCGCGCTTCCATCCGCTCCAGCCCGGGCCGCAGCTCGATCTGGCCGGGCGCATCGCGCTGGGCATCGATATCGACGGATAGGTCCGCCCGGAAAGGCGCCCCTCCCTGCTCGCAGGGAGGGGAATCTGGAGTCTGGTCGGGCCGACGCGTGCCTTACTGGCGGAACAGCGTCTCGGCAGTGTGCTCGATCGGGCCGGTTTCCTCGCCCGCCTCGCCGGCTTCGGCGGCGTGGGCGGCGGCGGTGCGCTCGGCGCGGAGCTGCTCGATCAGCGCCTCGCGGTCGCCTTCGAGACGGGTATCGGTCGGCGCCTCGATGCCCGCGGCCTTGGCCGCCTTGGCCACCAGCGCGTCGAGCTCCCGCTGCGAGCACAGGCCGAGCGTCACGGGATCCTTGGGCGTGATGTTGGCGATGTTCCAGTGGCTGCGATCGCGGATCGCGGCAATCGTGGTGCGGGTGGTGCCGATCAGCTTGCCGATCGCGCCGTCCGAAATCTCGGGATGGTTGCGCAGGATCCATGCGATGCCATCGGGCTTGTCCTGCCGCTTCGAGACCGGCGTGTAGCGCGGCCCTTTGGTGCGGCGAATCTGCTCGGGGCCCTTGAGCATCTTGAGGCTGTAATCGGGATTGGCCTGGCCCTTCTCGATCTCCTCCATCGTCAGCTCGTGCGCGCGGACCGGATCGCGGCCAGTGAGCTTGGTCGCGGCGGTATCGTCGGCGATCGCCTGGATCTCGAGGATGTGCAGACCGCAGAATTCGGCGATCTGCTCGAACGAGAGCGAAGTATTGTCGACCAGCCAGGAAGCGGTCGCATGCGGCATCAGCGGCTGGGCCACTTTTCGTCTCCAGAAATAGAAAGGGCCGCCCTTCACGGGCGGCCTGCAACGGTGCAGACTTAATGCGATGCGGTACGAAGAGCAAGGCGAGAGGGCAAAATGACGCGCCTGCCTATGGCGTGTATCGCGGTCGCCCTTTCGACGGCACTTTCCGGCTGCGCATCGAGCCTTCGGCAGGACTCGCCGGACGACCTCTATGCCCAGTTGCTCGAATCGACCAGCTGGCCGCGCTGCACGCCGGTCGGTGCTGCCGACCCGCAGGAAGCGCGCGACCGCAGATCACGAAGCGCTTCTGTGCCGTTCGGCCGTGGCTCGAGCTGCAGATCGGGCGCGAGGAGATCGACCGCATCTACGCGGCGAACCGGCAGACGCTGGAGGAGATCAGTTTCACGGGCTGCCCCGACGAGCATTTTTCGGCGTGGCAGAACATGACCGCGCCGCGTCCTGCGCGAGATGGAACGGCGGCAGCGCAGCGCCGCGCGGCTCACGCCGCCACTTGCTCCCCATCCATCGGATACAGGGCAGTGAGGAACTGCCGCGCGCTCGCCTCCCAGGTGAAGCTGCGACCATAAGCGGCGCAGGCGGCGCGATCGCGAGTCAGCGCCGCGGCAATGGCCCGTTCGAGATCGGCGTCGGTTGCGCCGGTCTCCGCGGTCAGCACGTCGATCGGGCCGGTAACCGGATAGCCTGCGACCGGAACGCCGCAGGCCAGCGCCTCGATCATCACCAGCCCGAACGTGTCGGTCTTGCTCGGGAAGACGAACACATCGGCCCCGGTATAGGCCGAGGCGAGCTCCTCGCCGAACATCGGCCCGAGGAAGCGCGCCTCGGGGAAGCGCGCCTGCAGCGCCGCGCGCGCCGGCCCGTCGCCCACCACCACCTTGGTGCCGGGATGGCTGGTGCGCAGGAAAGCCTCGAGATTCTTCTCGACCGCGACGCGGCCGACATAGAGCTGGATCGGCCCTTCGAGGTCCCGCATCGCCGGATGCGGTTCGAGGCCGGGATGGAAGTTGGCGAGATCAACGCCCCTGCCCCAATGCTTCACATGGGCGAGGCCGTGGTCCACCAGCGACTGACGGATCGACGGTGTCGAGGCGAGGATCGCCTGGCTCGGCGCGTGGAACCAGCGGATATAGCGCCAGATCCACTCCGCCGGCACGCCCGAACGCGCCGATACATAATCGGGAAACTGGGTGTGATAGGCGGTGGTGAAGGGCATGTTGTGCCGGAGACACCATCGCCGCGCCGCGACGCAGAGCGGCCCTTCGGTGGCGAGATGGATCGCATTGGGCCGGAATTCCTCGAGCATCGCGCCGACGCTGCCGGTGCTGGCGAGCGCGAGACGAATCTCGGGATAGGTCGGGCAAGGCAGCGAATAGAAACGATCGGGCGAGATCACCTCGACCCGGTGCCCCTGCGCCTCGAGCACCGCCCGGACGGACTGGAGCGTGCGGACGACGCCGTTGACCTGGGGCTCCCAGGCATCGGTTACGATCGCGATGCGCACCTCGTCGGCCTCCGCCGCCTTCGTCACGCCGCCTCTTGTCTGACCTCGGACTCGGGCGCATCGCGCGCCGCCATCTCCTCGGCCCAATGGAGAATTTCCATAGTGCCGTCGTAATGCTCCACGAGCGCGGTGCAACCCTCCACCCAATCGCCGTCGTTATAATAAGCGACGCCTTCGATCGTCCGCATCTCCGCCTTGTGGATGTGCCCCGCCACCACGCCGTCGATATTGCGGTGCGCCGCCTCGTGCGCGACCACCTCCTCGAACTTCGAAATGAACGAGACGGCGTTCTTGACCTTCTGCTTGGCGTATTTGCTGAGCGACCAGTAAGGCAGGTCGAACATCCGCCGGACGCCGTTCAGCCAGCGGTTGAGCGCCATCATCGCCTCATAGGCGGCGTCGCCGAGATGCGCGAGCCAGCGATGCGAGAGAGTGATCGCGTCGAACTCGTCGCCGTGCAGGACGAGCAGGCGCTTGCCGTCGGCGGTGTCGTGGATCGCCTGGCGCTTGATCTCGACACCACCGAAATGGAGCCCCGAGAACTGACGGAACATCTCGTCGTGATTGCCGGGGATGTAGACGATGCGGGTGCCGCGCTTGGCGCGCTTGAGCACGCGCCAGACGATGTCGTTGTGCGCATCGGGCCAGTAGAGGCGCTTTTTGAGCGCCCAGCCGTCGATGATGTCGCCGACGAGGTACATCGTCTCGCTGTCGACATGGTCGAGAAAGTCGATGAGCATCGCCGCGTTGCAGCCGCGTGTGCCGAGATGGACGTCGGAGATCCAGATCGTGCGATACTGGCGTCGCCCGCCCACGATCCGCTCGGGGATCACCGGTTGGGTCGCGTGGAAGTCGGCGAAATGTGCTGCGTCGAACGGAAGCCTGGTGATCGTTGCCATGATCATTCCCCCGCGGGAGCCTTGTCCTGCGAAGCGCCTATGCCGGGGGAATGTTACAATCGGAATCGTGGGCGGCACCCGTACGACTACGGAATGCGGATAATCGTCCTCCCCGCTTTTCTCGATGACGGGAGACCAGGCGCGGATCCTTGGCCCGTTTGCTGAAGCCGCGCTTCGCCTGCATGGAGGAAAAGGGTCTTCGAGAACACGCCTGCCGGAATCGGATTGGGAAGGCGAACGTCATCGAGACCGGGCAAAGAGCTGCGCTCGGGGTCGAAGGAGCGGTCGATCTGCGAAATGAAGCCAAGGATGATTCCGGTTCTCCGGGCAAATTTGTTCAACACCCGCATCTGCTCCGAAAGCGGCGGCTTGCTTCTCTGCTGATCCAGGATTTGCAGATAGTCGACGACGGCCACAGTGCCTCGTGGTGCGCCGGACAGATATCGCACGATGAAATCTGCGCTTATGTCGCTTGACGTCACGATCTCCGGCGCGTGTTCCACTGCCGTGTCGTCGAGTGAACGGATGCGCTGCGTCACTTCCTGGTCGGTATATTCCAGCGTGAAGAAGACCGCCCGTCTTCCGTCGCGAACGGCATCGAGCAAAAGCTGCAAACCCATCAGGGTTTTGCCGTGTCCAGGACGGGCACCGAGCAGAAGCATATCGCCTTCGGCGAGCCTTGGCAGCAATGGCGATAGTGGCGCATTCCGCGCCATACGCGCGGACAAGGCGCTCCACGCGCCAAAGCCTTCCTCGCGTGCGATCCGATCCTGCGCTTCATGCAAGGGAATGTTTTCGCCACGAGCCAATAATCTGGCGCGACGCTTCAATCGATAGATCGGTCCGGACAGGCGCATCACAACCTCCATTCCGAGCCGGAAACGCAATCCCTCCTTATGCGAACGCTCGAACAGATGGTCCGATGAACTTCGATGCCCCGCATGTGCGATACTTCCCCGATGGAGGGGGGAGGCGCGGGCCAAGCCTGTTCCGAAGGCTATCGCGGAGCCGCGATCCGGGCAAGCCTCCCGGCGGAAAGGCGTTCGAAGCGGCCGCAATCTGAAGGGCGTCCGGCGATCGCGCCGGGTGTTCGCTGGTCGCTCAGCTGTCGCCAGCGATCCGGTTTGCGGGCCGGGCGCCGCCTGAAGGCATGCGCGGCTTGTGACCTGCGGCCTCTTCCGGGAAGAGGACCCGACTCACCTCGCGGAAGCCCGCCAGCCAACGCGCCAGCTCTTGCCGGGCCGCGCCGAGCGTGAGTAGCCGGGAGTCGTCATAAACGCATTTGCACACGGTTCAGATCTCCAGGTCCAACCAGCCGTTCCCGCTCGCGGGCCACACGCGCGGAGCATCTCCGCACGTGTGGCCCGCGAGCGAACGACCCGGACAAAAAAGTGGCGAATGGAGCCCGGCCGCAAACCCGGCCGGGCTCCCAAGGCCCCCGCCTGCGGAACCTCGGATCGTCCGCCCTTCTACGCCCGAAACCGGATGCCTGATTGGACAAATGCGACATCTGCAAGAACTTGCATTACTTGCCCTATGCCGCGCCGCTATATGTCGAGGCGCCGGAGTCAATTTTCGCTGGCGGGTCGAAGCGGTGGTGCGCGTCGGGACCTAATCGGTGATCGCCACATGCCCCGGCTGCGCCGCTACCCGCGCCAGCCAGCTACGAACATTGGGATAAGGCTGCAGGTCGAAGCCACCCTCCTCCGCCACATGGGTGTAGGCGTAGAGCACGATATCGGCGAGCGTCAGCCGGTCGAGCACGAGGAAATCGCGCCGCCCGAGATGATCGTCCATCAGCGCGAGCGCCGCCTCCCCCGCGGCGACCTTGCCCGGCAATTGCGCGCGCTGGAGCTCGCTCAGATTCGCCTCGCCCACCAACGTCCGCCAGAAGCGCACCGTCGCGATGTTGGGTTCGTGATTATACTGCTCCCAGAACAGCCAGCGCAGCAGATCGGCGCGCTCGAAGCGATCGGCGGGGATCAGATCGCTGCCGTCGGCGACGTACCAGGCCGCGGCGTTGCTCTCGGGCAGAAAGTCGTCGCCGAGCTGGAGCACCGGGATGCGGCCATTGGCGTTGACCTCGCTCAGGAACGCCGCGGTACGCGTCTCGCCCTTGAGGATGTCATATTGCCGCCGCTCGAGCGGCAGCCCGACATGCGCCGCGGTGAGGCGGATCTTGTAGCAATTCCCCGACAGCGCATACTCGTGCAGCACGAACGAACCCATGACACTCCCCTTGCAATCGACGCCCCGCCTTTCCGCGCGGCGCGGAGGCCGTCAAACAAATAGGTGCGTGCGGATCACAAGCCAGGCTTGTGACCGGGCCTCACATGATCCCCAGAGCCTCGCGCTGCCGAACGATCGCACGATGGTACAGCCAGCCATAGAGCGCCACCGCAGCGACATAGAGCCAGCCCCAAGCATGCGCCCAGAAGGGGAAGAAGAAGCCCTGGCGGAGATCGCGCCCGACTTCCTGCATCAGCGCCTCGTGCCCCGCCTCGATCAGCGGCGTCTCGACCAGCTGCCAGCGATTGTTCGAATAGAGCACGAAGCCATATTCGGAATACCAGGCGAAGGGCATGCCGAGAAAGGTCCATTCGCGCACCGAATAGCCGTAGCGCGGCCGCTCATATTCGTTTGTGATCTGGGCCGGCGGCGCGCGACCGGCGAACACCAGCACCTGATAGAGCTGCTGCGCCTTGGTGGGCGAATGCGGGACATGGACACCCTGCCAGCTGACGAGGCGCTCGAGATTGGAGAGGACCTTGCCCTCGCCTTCGGGCAGCGCCGCCACGTCGGCGACGGCGCGGTGCTGGTCGCTCAGCACCCAGTCACGGTTCGACATCAACAGAATGACGGCCAGCGCGGCAATGAGCGCGCCCCCGAAGACGTTTCGCAGCATGTTCCCCCCGGAATTTCGCCGCAGCTTAACAAATTATTGCCGCCGCGCCAGCCGGCGCCGGCGCCCTCCTATAAGACTCCGCAGGAGCGACGGATGACCCTGCACGATCTCTACGAAGAACATCGCGAGCTTTTCCGGATCGGGGACAAGCTGATCGAGATCGCGAGCAGCGATCCGCCACGCATGGCCGCGCTCGTGGCCGCGCGCCGCGAGATGGCGCAGGCCGTCGCGCGCCATCTCGGCAACGAGGCGCGGCTGGCCCTGATGCCGCTGAGCGCGAGCGCCGATCCTTATGACCGCGCGCTGGCGCGGCGCTACACCAGCGACCTCCTGTCGATGCGCCAGTCGGGCATCGCGCATATGGGGCAGTGGACGATGGACGCCATCCTCGCCGATCCGCGTGAATACCGCCTCGCGGTGCGCGCCCAGATCCGGATGATGGCGGTCCGCCGCGAATGGGAGGAGACCGAGTTCCTGCCGGCGGCGGAGCGGCTCGCCGCCGGGACGCGCGAGCCATTGCGGGCGGCGGGGTAATTCTCCGCTCCCTGCGAGCAGGGAGGGGAACCGGTTCTACTCCATCGTCAGCACGATCTTTCCGATATGCGCGCCCGACTCCATCCGGCGATGCGCCTCGGCGGCATCGGCGAGCGGAAAGGTCGAATCGATCACCGGCTTCAGCCGCCCCTGCTCGACATGCGGCCATACCGCGCGCGACAGCTCGTCGGCGACCAGCCCCTTGAAGGAGGCGTCGCGCGCGCGGAGCGTCGACCCGGTGAGGACGAGCCGGCGGCGCATCAGCTGCCAGAGCGGGATGGTGGCCTCGGCGCCGCGCTGGATCGCGATCGAGACGTGCCGCCCCTCCTCGGCGAGGCATTCGAGGTTGCGGGGTACATAGTCGCCGCCGATCATGTCGAGCACGATGTCGACTCCGCGACCGCCGGTGATGTCCTTGACCCGCGCTACGAAATCCTCGGTGCGATAGTTGATCGCCTCGGCGGCGCCAGCCCGCCGTGCCGCCTCGCATTTGGCGTCCGACCCGGCGGTGACCAGCACCGTCAGCTTGAACAGCCGCGCGAGCGCGATCGCCATCATGCCGATGCCGCTGGTGCCGCCATGGACGAGCAGCCAGTCGCCATCGGCGGCATAGGCACGCTCGAAGACATTGGTCCACACGGTGAACAGCGTCTCGGGGATCGCGGCCGCCTCGATCATCGACAGCACCGGGGGCACCGGCAGGCATTGCGCGGCCGGCGCCACGACATATTCGGCATAGCCGCCGCCGCTCACCAGCGCACACACCCGCTGGCCGACCAGCTCGAGCGCAACGTCGGCGCCGACGGCGACGATCGTTCCCGCCGCCTCGAGCCCAAGGATCCTCGGCGCGCCCGGCGGCGGAGGATAGACCCCCATACGCTGCATCAGGTCAGGCCGGTTGACCCCTGCTGCCGCCACGCGGATCAGCACCTCGCCTTCGCCGGGCACCGGCACCGGGCGACGGACGGGAGCGAGAATTTCGGGACCTCCCGGCTGGTCGGGATCGATGGCCAGCATCGTTTCGGGCACGGTCATCGCTTGGTCGCTTCTCGCCCTCGGTAGAAACCCGACGTCTTATTGACATCGCTCCGGCCAGGGTCAACGTTCGCCGCATGGACGCCGACGAAAACCTGCCGCGTCGCAAGGACGACCTCGCCGCCCAGCTGGGCAAACAGGATCTCGACCCGCTTTCGGTCGACGAGCTGAACGAACGCATCGCCCTTCTGGAAAGCGAAATTGCGCGGTGCAAAAATAAAATTCAACACGCCGTTAACCACCGCGCAAGCGCGGACGCTCTATTTAAGAGATGAGCGTGACGTGCACCGGAGCTGGTCCGTACGCCAACAACTCCGGTGCCTGGCCGCTGCGCTTGATGCGGGGCCTGCCGATACCGACATTGTCGGAAACGGGCCTCGTATCCTTTCGGGCCCACTGGAGTTGTACCTGAATGCCTAGTTTCGCCTCCGCCCTCGAATCGACCCTTCACAAGGCGCTCGAAGCCGCGAGCTCGCGCCGTCACGAATATGCGACGCTCGAGCATCTGTTGCTCGCGCTCGTCGACGACGAGCATGCGAGCAAGGTGATGAGCGCGTGCGGCGTCGATCTCGGCGAGCTCAAGAACACCGTCGCGCATTATCTCGACACCGAGCTCGAGGCGCTGAAGGTCGATCAGGCGACCGACCCCTCGCCGACCAGCGGCTTCCAGCGCGTCGTCCAGCGCGCGATCCTCCACGTCCAGTCCTCGGGCCGCGACGAAGTGACCGGCGCGAACGTGCTCGTCGCCCTGTTCAGCGAGCGCGAGAGCTATGCGGTCTATTTCCTCCAGCAGCAGGACATGAGCCGGCTCGACGCGGTGAGCTTCATCTCGCACGGCGTCGGCAAGGGCGCGACCGCGAGCGAGGCGAGCACGCCCAAGGGCGCCGAGGAAGAGAAGGTGTCCAAGTCCGACACCAAATCGGGCAAGGGCGAGAGCGCGCTCAAGCAGTTCACGGTCGATCTCAACGAGAAGGCCAAGGCCGGCAAGGTCGATCCGCTGATCGGGCGCGCCGCCGAAGTCGATCGCACGATCCAGATCCTGTGCCGCCGCTCGAAGAACAACCCGCTCTATGTGGGCGATCCCGGCGTCGGCAAGACCGCGATCGCCGAAGGGCTCGCCCGCAAGATCGTCGAGGGTCAGGTCCCCGACGTGCTCAAGGAAGCGGTGATCTATTCGCTCGACATGGGGGCGCTGCTCGCCGGCACGCGCTATCGCGGCGATTTCGAGGAGCGGCTCAAGCAAGTCGTGAGCGAGCTCGAGAAGCTGCCGCACGCGGTTCTCTTCATCGACGAGATCCACACCGTGATCGGCGCGGGCGCGACCAGCGGCGGCGCGATGGACGCATCGAATCTGCTCAAGCCGGCGCTGTCGGGCGGTGCGATCCGCTGCATCGGCTCGACCACCTACAAGGAATTCCGCAACCATTTCGAGAAGGACCGGGCGCTGCTCCGGCGCTTCCAGAAAATCGACGTCAACGAGCCCACGGTCGAGGACACGGTCAAGATTCTCGCAGGTCTGCGCTCGGCGTTCGAACAGCACCACTCGGTGAAGTACACCCCCGACGCGATCAAGTCGGCGGTCGAGCTGAGCGCGCGCTACATCAACGACCGCAAGCTGCCCGACAAGGCGATCGACGTGATCGACGAAGTCGGCGCGATGCAGATGCTGGTGGCGCCCTCCAAGCGCAAGAAGGTGATCACCGCCCGGGAGATCGAGGCGGTGATCGCGACGATGGCGCGCATCCCGGCCAAGTCGGTTTCGTCCGACGACACCCGCGTGCTCGCCAATCTCGAGACCGACCTCAAGCGCGTCGTGTTCGGGCAGGACAAGGCGATCGAAGTGCTCAGCTCGGCGATCAAGCTCAGCCGCGCGGGCCTGCGCGATCCCGACAAGCCGATCGGCAACTATCTGTTCTCGGGCCCGACCGGCGTCGGCAAGACCGAGGTGGCCAAGCAGCTCGCCGAGCTGCTCGGCATCCCGCTCCAGCGCTTCGACATGTCCGAATATATGGAGCGCCACTCGGTGAGCCGGCTGATCGGCGCGCCTCCGGGCTATGTCGGCTATGATCAGGGCGGGCTGCTGACCGACGCAGTCGATCAACAGCCGCATTCGGTGCTGCTGCTCGACGAGATCGAGAAGGCGCATCCCGACCTGTTCAACATCCTGTTGCAGGTCATGGACCATGGCAAGCTCACCGATCACCACGGCAAGACGGTCGATTTCCGCAACACCATCCTGATCATGACCACCAACGCAGGCGCGTCGGACATGGCCAAGGAGAGCGTCGGCTTCGGCAACATCAGCCGCGACGACGTGCAGGAAGAGGCGGTGAAGAACCTGTTCACTCCCGAATTCCGCAACCGCCTCGATGCGATCGTGCCGTTCGGCTATCTGCCGCCGGAGATCGTCGCGCGGGTGGTGGACAAGTTCATCCTCCAGCTCGAGCTCCAGCTGGCGGACCGCGGCGTCCACATCCAGCTCGACGACGAGGCCAAGACCTGGCTCACCGATCGCGGTTACGACAAGCTCTATGGCGCGCGCCCGATGGGCCGCCTCATCCAGGAGAAGATCAAGCAGCCGCTCGCCGAGGAACTGCTGTTCGGCAAACTCGTCCATGGCGGCGAGGTCAACGTCAAGCTCAAGGACGGCGCGCTGGTCTTCGAGACCATCCCCGCCGCGCCCAAGCCCAGGAAGGGCGGCGGCAAGAAGGCCGAGAAGGTCGACGCGAAATAAGCCGACCTCGATTGGACAACGGGCCCGGAGGCAACTCCGGGCCTTTTTTTTTGCGCGAGCTGTCATCCGCGAAAGCCGGGATGACAGGCGAGAGCGCGGATTTGCTGCCCTACTCTGTCGTCACTCCGGACCAGGCGATGCTGGTGGAGCAGCCCGGGTAGGAATGGAGTTCGAGGCCTCGTCGCGGCAACCGGGATCGTCGTCGCAGATCCGGTTCACCGTGCGCGCGATCCGGCCTTCCAACGCTTTCATGCCCGCGGGGGTGGAAAGATCGAGCGCGGAGACGTCGACGCGGACGGCACGCACGCCGCGATCCCCGCCACCCCTGCGCCGCGGCGGAAGCAGGAACGACAAATGCGCAAAACACGACAAGACCCGAGCGGATTCTCATGGCTTGATCCCCGGCCCATGCTCGATCATAACGTTGCTATAACGCTCCAGAAGCTCCCCGGGTCGCACCGGTAGAAACGCCCTTCTGTCCCATCCTGGACATAACCGGTGCGCATGGGCCGGTGTGTTGTTTTAATAGTACAGTTTCGTTGCGCTGGCGTAAGGGCCCGCGCTTTCGGGCCGGGAGTTGCCCGCGGGGGAGGTTATCCATGAACAGGGTGAAAGCGCGGCTGCTCGTCGCGGGAACGGTGTTGGGCGCGCTCGTCGGGGGCGGCGCGGTGATCGCGCAGAGCGGTGATGCCGCGCCCGAGGCACGCTATGTGATGGACGCCGGCACGATCGCCGGAATGATGGGCCAGGGCGATAGCCATGAGCTCACGCTCCGCCTCGGCTCGCGGCTCGCGCCCACCGGCGCGCCCAAGGCCGATCACTTCATGCCCGCCGGGGCCAGGCTCGGCACGTCGGTGCCGCTCGAGACGCCGGTGCGCACGCAGGGCGAGGAGTTGCCCGCCAACTTCCAGCGACCCAAGGGCCGGCTGCTGCTCTATTGGGGGTGCGGCGCCAAGGCGGGGCCGGGCCAACCGGTGGTGATCGATTTCTCGAAGGTGGCCAAAGGCCAGGTGCCGCCGGGACTGTTCTCGACCAAGGTGCCGGCCGATCTCGGCCCAACGCTGGCGAACAGCCGCACTTACGGCCATTGGCCCAATGGCCAGAAGAGCAAGAACATCAGCGCCCAATCTTCGCTGATCGGCCAGCATCGCATCGCCGGCACCTACAGCCCCGAGATCGCTTTCGGCCTCGACCAGGACTTCATGGCCGGCCTGCGCACGCGCTCGAGCGCCAACGCCGACGGGTCGACCGCGCTCAGCTGGCAGGGCCTCGGCAACGCCACCGGCTATCACGCCTGGATGATGGGCGGGAAGGATATGGGCGAGAATGGCGGCGACATGGTGTGGTGGAGCTCCTCCGCCACGCAGGAATTCGGCGGTGGACTGTGGAGCTGGCTGTCGCCGGGGACCGTGAGCCGGCTGATCGGCCAGAAGATCGTCATGCCGCCCTCGCAGACCAGCTGCACCGTCCCCGCCGAGGTCAAGAAGGCCGCGGGCGACATGCTGATGGGCTTCCTCTACGCCTATGGCCCCGAAGCGAACTTCGCCTTCCCCGAACGGCCGAAGGACCCCAAGATCGCGTGGAAGCCCAAATGGACCGCAAGGGTCCGCTACCGCTCGATGGCGACCTTCATGCCCGGCATGCCGAGCATGTCCGACATCATGAGCGGCCGCGACGGCGAGCAAGCGGGCGAACAGCCGCAGGAAGCGCCGAAGAAGTGCAAGCCCAGGGGACTGGGCGGCCTGCTCAAAAAGGCCGCCGGCGCCGGCTGCTGAGGCTCCGCTAAATCCTCCCTCGCGCAGCGGGGGAGGTGGCGCCGAAGGCGACGGAGGGGCCTTTCCGCAGGCGACACGCTTGCGGAAACGCCCCCTCCACCAGCTTTGCTGGCCCCCTCCCCCGCGGCGCGAGGGAGGATCTGGAAGCGGCACGCCGCGTGTCCACGCCGCCTCTTTGCTGCGTCTCGTCTTGAATGTTAGAGGAGCCGCGTGGCCAAGACACTGCAACCCGCGGAGCGGCCGATGCCGCAATCGACCGCCAAGCCCGGCATGTTCGCGCGTCCGTTCTTCGAAGACAAGAGCCGCGCCTTCTGGCTGCTCCAGGCCGCGGGGTGGAGCGGCTATCTGATCCTGCGCACCGTATCGAGCATCTCGAACGAGTTCGCAGTCGAACGGATCATCGCCGCGATCGTCGAATCGATCGTGGGCTATTGCCTCACCTTGCTGCTCTCGGCGCTCTACGGCTATTATCGCCGTCTGCCGCGCATCACGGGTATCGTGCTCACGCTCGGCACGCTCGCGCTCGCCACGCTGATCTATGCGGTGCTCGACGCGTTCACGATCTCGTTCATCAAGAACTCCGAGCCGGGAATCAGCCTCTCGCTCGTGTTCGCAGCGCTCTTTCTCAACTTCACGGTCCTCGCGGGCTGGTCGGCGCTCTATTTCGGAATCAACTTCTATCTGATCGTCGAGCAGCAGATCGACCAGATGCTGCTGCTCGAGAATCAGGCCTCGTCGGCGCAGCTCGCGATGCTGCGCTATCAGCTCAACCCGCATTTCCTGTTCAACACCCTGAACTCGATCTCGACGCTCGTGCTGCTCAAGCAGACCGAGCGCGCCAACGTGATGCTCAGCCGGCTCTCCTCGTTCCTGCGCTACACGCTCGCCAATGAGCCCACCGCGCACGTCACGCTCAGTCAGGAGGTCGAGACCCTCAAACTCTATCTCGAGATCGAGAAGATGCGATTCGACGAGCGGCTGCGCACCCATTTCGACATCGATCCGCGCGTCGCCAATGCCCGGCTGCCGTCGCTGCTGCTCCAGCCTTTGGTCGAGAATGCGATCAAATATGCCGTCACGCCCCAGGAAGAGGGCGCCGATATCACTGTCACGGCTCGGCTCACCGGAGAACGAGTGCAGATCGCCGTATCCGACACCGGCCCAGGATTGATCGAAAGCAAGCCTCGACCGACTCTCTCAACCGGCGTGGGGCTCGCCAATATCCGGGAGCGGTTGGCGCAAGCCTTCGGCTCTGACCATCGTTTCGAGACGCGAACGAAACCTGGGGAAGGTTTCAGCGTTGAGATCGAGATACCGTTCCAGCTTGAGGAACCGAACCGAGAGGCCGCATGACCATCCGCACCATCCTCGTTGACGACGAACCCCTGGCGATCCAGGGGCTCGAGCTCCGGTTGCAGGAGCATGAGGATGTCGAAATCATCGACAAATGCTCCAACGGCCGCGAGGCCATCCGCGCGATCAAGACCCATAAACCCGACCTTGTTTTCCTCGACATCCAGATGCCCGGCTTCGACGGCTTTTCGGTCGTCCAGGGGCTGATGGAAGTCGAACCCCCGCTCTTCGTCTTCGTCACCGCCTATAGCGACCATGCGATCCGCGCCTTCGAGGCGCAGGCGGTCGACTATCTGATGAAGCCGGTCGAGCCGGCGCGCCTAGCCGACACGATCGAGCGCGTCCGTCAGCGGCTGACCGAGAAGCGCGGTGTCGAGGAAGTCGAGAAACTCAAGGAAGTGCTCGCCGAAGTCGCCCCCGAGGCGGCCGATGAGATGGCCACGTCGGACAGCACCACCGAACTGGCTTCGAGCCGCTTCGAGAAGCTGATCAATATCAAGGATCGCGGCCAGATCTTCCGCGTCGACGTCGACACGATCGAGCGCATCGACGCCGCCGGCGATTACATGTGCATCTATACCGGCGACAACACGCTGATCCTGCGTGAGACGATGAAGGATCTCGAGAAGCGCCTCGATCCGCGCCGCTTCCAGCGCGTCCATCGCTCGACGATCGTCAATCTCGACCTCGTCCGCCAGGTCAAGCCGCACACCAACGGCGAATGCTTCCTCGTGCTCGATTCGGGCGCGTCGGTGAAGGTCAGCCGCTCCTATCGCGACGTGGTGGCACGCTTCGTCCACTGACGCGGGAAACCCCGCAGGCTGAACAGCGGGGCAGAGCGACCGGACCGGGTTTGACTTCGGAGGTTCGGCGATGCGGGCTGTCTGGACGATTGTCGCGGTGTTGGCGCTTTCGTCCACGCCCGCCCTCGCCCAATCTGCGGGGACGCTGACCCGGGCCGACCCGGTGGTCGTCGCGCCGGCGAGCATGCAGGCGTGGCGGGTTCGTTACTGGACGACGAGCGACCGCGGCGCACCGATCGAGGTCACCGGGATGGTCGTCGCCCCGCGCAGCGCTCGCCCGGCTGTGACGCGGCCCGTGCTCGCCTGGGCGCATGGCACCACGGGCGTGGTCGAGCGCTGCGCGCCTTCGCTGAACGCGAATTTCTTCACCGCCACACCGGGGCTGAGCGAGGCGATCCGCCGCGGCTATACCGTTGTCGCGCCCGATTATCCCGGGCTCGGCAGCCCGATGCCGCATCCCTATCTCGGCGGCGTCGCCACGGCGCATTCGGTGCTCGACGCGGTACGGTCGGCGCGGGCGATCCCCGCCGCCGCTGCGGGCGCCAGCTTCGCGGTCTGGGGCGAATCGCAGGGCGGGCACGCCGCGCTGTGGACCGGCCAGCTCGCGCGCGCCTATGCTCCCGAGCTCCGCCTCGTCGGCATCGCCGCCGCGGCGCCGCCGACCGACCTCGTCGACAATCTGACCGCCGGCAGCAACCCCACCGTCCGCGCCTTCCTGACCGCCTTCGTCGCCTATAGCTGGTCGCGCCATTTCGGGGCGCCGCTCTCGAGCCTCGGCAATCGCTCGACGCAATGGGTGATCACCCGCCTCGCACAGAACAATTGCCTCGAGCCCGGCATGCGGCCGCGAATCGCTACCATGATCGGCACGCTCTCGCTGCGCAGCGCGCTGCGCAACGTCGATCTCGGGCGCATCGAACCTTGGGCGCGGATCGCGCGCGAGAACAGCCCGGCCGCCAGACCCGATGGGGTTCCGCTGCTGATCGCGCAGAATCCCGCCGACACGATCGTCGGCCCCGAAGTGACGCGCGCCTTCGCGCGCCGGATGTGCGGCAATGGCGCGCGGCTGCGCTACCTCGCGATCACCGGCGGCGGACATGACACCAGCGCGAAGGATTCGGCCGAGGCCACGCTCGACTGGATCGACGCGCGCTTCACCGGTGCATCGGCGCCGAGCGACTGCGGCGGGATTTGAGGCGCGTCTCGGCATGAGATGCCTGCTCCCGCCCGGATGGCGGCGGGGACGGTCATCCCCGCCCTTCGTCCGGGTTGACCGCAAGGAACGGATTGCGCGCAGCGCGCGCGCACAGTAGAACATTTCACGAACGAAATGGGAGTTCCGTAATGTCGAAATTCGAGTCCTTCGCGGCGCTGCACGTCCCCGGCAAGCCGATCATCCTGTTCAATGTCTGGGATGCCGGCTCGGCCAAGGCTGCCGAGCGCGCCGGGGCGAAGGCTATCGCCACCGGCAGCGCGTCGGTCGCCACCGCACATGGCGTCGGCGATGGCGAGGACCTGTCGCTCGAGCTCGCGCTCGCCAATGCCGAACGCGTCGTCGCGGCGGTTGAGGTGCCGGTGACGATCGATTTCGAGAGCGGCTATGCGGTCGACGGTGAAGCGCTGGCAACCAACCTCGCCGCGCTCGCCGCCACCGGAGCGATCGGGTGCAATTTCGAGGATCAGGTGATCGGCGGCGAGGGCATCCATCCGATCGCGGTGCAGGCGGCGCGGATCGCGACCGCCCGGCGCGGCGCGGGCACGGACTTCTTCCTCAATGCGCGCACCGATATCTTCCTCCAGGCCAAACCCGACACGCATGATCAGGCCAAGGCCGACGCCGCGATCGAACGCGCGCATGCCTATGCCGAGGCGGGCGCGAGCGGCTTCTTCGTCCCCGGCCTCGCCGATCTGACGCTGCTCGAACGCGTCTGCGCCGCCTCGCCGATCCCGGTGAACTTCATGGCATTCCCCGGCGCGCCTTCGGCCGAGGCGGTGGCCGGAACCGGCATCGCCCGCATCAGCCACGGTCCGTTCCCGCATCTGCTCGCACTCAAAGCCTTCGAAGACGCGGCGAGAGAGGCTTTCGCGGCCTGACAAATCCTCCCTCGCGCAGCGGGGGAGGTGGCATGCGGAGCATGACGGAGGGGGCATCTCCGCAGGCGACCTCGCTCGCCGAGATGCTCCCTCTACCACGCCCCGCGGACGCCCCCTCCCCTGCTGGGCGAGGGAGGAGCGAACCCATTACGTCACCTAATAGCTCCGCCCAAATATCATCCTTTGCGCCCCGCCCCCTCCCTCCGGCATCAAGCCACCGAAGGGAGATCATCCATGGAAAGACGCAAATTCCTTTGGGTCAGCGGCGGAACGCTCGCCGCAACCGCGCTCGGCAGGACCACATTCGCCGCCACCCCCGCCCGCGCCGCAGCGCCGCGCTTCGGCCCTGAATTCCGCAAGGCAGTGCGCGCGACCGAGCAGGCCAGCGGCGGCCGGCTCGGCCTGTCGGTGATCGACACGGGAACCGGCGAACGGTTCGGCTGGCGCGGCAGCGAGCGTTTCCCGATGTGCAGCACTTTCAAGTTCGCGCTCGCCGCGGCGATGCTCAAGCAAGTCGAGCACAAGCGCGAGCGGCTCGACCGCCGCATCGTGGTGGCGAAAGGCGACATCGTCAGCCACTCGCCCTTTTCCGAGCAGCGCATAGGCGGCACCGCCAGCGTCGCCGAGCTCTGCCACGCGACGATCACGCTGAGCGACAACGCCGCCGCCAATCTGCTCCTCCGCACGATCGCCGGCCCCGCCGGCTTCACCCGCCGGCTGCGTGCTTTCGGCGATCCGGTGACCCGACTCGATCGTTGGGAGACGATGATGAGCGAGGCCAAGCCCGGCGATGTCCGCGACACGACTTCGCCCGAGGCGATGGCCGACCTCGCCCGCCAGCTCGTGCTCGGCCGCGCGCTCGCGCCCGCGAGCCGCGCGCAGCTCACCGCATGGATGAAGGACACCCGCACCAGCGCCAACAGCCTGCGCGCCGGGCTGCCGGCGGGCTGGGCGGTCGCCGACAAGACCGGCGCGGGCGGCTATGGCACCGACAATTGGGTGGGCGTGGTCTGGCCGGCCGACCGCCCGCCGCTGGTCATTGCGAGCTACGTCACCGGCAGCACCCTGCCCGACGATCAACGCCGTCCGCTGCATGCGCGGATCGGGCGGGCGCTGGTGGCGGCGCTAGGCTGAAAGCTCTCCCCCCTTTCAGGGAGGGGAGCGCGTATCGAAGGAGGCCGCGCTCCTGCGAAGCAGGAGCGCCGGAAATCAGCCCTCGGCGTCTTCCGTGCCCGCACCCTCGGCGGGTCGCTCGAACCATGCCTCGACCGGGCCGGTGAGCTTGATCGTCAGCGGCTGACCTTTGCGGTCCATCTTCTTGCCGAGCGCGACGCGGATCCAGCCTTCGGAGATGCTGTATTCCTCGACGTCGTGGCGCTCGGCGCCCTTGAAGCGGATGCCGATGCCGCGCTCGAGGATCTCGCGCTGGAAGTGCGGGCTGTTCGGATTGACCGACAGACGGTCGGGAGGCGTATCACTCATGGCCCCGCCCTTTGCCGCTATTGCGCGATGCTTTCAAGATAACGGTGGATCGCCGAGACCACCACCGAGCCCTCGCCCACTCCCGAGGCGACGCGCTTGACCGATCCGGAGCGCACGTCGCCCACTGCGAAAATCCCCGGCGTCGACGAGCAGAAGAAGGTCTCCCCTGCCCCGGTCTTCACGAACCCTGCCTCGTCGAGCTCGATGCAGCCGTCGAGCCAGTCGGTGCTCGGCTGCGCGCCGATCATCACGAACAGCGCGCCGACATCGTGCCTTTGCTCCGCACCGCTCTGGCGGTGCGTCCAGCTGAGCGTGCGCAGATGCCGGTCGCCCTCGAGCGCGGAGATTTCGCAATAGGGATGCAGCGTGATCCGGTCCGACGCCTCGATCCGCTCGATCAGATAGCGCGACATCGTCGCCGCGAGCCCCGCCCCGCGCACCAGCATATGCACATGCCCCGCGGTGCGCGAGAGATAGATCGCCGCCTGCCCCGCCGAATTGCCGCCGCCGACCACCACGGCGGTCTGGTTGGCGCACAGTCCCGCCTCCATCGCGGTCGCGGCATAATGGATGCCGTTGCCTTCGAAGTCCGCATAGCGCGGCAAATCGAGCTTGCGGTAACGCGCGCCCGTCGCGACGACCACCGCGCGCGCCCGCAAGGTCGCGCCGTCGTCGAGCACGATCGTATAGGGCCGCGCCTCGCAATCGATCCCCACCGCGCCGCGCGAGATCAGCAGCCGCGCGCCGAACTTCTGCGCCTGAACCTGCGCGCGCCCTGCGAGCGCCTGCCCCGAAATGCCCGTCGGGAAGCCGAGATAATTCTCGATCTTCGAGCTCGTCCCCGCTTGCCCGCCGGGCGCGACCGATTCGATCACGATGGTGTCGAGCCCCTCCGACGCCGCGTAGACCGCAGCCGCCAGCCCCGCCGGCCCTGCGCCGACCACCGCGACGTCGTGGACATGATCGGGATCGACCGAGGCGGCGAGCCCCAGCGCATCGGCGAGCTGCGCGTTGCTCGGGTTGCGCAGCGCCCGCCCCTCGGTGACCACCACCGGCAGATCGGCCTCGGTCAGCGCGAAGCATTCCATGAAGCCCTTGGCGTCGCAGTCGCGCTCGGTGTCGATCCGGCGGTGCGGCAACGCGTTGCGGGTCAGGAAGGTCTCGATCCGCGCGGTATCCGCGGCATGGCTCGGCCCGAGCAGCGCCACCCCCGCGGTGCCGTGGAGCAGCATCCCCACCCGGCGCAGGATGAAGGCGCGCATCACGATCTCGCCGATATCGGGCTCCGCCGCCATCATCCGGCGGAATTCGACGCGTCCGACGCGCACCACGCGCGTCTCGCCCTTCGCCCGCGCGGTGACGAGGATGGTGCGGTCGTTGAACAAATCGAGCTCGCCGGTGAACTGGCGCGGCACATGCGTGTGGACCACGCTCTCATGCCCCTTCACATCGGTGTCGAGGATCTCGATCGCGCCGTCGAGGCAGAGGAAGAAGTCGACCGCGCGGTCGCCGCGGCGGAACAGCAAAGTGCCGTCCGCAAGCACTTCCTCCGCTCCGAACGAAGCCACCCGCGCGGCCATCTCGTCCGAGAGCGAGGGAAAGGTCTGCGCCTCGCGCAGATAGGGATCCGAAGGATCGGGTCGTTGCGGCGGCGAATCATGTCCCATGGCCGCCAGTCTAGCGCGAATGCCGCACATGCGAAGAGCGGCGCGGACCGAAGCCCGCGCCGCCCCTCTCACGCCGTCGCCGGCTCAGCGGCAGTAGCGCACGCGCACGGGGCGATCGAGATAAGGATCCCAGACCCGCCGCGTGTAGCAACGGTCCCAGCCGCGATAGCGCCGCTCGTAATCGCGATAATAATAGCCATCGACCGGGTAATAGCCGCGCTCGCGATAATAGCGCCGGTCATAGTCATAGCGGCGGTCATAGCGGTCGCCGCTGGCGAGCGCCGCGCCGATGGCGAGCCCGGCGATGCCTGCGACGATCGCGGTGCCGGTGTCGTCATGGTGGCGATAGCGGCGATAGCGCTGTGCCTCGGCGGTGGGGGCGACCGCGACCAGCACGCTCGCGCCGAGCGCGGTGCCGAGCACAGCCTTCTTGATGAAATGGGCCATCACACTCTCCTCCTCGTTACGCGCGCCGGGCGGTCCGGGGGGGGCGGAGTCGCGGCGCATGAGGTTTATGGTTTAACGCGCGACGGCTGAACCGGTTCGGAATCGGGTGTTCACCGCGCGTTTAGGCGGCTAACCCGCCGCCATGGCTTACTGGCTCCTCCGCTCCGAACCCGACGCTTATTCCTGGGACGATCTCGTCCGCGATGGCGCCACCGAATGGAACGGCGTGCGCAACTATACTGCGCGCAATTTCCTCAAGGACATGCAGCCCGGTGACCGCGCGCTCTTCTACCATTCGAACACCGAAAAGGCCGCGGTCGGCGTGATGGAGATCACCCGCGCGTGGCAGCCCGACGGCGACGACGGCAAATGGGCGAGCGTCGCGGTCAAGCCGTTGGAAAAGCTTGCCAAGCCCGTCCCGCTTCCCGACATCAAGGCCGAGCCCCGGCTCAAGGACCTCGAGATGCTCCGCCAGTCGCGGCTCAGCGTCACCCCGGTCCGCGACGAGGAATGGGCGGTGCTGCTCGAGATGGGCAAAGCTTGAACGCAAGCCGCGGGAAGCATCGTCCCGACCCCTGCGGCATGATCCTGCGACGAAAGGACATGCCATGACGCTCAAGTTCAAGACGATCCCCTCGCCCGTCGGCGCGCTGACCTTGGTGGCGAGCGATGCCGGCCTCACCGCGATCCTCTGGGAGAAGGATCGCCCCGGCCGCGTGAAGCTCGGCGCGATGGAGGAAGCCCCCGACCATCCGGTGCTGGCCGAGACCTCGCGCCAGATCCACGCCTATTTCGCCGGCACCCGAACCAGCTTCGATCTCCCCCTCGATTTTCGCGGCACCGATTTCCAGAAATCGGTCTGGCACGCTTTGCTGACGATCCCCTTCGGCGAGACGCGCAGCTATGCCGCGATCGCCCGTCAGATCGGCCGGCCCAACGCCTCGCGCGCGGTTGGCGCGGCCAATGGCCGCAACCCGATCTCGATCATCGCGCCCTGCCACCGGGTGATCGGCACCAACGGTGCGCTGACGGGGTTCGCGGGCGGGCTGGCGGCGAAGGAGTTGCTGCTCGGACTCGAACGCAAGGTGGGCGCGCAAGCTTAGGCAGTATCGAGCGTCGCGGAAAATCGGACGTCGACCAGGCCTGCTATATGCCTGTTTCGGCGGAAAAGGCTTCGTGGAGACGGGCGGGCGTACCGAGCCGGAGTGCCACCATCGGCGCGACACGATCGCCCGATTGGAGGTGCCGCTCCTCCGAAATGGCGATCCCTTTTGGCCACCCTACGGCGGTGAAACCATTCGGTAGCATCCCCCTTCGCGACAGAGACACGCCATGCCCGCATTCCCTATCTTGGCGGTTGGACAAGGGAGGGGGCCCGCCATGCCGACACAGAACACGAACGGTGGAACGATCAATTCGTTCAACAACACGCCAATCGCAAAAGACGACCAGCTACGGGTGAGCGAGAACGATATTGGCTCGACCCTGTACTTCGACGTCATGAGCAACGACCTCGCTGGCAAAGCGAAGAGCCTGTGGTCGCTCGACAATGGCCAGGCGAACGATCTCCTGACACAGGACCTCGCCCGCACCGAAGCGACGAGCTTCGACACGAGCAGGCTCGGCGCGAGGATCTGGATCACCGAGGACGGGAAGGTCGGTTACGACGCCTCTGCCCTGTCCAGCATCGTCAATGCGCTGGGCGCGGGTGAGACGATCGAGGACAGCTTCGTATATGCCATTCGCATGGCAAATGGCACGCTCAGCTGGGCAACCGCCACGATCTGCCTCGTCGGCGTCGACGACCAATCGAGCGTCAGCGGCGACACCAAGGGAAACGTGGTCGAAGCGGGTTTTCAGGCTGAAGGTACGCCGCGTCCCGGCATCCCGGTCGCGACGGGGCATCTGACCATCACCGACCCGGACAGCGTGACCGCTTTCCTTGCGGCCGATACGGTAGCAAGCCAATTCGGCTATGGCACTTTTTCGATCACCGGGGACGGGACGTGGACATACACGCTCGACAACAGCAACCCGGTTGTCGACGCGCTGGACGAAAACGCGAAGCTGACGGATCAGTTCACCGTGCAGACCACGGACGGAACCACGCAGACGATCACCATAACGATCTACGCAGCCAGCGACTTCAGGTACGCTGCGACCTTCACAGGCACGGACGACCCGAACGACTTTGATGACCTGGTCGGGGTCAATCCAGCAAATGGCGCGGCGACTATCGCCGGCACCATCGGAGCCGACGACATCACCGGAGACGCCACCGCCCAGCACATCGACGCTAAAGGCGGGGACGACACGGCTTACGGCGGAGGCGGCAACGACACCCTGATCGGTAACACCGGCAACGACCGGCTCTATGGACAGTCCGGCAACGATGTCCTCACCGGCGACGCCGGGCTCGACGGGCTCTATGGCGGCAGCGGGAACGATACGGTCACCGGCGGCAACGATACGGACCACATATATGGCGGCAGCGGAGCCGACTTCCTGAACGGCCTCGCCGGCGACGACGTCATCATCGGCGGCTTTGGGGCGGACCGGTTGCTCGGCGGCACCGGAAGCGACACTTTCCGGATGGTGGACCTGCGCGACACGAATGACAGTATCGCCGATTTCCAGATCGGCATCGACAAGCTGGACCTCGGCGCGCTCGATGCAGACGCCAGCACCGCTACCGACGATGCGTTCGTCTGGGGGGGCACCACGCGGACCGCCCACGGCGTCTGGATGGTGTCGGACGGGCAAAATACCATGATATTCGCGGACACCGACGGCAATGTCGACACTGCCGAGTTCATGGTGAAGGTCCTGACCCTCAGCTCCGTCTCGGCCGACGATCTCTTTTTATAGATCCTGCCGATCTCGAGGGGACCTGGCTGTGGTGCTCGGTCCGGCGAGCGTTCCGCACCGGTTCGAGAATCTGGGGCCCGGCCGCCTCCAGACGATCGACATCCACCACTCGCCGACATGGATCCAGACGGATCTGGAGTAGAAAGCTCCCCCCAAACGAGAAAGGCGCCGGAGTCTCCCCCGGCGCCTTTCCTGATTCACGCAGCTAGAAGCCTTAGGCCGCCTTGGCGCGGCTCTGGCGCTTGCGCTCATGCGGATCGAGGAAGCGCTTGCGCAGGCGGATCTTGGTCGGGGTGACCTCGACCATCTCGTCATCGTCGATATAGGCGATCGCCTGCTCCAGCGTCATCTTCTTGGGCGGAGTCAGGCGCACGGCGTCGTCCTTGCCGCCCGAGGCGCGGAAGTTGGTCAGCTGCTTCGCCTTCATCGGATTGACCTCGAGGTCCTCCGTCTTGGCGTTCTCGCCGATGATCATGCCCTCATAGAGCGCCTCGCCATGGCCGACGAACAGGATGCCGCGATCCTCGAGCGGGCCGAGCGCATAGCCCTGCGCCTCGCCGGCACCGTTCGAGATCAGCACGCCGTTCTTGCGGCCTTCGATATTGCCCTTGTGGGGACCGTATTTCTCGAACAGCCGGTTCATGATCCCGGTGCCGCGGGTGTCCGACAGGAACTCGCCATGATAGCCGATCAACCCACGCGAGGGCGCGCTGAAGGTGATGCGGGTCTTGCCGCCGCCCGAGGGACGCATGTCGGTCAGCTCGGCCTTGCGCTGGGCCATCTTGTCGACGACCGTGCCCGAGAACTCGTCGTCGACGTCGATCACGACGGTCTCGTACGGCTCGGTCTTCTTGCCGTCCTCGTCCTCGCGGAACAGCACGCGCGGGCGGCTGATGCCCAGCTCGAAGCCCTCGCGGCGCATCGTCTCGATCAGCACGCCGAGCTGGAGCTCGCCGCGGCCGGCGACTTCGAAGCTGTCCTTATCGGCGCTCTCGGTGATCTTGATCGCGACGTTCGACTCGGCCTCGCGCTCGAGACGATCGCGGATCATGCGGCTAGTGACCTTCGAGCCCTCGCGACCCGCCATCGGCGAATCGTTGACCGCGAAGCGCATCGACAGCGTCGGCGGATCGATCGGCTGGGCCTGGATCGGGGTGCTCACCGCGGTGTCGGCGATGGTGTTGGCGACCGTCGCGATGGCGAGGCCGGCAAGGCTGATGATGTCGCCGGCCTTCGCCTCCTCGACGGGGACGCGCTCGAGCCCGCGGAAGCTCATCAGCTTCGAGGCGCGGCCGGTCTCGATGACATTGCCGCTGGCGTCGAGCGCGTGGATCGGCTGGTTGACCTTGACCGTGCCCGACTGGACGCGGCCGGTGAGGATGCGGCCGAGGAAGTTGTCGCGATCGAGCAGCGTCACGAGGAAGCTGAACGGCGCGTCCTGGTCGAGCGCCGGCGCGGGGACATGGTCGACGATCTTCTGGAAGAGCGGCTCGAGCGTGCCTTCGCGCAGGCTCGGATCCTCATTGGCGTAGCCGTTGCGGCCCGAGGCATAGAGTACGGGGAAGTCGAGCTGCTCATCGGTCGCCTCGAGGCTGACGAACAGGTCGAACACTTCGTCGAGCACTTCCTGGATGCGTTCGTCGGGACGGTCGATCTTGTTGACCACGACGATCGGGCGCAGGCCGAGCTTGAGCGCCTTGCCGGTGACGAACTTGGTCTGCGGCATCGCGCCTTCGGAGCTGTCGACGAGCAGGATGACGCCGTCGACCATCGAAAGGATGCGCTCGACCTCGCCGCCGAAATCGGCGTGGCCCGGCGTGTCGACGATGTTGATCCGCGTGCCGTTCCACTCGACCGAGGTCGGCTTGGCGAGGATCGTGATACCACGCTCCTTTTCCAGGTCATTGGAATCCATGGCTCTTTCCTCGACGCGCTGGTTGTCGCGGAAGGTGCCCGACTGGCGGAAGAGCTGGTCGACGAGCGTGGTCTTGCCATGATCGACGTGGGCGATGATCGCCACGTTGCGGAGGTTCATGCGGTATCCTGAGTTTCGCGGGAGCGCGTTACGGCGGCGCCCTTAGCGCAATTTGTGCGTTGCGGGAAGGGCAAGGGCGGTTAGGGATAAACACATGGCCGAACCACTCCGCATCCTCGTCATCATGGGCAGCGTCCGCGAAGGGCGCATGGCCGAACCGGTCGCCAGATGGGTGATCGAGCAGGCCGTGGCGCGCGAGGGCCTCGCTTGCGAGCTCGTCGACCTCAAGGACTGGAACCTGCCCTTCTATCCGTTCGCGCATCCGCCGGCCCAGGGCAACTACACCGATTCCCTGCAGCTCCGCTGGGCGGAGAAGATCGCCTCGGCGGACGGCTATATCCTGATCTGCCCCGAATATAATCACGGGCCGCCTGCGGTGCTCAAGAACGCGCTCGACTTCGTCTATGCCGAGTGGAACCGCAAGCCGGTGACCTTTGTCGGCTATGGCGGCAATGGCGGCGCGCGCTCGATCGAGTTGCTCACTTGCGTGACGCGCGAGCTCCAGATGGCGCCGCTCGAGGCCTCGGTCCACATCATGGGGGTGTGGGGCAAGGTGCAGAATGGCGTGTTCGCCGGCGACGAGAAGGACCTGCGCTGGACAGGGCATTTGTTCGACGAGCTGCTCTGGTGGGGCAGCGCGCTCAAGGCCGCGCGCGGCTGATCTTGGCGAACCGTAATGGGTGTACTATCTATATGACACACTTGGATCGCTGCCGCGATGCCCTTATGGGTATCCACTGACAGCTTTGGAGGGTTTGGAATGGCGACCGAGACTGCAGCGGCCGAACAGGATCTGGTGCTCACCCCGCCCGAACCGGTGAAGGTGGTCGCGCCCGAAAAGGCCGCCGGCCTGGTGCCGGTGGAGGACGCCAAGAAGACCGAGCTCGAGAAGCGGGTCGACGGCTTCATCGACGATCTGATCGCGCAGGACGTCAATTCGCCCGAATTCGGCAAGCGCGTCGACGCGATCGCGGCGATGGGTCAGAAGGAAATCCGCGAGGCTGCGGGCCAATCCAACCGCTTCCTCGATCGTCCGGTCCGGGCGATGGGGAGCGACACCGGCGTGGGCGCCGATCTGCTCGCACTGCGCAAGACCGTCGAGGAACTCGATCCGGGCCGCAACGGCAAGCTCGTCGGCGGCAATGACGGGTTCCTCTCGAAACTGTTCGGCGGCTCGCCGCTCAAGCAATATTTCCGCAAATACCAATCGTCGCAGAGCCACATCAACGGCATCCTCAAGAGCCTCGGCTCGGGCAAGGACGAGCTGCTGATGGACAATGCCGCGATCGACACCGAGCGCGCCAATCTCTGGGCCTCGATGGGGCGGCTCGAGCAGATGATCTATCTGTCCAAGGCGATGGATACCAAGCTCGAGGACAAGGCCAACGAGCTCGACCATAGCGATCCCGCCAAGGCCAAGGCGGTGCGCGAGACTGCGCTCTTCTATGTCCGCCAGCGCACACAGGACCTGCTCACCCAGATGGCGGTGACGGTGCAGGGATATCTGGCGCTCGATCTGGTCAAGAAGAACAATGTCGAGCTGGTGAAGGGCGTCGACCGCGCCTCGACCACCACGGTCTCGGCGCTGCGCACCGCAGTCACCGTCGCGCAGGCTTTGACCAACCAGAAGCTGGTGCTCGACCAGATCACCGCGCTCAACACCACCACTGCGGGGCTGATCGATTCGACCGGCGCGCTGCTCAAGAGCAACACCGCGGCGATCCACGAGCAGGCGGCGAACTCGACGATTCCGGTCGAGACGCTCCAGCGCGCCTTCCAGAACATCTACGACACGATGGACGCGATCGACACGTTCAAGCTCAAGGCGCTCGACAGCATGAAGACCACGGTCAACACGCTTTCGAACGAGGTCGAGAAGTCGAAGGGCTATATCGCCCGCGCCGAGGGCGCCGCGCAGAACCAGGGCGGCGGCGGGGCCGACACCTTCAAGCTGGAGGCGATGTAAAGGTGCCCACCGACGTCGATCGTCTGGTCCAACGCGGCGACGAGCTGCTCGAGCGCTCGCGCGAACGCTACGCTTCGGTCTCGAAGCGCAGCAAGCAGCATCGCGAGGCCGAAGTGCTGCGCCGGGTCGGGCGTATCGCCGTCGCCGACGGGCTGATCATCGTCGCGGCGATCGTCTTCGCCATCGCGGTCGCGCCGCTGGGGATGATGGGCGCGCTGCTCGTCGCGACGCTGCTCGTCGTGGCGACCTTGCTCTTCGCGGTACTGCCGGCCAGCACGCCGCCTTCGGTGGAAAAGCTCGCCGAGGTGCCGCTCAAGGCGCTTCCGGTGACCACCGAACGCTGGCTCGAAAGCCAGCGGCTCGCGCTGCCCTCGCCGGTGCGCGGGCTGGTCGACTCGATCGGGGTCAAGCTCGAGATCCTTGCGCCGCAGCTCGCCCAGCTCGACGAGCAGTCGCCGGCAGCGGGCGAAGTGCGCAAGCTGGTCGGCGAGCAGCTGCCCGAGCTGATCAAGGGCTATGGCCGCGTGCCCGAGCCGCTGCGCCGCGTCGAGCGTAACGGGCTCACCCCCGACCAGCAGCTCGCGCAGGGGCTGCAGGTGATCGACGACGAGATCGCCGAGATGTCGCAGCAGCTCGCACAGGGCGATCTCGACCTGCTCGCGACGCGTGGCCGCTATCTGCAGATCAAATATCAGGGCGAGGATTTGGGTTGATGCTGGAGCTGGTCGCGGCGCTCGCCGCCGTGAGCGTCGCGCCGCAGACCCAGACCGACGATGCCGCGATCCGCGGAATGGTCCGCGCCGCCTATGCGACTTACGCCAACCCCGATGCGACTCCAGGGCCGGAACTGCGCCGCACCGAGCGGCTCAAGGCGACGCAGAAGCAATGCGCGGCGATGCAGGTGAAGATCGACGCGATCGATGGCGACGGCACCTCGCTCGGCGAATGCAGCGAGGAATATGACATGCTCTGCCAGTGCCAGGACATTGGCGGCGTGAACTGGGCGAAGATCGGCATCGCGATACGTTTCCCGGCCGCCGATCGCGCCGAAGCGGCACTGACCTTCAAGCGCGGCAACCCCAATCTCAAACTCATGTTCGTGCGAACCGCCATCGGTTGGGCGGTCGACGACTATTGGGAATATGGCATCGGCGCCGATGGCGGCGAGGCCTCGTACCGCAAGCGGCTCGCGGCCTATATCGCGAAAACGCGCGTGCAGCTCAAAATGCCGGCATGGAAAGAGCCTACGCTCTAGCAACCGACCGCCACCCGCCGACTTCGGAAAACTAGCCGCTCTCGGTGCCGGCCCCGCAAGCCGCCCGCGCCGCGCAGCGCACATCGAAGGCCGTCGCCAGTTCGGCGAGACTGACGGCGCCGAGCCGGGCGAGCAACAGCGTCTCGGCTTCGGTCATCGCGTTCTCCAGCGCCGCATTGACCACCTGCTCTACCGCGCAGGACGGATTGGCGTGCTCGTTGCCGATCGCGAAGAGGCGCGGACCGCCCACCGCACGATGGACGTCGAGCAGCGACACGTTCGCGAGATCGGCGGCGAGCGCCCAGCCGCCGCCATGCCCCTTCTCCGAACGGACATAGCCCGCGTCGCGCAGCCCCGCCATCGTGCGCCGCACGACCACCGGGTTGGTCTGGAGCATCCGCGCGATCGTCTCCGACGTCATCGGCCCTTCGTGCCGCGCCATGTGGAGCAGCACATGGAGCATTCGGGACAGGCGGGAATCGCTGCGCATATCTCGATCCTCCGCACGGCGGCCGGGATTTGGCAAGCGGGCATCATCATGATACTTGTAATGTTACATGATTCGCGAGGGAGTGGAAATGCGGGAATTCGAGAACCCCGGGCACTGGGATGTGGCGGCGCGCCACTACGAGAAGACCGCACACCCCTTCACCGCACGCTTTGCCGAGGACGCGCTCTCGCTGGCAACCCTGACGCCCGCGAGTCGGGTGCTCGACGTAGCTGCGGGCACAGGCGCGCTCGCGCTCGCAGCGGCCCGCAGCGGCGCGCAGGTCGTCGCGACCGACTTTTCGCCCGGCATGGTGGCACGCGTCGCCGCGCAGGCGCTGCCCAATGTCGAGGCGCGGGTAATGGACGGGCAGGCGCTCGATCTGCCCGATGCAGGTTTTGACGCGGTCTTCTCGATCTTCGGCGTGATCATGTTTCCCGACTGGCGGAAGGGCCTTGCCGAGATGGCGCGGGTTACGCGCCCCGGCGGAAACGGTGTGGTCGCGACATGGCAGAGCCAGGGCGCGGCGACCTTCCTGCTGCTCGGCCAGATCCGGCGGAAGCTCTTGCCCGAACGGGCGGGAATCGCGATGCCGGAAGCGGTGCAGGCGCTGCACGGTCCCGAGAATTTCGCGCGCGAGCTGGTTTCGGCGGGCTATCGTGCTCCGCGGATCGAGCGTGTGACGCACGATTATCTGCTCGATCTGACGGCCCTCGACGAACCCGATACGTTGTTCGGCATGTCCCCCGACTGGACCAGCCTTAGCGATGCCGAGAAGAGCGCGGTGGTCGCGGAAGTGCGGCAGATGGCGGACGGCGGCGCCGTCCTGCCGGTTCCGTCGACCGCGCTGATCGGTGTCGCGACGCGCTAGCCTACCGCCGCTTCGGCGCGCTCGCGCAGCCTTGCAACCGCGGCCGCGTGGATGCCCGGCGCAGTCGCCAGCACACCGAACGCCTGCGCCTCGGGCGTGTTGAAATCGAGCGGCCGACCGAACGCATCGCTGACTGCGGCACCCGCCTCCTCCGCAAGGAGCACCGCGGCAGCGATGTCCCACTCATTGCCCCAGCGGATCGTGGCGAGCAGATCGGCCTCGCCCGCGGCGACCATCGCGATGCGCAGCGCGATCGAATTGGGCTTGGCGACCATGACGAGGTCGCGATCGACCGCCGAAAGCTGATCGGCCGGCACCCGCGCACCGGCCAACGCGTCGCGCTGCGTCACGTGCAGCCGCTGGCCGTTGCGGAAGGCGCCCTTGCCGGCTTCGGCGGTCCACACTTCCTCGCGCGCGGGGGCGTCGAGCACGCCGAGCACCGGCCGCCCCTTCTCGACCAGCGCGATCGACACCGCCCAGCCGGGGCGTCCGCGCAGATAGTCGCGCGTGCCATCAATCGGATCGACCACCCAGATGCGTTCGGCATCGAGCCGCGCGGCGCTGTCGATCGTCTCCTCGGAGAGCCAGCCGGCATCGGGGAGCAGCTCGCCGAGCCGGTAGCGGAGCATGCCGTCGACCTCGAGATCGACGGCGCAGACGGGATTGCCCGGCGCCTTCTCCCAGCGGCGAAAATCGGTGTTCCAGAGCTTGATCGCGAAACGCCCGGCATCGGCGGCGATCTCCGCGACTTCGGCGAGCAGATCAGGCACCGGCAACCGTCATCCCGTCGATGCGCAGGGTCGGCGCGTTGATCCCGTAGCGGAATTCGAGATCGTTGGCGGGGGTGAGCGCGAGGAACATGTCCTTGAGGTTGCCAGCGATCGTGATCTCGGAAACCGCGCGCGTGATCTCGCCTTTCTCGATCAGGAAGCCCGCGGCACCGCGACTGTAATCGCCGGTGACGGCGTTGACGCCCTGCCCGATCAGCTCGGTGACGAGAATGCCGCGATCGATCTCGCCGACCAGCGTCTCGGGTGGGATGCTGCCGGGCTGCATATAGAGGTTGCTCGGCGCCACGCCCGGCGCGCCGGCACCGCCGCGTGCGGCATGGCCGGTGGGCTCGAGCCCGAGCTGCCGCGCCGAAGCGCTGTCGAGCAGCCACGTCTCGAGCATGCCCTGATCGATCAGCTTGAGCGGCAGCACCGGCAGCCCCTCGCCGTCGAACGGGCGCGAGCGCAGGCCGCGCGGACGATGCGGGTCGTCGCAGATCGTCACGCCTTTGGCGAAGACCTGTTTGCCGAGGCAATCGAGCAGGAAGCTCGTCTTGCGCGTGATTGCTCCGCCCGAGATCGCGCCGAGCAAATGCCCGATCAGGCCGGCCGAGACGCGGCGATCGAACACGACCGGCATCGCGCCGCTCGGCACCTTGACCGGATCGAGCCGCGCCACCGCTCGTTCGCCGGCGAGCCGGCCGATCGCCTCGGGCGCGTCGAGCATCGCGGCGTGGCGCGCGCTGTGATGGGCATGATCGCGCTCCATGGCGCCGCCGCTGCCCGCGAGCACACTGGCCGACAGGCCGTGGCTGGTCTGGGCATAGGCGCCAGTGAAACCGTGGCTGGTGGCGATCGCGACAAGCGAACGGCTCGCTCCTGCGCCGGCGCCTTCGCTGTTGGTGACGCCGGCGACGGCGCGCGCCGCTTCCTCGGCGGCGAGCGCGCGGGCCTTCAGCGCTTCGGGCGGCTCGTTTGCGCCGTCGTCGAGGTCGAGCAGCGGCGGGCTGCCATGCATGAGCCGCTCCTGCGGCGCGAGCCCGGCCCATTTGTCCTCGGGTGCCTCGCGCGCCATCGCGAGCGCGCGCTCGACCAGCGCATCGAGCGACTCGCCGCTGAGGTCCGAGGTGGAGACGCTTGCGGAGCGGCGCCCGACAAAGACGCGCAGGCCCAGCTCCTCGCTCTCCGAACGCTCGACATCCTCGAGCGCGCCCATCCGCACCGACACCGAGAGCGAACGATCGGCGGCGAACACGGCATCGGAAGCATCGGCGCCCGCCGCGCGCGCCCGATCGACGATGTCGTGGACGCGCTCGCAGGCCTGGGACTCGGTCAGCATCGCAGCGACTTAGGGAGCCGACCCGCTGACGTCAAAGAGACACGTCAAAGAGTCTGGCCAACCACGAAGCACGCCGCGAACATCAACAGCCCGGCATTGCGGTTCGAGCGGAAACGATGAAGCGCGTTGGCGCCATCGGCGGGGACGAGCGTCGCCACCTGCCAGAGAAGGTGCAGCGCCATCGGCAGCAGCGTCGCGAGCGCGACCGGGTCGGGGCGAAGCTGCCAGATCGCTGCGCTCCACAGCGCCAGCGCCAGCGCGTAGAAGCCTGCGACGCCGCCACGGACCCGGTCGCCGAGCCGCCGCGCCGAGGAGCGCACGCCCACCAGCGCATCGTCCTCGACATCCTGCAACGCATAGATGGTGTCGTAGCCGATCACCCAGGCGATGCAGCCGGCATAGAGCAGCAGCCCGGGTAGCCAGCGCATCTCCGGCGCCTCGGCCCAGCCGACCAGTGCCGCCCAGGAGAAGACCAGCCCGAGCCATGCCTGCGGCCACCAGGTGATGCGCTTCATGAAGGGATAAGCGGCAACCAGCGCGAGGCTGCCGAGCGCGACCCCCGCCGCGAGCGGGCGCAACTGGACCAGCACCACCAGCCCGATCAGGCACAGAGCGATCAGCCACGCCCATGCCGCCTTGAGCGACACGGCGCCGCTGGCGAGCGGACGGCTGGCGGTGCGTGCGACGCGCCGGTCGAGATCGCGATCGACGATGTCGTTATAGACGCAGCCCGCGCCGCGCATCGCGACGCTGCCGAGCAGGAACCATAGGATCAGGTCCCAACGCGCGACTGCGTTGCCCGAAAGCGCGACAGCCCAGGCGCCGGGCCAGAACAGCAGCCACCAGCCGATCGGTCGATCGAACCGCGCGAGCAGCGCATAGGCGCGCAAGGTCGGAGGGAGCATCCCGACGAGCCCGCGATGCTGGGTGTCAGGGACGATTTCCGGTGCGGCGGCCATGCGCCTGTCCTTTGCGCTGACCGGGCAAAGATCAAGCGGGCGATTGCAACATTCAGGCATATTCCGGCGACAAATCGCACGCAGGGCTCCGGCGGGGTTCATTCGCGGGAGGCGGACATGCGTGGATTGTTGTTGGGAAGTCTGATCGTGCTTGCCGGCACCGGCAATGCGATCGCGCAGGACGTGCCCCCCGAGGGTCCGCCGCCGGGGGAATGGCGCCCGGACGGTCCTCCACCGGGCGCGCGGCCGCGCGGGCCCTTGTTCATCAGCCCGATGGGCGAGCCGTTTCGCGGCACGCCGGGCGGCGCCGCGCCGCAGGATGCCTGGTTCGACGGCGCTGACGCCGATCATGACGGCGCCCTGAGCGAGAACGAGATGATCGCCGATGCCGCGCGCTTCTTCGCGGCGCTCGACCAGCGGAAGGACGGCGAGATCGATCCCGACGATATCGAGCGCTACGAAACCGTGCTCGCGCCCGAGATCCGCACCAGCGGCTTCGGCGGTGGGGCCGGTGGTGGCGGGGGCGGTCGCGGGCGCGGCGGCGGCGGGCGTCGCGGCGGTCCGCCGGACGGCGGCCCCGGCGGCGGTGACGGTCCACGCGGCGCCGGCGGCGATGGCGACGGCCCGCGCGGCGGAGCGGATCGCAACGTACGCATGAAGCAGGGCGCCGCGCGCTTCGGCTATCTCGACTATCCCGAGCCGGTGACCGTCGCCGACCGCAACCTCAACCGCGGCGTCGACCCGGCCGAGTTCGCCAAAGCCGCGTCGTCCCGCTTCGCGATGCTCGACACCAATCACGACGGCAAGATCGAGAAAAGCGAGCTGCCGAAGCTGCGCGGTTTCGGCGGTCGCCCGCCGCGCGGCGACAAGGGCGAGCGGCAGGCCATTCCTCAATAGGTGACGGAGAAGGGGAGGCGCGGTAGGGACGATCCATGCCCGCAACCCCCGCCTGGCCGCCGCAATCGACCCCGCGCCTGTTCGTCGAGACCGAACTCGCCCCCGGCCCGCTGCGGATCGACGGCCCGCAAGCGCATTATCTGATCCAGGTGATGCGGCTGAAAGCGGGCGACCCGGTCAAGCTGTTCGACGACAAGACCGGCGAATGGCTCGGCGTCGCGCAGGCGGTCGGCAAGCGCGACCTCGTGCTCGACGTGAGCGGCAAGCTGCGGGAACGCGAAGCGGTCCCGGATCTCTGGCTCTGCGCCGCGCCGATCAAGAAGGGGCGGATAGATTGGGTCGCGGAAAAAGCGTGCGAGCTTGGCGTCGCGCGGCTCGCGCCGGTGCTCACGCGCCGCGCGGTGGTCGACAAGCTCAACCTCGAGCGGCTGCGCGGCCATATGATCGAGGCGGCCGAGCAATGCGGCCGCACCGCGCTTCCCGAACTGGTCGAGCCGGTCAAGCTGCCCGCGCTGCTGCGCGACTGGCCGGCTGGACGGACGCTGTTCTTTGCAGACGAGACCGGCGGCGTGCGGGCGATCGAAGCGATGCAGGCAAACAAGGGACTCGCGGCGATCCTGATCGGCCCTGAGGGCGGCTTCGACCCCGAGGAACGCGACGCGATCCGCGCGCTTCCGCAAGCTGTCGGCATCGCGCTCGGACCCCGCATCCTGCGGGCCGAAACGGCGGCGGCGGCTGCAATAAGTCTTTGGATGGGCGCAGTTGGCGATTGGTGACCGAACGGTATAAAATAGCCTCTGGCGTGGTGCATCGCGCACCGCTAAAGGCCCGCGGATGAGCACGAAGACCGTTTCGAACAGCAACGCAGCGGTCATCGAGGATCGCTCCCAGCTCGTGGAGTATTTCGCCCGCGGCGAGAAGCCCAGGGACCGCTGGCGGATCGGCACCGAGCACGAGAAGTTCGTCTTTTCGACCAGGGATCATCACGCCCCCAGCTATGACGAGCCCGGCGGCATCCGCGACCTGCTGATGGCGCTGACCAGCTATGGCTGGAAGCCGGTCGAGGAGCGCGGCAAGGTGATCGCGCTGTCGGGTCCCGACGGCACGATCAGCCTCGAGCCCGCCGGCCAGTTCGAGCTTTCGGGCGCGCCGCTCGACAATCTCCACGAGACCTGTGCCGAGGCGGGCCGGCACCTCAAGCAGGTCAAGGCGGTGGGCGACCAGCTCGGCGTCGGCTTTCTCGGGCTCGGCATGTGGCACGACAAGACGCGCGCTGAACTGCCGATCATGCCCAAGGGCCGCTACAAGATCATGCTCAGCCACATGCCGCGCGTCGGCAGCCTCGGGCTCGACATGATGCTCAGGACCTGCACGATCCAGGTTAATCTCGACTATGCCAGCGAAGCCGACATGGCGAAGAAGTTCCGGGTCGGGCTGGCGCTCCAGCCGCTGGCGACCGCCTTGTTCGCCAACTCGCCCTTCACCGAGGGCAAGCCCAATGGCTTCCTCAGCTTCCGCAGCCATATCTGGTCGGACACCGATCCGGCGCGCACCGGCATGCTGCCCTTCGTGTTCGAGGACGGCTTCGGCTACGAGCGCTACACCGACTACGCCCTCGATGTGCCGATGTACTTCGTCTACCGCGATGGGGAGTATATCGACGCCGCCGGGCAGAGCTTCCGCGATTTCCTGCAGGGAAAGCTGCCGGCCTATCCGGGCCAGAAGCCAACTATCGACGATTGGGCGGACCACCTCTCGACTGCCTTCCCCGAGGTGCGGATGAAGCAGTTCCTCGAGATGCGCGGCGCCGATGGCGGGCGCTGGGGGCGGATCTGCGCGCTGCCGGCCTTCTGGGTGGGGCTGCTTTACGACGAGGGCGCGCTCGACGCGGCGTGGGATATGGTCAAGGACTGGACGATGGAAGAGCGCGAGGCGCTCCGCAACGCCGTGCCGAAGCTGGCGCTCGACGCGCCGATCCCGGGCGGCGGCACGCTCAGGGACATCGCCGGCGAGGTGCTCGACATCGCCGCGTCGGGACTCAACGCCCGTGCCCGGCTCAACGCTTCGGGCGACAATGAGAGCGGCTTCCTCGATCCGCTGCGCGAGATCGTCCGTACCGGCCGGGTGCCGGCGCAGATCCTGCTCGACCGGTTCAACGGCGATTGGGGCGGCGACATCACGCGAGTGTACGAAGAGGCGAAGTTCTAACCTGCTCTAGCCCCTCCGCTTCAGGGGAGGGGCTTAGGAGCGGCCCAGAATGCGCGCGAACAGCCGCGGGACGAAGCCGTTGCGGGCCATCCACGCCGAATATTCCTGATAGGCCGGGTCGCTGCCGAGGTGACGCTCCTCGGTCCGCGCGCGCCAGTAATAGACGCCGCTGACGCAGGCCATCACCGCGGCGTTGCGGACCGCATCGTGCCAGCCGGTGGTGGCGAGGAACGGCATGGTCGAGAGCCACCAGAAGATGTTCTTCGAGAGATAGGCCGGATGCCGCGACCAGGCATAGGGACCGTGGGTCAGGATGCCGCGATGGGTGAGGTTCGAGAAGCGCAGCCCGAATGCGATCGTCGCCCAGGCGTAGATCGCGGTGAGCGCGACCAGCACCGCGCCGAGCGCGGGGAGGATCCAGGGCCAGGCACTCAGCCAATAAGACCAGTCGGCGCTGCCTTCGTGATAGTCGAGCGGACCGCCCTGCCCCATCAGCAGGAAGGGCGGATAGCAGATCAACGCCGCGGTCCAGCCCGCCGCATAGGGATTGGCGGTGCGGATATGCGAGTCGAGCGGGCGGAAGGTGAGGATATAGCCCGCGGTGGCGAAGGCGACGTCGATCACGAACATGAAGGTGACGCAGTAGGTCGCCAGCTTGACCGGATCACCGAGCGCCTCGCGCGGATCGATCGAGACGAACTCGGCGAAGCCCGGCGGCACGATCGCGACCATGAAGGCGAGGAAGAAGGCTTTCACTGCCCAACTGCGCAGATGGTTGAAGATGTCGTCGGCGTTCCAGCCCTCGGCACCCATCGCCCATGCGCCGAGCGACCAGGCGCCGTCGCGTGGATTGACCAGCCGGCGGTCGAGCCAGAGGACATAGGGCACCGACAGCACGAACAGCACCGGCGCCGCAGCGAGGAAGCAGTTCATCGCGAAGGGATAATTGGCGTAACGCGTCTCGCTCCACACCCGGCTCAGCACATAGATCGCGGCGATGGCGCCCCAGGTGAGCCATAGGCCGGTGAGCTTGGAGATCGAGACGTCGAGCGTCTCGCGCCACGGGCGCTTGAGGCTCCAGTCGATGCCGGTCGTGGGATTGCGATGCACCTTGTCGATGACGAGCGACCAGAGCACCATCGGCAGCGCGCAGGCGAGGACATTGACGAGCGCCGCATAGGGTCCGTTCATGCGGAACCAGTGCGCGACGATCACCCAGGCGGTCATTCCCGCCAGCCCGACGAGGCCGACGCCGCTGCTCACCGCCGAGCGCGGACGCGGATCGGCCTGCACGCGCCGGGCCAATGCGGGGTCGTGATACATGGCCGAAACATCTAGCCCGCAATGGTTAGGGAGCCGTGAAGGACGCGGCGCGCGAGCGCCCCTTTACCGTCGGCAATCCAAAGGCCTAAGAGCCACCATCTCCTTCCTCCGATGAGGTCGCCCTACATGCTCCGTGCGCTGTCCTACGCCGCCTTGCTCCTCGCCACCGCTTCCACCACCCCCACCGCCCTCGCGCAGAACTCCGCGCCGCAACCGGCGCCCTATGTCGACACGATCCCCGAGGCGCGCGACATCGCCTATCCGGGGACGATGCTGCTCGACATCGACGCGACCGACACGCAGCGCGGGATCTTCCGGGTGAAGCAGACCATCCCGGTCGCGAAGAGCGGTCACATGGTGCTGCTCTATCCCAAATGGCTGCAGGGCAAGCACGGGCCGCGCGGCGAGATCGAGAAGCTGACCGGACTGCAGATCAGCGCCAATGGCAAGCCGGTGGCGTGGAAGCGCGATCCGGTCGACGTGTTCGCCTTCCATGTCGACGTGCCGGCGGGAGCGAAGAAGCTCGACCTCGAATTCCAGTTCGCCTCGGCGACGGTGTCCAATCAGGGCCGCATCGTGATGACGCCGGCGATGATGAGCCTGCAGTTCAATTCGATGAGCCTCTACCCCTCGGGCTATTTCGTCCGCCGCATCCCGGTGCAGGCCAAGGTCAAATATCCCGAGGGCTGGTCGGCGGCGTCGGGGCTGCCTTCGAAGGCGGTCGGTTCGACCTACAGCTACGAGAAGACCAATTACGAAGTGCTCGTCGACTCGCCGGTGCTCGCGGGCCGCTATTACCGGCCGTTCGCGCTGAGCCCGCGGGTGACGCTCGACGTGTTCGCCGACAGCCCCGAGGAGCTCGAGGCCAAGCCCGAGCAGATCGACGCGCACAAGCGGCTCGTCGAGCAGGCGGTCAAGACGATGGGCTCGCAGCAATACGACAACTACCACTTCCTGCTCTCGATCAGCGACGAACTCGGCGGGATCGGGCTCGAACATCACCGCAGCTCGGAGAACGGCGTGTCGCCGGGCTATTTCACCAAATGGGCCGACGGTGCGGGCGATCGCGACCTGCTGCCGCACGAATACACGCACAGCTGGGACGGCAAATATCGCCGCGGCGCCGATCTCTGGGCGCCCGATTACCGCACCCCGACCCGCGGCTCGCTGCTCTGGGTCTATGAGGGCCAGACCCAGTTCTGGGGCTATGTCTTCCAGACGCGCTCGGGGCTGGTGAGCAAGGCCGACACGCTCGAATCCTATGCCGCGATCATGGCGAGCCTCGACAATCGCAAGGCGCGCGAGTGGCGGCCGATGGGCGACACCACCAACGATCCGGTGATCACCGCGCGCCAGCCCAAGGGCTGGGTGAGCTGGCAGCGTTCGGAGGATTATTACAACGAGGGCCTGCTGATCTGGATGGAAGTCGATTCGATCCTGCGCGAGCAATCGAAGGGCACCAAATCGATCGACGATTTCGCCCGCGCCTTCTTCCAGGGCCGCGACGGCGATTATGGCGAAGTGACCTACACGTTCGACGACGTCGTTCGCACCCTCAACGCGATCCAGCCCTATGACTGGCGGACGCTGCTCGACAGCCGAGTGAACCATGTCTCCGAGCGCGCGCCGCTGAGCGGGTTCGAGCGCAACGGCTACAAGCTGGTCTATACCGACGAGGCAAACAAGGCGACGCCCAAGCCGTTCGTCGACCTCGCCTATTCGCTGGGGCTAACCATCGGTCCGAAGGGGATCAGCACCGTCGCGTGGGACAGCCCGGCGTTCAATGCCGGCATCGACCTTGGCGACGAGATCGTCGCGGTCAACGGCCGCAGCTATAGCGGCGACCGGCTCAAGACCGCGGTCAAGGACGCCAAGGGCGGCAAGGAGCCGATCAAGCTGCTGCTCAAAAGCGGCGACCGCTACCGCGAAGTCGCCATCGACTATCATGGCGGGCTTCGCTATCCGCACCTCGTTAAGACGGCCACGGGAGAGGCTGGCCTCGACAAGCTGCTCGAGCCCCGCTGAGACGGGGCCGGGCGCCAACCCAAGCAAGGTCTGAAATGCGTATCGATCTGATTCCGGTGGGCGATGATCCGCCGAACAACCTCAACGTCATCATCGAGGTGCCGACCGGCGGCGAGCCGGTGAAATACGAGTTCGACAAGGCCAGCGGCGCGCTGTTCGTCGATCGCATCCTGCACACGCCGATGCGCTATCCGGCGAATTACGGCTTCGTGCCGCACACGCTCTCGCCCGACGGCGACCCGCTCGACGCGCTGGTGATCGCGCGCTCGCCCTTCGTGCCGGGCTGCGTCGTCCGCGCCCGCCCGATCGCCGTGCTCAAGCTCGAGGACGAGGCCGGCGGCGACGAGAAGCTCGTCTGCGTGCCGGTCGACAGCACCTTCCCCTATTACACCGATGTCGGCGAGCGGCAGGATCTGCCCTCGATCGTTCTCCAGCAGATCGAGCACTTCTTCAAACACTATAAGGACCTCGAATCCCAGAAGTGGGTGCGCATCGGCGAATGGGGCGATGCGGAAGAGGCCAAGCGGATCGTGCTCGAAGCGATCGACGCGGCGAAGAAGGCCAAGGAAACAACGGCCGCCTGAGTGCGCGCCGCGGGAGTGAGGCGGCGATGACCAGGGAAGGCCAACATCGACGGACGATCGGCAATCTGATCGCGCCGCCGCGCTTTCTGCTGTTCCTCGCCGCCACCGCTCTCGCGCTGTTCTTCGCGATCCCCGCCTTCGGGCTGCGCACCGGCACGATGCTCGGGTTCGACGCCGGCGCTGCGATCTTCCTGCTCGCGGTGCTTCCGCTGCTCGGGCACCGTTCGGACGACATGCGCCGCTCGGCGCTCCGCAACGACGCCAACCGGCTGTTGCTGCTGTTCCTCACCTTCGCAGTGAGCCTCGTCGTCCTCGTCGCGGTGGCCAGCGAGCTGATGCAGCGCAACTCGCCCGACATGAAAGAGATCGCGCTGATCGTCGGCACGCTGGTGCTGAGCTGGGTGTTCAGCAACACCATATTCGCGCTGCACTATGCGCATCTCTATTATCGCAGCGGCGACGGCGGCGACGCTGCCGGGCTGCAATTCCCCGAGGAGCCCGAGCCCGATTATTGGGACTTCGTCTATTTCGCCTTCTGCCTCGGCATGACCTTCCAGACCAGCGACGTCAGCGTCACCGATCGCGGCATCCGCAAGGTGGTGACCTTGCACTGCCTCGCGGCGTTCGTGTTCAACCTCGGCATCGTCGCGTTCACGATCAACGTGCTGGGGGGTTAGGGCGCACGACGATCGCGCGAGAAGGCGCTCGATCAGACGACGGGCCGCGATCGGCTTTTGCCGCGCTGTAGGAAGTTCGCGGCGGCATTTTGTAGGGTTTCGCCGGTCTAGAGTCGCAAGAGTCGCGCAAGAACGACTCTGGAATTGCGCGGGTAGGAAATGTTCTTGCGCGTGTAGGTAGGAAACTCGACGGCGTCAAAGAGCGCGGCCCGGCAAATGCCAGCCGACCCGCAGGGGATCAGCTGAAGTCCTACATTGCAAGCGTGCAGCCGACGCTCGTTTTTTGCGCAGTTCCCACGTCCGATCGAAAGCAACGGAGCAATTGCACGTCCGCGCGATGTGCGCGACATTGGCATAGCCAAATGGATCGAACCCATGCGGATGGTCGCTTTCCTCGGGGGACTGAAGGGCTATCGACGGCGTATCGCGCTGTCGCTGTTGCTGGCCATGGCAGAGTCCGGGGGGCAGGTGATGCTCCCCTTCCTCATCGGGATTGCGCTCGACGATTATCTCGACGGGTCGTTCCGGGGTCTGATCCTTCTCGCTTCGATCGGCCTGGTCACGATGCTGCTTGCCGTGACCCGCCGTCTTCATGACCCGAGGCTGTATGCGCGGATCTATCAGGAAATCGCCGTAGAGGCGCTCGAACGGGAGGCCGCGCTGTCAAAAAAGACGGCTCGGCTGAACATGCTGCGCGAAGTGGTCGATTTTCTCGAATATTCGATGCCGCTGCTCATCGCGAACCTCAGCGCGTTCATCGGGACATTGGCGTTTCTGGCCGCGCTCTCTCTGCCCGTATTCGTGGGTGCAGTGATCATGAGCGCGCTGATCGTCGCGATCTATGCGGCCACCACCCGGCGCACGGTGGCGTTGAACCGAGGCTACAATGACGAATATGAGCGTCAGGTCGACGTGCTTGGCCGCAACGACAGCAAGCGCGCCCGGCGCCATGTCGGGTTGCTCAGCCGGTGGACCATAAGGCTTTCTGACCTCGATACGATCAACTACTCGCTTTCGCTGGCGCTGACGATCGCGCTTCAGCTCTTTGCGATCGTCACCATCACACGATCCGGTATGGACGAAGGGGCAATTCTGTCGGTCGTACTCTACGTATTCGAATTCTCTGCCACGGCGTCGTATCTGCCCGATTCATGGCAAGAATATTTGCGGCTCCGTGAGATTTTGCAGCGCATCGGAAACGTGCAGGCCAGCCCCGGAAGTTTGATGTGAAATGAAGAAGACGATGCCGGCTTGGCTCTCCGATGCCGCAACTTCAGAATTGGGTCGCAAGCGGACATAGGCGAACGCTCGCTGCGAACGTCGGTCCGTGGGCCTAGCGCTTCTTCGGCTTCTTCTTCGGCGCACGCTGCCCCGCGGCGATGGCGTGGGCGGCCCATTCGCGCAGGGCGTCGGCGTCGTCATAGGCGTCGCTCGGGGCGCGGCGATAGTTCATCGTGTCCTTCATGCCGGTCGAGAAGGTGACGGTGAAGCGCTCGCGATGACCGGCTTCGTCCCACAGCGCGTTGCTCTCCTCGTCGGCCTTGAACCAGAGCTCGCCGTCATGGACGATTCCGAAGATCGTGCCGTCGAGATAGAGCGTCGCGCCGCCCATCATCCGGCGCATCGTCACGCTGCCGACCGGCTCGAGCGCCTCGGTGACCCAGGCGACAAGGCCCTCGTCGACCGCCATCAATGCCCCGAGGTCAGCTTGAGGCCGGCGATGCAGGCCACCACGCCAAGGATGAGCAGCGAACGCAGCACGGTGAAGGGTTCTCCGAACCAGATCATGCCGATGATCACCGTACCGAGCGCGCCGATGCCGGTCCACACCGCATAGGCGGTGCCCATCGGGATGGTCCGCGCGGCAATGTCGAGCAGCAGCATCGACAGCGATACCGAGACGAGGAAGCCGAGCGTCCACGGAACGTTGCGGAAGCCGTCGGCGTAGCGCAGGCAAGTGGTGAAACCCACTTCGAACAGGCCACCGAGGATCAGCCAGACCCACGCCATGCGCTAGCGTCCCGCCAATTGGACGAGCGCGTCACCGGCCACGCGCTGGACGCGCCATTCGTCCATGCCGACCGCGCCCATCGCGCGGTAGAAGTCGATTGCCGGCTGGTTCCAGTCGAGCACCGCCCATTCGAAGCGGCCGCAGCCGCGATCGAGCGCGAGGCCGGCGAGATGGCGGAGCAACGCCGTGCCGACCCCCGCGCCGCGCACGGCGGGGGTGACGTAGAGATCCTCGAGATAGATCCCCGGACGGCCGGTCCAGGTCGAGAAATTCTGGAAGAACAGCGCAAAGCCCGCAGGCGTGCCGTCCACTTCGGCGATCAGCGCTTCCGCCGCGGGGCGATCACCGAACAGGGCCTTTTCCAGCATTTCCTGGGTCGCCATCACGGCGTCGGGCTCGCGCTCGAACTCGGCGAGCTCGCGGACGAGACGCAGGATGAGCGCCACGTCGGCGGGCGTGGCGGGGCGGATCGAAATCATGTCAGGGCAGTCTCCGCTTCGGGAGCGCCGCCGCCCCCGGCTTGCTTGCGCGCGGCGAGCAGGCAACCCGCCACGATCAATATCGTCCCCGCGATCGTCGCCACGGTGAGCTTCTCGCCGAACACCCACCAGCCCATCAGCGAGGCCCAGATGAAGGCAGTATATTCGACGGGCAGCAGCACCTGCGCCTCGGCGCGGGCATAGGCCCAGGAAAGCAACAGCAGCGAGACGATCGCGAGCAGCGCGGCGGCGACGATCCCGGGCCAATGCTGCGCCGCCGGCACCGCCAGCAGCCACGGCGCCGCGAGCGCGAGCAGGCCGAACACGAACAGATTCTGGAAGAAGGCGATCTCGAGCGGCTTGGCAAGCTGCGCCTGATGCCGCGCGACGACGAGGTTCATCGCATAGACCACCGCCGAGAACAGGATCGCGGTCATACCGAGCACGGTCTCGGGGCTGTGCGTCCCCCCCACCCGCCCGGCGACCACCACAGCAACGCCGGCGAGGCCGAGCAGCGAGCCGAGCACCGAGCGCGCGCCGATCGCTTCCTTGAGGAAAAAGGCCGCGAGCCCCAGCGCGATCAGCGGGGCGATGAAGGAGAGCGCGATCGCCTCGGCCAGCGGCACGCGGACGATCCCCCAGAAGAAGGAAGTCGCCATTGCGGCGACGAGCACGCTGCGGCCGAGATGCGCCCGCATGGCGGCCCGCGAAGGCTTGGCCGGCCGGGTGAAGGCGTAGACCGCGCCAGTGAGCAGCACCGCGACGCCGAGCCGCCAGACGAGCGTGTTGTAGGCGCCGATCTCGATCGACACCGCCTTCATCACCGCGTCCATGATCGAATAGAGCGCGATTCCGGCAAACGCCGCGCCCAGAGCGATACTGAAAGGGACCCGCATGCGGCGCGCATAGCGGGCGGGCGCGACCGCGTCACGTCCGCTCTGCCACGCCCGGCCTGCAAGCCTGACCGAGATTCGTCGCACCAAGTCACCGGCACGGTCGATGTCGACCTATCCGGAACGCAGCGCCCCCTGACAATGGAAAGGCCGCGATCGCGGCATGGGGAGAAAGATGATCGCCACGCCTGTGTTTCGCGCCGTCGCCGTCGTTCTGGTCGCGGCGGTCGCCTGCTTCACCGGAAGCCGCGCAATCGGACAGGACTATAACACCGCCATTTTCGGCCATGTGCATCTGCCCGAAGGGCGCCACTGGCGCGGCACCGAAGTGCTGCTGTGCCCGGATTCGGCCGATACCTGCGATTCCGAGGGCATTCGCGTTCGGGTCAAGGGTCGCGAGACGCTGGCGGGTTCGGCGGAGTTCTTCAAGGACGGCCTCGATCCCAACCGCCGCTATCTGGTGGTCGGTCATCAGGACAATGATCACGACGGCAATCCGACGCGGGGCGACCTGCTCGGCACTGTGAAGAACGGCGAGGCCGGCATCTTCCCCGGATCCAGCGGCGTCCGCATCATCCTCACCGAAGTCACCCGCAACCCGCCGGCCGCCCAGGCCTCGGCGCCGCCCCGTGCGGGCGGCGGTTCGGGCGCGGCGGCGCTCGCCGGGACGTGGAGCCGCAGCGCTTCGGGCAGCCAGCTCGCGCTACGGCCGGAGCTGCGGCTGGTGGAGCGGAGCGGCGGCGTCGGCGCCGATACAAGATCGGTGATGCGATACGGCACGGCGCAGGTGAAGCGTCGGGATCGTCTCAGCATCCAGCCCGATGGCAGCTTCATCTGGCTGATCGACGAGCATAAGCCCTATGGCTCGACCTGCACGATGCACGTCATCCAGGAGAAGATCGGTCGCGCGACCATCGCCGGCGGCAAGGTCACCTTCATGACCAATGGGGGCAAGGCGAGCACGACCAACAGCTGTACGGGCCGCAAGGACGTGATGGCCACGCCGCGCATCGTGGAAACCTATGCCTTCAACAGATCGGGCGCCACGATGACGCTGAGCGGCCCGGGCGGCGTGAACTGGGTCTTCACGAAAAGCTGATCCGCGCGCGAGCGGTCTCAGATCGGCCAGGGTCCCTGCTCAATTACCGTCAGCCTGACTTCCGGGATGACGGTTCGACTGGAGAGCCCCTATTCTGGAGCCCGATTAAGGAATCACTCCGCCGCCTGGGCGGCCGCCTCGTTCGCCAGCTCGATCTCGGCGGCCTTGGCTTCGACGAGCTTGACGATGTGATCGACCATGTCGGCGTCCTGGACATGATGGTCGGTCACGCCCGACAGATAGACCATGTGCTTGCCGTTGCCGCCGCCGGTGATGCCGATATCGGTCTCGCGCGCCTCGCCCGGGCCGTTGACGACGCAGCCGAGCACCGAGAGCGACATCGGCGTGCGGATGTGCTGGAGCCGCTCCTCGAGCGCCTGGACGGTGCGGATCACGTCGAAGCCCTGCCGCGCGCAGCTCGGGCAGCTCACCACGCGCACGCCGCGATTGCGGATGCCGAGTGCCTTGAGGATCTCGAAACCGACGCGGACTTCCTCCTCGGGCTCGGCCGAGAGCGACACGCGGATCGTGTCGCCGATGCCGTACCAGAGCAGGCTGCCGATCCCGATCGACGACTTGACCGTGCCGCCGACGAACCCGCCGGCCTCGGTGATGCCGAGATGGAGCGGGCAATCGACCTGGTCGGCGAGCTGCTGATAGGCCGCGACCGCGAGGAACAGGTCGCTCGCCTTCACCGCGACCTTGAATTCGTGGAAGTCGCGGTCCTGGAGCAGCTTGATGTGATCGAGCGCGGACTCGACCAGCGCCTCGGGGCAAGGCTCGCCATATTTCTCGAGCAGGTCCTTCTCGAGGCTGCCGGCATTGACGCCGATGCGGATCGCGCAGCCATTGGCCTTGGCGGCGTTGACCACCTCGTTCACGCGCTCGGCGCTGCCGATATTGCCGGGGTTGATGCGCAGACAGGCGGCACCGGCATCGGCGGCCTCGAGCGCGCGCTTATAATGGAAATGGATGTCGGCGACGATCGGCACGCGCGCGGCACGGACGATCTGCTTGAGCGCCGCGGTGCTCTCCACATCGGGGCACGACACGCGGATGATGTCGACCCCGGCTTCCTCGCAGCGGCGGATCTGGTCGATCGTCGCCGCGACGTCGGAGGTCGCGGTATTGGTCATCGTCTGGACCGTCACCGGGGCATCGCCGCCCACGGGGACGTTGCCCACCATGATCTGGCGGCTGGGACGGCGGACGATATCGCGCCAGGGGCGGACGGACATGGACTTCCTTGCTAACGCTTTGCTTACGTGGCTGCGCATATAGCCCCGCACGCACCGGCGCGAAAGGCGCGAGTGCCAAGGGACGAGGCTTTGACAGCGCCACGCGCGACCACCGCCATATCGCAAAGCCAGCGCCATTACGGCATGGACTGGCTCCGCATCACCGCGTTCGCCCTGCTGATCGTCTATCACGTCGCGATGGTGTTCGCGCCCTGGACATGGGTGATCAAGACGAGCCATGCCTATCCGCAGCTGATCGCGCCGATGGCGCTGCTGACGCCGTGGCGGCTGCCCTTGCTGTTCGCGGTCTCGGGCTATGCCTCGCGCAAATTGTTCGAACGTTCGGGCGGGCCCCTGCCCTTCGCCCGCTCGCGCGCGCTGCGGCTGCTGGTGCCGCTCGGCTTCGGGATGGCGGCGATCGTGCCGATCGAGATGTGGGTGCGCGTGCTCGAGACGGGCTATCCGCACGGCTATCTGCGCTTCTGGGCGATCGACTATTGGCGTGCCGGCGACTTCTACGGACGCGAGTTCCCGAGCTGGGAGCATCTCTGGTTCGTCGCCTATCTCGCAAGCTACACGCTGCTGCTGGCGGCGCTGATCGGATGGCGCGGCGGCGCGGTGGTCGCGTGGCTGGCGCGGGGCGCCGACTGGCTCGCGCAGGGGCCGCGACTGCTCTGGGTGCCGATCGCCGCGCTGGTGACGCTGCGGCTCGCTTTGCTGTTCGTCGTGCCGGAGCGGCAGGGGCTGGTCAGCGACTGGAGCGGCCACAGCCAATATGTCCCGATCTTCCTGTTCGGCTTCGCGCTGGCCGGGGCGCCGCAGCTCTGGCCGGCGATCGCGCGGCTGTGGAAGGCGGCGCTCGCCGTCGCGGTGATCGCCGGCGCGGTGCTCGTCGCGGTCGAGCTGGCATATCCGGGCACCGCGGTTCCGCCGCATGAATGGATGGCGCTCGATCGCGCGGCGCGCGTGGCGATGGCGTGGGGCATGGTCGTCACGCTGTTCCATGTCGCCGAAAACCGGTGGAACCGCGATCACAAGTGGCGCAAGCCGCTCGCCGAGGCGGTGTTTCCCTTCTACATCGTCCACCACCCGGCGATCGTGCTGATCGCCTGGTACACGCTGCCGCTCGAACTGGGGCCATTCGCGGAGTTCGCAGTGCTGCTTTCGGGTACCGCTGCGGTGTGCTTCGCGGTCTATGCGGTGGGGCGGCGGATCGGCTGGCTGCGGCCGCTGATCGGGCTCGCCCCGTCAAAGCCCGGTACGATAGCGCCGGCTTCCGCGCAGCGTGGCGCCGCTTTCGAGCGTGACGGTGAAGTCGCCGCTCTTGTCGGTTTCGATGCTGCGTACCGCGGCGCGACGGACGATCCGCCCGCGATGGATGCGCACGAAGCCCGGGCCTAGCCGCTCGGCCAGCGCCGCGAGCGTGGTGCGGTGGAGCAGGGTGCGGCCGCTCCAGACGATCTCGACATAATTGCCCGCCGCCGAGGCCGATTCGATCGTCTCGGCGGGGACATGGTGGGTGACGCTGCCATCGGCGACGAGCAGCATGTCACGCTCCGGGGCGGGTGCCGGGGCCGGGCGGGCGAGCAGCCACTGCGCGAAGGCGAGGAACAGCACCGCGAGCAGATAGGAAGCGGCATCCTTGCGATATTCGTAGAGCAGGGTCATCGGCCACGATCCGAAATCGTAGCTCTCGCCGCCCGCGGCGTAGACGAGCTTGCGTAAGGCGACCATCGCGACGACGTGGGCCAGCGACACCGGCACCGTGGCGAGCGCGTGGAGCAGGATCGTCACCGGCCACGAGAAGCGCGGCGGGCGCACTCGCGCGACCAGCCAGCCCAGCACCGGCAGCAGCGCCAGCCAGACCGCCACGCTGGTCAGCTGCCACGTCCAGACATGCGCGCGGCTCTCGATCACGCCGAGCTTGGCCATGTCCTCCACGGTCGATTCGACATTGGCGATCGACTGAACGACGAGGAAGGCGGCGAGACCGAGTCCGAGCCACAACAGCCGGCGGCGGCGCAATGCCTCGCCGCTCGTCCCGCCTTCGCCGCCGCTCGTCCCTGCCCCGTTTTCGTCCATCCCAGCCCGTCCGCCGCTTCTCCCATCTCGATACCGGGCCGGACCGCACCTCGCTAGCCGATTGCGCATCGACCAACGGGAGGTAGCGCAATGGAACGACATTACGGGATGGACTGGCTGCGGATCGGGGCGTTCGCGCTGCTGATCCTCTACCATATCGGGATGTTCTTCGTGCCATGGGGCTGGCACGTGAAGACCGCCGCGCCGCTCGATTGGGTGGAATTCCCCATGCTCGCGAGCAATGCGTGGCGGCTCCCCCTGCTGTTCACCGTCTCGGGGTTCGCGACCGCCGCGGTGCTCGGCAAATCGACGGGCATGGGAAGCTTCCTGCGCGACCGCAGCGCACGGCTGATCGTCCCGACCCTCTTCGCGGCGGTGGTGATCATCCCGCCCCAGCCCTGGGTCGAGCTGGTGACCCAGCATGGCTATACGGGCAGCCTCGCGCAGTTCTGGGCGCACGACTATTTCCGCTTCGGCACGCTCGACGGGATCGTGCTGCCGACGTGGCAGCATCTCTGGTTCGTGGTCTATCTGTGGGCCTATACGCTCACGCTAGCAGCGATCCTCGCGCTGACGCCGGGCGCGGCGCGGGCGAGCTTTTCGCGCTTCGCCGACGATCTGCTGAGCGGATGGGGGCTGCTGATCGTGCCGCTCGCCTGGCTGGCGGTGCACATGGCGGTCAGCGCGCGCGGCGCCGAGCCGACGCACGCGCTGTTCGGCGACTGGATCGCGCACCGCATGTATTTCCCCGCCTTCGCCTTCGGCTTCTTCCTTGCCGACGCGCCGAAGACCTGGGCATCGATCCGGCGCCAGTGGCGGCTCGCCGGCGGGCTCGCGATCCTCGGCTATGCGGTGATCGCCGGGATTCTCGTCGCGTGGATGACTGGCACGGTGCCCGACACGACGCTCCGCCTGCCCTTCGCGGCGGCACGACTGGTGATGGGCTGGTGCGCGATCGTCGCGCTGATCGGGCTCGCCGATCGCTTCTGGAACCGCGACCATGCATGGCGCCGGACGCTGACCGAGGCGGTGTTCCCCTTCTATATCATCCACCAGACGATCATCGTCGTTCTCGGCTGGTATCTGCTCCGCTTCGCGCTGCCGCCGGCAGCCGAGTTCGTCGCCCTGCTCGCGGCAACCGTGGCGGGATGCTGGCTGTTCTACCTTGGCGGCCGCGAGGTCGGCTGGCTGCGGCCGCTCATCGGCCTCCGCCCGCTGGCACCGCGTCCGCGATCTGCTACGGAGGCGGCATCGATCCCCGGAGTGCCGTGATGCGCCTCTTGCCTCTCTTGCTCGGAGCCCTTCTCATGCCGCTGGCAGCGCAAGCCCAGGAAAAGCCCAAATGGACGCTCGTGATCCATGGCGGCGCCGGGATCATCGAGAAGGGCCGAGTGACCCCCGAGCAGGAGAAGGGCATCGCCGCGGGGCTCAACGCCGCGCTCGACGCGGGATCGAAGGTGCTCGCGAGCGGCGGCTCGTCGCTCGACGCGGTGCAGGCGGCGGTGCAGGTGCTCGAGGACGATCCGCACTTCAATGCCGGACGCGGCGCGGTGTTCACCTGGGACGGCCGCAACGAGCTCGACGCGGCGATCATGGACGGGCGCAACCGCGCCGCGGGATCGGTGGCGGGAACCACCACCACACGCCATCCGGTCGCCGCGGCGCGCGCAGTGATGGAGAAGAGCCCGCACGTCATGCTCTCGGGCGCGGGCGCCGACGAGTTCGCGCGCGAGCAGGGCCTCGAGCAGGTCGAGAATAGCTGGTTCGCGACGCCCGAGCGGCGCCAGCAACTCGACAAGATGAAGGCCAATGACAAGCTGAGCTGGTTCGACGTCGACCTCAAATACGGCACGGTCGGCGCGGTGGCGATGGACAGCGCGGGCCATGTCGCCGCCGCCACCTCGACCGGCGGGCTCACCGGCAAGCGCTGGGGGCGGATCGGCGACGCGCCGATCATCGGCGCGGGCACCTATGCCGACGATCGCGCCTGCGCCGTCTCGGCGACCGGCGCGGGCGAGTTCTTCATCCGCGAGGGCGTGACGCACGAGATCTGCGCGCGGGTGCGCTTCAAGGGCGAGAGCCTGCAGACGGCGGCCGAGACGGTGATGGCCGAGGTCAAGGCGCTCGGCGGCACCGGCGGGGTGATCCTCACCGGCCCGAACGGCGAGATGGCGTGGACCTTCAACACGCCGGGGATGTATCGCGGCAAGGCTTCGTCGCGCGGCGACCGCGTGGTGGCATTCTACGGCGAGGATTGATTCCAGAGGGACGTGGCGCGCCCCAGGCGACATCGCCTGTGGAGAATACCCCTCCACCGCTTCGCGGTCCCCCTCCCCCTCCGGGGGAGGATTGAGTAAGGCGAATCCATGATTCGCAAACTCGTCGCGCTGTTCGCAGCCCTTGTCGGCTTCGCCGCCCTCGCCACCCCCGCCAGTGCCTATTGGGAATATGGCCATGAGACCGTGGCGGCGATCGCGTATCGCAACGTCACCCCGGCGGTGCGCGCCGAAATCCGCGAGCTGCTCAAGCATCAGTATCTGCTCGAGACGCCGACCTGCCCGGCGCGGACGATCGAGGAGGCGAGCGTCTGGCCCGATTGCATCAAGGAGCTCGGGCCGCGCTTCAGCTATGCATACAACTGGCACTATCAGAATGTGAACGTCTGCAAGGACTTCACGCTCAAGGGCAATTGCCCCGACGGCAATTGCGTCTCGGCCCAGATCGAGCGCGCCAGCAAGCTGCTCAAGGACCGGAAGGTGCCGGTGCGCGAGCGGGTGATGGCGCTGGCGTTCCTCGTCCATTTCGTCGGCGACCTGCACCAGCCGCTCCATGCCGGTGACCGCGGCGACCTCGGCGGCAACCGGGCCAAATCGAGCTACGGCATCTATTCGACCGACCGGCTCAATCTCCACAGCATCTGGGACGGGCTGCTCGCCGAGCGCGCGATCTCGACGCCGCCCTCGCTGGTGCGCGTCTATTCGGCCGAGGAGCGCGCGGCGGTCAACGGCGGCAGCGTCGAGGACTGGAGCCGGGACAGCTGGCAGATCGCCCGCGATGTCGCCTATGCCAGCGCCTATGGCGACCCGTGCGGTCCCGCGCCCGAGCGGGCGAAACTCGACGAGGCGACGATCGAGAAGCTGATCGAGCCGGCGCGGCAGCAATTGGTCAAGGGCGGGCTAAGGCTGGCACGGCTGCTCGATGAGGCTTTGGGGTAAGTCCCTCCGCGGTCCTCTCCCTGGCGGGGAGGATCGAAAGATTATTCCTTGCCGCCCCAGCGCCAGCGCCAGCCGCCGTCGGTCTTGAGCCAGCAGATCCAGAGGAACCCGCCGAACAAGGGCAGGAAGAGCAGCTGATAGAGCGCGCTGCGTTGGGTCAGCTTCGCTATCGCGCCGGCCAGCAACAATGTGCCGATGGTCAGCGCCCAGCCCTGCCACGTCGCCGGAACGACGCCCCAGCCATAGCGTTTCTGCGCGAACCAATAGCCGGGGCGGACGCGGTACCAGTCGCGAAATCGGCCGAGCCTCATGACAGCGCCACCACAATGCCGCCCGCGAGCAGCAACAACGCCGCGCCGACGAGCCAGGGAAGCCGCTTCGCACTGCTGTGGAAAACCATCATCATCGCGCTTCTCCTTCAGGGAATCCGGGACTCAGCCCTTCGCATAGCTTTCGAGATAGCCGCAGCGGCCGCAGCGCCATGTCTGGATGTCGATCGGCTGCTGCGAGAATTTGAGGCCGAGCAGCCAGTTCTTCTTCGGTTGCCCCTTCACCCAGCTCGCAGCCCGGCGATAGGTGTCGCGTCCGGTGAGGACGAATCCTTCTTCCATCGCTCCCTGGCAGCGGGGGCAGCTGTTCGATCGCATCATAGCTCCTCCTTCGGCGGTCGCCCGCGTCGTGCGCGGACCGGTTCCGCCAGCTTGACCCCGCGCCGTCCCAGCGCCTCGCGCAGCAGGCATTCGACCTGCGCGTTGACGCTGCGCAGGTCGCTCGCCGCGCTGCGCTCGATCGCCGCGTAGAGCGCGGGATCGAGACGCAGCGGGAACGCTTTCTTGGGGGGTACCGACACGCGCGCGTCCTATTGGTAGAGCGAGCCCGCGTTGACGATCGGCTGGGTGTCGCGCTCGCCGCACAGCACCACCATCAGGTTCGACACCATCGCCGCGCGGCGCTCGTCGTCCAATTCGACGACATTCTTCGCCGAGAGCTGGTCGAGCGCCATCTCGACCATGCCGACCGCGCCTTCGACCAGGGTGGTGCGCGCCGCAACCACCGCCTGCGCCTGCTGGCGCCGCAGCATCGCGCCGGCGATCTCCTGCGCATAGGCGAGATGGGTGAAGCCGCATTCGTCGACGGTGATGCCCGCCACCGCGAGCCGCGCGATCAGCTCGGTCCGCAGCTCGCTGCCGACCTGATCGTGATTGCCGCGCAGCGTGATCTCCTGATGCTCGAAATCGTCATAGGGATAACGCGAGCCGATCGTGCGCACCGCCGCCTCGATCTGGACGTTCACGAAGGCGCGGTAATCGTCGACGTCGAACAAAGCCTGCGCAGTGTCGGTCACGCGCCACACCACCTGCGCCGCCATCTCGATCGGATTGCCGCGCAGATCGTTCACCTTGATCCGCTCGGAGATGATGTTGTTGGCGCGGACCGAGACCTTCTTCTTGAGCATCCACGGCCAGGTCCAGCGCAGGCCGGTGGTCCGATCGGTGCCGCGATAATCGCCGAACAACAGGATCGCCGCCGCCTGGTTGGGCTGGAGCAGATAGAAGCCGATGATCACGAACAGGAACAGGATGGCGGAGGAAAACAGCAACAGGACCACGATCGCGTCCGCCATGCGATCGATCTGGCTGATCGCCAGGACCACGCCGGCGACCGGCAACAACAGCAGGAGCAGCATGCCATAGCCGCTCATGGTGTGCGCGCCACGCTCGCTGCTCTGCCGCAGAGCCGGTGCGGCGCCACGAATGTCCGTCATTTCCACCTCCCGTTAATGTGATATCACTTTTATATCGAACTTAACGGTGACGCAAGCGCAATCGGCAGACATGCGAACGCCGCCGATCCCGGTGGGGACCGACGGCGCGCTTGCTGCCCGGAGGGCGGCGATTCAGTTGATGACGATGGTCACCGCGCGGCGGTTCTGCGCCCAGCTGGCCTCGTCCGAGCCCAGTGCGATCGGGCGTTCCTTGCCATAGCTGATCGTGGTGATCCGGGTCGGCGAGACGCCGCGCGCCGCGAGATAGTTCTTGGCGGCGTTCGCGCGGCGATCGCCGAGGCCGAGATTATACTCGCGGGTGCCACGCTCGTCGGCATGGCCTTCGATCGTGATGCGCGCCTCGGTATGGGCGACGAGCCACTGTGCCTGACTGTCGAGGATCGAACGCGCCTCGGAGTCGATGTCGTACTGATCGAGCGCGAAATGGATCGTGTCGCTGGTGACCTCGCGCTTGAACTGCTCGTTGAGGCGACCGGCGAGCGTGTCGCTGCTTTCGCCGCCCTCGGTCACCGCCGGAGTCTCGGCCGGCGTCGGCGGCAGCACCGGGGGCCGCTTCTTGGCGCAGCCGGCAGTGGCGACTAGCGCCAGGCCCAGGACCAGGCTGGTCGTCATCTTGGCCATCGTCATTCCTCCTCTATTCTCGTTCATGTGATGCAACCCGTTGGCGAAACGTTTCAGGGGCGAATCGGTCCCCAGCTCGGATCCGAGCCGTCGAGCGGCGTCGGGATCTTGCGCGCGTTGACGCCCGTGAGATCGACCGACCAGAGGTCCGGCCGTCCCGAGCCCTGCGAAGCGCGGAAGAACATCAGCACGCGGCCATTGGGCGACCAGGTCGGGCCTTCGTCGCCCCAGGCGTTGGTGAGCAGCTTCTCGCCACCGCCGCCGGCGTTCATCACGCCGATGCGGAAGGCGCCGCCCCCGGTGCGCGTGAAGGCGATCAAGTCGCCGCGCGGGCTCCACACCGGCGTGGCGTAGCGCCCCCCGCCGAAGCTGATCCGCTTCTGGTTCGAGCCGTCGGCGTTCATGACGTAGAGCTGCTGGGTGCCGCCGCGATCGCTCTCGAAGACGATCTTCGAGCCGTCGGGCGAATAGCTGCCGCCGGTGTCGATGCCGGGCGCGTTGGTCAGCCGCTGCGGCTGGCCGCCGCCGGTGCTGATCCGGTAGATGTCGCTGTTCCCCGCCACCGACATCGAGAAGAGGATGTTGCGGCCGTCGGGCGAGAAATGCGGCGCGAAATTCTGGCTGACATTGTCGACCAGCCGGCGATTGGTCCGCGCCGACATGTCGTAGATCCAGATCGACGGGCGGCGATTCTCGTAGCTCATGTAGACGATCGCATTCTGCTTCGGCGACATGCGCGGGGTGAGCACGATGTTCTGGCCGTTGGTCAGGAAGCGATGGTTGGCGCCGTCCTGATCCATGATCGCGATCTGCTTGCGACGCTTCCCCTTGGGCCCCTGCTCGGCGACATAGACGATCTGGCTGTCGAAATAGGGGCCCTCGCCGGTGAGGCGGGTGTAGATCGCATCGGCGCATTTGTGCGCGGCGCGGCGCCAGTCGCCGGGCGAGACGACGAAGCCCTGACGGACGAGCTCGGTCTGCGCGGCGAGATCGTAGAGATAGCAGCCGATCGTCAGCGACCCGTTGCCATTGGCGCGGACATAGCCCTGGACCAGCGCCTGGCCGCCGCTCCAGCCGGCATAATTGGGCTGGGTGACTTCGGAATAGGCGATCGCGCGGGTGGCGCCGGGCCCGACGGTCTTGAACAGCCCGGTGTTGCGCAGATCGTCGTCGACGATCTGGGCGAGGCGGCGGCCGAGATCGTCGGTCGAGCCCGCCGCGGTCGAGGTCACTGCCGAGGTGGGCATCGCCGGGATCAGGATCGGCAGCGGCGCCGACATGCCGCCTTCGACATCGACGACGAGACCGCCCGACTGGTCATCCTGCACGGGCGCAGCGCCGATCGGCGGCGGCGTGACCTGCGCGTGCGCGACACCCGTCGAGGCCGCCAGCGCCGCCAGCACGATCTTGAAGGTTCGCATCTCTCTCATCCTCAGCTCTTGAGTCGGTATCGAAGGGTGAAGCTCTTCCAGCCATTGGGCACGTCGTAGAGATCAGCCGGCAGCCCGCGCAGCGGCGAGCAGCCCGCGAAGATCGCGCGTACCGCATCGTCGACGCGGGTGACGTAGCGCTGGTTGGTATCGTCGACACCGGTATGGCCGACGATCCGCGGGGGTCCGGCGAGCGAGCCGTCGCGGTTGATCCGCAGATTGACCACCACGCGGATCTGGTCGGCGCCGGGGCCCGGATTGACCTGACGATCGGCACAGGGCTGGACCTGGCGCTGAATCGCAGACCCGATGTCCGCAGCGGCAGCGGCCGACATCGACGCAGCGGGGGGCTTGAGCGACGTGCTGTCGGTGCGGTTGTTCGTGCGGCCGAGATCGAGTCCCTCGAGATTGCCGGTCGGGCGCACCGCGCGGCGCGGCGGCTGCTTCGGCGTCGAGGCAGGTGCGGCGGTGGTCGGCTTGGTGGGCGGCGCAGGCTTCGCATTGGGTGCCGGGGCCGGCTTGGGCGGCGAGGGCTGCGGTTTCGCAACGGGCTCGGGCTCGGACACCGGCTCGGGCGGCGCGGTGTCGGGCTCTACGGGCGCCTCGACCGGCGACTTCTTCGCCGCTTCTTCCGCGCTGCTGATCTCGGGCGCGGTGCTCTCCAGCCCGACATCCTCGGCGAAGGACACGGCGATCGGCGTGCTGACCAGCTTCTCCGGCGTGGGCGCCATTGCGGGCGACAGGAAGACGAACAGCCCGAGATGGCCGATCGCCGCGACCGCCAAGCCTATCGCCTCGGAACGAGTCAGCGCCATCGGGTCACTTGCTCGCGGCGTTGGTCAGCAGCGAGACGCGGTTGAGCCCGGTGCGGTTGAGCTCGCCCATCACGCGCATGACCTTGCCATAGCCGAGCCCCTGATCGGCGCGGAGGTAGATTTGCGGCGGCTTGCCGTCGGCGCCCTTCCGCGCCGCGACCTGCTCGAGCATCGCCGGCAGCCCGGCATCGTCGACGGGCTGATCGTCGACGAACACCTGGCCCTTGTCGTCGATCGCGATCTGGACCGGTTTCTGCTCCTGATCGAGCGCCTTGGCACGGCTCTCGGGCAGGTCCACCGGCACGCCGGCGGTGAGCAAAGGCGCAGTGACCATGAAGATGATCAGCAGCACCAGCATCACGTCGACCAGCGGCGTGACGTTGATTTCAGCCATCGGCGTGCGGCGACCGCGACCACGATTGGAGGGGAGATGCATGGCCATCAGTTCCTCCCCGGCACGGGGAGGGGGACCATGCGCAGCATGGTGGAGGGGGGCGTCCGCGCAGGACTCCCGATGAGGAGAGCCCCCTCCGTCAGCGCTGCGCGCTGCCACCTCCCCGCACCGGGGAGGAATTTGTCGGCTAAACTCACGCCTCCATCTCCAGGCGGCGGCTGAGCGTCGCGTGGAAGCCGTCGGCGAAGCGGTTGAGGCGCTGCTCGACGCGATTGATGGCGTGGCTGTAGCGATTGTAGGCGATCACCGCGGGGATGGCCGCGAACAGACCGATCGCCGTGGCGAACAGCGCCTCGGCGATGCCCGGCGCGACCACCGCGAGCGACGAATTCTGCTCGGCGGCGATGCTGGTGAAGCTGCGCATGATGCCCCAGACAGTGCCGAACAGTCCGACGAACGGCGCGACCGCGCCGACCGTGGCGAGGAAGTTCAGGCGATCGGCGAGGCGATCGATCTCCTGTGCGACGGTCGCGCCCATCGCCGTGGCGAGGCGGTCGCGCGTGCCGCCGCGATCGATCGACTTGCCGGTGGTCGAACGGCGCCATTCGGTGACGCCCGCCGAGAAGACGCGCGCGATCGGCTGGTCGCGGCCGGCGGCGCGGCGGTGGAACTCGTCGATGTCATCGGCTTCGCGATACTCGACCTCGAAGCTGGCGATGCCCTTCTTCACTGCGCCGACGCGGAAGCCGAAGCTGAGGATGATCGCCCAGGTCCAGAGGCTGGCGAGCAACAGCCCGATCATCACGCCGCGGACCACCCAGTCCGCCTGCAGGAACAGCGCGACGGGCGACATGGTCGCGGCGGCGGTATTCAGAAACAACATGTCGAGCTCAGTTTCCCTTCCACAACAACGGTTCGAACGCGGCAATCCACGCTGCAGGCTGGCGCCGTGGCCGACCGGTCGGGGAGACGAACGCCGCCTCGACTTCTCCGGTGGCCACTATGGTTTCGCCCCGCATGACTCTTTGCTGAATGACGACCGCCGCCGCGCGCAGCGACACAAGCCGGCTGATCACGGTCAGTTCCTCGCCGAGCCGTGCCGGCGCGCGATAATCGAGATGCACGCTGCGCAGCGCATAGGCGCCCTCGCCGCTCTCGAAGGTGCTGCGCTGGTCGACCCCGGCGGCGAGCAGCATGTCCGAGCGCGCGCGCTCCATGTAGCGCAGATAATTGGCGTGATAGACGACCCCGGTCAGGTCGGTGTCCTCGAAATAGACGCGCAAGCCGAAATGATGCTCGAGGCCGTCGAAACGGCCGAGGGCGGAGAGCGCGTGCATGAGCGCGCCTTAACCAAGCCGGAGTCTCGGGGAAACCCCCGAGGTCAGTCGAACAGCCCTTCCTGCGCGGTGGGCGGAGGGTTGAGTCCGAGATGCTTCCAGCCCGCCGCGTTGAGGCAGCGCCCGCGCGCCGTGCGGGCGATCATGCCGATCTGGATCAGATAGGGCTCGATCACTTCCTCGATCGTGTCGCGCGGCTCGGAAAGGCCGGCGGCGAGCGTCTCCACACCCACCGGGCCGCCTTTGTAGATGTCGGCGATCATCATCAGATAGCGCCGGTCCATATTGTCGAGCCCGAGCGCATCGACCTCGAGCCGGGTCAGTGCCGCGTCGGCGACCTTGGCGTGAACGGTCTCCTCGCCTGCGACATTGGCGAAATCGCGGACGCGCCGCAGCAGCCGGCCGGCGATGCGCGGCGTGCCGCGCGCGCGGCGGGCGATCTCGTGCGCGCCGTCCTGCGCGACATGGAGATCGAGCAAGGTCGCGGCGCGCGTGACGACGCGCTCGAGCTCGTCGACGGTGTAGAATTGCAGCCGCACCGGAATGCCGAAACGATCGCGCAAGGGGGTGGTGAGCAGGCCCTGCCGGGTGGTGGCGCCGACGAGGGTGAAACGCGGCAAGTCGATCCGCACCGAGCGCGCTGACGGCCCTTCGCCGATCATCAGATCGAGCGCGCGGTCCTCCATCGCCGGATAGAGGACTTCCTCGACCGCGGGATTCAACCGGTGGATCTCATCGATGAACAGCACGTCGCCGTCCTCGAGATTGGTGAGCAACGCCGCGAGGTCGCCCGACTTGGCGATCACCGGCCCCGAGGTCGAGCGGAAGCCCACCCCCATCTCGCGCGCGATGATCTGCGCGAGCGTGGTCTTGCCGAGCCCCGGCGGGCCGAAGAACAGGACGTGGTCGAGCGCGTCGCCGCGCTGCTTCGCCGCCTGGATGAACACGCGAAGGTTTTCCCGCGCGGCGCGCTGGCCGACGAATTCGTCGAGCGACTTGGGCCGCAGCGCGGTGTCGATATCCTCGGCGCGGCGGGTGGAGGTGAGGATGCGGTCGTCAGTCACAATGCTCGACTCCGTCCCCGACGATCTCGACCCAGGCGTGCTTGCGCTCCTCCCACACCGAGAAGTGCGGCGCCGGGAAGCTCGGATCGGCGAAACAGCCGATCGGGATCGCGATCAGATCGGGCAATCCGCCGCCCTGATACCAGACCGTCCCGCCGCAGCCGGGGCAGAAATGGAATTGCGTCGCCGCGCCGCTGTCGTTGACGTGCACCCATTGCTTCGCGTCACCGACGAAGCGCACCTGATCCATGGGGTAGCGCGCCTGCGCGGCGAAGGCCGAGCCGCTGCGGCGCTGGCAGTCGAGACAATGGCACACCGAGATCCGCATCGGATCGCCGCTGGCCTCTGCCTTGAGCTGCCCGCAACGGCAGGTGGCGACGCGCGGCGGGCTCACTTCGCCGCCTTGCGCAGCGCGAGGCGGACCAGCGCATCGAGCGTCGCGCCGGCGCCGAGCTCGTCATTGGCGGCGCTGACCGCGCTCGATGCCTCGGCGGGCTTGAAACCGAGGTTGAGCAATGCCGAGACCGCATCCCCTGCGGCGCTGCCGGCCGGCGCCGGGACGCCCCCCGCGCCACCCAATGCGATGCCGCCGGCCTTGTCCTTGAGTTCGTTGCCGATGCGCTGGGCGAGCTTGGGGCCGACGCCGTTGGCGCGGGCGATCATCGCGGCGTCCGCGCGGGCGACCGCGGTGCGCAGCTCGTCCGGGGTGAGGATCGACAGGATCGCCAGCGCGACCTTCGAGCCGACGCCCTGGACATGCGTGAGCAGCTTGAACCAGTCGCGCTCGTCCGCGGTGGCGAAGCCCATCAGCCGGATGAAATCCTCTGCGACGAGCATCTCGGTATGAACGGTGACGATGCTGTCGATCGCGCCGAGCTTCTCGAGCGTCTTGGCCGAGGCGCCGACCAGATAGCCGACGCCGTTCACGTCGATCACCGCGTGATCCATGCCGGTCGCCGCCAGCCGCCCCTTGAGATGCGCGATCATGGAACGGGACTAGAACATCCGCCGCGCCGACGCCAGATGGTGCGCGTGGCAGATCGCCACCGCGAGCGCGTCGCCGGCATCGGGGCCGTCGATCTTCACGCCCGGGAGCAGCCGCGCGACCATCGCATGAACCTGCGCCTTCTCGGCGCCGCCGGTACCGACCACGGCCTTCTTGACCACGCTCGGGGTGTATTCGCCGACATCGAGCCCGGCGCGGGCGGCGGCGCAGAGCACCACCCCGCGCGCCTGGCCGAGCTTGAGCGTCGACTGGGCGTTCGAATTGACGAAGACTTCCTCGCAGGCGGCGGCCTGAGGTGCGTGATCGGCGATCAGCGCGGCGAGCATCGCATCGAGATGCGCGAGCCGACGCGCGAGCGGCGCCTGCGGATCGGTCTTGAGCTTGCCATTGGCGACATGGCCGAGCCGATTGCCCTCGGCACGGATGATCCCCCAGCCGGTGGTGCCGAGCCCGGGATCGAGGCCGAGGATGATCATAGATCCTCCCCGGAACGGGGAGGGGGACCGCTCGCATAGCGAGTGGGAGAGGGGGGGCTCCACAAGCGACTCGCCATGAGGAGAGCCCCCTCCACCAGCCTCCGGCTGGTCCCCCTCCCCGTTCCGGGGAGGATCGAAATCAACCCAGCTTCTCCATCACCTCGTCGGAGACTTCGTAATTGCCCCAGACGGTCTGGACGTCGTCGTCGTCGTCGAGCGCGTCGATCAGCTTGAACAGAGTCGCGGCGTCGTCGCCGTCGACCGCGACCATGGTCTGCGGGCGCCAGGCGAGCTTGGCGCCTTCGCTCTCGCCGAGCACCAGCTCGAGCGCGCGCGCGACTTCGTGGAGATCGGCCTGCGCGGTCCAGATCTCGTGGCCGTCCTCGGAGCTGGTGACGTCCTCCGCGCCAGCCTCGAGCGCGGCCTCGAACACCTTGTCGGCATCGCCGGCGCCGGCCGGATAGGTGATCAGCCCCATGCGATCGAAGCCGTGGCTCACCGAGCCCGAGGCGCCGAGATTGCCGCCATTCTTCGAGACCGCGGTGCGGACATTGGTCGCCGTGCGGTTGCGGTTGTCGGTCAGCGCCTCGATGATCAGGCTGACGCCGCCCGGGCCGAAGCCCTCGTAGCGGATCTCTTCGTAATTATCGCCCTCGCCCTTCGACGCCTTGTCGATCGAGCGCTGGATATTGTCCTTGGGCATCGACTGCGCCTTGGCCGCGGCGATCGCGGCGCGCAGGCGCGGGTTCATGTCGGGATCGGGCAAGCCCATCTTGGCGGCGACGGTGATTTCGCGGCTGAGCTTGGAGAACATGCTCGAGCGCTTCTTATCCTGCGCGCCCTTGCGGTGCATGATGTTCTTGAATTTGGAATGGCCTGCCATGGAAAACCCCGCAAAGTGCACTTTGCGGGGACCCCATAAAGGATTGGATCAAACCAGCAAAGCGAAGTGCTCCTGCCGAAGCAGGAGCCCAAAGTGACAGGGCACATCGAACGCGGCCCTGGGCTCCTGCTTTCGCAGGAGCACGAACATCCTCAGATCCCCAGCGCCTGCTTGTAGGTCTCGAGCAGCATCTCGGCCTCGTCGCGGTGATGCTTCTCCATCCGCCGCAGGCGGACGATCGAGCGCATCGTCTTGACGTCGAAGCCGGTCGACTTGGCTTCGGCATAGACGTCCTTGATGTCGTCGGCGATGCCCTTCTTCTCCTCTTCGAGGCGCTCGATCCGCTCGATGAAGAGGCGCAGCTGCTCGGCGGAAATCGAATCGGACAAGGGGAAAACTCCTGAAGAAGATCGGGTAAAGCGGCGCGATTATCGGACCGCGCCGCCCCGCTCAACCCCCGAGCTTCGGCAATCCCTCGACGCGCAGGAATCGCACCTCGACGACGCGGCCGTTGGTGCTGGTGAGCTCGGTCACCTTGCCTGCGGCGTCGCGGCGGAAGCGGATCATGCCGGCGACCGATCGGGTGTCGAACGAATCGGCCTCGCGGAAATCGGGGGGCGGCTGGTCGATTCGCGCGGCCCAGCCCGGGCCGTTGATCCACAGTTCCTCCTTGCGGCGCTCGACCGTGACGATCGTGGCGAGCTCGGGGCTGTAATAGTCGCCGAGATACCCGGTCATCCGCTCCGGCGTCAGCGGCTCGGCGGGCCGGCGCGCATAGCGCGTCGCCACATGCTCGCCGCCGGGTTCGACGATCGTCAGCGTCCGGGCGGGCGCCTCGCCCGAAAAGGCGAAGGTCACCGGGGCGTAAGTCGAGGAGAACAGCCCGCCGCCGTGCGGGATCATCGGATCGCCGCCCTGCATCATCAGCCTGCCGTCGCGTAGCTGGACGAGGAACCCCATCCCGCCGGCGTCGCGATAGGTGCCGGCGATCCGCTCGAGCTCGGCCGCGGGCACCGCGACTTGCGGCGGCTTCGCCTCGTCCTTGAGCATATCAGCGAGGTAGAGGTCGGCGATCTTGCGCGCGAAGATCACCGGATCGTCGAGCTCGACATTGCACAGCACCGAGACCGCGAACCGCTGCGCCGGTGCCAGCATGAAATGGCTGACATAGCCCGGATCGAGCCCGCTATGGCTCGCGACCGGCACGCCGCGATACTTCCCGATCGCGAGCCCGCCGCCATAATGCGTCACCATATCGCCGCGGAGCATCGCCGCGAGGATCGCCGGCGAGCCGACCCTGGGCCGATCGAAATTCGCCGCCCAGAGCGACAGATCCTCGGCGGTCGAACGCACGTCCGTCGAGCCATAGTTCGAATAGGCGAGCGTGCGGCGTTCATATTGCTTGTCGTCGCCGATGCCGTAACCCGAGGCTTGGCCGGCATGGATGCGGTGATGGTCGGTCACCACATAGGTCCGCGTCATGCCGAGCGGCTGGAAGACGCGTTCGGAAAGGAAATCGGCGAATTTCCTGCCCGAGGCGCGTTCGACGATCAGCGCGAGCAGATCGTAATTCGAGTTCGAATAGCCGAACGCGGTTCCGGTCGGGAAATTGAGCTCGCGCTGGCCCGAGATCACGCGCAGCGCATCGTCCTGCGAGACCGTGTCCTCGCCGCGGCGGCCCTGCAGCCAGAACAGCGACAGCTGATCGCGCAGCCCGCTGCTATGGTGGAGCAGATGCGCGATCGTGATCGGGCGCGGGAAGGCATGCAGCTCGGGCACATATTTGCGGACATCGTCCTGCGTCGAGAGCTTGCCCTCGCCCTCCAGCAACAGGATCGCGAAGGCCGTGAATTGCTTCGAGAGCGAGGCGAGGTGGAACGCGGTTTGCGGCGTGTTGGCGATGCCCGCCTCGACCGAGGCGCGGCCATAGCCGCGCGCGAGCAGCAGCTTGCCGTCGCGCGAAACCGCGACCGCGCATCCCGGGCTGGTCGGATTGTTCCATTGTCGGAAAAGCGCGTCCACCGCGGCGGACGGATCGGCGGGACGCGCCTGGGCCGCGGGCAGGATCGCGGAGGCGAGGAACAGGGCGAACAATTTCATGCCCAACGACTACGCATGTAGTCGACCCTCGACAACGGCGCCGGGGCAAGGTTCGTAGCGCCAGGAGCGCCCTTGGTCGCTTAGCTGTGGTCAGCGGCTCGGATCGGTCATCGCGGGCGGGTCGCTCGCGGGGAAGCTGTCGTCGAGCGCATCGTCGAGCTGCGCCTCGACATGGTTGCGCTTCATGCTCTCCTCCATCCGGGCGAGCTGCTCGGGAGTGGCTTCGAGGTGGTGGCGCATCTTCCATTCGGCATAGGGCATGCCGTAGACGATCTCACGCCCCTCCTCCTTGCTCATCCCGCCCGCATCGGCGACCCAGTCCCCGAGGCAATTGCGGCAAAAGCCCGCGAGCCCCATCAGATCGACATTCTGCGCGTCGCTACGATGCCGCAGATGCCGGACGAGCCGCCGGAACGCCTTGGCCGCCACTGCGTCATCAAGGGTATCGAGTGTCGGCACATGCACCTCCGTGGTTGATCGACGCAATTTAGTGGTTAGAGGCGGGCCCGCACAAGGAACGAGAGCATATGACCAAGGCCATCAGCCCACGAAGCCGTAAAGTCCGCGTTCTCGCGACCCTCGGACCCGCGAGCAACACCGTCGAGATGATCGAAAAGCTGTTCGAGGCGGGGGCCGACGCCTTTCGCGTCAACATGAGCCATGGCGACCAGGCGTCGAAGGTGCCGGTGATCGAGGCGATCCGCACCCTCGAGAAAAAATTCGGGCGGCCGACCACGATCCTCGCCGACCTTCAGGGGCCCAAGCTGCGCGTCGGCAAGTTCGCCGAGGGCAAAGTGGTGCTCAACACGGGCGACACTTTCGTGCTCGACCGCGATTCGACGCCGGGCGACGCGACCCGTGTCGAGCTGCCGCACCGCGAGATCTTCGAGGCGGCGCACGAAGATGCGCGGTTGCTGCTCGACGACGGCAAGATGGTGCTGCGCGTGACCGCGGTCGAGAAGGACCGGCTGGTGACGCGCGTCGAGGTCGGCGGAACCCTGTCCAACTCCAAGGGGCTCAATGTTCCCGACATGGTGCTGCCGCTGGCGGCGCTGACCGAGAAGGATCGCAGCGATCTCGCCTTCGCGGTCGAGCAGCATGTCGACTGGATCGCGCTGTCGTTCGTCCAGCGCCCCGAGGATCTGATGGAGGCGCGCCGGCTGATCGGCGGCAAGGCGGCCTTGCTCGCCAAGATCGAGAAGCCGAGCGCGATCGCGCGGCTCGACGAGATCGTCGAGCAGTGCGACGGCGTGATGGTCGCGCGCGGCGACCTGGGTGTCGAGCTGCCGCCGCAGAGCGTGCCGCCGCTCCAGAAGCGCATCGTCGAGACCGCGCGCCGGATGGGCCGCCCGGTGATCGTCGCGACGCAGATGCTCGAATCGATGATCGAATCGCCTTCGCCCACCCGCGCCGAGGTCTCCGACGTCGCGACCGCGGTCTATGACGGCGCCGACGCGATCATGCTCTCGGCCGAGAGCGCCGCGGGCAAATGGCCGTGCGAATCGGTGGCGATGATGAACTCGATCGCCGACGCCGTGGAGCGCGATCCCGCGCATGGCGACCGCGTCCACTTCACCGTCACCCGCCCAGATCCGACCACCGCCGACGCGCTCGCCGAGGCGGCGAAGAACATCGCGCGGACCGTCTCTGCAGTGGCGATCGTCTGCTTCACCAGCTCGGGCTCGACCGCACGGCGAATCGCCCGCGAGCGCCCCACCGTGCCGATCGTCGTGCTGACGCCGAAGATCGAGACCGCGCGGCGCAGCGGACTGCTCTGGGGCAGCCATGCCGTGCACACCCGCGACGTCGAATCGTTCGAGGAGATGGTCGCCAAGGCCAAGCGGATGGCGCTGCGCCACAAGCTGGCCAGCGCGGGCGAGCGAATCGTGATCTGCGCGGGCGTGCCGTTCAAGACGCCGGGATCGACCAACGTGCTCCACGTCGTCACCATCCTCGGCGACGAGCTGAAGAACTATACCGGGCCGAGCGAGAGCTGAGTCTTAAACAGATCCTCCCCCGCTTCGCGAGGGAGGATTTTTTGTCAGGAAAGCAGGCCGAATCGCACCAGTTCGGCGCGGAAGGCGGCGGCGTCGGTGAACAGCACGGCGCGGATGCCGGCATCGCGCGCGGCCGCGACATTGGCGGGGCTGTCGTCGACGAACACCGCATCGGGACCTTCGAGCCCGAATCGCTCGAGCGCCAGCGCGTAGATCGCGGGATCGGGCTTCACCAGCTTCTCGTCGCCCGAGACGACCACGTCGCGGAAGCGATCGAACAGCTCGGCATATTGCGGAGCCCAGGCGCGCCAGAACTCACCCGAGAAATTGGTGATCGCGAACAGGGGCACACCCGCGGCGTCGAGCTCGCGGACGATCTCGACCATCCCCGGCACGGCGTGCGGGATGGTCTCGTTGAAGCGCGGCCCCCAAGCGGCGATCAGCTCGGCGTGCTCAGGATATTCGGCGCTCAGCTCCGCCGAGGTCTCGGCGAAGGGGCGTCCGGCATCATGCTGGAAATGCCATTCCCTGGTGACCACGTTCGCCAGAAACGCTTCGAGCGCCTGATCGTCGTCGATCAAGCGCTCGTAGAGGTAACGCGGATCCCATTCGAAGAGGACCTTGCCGACATCGAAGATGACGGCCGACGGCGTCCCCACGTCCGGAATTAGCCCTGGCGGGCCTTGAACCGACGGTTGGTCTTGTTGATCACGTAGATCCGGCCGCGGCGGCGGATCACGCGGTTGTCGCGGTGCCGCCCCTTGAGCGACTTCAATGAATTCACGATCTTCATGACCGATTCGCTTCTCAACTGAAATGGTGTCTGGAAAAGAGGCGCCCGCCTAGAGGGGGAGCGCCGCCAAGTCAAGGTGCTGCCGCCTTGCGGAACCGACCGCCGGGGGGCAGGGTTGAAGTGCGGCGGGGCGTGCTCCCCGAGAGACAGGAGGCCGAATGCCCGTGAACAAGCTCATCAGCATCGCAGTCTTGGGCGCGGCCCTGCTCGCGGGCGGATGCACCACCACGACTCGCAACGCCCCCGTCGACGTCACGCGCTATCATATCGGCGCGCTCACCGAACGGACCAGTGTGTCGATCGAGCCGGCGAGCGGCGCGGCGCAGCTCAGCCCCGAGTTCCAGCTCTATGCCGACGCCGTCGGCGCCGAGCTCGGGCGGCTGGGCTTCGTCCAGTCGAACGGCGACATGCAATCGGGCTATATCGCCGCGGTTTCCTTCACGCGCGCCTCGCGCGGTGCCTATCGTGAGCCGCCTCCCGTCTCGATCGGCCTCGGCGGCGGCAGCGTCAGCGGCGGCCGGCGCAGCGCGGTCGGCGTAGGCGGCGGGCTCTCGTTCGGCATCGGCGGCAAGACCCGCGAAATCTATGGCTCCGAGCTCTCGGTGCAGCTCCGTAGGCGCAGCGACAACACCACCGTGTGGGAAGGCCGGGCGGTCACCGAATCGGTGAGCGGCAAGCCCGGCAGCGATCCGCGCGACGCGGCGACGCGCCTCGCCTATGCGCTGTTCAGGGACTTCCCAGGCGAGTCCGGGGTGACTACCACGGTCAAATGAGCATCCAGATCAACGCCGCGTTCGACGGCGGCAACATCCGCGTGGTGGCGATCGACGGCGACCGGGTCGACCTCGAGATCGTCACCGACCATCTGTCCGATTTCTATCAATGGTTCCACTTCCGACTGGCGGGGGCGAAGGGGCGCACGCTCACTTTCCGCATCCTCAACGCCGGCGGGGCGGCCTATCCGTTCGGCTGGCCGGGCTACCGGACGCGATGGAGCACCGACCGCGAGACCTGGCGGACCGCCGACAGCGACTATGCCGATGGCGTGCTGAGCTTCACCAGGGCGATCGACAGCGACATCGTGTGGTTCGCCTATTTCGCGCCCTATTCGATGGAACGGCATCACGATCTGGTGACGCGAATCGCGGCGCAGCCCGGGGTGACGCATCGCGAGCTCGGCGTGACGCTCGACGGCCAGCCGATCGACTGCCTAAGCTTGGGCGAAGGACCGAAGCAGGTCTGGCTCTATGCCCGCCAGCATCCCGGCGAGACGATGGCCGAATGGTGGATGGAAGGCGCGCTCGAGAAGCTCACCGATCTCGACGATCGCAACGTGCACGCGCTGCGCCAGAAGGCGACCTTCCACATCGTACCCAACATGAACCCCGACGGGTCGCGCCGCGGGCATCTTCGCACCAACGCCGCGGGCATCAACCTCAACCGCGAATGGCATGCGCCGAGCGCGGAAAAGAGCCCCGAGGTCCTCGCGGTGCGCAACCGGATGGACGAGACCGGCGTCGATTTCGCGATGGACGTGCATGGCGACGAGGCGATTCCCGCCAATTTCCTCGCGGGCTTCGAGGGCATCCCGAGCTGGACCGACGCGCTGGGCGAGAAATTCTACGATTTCGCACGCCGGCTGGCGGACACCACGCCCGAGTTCCAGCTCGACCTCGGCTATGAGAAGGCGGCACCGGGCAAGGCCAATCTCTCGATGTCGACCAATCAGCTCGCCGAGCGCTTCGGCGCGGTCTCGATGACGCTCGAAATGCCGTTCAAGGATCACGACGCCAATGCCGACCCGGAATTCGGCTGGTCGCCGGCGCGGTGCAAGGTGCTCGCGCACGCCTGTCTCGACACGCTCGCCGGCATGATCGACCAAGTCTGATGGAGATCCGCGAGGGAGGGCTGGACGAGCCGCAGGTCATCGCGCTGCTCAACGTGCATTTCGCGGGGATGCTCGCGAACTCGCCCAAAGACAGCTGTCATTTCCTCGATCTCTCGGGGCTGCGCGCGCCGGGCGTGACCTTCTGGACGACATGGGACGGCGAGGATTTGCTCGGCTGCGGCGCGCTCAAAGAGCTCGATCCGCAGCATGGCGAGATCAAGTCGATGCGCACCGCGGCGGAGCATCTCCGCCGCGGCACCGGGGCCGCCCTCGTCTCGCATATCCTCAAGGTCGCGCGCGAACGCGGCTATAAGAGGCTCAGCCTCGAGACGGGATCGGGCGAGGCGTTCGAGCCCGCGCACGCGCTCTACCGGCAGTTCGGCTTCACCGCGACCGGGCCGTTCGGCGACTATAAGGAAGATCCGTTCAGCCGCTTCCTGTCGCGGGTGCTCTAGCGGCCTAGCCTTCCTCGATCGTCCGCCGCCCGGCCGGCCCGATCGCCAGCTCCCGCCAATCGAGCTCTTCCTGCAGCCGCTCGAACGCTTCGGCGCCGATCGCGTCGTCGTCGCGCAGCTTGCGCAGCCGTTCGCGCTGCGCGGCGATCGCATCGAGCTTGAGCCGCTGGCGTTCGTTGAAATCGACACAGGCCGCGCCGCCCTCGAATGCCGCGCGGTCGATCTCGAACTGGCGCCGGACCTCGTCGGCGACGCGCCCGTCCGCATCCGCGACCGCCGCCAGCGCGGCGTCGGCGAGCGCACGCCTGGCGTCCTTGTTCTCATGCGCATCATCGCCGCTGCCCAGGCCGAGCAGACGGATCAGCGGCGTCAGCGTGAGCCCCTGCACCACCAGCGTCGCCAGCACGACGGCAAAGGCCGAGAGCGTGATCAGGTCACGTTGCGGAAAATCGGAGGGCAGCGCGAACGCGGTCGCCAGCGTGACGAGCCCGCGCATCCCGCACCAGCCGACGACGACCCCCTGCGCGAGACCCGCGGGCTCCGCCTCGCCGCGTAGCGAGGGGAAGCGCGCGGACAGGCGGTTATAGGCGATCACCCAGACGAGCCGCGTCAGCACCACGCCCGCAACCACCATCCCGGCGACGCCTGCCGCCTCGCGCAGCCGATCGGGAGTCATCGCGCCGATGATCGCGCGCGCCTGCATCCCCATCAGCAGGAAGGCGACGACGTTGAGCACGAACACCGCGACGCCCCATACCGCGAAGGACTGGATGCGGTTGCGCGCATCGATCTTCATCTTCGGGCTGTTGGCGATGAACATGGCCATCGTCACCACGCACAGCACCGCCGACAGGCCGAGCCGCTCGGCGAGCAGCCAGGCGAGGAAGGTGTTGACGAACTCGAGCAGATTCCCGCCGAACGAGCTGCGCGTGTACGGGATGATGAACTGGAACAGCCACGCGCAGGCGAGCCCGAGCGCGATCCCGCCGGGCACCGCGAAGCCGAGCTGGAGCGCGACGCCGCGGTCGATTCCGCCATGGCTCTGGATCGCGACCGCGGCGGCGAACAACAGCAGCGCGGTGCCGTCGTTGAGCAGGCTCTCGCCGGTGAGCTCCTGCACCGTCCGGCGCGGCAGCGCGGCCGAGCGCAACACGGTGGTGGCCGCCGCGGCGTCGGGCGGAGCGACGATCGCCCCCAGAGTGATCGCCGCCGCGACCGGCAGCCCGGCGAATGCCCAGCCGATCCACGCGACCACCGCGGTGGTGAGCAGCACCGCGACCACCGCGAGCGCGACCAGCGGCCGCCACAGCCTGCGGATGGCGGCGAGCGGGAAATCGAACGCCGCGTCGAGCAGCACCGGCGCGATGAACAACGCCAGCGCGGTATGCCCTTCGAGCGCGATCGCGGGGCTGCCCGGCACCAGCGCGACGATAACCCCCGCGGCGGCGAGCATCGTCGGATAGGGAATCGGCGTCCGCCGCGCGACCTGCAACAGCACGACGGCGAGCAGCAGCAGCGCGACGAGGCTCTCGAAGAAAGTCATTACGGCACGCTAACGCATCTTAAGGCGATTAGGCGAACAACTCTTCGAGGAAGTCGATCATCGCGCGCCAGCTGCGCTTATCCGCGCGCGGTTCGTACGCGATGTTGCCGGGCGCGGTGCGCCCGACATCGGTGAAGGCGTGGCCGGCATGGCCATAGGCGTGGAGCTGCCAGTCGGCGGCGCGCGCAGTCAGCTCGTCGGCGAGCGCCACGGTGGCGTCTGGCGGCGAGATCGGATCGTTCCAGCCATGGCAGAGGAGCAGCTTCGCGGTGATCGGCGATACGCTCGCATAATCCGGCCGGTCATAGACGCCGTGAAACGTGACGCCGCCCAGGATGCCGAGCCCCGCGCGCGCCATGTCGAGCACGCATTTGCCGCCGAAACAGAAACCGATCGCCGCGGCCTTGTCCGGATCGGCCCGGGGCAGCCCCGCGAGCGCCGCCAACGACGCCGCGAGCCGCTCGCGGAGCAAGCCGCGATCGGCGTTGAGCGCGTCCATGTAGCGGGTGCGGTTGTCCTCGTGCAGCGTGGTGCGCTTGCCTTGCCCGAACACATCGGCAGCGAGCGCGACATAGCCGAGCCCGGCGAGCGCATCGGCCTTGAGATTGTCGGCTTCCTTCTGGCCCAGCACATTGGGGAGGACGAGAACGCAGGGTCGCTTGCCCGGGATGGCATCGTCCCATGCCGCGACGCCCTCGAACGGACCACCGGGGCCATCATAGACCAGAGCCTGCCGAACGATTGCCATAACTGTCTCCCGCTTGTCCGCGCCGCGCGAGCCGCTAAGGACCTCGGCGAACACCATCAGGAGGCCCCATGCCCAAGCTCGTCCTCATCCGCCACGGCCAGTCGGCGTGGAACCTCGAGAACCGCTTCACCGGCTGGTGGGACGTCGACCTGACCGAGCTGGGAGTCAAGGAGGCCTGGGCCGCGGGCGAGCTGATGAAGGAGAAGGGGCTCGATTTCGACCTGACCTTCACCAGCTTCCAGAGCCGCGCGATCAAGACGCTCAACCTCGCGCTCGAGGCGATGGGCCGGCTCTGGCTGCCGACCGAGAAGAGCTGGAAATTGAACGAGCGCCATTATGGCGGGCTCACCGGGCTCAACAAGGCCGAGACCGCGGCGCTGCACGGCGAGGACCAGGTCAAGATCTGGCGCCGCAGCTTCGACATCCCGCCGCCGCTGCCCGAGGAAGGCTCGCCCTGGGACCTCGCCCAGGACCTGCGCTATCGCGGCGTGCCGATCCCGCAGACCGAGAGCCTGAAGGACACGATCGCGCGCGTGCTGCCCTATTGGGAGGAGCGGATCGCCCCCGAGCTCAAGGCGGGCAAGCGCGTGCTGATCTCGGCGCACGGCAATTCGCTGCGGGCGCTGGTCAAGCATCTCTCGGGGATCCCGGACGAAGAGATCGTCAACCTCGAGATCCCGACCGGGCAGCCGATCGTGTACGAGCTGGACGAGGCGCTGGTGGCGACGGACCGGTATTACCTCAACGAGCGGTGAGGCTTAATTCCTCCCCGGAACGGGGAGGGGGACCGCTCGCGCAGCGAGTGGTGGAGGGGGAGCACCGCGAGGGATTCGCGTGCGGAAAGCCCCCTCCACCATGCTGCGCATGGTCCCCCTCCCCGTTCCGGGGAGGAATTTGATTGGGTTGCTCTCCTCCACCCTGCCCTCTAGTAACCCGCGCTTCCACACTTGACGGGGCATCTCGTGGCACCTCTGGTCGGCATCATCATGGGCAGCACTTCCGATTGGGAGACGATGCGCCATGCCGCCTCGGTGCTCGACCAGCTCGGCGTGCCGCACGAGACCAAGGTCGTCTCGGCGCACCGCACGCCGCAGCGGCTCTACGACTATGCCAGCAGCGCCGCCGATCGCGGGCTCAAGGTGGTGATCGCCGGCGCGGGCGGCGCGGCGCATCTTCCCGGCATGGCGGCGTCGATGACGCATCTGCCGGTGCTCGGCGTTCCGGTTGAATCGAAGGCGCTCAAGGGCGTCGACAGCCTCTATTCGATCGTCCAGATGCCCGGCGGCGTGCCCGTCGGCACGCTGGCGATCGGCAAGCCCGGCGCGATCAACGCCGGGCTGCTCGCCGCGGCGATCCTCGCCACTTCGGACGACGCGCTGGCCGAACGGCTCAAGGCGTGGCGCACGGCGCAGACCGATAGCGTGGCGACCGATCCCGAATGACCGCGCTGCCCCCCGGATCGATCATCGGCATCCTTGGCGGCGGCCAGCTCGGGCGGATGCTCGCGGTCGCCGCGGCGCAGCTCGGCTATCGCACCCATGTCCTCGCTCCCGACGCCGAGAGCGTCGCCGCGCAGACCGCGTCGAGCTACACCCGCGCTGATTATCACAGCCGCATCGTGCTCGACGAAGTCGCCGGGCAGACCGATGTGGTGACCTACGAGTTCGAGAATATCGCGATCGGCCCGGTCGAGTATCTCGCGGGCAAGGTGCCGGTGCGTCCGGGTCCGCAGAGCCTGTCGATCGCGCAGGACCGCGCGCGCGAAAAGGCGTTCGTCGGCGGGATCGGCGGGCGGACCGCGCCCTGGGCGCCGGTCTCGACGCTCGAGGAACTGAAGGCGGCGATCGACACGATCGGCACGCCGGCGATCCTGAAGACCTTGCGGCTCGGCTATGACGGCAAGGGGCAGGTGCGCATCCGCGACGCCGCCGAGGCCGAGGCCGCCTGGGCCGAGATCGGCGAGCGGCCGGCGATCCTCGAGGGCTTCGTGACCTTCAGCCACGAATTCTCGATCATCACCGTCCGCGGGATCGACGGCGCGCTGACCAGCTATCCGCCGCCCTGGAACGAGCACAAGGACGGCATCCTCGCGCGCTCGTCGCTTCCCGCCCCCGCCGAGATCGCGCGGCACTGGGCCGAGGCGGCGACGCTCGCCGGGCGCGTCGCCGAGGAGCTCGGCCATGTCGGCGTGCTGACGCTCGAATTCTTCGCCACCGAGGACGGACCGGTGTTCAACGAAATGGCGCCGCGGGTGCACAATTCGGGGCACTGGACGATCGAGGGCGCCGAGACCTCGCAATTCGAGAACCATATCCGTGCGATCTGCGGCCTGCCGCTGGGATCGACCGCGCTGACCGGCAGCCATGTCGAGATGGAGAATCTGATCGGCGACGAGGCGCATCGCTGGCCCGACCTGCTCGCCGAGCCGGGCACGCATCTGCACCTCTACGGCAAGGGCAATGTGCGGCCGGGGCGCAAGATGGGGCATGTGACCCGGGTGAAGCGCTAGGGCGCTCTGTAGGAAGCCCGAACCGGCAATGTGTAGGGTTTCGCCGGTCTAGAGTCGCAAGAGTCGCGTAGAAGCGACTCTTCCATTGCGCCGGTAGGAAATCTTGTTGCGCGCGACCGTAGGAGAAATCGACGGCGTCAAAGAGCGCGGTCCGCGGATGCCGGACCGGCGCGCAGGGAAACAGGCGAAATCCTACATTGCAAGGGCGGGCGTGGCCGCGACGGATTGCCGACCCAAGATCCTCCCCAAGGGGGTCGCCGCGCGTGACTCGCTTGCGGAAAGCCCCCTCCACCACGCCCTGCGGGCGCGGTCCCCCTCCCCGTTCCGGGGAGGAATAAGGAAAGGCCCGCCTCCTTGCGGAAGCGGGCCTCTTCGTTTTCAGACGGAGCGAAAGCTCAGCCGCGCGTGCCCGTGATCGGGAAGCTGCCGAACGCGCCCGCGGTGACGGTGCCGTTGAGCGCGTCGCCGTCGACGGTCGCCTCGACGGTGAGCGTCATCGGCATCGGCACGGTGATGTCGAGCGAGAAGGTCAGCGTGTCGCCATTGACCTTGCCGTCCTTGATGTCGGTCGTGCCGAGGCCGCCCGAGAAATTGCCGGTGAAGCTGTCGCCCGCGCTCTGCACGGTCAGCACCGCCGGCTGGTCGCCCATCGGCGACTTGGTCACCGTGTTCCAGCTGCCGTCGACATTCGCCATTGCGTCTCTCCTGATCGGATTACTTCGATGCGGCGGCCGCGGAAGAGCCCGCCACCGACGCTGCGGGGACCACCTCGACAGGCAGGCCGAGGCTGTCAAGCTGCGGCTTGACCTTGGCGGCATCGCCCACGACCACCCAGACGAACTTCTTCGGGTCCAAAGCCGCGCGTGCCGCAGCGTCAAGCTGCGCCACCGTCATGCCCCGATATTTTTGCGTTACCGTGTCGTAGAAATTGTCCGGACGGTGCCGCAGGTCGTTCTGCTGCATCGCCGAGAGCACCGCGCCCGAGGTTTCGAATCGGCCGGCGAGCTCGCGGGTGGTGCCGTTGATCTCGCGGGTCAGTTCGGCGTCGGTGACGCCCTTGGTGGTCAGGAAGTCGCCGACCTGCTGCTGGATCGCCTTGATCGATTCGCCCGTCTTGTCGGCCTGGACCGGGGCGCTGATCGTGTAGGGCACTGCCTTTTCGAGCCAGTTATACCCGCCGCCGGCGCCATATGACCAATGCTTGGCCTCGCGCAGATCCATGTTGATCCGCGAGAGGAAGCCCGAGCCGAGCACCTGATTGGCAGTGACCTGGGTCAGCAACTCGCTCGACGGATCGAGCGACGTCATCTGCGCGGCGAGGATCAGCGATTGCGGCGAATCGGGCCGATCGACCAGCACGATCTTCGGCGCGACCTGCACCGGCGCGACGTTGAACGCCTTGACCCCCGCGGGGCCCTGCCCCTGCCAATTGCCGAAGCGCGCCTCGAGCGCCGCCTTGACCTCGGCGAGCGGGCGATCACTGACGACGAAGATCTTCGCCTTGTCCGGCCGGATCCACGCCCGGTAGAAGGCGATGAGGTCGTCACGGGTCAGCGCCTTGACCGCCTCGGGGTCGCCGCCGCCCGCCGCGAGCTTCGCATAGGGATTGCCGGCACCGTAGATCAGCGGCGGCAAGGCGCGATTGGCAAGGCCCTGCGGGCTGGTGAGCTCCTGCGCGATGCCGGTGAGCTGGGTTGCGCGGAGCCGCTCGATCTCGTCGGGCGCGAAGGCCGGATTGCGCACGACATCGGCGAACAGATCGAGCGAGCCGGCGAGATTGGGGCTCGGCGTGGTCACCGAAAGATAGGTGCGATCGGCCGAACCGCCGGTGCTGATCGACGCGCCCAGCCGCTCGCGCGCCTCGGCGATCGCGGTCGAATCGAGGCTGGTGGTGCCTTCGTCGAGCAGCGACAGAGCGAGGTTCTGCGTGCCGAGCTTGTCCGCCCGATCGGCGGCGGCGCCGGCGTCGAAGCTCATCACGATCTGCGTGAGGGGCACCGCCGTGCGATTGGCGTAGACGATCTCGACGCCGTTCGAGAGCCTGGTGCGCGAGATATCGGGGAAGTCGAGATCGCCGATCTGCGCCATGCCCGGAAGCGCACCCCGCGTGCCCTTGAACGGCTCGGCCCTGGGCCCCTCGGCGGGCTTGGCTGCGGCCGGGACCGTCGCGGCTTCCTGATAGGCTTCGCGCTGGCCGGGCTCGACCATGATCGTCAGCGAGGGGCGGCTGAGCCACTTCTTGCCGGCGGCCTGAACCTGTGCCGGGGTCACCTTCGCAGTCTCGACGAGCTGCTTCTTGTAGAAGGCGGGATCGTCCGAATAGAGCTCGCCCGAGGCGAGCGCGACGGCCTTGCCGCCGAAGCCGCCGACCGATTCGAGCCCCGAGATACGGCTGGAGACATTGGTGGTCGCGACGCGCTGGACCTCGTCGGCGGTGGGGCCGTTCTGGATCAGATCGGCAACGATCTCGTCGAGCCGCTTCGCCACCAGATTGGCGTCGACGCCGGGCTTCACGATCGCCTGGACCTGGAAGATGCCGAGCTGCGCCATCGACTGGACGCCGGCCGAGACCTGCACCGCGACCTTCTCCTTGCGCACCAGCGCATTGTCGAGGCGCGAGCTGGCGAGGCCGCCGAGCACGTCGCCGAACACGTCGAGCGGCACGGCGTCGGCATCGTTCATCCCCGGCACCGCCCAGGTGCGCAGCACCATCGTCGCGGCGACGCGGTCCTGCATCTTGACGGTCTTGGACTGGGCCAGCGTCGGCACCGCGACCGTGGGCAGATTGCTCTTGGGGCCGGCGGGGATCGCGCCGAAATATTTCTCGACGAGCGGGCGGGCTTCCCTGGCGTCGACGTCGCCGGCGAGGACGAGCACGGCGTTGTTGGGGCCGTAATGCGAACGGAACCAGTTCTTGACGTCGTCGAGGCTGGCGGCGTCGAGATCGGCCATCGAGCCGATCACGTTATGGCCATAGGCGTTGCCGGCGAGCAACTCCTCGAGCAGCTTGTAATAGACGAGGCCATAGGGCTGGTTGTCGCCCTGGCGCTTCTCGTTCTGGACGACGCCGCGCTGCTCGTCGAGCACCTCCTGCGTGATCGCGCTGAGCAGATAGCCCATGCGATCGCTCTCGAGGAACAGCGCGCGGTCGAGCGCCGGACGCGGGACGGTCTCGAAATAATTGGTGCGATCGAAGCTGGTGGTGCCGTTGAAGTCGGTCGCGCCGACCTGCTTGAGCGGCTCGAAGAAGTCGCCCGGGGCATTTTCCGAGCCGTTGAACATCAGATGCTCGAACAGATGCGCGAAGCCGGTCTTGCCCTTGGGTTCGTGCTTCGAGCCGACATCGTACCAGGTCGACACCGCGACGATCGGCGCCTTGCGATCGGTGTGGACGATCACGCGCAGCCCGTTCTTGAGGGTGAACTCCTCATAGGGGATGTCGACGCGCTTCACGAGCTCGGCGACCGGCACGGGTTTGGCCGCGAGCGCGCGCGCGGCGACCTGCTGCGCGGTGGCGGGAACCGAAGCGGCAGCCAGCGCGATCGTGGCTGCGCTGCAGTACATCAGGAACGATTTCATGTTTGCTGGGCTTTCCAGGGAAAGAAGATGGCCGGCGCCGAACATAGCGTGGGCGGTAACCGCTGCAACCGAATCCGTTCGCGCTTGCAGCCGGCCATATTTCGGCTAGCCTGAAGCGGATTTAACGCCTTTTCCGAGAGACTTCCCCCATGCGCGTTTCGATGCTCCTCGCCGGGCTCACGCTCGTTCTCGCGCCCGTCGCCGCGCCGGCGCAGACGGCGGCCGAGGAGCCGACGTTCAGCGCCGCCGAGGTGCGCAAGCATGTCGAGTTCCTCGCCAGCGACGCGCTCGAGGGACGCTACACGCTGTCCAAAGGCTATCTGACTGCCGCCGCCTATGTCGCCGAGCGTTTCGCCGCGCTCGGCCTCGTTCCCGCGCCGCACACCGATGCCGGCTGGTTCCAGATCGCCGAGCTGCCGATCGCGATGGGGAATCCGCCGCGCAAACGGACCTTCAAGGCGCCCAATGTGATCGGGATGCTGCCGGGCTCGGATCCGGTGCTGAAGAACGAATATGTCGTGCTGAGCGCGCATCTCGACCATGTCGGGCTCGATCCGCTGCGCGCCGGCGACAAGATCTACAATGGCGCGATGGACAATGCCTCGGGCGTCGCGACGATGCTCGAGACCGCGCGCGCCTTCGCGACGAGCAAGCAGCGGCCGAAGCGCTCGATCCTGTTCGTCGCGCTGGCGGGCGAGGAGAGCGGGCTGCTCGGCTCCAATTATCTCGCGCGCAATCCGGTGGTCGGCACGGGCAAGGTCGTCGCCGACGTCAATCTCGACATGCCGATCCTGCTCTACGACTTCCAGGACGTGATCGCGTTCGGCGGCGAGCATTCGACGATGGGCGAAGTCACCGCGCGCGCGGGCGCGCGCATGGGGGTGTCGGTGTCGCCCGATCCGATGCCCGAAGAGGATTTCTTCGAACGCTCGGATCACTACAGCTTCGTCAAGGTCGGCGTGCCGTCGATCTTCCTGATGACCGGGTTCAAGAATGGCGGCGAGAAGGCGTTCAGGACCTTCCTCGCGAAGAATTACCACCAGCCTTCGGATCAGACCGATCTGCCGTTCAACTGGGAAGCCGGGGCCAAGTTCGCGCGGCTCAACTATCTGATCGCGCGCGACGTGGCCGACGCGCCCGAGGCGCCGCGCTGGTACGAAGGCAATCGCTATGGCGATCGCTTCGCCAAGGGCGCGCCGCGCGCGGTGCGGCCGACGGCGGCGGGGAAATAGGGCGGCCTAGCGGCGTGGCGGCGCCTCCTCGTTGCCGATGAAGCCGAGCTTGGTGACACTGGCATCGCGCAGCACGCGGAGCACCCGGTCGACGCAACGATATCCCGCTTTCGGCGAAGGCAGGACGTGAATTTCCGGCTGAGTTTTCGCCCAGGCCTTCGCCTCGTCGGGCAAGCGCGTCATTGCGACCGGGCGTCCGTTGAGGAGAACACGACACCGTCCCGACGGAATGACGATCGACACCCGATACCCGGGCAGGCTGCCCGGCATCGCTCCGCCCGTTTGCATCGGACCGGCGAGCAGCCCAAATAGCAGCGCGATCATTACGCCTCCCTCTTGTGTTGCTCATTTGCAACACCATTTGTTCGGCAAAGCTAACAGGGACGACCATGAATCTCGACAAGTTTACCGACCGCGCCAAGGGCTTTCTCCAATCCGCGCAGACCGTTGCGATCCGCATGAACCATCAGCGGATCGCGCCCGAGCATCTGCTCAAGGCGCTGCTCGAGGACGAGCAGGGCATGGCGAGCGGGCTGATCGGCGCGGCGGGGGGCGATGCGAAGCGCGCGCTGGGCGAGACCGACGCGGCGCTGGCGAAGATCGCCGCGGTGACCGGCGGCGGCGCCCAGCAGACCCCGGGCCTCGACAACGACATCGTCCGCGTGCTCGATTCGGCCGAGCAGGTCGCGCAGAAGGCGGGCGACAGCTTCGTCACGGTCGAGCGGCTGCTGCTGGCGCTGACGCTGGCGAGCACCACCGCCGCGGGCAAGGCGCTCGCCGCCGCCGGCGTGACGCCGCAGAACCTCAACGCCGCGATCGACAAGCTCCGCGGCGGGCGCACCGCCGACACCGCCGGCGCCGAGGACCGCTATGACGCGCTCAAGAAGTTCGCGCGCGACCTCACCCAGGCCGCCAGGGACGGCAAGCTCGACCCGGTGATCGGCCGCGACGAGGAGATCCGCCGCACGATCCAGATCCTCGCCCGGCGCACCAAGAACAATCCGGTGCTGATCGGCGAGCCCGGCGTCGGCAAGACCGCGATCGCGGAAGGCCTCGCGCTGCGCATCGCCAATGGCGACGTGCCCGACAATCTCAAGGACCGCACGCTGATGTCGCTCGACATGGGCAGCCTGATCGCCGGCGCGAAATATCGCGGCGAGTTCGAGGAGCGGCTCAAGGGCGTGCTCGACGAAGTGAAGGCCGGCGAAGGCGACATCATCCTGTTCATCGACGAGATGCATCAGCTGATCGGCGCCGGAAAAGCCGAAGGCGCGATGGACGCCGGCAATCTCCTCAAGCCCGCGCTCGCGCGCGGCGAGCTCCATTGCATCGGCGCGACGACGCTCGACGAGTATCGCAAATATGTCGAGAAGGACCCCGCGCTGCAGCGGCGCTTCCAGCCCGTGTTCGTTGGCGAGCCGACGGTCGAGGACACGATCTCGATCCTGCGCGGGCTGAAGGAGAAATACGAGCTGCACCATGGGGTGCGGATCACCGACGGTGCGATCGTCAGCGCCGCGACGCTCTCCAACCGCTACATCACCGACCGCTTCCTGCCCGACAAAGCCATCGACCTGATGGACGAGGCGGCCTCGCGCATCCGCATGGAAGTGGAGAGCAAGCCCGAGGAGATCGAGAATCTCGATCGGCGGATCATCCAGCTCAAGATCGAGCGCGAGGCGCTGCGCAAGGAAACCGACGCCGCATCGAAGGACCGGCTGGCGACGCTCGAGGCCGAGCTCGCCAATCTCGAGCAGCAATCGGCCGAGCTGACCACGCGCTGGCAGGCCGAGAAGGACAAGATCCATTCCGAATCGCGGATCAAGGAACAGCTCGACGCCGCGCGCGGCGAGCTCGACCAGGCCCAGCGCGCCGGCGATCTCGCGAAGATGGCCGAGCTCTCCTACGGCACCATCCCGACGCTGACCAAACAGCTCGAGGAAGCGCAGGCGACGACCAAGGGTGCGATGCTGCGCGAGGAAGTCACCGGCGAGGACATCGCCGCGGTGGTCGCGCGCTGGACCGGCATTCCGGTCGACAAGATGCTCGAAGGCGAGCGCGAGAAGCTGCTCAACATGGAGGCGCAGCTCGGCAAGCGGGTGATCGGCCAGGCCGATGCCGTGAAGGCGGTGTCGACCGCCGTGCGCCGCTCGCGCGCGGGGCTACAGGATCCCAACCGCCCGCTCGGCTCGTTCCTGTTCCTCGGGCCGACCGGCGTCGGCAAGACCGAGCTGACCAAGGCGCTCGCCGAGTTCCTGTTCGACGATCCCAACGCGATGGTCCGCATCGACATGAGCGAGTTCATGGAGAAGCATTCGGTCGCGCGGCTGCTCGGCGCCCCTCCGGGCTATGTGGGGTATGAAGAAGGCGGGGTGCTGACCGAAGCGGTTCGCCGGCGACCCTATCAGGTCGTGCTGTTCGACGAAGTCGAGAAGGCGCATGGCGACGTATTCAACGTGCTGCTGCAGGTGCTCGACGACGGGCGGCTGACCGACGGCCAGGGCCGCACGGTCGATTTCTCGAACACGATCGTGATCCTCACTTCGAACCTCGGCAGCCAGTTCCTGACCAACCTCGCCGACGGACAGAAGGTCGAGGATGTCGAGCCGCAGGTGATGGAGATCGTCCGCGCGCATTTCCGGCCCGAGTTCCTCAACCGGCTCGACGAGATCATCCTGTTCCACCGGCTCGCCGCCGATCACATGGCGCCGATCGTCGACATCCAGGTCGGCCGGGTGAGCAAGCTGCTCGCCGACCGCAAGATCCGGATCGAGCTGACCGACGCCGCCCGGGCGTGGCTGGGCCGGGTCGGTTATGATCCGGTCTATGGCGCGCGTCCTCTGAAGCGGGCGGTGCAGCGCTATCTGCAGGATCCGCTCGCCGATCTGATCCTGCGCGGCGACGTCAAGGACGGTGCGACGGTGCAGATCGACGAAGGCGACGGCGCGCTCAAGCTCAGCGTCGCCTGAACCAACCCGCTCAGGGCACAAAAAAGGGGCGGCTCCCGGAGGAGCCGCCCCAATTTTTTGGCTGTCGTACCGGCTTAGAAGCCGATGCGGACACCGGCGCGGAAGTAGCGGCCGAGGATGCCGTTACCGCCCTGCACAGGATTGTACAGGTGGGCGCCGTAGGTGGCGATATCCAGCGGCGGCAACTTGTCGAACACGTTGTTGATCGTGCCGTAGAAGGTGAACTGATCGTTGATCTTGATGCGCGCGTTCAGGTCGAACGTGATGTAATCCGACACGTCGCAAGGACCATAGACGTCACCCAGACCGCAATCGCCGGAGGTTCCGGCGCCGTTCTGGTCTTCGGCCGACAGGTTGTAACCACCGAAATAGTTGGCGGTACCGGTCAGATCGAAATCACCGAAGTCCAGCGTGGTCTGCCAGCTGCCATGCCACTCGGGCGTGCCCGAACCGGCGGTCAGATTGTAGTTGCCGATCGTGCCTTCGTAGCTTTCCACCGAACCGTCGGGGAATTCCGTCGACAGGTTGATGATGTAGCTGGCTTCGACCGAGCTCTGGATCCGGAAGCCGTCGGTGATCGGAACATCGACGCTGGCGGAGAAGTCGAGACCCTCAGCCTTGATCGTGTTGGCGTTGATCAGCTGCGACTGCACGAACGCGACACGCGGACGGGCAGCCGGGCCAGCCGGGCACGCCGCATTGACGGTAGCGCAGTTCGGATCCGGCGCGTCCGCGATCACGGTGTAACCCGCCGGGATCGGCTGGTTGTTGTAGTAGGCCTGCAGCGCAGGCGCGTTGCTGGGCTGCGTGATCGCTCCGGTCTTCTTGATGTTGTAATAGTCGACCGAGAACGAGATGCCGCGAACCGGCTCGAAGATCGCGCCGGCAGTGAAGCTACGCGACTTCTCCGGCTTCAGGTCCGGGCTGGCCAGCGTGGTCTGGCCGTAGGAACCGCTGCGGATATAGGTCGGGCAGCTGCTGAACGTCGCAGTCGTGCAGCCATATTGCGCGAGGAAGGTATTGTTGAAGATACCCGCCGTGTTCGACACGAAGCCCGTGGTCGGCAGCGCGTTGGCTTCGCCGAAGCTCGGGATACGGAAGCCGCGCGAGTAGGTGCCGCGGAGCACCAGCGACTTCATCGGGGTGATCTTCACGCCGACCTTGGGCGAGAAGGCATCCTGACCGCTCGAGTAGCTGTCATAGCGACCCGAACCATTGAGGCTGAGGAAGTCCGTGATCGGCGCGTCGAGTTCGGCGAAGGCCGACTTGATCGTGCGGTTGCCGGTCGTTCCGAACGCATTGAGCGTGAAGTAACGCTGCGTCGGACCGAAATAGTCCGGGTTGCCGCTGGGCGCGTCGACCGACTCGTAGCGGATCGAAACGCCGCCGCCGAGCTTGAGCGGACCGCCGGGCAGTTCGAACAGCTCAGCAGCCAGGCTCGCCTGGAACTGATACTGGTCCGAGCTCGCCTGATTGCGGTTTTCAGGCATCAGGAAGTCCCATGCCTGCTGCGTGTTCGCGCTCGGGTTGACGAAGTTGAACGAACCGCGGGCGATCGAGGTCAGCAGGTTGTCGATATAGACATAGCCGCGCTGGGTGCGCTGCAGATCGACGTGCATCGCCGTAGCGCCGATGCTGTAGCTGATCTTGTCGGTCAGGCTGCCGTCGATGCCCATTGCTGCACGATAGGCGCGGGTGCGCGTCTCGTTGAAGTTCGGACGATCGAGGAAGCGGCCGACGAGCAGCGCGACCTGGCCTGCCGACGCGAACGGGTTGTTCGGGTTCAGCGTGCCGTTGCCTGCGTTACAGCCGGTGTTGAGGCCGTTGGCCGAGCCAACGCCGGTCGGGCAGACATAGACCGGAAGCGCGAGCACGCCCGAGCCCGGCGCAACCGCACCGGCCGCGGTCGAGGTCGAGAACTGCGGGAACAGGATGCCCGCGTTCGCGGTGCCGCGAATGACACCCGGAGCGCCGGTGTAGTTCACGCGGCTCTGGATGAAGTTGGCTTCGAAATAGCCTTCGGTGGTGTCGTTCAGGTTCGCGGTGAAGCGACCCGAAACGCCGAAGCGCTCGATGTTCGGCTGAATGACGCCGTAGCGGTTGGTATAGTCGACCTGGCAGATCGTGTTCGGCGCGGTCGGGTTGAGCGCGCGGTCTGCCGCATTCAGATTGTACAGCGTGCCGCCGACGCAGGTGTTGGCGAGGTTGCCGAGCGGCTGATAGATGCCGGTCCCGACGGTGCCGTTGGCCGCGCGGACATAGAGCGCCGACGCGGTCGGCGTGCCGCCGCGATAGAGGCCGTCAGGGCTCACGCCGCCGACGACGTTGTTCGGGCCGCAGTCGCTGCCCTGGCAGACGTTGCGGAGATCGTCCGAATTGTACGGATACGGACGGTCGCGGTTATAGAGGATGTCGCTCTTGTAGTAGAAGCCGCTGAGATAGGCGTTGAAGCCGTCCTCATCGAGGTCGCCGTGACCGACGGTCAGGCTGAGGCGCTTCTGGGCCGCATCGCCGCGCTCGGAGATGCCGGCTTCCATGCGGGCATTGACGCCCTTCACTTCCTTCTTGGTGATGATGTTCACCACGCCCGCGATCGCATCGGCGCCGTAGGTCGAGGAGGCGCCGTCGCGCAGCACTTCGATACGATCGATGATGTCGTCAGGGATGGTGTTGAGGTCGACGAAGTTACGCGAACCGTCGTCGGCGAGCGGGTAGTAAGCGGCGCGCAGGCCGTCGAACAGCACCAGCGTCGAGTTGGTCGACAGACCGCGCAGCGACACGGCCGACGCACCCGCGGCGAACGCGCCGTTGGCAGTGAAGCTGTTGGTCAGCGCCGGGCCGTTGTTCGAGGCGAGCTGCTGAATCGCGTCCTGGATGGTCGAGATACCGCGCTGCTCGAGCGATTCGACGTTGACGGTGGTGACCGGCGACGGCGCAGCGTTGGTGGTGGTGCGGAACAGCGTACCGGTGACGACGACGTCGCCCTCTTCCGAAGCCGGCTCCTCGGTGGTCTGTGCCGGTGCCGCGGTCGCGGCAGGCGTTTCCTGCGCGAACGCAGGCGCAGCAAACAGCGTGCCCGCGAGAACGAGCGCGGACAAAGCCGTGCTGCCGCGCAGACCGCGTGTGATCTGGGTCTTCTTCATGAATTTCCCTCGCTTGATCCGACCGCGCCGGAAGGCATTGGCCGGAGTGTCTCCCCGCTCCACCTGGCATGCTCCCGGCATGCCTTGGGCAAAGCTTGACACGATGGATGAAGGGGGGTCCCGGGTCTGTAAAGCGTACATTCAGGATCGCGCCCCGCCTTTTGACGTGACTGTATCCAAAATGCCACATAGCGTGTTTTAATGTTGCGCGGCCGCCGCGCTCCTTGAAAAATAATGTTGCAACGCGAAAGGCGTTTTATTCGACTGCAACAGGCATCGGACCCGCGACGAGCAGCGGATCGAGCCGGGTTTCCCGCCAGCGCAGGCCCCAATGGAGATGCGGTCCGGTCGCGCGACCGCTTCTCCCCACCAGGCCAATCGGCTGGCCGCGATAGACCCTCTGGCCCTGCTTCACGTCGATTCGCGAGAGATGCATGAATGCGCTGTTGAGCCCCATGCCATGGTCGACGAGCAGCAGATTTCCCTCAAGCGTGAACGGGCGCGGCGTCGCGAGGACGACGACTCCGTCGGCGGGCGCGAGCACCACCGTTCCGGTCGGCCGCGCGACGTCGATCCCCGAATGATAGGCGCCGGGCTCGCCGGCATAGATTCGCTGCGAGCCGAACAGCGTCGAGATCCGCCCGGTCACCGGCCAGAGGAAGCGCTGCCGCCAACCTTCGGAATCGCTGCGCAACGCGCGCGCGGCAACGATCTGGGCGAGCTCGCCGGGGCGCACGCGCTCGAATTCGGGTTTGGGCACCGGATATTTGGGAAGCCGATCGAGCCGCGAGATATCCCATGCGCGCGGCGCGACGGCGATCCGCTGGCGTATCTCGGCACCGCTTTCCAGCCGGGCGACGAGCAGCGCGGACGGACCCGCATCGCGATCGAAGGCGATCAGGAAGCGCCGGTCGGTCGCGAGGGGGACCGCAGCGCCGTCGAGCGTGAGCAAGGTCGCGCCGCGCGGCGCGGTGCCGATGGCGAGCCCGCCCTGCACCGTCTGGCCGACGAGCGCGAACGGGTTCGCCGCAGCCTGTGCCTCGACCGGCCGCAGGTCGCGCGACTGCGCCGATCCGCCGAACAGCAGCAATATCGCCAGCGCCGCGGCGCGCCGCGCCGGGATCATTTGGCCAGAATCGCCTCGGCGGCGCGCGCGGCGCTGGCATAGGGTTCCTGCCGCTCGACGCTCCAGTAGCGCAGCATGTCGAGCGGGATGCGATCGCCGCTGACGGCGCAGACGACGTGATCGCCGGGGGCGAGGACGCGGAAGCCATTGGCCATATAGTGCAGCCGCGCGGCGCGGGCGGGGTTGGACATCAGCATAGAGGCGTCTCGCAATTCGCTATCGGGTTCAGAGCAGGCTCGGCTGCTCGGGTGCCGGACCAGTGTAGGATTTGCCGCCGGGCCGCTCAACCCGCGCATCGACCGCGCCGTCGATGAAGTGGAGCGTGACGGCTTGCGCGGCGCGGGCATCGGCGGCGGTGGCGACGACCTTCCGGGTGCCGCGCGCCTCGACCCAGGCATAGCCCTTTTCGAGCGGGCGATTGGGGTGGACGAGATCGAGATGGCGCGACAGCGCCGCGAGTTTCTGCTGCGCCGAAGCGAGGCGCTGGTCCAGCATCGCGGGGCGCAGCGCGGCCGCGCCCTTGTCGAGCTGGCCGCGCGCCAGCGTCACGCGCCGCTCGAGCGCGCGATCGAGCCGGCCGGCGAGATCGTCCATCTTCTGGCGCTGGGGGCCGAGCAGCGCATCGCGGCGCGGCAGCACGCGGACCAGGGCCGCGAGCCGCTCGCCGGCGCGCTCGTGATAGCGGCGGACGCAGCGCTCGGTGCGGTGCGCGAGCGTCGCGACGGTGTGGCGGACGTCCGCGAGCACCGGCACGGCGATCTCGGCGGCTGCGGTGGGTGTCGGCGCGCGCAGATCGGCGGCGAAGTCGCACAGGCTCGTATCGGTCTCGTGCCCGACCGCCGAGATCACCGGAATGGCGCTGTCGGCGACCGCGCGGACGGCGACTTCCTCGTTGAACGCCCAGAGATCCTCGATCGAGCCGCCGCCGCGCGCGACGATCAGCAGATCGGGACGGCGGATCGGCCCGTCGGCGGGGAGCGCGTTGAAGCCCTGCACGGCCGCGGCGACCTCGGCGGCGGCGCCCTCTCCCTGCACCTTGACCGGCCAGACGAGGACGTGGCTGGGGAAGCGATCCTCGAGGCGGTGGAGGATGTCGCGGATCACCGCGCCGGTGGGCGAGGTCACCACGCCGATCGTGCGCGGCATATAGGGCAAGGGCTTCTTGCGCTCGCGATCGAACAGGCCCTCGCCGGCGAGCTTGGCCTTCAATTTCTCGAACAGCGCCATCAGCGCGCCTTCGCCGGCGAGTTCCATCCGCTCGATGACGATCTGATATTTGGAGCGGCCGGGATAAATGGTGAGCTTGCCGGTGACGATGACCTCAATGCCGTCCTGCGGCTGGAACGGGATCGCGCTGGCGGCGCCGCGCCAGATCACGCCGTCGATCACCGCATCGGCGTCCTTGAGCGCCAGATAGGCATGACCCGAGGCGGCGCGCTTCCAGCCCGAAATCTCGCCGCGGAGCCGGACATGACCGAACTCGCCCTCGACCATCCGCTTGAGCGCCGAGGATAGTTCGCTGACACTCATCGCCGGTGCGTTGTCCCCCGGCATTTGCTCGGCTACGAGCCGGCCGGATGACGTATCGGAAAAGGGGTCGGGCATGAACGTCCTGCTACTCGGATCGGGGGGCCGCGAACATGCGCTCGCGTGGAAACTGGCGCAATCGCCGCTTCTCGCGAAGCTCTACGCGGCACCGGGCAATCCGGGAATAGCCGAGCATGCCGAGCTCGCCGACATCGCGCTTTCGGACCATCGCGCGGTGATCGATTTCTGCCTGCGCCACTCGATCGGCTTCGTCGTGATCGGGCCCGAGGCGCCGCTGGTCGAGGGGCTCGGCGACAATCTGCGCACCATGGGGATCGGCGTGTTCGGCCCCAACAAGGCCGCGGCGCAGCTCGAGGGCTCGAAGGGCTTCACCAAGGATCTGTGCGCGCGCGCGAACATTCCGACGGCGGGCTATGTCCGCGTCGAGAGCCGCGACGGCGCGATCGCGGCATTGCAGGATTTCCCGCTGCCGGTGGTGGTCAAGGCCGACGGCCTCGCCGCGGGCAAGGGCGTGACCGTGGCGATGACGCAGGAGGAGGCCGAGGATGCGATCCGCGCGATCTTCGCGGTACCCGGCGGCAGCGCGGTGATCGAGGAGTTCCTCGAGGGTGAGGAGGCCAGCCTGTTCGTGCTGACCGACGGCACCCACCTGCTCCCCTTCGGATCGGCGCAGGACCACAAACGCGTCGGCGACGGCGACACCGGGCCCAATACCGGCGGCATGGGGGCGTACAGCCCCGCGCCGGTGCTCACCCCCGCGCTCGAGCGCCGCGCGATCGACGAGATCGTGCGTCCGACGATCGAGGCGCTGGCGCGGATGGGATCGCCCTATTCGGGCGTTCTCTATGCGGGGCTGATGCTGACCCGCACCGGTCCCAAGCTGATCGAGTACAATGCCCGCTTCGGCGATCCCGAATGCCAGGTGCTGATGCTGCGGCTCGAGGACGACCTGCTCGAGCTGATGATCGCGACGTCGAAGGGCGAGCTGGCGGGACGGGCACATCCCGACTTCTCCGCCGACACCGCACTGACCGTGGTGATGGCGGCGAAGGGCTATCCCGACACGCCCGAGACCGGCGGGGCGATTCGCGGGATCGCCGCGGCCGAGGCCAAGGGCGCGAAGGTCTTCCATGCCGGCACCCGGCTGGACGGCGACACGCTGGTGGCGAGCGGCGGGCGCGTGCTCAACGTCACCGCGCGCGGCCACTCGGTGCGCGTGGCGCAGGCGGCGGCGTATCGCGCGGTGGACGCGATCGATTTCCCGACCGGCTTCAGCCGCCGCGACATCGGCTGGCGCGAGGCGGCGCGCGAGGGCGGCTGACCCGCACCCCGCGTCGGCCGCCGCTCAGCGCATGCGGAGCGTGCGTGGATCGAAGCGCCGCAGCTCGAACACGTTGGGCGCGCGCTGGAAGACGACCGCGCCGAGCGAGAAGTCGATCGCCACGACGGTGACGGCGTGTCCCGGGCGCCGCGCGCCGGCCTTGTAATAATTGTTCATCAGGATCGTCCCGATGACGCCCTTGACGGTGTTGCCGGCGGTGGCGCGGCGCTCGACGTCGGCACGGGTCGCCGCATCCAGTTCGGCGAGCATCGCGCGCTCGAACGCAGTGGGCGTCGACGCCTGGGCGAAGGCCGGGGCGGACGACACCGAGAAACTCAACAGGATCGGAGCGGCACAAGCAATCGCGACACGACTCAGGTTCATTTTCCTATCCTTCCACGAGAGGCGAACGGAAAAGCGCTTTGTCGGAGGCAGGCCACGGCGACACAGCCCGATAGGGTCTATCGGAGCCGTCGGCGCAGCCCCATCAGGCGCAACCCCCAGGGAGCCTCAGCCACTCCCTGAGAAACGTGCGGCAAATGTCCCTAGCCTTGGCAGAGGATGGCGGGCGCGGGCCGCGTAACCGAACGTCGCCCAGCCGCGATCGAGGCGATTCAGGAGGGCTTGCGCAGACGAAGCAACTCCTCGCGGCGCCGCATGCTCCGTGCCTTGAGCAGATCGTGGCGCGAGAGGATGCCGATCACCCGGCCGCCGCCGCTCTCGACGATCGGAATCCGCCCGACGCCCGTTTCGATCATCAGATCGGCGACCTTGCCGATCGGCGTGTCGGCAAAGGCGGTGGGCTGCGACGCGTCGGAGAGCAACTCGCCGACGGGCGCCCGATAGTCGACTCCGTCGGTCTGCCAGCGCAACGCATCGCTGCGCGACATCAACCCGCAGAGCCGCCCCTCGCCATCGACCACCGGATAGCTGCGATGCGTCGCGCGCTCAGTGAAGAAGGCGATGGCGTCGCCCGCGGGCATCGCCGCCACGAGCGTCTCCGGCGCGTGCGTCATGACATCGCCGGCCTGGAGGAAATCGAGCGGATCGACGGTATATTCCTGCAGGATATGGCGCCCCCGGCGCGCGATCTTCTCGGTGAGGATCGAACGGCGCATCACGAGGACGCTGACGGCATAGGCGCCAGTCGCCGCGGCGATGGTGACCGGCAGCGCGTCGAAACGGCCGGTCAGCTCGGCGGCGAACAGCGCTCCAGTGAGCGGCGCGCGCATCGCCCCGCTCATGATCCCGGCCATGCCGATCATCGCCCAGAAGCCCGGGCTGCCCGGCAGGAAGCTGCCGACCAGATAACCGAGCGCCCCGCCGAGGATGAGCAAGGGCGCCAGCACGCCGCCGGAGGTTCCCGAACCCAGCGCGATCAGCCACACCACCGCCTTGACCACGAGCAAGGCCAGTACCACCCGGAACGTCAGCGATCCCTGCAGCAGGCCGTCGATATTGGCATAGCCCGCGCCGAGCACATGGGCGTCGATCAGCCCGCCCAGCCCGACCGCCACGGCGCCCAGCGCGGGCCACCACATCCAGTGGATCGGCAGACGATGGAAGAAATCCTCGATTCGATAGAGCAGCCCCGAAAGCAGCGCCGCCTCGAACCCCATGACCATGCCGAGCACGAGTCCCAGCCCGAGAGTCGCGCCGAGCGGCGGCATGGCCGCCGCCGCAACCGGGAACAACGGCCCCACACCCAGCAGCCACGGACGCCAGCCGAAGGCGACGAGCGCAGCAACCACGACCGGTACGAAACTGCGCGGTTTCCATTCGAACAGCAGCACCTCGATCGCCAGCAGCACGGCGGCGATCGGCGTGCCGAAGATCCCCGTCATCCCCGCCGCGGCACCGGCGACGAGCAAGGTCTTCCGCTCGGCGGCGCTCAGCTGGAAGCATTGCGCGAACAACGATCCGATCGCCCCGCCGGTCATGATGATCGGGCCCTCGGCGCCGAACGGGCCGCCGCTGCCGATCGAGATCGCCGAGGAGATCGGCTTGAGCACCGCCACCTTGAGCGACAACCGGCTCTCGCCATAGAGAATCGCCTCGATCGCTTCGGGAATGCCGTGGCCGCGGATCTTCTCCGAACCGAAGCGCGCCATCAGCCCGATGATCAGACCGCCGAGCACCGGAATGGCGACCACCGCGATGCCGACATTCGCGTCGACGATCTCGACCGCCGCCACCGAGAGACGGCCGAACCAGAACAAATTGGTGGCGAGCGCGATCAGCTTGAGCAGCAACCAGGCCCCCAGCGCGCCGCCCGTGCCCACCACCAGCGCCGCGACGGCGAGCACCGCCATGCGCGCATCGGCGCTGTGATCCGCCAGTCGGGCAGTGGTGGCTTGCGAAACGGGTCGGGACATGGAACGCTCCTCGGAAGGCACGCCAATTATATCGTAATACGATATAATCAATGAGGGCTTTGATGACCGGGGACGCGACCACCCATGTCGATTACGCCGCGCTTTCGGATTTCCGCAACGCGTTGCGCTGCTTCCTGCTGTTCAGCGAGCAGCGCGCCGCAGATCATGGGCTGACCGCGCAGCAGCATCAGGCGCTGCTCGCCATTCGCGGCGCATCCGAGGAACAGGTGACGATCGGCTTCCTCGCCGAGCGGCTGGTCATCAAACCCCATAGCGCCTCGGGACTGGTCGACCGGCTGCGCGCGCTGGGGCTCGTCACCCGCGTCACCGCCGCGCAAGACCGGCGCCAGGCGATGATCGCGCTGACGCCGCGCTCGCGTGACCTGCTCGCGCGTCTCTCCGCCACGCATCAGGAGGAATTGCGCCGCCTGCGCCCGATGTTCACGGCGCTGCTGACCCGGCTCGACTAGCGGGCTAGGCTGTTGCAATTTATATCGCTTCGCGATATATTACGCCTAGCGCCTAGCGCCTAGCGCCTAGCGCCTAGCGCCTAGCGCCGAGAGGCGATCAGGCCGGCGCCCTTCCACTGGAGAGGAGGAACGCCCGCATGATCGGCGTCGTTTTCGAATCTTTGGGCTTCATTCTGGGATCGCTCGCGACGGCGCTGGTCCTTTGCGGGCTGTTGTGGTGGGCTTTCCGCCGGATCGGTCATCCGGGCTGGGCGGGCCCCTGCACACTGCTCCTGATCCCGCTCGCCTTCCTGCTTCCCGGCATGCCCTTTCTCGACATGGCCGTGATCTTCACACTGCTGTTCGCCATCCCTTTGTGGATCGAGGGCGGAGCGTGGTCTGCACGCCATGGCTGACAGCGAGCTGCCCGACGGCGCGATCTGGAGCTATCCGGCGATCCTCGCCTGCGTGGGCGAGGGGCGGATTCCCGATCGCCGCGCGTTCCATCGGGCGGCCGGCCGGATCTGGCGCGAATATCTGGAACCTCGGGTCGCCGCGGGCAGAAGCCAGCGCTTCGCGGCGCTACGTACGCTGCGCGCCTTGACCCGCGCGGCGCTGCTGGGCCAGCCGGCGGGGATCAGCGCCGCGCCGCGCCGCCGGCGGTGAGCTTTTCCGACAGTTTCTGCCAATCGCCAAAGCCCCAGCGCGCCGGATCTTCTTCGCTGACGATCTGGTCGCTGCCGCCCGAGCTGCACAGGAAGATGTCCTCCAGCGTGAGCGGGGCGCGTTCGAGCGCGCAATGGAAGATGCGGACCTTGCTGCGGGTGTCCTTCGCGCCATCCGGCAAGGTGATGCCGAGACGGTTCGAGCGCATCCGTACGAGCAGCCCGGGCGGCACGATGCCGACGCTGCGGAAGAATTTGAACAGCAGCGCGCGATCGAAATGGCCTTCCCAGCCATGCATCTCGGCGGCCGCGCGAAGCGGCGTCCAGCCTTCCTTATAGGCGCGGTCCGACGTCAGCGCGTCATAGACGTCGCAGATCGCGCCCATTCGCGCGGCGAGGCTGATCGCGTCGCCCTTGAGGCCGTAGGGATAGCCGGTGCCGTCGATCTTCTCGTGATGGAGCAGGCTGACGTCGAGCACCTCCTGGGTGACGCCCTCGCCCTTTTCGAGCATCGCATGCCCTTGTTCGGGATGCGTGCGGATCAGCGCGAATTCAGCATCGTCGAGGCGGCCGGGCTTGTTGAGGACCTCGTCGGGCACCGCCATCTTGCCGACATCGTGGAGCAGCCCCGCCAGCCCCATCGAGCGCACCGTCGATTCGTCGAGTCCGAGCTGGCGCGCGAGATTGACCATCAGCGCGCACACCGAAACCGAGTGGAGATAGGTATATTCGTCCTTGGACTTGAGCCGCGCCATGTCGATGAACATCGCGGGATTGCGATCGACCGCCGCAGAGATGTCCTCGACCACCGAGGCCACCGCTTCGGCGTTCACCGGCTGGCCGAGCCGCGCACCGTCGAACACGCCCTTCACCGCGCGCTTCGAGCGCGCGATCGTCTTTTTGGCATGCTCGCGATCGGTTTTCGCCGAATCGGCGGGGGCGAGAGTCGCGAGCGGCGCGAAGGCGACTTTCCGGACGGGCGTGGCAGCTGCGCGCGGCGCCGCCTGCGGCTCGGGGCCGACGCCGCGTTCGATATCGATCACGACCGCGGGCACGTCGCTGGTCAGCAGGGCTTCGAGATCTTCGGGCCGTTCGAGCAGGAATCGCGTGCGCCAGAATGGGTGGCTGAACCACGAGCCTTCGAACCCATGGATGTACATGCCCATCCTGGCCTGGCCTGGCGCGATCCTTTTGAGCAACTCCTGCCCCCGAAGAAGCGATAGCGGAGAAGCTGGCTAACCTATGCGAGGTTTCCTGTTGCTTAAGATGCGCAAATATAGAGAAAAGACGCCCGGGGAACCCGGGCGCCTCAACCGATCCCGCATGGATCAGGCGGGCTGGCCCAGCCTGTCGCTCGCCAGCTTCTTGAGATCCACTTCGGCGCGCGCGCCATAGTGCTGGATGATCTCCGCCGCGCAGATCGCCCCGAGGCGGAGCGATTCCTCGAGACCGCGGCCCTGCGCCTGGCCGAACAGGAACCCGGCGGCGAACATGTCGCCCGCGCCCGTGGTGTCGACCAGCTTCGCGATCGACTCGGCGGGCACCGCGACACGCTCCTCGCCCTGCAGCGCCATCGCGCCCTTCTCGCTGCGCGTGACGACGAGCAGCGGCACCTTGCCGTGGATGTGCGCAACGGCCGATTCGAAATCCTCGTGCGCGCACAGCGCGAGCAGCTCGCTCTCGTTGGCGAAGAGGATGTCGATCAGCCCGTCGGCGATCAGCTGGCGGAAATCGTCGCCGTGGCGCGAGATGCAGAACACGTCGGAGAGGGTGAAGGCGACCTTGCGGCCGTTGGCGCGGGCGATCTCGATCGCCTTGCGCATCGCCGCGCGCGGCTCTTCGGGATCCCAGAGATAACCTTCGAGATAGAGGATCGCACCGTTGGCGATCAGCGCCTCGTCGAGCGCCGCGGCCGGCAGGAACTGCGACGCGCCGAGGAAGGTGTTCATCGTGCGCTGGCCGTCGGGCGTGACGAAGATCAGGCAGCGCGCGGTGGTCGGCTGGCCGGGGCGGACCGCGGTGCCGAAATCGACTCCGGCGGCGCGGATGTCGTGCGCGAAGACCGTGCCGAGCTGATCGTCGGCGACCTGGCCGATGAACGCGCATTTGCCGCCGAGCGCGGCGATGCCCGCGACGGTGTTCGCCGCCGATCCGCCCGAAACCTCGCGGCCGGGGCCCATCTTCGCGTAGAGCGCGTCGGCCTCTTCGGGCGAGAACATCAGCTGCATCGAACCCTTGGCGACGCCGACCTCTTCGATGAAGCTGTCCTCGGCCTGGGCGAGGATATCGACGATCGCGTTGCCGATCGCGACGACGTCATAGGTGGGGCTGGTCAAGTCTGGGCTCCGATAGGGTTGCGCGCGGGCACTAGAGCGCGGCAAAGCAGAGCGCAATGATACATGCATTCGTCCTGTCGCTCGGCCAGCTGTTGGATCGGCCGGTGCTGCGCGTATTCGTCAAATCGCTGCTGCTGACCATGGCGATCTTCGCGTTGTTCACCGTCGGCATGTGGTTCGCGCTCGACAGCCTCGGCGATCTGGCGGGCGAATGGGCCGGGCTCAGCGACCAGAACAATGTCTTCGCCGACGTCGCCACCTTGCTGCTGTTCGTCCTTGCATGGTGGTTGCTGTTCCGGGCGATCGCGGTCGCGGTGATCGGCATCTTCGCCGACGAGGTGGTCGCCGCGGTCGAGGCGAAGCACTATCCAAAGGCGCACGCCGTAGCGCGCGACGTGCCGTTCGGGCGCGCGCTGGCGATGAGCGTCGGCTCGGCGGCGCGCACGATCGTGGTCAACCTGCTGCTCTCGCCGATCTATCTGATGCTGCTGATCACCGGGGTGGGGACGGCCTTGGTCTTCTTCGCGGTCAACGCGTGGCTGCTCGGGCGCGATCTGGGCGATATGGTCGCGGCGCGGCACATCCCCTATGGGGCGCTGGGCGAATGGCGGCGGGGCACGCGCTGGAACCGGTTCGCGCTCGGCGCGATCGGCACCGGGCTGTTCCTCGTCCCCGTGCTCAACCTCGCGGCGCCAGTGCTCGGTGCGGCGATGGCGACGCACGCATTCCATCGCGGGAGAAACGCATGAGGTTCCGGGTCTTGGCGGGCGCGCTGGCGCTGGGCGGCTGCGGGGGCGAGATGATCCCCGAGGCACGCCCCGCGGCCCATGTCCCCGTTCCCGCCGCCGCGCCGACCGCCGCGCCTGCGAGCGTGGTCGCGGTGAAGGGCCAGACCGCGCCGCGGCTGATCGCCCAGTTCGGACAGCCGGCGCTCGACGCGACCGAGGGCCCGGCGCGCAAGCTCCAGTTCGCGGGGCCGATCTGCGTGCTCGACACCTATCTCTACCCGCCCTCGAGCGGACGCGGCGAGCCGGTGGTGACCTGGCTGGACACCCGCCAGCGCGACGGCGGCCCGATCGACCAGGCGAGCTGCCTCGCCGCGCTGGCGGCGGGGCGGCCGGCGGGGCGGTAACCCACGTGCCCCTGCGAAAGCGGGAGCGCAGAACCGCGGGCGATGTCCTCAAACACCCTGGGTCCCTGCTTTCGCAGGAGCACCGGTCTCGAGCCGCGCCAGCGCCCATTCGGCTGCTTCGCGCACGACTTCGTCGGGATCGTCGAGCAGCGCGCGCACCGGCACCGTCAGCGCCGCGCTGCCGCTATTGCCCGCGGCGATCAGGCAGTTGCGCACCATCCGGTTGCGGCCGATGCGCTTGATCGGCGAGCCGGCAAAGACCTCGCGGAAGCCCGCATCGTCGAGCGCGAGCAGGTCCGCCAGCGCGGGCGCGGTCAGCTCGGCGCGCGGCGCGAAGGCGAGATTGGCTTGCGCCGCCGCGGCGAACTTGTTCCACGGGCAGACCGCGAGGCAATCGTCGCAGCCATAGATGTGGTTGCCGATCGCTTCGCGGAATTCGTGCGGGATCGGGCCCTTGTGCTCGATCGTGAGGTACGAGATGCAGCGCCGCGCATCGAGCCGGTAGGGCGCGGGGAAGGCATTGGTGGGGCAGGCCGTCTGGCACGCGTCGCAGCTGCCGCAGGTGCTGCGACCGGGCCGATCGGGCGCGAGATCGAGCGTGGTGTAGATCGCGCCGAGGAACAGCCAGCTGCCATGGGTACGGCTGACGAGGTTGGTATGCTTGCCTTGCCAGCCCAGCCCCGCCGCTTCGGACAAGGGCTTCTCCATCACCGGCGCGGTGTCGACGAAGACCTTGACGTCGGCACCGGGTGCCGCGCCGACGAGCCAGCGGGCGAGTTCCTTCAATTTGCGCTTGATCAGATCGTGATAGTCGGCGCCCTGGGCATAGACCGAGATGCGCCCCGTCTCCCCCTCCCCGGCCAGCGCGAGCGGATCGGCGGCGGGCGCATAGCTCATCCCGAGCGCGATGACGCTGCGCACCTCGGGCCACAGCCCGGCAGGGCTCTCGCGATGGTGCGCGCGCTCCTCCATCCAGATCATCGAACCGTGCCGACCCTCGGCGAGCCATTCGCGCAACCGCGCGCTCGCGGCGGGGGCCGCGTCGGCGCGCGCGATTCCGCAATCGGCGAAGCCGATCTCGGCCGCCTTCTCCTTGATCCGTTGTTCCAATGGCTTGTCTTGGCGCACGCGGACCCGCTACCACGAAGCGCGATGGAGGGCACCAATTTGAGCAGCAATTTGGCCGTGAGCGCCAAGGGGCTCGTCAAACGCTTCGGCGATCGACGCGCAGTTGACGGTGTCAGCATCGAGGTTCCCAAGGGACTGATCTACGGCGTGCTCGGGCCGAACGGCGCGGGCAAGACCACGACGCTGCGCATGCTGCTCGGCATCATCGAGCCCGATGAGGGCGAGCGCATGCTGCTCGGCCATGACGCGCCGCGCGACGCCAGCGACCGCGTCGGCTATCTCCCCGAGGAGCGCGGGCTCTACCCCAATATGAAATGCCGCGAGGCGATTGCCTTCATGGGCGCGCTGCGTGGGCTGCCATGGAGCATCGGGCGCAAGCGCGCCGGCGAATTGCTCGAAATGGCGGGGCTCGCCCATGCCGCCGACGACAAGATCCGCAAGCTCTCCAAGGGCATGGCGCAGCTCGTCCAGCTGCTCGGCTCGGTGGTGCACGAGCCCGAATTGCTCGTGCTCGACGAACCGTTTTCGGGGCTCGATCCGGTCAACCAGGAACGGCTCGAGAAGCTGATCCGCGGCCAGCGCGACCGCGGCGCGACGATCCTCTTCTCGACGCACGTGATGGCGCATGCCGAGCGGCTGTGCGACCGGTTGTCGATCATCGCCGGCGGCGTAGTGAAGTTCGAGGGCACGGTGAACGACGCGCGATCCATGCTGCCGCTGAAGGCGCACTACACGCCGCACCATCATGTCGAGACTGCCGGCGCGCTGCTTCCCGCGGACGCCGAGCGCGAGAATGGCAGCTGGCGTTTCACCGTGCCGCCCGAAGGGATCGAGGCGCTGCTCGTCCGGCTGATCGATGCAGGCTATGGCATCTCCGGCCTGTCGATCGAACGGCCGGGGCTGCACGACGCATTCGTCAAGATCGTCGGCGCCGAAGCGCTGGAGCAGGCAGCATGAAGCTCGGACGCATGCTCCGCCAGGCGTTCACCGTCGCGCGCCGCGACTTCACCGCGACGGTGATGACGCCGACCTTCCTGCTCTTCCTGCTGAGCCCGCTCTTGATGATCGGCTTCGGGGTGGTCGGCAGCATGAGCGCGACCAGCGCCGCGGGCAGCGGCGAGGCGCGCCAGCGGATCGTCGTGATCGCAGCAGCCGCCAAGGCCGCGGAGATCGCCGCTGTCGACAAGCAACTGCGGCAAGTGTTCACCACGCCCACGGCGCGGCCCTCGCTGCACATCGAAGGCCCTGGCGACGATGTGCCGGCGCAGGCCCGCGCGCTCCTCGACAGCAGCCAGTTCGACGTGGCGGCGGTGCTCTATGGACCGCTCGACCGCCCGCACATCCTGCGTCGTCCCTCGGGCTATGCGGAGGGTATCTATCTGACCCAGCTCGCCGAGCAGGCGCTGCGCGCCGAACGGAGCGGCGGCGCGGGGCAGTTGAGCAAGGCCGAGGTCATCGTCGTCACCTCCGGCCAGGCGACCAGCGGCGGGCGCGGCCAGGCGGCCTATTTCGCCGCGCTCGGCATCTTCTTCCTGACGCTGATGCTCTCGGGCCAGGCAGTCGGCGCGATGGCCGAGGAACGATCGAACAAAGTGATCGAAGTACTCGCCGCGGCGGTGCCGCTGGAGAGCGTGTTCTTCGGCAAGCTGATCGGCGCATTCGGATCCGCACTGCTGTTCGTCTGCTTCTGGGGAACGCTGCTCGCGCAATTGCCCAAGGTCGTGCCCGCAGGCGTGGCCGACGAGCTCGGCAATCTGAGCGCCGCGGTGGGCCCGATCTTCCCGCTGCTGTTCGTGGTCTATTTCACCATGGCCTATATGCTGCAGAGCGCGGTGTTCCTCGGCGTCGGATCGCTGGCGGGCACGCAGCGCGAGATCCAGATGCTGTCGCTCCCGATCACCATCTTCCAGTTCGCGATGCTCGGTTTCGCTTCCTATGCCGCCGGCCATGCCGACAGCTGGGTCGCGCGCGCGGCGGAGATCTTCCCGTTCAGCTCGCCGTTGGCGATGGCAGCGCACGCCGCCAACTCGCCCGCGCTCTGGCCACACGCGCTGGCGCTGGCGTGGCAGGTCCTGTGGGTGGCGATCACGGTGACCGTGGCGGCGCGGCTGTTCCGGCGCGGGGTGCTCAAGTCGGGCGGCCCGAAGCGGAGCAAGCGATCAGTTGAACGTCACGCTATTGACACAGCTGTCAGTTAGGGTTCTCCTCTCCGCAAAAGCAGGAGAGGCAAAATGGCGACGCTGGCGACCGAACCGGTTCCCGAAAGCGCGATCGATCCGCTCGATGTGAGCCGACCCGAACTCTATCGCGACGATGTGTGGCAGGCGCCGTTCCGCGAACTGCGCGAGAAGGCGCCGGTCTATTATACCGAGCACAGCGCCTTCGGCCCCTATTGGTCGATCTCGGCATACAAGCCGATCGTCCAGGTCGAATCGCTGCCCGATCTCTATTCCTCCGAGGCCGGAGGGATCACCATCGCCGACCTCAAGGAAGGCGACATCAAGATGCCGATGTTCATCGCGATGGACCGGCCCAAACATACCGGCCAGCGGCGCACGGTCGCACCGGCGTTCACCCCTTCCGAGATGGTGCGGATGAACGAGAATATCCGCGCGCGCAGCGCCGAGATCCTCGATTCGCTCCCGATCGGGCAGGAGTTCGACTGGGTCGACACCGTTTCGATCGAGCTGACCACGCAGATGCTCGCGATCCTGTTCGACTTCCCATGGGAGGAGCGGCGGCTGCTCACCTACTGGTCCGATTGGGCGGGCGACATCGAGATCGCCAAGGATCCGGTGCGCAAGGAGGAAAGGCGCAACATCCTGTTCGAATGCGCCGCCTATTTCGGCAATCTGTGGCAGGGCAAGATCGGCAAGGAGCCGACGCCCGATCTCATCTCGATGATGATCCATTCGGACGCGATGAGCCACATGGACCAGATGGAGTTCCTCGGGAATCTGATCCTGCTGATCGTCGGCGGCAACGACACGACGCGCAATTCGATGAGCGCCTATGCCTGGGGGCTCGAGCAATTCCCCGACGAGCGCGCCAAGCTCGAGGCCAATCCGGAGCTGATCCCCAATGCCGTGCAGGAGATCATCCGCTGGCAGACTCCGCTCGCGCATATGCGCCGCACCGCGACGCAGGACAGCGAGCTGGAGGGCCAGCAGATCAAGGCGGGCGACAAGCTGGCGCTCTGGTATCTCTCGGCCAATCGCGACGAGAGCATCTTCCCCGATGCCGACAAGATCATCGTCGACCGCGAGAATGCGCGGCGGCATCTGTCGTTCGGGCACGGCATCCATCGCTGCGTCGGCGCACGGCTCGCCGAGCTGCAGATCGGGATTTTGCTCGAGGAGATGGTCAGGCGGCGGCTGCGCGTGAACGTGCTGCGCGAGCCCGAGCGCGTCGCGGCGTGCTTCGTGCACGGGTACAAGAAGATGCCGGTGGAGCTGAGCCGGTATTGAGATCTCGAACTCCTCCCCCGGAGGGGGAGGGGAACCGCCGAAGGCGGTGGAGGGGTAGTCTCCACAAAACATCGCATCTCGCCCGCGGAGATTACCTCTCCACCAGCTTCGCTGGTTCCCTCTCCCTCCGGGAGAGGATTTGGAATCGGCGCTCTCGCACCCCACATTCCCTGCATGCATACCGATCGCCGCACGCTCCTCGCCGTCGCCGCATTCGGCGCCGTCACCGCGGCCTGTAGCGGCGCGCCGGCCGAGGCGGCGCAGCGCTTTCCGTTCGCGCTCAGCGATGCCGAATGGAAGAAGCGGCTGAGCCCCGCCGCCTATCGCACGCTGCGCCAGGGCGCGACCGAGTTTCCCGGAACGAGCCCGCTCAATCGCGAGCATCGCGCGGGGACCTTCGTCTGTGCGGGGTGCGGGCTGCCGCTGTTCGACGCGTCGACCAAGTTCGATAGCGGCACCGGCTGGCCGAGCTTCTGGCAACCGCTGGCCAACGCCGTGGTGACGAAGAACGATCGCTCGCTGGGGATGCTACGCACCGAAGTGCTGTGCCGGCGTTGCGGCGGGCATCTCGGCCATGTCTTCGACGATGGCCCGCGCCCGACGGGGAAGCGCTATTGCATGAACGGCGTGGCGCTGAGCTTCAAACCAAGGGGATGAGATTCAGTGCGCCTGTTTTCGCAGGAGCATGGAGATCAATTGGCGAGGGGCTGAACCCGGAGATCGCTGAGATCGAGGTTGAGCGAGGCGACCAGCGTGGTGTCGGCCTTCTTCGCGAACTGCGGTGCCGGGAAAGCGTCTTCCACTTCGGGAGCGCCGTCACCATAGATGAAGCCGTTGACCGGATAGGTCGAGGTGCCGAGGCCGCCGATCGGGGCGAACCACACGCGGACCTCGCTCCAGTCGCCCGCCGCCGAAACGTCGACGGCGCGGACGTCGTGCTCGATGCCGCCGCGGCGCGACCAATTGGCATGGGTGAGCAGGACTTCGCGATCGCTGACGATCTGCGAAACCATCGCGACATGGCCGAACGGATTGCGCGCGGTCTTCTTGAACGACATCACCGCGCCGATCTTCGGGGTCTCGCCACGCTCGTAGCGGCCGGCGGCCTGACCCCACCAGGTCCAGGCGTCGCCATGGATCTTCACGGCCGAGATCTGCCGGGCATAGGGCGCGCACTGGAGATAGGCGCTCTTCGCCTGGGCGGGCACCGCAGTCATCAGGGCGCACACCGCCATCAGCGCGAAACGCGCTGCGAATACACGAAACTTCATGGACCCCCCGGTCAGGAATCAATCGGTTGAGAGTTGCTAACCTCAACATAGGACGGGGGTACAGCCCTGCGACCGGTCGATCCGACGAACCGTTGCGACGAACCGATGGGTTGATGGAACAAGCCAAAAAATCGCGGAAAACAGCGCTTTCGGGCCCCGTCAAAGGTTTATGATTTCTTAATCGGCCGGCCGCCCCCGGCCCAGCGCCCCCGGACGGCGCGGCTCAGGGATTCTGCGTTGTTGCACAAGAACATCAGTCCTGAAGTTTTCCACAAGTGAAGATTCGATTCATCGCAGCATTGTTGCGCCGCAGCACCTTTTGGATTCCTATAATGAACGGGAGCCAACGGCTGATTAAGCGGCGCGTTAACCATTCTGCCGCATGATCTCCGTCGGGGATTGAGTGGGGTGGGAGTTAAGGTGATGGCATCGAGAATGAAGCCGGCCGAGGGCGCCATGACGCTGGCCGAAATGAAGGAATTTGCGGGGTTCAGCGCAGCGACGCAGCGTTATGTCCGCCGCGCGCTCGACATCGGGCTCGAGCGCGAGGACGCGCTGGAGCGCTGGTCGCGCGACGTGGTCGAGGCGGCGAGCATCCGCGCCCAGGCGCGCATGTACGAGCGCATCCCCGAGCTGCGCGCGCTGATGCCCGATGACAGCGACCTCGATTCGATCGAGCCGTTCATGGCGCCGCTGGTCACGGTCTCGGCATTCGACCTCGGCCAGGGCCGGCTGACCAGCTTCTCGGCCTATCGCTTCCTCTACGAGCGGCTGATCGGCGCCGAAGTGCGTCCCTGGCTGCCTTCCGCCTTCTGCGCGGCGGCGGCACTCCCGCATCTGCACCCCGATCTGCGTCGGAAACTGCTCCAGTCGATCAGCGAAGCCGCGGCGACCGCGTCGGGCTGGTCGAACCGCCAGCCGGCCTTCTTCCCGCAATGGGTGGAGAAGGTCGACGCCAACGCGCTGCCGCACTGATTTGACCTCAATCCTCCCTCGCGCAAGCGGGGGAGGTGGCGCGCGAAGCGCGACGGAGGGGGCTTCTCCCCAAGCGACGTCGCCCGCGGCCAGGCCCCCTCCACCACTTCGTGGTCCCCCTCCCCCGCTGCGCGGGGGAGGATTCAGATCACCGGCAGGCGCGCCATCCCATTTCCCCGCGTCCTGCCTGATCGAGGTGCAGATGGTCGCGATGCGCCGCGTTGTAATCGGGCGACAGCACCGTCGAGAACAGCTTGCATCCGCCGGTACGCACCTCGCGCAGGAACGCGGCCTTCGCGCCCCCGCCCTCCCAATCACCGAGCACGGTGATGTGGGTTCCGTCAGAGAGCCGGAAGCCGGCGATATCGATCGCGTCGGCGGTGGCGTGCTCGCTCCAGTCGCCGGCGCTGCGGCCGTAGAGGCGCCGGCACGAATAGCTGCCGAGATGTTCGATCCGCTCGACCCGCGCGCCGAAATGCTTCTGCGCGGCGGGCTGGAGGATGTTCCACTCCCACATCGCCAGCCCGGCCGCGACCGGGCAGGAGACGCCGAGCCGCCCGGGGCTGAACTCGATCCGCTGCGACCCGCCGGGAGCGAAGCGCAGCGCGTCGGCATAGCCGCATTTCTCGCCCGACTTGACCGTGGGCAGGATCGTGTAGCGCACGCCCGCCTGCTGGAGCAGCGATCGGCATTCGGCGAAATTGTCGGTGAGGCCGGCGAGCTTGCGCCCGGTGAAGGCGCCGATCGGCTGACCGAGATCGAGGCGGGTCCAGGGCAGGTCCTGCGGCCGGTTGCGCACCGCAGCGTAGATCACGAAGAAGATCAGCAGGAGCACGGCAAACAGGACGACGGCGAGGATGGCCTGACGGATCGTCCTCATGCGCGGATCGCCCGGGACAGCGGCTCCGAGGTTATCGGATAGCCGAGGTCGTCGGGAATGCAGAGATGCTGGGCGTCGTCGCGCGTCTCGATCCACGGCGTGATCGTGCGGACCGGATGCGCGCGGGCGTCGGAGGCGGCGTCGGCGAAGTTGGCGAACAATGCGAGCCGTTCGAGGTTGCGCCGCGTGGGGAAGATGATCGTCGCCTCGCCGCGATCGGCCGCGTCGAGCACCGCCCGGGCGGAAGCCCAGAAGACGCGGACATTCTCGTTGCCGTCGACGACGGGCTCGGCGCCCTGCGGCGCGCGGGCGAGGTAGAAGCGCGTGTCGAACACCTTGTGATGGACGCCCGCGGGCAGCCAGCGCGCGAAGGGATGCAACGCATCGAGATCGAGCATGCCACCCACCTCGTCGAGCAAGGCGCCCATCGCCTCGCCGGCATAGAGCCGGGCGCGGAGATCGGGGATGGCCTCGGCGGGCACGGTTGCGCCGACAGCCACGCCCGCTTCCTCGATGGTCTCACGCACCGCAGCGATGCGCGCGGCGAGGTCCTCGGGATCGCCTTCCAGCGTCGCGGCAAGGACGTGATCCCCCGGATCGACGCGGCCACCGGGAAAGACGAGCGCCCCGCCGGCAAAGGACATCGCGCGCGCGCGCTCGACCATCAGCAATTCGGGCGGTCCACCCGCGCTTTCGCGCATCACGATCACGGTCGCGGCTGGAATCGCCTCGGGTTCGGACATGGGACCGATCTAGGGTCGCAACGACGCCTTTGAAAGCTCCTCCCTCGCGCAGCGGGGGAGGTGGCGCCGAAGGCGACGGAGGGGGCCTCTCAAAAGGCGACGTCGCTCGCGGAGATGCCCCCTCCGTCATGCTGCGCATGCCACCTCCCCCGCTGCGCGAGGGAGGATTTTCGGCGCCTACCAGCCCGGGGTCTTGAGCCGGACGCGGGCGAGCATGTCGCTCGACGTGATGAACAAGGTCCTGCCGTCCTCGCCGAACGCGCAATTGGCGGCGGCCTTGCCGGTGGCGATCAGCCCGAGCGCCTTGCCTTCGGGCGAGAGGACGTAGATGCCACCCGGACCACTGGCGAACAGCCGGCCGGCCTTGTCGACCTTGAGCCCGTCGGGCATCCCCGGGAGCTTGCGCGAAAGCGGCTCGCTGAAGTCGTGGAAGATCGTGGGCTTCGCACGCGGCATCCCGGCGGCATCGAGCGGATAGGCGAGGATGTGCGGGCGCGCGGCGTCCGACATGGCGACATAGAGCGTAGTCTTTTTCGGACAGAGGCCGATGCCGTTGGGACGGCTGAGGGTGTCGTCGATCAGCCGGATCTTGCCATCGGGCTCGCGACGATAGACGCCGTTGAAGGGCAATTCCTTGAGCGGCGAGGCGTCGCCATCGGTCAAGCCATAGGGCGGATCGGTGAAGTAGAGCGCGCCGCTCCTGCCGATGACCACGTCGTTGCAGCTGTTGAAGCGCTTGCCCTCGTAGCGATCGGCGAGGATCGTGCGGCGTTTGGTCGCGAGATCGACCGCGGCGATCGCGCGCGTGCCCGAATCGGCGATGATGAGCCGGCCCGCGTCATCCACCACCATGCCGTTCGATCCGGCCTCGCGGATCCCCGCGGGGATCGGACCTTGCAGCCCCGACGGATTGAGGAAGGGCGCGATCGCCTGCCCCTGCTTCCAGCGATGGGCGATATTGGCGGGAACGTCGGAGAAGAGCAGGAAGCCCCCCTTCTTCACCCAGACCGGGCCTTCGGCCCATTTGAAGCCGGTGCCGAGCACGTCGATCGGCGTGCCGACATCGACCACCGCATCGAGCGCGGGATCGAAGCGCGTGATGCCGCCGACGGTGTCGGCACGAGCGAGCGCGGGAGCGAAGGGAAGCGCCGCCATGCCGGCGAGCGCGGCGCGGCGCGTGATCGAGTGAATCATGTCTCTCCCTATACGAACGGCCAGATCAACAGCGCTATGCCGAAGCTGGTGAGGCCCGCAATGGTGGCCCCGATCGTCCAGCTGCGAAAGGTCTGGGCTTCGGTGAGGCCGAGATACTGCTTCACCAGCCAGAAGCCGGTGTCGTTGACATGGGATGCGATCGTGGCGCCGCCGCCGATCGCGATGGTGACCAGCGCGATCCGGCTCGGGCTGAGCCCCGCCGCAGTGATCAGCGGCCCGGCAAGGCCCGCAGCCGTCACCATCGCGACCGTCGCCGAGCCTTGCGCGATGCGGACGAACGCCGCGAGCAGGAAGGCGAAGACCGGCACCGATACCTGTGCGGCGGTGACCAGTGCTGTGATCTGCTGCCCCGCGCCCGACTCGATCAGCACTTCCTTATAGGCCGCGCCCGCGCCGATGATCAGCACCATCAGGCCGGCGGGCTCGAGCGCGCGCGTCATGATGTTGGACAACACCGGCCAGGGCGCACCCTCGCGCACCCGGAGCCAGCCGATCACCGACAGGGCGGCGAGCATCAGCGCGGTGAAGGGGTGCCCGAGAAACAGCAAAACGGTCTTGGCCGGTCCCGGCGCCATCGCCTGCCCCGCCACCGCGGCAATGAGGATCAGCGCGAGCGGGAAGAGCATCGCGAGCAAGGCGGGGAGGAAGCCGATCGGATTGGTCTGCGGCGCGCCTTCGTCGAGCATCGGCGGCGGCGCCTGATCGCCGAAGCCGGGCGCGCCGTGGAACAGCTTCGCGAAGATCGGCCCGGCGAGGATCGCCGAGGGGATGCCGCAGATCAGCCCGTAAAAGGCGAGCAGCCCGTAATCGGTATGGATCAGCTCGGCCACCGCGACCGGCCCGGGATGCGGCGGCAGCAGGGCGTGCATCGTCATCAGCCCGGCGAGCAGCGGCAGCGCGAAATAGGTCACCCGGCGCTCGGCGCGGATCGCGAGCGTGGCGAGCAGCGGCGCGAGGATGATGAAGGCCACGTCGAAGAACAACGGCACGCCGACGACGATGCCGACGGCAGTGAGCGCCCAGGGCACGCGCCGCTCGCCGAACATGTCGAGCAGGCGATGGGCGATCGCGTTGACGCCGCCGCTCGCCTCGAGCAGCCCGCCCAATATCGCGCCGAGGCCGATGACCACGGCGACGAAGCCAAGCGCCTCGCCGGTGCCCTTGCGAATCGCGGCGATCACCGATTGGGGCTCGCCGCCGAAAGCGAGGCCCGTGACCAGCGCGACGAGCAACAGGACGAGGAACGGCTGCAGCTTGAAGCGCAGCACCAGAACGATCACCGCGGCGATGCTCGCGGCGACGATCGCCAGCGTGTACCAGGGCTCGGGCATCAGGCTTTGGCCACCCGGATCGCCTTGCCCTCGCGCGCCGAGCGATAGATCGCCTCGATCAGCCGCATGTCCCTGAGCCCCTCCTCCCCCGAGACGATCGGCTCGCGGCCGCTCATCGCGCATTCGGCGAGATGATCGAGCTGCGCCACGAACTGGTTCTTGGCAGGCGCGGGCAAGGTGACTTGCTCGGTCTTGCCCTTGGCGCGCGTCCACATCTGATGGCCGTCATAGCCGGTGGCCGGCTCCATCCCCACCCAGCCGTCGGTGCCGGTGACGCGCCAGGCATTGTGATTCGAGCTATAGCTCGAGGCGCAATTGGCGAGTGCGCCGGAAGGAAAGCGCATTTGCCAGTCGATCCGGTCCTCGACGTTGCGGAAGCGCGGATCGCTGCGGTCGGTCGATTCCATCGCGCTGACTTCGATCGGTTCCTCGCCCGCCAGATAGCGCGCGGCGTTGAGGCTATAGATGCCGATATCCATCATCGAGCCGCCGCCCGACAGCGGGCGATCGAGCCGCCACTGATTGGGCTGCGCGTTGAAGCCATGCTCCGACGTGATCAGCCGCGGCCGGCCGACGAAGCCGCTCTTCACCAGCTCGATCCCGTGCCGGTTATACGGCTCGAAATGGCAGCGATAGCCGATCATCAGCTTCTTGCCGGCCTTTTTCGCCGCCGCGATCATCGCCTCGCATTCGGCCGCGGAGACCGCCATCGGCTTCTCGCACAGGACATGCTTTCCCGCCTGGCTCGCGCGGATCGAATATTCGGCATGCATCGAATTGGGCAGCACGACATAGACGATGTCGATGTCGGGATTGTCGCGGATGCTGTCGTAATTGGCATAGCTGTAGCGATGCGTCTTCGGGATGCCGTATTCGGCGCCGTAGCGCTCGAGCTTCTCGGGCGTGCCGCTGACCAGCGCGACGAGTTTCGCCGACTCGCAATCCTTGAGCCGCGGCATGATCTGGCGCGTCGCGTAGCTGCCCAGCCCGACGATCGCATAGCCGAGCTTGCGCTTCGGCGGCTCCTGCGCCCAGCCGCATGCCGGCAGCGTCGCCGCCAGCAGCGCGGCACCCGAGCCATACAGGACCTCGCGGCGGCTTTGCCCGTTTCCCATCATCCTCTCCTCTCGCGTTGCCCAGGCTAGCCGGATCGCTCGATCACGTCTCGCGTGGGAATCGATCTGCCGTTGCGCAGGGGTTAGCGCTATCATGGGGGCGAACGGGGGCGAAAGACTCTCGTAGTCGTATATCGGAGAGGTGGCTTGGCAGAGCGTCTTACCCGTCGCGAGAGCATCGGCCTGATGCTGGCGCTTACGGCCGGCGCATGCAGCGGCGGCGGTGGCGGGACGATGGCGATTCCACCGCAAACGCCCACGCCCACACCCACCCCTACCCCACCGCCCGTGAGCGCCGCAGACATCAAGGGCGCCGCAGCGGCGAAAGGAATCCGCTTCGGCTCGGCGGTGGCGTGGGCCGCGACGGGGGCAGACGCCGGATCGTTCGCCAATCCCGGCTATGCCGCGCTGCTCGAGCATGATTGCGCGATCCTCGTTCCCGAGAACGAGCTCAAATGGCAGGCGATCCGGCCCAATGCCACGAGCTTCGACTTCACCCGGTTCGACGCGATCCTCGCTTATGCCGAGGCGAAGGGCGTGGCGATGCGCGGACATAATCTGCTCTGGCACCAGCGGCGCTGGATGCCCGGCTGGGCCGAGAGCCACGACTATGGCAGCGGTACCGCCGAAGCGGCACGGATTCTCACCGAGCATATCCAGACGGTGTGCCGGCGCTATGGCGCACGAATCGCGAGCTACGACGTAGTCAACGAGGCCGTCGATCCCGCCAGCGGCACGCTTTACGAGACCGCGCTCAGCCAGGCGCTGGGCGGCGCGGAGGCGACGCTCGACCTCGCCTTCCGGACCGCGCGCGCGGAGGCGCCGGCGGCGCAGCTCGTCTACAACGACTATATGGGCTGGGAAGGCGGCGCGACGCATCGTGCGGGCGTGCTCGCGCTGCTGCGCGGCTTTCGAGCCCGCGGCGTGCCGGTCGACGCGCTCGGCATCCAGAGCCATATCGGCATCTATTCGGCCACGCCGGTCGCGACCCTGATCGCGAACCAGAGCCCGGCTTGGCGCGCATTCCTCGATGAAGTGACGGGACTCGGCTACCGGCTGGTGATCAGCGAGCTCGACGTACGCGATACCGGCCTGCCGGCGGACATCGCCGCGCGCGACCAGGCCGTCGCCGACTATACCCGCGGCTTTCTCGATCTGATGCTGGGCTATCCGCAGCTCAGGGACGTGCTGGTCTGGGGAATGAGCGACAAATATAGCTGGCTGCAGAGCTTCGAGCCGCGCGCCGACGGCCAGTTGCATCGCGCCTGCCCCTATGACGCGGCGCTCCAGCCCAAATCGATGCAGAATGCGATCCACGCCGCGATCGCCGCGGCGGCGGCGCGCTAGACCGGGAGGCTCACCGTCGCGACGAGGCCGCCGCCGGGACGATTGGCGAGTTCGACATCGCCGCCATGCGCGCGCGCCACCGCCCGCGCGCTCGGCAACCCCAGGCCCACGCCGCCGGTATCGCGGTTGCGCGAGCGCTCGCCGCGAAAAAAGGGCTCGAAGACATGCTCGAGATCCTCGGGCGGGATGCCGGGGCCGCGATCGCGGACCTCGAGCACGGCGTGGCCATCGATGCGCTCCAGCGACAGATCGGCACCGCCCGCATATTTGACAGCGTTGGTGATCAGATTGGTGACCAGCGCCTTGATCGCCGCGGGATTGCCGTCGAACACCACCGGTTCGCCGGGCGCGAAGGTCACCGCCTCGCCGCGATCGGCAAGGTCGTCGACCACCGTTTCGGTGAGCGAACGCAGGTCGAGCGGCCGCCGCACCGGCTTCTGATTGGTCTCACGGACATAGGTGAGCGCGGTCGAAACCAGGCCCTGCATGTCGCGGATATCGCCTTCGCACGCCTGGCGCAGCGCGTCGGGCGCAGCTTCGAGCCGCAGACCGAGCCGCATCAGCGGCGTGCGTAGATCATGCGCCACCGCGCTGATCACCGTGGTGCGATCGTCGACATAGCGGTTGAGCCGCGCCTGCATCGTGTTGAACGCCGCGGCCGCCTCCGCGATCTCGCCGGGCCCCTCCAGCTCGAGCGGCGGGGCACGCGGGTCGCGGCCGAGCCGCTCGGCGGCGACGGCGAAGGCACGGATCGGCTTGGCGAAGCGATGCGCCAGCGCCCAGGCGAAAGGAGCCACCGCGATCGCCGAGATGATCAGCCAGAGCAGCACGAACCAGCGCCACGGCTCGAAGCCCGTCACCGGCTCGACTCGCAGCCATTGCCCGTCGGGCTGGCGCCACGCCGCCGAGAAATCGCCGATGATTATCACGTCGCGCGCCACGGCCGGCGTGATCACCGGCGGACGGGGCACCGCCGAGCGCTGGAATACCCGCTCGCGCTGGAGGAACGGTGGCGGGAAGCTGATCCGCACCGATTCCGGCGTCGTGCCGAGCGCAGTGGCGAGCGCGGCCTCGATCCGCTCTCCGCGCGGATTCCACGGCACGACATGCACCGTGGGAACCCGCTCGACCTGCAGCTCGCCCGACGGATCGCGGCCCTGCGTCATGGTATGGACGACCTGGCCGATCGTGTAGAGCTTGGCCGACGGCGTCTGGACCGCGATCAGCAGCGTCAGGTTCATCAGCTGGACCACTGCGACGCAGACCAGCATCAGCAGGAAGATGCGCAGGAACAGCGGCGATCGCGCCGCGCCCCTGATTGCATTCATGCGCGCACGACTCGCGGAACGAACAGATAGCCCTCGTTGCGCACGGTGCGGATGATCTCGTCGCCGCCCGCGCGCAGCTTGCGGCGCAGGCGGCTGACCTGGACGTCGATCGCGCGATCATAGGCGTCGCTGTCGGGCCCGCGCGCCGCCTGGAGCAGCGCCTCGCGCGAGAGCACGCGCCGCGGGCGTTCGATGAACACGCGCAGCACCGCGAACTCGCCGTCGGTGAGCCCGACGAGCACGCCGTCGGGGTCGAACAGCTCGTGGCTGCCGAGATCGATCCGCCACCCGTCGAAGGTATAGACTTCGCTCGCCACCGCCACGCTGCTCCCGCGCTTGCGGAGCGCGGCACGCACGGTCGCGAGGATCTCGCGCGGGCTGCAGGGCTTGGGCAGATAATGGCTGGCACCGATCTCGAGCCCGAGGATGCGATCCTGCTCCTCGCCGAGCGCGCTCAGCAGGATGACTTCGGGCCCGTCGGTCTTCGCGAGCCGGCGGCAGGCGGAAAGGCCGTCCTCGCCGGGCATCATCACGTCGAGGATCACGCAATCGACGGCGGTGCGCGAAAGGACCTCGTCCATGCCGCGCGTATCGGCTGCGGTCTCGACGCGGAAACCGCGCGCGCCAAGGCTGTTGGCGAGCAAATGGCGAATGTCGCGATCATCGTCGACGACGAGGAGCGTGGCGGAATCGGTTTGGGGTTGCGCTGCTGCGTACATGGCGACCTTGTACAGGAAATGTGTCTGAATTGCTGCCCTAATTTTTCTTTGGGCGTAGATGCGCGATGCGCATGGCGCAAGCGGAACGGGCCCCGCCATCGCTGGCAGAGCCCGTCCTCATCTATCGACCGAAGCCGCTTATCGGCCGCGACGGCCGTTGCGATCATGCTTCTCGATCTGGATCCGCGCCGAGAGCGCATCGAAGCGGCGGTCGAGATCGCGGCGCTCGGCGAGCGTCAGGCCCGGGCGGCTGGCGCGATAGCGCGCCTCGAGGCGATTGAGATCGCGGAACTGCGCGCGCAGCCGGGCGGCTTCGGTGCGGCTGAGCGCGCCCGAGCGAATGCCCTGATTGATCCGGCCCTCCAGCCGGGCCTGGCGCGCGTTGATGTTCTGCCAGCCGGCCTGCGTGGCGAAATACGGCGCGGGGGCGGCGAACGCCGTGGCGGGGACCGCAGCGGCCGCGATGCCGAGGCCGGCAAGAACGAGCGAGAACTTCTTCATGTTACTCTCCTTTTTCAACAGGACCGCGGCTGCGGTCGAAGGGCGTTATCAAACGCGCCTGTCGCGGGAGTGTCCCATCGTTCGTCCTTTTGTGTCGCGATTTGTCGCAGGCCGGGAACGAATGTTCAGCCTGACCGCGGTCAGGCCACGAGCAGCCTTTCGGCCTGTGCGCGCGCTTCGGGCGTGATCTCGGCGCCGGAAAGCATACGGGCGATCTCCTCGCGCCGCTGATCCGCATCGAGCGGCGTCACCCCGGTGCGCGTGACGATGCCGTCATGGCGCTTGGCGATGAGCAGATGCTGGCTCCCGCGCGCCGCGACCTGCGGGCTGTGCGTGACGACGAGCACCTGCGCGCTCGACGACAGCCGCGCGAGCCGCTCGCCGATCGCGCTCGCCACCGCGCCGCCGACGCCGCGATCGATCTCGTCGAAGATCAAGGTGCGTGCGCCGCCTTCCTCGGCGAGCGCGACCTTGAGCGCGAGGATGAAACGCGAAAGTTCGCCGCCGCTGGCGATCTTGATCAGTGGCGCGAACGGGGCGCCGGGGTTGGTCGAGACCGCGAACTCGACCCGGTCCATGCCCGCGACCGACCATTGGCTTTCGTCGAGCGGCTCGACGACGGTGCGGAACCGGGCGGCATCGAGCTTGAGCGGTTTGAGCTCGGCCTCGACCGCGGCGTCGAGTCGCGCCGCACCCTCGGTCCGCGCGGCCGACAGCGCACGCGCGGCGTCACGATAGACCCGATGCGCCTCCTCGACCGCGAGTTCGAGCCGGGCAATGCCGGCCCCGCCGCTCTCGACCCGATCGAGCCGGGCGGACAGCTCCTCGCACAGCGCCGGCAATTCGTCGGGCTGGATGCGATGCTTGCGCGCGACTCCGCGCAGCTCGAACAGCCGCGCCTCGTCGGCCTCGAGCGCCGCGGGATCGAAGGCGAGCGCCTCGGCCGCCGAATCGATCCGATCCTGCGCCTCGGCACCCTCGGTGATCGCGCGATCGATCGCGGCGAGCGCCTCTGCGAGCGCCTCATGGCTGTCGGCGATGCGTTCGAGCACGCGGGCGGCCTGACGCAGCTGGCTGAGCCCGCCCTCGGACCCTTCGAGCAGCTGCGCGATCGACTGGAGTTCGCCCGCGACCTTCTCGCCGCGCTGCATCGTCGCGCGGCGTTCGGCGAGCCGCTCTTCCTCGCCCGCCTCGGGCGCGAGCGCGCGGAGCTCGGTCACGGCGTGTTCGAGCCATTCGCGGTCGCGCTCGGCGACATCCTGCTCGGCGCGGGCGACGGCGAGCGCGTCCTCGGCCTCGCGCCACGCGCGGTGCGCCACCGCGACCGGGCCGGCATCGAGCCGCCCGAAACTGTCGAGCAGCGTGCGATGGCCACGCGGATTGAGCAGACCGCGATCGTCATGCTGGCCATGGATCTCGACGAGGGACGGCGCGAGCTCGCGCAGCAGGCCCGCCGAAGCCGGTTGATCGTTGATGAAGGCGCGGCTGCCGCCATCGGACTTGACGATGCGGCGGACGAGCAGCGGCTCACCGGGCTCGAGATCGAGCCCGTTCTGCGCCATCAGGCTCGCGATGGCGCCGTCGGGTGAGGGAGTCTCGAAGCAGGCGGTGACCACCGCCTGCGCCGCGCCTTGCCGGACCAGCCCGCTTTCGCCGCGCGCGCCGAGCGCGAGCCCCAATGCATCGAGCAGGATCGACTTGCCCGCCCCGGTCTCGCCGGTCAGCACGCCAAGGCCGGTACCGAATTCGAGGTCGAGCGCCTCGATCAGCACCACATCGCGGATGGAAAGCGCCGTCAGCATGCGCCTTCCCTATTGCAGGAACGGACGAGGAACGGAAGCCGCAGCGGGCATCAGCTCGCGGCGGGGGCCTGCGCCTTGGCGAGCTTGTCCTGATTCTTCTGCATCAGGTCATAGGCGCGCTTGTACCAGTCGGTGCCTGGATAGTTGGCGCCGAGCACTGCCGCCGCCTTCTGCGCCTCCGCGGGAACGCCGAGCGCGAGATAGGTCTCGGTCAGTCGCAGCAGCGCCTCGGGCACGTGCGTGGTCATCTGATAATTGTCGACGACGTTGCGGAAGCGGTTCATCGCCGCGAGCCACTGACCGCGCCCTTCGTAGAAACGGCCGATCTCCATCTCCTTGCCGGCGAGGTGATCGCGGACGAGGTCGATCTTGAGGCGCGCGTCGGAGGCATAGCGCGTGTTCGGATAGCGGCGGGTGAGCTCGCCGAGCGAATCGAGGGCCTGCTGGGTGATCTTCTGATCGCGGGTGACGTCGGCGATCTGCTCGTAATAGCTGAGGCCGATCAGATAATAGGCATAGGGCGCGTCGCGATTGCCCGGATGGACCGCGAGGAAGCGCTGCGCCGAGGCGATCGCCTCCGAATAATCCTGGTTCAGATAATAGCTGAACGCACCCATCAGCTGCGCGCGACGCGCCCAGACCGAATAGGGATGCTGGCGCTCGACCTCGTCGAACAGCGCGGCGGCGAGCTTGTACTGACGCTGGTCGAGACGCTGCTTGGCTGCCGAATAGAGCGTGCCGACGTCGCGCGCGACATAGGGCAGGTCGGTCTTGGCGCCGCGCTTGGCGCAGCCGGCGACCGAGAAGGCGAGCACCGGAACAAGGGCGAGCGCGAGCGCGCGAGCAAAAGGAGTACGCATGGACGGGGGTCTTAGCCGAGCGTAGTGGCGTCAAACAATCCTTTTCGCGGCGCGATTGTGTCCGAGCCCGAACCCGCCCATTAGCGGCGCCACCGCCGGGGGACCTTTTGCGCTCGCATGCGCGTTGCGCGGGTCTCGCGCATCCACGTCTGGAGGGTATTGAGTGACTGCGACGCTTCTCGCCACGCACCGGGTCGAAAAGCCCTGGGGTCGCCACACGCTGTGGCCCGGCTTCGCCGATCCCGCGCCCGATCAGGAGCCGGTGGGCGAGATCTGGTTCCAGACGCCCGGCAACGCCGCGCCCGACCTGCTGATCAAATATCTGTTCACCAGCGAGAAGCTGTCGGTGCAGGTCCATCCCGACGACGCCCAGGCCCAGGCCAAGGGGCTGCCGCGCGGCAAGGACGAATGCTGGGTGATCCTCGCCGCCGAGCCCGATTCGACGATCGCGCTGGGGACGAAGCGCCCGGTCGACCGCGCGACGCTGCGGGCCGCGGCGCTCGACGGTTCGATCGAGGAATTGCTCGACTGGAAGCCGGTCAAAGCCGGCGACTTCTTCTATTCGGCCTCGGGTACGGTCCACGCCATCGGCGCCGGAATCACGCTGGTGGAAGTGCAGCAGAACAGCGAGACCACCTATCGGCTCTATGATTATGGCCGCCCGCGCGAGCTGCATCTCGACGACGGGGTCGCGGTCTCCGATCCGGTGCCCTATGTGCCGCATCCGATGCCGGGCAAGGTGGCGGAGGATCGCGTCATCCTCGTCGAGGGGCCCAAATTCACGCTCGAGCGCTGGGAAGGCGGACGCCGGAGCTTCGCCTTGCCCGACGGCGTGACCGGATGGCTGATCCCGCTCGCAGGGGACGGCGTGGTGGACGGTGTGGCGTTCCGCGCCGGCGAGTGCGTGACGCTGGAGGGCGAATGCGAGCTCCACGCAGAAGCCGGCAGTGATCTGCTCTTCGCCTATCCGGGCGACCGCCGAATCTGAGCCCGCGGGTGCACATTCCGGCAGCAAGATGAACGGCTTGTAGTTTTACATTCACGCAACCCCCAGGGGCCTGCGACGTTCTGAATTGCACCCCGCAACCATGAGGAGCTGTCCCATGCGGATGATTTTCGCCACGGCCGCCGCCGTCATCGCCTTTTCGGCGATGCCCGCCGCCGCCCAGCGCTACAACGACAACACGCGTGAGGCGCGCGCCGACTGCCGGCACGACCTCCGCAACGCCGATAGCCGTCGCGAGTATCGACGCGAAGCGCGCGATTGCCGCCGCGACATCGCCGCCGCCCAGCGTCAGGACAATCGCGAATGGCGCCGCGACTGGCGACGCTATCGCAACTATGACTACAACCGTCTGCCCGCGGGCGAGCGCGGCTATTATGCCGACCAATATTATCGCGACGGGCGCTATTATCGCGAGCGTCGCCTGAGCCGGAACGACCGGGTTTATCGCGGCAATGATGGCCGCTATTATTGCCGTCGCTCGGACGGCACGACCGGCCTGATCGTCGGCGGCGTCGCCGGCGGACTTTTCGGCAACGCGCTGTCGAACGGCCGCAACGCGACGCTCGGCACGCTGCTCGGCGCAGCCGCCGGTGCGGCGCTCGGCTCGTCGATCGACCGCGGCAACGTTCGCTGCCGCTAAAACGGCTCCGCCACGCAGGCGAGAGGGGCCCGGCGCTTCGGCGTCGGGCCTTTTCGTGCGCCGCTCGGGCGTCCTGACCGACTGCGGATCGCCGCTTCTAGATCAGACCGCCGGTCAGGAAGAGCCTGAGGCCGCTGATCAGCAGCACGAGGAAGTTGAGGTTGCGGCCGGTATTGCTGCTCGAGAGCATGCCGATCACCGCACCCACCAACGCGATCGGGAAGGCGATCCAGTTGACCAGCGAGACCACCGGAATGATGCCCACCAGCGCAAGCAGCGCCGCAAAAAGGCCGATGAGGATCGAGACGAAGTTCAGCATCGCGCAGAGATGGGGGCGGCAAGGTGTGTTGACAAGCTAAGGCACGTGATGGGTCTTTCCCAAGCCTTCCTTAACCTTGCTGCGGCATGACGGACGCCCAAAGGAGCGTCTTGCGCAATGGTCCGCACCATCGGTTTCATTCTGTTCGTCTTCCTCCCGCTGGCGCTTGCCGGCTGCGGCGGAGCGGATACGACCAACAATCTGATGAGCGACGCCGAGCTCGGCAACGCGGCCGACCCCGCAGTGACCGGCGCGCTGCAGGACCAGATCATGGTCGATCCGCAGCTCGGGCGCCAGGCCAATGGCGACGCGATCCGCCCGCCGGCGCAGCCCGGATCGGGCGGCGTTCCGGACGACGCGGTCGCCGCCAATGGCGCGAAGGTCGACACGGCGGGGCTGATGAAGGCCCCCGCCCCGACCGCCGGCAAGGACTGCCCGCAGTGCAAGGCGGCGCGCGAGGCCGTGACGCTCGGCGGCATCGCCGCGCGCCAGCCCAATGCCCGGATCAAGGGCTGCGCAGGTTCGCTCCAATATTCGGCGCGCTGGGCGCAGCGGCTACCAGCCGATCTGCCGCTCTATCCGCAAGCCCGGGTGAGCGAAGCGGCCGGCGCCGAGGGCGGCAAGTGCGCGCTGCGCGTGGTCAGCTTCTCGGCCGCGCAGCCGATCGATGCGCTGCTCGACTGGTATTACACAAAGGCGGTGCGCGCGGGGTACAGCGCCGAGCATCAGACCGAGGGCGCGCAGCACATCCTCGGCGGCACCCGCGCCCGCGACGACGGCGCCTATGTGCTGTTCCTCACCGCGCGCCGCGACGGCGGCACCGACGTCGATCTGGTCGCCAACAACGGCATCTGACGGCGCCCCGGCAAACAGCGCGGTTCCCCTGAGAGGCTTTCCGCGCTACCGGCGCTCCATGCCCAATCTTCTTCTCGTCATGCTCGGCGGCGCCTTCGGCTCCGGCGCCCGGCATCTGGTCGGCCGGGCGACGCTCGGCCTGTTCGGCCCGAACTATCCCTGGGGCACGCTCGCGGTGAACCTGATCGGCGGGTTCCTGATGGGGCTGCTCGCAGGTGGACTCGTGCGCTTCGGCGAGCAGGGCGAGCAATGGCGACTGCTGCTCGGCGTCGGCGTGCTCGGCGGCTTCACCACCTTCTCGGCCTTCTCGCTCGACGCGATGGTGCTGTTCGAGCGCGGCGATACGGGGGCAGCACTCGGCTATGTCCTCGCCTCGGTGATCGGGGCGATCTCGGCACTGGCGCTGGGCCTGAGCATCGCGAGGGCCGTGGCATGAGCGGCAGCGACGTCCGCCAGTTCACCGTTGGTGCCGATGACGACGGCATCCGGCTCGATCGCTGGTTCAAGCGGCATCTGCCCGACACCAGCTTCAACATCGTCTCGCGCTGGGCACGGACCGGCCAGCTGCGCCTCGACGGTGCGCGCGCCGAGCCGGGCGACCGCATTGCCGCCGGCCAGGTGATCCGCGTACCCCCGGCCGAGCCGGTCAAGGCGAGCGCCGCGAAGCCGAAGGTGAACCGACCGAAGCTCAGCGAGGACCAGATCGCCTTCGCTCGCGAGCTGGTGATCCACAAGGACGCGCAGGCGATCGTGATCAACAAGCCGCCGGGCCTCGCGACGCAGGGTGGCACCAAGACGCACGAGCATGTCGACGGACTGCTCGATGCGCTCCAGTTCGAGGCCGAGGGCCGGCCCAAGCTGGTCCACCGGCTCGACAAGGACACGTCGGGCGCGCTGCTGCTCGCCCGCACCGCCCGCGCCGCGGCCTATTTCGCGAAGCATTTCTCGGGGCGCAGTGCGCGCAAACTCTATTGGGCGCTCGTCGTCGGCGTTCCCGATATCGAGGACGGACTGATCGAGCTGCCGATCGGCAAGCAGCCGGGCACCGGCGGCGAGAAGATGCAGGTCGACATGAAGGAGGGCCAGCCGAGCCGCACGCGCTACCGCGTGATCGAGCAGGCGGGCAACCGCACCGCCTGGGTCGAGCTCCAGCCGCTCACCGGCCGCACCCACCAGCTGCGCGTCCATATGGCGGCGATCGGGCATCCGATCGTCGGCGACGGCAAATATGGCCTGCAGGAAGCGTTCCTGACCGGCGGGATCTCGCGCAAGATGCACTTGCATGCGCGGCGCATCCGCATCGATCATCCCGATGGCGGCAAGATCGACGTCACCGCCGAACTGCCAAAGCATTTTTCCGAATCGATGCAGACGCTCGGCTTCGACATGGCGCTCGGCAACACCGACGCGCTCGACGATCGTCCGCCGATGACCCGCGAGCAGAAAAAATCGCAGGCGCGCGCGCATGCCAAGAGCGTGCGCAAGGAACGGCGGGGTGAGCGGCGCGGCCGCGGCCAGAAGGACTGACATGCATCCCAATCCGAAGTTCCGCTGGGAGGATCGCGAGGCGATGCGTGCCTTTGTCGGCCAGCTCGGCTTCGGCGCGCTGTTCGCCGCCACGCCCGACGGCCCGCGCGTCGCGCATATCCCCGTGGTGTGGCTCGACGATTCGACGCTCGGCCTGCACGTGGCGCGCGGCAACGGCATCGCGCGCCACCTCGACGGCGCGACCGGGTTGTTCACCGCGCACGGCCCCGACGGCTATGTCAGCCCCGATTGGTATGGGCTCGGACCCGACGAAGTGCCGACCTGGAACTATGTCGCGGTCGAGCTCGAGGGCCAGGTGGCGCGGATGGAGCGCGAAGAGCTGATCGCGCAAATCGACGCGCTCAGCCACGAGCAGGAGCGCCGGCTCGCCCCCAAGCCCGAATGGACGCGCGCCAAGACCGACCCCGCCAAGGTCGAGAAGATGCTCGACGCGATCATCGGCTTCCGGCTCGAGGTGCAGGCGTGGCGCGGGACGCGCAAGCTCGGGCAGAACAAGCCTGAAGTCGCGCGCCTCGCCGCCGCCGACGCGCTCGAGGCGCAAGGCCGCCGTGCGATCGCGCACTGGATGCGCAATCCGACATGAACCGCCTCGCGCTTTTCGACTGCGACGGCACCCTCGTCGACAGCCAGGTCAATATCTGCCGCGCGATGGAGGAATGCTTCGCCACGTCGCGGCTCGAGCCGCCGCCGCGCGAGGCGATAAGGCGGATCGTCGGGCTGAGCCTCGTCCCCGCGATCGCCCAGCTGCTGCCCGAGGCCGAAGCACAGCTGCACGAGACGATGGCCGAGGATTACAAGCGCGCCTTCCACGCGATGCGGCATAGCGGCGCGCTCGATCCCGAGCCGCTGTTCGATGGCGTGGCCGAGGCGATCGAGACGCTCGACGCCAATGGCTGGCTGCTCGGCGTCGCGACCGGCAAGTCCGATCGCGGGCTCAAGCTCATCCTCGAGCATCACGGCCTCGCGCACCGCTTCGTCACGCTCCAGACCGCGGACCGGCATCCCTCCAAGCCGCATCCGTCGATGATCGAGACGGCGATGGCCGAGGCCGGCGCATCCCCGGAAACCACGGCGATGATCGGCGACACCAGCTTCGACATGGCGATGGCGCGCGCGGCGGGCGCGCATGCAGTAGGTGTTGCATGGGGCTACCACACCATGCATGAGTTGCTCGAATCGGGCGCGCGCCATGTCGTGGCGCATGCCACCGCGCTGCCCGCGCAGCTGGAGGCCCTATGACCGACGCCGATCGCCTCGCGCAGAAGCGCTATTTCATGATCGTGGGCGTGAACATGCTCGCCACCGCAGGCGCGGTGATCGGGCTGCTCGTCGCCGGGCGCTCGAACAGCTGGGAGGGCAGCGTGCTGGGCGGCGCGATCCTGCTTTCGGCGCTGTACATGATGGCGGTCGTACCGCGCGCGATGGCGCGCCGCTGGAAGACGCCGGAGCAATCGTGAAGCGATTCTGGAAGGAAGTGACGGTCGAGCCGGAGGGCGGCATCGCGCTCGACGGCCGGCCGGTGCGCACGCCGGGCCGCGCCGCGCTGGCGCTGCCGACCCGCGCGCTCGCCGAGGCGATCGCCGAGGAGTGGCGCGCGGTGGGCGAGACGCTCGACCCGCGCGCGATGCCGCTGACCGGGCTCGCCAATGCCGCGATCGACCGCATCGCGCCCGATCCCGCGGCCTTCGCCGCCGGCCTCGCCGCCTATGGCGAGAGCGACCTGCTCTATTATCGCGCCGACGACCCCGCGCCGCTGGTCGAGCGCCAGGCCGCGGCATGGGACCCGCTGCTCGACTGGGCGCGGCGGCGCTACGACGTGCATTTCGAGCCCGTGGCGGGGGTGATGCACCGCGCTCAGCCCGAGGCGACCGTGGCGCGACTGGGCGAGGCGGTCGCGGCGCTCGATGCGTTCCAGCTGGCGGGGCTCTCGCCGGTGGTGACGATCAGCGGCTCGCTGGTCGCCGCGCTCGCGCTGGTCGAGGGAGCGGCGACGGCGGATGCGGTGTGGCGAGCCGCGCATATCGATGATGACTGGCAGGCCGAGCAATGGGGCGAGGACACGCTCGCCACGCAGGCGCACGCGGCGCGACGGGCGGAGTTCGATGCGGGGGTGCGGTTTCTGGGGTTGGTTTAGGTCAAAACGGTCATTTGCGATCGTCGCAGACAGTTGACTTGTAGGAAAATGTTGCTCAAATGTTCTCATCCTCGGGAAAGCGGGGGTGACCTATGGGCATGTCAGCGGAACAGCGCCGGCTCGGCTTTGGGGTCTGGATGCGTACGGGCCGATGGCCCCTCCTCGGCGATCGCGACGGACGCGAGGTTAAGTTCAATCCGTGGCACGATCCCACGGATGGGCGTTTCACGTTCATCGGCACGGGTCGTAATTACGGTCCGGGTGGTACCGGACGGAGCCGTACACCGGGTCGAAGCAGGCCAAAAATCGAGTACGTCACGGATTTTCGGCGGCCGACCATTTCGACCCGGCAGGAGGTGGAAATCTGGAAGGCCGAGGAGTTAGCCAAACACGGCCACAAACCCGGATATCGGCGAGCCATCGAGGAGCAGTATCGCCGATATCTGCACCAACTCGCCAACCCGTCGAGCGGCAACGCGAAAGTCGCTGACGACCCGGATCGCCTAGCTCCCTCCACCCCGACTCAAAATGTCGGTTCAGGAACAGGATCCGGCTTTTCCTCCGGTGGAGGCCGCTTCGGTGGCGCCGGTGCCACCGGCAGTTGGGAAAACCCGCCCGCGCCTGGACCTCCGCAAAGACAGGATGGTTCTTCACGAGATGAAGGCGGGTTCAGCGGCGGCGGGGGGAGTTTCGGTGGCGGAGGGGCGACTGGTTCCGGAGACTGGCCCACAGCGGAAGCAAGACAGAAGCTGCCAGAGCGGGTAGGAACGCGAGGCTCGCAGCCGGCTGACCGATGGCGCCACGTCGCTCGCAATGGATATCTCTTCGAGCTCGACGAGCAAGACCGAACCCGCCGAGTCTCAGGCGAACTAACTTACAAGACTGATCAGCGCCGCTCGAAAACGGCGCAACGGGCCGCGGGAGGTAGTGACAGGCGCGCGAGCGACGACGGTGGACATTATATCGCACGTCGCTTCAACGGCCCTACCGAAGCTTTCAACCATTTCGCGCAGGACCGCAGCTTTAATCGTGGCGACTATCTGAGGTTGGAAGAGGAGTGGGCGCGGGCGAAACGCGCCAGCAAGAGCGTGCGAGTGAAGATTGTCCCCATGTATCAAGGTGGAACACAGCGCCCATCGACCGTGAATGTGTGGTTCTGGATAGATGGTGCGCGAAAAAGCGCGCGGTTCTCAAACGAGCCAAAGGGAGGAAAGCGTGGCGGATAATAGCATGGAGGAATTGCTCAATCTGATTGGCGAGCTGTTGGCAGAAGATACTGAATATCCTCTGGACAAAACGCTGCTTCATGCAGAAGTCGGTCGCGCCTTTGTCAGCCCCTCCATTTTTAAGGACAGGGGTGATCACATTCTATATCGCGATCCCGATCTCGATCGTTTGGGCGACGCCTTGCTGGACCTCTGGGATGCACAGCAAGGCCCTGATCGGTGGGCCGAGCTCGAATATATGGTCAGTAACGGTCGCTTCGACGCGACTTTTGTCTATCCCGAAGAGATCGACCCCGCGGAAGAGCCTCTCGACCGTCGACGACGTATCGTGGTCAGGTATCTCGGCGACAAGCCGATCATATATCCACCTGACGAGGACGACGACAGTTTCGAGCTTTGAAACGCAGGAAACCCCTGACCGAAATTGCGACGTCCCACGTCATTGCTGCTTGGACACGGAGAACCAGGGATGCCGAGACTATCTGCCCCGCACGCGGAGGCTTATGTCCAAGGAGATAGCGGCGCCCACTTCTCGTACTAAGCAAATAAAGATAAGTAAAAATGGGCAAAATAACGCAAAACGTGCCGTATTTATTTACGGTCAACCCGATAAGAAATATTCCTCAGGATGTTAGTGTCAACTTTCTGAAATCGCTTAATGAAGCCAGGCGTTATATCAGTTTCTTTGACTGGGGTAACACAATATCCGAATTCGTAGGTGCTCACTTCGACGGAATATTATCTATATTTATGTTCGAGTTAGAGCCGCTTCGTGACGATGTGGATCATTGGGTGTGGGTGCTGGTCGGAGACATCCCCGCCGCCTATATCACCTGCGAAGACGCCAAAACTCCTTACGAAGCGCTCGACGGCTATGTCGGCGCTATGGAAGAATGGGTGCAGGCGGCGCGAGACGGAGCCTCCGTTGCGGAGTTGATCCCGGTCAACGTACCGGCGACACCAGCCAACGCAGCACTGCTAGATAGCCGTCTCAAATTCATCGATGAGAAGATTCTCCCGCTCCTGCGGTGACCTTCCGGCTTGGGCACACAAGGTCCAGCCTGTTACTTATTCAGCCCCCGAATAAACCCGATCAGCCCGGTCTGCCGCGAGCGCCGCAGCCGTTCCGCCTTCACGATCGTGTGGACCGAGTCGAAGCATTTCTCGACCTCGTCGTTGACCAGCACATAGTCATAGCCGTCCCAGTGGCTGACCTCGGCGGTGGCGCGGGCCATGCGGGCGTCGATCACCTCGATCGGATCGGTCGCGCGGCGGAGCAGGCGCTCGTGCAGTTCCTTGAGCGACGGCGGCAGGATGAAGGCGCGGACAACATCGCCACCGGCGAGCTGGAACAGCTGCTGCGCGCCCTGCCAGTCGATGTCGAACAGCACGTCGCGGCCCGCGGCGAGGATCTTGTTCACGCCCTCGCGCGGGGTGCCATAGCGATGGTCGAAGACGTGCGCCCATTCGAGGAACTCGTTGTTCGCGACCATCTCGCGGAACTTCTCAAGGTCGACGAAATGATAGTCGACGCCGTCGACTTCGCCCGGGCGCATCGGCCGCGTGGTGTAGGACACCGACATTTCGAGAAACGGATCCGCGGCGAGCAATTTGCGCGCGATCGTCGACTTGCCCGCCCCCGAAGGCGAGGACAGGACGAAGAGGACGCCGCGGCGGCGGAATTTGTGCGGATCGTTCTCGGTACGGTGGGGCATGGGCGCTACTGGCGTGCCGACACCCCCTGCGTCAAGTCAGGGCTGTCCAGTCAGGCGGGGGCGTTGCGGCGCTGCTGGAGCTTGTGGATGCCATAGGCGACCGCACCGAGCGCGATCGCGGTGGGAAGGACTCGTCGGGTCGCCTTCCATGTCAGCACGCCCGCGAGCGCGCCGAGCGTGCCGCCCTCGCCGTCGCGCCGGTCGATCCGGTTGCCGATCCAGCCTGCGATTGCGTCGCCGATCATGGGAGTCCCCTCGTCGTTGGTGATTCGAGGGGTAAGCGATTGAAAGCGCACTAAGTTCCTCCCCGGAACGGGGAGGGGGACCGCGCCGCGCAGTGGCGTGGTGGAGGGGGGCCAGCCCTCCCCCAGCGATTCCGTTGCGGAGGGCAGGCCCCCTCCACCAGCCTGCGGCTGGTCCCCCTCCCCGTCCCGGGGAGGATTTTTCTTACCGCCCGATCATCGTCTCGGGGCGGACATATTGGTCGAAGGTCGCTTCGTCGACGAGGCCGAGCGCGAGACCGCTCTCCTTGAGCGTCAGCCCCTTCTCGTGCGCGTTCTTGGCGATCTTGGCGGCATTGTCATAGCCGATCGCCGGCGCGAGCGCGGTCACCAGCATCAGCGAGCGATCGACCAGCTCCTTGATCCGCGCCTCATTGGCCTTGGCGCCGTCGACCGCGCGCTCGGCGAAGCTGATCATGCCGACCGACATCAGATCGATCGAGCGGAGGATGTTCGAGCCGATCAGCGGCTTGAACACGTTCAATTCGAAATGGCCCTGCATGCCGCCGACGGTGACGGCGGTGTGGTTGCCGATCACCTGCGCCGCGACCATCGTCAGCGACTCGCTCTGGGTCGGGTTGACCTTGCCCGGCATGATCGAGCTGCCCGGCTCGTTCGCCGGCAGATCGAGCTCGCCGAGACCCGAGCGCGGGCCCGAGCCCAACAGACGGATGTCGTTGGCGATCTTGGTGAGCGACACGGCGAGCGTGTTGCAGACGCCCGACAGGTTGACCAGCTGGTCCTTGGTCGCGAGCGACTCGAACTTGTTGGGCGCCGTGACGAAGGGCAGGCCGGTGATCTTCGCGATCTGTTCGGCGACGTCCTCGGCATAGCCCGGAGGCGAATTGAGCCCGGTGCCGACCGCGGTGCCGCCGAGCGCGAGCTTGAAGATGTCGATCTCGAGCACCGACTGGAAGCGCGCGCGTGCCGAATCGAGCATCGCGGCATAGCCCGAGAATTCCTGGCCGAGCGTCAGCGGAGTCGCGTCCTGCAGATGGGTGCGGCCGATCTTGACGATATGGTCCCATGCCTCGACCTTGGCCTGCAGCGAGGCGTGCAGCCGGTCGAGCGCCGGATAGAGCTGGAGCGTCACCGCGCGCGCCGCGGCGATGTGCAGCGCGGTCGGGAACGAATCGTTCGACGACTGCGCCATGTTGACGTGATCATTGGGATGAACCGGCGACTTGCCGCCCTTGCTGCCGCCGAGAATCTCGTTGGCGCGGCCCGCGATCACTTCGTTGACGTTCATATTGGTCTGGGTGCCGCTGCCGGTCTGCCAGATCACCAGCGGGAACTGATCGTCGAGCTTGCCGTCGATGATCTCTTGCGTGACCTGCTCGATCACTTCGGCGATCTTCGGATCGAGCCCGTGCTTGATGTTCACCCGCGCCGCCGCCTGCTTCACGATCGCCTGGGCGTGGACGATGCCGATCGGCATCCGCTCCTGCGGGCCGAACGGGAAATTCTCGATCGAGCGCTGGGTCTGCGCGCCCCAATAGCAATCGGCCGGGACTTCGATCGCGCCGATCGAGTCGGTTTCGGTACGGGTGTTGGTCACGCTGGTCCTCCGAAGCATTTTGCGGGCGCCTTAGGAGAAAAGAGCGCCGGCAGCCAAGCCCCGCAGCGCCGCGCTTCAATAGTGTAGTTGCTCGATTCGCGACTCCACGCCGCCGAGAATCGCCTTCGTCGCCGCGCATGCATCGCCCGACAGATCGGCGATCGCCCGAGCCCGGGCGGGAGAAGTCGGCGAAATCCGGAACCCCGCGATATGCCAGTGAAACCCACGGCCGCCATGTTCGAACCACACGGCCCAACGGTCGCCATCGTGATAGGCACGCACGAAACGACGGGTGGGACGTGGAGGATAGCCGATGAGATCGGTCGACTGGAACGGTTGCCCGGCATCGGCCATCGGCATTTCGCGCTCTTCGAAATAGGCGCGTATCGGCGCCGGCAGATCAACAAGCCCCTCGATCATGCTGACCTCCAGCGCGCAACGCTGGCCGGTCAGATCGGGGTGTAGCGCCTGTGCCCGCGCAGGGGTCGTGATCAGCAATCCGCTCGCCGCCAACGCCAAGGCGGCGCCGGCGACAGATCGAAGCTCCGTCACTTCTTCCGCTTGAAATCCACCGAGACGACGTTCGAGCCGTCGTCGGCCGGCTTGATCGTGGGGCCGTCATTCTCGGCCTCCTCGTGCGGCTCGGGACCCTCGGGCACATCCTGCGCCTGGAAACGGAGCTCGAAATTGACCGCCGGATCGTGGAAACCGGTGATCGCCGAGAAGGGGATGTTGAGGATCGCAGGGACCTGATTGAAGCTCAGCCCCACCGAGAATTTCTCGTCGTCGACCTTCAGATCCCAGAAACGGTGCTGGAGGACGATCGTCATCTCGTCCGGGAAGCGCTCGATCAGCCGCTGCGGGATCTCGACGCCGGGCGCATGGGTCTTGAACGTGATGTAGAAATGGTGCGCGCCCGGCAGCGCCTGAGTCGCGGCGACCGAGCCCAGCACGCGCCCGACCACGGCGCGCAGCGCTTCCTGCACGATCTCGTCATAGGGAATCAGGCTATCGGGCACTTGACCGGTCATAGGCCTTGGGTAGCGCTTCACGCCACCGGGTCAAGCGTATGCTGCTTGTGCACAAGCAAGCCTATTTTGCGCACAGGCGAGCCGGCGCTATGGGGGGCGCCATGCGCACCGCCACGATCAGCCGCAAGACGAGCGAAACCTCGGTCGACGTCACCGTCAATCTCGACGGGACCGGCAGCTACACCGTCTCGACCGGGATCGGCTTCTTCGATCACATGCTCGAGCAATTGAGCCGGCATTCGCTGATCGACATGGAGGTGAAGACCGTCGGCGATCTGCATATCGACCAGCACCACACGGTCGAGGATACCGGGCTCGCGATCGGCGAAGCGATTGCGAAGGCGCTCGGCGACAAGAAGGGAATCCGCCGCTACGCCGACGCGCTCTCGCCGATGGACGAGACGCTGGCACGCGTCGCGATCGACATTTCGGGGCGCCCTTTCCTCGTCTGGAAGACCGAGTTCAGCCAGAAGCGGCTCGGCGAGATGGACACCGAGATGTTCGAGCACTGGTTCCACAGCTTCGCGCAGACCGCGGGCGTGACGCTGCACGTCGAGACGCTCTACGGCAGCAACAACCACCATATCGCCGAAGCCGCGTTCAAGGGCCTCGCCCGGGCGCTGCGCGAGGCGATCGAGATCGATCCGCGCAAGGCGGACGCGATCCCCAGCACCAAGGGGGTGCTCTGATGATCGTCGCGATCCTGACCTACAAGGCGCCGCTCGAGACGGTGGACCTGCACCGCCCGGCGCATATCGAATGGCTGCGCGAACGCTATGCCGACGGGACCATGCTCGCGTCAGGCCGGCAAACGCCGCCGACGGGCGGAGTGCTGCTCATGCGCGGCTCGCGCGCGGAGGCCGAGGCGCGCGTGGCGGAGGATCCTTTCGCCGTGCACGACGTCGCCGATTATGCCTTTTACGAGTTCGTGCCGGCGATGACCGCGCCCGGGCTGGAAGCGCTGGCAGGATGAGCATTGCGCTGATCGATTATGGCGCGGGCAATCTCCACTCGGTTCATAATGCCCTCAAAGCAGCAGGCGCCGAGGGCCTTGCGATCACCGCCGATCCCGACGCGGTAGCGAAGGCCGATCGCATCGTGCTGCCCGGCGTCGGCGCGTTCGCCGCCTGTGCGAGCGGATTGCGGTCGATCGACGGGATGGTCGAGGCGCTGGGGCAACGCGTGCTCGAGGAGGGCACGCCCTTTCTCGGGGTCTGTGTCGGCATGCAGCTGATGGCCGATACCGGCGAGGAGCTCGGCACGCATCGGGGCCTCGGCTGGATCTCCGGCACGGTACGGCAGTTGCCGCCCTCCCCCGGCGTCCGCGTGCCGCATATGGGCTGGAACGACGTGATTCCGGCGGTCGATCACCCGCTGATCGAGGCCGGCGAGGCTTATTTCCTGCACAGCTTCGCCTTCGAAGGCGATTCGGTGCTGGCGACCACCGACCATGGCGGCCCGGTTACCGCCGCGATCGGCCGCGACAATCTGGCCGGCGTCCAGTTCCACCCCGAAAAGAGCCAGCGCTACGGCATCGCGCTGCTGGAGAGGTTCCTCAAATGGAAACCGTAGTTTCTGGCCTGATCGTCTTCCCGGCCATCGACCTGAAGGGTGGGCAGGTCGTGCGCCTCGCCGAAGGCGATATGGCGCGCGCGACGGTCTATGGCGACGATCCCGCCGCACAGGCGGAGATCTTCGCGCAGGCCGGTGCCGAATGGCTCCATGTCGTCGACCTCGACGGCGCCTTTGCCGGCGAGTCGGTCAACGGCGCCGCGGTGGCGGGCATCCTCGGGCGCTTCGGCGGCAAGGTCCAACTGGGCGGCGGCATCCGCAACCGCGAGTCGGTCGAGCGCTGGCTCGATCTCGGGGTCGAACGCGTGGTGATCGGAACGGCCGCGCTCGAAAATCCCGATCTGGTCCGCGAGGCCGCGCGCGACAATCCGGGGCGGATCGTCGTCGCGGTCGATGCGCGCGACGGCATGGTCGCGACGCATGGCTGGGCCGATGTCTCCAACGTATCGGTCGTCGAGCTCGCGCGCCGTTTCGAAGACGCCGGCGTGGCGGCGCTGCTGTTCACCGATGTCGGCCGCGACGGACTGCTCAAGGGCTGCAATGTCGAGGCGACCGTCGCGCTGGCGCGCGCGGTGTCGATTCCGGTGATCGCGAGCGGCGGAGTGACCGATATCGGCGACATCCACGCGCTGCGCGGCCATGTGGACGACGGGATCGAAGGCGTGATCACCGGCCGCGCGCTGTACGACGGGCGGCTCGATCTGGCGCAGGCGATCGCGGTGGCCGGGGCATGAGAATCTTTCCCCAATTCCTCCCCGGAACGGGGAGGGGGACCGCCGCCGAAGGCGGTGGTGGAGGGGGCCCCGCTCTCCCCATGGATTTCAGCTCGCGGATGGCGGGCCCCCTCCACCATGCTTCGCATGGTCTCCCTCCCCGTTCCGGGGAGGAATTTCAGTGACCGTCCGTGCGCGCGTGATCCCGTGTCTCGACGTGGCGAACGGCCGCGTCGTCAAGGGCGTCAATTTCGTCGATCTCAAGGATGCCGGCGATCCGGTCGAGCAGGCGCGCGCCTATGATGCCGCGGGCGCCGACGAGCTCTGCTTTCTCGACATCACCGCCAGCCATGAGGCGCGCGGCACGATCCTAGACGTCGTCCGCCGCACCGCCGAGGTCTGCTTCATGCCGCTCACCGTCGGCGGCGGGGTGCGCAGCGTCGACGACGCGCGCGCGCTGCTGCTCGCAGGGGCCGACAAGGTCGCGGTCAATTCGGCAGCGGTGTCGCGGCCGGAGGTCGTCACCGAGATCGCCGAGCGGATGGGCAGCCAGTGCGTCGTCGCCTCGGTCGATGCACGCAAGGTCGGCGAGGGACGCTGGGAAGTCTTCACGCATGGCGGGCGCCGCGAGACCGGGATCGATGCGGTGGAACACGCGCTGCGGCTTGCCGCGCTCGGCGCGGGCGAGCTGCTCGTCACCTCGATGGATCGCGACGGCACGCGTGACGGCTACGACCTCGCGCTGATCCGGACGATCGCCGATCGGGTGACCGTGCCGGTGGTCGCGTCGGGGGGCGTCGGCAAGCTCGACGATCTCGTCGCGGGCATCCGCGACGGCCATGCCAGCGCGGTGCTGGCCGCCTCGATCTTCCATTTCGGCGAGGCGAGCATCGCCGATGCGCATGCCGCGCTCGCGGCGGCGGGGATCCCGGTGCGGAGCTAACCGGCGCTCCTCGTTTAACCCTTCCCCAATTCCCCCGCGCTACACCCGCCGCATGCTCCGCATCGCGCTCGCCCTGCTGATCGCCACGCCCGCGCTGGCCGCCGCGCCGCACAGCGGAGTCGCGGGCGCGCGCTCGATGCCCGAATTGTCCGATCTTGCGCTCTTCGCTTGCGCCGCCTTTGGCATCTGGTTCGTGCGTAGCCGGCTGCGTGCGCGTTTTCGCCGCAACACGCCCAAGGATTGACAGCCGCGCGCCGCTCCCGCAGCCGGAGCGGCATGGCAGATTCCCTCGACGCGCTCGAAGCCGTGATCCGCGATCGCCGCGCAGGCGATCCGGCAAGCTCCTATGTCGCCAAGCTGACCGCCAGGGGCCGCGCCAAGATCGCGCAGAAGCTGGGCGAGGAAGCCACCGAGACGGTGATCGCCGCGATCCAGGACGACAAGGCCGGAATCGTCAGCGAGGCCGCCGATCTGATCTTCCACCTTGCGGTGCTGCTCGCCGATGCGGGGCTCAGCCTCGACGACGTCCGCGCCGAGCTCGCCCGGCGCGAAGGCGTGTCGGGCATCGATGAAAAGGCCAGCCGCCATGCCGATTGACGCCACCCGGCCCTATGACGACCAGAACATCTTCGCGAAGATCCTGCGCGGCGAGATCCCTTCGAAGAAGGTATATGAGGACGCGCACGCGTTCGCCTTTCACGACATCAACCCGCAGGCGCCGCAGCACATCCTCGTGATCCCCAAGGGCCCTTATGTCTCGTGGGACGATTTCGCGGCCAAGGCCAGCGACGCCGAGATCGCAGGGTTCGTCCGTGCGGTGGGCCAGGTGGCGCGCGAGGCGGGGATGGTCGCGCCCGGCTATCGCCTGCTCGCCAATATCGGGCAGGACGCGCATCAGGAGGTGCCGCACCTTCATGTTCATATCTTCGCCGGCCGGCCGCTGGGACCCATGCTGGCGCGCTGAGCGTTCACTAAGGGATTGCGCACGCTGCTTTTGCGGCTAGGCTCGCGCCTTTCCAATTACGGGGCGGCGCGAACCGGCGTCGCGAAGGGGACCACTCAATGATATTCGGGCGCGTAAAACCACTCGACGCCATTCTCGCGACAGCCGAGAAAAAATCGCTTCATCGCTCGCTCGGCGCCTTCCAGTTGACGATGCTCGGCATCGGCGCGGTGATCGGCACCGGCATCTTCGTGCTCACCGCCGAGGCCGCGCAAAAGGCGGGCCCCGGCATGATGATCTCGTTCATCATCGCCGGCTTCGTCTGCGGCGTGGCCGCATTGTGCTACGCGGAAATGGCCTCGATGGTTCCGGTCTCGGGATCGGCCTATACCTATAGCTATGCCGTGATGGGCGAGCTCGTCGCCTGGATGGTCGGCTGGGCGCTGATCCTCGAATATGCGATCGCGGCGGGCGCGGTCTCGGTGGGCTGGTCCGGCTATTTCATCGGCTGGCTCAATACGAGCTTCAATCTATCCATACCGCTCACGCTGGTACGCGGCCCGTTCGACGGCGGTATCATCAACTTGCCCGCGATGCTGGTCGCCGCGCTCGTGACCGCGCTGCTGGTCAAGGGCACCAAGGAGTCGGCCACGGTCAACGCGGTGCTGGTCGGCGTGAAGATCATCGCGCTATCGATGTTCGTTCTGCTCACCATCCCGGTGATCCAGACCGGCCATTTCACGCCGTTCGCCCCGCTCGGTTTCGCCGGCATCTCGGGCGCAGCCGCCTCGATCTTCTTTGCCTATGTCGGCTTCGATGCGGTCTCGACCGCCGCCGAAGAGACCAAGAACCCGCAGCGCAACATGCCGATCGGCCTGATCGGCAGCCTTGGCATCTGCACCATCTTCTACCTGCTGGTCGCGGCGGGCGTGATCGGGACGGTGGGCGCGCAGCCGATGTTCGGCCCGGCGAACGAGACGCTGTCGCCGGGCACGCCGGAGCTCGCGCAGGCCTGCGCCGCGGTGAAGGACGCCACGGTCGTCTGCTCGAAGGAGGCGCTGGCCTGGACGCTTCGCGAGATCGGGTGGCCCTTCGTCGGCTGGCTCGTCGGTGCTGCCGCGATCATCGCGCTGCCGTCGGTCATCCTGATGATGATGTTCGGCCAGACCCGTATTTTCTTCGTGATGAGCCGCGACGGGCTGCTTCCGGAGTTCTTCTCCAAGGTACACCCGCGCTTCCACACACCGCACGTCATCACCATCCTCACCGGCATCTTCGTGACGCTGTTCGCGGCCTTTTTCCCGGTCGGGCTGCTCGCCGATGTTTCGAACTCGGGTACGCTGTTCGCGTTCGCGGCGGTGTCGATCGCGGTCCTCGTACTGCGCAAGACCGATCCCAGCCGCCATCGCCCGTTCCGCACGCCCTTGATCGCGCTGATCGCGCCGCTTTCGATCATCGGATGCGTCTATTTGTTCTACAGCCTCGATTCGAAGACCAAGCTGCTGTTCATCGGATGGGCAGCGGTCGGCCTGATCGTGTATTTCGCCTATAGCCGCCGGATGAGCCATGTCGGCCGCGGCGTGGTCGAAGTGCCCGAGCATGAAGCCTATGAGGAGCTCGAGCCGCCGGTTCCGGGCACCAACTGAGGCCCGCACGGCATACAACAAGGGGCCGGAGGAGCGATCCTCCGGCCCTTTTGCTTGCGCGCCATCCGGCGCCACGACGGATGTTACACAATATCATTCATCCCGCGGTCATCGCGACCGCGCAACTATTGTCCAACGGCCCGCCAGCGGCCGACAACCATAGGGGAGAGTCACATGTCGCGTTTCGCGTTGCTGCTCGGTTGTTCCGCCGTCCTGCTCACTTCCGCCGCGCCGCCGCCTGGGGCAACCTTGCCGGGCGCGGCGCAGGATCGCCGTTCCCCAGTGCGTTGCGTGCGCGGAGAGGCGACCGCGCTCCAGCGCGCACCGGGCGTTCGGCGCGGCGTCGTATCCGGTTATGCGCCGCCTCCGCCACCCATGCCCGCACCACCGGCCCCGCCACCGCCGGTGCTGAGCGCCCCGCCTCCGCCCGCGGAGCCCGTTGCCACCGCTGATGCTGCGAGGCAGCGTCACGCGGTCACCGCGCAGGACATAGGCCGCTTCCCGACGCCCTCAACGCCGCCGCCCTATGGCACTCCGGGCAACACCGAACGCTACGAGGGCAAGGAAGTCGCGGCGATCCAGCAAGTGCTGGCCAATCCGGTCTCGACCTTCTCGATCGACGTCGACACCGGCGCCTATGCCAATGTCCGCCGCTTCCTCACGCAGGGGCAGGACGTGCCGCCCGCGGCGGTGCGTACCGAGGAGATGATCAACTATTTCCGCTACGATTATCCGCGACCGGATTCGCGCGAGGCGCCGTTCAGCGTCACCACCGACGTGGCGAAGACCCCGTGGAACCCCGAGACGCGGCTGCTGCGCATCGGCCTGCGCGGCTATGACGTGACGGCGAAGGGACGCCCACCGGCCAATCTCGTCTTCCTCGTCGACGTCTCGGGATCGATGGAGAGCGAGGACAAGCTGCCTTTGGTCAAGCGCGCACTGACTATGCTCGCCGATCGGCTGACGTCGAAGGACCGCGTCTCGATCGTCGTCTATGCCGGTGCCGCGGGCGTGGTGCTCGAGCCGACGCACAGGAAGGAATATGTGAAGGCGGCGCTCGAATGCCTCGACGCGGGCGGATCGACCGCGGGCGGCGACGGCATCAAGCTCGCTTATTCGGTGGCGCGCGCCAATTATCTGAAGGACGGGATCAACCGCATCTTCCTCGCCACCGACGGCGACTTCAATGTCGGGATCAGCGACAACAAGGTGCTCGAGGAGCTGGTCAAGAAGAACCGCGACGACGGCATCACGCTGACCACGCTCGGCTTCGGCACGGGCAATTACAACGAAGCGATGATGGAGCGCATCGCCGATGTCGGCAACGGCAACTACGCCTATATCGACAGCGCGATGGAGGCGCAGAAGGTGCTCGACGACGAGCTCGGCGCGACGCTCTTCACCATCGCCAAGGACGTCAAGGTCCAGGTCGAGTTCAACCCGGCGCAGGTCAGCGAATATCGCCTGATCGGCTATGAGAACCGCGCGCTCGCCGAGGAGGATTTCGCCAACGACGCGGTCGATGCCGGCGACATCGGCGCGGGGCACCAGGTGACCGCGCTCTACGAGCTGGTTCCTGCCGGCGCGCGCGGCTGGATTCCCGAGCGGCGCTACGACGGCAACCGGCCCGAGGGAGCGCCTGCAAGCGGGGATGAGCTGGCTTATGTGAAGCTGCGCTACAAGCTGCCGGGGCAGGACAGCTCGAAGCTGATCGAGCGCGCGGTTCCCGCCGCACTCGTTCGCGACGCCGGACTGCCGCGCGGCGACATGGCGTTCGTCACGTCGGTCGCGGCGTTCGGCCAGCGGCTGCGCGGCGACAAATATCTGAACGGCTTCGGCTACGCCGACATCGCCGCGTTGGCGGGCAGCTCCGACAATTACTGGCGGAGCGAGTTCGCGAAGCTGGTGCGCCTCGCCGATTCCGGGCGCGGAACGCGGCCCGCAACCGACTGACCGCGCTGGACGATACCGAATCCGGCGCTATGCAGTTGGGAATGCACGTGACTGCATGGCGTCGGAGGCAGTGATATGAACGACACGGCTTGGCAAACCGGAGGGCCGATCATCGATGGGGGCCCGGTATGGCTGACGGCGTCCTTCGTGCTGATCGGCCTCGGCGTCCTTTTCGCGCTGTTCATTCTCGCCTGGGGTGCCCGGCTGGCCAGGCGGCGCCAGCAGGCCCGCGAGGAGCTCGATCAGCGCGGCGAGCTCGCGCACCGCGCGGCGCCAGAAGAACGCGTCGCGGCGCCTCTGCCGGCACCGGTCGCTCCGCCTGCCCCGCCGGTTGCCCCGTCTCCACCGCCGATCGCCGACGTTCCCGTAATGGCGCCGCCCGCCGAACCCGCCCCCGAAGCGGAGCCCGCGCCGTTGGCCGACGAGCCGATCGCCGCCGCTGCGCCGCTCGACGCCTCCCCGGCTTCGCTTGCGGTTTCGGAACCCGTGCACGCGCCGACCGAGGGCGATCCGCTTACCCGGATGAAGGGCGTCGGCCCCAAGCTCGCCGAGCGGCTCAACGCGTTGGGCGTCACCAGCTTCGCCCAGATCGCCGCGCTCTCGCCCGCCGAGGCCGAGGCACTCGATGCGCAGCTCGGCACGTTCCAGGGCCGCATGCAACGCGATCGCTGGATCGAACAGGCCGGCTTCCTCGCCCGCGGCGATCAGGCGGGCTATGAGGCCGTGTTCGGGAAGCTGTGATCGAGCAATCCTCCCTCGCGTAGCGGGGGAGGATTTTAGGGCTTAGGCCTCTTGCCGCACCAGCAGCTTGTCGATCTTGCGGCCGTCCATATCGACGATCTCGAAGCGCCAGCCCTGCTCGGTGAACACCTCGCCTTCCTCCGGGAGATGTTTGAGCACCGCGAGCGCGAGGCCGGCGACGGTGGCGTAATCGCGGTCCTCGGACAGATCGATTCCGAGCCGCTCGGCGAGCGCGTCGGCGGGCATCTGGCCCGAGACGAGCAAAGATCCGTCCTCGCGCACGACGAGGCTCGGCGTATCCCCCGGCTCGGCGTCCGAAGCGAAATCGCCGGCGATCGCGGCGAGCAGATTGGCCGGTGTCACGATACCTTCGAAATGGCCGTACTCGTCGTGCACCAGGCCCATCGGCACTTCGGCGCGGCGCAGCGCGCCGAGCGCGTCCATCGCGTCGACCTGATCGGGCAGCACCGGCGCGGGGCGCATCAGTCGCCGCAGCTCGAGCGGCTCGCCGCGGAACAGCGCCGCCGCGATATCGCGCGCCTGCACCACGCCGATCACCGCATCGACCGAACCCTCGGCCACGGGCAGCCGGGTGTGCGGCGTCGCGAGCAGTGCCTCGCGGATGCCGGCGGCATCCAGATCGACGTCGAGCCAATCGACGTCGGTGCGCGGCGTCATGACTTCCCGCACCGGCCGGTCGGCGAGGCGGACCACGCCCGAGATGATCGAACGCTCATGCTCCTCGATCACGCCCGATTTCGACGCTTCGGCGACGATCAGATGGAGTTCCTCGGCGGTGACGCGATTCTCGGATTCGCGATTGAGCCCGATCAGCCGGAAGATCACCGCGCTCGACTTGTCGAGCAGCCACACCACCGGCGCGGTCGCCTTGCTGAGCCAGAACATCGGGATCGCCATCGTCGCGGCGATCGGCTCGGGCGAGCGCAGCGCGAATTGCTTGGGCACCAACTCGCCCACGACGAGCGAGGCATAGGTGGTGAGCGCGATCACCAGTGCGATGCCGACCGTATGCGCGGTATCCGCCGGAAGCCCGAGCCCCTGCAAGCGCTGGGCGACGGGGGTGCCGAGGCTGGCGCCCGAATAGGCGCCGGCGACGATGCCGATCAGCGTGATGCCGATCTGCACGGTCGAGAGGAACTTCCCGGGATCGGCGGCGAGGCGGATCGCAGTCGCGGCGCCGCGATTGGTCCGCGCCATCGCCTCGAGCCGCGCCGTGCGCGCCGAGACGATCGCCAGCTCGGACATCGAGAAGAGGCCGTTCACGGCGATCAGCACGAGGATGATCGCGACGTCGATCCAGGGAAAAGGTGCAGGCATGATGCGCCCCCTCCATATCCGCACTGGGCCGCGCTTCACAACCGCCTGTTCGCAGGCAGCGGCCCCAGGGCGCGTCTCGCTAGCCTCGGCGCTCGCGGAAAAAGTCGCGGAGCAGCGCGGCCGCTTCGGCCTCGCCGATACCGGCATAGGTCTCGGGGCGGTGGTGGCAGGTCGGCTGGGCGAAGAAACGCGGGCCATGCTCGACTGCGCCGCCCTTGGGATCGCTGGCGCCGTAATAGAGCCGCGCGATGCGGGCATGGGCGATCGCGCCCGCGCACATCGCGCAAGGCTCGAGCGTCACCCACAGGTCGCAATCCTCGAGCCGGTCGCGGCCGAGGATCCGCGCGGCCTCGCGAATCGCCAGCATCTCGGCATGCGCGGTGGGATCGTGCAGCGTGCGCGGCGCATTGGCGGAGACGGCGATAACCTCGCCGTTCCGCACGATCGCCGCGCCCACGGGCACCTCGCCTTCGCTTGCGGCGACCCCGGCCGCGTCGAGTGCCGCGCGCATTGGTGGCGGAAGGGGAAACATGGCGAGCGGCTTAGCCGCTCGGGCCCACGCCGTCACCCGTCAGGCAGATGCGACCCGCGCCGGCGATTCGCGCTGGAGCACGGTCCACAGCGCAAAGGCGACGCCGGGGAGGAACGCCAGCACGGTGAGCCCGCACGCGATCAGGAAGTCGCGCCCCGGCCCACGCGCCAGATAGACGCCGAGCGGCGGCAGCAGCGCCGCCGCAACGATGCGTCCTGCGGACATTATTTCTTCGCCGCGGGCGTCGGCGAGGCCGGCGCCTGCTTCACTTCGATCGTCGGCAAGACCACGGTCGCGTTCTTCATCTCCACCGTCGGCACTTCGACGGTCTTGGCGGTGTTGCCGATGCCGACGCTGCCCGTCTCGGCGCTGTACTTGGGAAGCTGACCGCCTTCGCTCTGCAAGGTGACCGTCGGCAGGCTGGCGCCCTGTTGCTGGGTAACCCGCAACATCCCCGTCGCCATGGCCGCCACAGCGCCCAGCGCGATGATTCCGATCAGCACGAGGATTGCACGCATCGTCTTTGTCTCCCGGTCGAATCGTTTGCGTAATAACGCAGAAGCGGCCATGCGGGTTGCGTGATGCGGGCGAAGATCGGCGAATCGGTTGACGCCCCGTGCCATTCCCGCTATCGGCGCCACCTTTCCGGCGTACGCCCAGAACCAGGATTTTAAGCGATGTCGCGCATTTGCGAGCTGACCGGCAAGGGCCGGCAGGTGGGTCACAATGTTTCCCACGCCAACAACAAGACCAAGCGCACGTTCCTGCCCAACCTGCAGAACGTCACGCTGATCTCGGACTCGCTGGGCCGCAGCGTCCGCCTGCGCGTCTCGACGCATGGCCTGCGCTCGGTCGAGCACAATGGCGGCCTCGACAACTGGCTGCTCAAGACCAGCGACGACGATCTCTCGCTGCGCGCCCGTCGCCTGAAGCGCGAAGTGCGCAAGGCGTCGGCCGAGAAGACCGCGGCCTAACCAGCCTTTCGCGGATTTGGCGTCAGCCCGTTCCCTTCGCGGGGGGCGGGCTTTTCGCTTGTCCAGGCGCCGCGCCTGCCAGGTCCAGCCGGAATTTGAGCAGCAGCGACTGCTCCCAGAACTCGCCATTGTCGTCCGACGCGATCCACACGATCGTGTCCGCGCCTTCGCGCGTGACCGCCAGCGCCTCGAAATTGTCGTGCAGCAGCGGGCGTTCGAAGCTCGCGATCTCGCCGCAGCGGACGATTCCACCGGCCGGAACCCCGCGCACGTCGATCATACAGAGCTTCGCGGTGAACAGCCCCGGCAGCGACAGCCGGCGATTGAGCACCAGCAGCCTGCCATCGGGAAGCTCGGCAACGTCGGTCGGATCATAGCCCGCGGGGGGCACATAGGCGAAGGCCAGCGGCGCACGGGGGCTCTCGGTCGGATCGCCCGCAAAGCGCAGCACGACTCGCGCATCGCGCCTGCCCTCGGGGCGCGCGGTCTCGCTGAACACGATGAACTGCCCGTTCGCGAGCCGGACCATCGCCTCGGCGCCGCCCGCAATCGGCCAGTCGGCCATCGCGGCGGGCCGCACGTTGCGCTCGGTATGCGTGAGGCTCGCATCGTAGCGCCAGATCGCATTGCGGTTCTCGAAACCGACCCAGGCACGGCCGGTCCGCGGATCCCAGGTCAGCGATTCCGAATCGCGGTGGCGCTTGATCGCCCCGGTGCCTGGGCCGGGAAGATCGGCGAAGCGCACGTCATGGGGGTGAAGGTCGGGCCCCATGCGGAAATCGACGATATTGCCGCCGTCGCTGAGGAGCGTGAAGCGGTCACCCGCCACGCGCATCGCGGAAAAGCCGCCAAAAGCCGGATCGGGGCTCGTCAGCGCCAGCCCGCCCAGCCAGGTGAGTGCGCCCACCCGACGACGCGCGGGGTCGCCGGCGTCGAGTTGCACGGGGGCGGCGCGCATCTGTGGGCGCTCCCCCAGAACCGCGCGTGGTTCGCGCCCCGAAGACGTTATCGAGAGCAGCAGAAGCACGGAAAGCGGGAGGGCGAGACGCATTGCCCCGGTCATAGCGGCTCGCCGCGGGTGAGCCAGCCCCGGCGAAGATGAACCTCAGATAACCGGCGCGTTCAGGAAGCGCAAAGGCAGCGCCGCTATAGCAGGCGCCGTAGTTTGCGTATCGAAGTCCTCGTGTAGCGTATCTGAGGACCAGGGCCGGCTCCGAAAGGGGCCGGCCCGTTTCGTTTCAGTACATATGCTGCCCGCCGTTGATCGACAGCGTCGACCCGGTGACGAAGCCCGCTTCCTCCGAGCAGAGGAATGCAACGCCGCGGGCGATCTCGCTCGCCTGGCCGAGCCGGCCGACGGGAATCTTGGCGACGATCTTCTCGAGCACGTCCGCCGGCACCGCGGCGACCATGTCGGTGTCGATATAGCCCGGCGCGATCGCGTTGACCGTCACTCCGGCACGCGCGCCTTCCTGCGCCAGCGCCTTGGTGAAGCCGTGGATGCCCGATTTGGCGGCGGCGTAATTGACCTGGCCGTATTGGCCCGCCTGGCCGTTGATCGAGCCAATATTGACGATGCGGCCCCATTTGCGGCTGCGCATGCCCGGGAAGGTGGCGTGCGCCATGTTGAAGCAGCCGCCGAGATTGATGCGGATCACATCCTCCCACATCTCGCGGCTCATCTTGAGGATCGTGCCGTCGCGGGTGACGCCGGCATTGTTGACCACGACATCGACCGGCCCCAACTCGGCCTCGACCTGCGCGACGCCGGCGGCGCAGGCGTCGAAATCGCCGACATCCCATTTATACGCCTTGATGCCGGTCCGCTCGGTGAAGGCCTTGGCCTTCTCCTCGTTGCCGGCATAATTGGCGGCGACCGTCATGCCCGCGTCCTTGAGCGCGAGACTGATCGCCTCGCCGATACCGCGCGTTCCACCCGTCACGATCGCTACGCGTGCCATTTGTCGCCATCCTCTCCGTTGTCGTCACGTAAGGCTAGGGAGCGTCTGCCCAGCCCGCAAGTTCCCGCCACAATATCTTACGAAGCATCTCGATCCCGCCATCGCTCGCATTCAGGCAAGGCAGATAGGCGAAATGGGTGCCGCCAGCGGCGAGAAAGCCCTCGCGGCCACGGATCGCCAATTCCTCGAGCGTCTCGAGGCAATCAGCCGAAAAGCCCGGCGCGACGATCGCGACGCGGGTGATCCCCTTGGCGGGCAGCCCAGCGAGCACCGTATCGGTCGCCGGCTCGAGCCATTTGGCGCGGCCGAAACGCGACTGGAAGGTCACGGTCAGCTCGCGCCCGAGCGCTTCGCCGAGCAGCCGCGCGGTCTTCCGGCAATGACAATGATAGGGATCGCCGAGATGCAACGTCCGCTCGGGCATCCCGTGGAAGCTGGCGAGCACCGCCTGGGGTTCGAAATCGAGGCCGGCGAGCGACGTTTCGACCGAAGTCTTGAGCGCGGCGATATAGGCGGGGTCATCGTAGTAAGGCGGTAGCGTCCGCAGCGCCGGCTGCCAGCGCATCCGCGCGAGTTCGGCAAAGGCGACATCGTTGGCGGTCGCGGTCGTCGCGGCGCAATATTGCGGATAGAGCGGCGCCACGAGGATGCGTTGGCACCCCGCCGCCTTCAATGCGCGCAACCTTTCGCCGAGCGCGGGGCGCCCGTATCGCATCGCGTGATCGACAATGACGTCGGGCCCGAACGCGCCCTGCAGCGCCTCGGCCTGTGCCCGCGTGATCGCGGCGAGCGGCGAGCCGTCCTCGCGCCAGACCTGACGATAGGCATGCGCCGATTTGGCCGGCCGGGTGCGCAGGATGATCCCGTGCAGGATCGGCTTCCACACGAGCCGGGGGATCTCGACCACGCGCGGATCGGAGAGGAACTCGGCGAGATAGCGACGCACCGCGGCGGCATCGGGCGCGTCGGGCGTGCCGAGATTGACGAGCAGCACGCCCACCTTCGCAAGCGGGATCGCAGGGTGATCGGCTGGGGTCATTCGATATCCGAGAGCAGCGGCAGGCGGCGGAAGCGCACGCCGGTCGCGGCCTGCAGCGCGTTGGCGATCGCCGGCGCGACCGGCGGCACCGCGAGTTCGCTGACTCCGCCCGGCTCGAGATCGTTGCGGATCAGCTCGACGGTGATGTCAGGCGCATCGGCGAGCGTCGGAAGGCGAAGCTCGGAAATCTCGCGCACATCGGCGACGTTCTCAGTGAAGCCCGTCGCGCTGCCCACCGCGCCGGCGAGCCCGAAGATCAGCCCCCCCTCGATCTGCTGCATCACCAGATCGGGGTTCACCATCCGCCCGCAATCGACAGCGGCGACGAGCCGCTCGACCTTGACGCGGCGATCGCTGGTGAGCTGCGCCTCGGCGAGCACGGCGATGTGTGACCCGCGAAAGCTGTGGCAGGCGATGCCCTGCCCGCTTCCCGGCTGACCGCCCTGCCAACCGCCCAGTTGCGCCGCGGTCTGCAGGCAGCGCGCGAGCCGTGGTTGCTGGCCGAGCATCGCCATGCGGAACGAGAGCGCGTCCTGCGCGGCGACATGCGCGAGCTCGTCGAGGAAGCTCTCGGTGAAGAAGCAGGTGTAGCTATGCGCGCCCGAGCGCCAATAGCCGCTCGGGACGCCGATCTCGGCCGGGTGATGGTCGATCGCGAAATTGGGGATGGCATAGGGCGGGAGCGCGCCCGCCACCGCGCCCGGATCGCCACGGCCCAGCGCGCGGCCGGCCGCCGGGAGCATTGCACCGTGCAGCAGCCGCGCCGAAAGCTCGCGGCCGCTTTCGGGCGCGGCGATCTTGGCAAGCCAGCCGGTGAGCCGGTGCTGCGGATCGAGCCGCGCGGTCATCCGGCCGGCGGCGGCGGGCCGGAAGCGATCGCGCCGGAAATCCTCGCCGCGGGGCCAGGTGAGTTGCACCGGCCGCCCGATCCGCGTCGCAAGCAGCGCCACCTGCGCGGCGGCATCGGTTTCGAGCTTCGCACCGAACGAGCCGCCCGCCATGGTCGGATGGAGGATCACCGAATTCTCGTCCAGGCCTGCCGCGCGCGCTGCGGCAGCGCGCGCGAGGCCCGGCGCCTGGGTCGGCAACCACAGAGTCAATCGCCCGTCGCGATGCACCGCGGTCGCGGTCATCGGCTCGAGCGGCGCGTGGAGCGCGACCCCGACGCGATATTCGGCTGCGACTAGCTCGGCGCCGCGAAACTGGGCCGACAGGTCCCCCGCGGACGCCATGCGCCTGCCCGCGCCGCCGAACGCGGCGCTCAGCGCTTCCTCGATCGAGTCGCTGTTGACCACCGTCCCGGGCGTCCTGAAGCGCGGCCGCATCGCGTCGATCGCGCGATCAGCCGCCCACCAATTATTCGCCACGGCAGCAACCCAGTCGTCGGTGGTGACCACCGCCAGCATGCCCGGAATGCGATCGGCAGCGGCGCGGTCGACCCGCACGAGGCCGGTATCGCCGATCGGCCCTTGCCGGATCGAGGCATAGACCATGTCGGGCAAACGGATATCGGCGGCGAAATTGGCGCTGCCATCGACCTTGGAAGGCGCGTCGAGGCGCGGCAGCGGCTGGCCATGCAGCCGCGGCCCATCGCCGACGCGCAGTGGAACCTCATCGGGCAGCGACTGGTTGGCGGCGTCCTCGGCGAGCGCGCCGAAACCGAGTTTATTGCTTCCCTGATAGACGATGCCGTTGAAGCTGCCGCAATCCTGCCAGTTGGCGCCCCAGCGCCGCGCCGCCGCCTTTTGCAGCAGCACCCGCGCCGCGGCGCCGGCGTGACGGAGATCGCCTTCGAAATTGCGGATGGAGGTCGAGGCTCCGGTGAGCATCAGCTCGCTGCGCCGGACATAGCTGCGCCGGAGCGAAGCCGGCACCGGACCGAGCGCGGCCTCGAACAATTCCTCGGCGGCGAGCTGATTCGCATAGAGCGGATTGAGCGGCGCAGGCTCGACGCCCACCATCTTCCAGTCGGCGCCGAGCTCGTCGGCGACGATCTGGGGCATGGCAGTGTAGACGCCCTGCCCCTCCTCGCATTGCGGCACCGCGACGGTGACATGGCCGTCGCTGCCGATCTTGAGCCACGCGCCGAACAGCTGTTCGCCGGGCGCAGCGGTAAGGTTGGGAAGCCAGGTCCGCGGCCACGCGGTCCAGGCGACGATCAGCCCGATACCGGCGCCGCCGCCGATCAGCAGCGTCCGCCGATCGATCTGGGTGCGTGCGCCGTTTTTCACCGCCATCGCTCCGCTCTATCGTGCAGCCTCGCGCAGCGCCAGCCATTGCGGCCTTGGGTTTGCAACGCGGCTGTTCTATCGCGGGGTCACGAACGATTGCCGGGGAACGACAAGACCGTGCTGCTCCAATTGCTCGCCGCCGCCGGCGACCACCTTCACTTCGCTGATCTCGGACTCGATCCGGTGGCGATCAATCTCGGCTTCTTTCAGATCAAATGGTATTCGCTGGCCTATATCGCCGGCATCCTGATCGGCTGGTGGTATCTGCTCAAGCTGCTGGCCCAGCCAGGCGCGCCGATGGCACGGCGCCATGCCGACGATCTCGTCTTCTATGCGACGCTCGGCATCATCCTCGGCGGGCGGCTCGGCTATGTGTTGTTCTACGCGCCCGACATGATCGTCGAGAATCCCCTGCAGATCATCCGATTGTGGGATGGCGGCATGTCGTTCCATGGCGGGGTGATCGGCACCACGATCGGCATCATCCTGCTCGCGCGTCGGCACAAGCTCGATTGGCTGCGTATCCATGATTACGTCGCCTGCTGCGCGCCCTTCGGGCTGTTCTTCGGCCGCCTCGCCAATTTCGTGAACGGCGAGCTTTGGGGCAAGCCGACGGATCTCCCTTGGGCGATCGTCTTCCGCAACACCGTCCAGACCGGGCTCCCCGAGCCGGCCCGCCATCCGAGCCAGCTCTACGAGGCGGGGCTCGAGGGTATCCTGCTCTTCGTCGTGCTGTGGTTCTTCTTCTGGCGGACCGATTCGCGCTATCAGCCCGGCAAGCTCGTCGGCATCTTCGTGCTCGGCTATGGCCTGTGCCGCTTCTTCGTCGAGTTCTTCCGCGAGCCCGACGCCCAGCTGGTCTGGCTGGTCGACGCGACGGGGCTCCACATGGGGCAGTGGCTGTGCATTCCGATGATCATCGGTGGCGCCTGGCTGATCGCCACCGCAAAGCGCCGGCGCCAGCGGGTCGAACCGATCGCGGGATCGGAAAGCGTCGCCTGAGCTTGCGCGCGGGATGACGGAAAGGGCTGAAAGCGTTAGGGACGCGGCGTGACCGATCCCGCCAACCCCCTCGCCGCCACACCCGGGCAGCGCGGCGAGAACGCCGCCGAGCCGCTGCTCGCCGAGCGCCTCGCCCGCGCGATCACGCTCGCCGGTCCGATCCCGCTCTCGCAGTTCATGGGCGCCGCCAACGCGCATTATTACGGCACGCGTGATCCGCTGGGCGCGCGCGGCGATTTCACCACCGCGCCCGAGATCAGCCAGATGTTCGGCGAGCTGATCGGGCTATGGCTAGCCGATCTCTGGGATCGCGCGGGGCGGCCCGAAGTGCGCTACGTCGAGCTCGGGCCGGGGCGCGGCACGCTCGCCGCCGATGCGTTGCGGGCAATGGGCAAGGTGGGGCTCGCCCCCCCGGTCCATTTCGTCGAGAACAGTCCGACGCTGCGCGGCGCGCAGGCCGAACGCGTGCCGGACGCCGAATGGCATCTCGACCTGATGAGCGTCGAAGAGGATCGTCCGCTGCTGATCGTCGCCAATGAGTTCTTCGATGCGTTGCCGATCCGCCAGCTGGTCGCGACCGGCGAAGGCTGGCGCGAGCGGCTGGTCGCCTGTCAGGACACGTTGTTCCTGCCGATCGCCGGCGATCGCGGCTTCGACATGATCATCCCGCAGCATCTGCTCGATGCGGCGCCGGGGTCGATCCTCGAGACCTCGCCCGCGAGCGTCGCAGTAGTGCGTGGGCTCGCCGGGCGGCTGCTCGCACAGGGCGGCGCGGCGCTGATCATCGATTATGGCTATGAAGGTCCGGCGATCGGCGACACGCTCCAGGCCGTACGCGGGCACGCCTTCGCCAATCCGTTCGAGGATCCGGGCGAAGCCGATCTCACCGTGCATGTCGATTTCGCTACGCTCAGGGAAGCCGCCGAGGCGGAGGGGTTGACCGTGCACGGGCCGGTGACGCAGGGCGCGTTCCTCAAGGCGCTCGGCATCGACGCTCGCACCGAGGCGCTGGCCAAGGCTGCGCCCGAGCGCGCCGAAGCGCTGGCCGGCGACCGCGACCGGCTGGTGGATCCCGAGCAGATGGGCGTGCTGTTCAAGGTGATCGCCTTGACGGCGCCCGGCTGGCCGGTCCCTGCGGGGTTTGCATAATGCGCTACAGAGACGCCACGCCCGCCGACCTCCCTGCGATCGACGCGCTTTTCCGCGAGAGCTTCGTCGCCACCTTCGGGCATCTCTACAGTCCCGAAAATCTCGCGATCTTCCTCGCCAAATTCACCCCGGCGGCGTGGGCGGAGGAACTCGCCACCCCCGGTCTCGCCCTCCGCCTCGCCGAAGACGACGCGGGACTGACGGGCTATTGCAAGCTCGGCCCGGTCACCCTTCCCGTCGTGCCGGGTCCCGCGCCGATCGAGCTGCGCCAGCTCTATCTGCGCGAGCGCGGCAAGGGCACCGGCGCGGCGCAGGCACTGATGGATTGGGCGCTCGATACGGCGCGCGGCCACGGCGCCGCGACGCTGTGGCTGTCGGTCTATATCGACAACCACCGCGCCAAGCGCTTCTACGAGCGCTACGGCTTCGTCGACCGCGGCCGCTACGCCTTCCTGGTCGGCGAACATGAGGACGAAGACCGATTGATGAGCCTCGATCTGTGAGCGACGTCGAAGTCATCCGCGCCCGCGCGCTCGGCGGCGTGACGCACGGCTTTCTCGGGCGCCGCGGCGGCGTCTCGACCGGTATCGTTGCCGGACTCAATGTCGGCACCGGCTCGGCCGACGATCCCGCGCTGATCGCCGAGAACCGCCGCCGCGCGGCCGAGGCGGTGCTCCCGGGCGCGCGACTGGTCACACTCTATCAGGTCCATTCGCCCGACGCCGTGGCGGTGATCGAGCCCTTCGACGAGCGGCTGCGCCCGCATGCCGACGCGTTGGTGACCGACCGCCCCGGGCTGGCGCTCGGTATCCTCACCGCCGACTGCGCGCCCGTGCTGCTCGCCGATCGCGAGGCAGGGGTTGTCGGCGCGGCGCATGCCGGATGGAAGGGCGCGATCGGCGGCGTCACCGATTCGACGATCGCGCTGATGGAGACCTTGGGTGCGAAGCGCGAACGCATCGCCGCCGCGGTCGGCCCGTGCATCGCCCGCGCCAGCTACGAGGTCGACGAGAATTTCTTCCGCCGATTCGTCGAGACCGATCCCGCCAATGAGCGTTTCTTCGCCGATGGCAAACCGGGGCACCACCAGTTCGATCTCGAGGCCTATGTCGCGCATCGGCTCGCGGCCGCGGGTATCCGCACGGTCGAGACGCTCGGTCTCGACACTTATTCGAACGAGAACCGCTTCTACAGCTTCCGCCGCGCCACGCATCGCGGCGAGCCCGATTACGGCCGCCAGATCAGCATCATCGGGCTCTGATCACTTGCCTTCGGGATCGGTCCGGCCCGCGAGCACATCGCTGGTCCGGTAATAGGTGATCGGATTGCCGCCGTCGGGCTCCGCGGCTTCCGCCTCCTGCAGCATCCGTCCCACCAGTCGGCAAGTCACCGCCGCGCGCATGTTGTTCACCGTCACGACGCCGCAGTCGCTGGTCTTGACGACCGCGAAGCGCGGATAGCCCTTTTCGTTCGAGAGCCGGGCCAGTTCGCCCAGCGCCAGTCGGAACATCGCCACGGGATCCCCGTTCCGGTCATCTACCGCCGAGGCCCGGATCATGTTGCCCTTGCGATACTTGCCGTGGACCTCCGGCCATTGGTTGCCCAGCAGCAGCCGCGCGAGCTGTGCATTCGCCGGCTGCACGCCCGCCACCGACATCATCCCCGCCGCCGCGAACAGCAGCCCCCATTGCGCCCCCCGCATCCGCATCCCCCTTTTTTACCCGCCACGGCGCGGATTGTGCCGGGAAGCGGGTGCAAGCCGCCGCGCGACTGGTTACAGATGCAACCAATCGCCCGGAGATTCGGGCGCATAATAACCATTCGCGGAGAGTATTGCATGACCGACGAAACCGAAGCCGAGCTGACCGGCGCAGCCCCGCGGCGTCGCCCCAAGCCGAGCGTCGACAAGGTCGGCGGGCGCAAGCTCAAGCCCGCGACGATGATGATGGGCCATGGCTATGATCCGATGCTCTCCGAGGGCTCGCTCAAGCCGCCGATCTTCCTGACCTCGACCTTCGTCTTCCCCAACGCCGCGGCGGGCAAGCGCCATTTCGAAGGCGTCACCGGCAAGCGCCCGGGCGGTGCCGAGGGGCTTGTCTATTCGCGCTTCAACGGGCCCAATCAGGAGATTCTCGAGGATCGGCTGTCGGTTTGGGAAGAGGCCGAGGACGCGCTCGCTTTCTCCTCGGGCATGTCGGCGATCGCGACATTGTTCCTGTCGATGGTCAAGCCGGGGGACACGATCGTCCATTCGGGCCCGCTCTATGCAGCGACCGAGACGCTGATCGCGCGCATCCTCGGCCGCTTCGGGGTGCACTGGCTCGACTTCCCGGCGGGCGCGACCCGGGCGGAGATCGACGCGGTGCTGAGCAAGGCCGCGACCGGCAACGTCGCTTTGATCTATCTCGAAAGCCCCGCCAACCCGACCAACGCGCTGGTCGACGTCGAGGCCGTCGCCGCCAGCCGTGACGCGATCTTCAAGGGCGCCAACAAGCCGCCGATCGCGATCGACAACACTTTCCTCGGACCGCTCTGGGCCAAGCCGCTCCAGCAGGGGGCGGACATCGTCGTCTATAGTCTCACCAAATATGCGGGGGGCCATTCGGACCTCGTCGCCGGCGGCGTGCTGGGCACGAAGGAGCACATCAACACGATCCGGCTGATGCGCAACACGATCGGCACGATCTGCGATCCCAACACCGCGTGGATGCTGCTGCGCAGCCTCGAGACGCTCGAGCTGCGCATGAGCCGCGCCGGCGAGAATGCCGCCAAGGTCTGCGAATTCCTGCGCCAGCACCCCAAGGTCGAGCATGTCGGCTATCTCGGCTTCCTCGAAGAGGGCAGCCGGCAGGCCGATATCTATCAGCGTCACTGCACCGGCGCCGGCTCGACCTTCTCGCTCTATCTGAAGGGCGGCGAGAAGGAGGCGTTCGCGTTTCTCGATGCGCTCAAGATCGCCAAGCTCGCGGTGAGCCTGGGCGGCACCGAGACGCTCGCCAGCCATCCGGCGGGGATGACGCACCTCTCGGTGCCCGAGGCGCGCAAACAGGCGCTCGGGATCACCGACAATCTGGTGCGGATCTCGATCGGGGTCGAGGATGCCGACGACCTGATCGCCGATTTCGAGGAAGCGTTGCAGGCGGTCTAGTCGGCGTGCTTTGCGCTCCCGCGAAAGCAGGAGCACGTTGCTAGTTTCGCAGGGTGAGGTCGCGGATGCGGTCGGTCGCAGGGGGCGTGACCGGCCCCCGGGCGAACCAGGCTTCGAGCGCGTCGATATCCTGCACGTCGGTGAGCGCGCCGGTACCGGCGGTCAGCGCCGTGAAGCCGTCCCCGCCATTGGCGAGAAAATTGCTGACCACGACGCGATAAACCTGATCGTCGACGATCGGCGCGCCATCGAGCTTCGGATCGATCACGCGCTGCCCGAGCGGCCGGCCGAGATCATAGCCATAGGTGAAGCCGCGCGAGACGAGCAGCTTGTTGCGCCCGCCGGCCTTGTTCTCGTCGAACTGCTGCTCGAGCACCGCGCGCAGCTGCCTGCCGGTCAGCTGCTTGATGACGAGCGTATTGGCGAAGGGCTGCACTGCATAGATATTGCCGAAGGTGATCGTGCCGTCGGCTGCCGGCGTGAGCGAGGCGCGGACGCCGCCTGCGTTCATCAGGCTGATCTGCGCGCCTGCCGACGCGGTCGCCGCGAGCTGGGCGTCGGCGATCAGATTGCCCAGCGCCTGCTCGACCATATTGTCCTCCGAGCGCAGCGCCGGCGCGGTCAGCCGGCCGATCGGGCGCTCCGAATAGGCCTTGGCCGCCGCCGAATAGCGCGAGACCAGCGCCGCCACGCGGGGCTCGGGGGTGAAGCGCGGGAAATCATCGCTGGTTTCGGCTGGTTTCGCGCCGGTGATCGCCTCGCCCTGGACGAGGATATTGTTCGCCCGCTTCGCGACGACACGGCCCGCGACAGGATCGATGTCGAGCCTGATGTCGGTCAGCAGCGTGCCGCCATAGCCGGCGCTCGTCAGCAGCAGCGGGCGCGTAGAGTCGATGCTGCCATAATCGCAAACATAGGCCTGGTGCGTGTGCCCGGAGACGACGAGGTCCACTCGCGGATCGAGCCGCTGGAGGATCGGGAAGATGTCGCCGCTGAGCCCGTCGCAGCTGTTGGCGTTGAAGGCGAGCTTCGTATTGGCGCCCTGGTGAATCAGCACGACGATCGCATCGGCGCCTTCCGCCTTGAGCTTCGGCACCAGCGCGTTGACCGTGTCGGCCTCGTCCTCGAACTTCAGCCCCTGAACCCCGCTGGCCATCACCAGCGTCGGCGTCTCCCTGAGCGTCATCCCGATGAACGCGATGCGCACCTGCCGCGCGCCCGTGCCGAAGCTGCGGATGCCGTAGCTCGGGAAGAGCGTGCCCCCGGCATCGCGCGCGACATTGGCGGCGAGATATTTGAACGAGGCGCCCTCAAACGGCTCGACCGCGCAGGGCTTGCGCGTGGTGAGCTTCTCGCAGCCGCCCGCCTGAAGGCGAAGCAACTCCTTCTGCCCGCGATCGAATTCGTGGTTGCCGACCGCGTTGAAGTCGACACCGATCAGGTTCATCGCATGGATCGTCGGCTCGTCGAGGAACATCGAAGAGACCAGCGGGCTGGCGCTGATCATATCGCCAGCCGAAACCGTGGCACTGTTCGCATGCCCCTCGCGCAGCTTCGCCACCGCGGCGGCGAAATAGGCTGCACCGCCCGCGGCGATGCGGCGCTTCGCCTCCCCCTCGCCGGGAATGTCGACCGCGAGCTTGCCGGGTTCGAGATTGCCGTGGAAATCATTGAACGCGATGATCTGGACCGAGACCGGCGCCGCTTCCGGCGCGATACCCGGCGGAACGACACGCCCCGCGCATCCGGCGAGCGCAATCGCTCCCAGCATTCCGATCACGAACCGCATTGCCCCACCTCCCTACGCCACGCCCGTGGCGCCGGGATGTTACCGCGTAATTTCCGGGTCCGTCAGCCCCAGAGTCGGGCGCGATAGGCCTCGAAGCAGCGCGCGCCGCACTTCAGCCGAATCAGCGCGCCCTCGGCCATGGCCGTCGCGCGGCGCGGATCCTCTTCGACCGCGGGGCGGATCGCCTCGCGATTCCAGTCCTCGCTGTGCTTGATGTCGAGCACGGCATGGAGCGTGAAATAACGCGCCTCCTTCGGACTGAGCCCGACACGCTTGAGCCCTTCGGCGACCAGCGCCGCACGGCCGGGGGCGGTCAGCTCGATCACACCGAGCGCACCGACCGAATGCCAGGCATGGCGCCGGTTGGTCGCCATCGCGGTCATCGCATTGGCGAGGCACAGGCTTTCCCAGACCGTGTTCTCGATCACCGGATCGACCCGCAGCGTCTCGACCAGCGCGTCGAGCATCGGCCCGTGCATGCCCTTGGCGGTGCCATGGCCCATCTCGTCCCAATAGTTGCGGGCGAGCTCCAGCTTGGGGCGGATGGGCAGTTTGACCTGCGTCATCGCGACGAGATCATCGAACCCCGCCTCGCCCGCTGCCTCCTGCTCGAAGAACCAGCGCAGCTCGTCGCGATTCGCGGTTTCGGCGAGCCACGGGAACAGCGGATCGCCCTGCCCTGGACCGACCTGCTTCAGCCCCTCGAACCACGCGATGAAGCCCTCGACATCGGTCGGTGCAGCGGCCGCCTCGTCGGCAACCTCGGCGCGCAATTCGTCGAGGAATCCCGCCTCTAGCCGCCGCATACGCATGTCGCGGTCAAAGATGCGGCGCGAGTCCTCGCCGGGGAAACCAGGTTCGAGCCGTTCCCGGTTCCAGTGTGCCAGTCCGCGTTGAAAGCTATCCGTAAGAAATTGCGAGCCCGCATCCTGTGCGAAGCTTCGTAGACGCGTTGCCATGTTGTTGCGTTCTCCTGCCGACGTTTTAACCGGCCGGGCTGCGCGAAAGTTCCCCGCCACGGCCCAACGGCCCACGACAAGCCTTTGATCTTTAACCCAAATCAATCGCAGGTTCGCCGCACGCGATGGTGAGCCACGTTCGCCCCTTCCCCTGCCCCAATTGTCTGTGTTAGCGCTAACTTGAATGGACGCCGGAACAACCGGCCATCGATCGAGGAGAGCGACGTGACGGGCAAAATCGGGCGCCGGCTGCTGGGCGCGTGTCTTTTGGCGAGCGTCGCCGCATTGCCCGCCACCGCCGCCGCGCAGACCGATCTCCGCCTCAACGACGCCGGCTATTTCGAAGCGCGCGGAGCCAATGTCCTTGTCTTCTCCAACTGGTATGATGGCCTCTTCGCCGACGCCAAGATCAGCGGCGTCGAGATCATCCAGCAGGGCGAACGCACCGCCACCAATGGCGATGTCCGCCTCTCCGCGACGCCGGGGCAATGGGATCCGATTGGACGCATGGTGAAGCGCGACGTCGATGCGAAGACCGGCGCGATCGAGGCCCTGCTCGAATATCCCGATTACCAGTTCCAGTACCGCATTCGTGCCGAGCGCAAGGCAGACGGCGTGCACATCGCAGTCATCCTCGACCAGCCGCTTCCCGCCACGCTCGCCGGCAAGGCGGGATTCAACCTCGAATTCCTGCCCTCGGCCTATTTCCACAAGAGCTTTCTGGCCGACGGCAAGCCCGGCGCATTCCCGGTCTATCCAGCCGGCGACATGGTCGCGGGCGGCGCACGCAACGCCGCGAGCGGGCGCGATTACGGCCCCGGTGCCGAGCCGCTGCCAATGGCTTCGGGCAAGACGCTCGTCCTCGCGCCCGAGGATCCGGCGCGCCGCGTCACGCTTCGCGCGACGTCGGGCGATCTCCAGCTCTTCGACGGGCGCAATCAGGCGCAGAATGGCTGGTTCGTGGTGCGCAGCCTGCTGCCCTCGGGCCGGACCGGCCGTGTCGTCGAATGGACCGTCGCGCCCAACAGCGTGCCGGGCTGGCTGCGCGATCCGGTGATCGGCCATTCGCAGCTCGGCTATACGCCTGCGCAATCCAAGGTCGCGGTGATCGAGCTCGACGCCAATGCGAAGCCTGCCGGCCCGGCGCGGCTGCTGCGCATCGACGAGACCGGCAAGACCGCGGTTGCGCTGTCCGCGGCGCCCAAGGCATGGGGCAAATATCTCCGCTACAATTATGCCAGCTTCGACTTTAGCAGCGTGCGCCAGCCGGGCGTCTATCAGCTCGAATATGGCGGCACGCGCACCCATAGCTTCCGCATCGCCGACAATGTCTATGCCGATGCGTGGCATCCGAGTCTCGACGTCTATCTGCCGGTCCAGATGGACCATATGCTGGTCAACGAGGCCTATCGCGTGTGGCATGGCGACAGCCATCGCGACGATGCGCGGCAAGCGCCGGTCAACCACGAGCATATCGATCTCTATCGGCAGGGGGCGACCACCGACACCAGGTTCAAGCCGGGCGAGCATATTCCGGGCCTCGATGTCGGCGGCTGGCTCGACGCCGGCGATTTCGACATCCGCACCCAGACGCAATATGCCGTGGTCCGCACGCTGGTCGGCATCTGGGAGGAGCATAAGCCCGCGCGCGACCAAACCCTCGTTGATCAGGATCTGCGCCGCGTCGAGATGCACGTGCCCGACGGCAAGCCCGATCTGCTCCAGCAGATCGAGCATGGCGTGCGCTATCTAGCCTCGATGTACGATGCGGTCGGCTATGCCGTGCACGGCGTGGTCGAGCCCGACGTTGCACAATATACGCATCTGGGCGACGCCGCCTCGAAGACCGACGGGCTACTCTACGATCCCGAGCTCAAATTCGGCGCGCGCAGGGGCAATCGCAGCGGCACGCCCGACGATCGCTGGGTATTCACCAGCAAGTCGAGCGCGCTCAACTACGGCTCGGCGACCGCGCTCGCGGCGTCGAGCCGGGCGCTGCGCGGCTATGACGACGCACTGGCGGACAAGGCGCTCAAGCTCGCGCGCGACGTCTGGGCGGAAGAGCATAGCCACGCGCCCAACAGCTTCAGCCATGGCAACACCACCGGCGGCTGGCTGCCGGGCGAGGAGTTCGCCGCCGCGGTCGAGCTGCTCGCGACGACCAGGGATCCGCAATATGCCGCGCGGGTGAGTACGCTGTGGCCCGAGATCGCGCCGCGCTTTCCGCAATATGCCCAGACCGCGCTGCAGGCGCTGCCGTTCATGGACGGCGACTACCGCGCCAGGGTCGAGGCCGAAGTGCGCAAGCTCAAGGCGAACGCAACCCCGTTCACCGGCGCCAATCCGTACGGCGTGCCGATCACCACCGGCGGCTGGGCGGGCAATGGCGCGGTGATCCAGTCGGGGCTCACCGACTATGCAATCCATAAGGCGTTCCCGGCGCTGAGCGATGGGCAAGGCGTGTTCCGCGCGCTCGACTATCTCCACGGCACGCATCCGGGTTCGGACATCTCGTTCGTGTCGGGGGTGGGCACGCGCTCGAAGGAAGTCGCTTATGGCAACAACCGCGCCGACTTCTCGTTCATCGCCGGCGGCGTCGTCCCCGGCGCGCTGATCCTCAAGCCCGATTTCCCCGAGAATAGCGAGAACTGGCCGTTCTTCTGGGGCGAGAACGAATATGTCGTGAACATGAGCCCGAGCTATATCGCGCTGGTGCAGGCGGCGATCGATCTGTCGGGTAAGCGCTGAAATCCTCTCCCGGGGGCAGAGGGGAACCAGCGAAGCTGGTGCCTTTGGAGCAACTACGCCTCCACCGCTTCGCGGTCACCCTCCCCCTCCGGGGAGAAGCGCGGCCTATGCGGCAGATAGTTGCGGAAGCGGTTGGACGCAGCGCGTTCCCATGCTTTAACCCGCGCCCATGCCCAGTCGCTTCCGCCGCGCGCTTGCCGCGCTCGCCGCCCTTTCGCTCACCACCGGCCCCGTTCTCGCCCAGACCGCGTACGACAGCGTCGACCCGTTCATCGGCACCGGCGGCGAGGGCCATACCTTCCCCGGCGCCGTCGCGCCGTTCGGGATGGTGCAGCTGAGCCCGGACACCGACACGGGCTGCAAGATCCGCGAATGCTATGGCCATGCCGCGGGCTATCGTCACGACGATCCGACGATCCAGGGCTTCTCGCACACCCATTTCTCGGGCGCGGGCCATTCGGACCTCGGCGACTTCCTCGTCATGCCCGCGGCCGGCGAGAGCGTGCCGCTCGAACCCGGCGACCCCAAGCAGCCCGGCTCGGGCTATCGTTCGCGCTTCAGCCATGACAGCGAGACCGCGCAGCCGGGCTATTACGGCGTCACGCTCGCCGATTCGGGAATCCGCGCCGAGCTGACCGCGGGCACGCGCGTCGGCGTGCATCGTTACGCCTTCCCCGCGGACGCACCGGCGCACCTGATCCTCGACCTGCGCTCGAGCCTCTACAATTATCCCGGCAAGACCTTGTGGTCGTCGATCCGCATCCGCCCCGACGGCACGATCACCGGCATGCGCGAGACGCGCGGCTGGGCGCCGGCGCGCAAGCTCTATTTCGCGATGCGGCCCTCGGCGCCGCTGACCGGCCACAGCTTCCTCAACCGCGAGGAGAAGGTCGAGTATCGCGGCTTCCAGGGTCCGAGCCGCGGCCGCGACGATGCCGACCAGCTCGAGGGTCGCGCGCTCGTCGCCCGGTTCGACTTCGGCAAGCTCGATCGGCCGCTCGAACTCAAGGTCGCGATCTCGGCGGTCGACGAGGACGGCGCGATCGCCAATCTCGACAGCACGCGCGGCAATTTCGACGCGATCCGCGCCGGCACGCGCGCCGCATGGGAAAAGGCGCTCGGTGCGGTCGAGATCGAGGCGCCCGCGCCCACCAAGACGATGGTCACGACTGCGCTCTATCATGCGCTGATGGCGCCGAGCGTCTTCTCCGACGCCGACGGGCGCTATCGCGGCCCCGACGATCAGGTCCACAAGGCCGAGGGCTTCACCTTCCACTCGACCTTCTCGCTCTGGGATACCTTCCGCGCCGAGCATCCCTTGCTGCTCCTCGTCCAGCCCGAGCAGCGCAACGCCGACTTCGTCCAGTCGCTGATCGCCAGCCAGCAGGCGAGCCCGTTCGGCATCCTGCCGGTCTGGCAATTCCACGGCCGCGAGACGTGGACGATGATCGGCTATCACGCGGTCCCGGTGATCGCCGACGCCTGGCTCAAGGGCGTACGCGGCTTCGACGCCAACGCCGCGCTCGACGCGATGGTGAAGAGCGCGAGCTACGGCCCCTATGGCGGGCTCGATCAGTATATGAAGCTTGGTTACGTGCCGATCGACAAGGAACCCGAAGCGGCATCCAAGACCGTCGAATACGCCTTTGACGACTGGACGATCGCCCGCATGGCGCGCGCGCTCGGCAAGGACGATGTCGCCGCGACTTTCGAGAAGCGCGCCGGCAACTGGCGCAACAGCTTCGACGCGAAGACCGGTTTCCTCCGCGCGCGCAAGGCAGACGGCAGCTATCGCGAGCCGTTCGATCCCACCGCGATCAACTACGGCTCGGACTACACCGAAGGAAATGCGTGGCAGTACAGCTGGTTCGTGCCGCACGACCAGGCGGCAATGTTCGCGCTGCTCGGCGGCGACAAGGCAGCGGTGAAGAAGCTCGACGCGATGTTCGACTTCGACAATTCGAAGCTCGACTACAGCCATGCCGAGGACATTGCCGGGCTGATCGGCCAGTACATCCATGGCAACGAGCCGAGCCACCACGTCGCCTATCTCTACAATTTCGCCGGCCAGCCCTGGCGCACGCAGGAGCGGCTCAAGCAGATCGTCGAGAGTCAGTACAAGACCGGCCCCGAGGGCCTGTCGGGCAATGACGATCTCGGCCAGATGTCGTCGTGGCTCGTCTTCACTGCGCTGGGCTTCTACCCGGTCGCGCCGGGATCGAACCAATATGTCCTCGGCCGTCCCTTCGTCGAGCGCGCCGCGCTCACCCTGCCCAACGGCAAGAGCTTCACCGTTGTTACGGACGGGCTGTCCGCCACCAATGGCTATGTCGGCAAGGTCAGCCTCAACGGCAAACCGCTGAATCGCAGCTACATCACCCACGACGAGGTCTCCGCCGGCGGCGAGCTGCGCTTCACGATGCAGGCGAAACCGAACAAGCGTTGGGCGACCGGCCACGCGGCGCGGCCCTTCTCGACGAGCGCAGGGCGCTAGGGGGGCAATCGTCGGCGGGCCTTGGCCGGTCCGTCGAAAGACAGATCGTTCATTTTTCGCGTGCAAGCTGCGGCTATGGGACGCTTTCCGATTCATCTCCTTGCCGTCCCGCTCATGGCACTGAGCGGTTCTGCGACCCTGCTTGCGGGTTGCCAAAGCTCCGGTGAGCGCGTGATTGCGCGGGCGAACCGCGAGGATACATGCGGCGCCAGGCAGTTGCGTGCCTTCGTAGGGCGCACGGCCGATCAAACCACGCGCGACCGCATCGAGGGAAGCGTGTCGAACAGGCGCCGGGTCAGATGGATTGTCCCCGGGGAAGACATACTGGCAGACCTCAACACCGGCCGGATAAATGTCGTTCTGGACGACACGGGCAAGATCAGGGATGTGAGCTGCTATTGAGTTTGTGGACGTCCGCCGAATGGCGCGTTGGCGGACAGCAGGCTTGCCCGGCGGACCGCCATCTTCTTGTCGACAGGGGCCGCAGACACGGCCCATTGGCAACGTAGGAGTCGGCCTGTTTCGCTCGCGGCGGGAAGAATCGCTCACCCGCTCGGAACTCGCACCGCCCTTGCGTAGCACTATTGCGAGATCGGCACGGCTCCGCGAAACGAGTCAATCAGGCTGACGGTCGTTCAGCCGTCGCCGACGCGCTCGATATCGGCGCCGACGCCCTGAAGCTTCTCCTCGAGCCGCTCATAACCGCGGTCGAGGTGATAGACCCGGCTCACCTGCGTCTCGCCCTCGGCGACGAGGCCGGCAAGGATCAGGCTCATCGACGCGCGCAGGTCGGTCGCCATCACTTGCGCGCCGACCAGTTTGGTCGGGCCATGCACCACCGCGGTGCGTCCGCGCACGTCGATATGTGCGCCCATCCGCGCCAGCTCGGGCACGTGCATGTAGCGGTTCTCGAAGATCGTCTCGGTGAACACGCTGGCACCTTCGGCGACCAGCTGCATCGCCATGAATTGCGCCTGCATGTCGGTCGCGAAGCCCGGGAACGGCGCAGTCGACAGCGTCAGCGGCTTGAGCGCGCCCTCTGCCGCGATGCGGATACCGCTCTTCTTTTCCTCGACCGTCACACCGGCCTGGGTCAGCGCATCGAGAGTCGCGCGCATATCGCTCGCCGCGGCGCCGACCAGCTCGACATCGCCGCCGGTGATCGCCGCGGCGCAGGCATAGCTGCCCGCCTCGATCCGGTCGGGCATCACGGCGTAGGTCGCGCCGTGCAGGCGATCGACGCCTTCGATCTCCAGCTGCTCGGTGCCGATGCCGCTGATATGCGCGCCCATCGCGACGAGCAGGTTGCAGAGGTCGACGATCTCGGGCTCGCGCGCCGCGTTGTCGAGCACGGTCGTGCCCTTGCCCGTCACCGCCGCCATCAACGCATTCTCGGTCGCTCCGACCGACACCACCGGGAAGCTGAAGCGCCCGCCCTTGAGGCGCCCGCCCGGCGCGCTCGCCTTCACATAGCCCGCGGCGACTTCGATCTCGGCGCCCATCGCCTGCAATGCCTTCAGGTGCAGATCGATCGGGCGGTTGCCGATCGCGCAGCCGCCGGGCAGCGACACCGTCGCCTCGCCGGCGCGGCCGAGCAGCGGACCGAGCACGAGGATCGAGGCGCGCATCTTCCGCACGATGTCATAGGGCGCGACCGTCGAGGTCAGCTTGCCGGCCCGGGTGGTCAGCACCCGGCCGAAATCGTTGGGCCGGGTGCCCTCGATCGCCGTCGAGGCGCCCAGCTCGTTGAGGAGATGCCCGAAGCTGTCGACATCGGCGAGCCGCGGCAGGTTGCGGAGCGTCAACGGCTCGTCGGTGAGCAATGCGCAGGGCATCAGCGTGAGCGCGGCGTTCTTCGCCCCGGAAATGGCGATTTTTCCCGAAAGGCGCTTGCCGCCGCGGATGAGGATACGGTCCATGGCGGAGCTTCTAGCCGCTCGCCGCGCGCGCGCAAGCGCGGCAGGCCGTGAATTCGATTGATCGACTTTAATGCATTGATTCCACGGCACTGCTTTCACGGTGCGCGGGGGGAATGCAAAAGCGTGTCGGGTAGTTGTTTCGCGGATATTCTGGGCGAGCTCGTCGATCTGACCGATGGCGAGCGGGCGGCGCTCGAAAAATTGGAGGAACGCCAGCGGCCCCTGCGCCGCGGGGCGGCGCTGCAGCGCGAGAACGAGGCATGCAACGAGCTCTTCGTTCTCCGCAAAGGGCTGATGATGAGCTATGTGCTGCTCGACGACGGCAGCCGGCAGATCCTGCGCTTTCTGTTTCCCGGCGACATGCTCGGCGTATCGAGCGCGATCTATCGCGAAGCGCCGGAGACGCTCGCCGCGCTTTCCGACTGCGTCGTCTCTCCCTTCGATCGCGGCGCGCTGGCCGAGATCATGCGCGAGCATCCCCGGCTATCGGCGCTGATCCTCGTCTATTCGCAGATCGAGCGCGTTGCGCTGACCGACCGACTCGCAGCGCTCGGCCGCACCAGCGCGAAGGCGCGCGTCGCCGCGCTGCTGCTCGAGCTGCGCAATCGGCTGCGCGCCACCGACCGGAGCATCTCCAATGTCTTCGCGCTCGGGCTGACGCAGGAGGAAGTGGGCGATGCCACCGGGCTGACCGCGGTGCACGTCAACCGGATGCTACGCCAGCTCGCCGAGGATGGGCTGATCACGCGCGGTTCGGGCCGAATCACGCTCGCAGACGAGCCCTCGCTGGCCCGCGCCGCCAATTATGTGAATCGCTATGAGGGGCTCGACCTCAGCTGGTTGCCGCAGCCGCGAAGCTGATCGATCAACGTGCCGTGCGCCCGCGAAGGCCGGAGCACATTGGCGGACCCGCTGAGGAAACCTGCGATCAGGCCTTTTCGAGCGTGCACTGCAGCGGATGCTGGTTCTGCCGGGCGAAATCGATCACCTGGCTGACCTTGGTCTCGGCGACTTCGTAGCTGAACACCCCGCACACCCCGACGCCGCGCTGGTGGACGTGGAGCATCACGCGTGTCGCCTCTTCCATGTCCATCCGGAAGAAGCGCTGCAGGCAGAGCACGACGAACTCCATCGGCGTGTAATCGTCGTTGAGCATCAGCACGCGATAGGGCGTCGGCTTCTTGGTGCGGGTACGCGTGCGCGTCGCCAGCCCGACATTGGGGTCGCGCGTGCCGGTATCGTCGTCGTCTCCGGCCATCCGGATCGTCATGTTGGTGATTTCGGCCATCGCGCTGAAAATATGGGTTCGCCGGAGTCGAGGCAAGGCCGCAGCCGCGTCATTAATCTTCAAAAAGGGGCGCGTCCCGCCGAAACGAAAAGGGCGGCCGCCTTTCGGCAGCCGCCCCACTACGCATTTACTGGAGCGAATAACGCTCAGGCTACGGTCTTCACCTTCTCGGCCGCAACCGCGAAGCGGTTCGAGATCGGCTGCGCGGCGTCGCCGGCAAGCTTGATCACGGCTTCGGTGTTCTTCGAGGCTTCGGCGACATAGGCGTCGAAGGCGCCACGAACGAAGTCGCTCTGCAGCTTGAAGAATTCGGTCGGCGACTTGACCGTCGCGAACGACTTCAGCGCGGCGGTCGCGCTCTCGAACGACTTGCGGCCATATTCGGCGGCGTCCTGGCCGAGGGTCTCGAAGCCCTTGGCGGCGATGCGGCCCGACTCGACGACGGCTTCGAGGTTGCCCTTGGCGAACTCGTTGGCGTCCTCGACCAGCTTGGTCGACTTCTCGACGGCAGCCTTGGTGCGATCGTTCCAGTCCGCGAACAGGGCCTGGGCCTTCGCGGTGTTGTTTTCGAAATTGGTAGCCATGGTGCTGGTTTCCTTGACGATGGTTTCCGCGGCGGTCTCGGCGACGGCCTCGGTAACGTTGACGGTCTCCACGGCGGCGACTTCGGCCGGCTCTGCCGCGGCTTGAACGGTTTCGACTGCTTCCTGCGACGCGACTTCCACGACCGGATCCGGTCCGGAGACGTTCACCGGGGCGACTGCCTCGATCACGCTTTCCGGCGCGGGCTTCTTCTCAGCCTTGGCTGCGACAGCTTCCGCCCTGGGCGCGGCCGGCTTGCTGGCGCGCGCCGCGGGCTTCGGAGCGGCGGGCTTTGCCGGCGCCTTCGGTCCCTTGGTGGCCATGTGACTCGGTCCCCTGACTATTGCTGCATTGCAGCATGTAGAGGCTCGTTGCGTGCTTTGCAAGAGGAATTTTGTGCGCTGCACAAAAGCAATTTACCTTACGAAATCGGCGCTTTCAGCGCGTGCGGACATAGCTCCCCGGCGCGTCCTCCAGCGCCTTGAGCTTGCCCTTCCCGGGTATACGTGCACCTTTTGCATCCACCTTTTCCGAATCGACGCTCTCGAGCCAGCCGATCCAGTCGGGCCACCAGCTTCCCCTGGTTTCTTTCGCACCCGCAACAAACTCCGCGAGCGTCTCGACCTTCGAGTCGTTGACCCAATATTGGTATTTCCCCGCTGCCGGTGGATTGACCACGCCCGCGATGTGACCCGATCCGGCGAGCACGAATTTGATCGGTCCCTTGAAGTGGTGGGTGATCTTCCACACGCTCGCCGCGGGGGCGATATGGTCCTCGCGGCCGGCCTGGACATAGGTCGGGGTCGCCACCTTGTTCAGGTCGATCGGCGTGCCCCCGATCGAGAGCAGTCCCGGAACCGCCAACTTGTTGTCGCGGTACAGGTCGGTGAGATAGCTCAGGTGCCACGTCGCGGGCAGATTGGTGACGTCCGAGTTCCAGTGGAGCAGATCGAACGGCACATAGTCCTGCCCCATCAGATAGTTGTTGGTGACGTAGTTCCAGATCAGATCGCGCCCGCGCAGCAGGTTGAAGGTCGCGGCCATGTAGCGCCCGTCGAGGAAACCCTCGCCGCCGAGGCTCTTGATCAGCGCGAGCTGGTCGTCGTCGACGAACATGCCCAGATCGCCGGCCTCGCTGAAATCCACCTGTGCGGTGAAGAAGGTCGCACTCTCGACCTTCTCGCTCTGCCCGCGCGCGGCCAGCACCGCGAGCGTCGCCGCCAGCGTCGTCCCCGCGACGCAATAGCCGATCGCGTGGACGCTCTCGACCCCGAGCAGGTCGCGCACCGTGTCGATCGCGTCGATCTGCCCCCGCTCGACATAATCGTCCCAGACCACGTCCTTCATTCCCGCGTCGGCCGATTTCCACGACACGACGAACACCGTCAGCCCCTGCTCGACCGCCCAGCGGATGAAGCTCTTCTCGGGGGTGAGATCGAGGATGTAGAAGCGGTTGATCCATGGCGGGAAGATGATCAGCGGCGTCGCATAGACCCTATCCGTGACCGGCGAATACTGGATCAACTCGTAGAGCGGGGTACGTTTGACCACCTTGCCCGGAGTGGTGGCGAGATTGCGCCCCACTTCGAACGCGCCTTCCGCGGTCTGGGTCATCTGCCCCTTGGCGAGGTCCGACAGCATGTGCTGCAGGCCCTTGAGCAAGCTCTCGCCCCTGGTCTCGACGATCTTCTCGAGCACCTGCGGGTTGGTCGCGGGAAAATTGGTCGGGCTCACCGCATCGATAAAGCCTTTGGTCGCGAAGCGGATCTGATCCTTCTGCCTCGAGTCGACGCCTTCGAGCGCGTCGACGCCCTTCAGCAGATGATCGGCGATGACGAAGTAACTCTGGCGCAGGAAATCGAACACGGGCTCCTCGCGCCATTGCGGCGCCTTGAAGCGCTTGTCGCGTGCCTGTTCGGGGGTTTCCTCGAAGGGCGCGGCATTGGTCGGGTCGAGGAAGCGTTGCCACAGCTGCATCGTGTCGGCCCAGAAGCTCGCTCCCGCCCGGAACGCGCCGGTGGGATCGATCATCGGCGCCGCGGGCATGTGGGCCATCGCGTCGAAGCCGTTTTCGAGCATCATCTGCTGCGCGCGACCCAGCACCCAGGTCCAGTGCTGGAGATCCTCGAGGCTGGGAAGCGAGGTGGTAGTATCGTCCATGCGTTCCTCTCCGGCGGCGAGTACGGCCCCTTTAGCGCCGACAAGCCAACTCGTCATTCCCGGACAAGCAGGAATGACGTAGGAACGCATCACGGCGCAATGCAGCGCCCAACCCCGAGAGAGAAGTGGAAATGTCCGAAGAGTTCTACCGCATCAAGCGGCTGCCGCCTTACGTCATCGCCGAGGTCAACGGCATGCGGGCAGCGGCGCGCGCGGCGGGGGAGGACATTATCGACCTCGGCATGGGCAATCCCGATCTGCCGCCGCCCGACCATGTCATCGAGAAGCTCTGCGAAGTCGCGCGCAAACCCGACGCGCATGGCTATTCGCAGTCCAAGGGGATTCCCGGCCTGCGCCGCGCCCAGGCGAATTATTACGGCCGCCGCTTCGGGGTCGAGGTCGATCCCGAGACCGAGGTCGTCGTGACGATGGGATCGAAGGAGGGGCTCGCGAGCCTCGCCACCGCGATCACCGCGCCGGGCGACGTGATCCTCGCGCCCAATCCGAGCTATCCGATCCACACCTTCGGTTTCATCATCGCCGGGGCGACGATCCGCGCGGTGCCGACGACGCCCGACGAGCATTATTTCGAGAGCCTCGAGCGCGCGATGAACTTCACCGTGCCGCGGCCGTCGATCCTCGTGGTCAACTATCCGTCGAATCCGACCGCCGAGACCGTCGACCTCGCTTTCTACGAGCGGCTCGTCGCCTGGGCACGCGAGAACAAGGTCTGGATCATCTCCGACCTTGCCTATTCCGAACTCTATTATGACGGCAATCCGACCGTCTCGATCCTGCAGGTCAAGGGCGCCAAGGACGTCGCGATCGAGTTCACCTCGCTCAGCAAGACCTATTCGATGGCGGGTTGGCGGATCGGCTTCGCGGTGGGCAACAAGGAGCTGATCGCGGCGATGACGCGGGTGAAGTCGTATCTCGACTATGGCGCTTTCACGCCGGTTCAGGCCGCTGCCTGCGCGGCGATCAACGGCCCGCAGGACATCGTCGAGAAGAACCGCCAACTCTATCACAAGCGCCGCGACGTGCTGGTCGAGAGCTTCGGCCGGGCAGGCTGGGACATCCCCTCGCCGCCCGCATCGATGTTCGCCTGGGCGCCGCTGCCGCCGGCACTTGCGCATCTCGGCAGCCTCGAATTCTCGAAGCAGCTGCTCACCCATGCCAAGGTCGCGGTCGCGCCCGGGGTCGGTTACGGCGAGAATGGCGAGGGCTTCGTCCGCATCGCGATGGTCGAGAACGAGCAGCGCCTGCGCCAGGCGGCGCGCAACGTGCGCAAGTACCTGCAGTCGATGGGCGTCAACACGCCGAGCGTGAAGGCGGGCTGAGGCTAAACCCTAAACGTCACCCCGGCCTTGTGCCGGGGTGGCGGTGTCTGTGGTACCGGGAACCCTCAGGCCAGTTCGCTGTCCAGCAACTCGCGCACATCCAGTCCGAGCAGCGCGATATGCTCGCGCACGCGCGGCCAATGGCCGGTGAGGAAGCGCTCGCGCTCGGCGATGCGCAGCCGTTCGACCGCGCCCGGCAGCACGAACATGCCGACGCCGCGACGGACCTCGACATAATCCTCGTCCTGGAAGCTCTGATAGGCCTTGGCGACCGTCAGCGGGTTGGCGCCATGTTCGGCGGCGAGCGCCCGGACCGAGGGTAGCTGGTCGCCCGCGCGATACTCGCCGCGCAGGATCGCGGCAGCGATGCTGGCACGAAGCTTGAGGTAAACGGGTGAGTCGTCGTGCTCGAGCGCTGTCATGCTGCCTTAATACACCAATTAGCGCCCGGGTCCATACCCCGGATTCCATTCGTGTACGATTTCGGACAGTTCGCCGCGCGGTCTTTCCTCGAGATCGCGCCCAGGCGTGCCGATGAAGACGAAGCCGGCGATCCGCTGCGGCGGCGGGCCGAACAGGTCGCGCACGGCATCCGAATAGGCCGCCCAGCCGGTAAGCCAGCCGCCGACGAATCCCATGGCATGTGCGGCATGAAGCAGGTTCATGCAGGCCGCGCCGGCGGACAATTCCTGCTCGCGGAGCGGGATCTTGTGCGGGATCACCGGCGCCGAGAGCACCACCACCAATGCCGGCGCCTGCATGACGAACTGCACCGTCGCCTCTTCGTCGCGCGCGGTGCAATCGGCCTTTTCGGCGCGTTGGATCTCGACCAGTCGCTCCGCGAGCGCCGACCGGGCTGCGTCGGGGACGATGACGAAGCGCCACGGCGCGAGCTTGCCATGATCGGGAGTCCGCGCCGCGATCGCGATCATCTCGTGCAATTGGGCGAGGCTCGGCCCCGGCGCGACCATATCGCGCGGTTTGCCGGATCGGCGGGTCTGGAGGAGGCTTAGCGGCGTGGAGAGATCGTTGAACATCGCGCGCATCTAGGGGCCCGCCGCGCCCCCCGCAAATGGCGAGGTTCGCGTTGGTGATCGAAGTTGTGTCCGACCTGCGCCGGCCAACTGGTATCGTCCGCAACAACCGGGCTTCACAGCCGATGATTCGCCGCTAGTCTGCGCGGTATTTCCCCTTGTGGGCACACGGAAATTTCAAAAAGGACTTTCGGGCGCATGGCGACCACAGCTGCAGGCGGGGGCGTACCCGCAACGGCAAAGACATTTCTCGGCCATCCTCGCGGCCTCTACATGCTGTTCTTCGCCGAGATGTGGGAGCGCTTCTCCTTCTACGGCATGCGCGCCATCCTCGTTTTCTACCTGACCAAGCATTTCCTGTTCGCCAAGGATCCGGCCTACGCCGTCTACGGCGCCTACACCTCGATGGTGTACATCACGCCGGTGATCGGCGGCTATCTCGCCGACAAGTATCTGGGCGCGCGCAAGGCGGTGCTCGCCGGGGGCGTTCTCATCGCGATCGGCCATCTGCTGATCGCATTGGTCGAAGGACCGCAAGGCCAACAGGATTGGCATCTCAACGGCTTCTATCTCGGCCTCGCCTTCATCATCGTAGGCACCGGCTTCCTGAAGGCCAATATCTCGGTCCTGGTCGGCCAGCTCTATCGCCGCGACGACATCCGCCGCGACGGCGCCTTCTCGATCTTCTACATGGGGATCAACCTCGGCGCGCTCATCGGCCCGCTGATCATCGGCTATCTCGGCGAGCGCGTCGGCTGGTCGTGGGGCTTCGGTGCCGCCGGCATCGGCATGCTGCTCGGCCTCGTCGTCTTCGTGCTGTTCCGCCGCGAGCTGCACGGCGCCGGCGAACCCGTCGATCCCGCGCACCTCGCCCAGCGCGGCGCGATCGGGCTGTCGCGCGAATGGCTGATCTATCTCGCCTCGTTCGGCGGCGTGCTCGTCTCGTGGTGGCTGATCCGCGACGAGGGCCTCGTCGGCACGCTGCTGCTCGGCTGCTTCGGGATCACCTTCCTCTACATCTTCTATCGTTCGCTGTTCACCTTGCCCAAGGTCGAGCGCAATCGCGTCTTCGCAGCGCTCTACCTGATCCTGCTCTCGCCACTGTTCTGGGCGCTGTTCGAGCAGACCGGCTCGTCGCTCAACGTCTTCACCGACGAACGCGTCGACCGCCATTTGCTCGGCTGGGAGATGCCCGCGAGCTGGTTCCAGTCGGTCAACAGCTTCTGGATCATCACCCTCGCCCCGCTGTTCGGCGCGCTCTGGGTGTGGCTCGGCAAGCGCGGGCTCGAGCCCAACGCGCCGCTCAAATTCGCGCTCGGGCTGGTCCAGGTCGGGCTTGGCTTCATCGTGCTCGTCTGGGGAGCGGGACGCGGCGACGCGCTCACCCCGATGAGCTTCATCATTCTGCTCTACCTGCTCCACTCCACCGCCGAGCTCTGCTTCTCGCCCGTCGGGCTATCGAGCATGACCCGGCTGTCGGTACGCTCGATGGTCGGGCTGATGATGGGCACCTGGTTCCTCGGCACCGCCGCGGGCAACTTCCTCGCCGCGCAGATCGCCAAGGCGACGGATGGCGCCAACCCCGATCAGGTGCTCGTCGTCTACAACTGGATCGGCTGGGGCACGGTCGCGATCGGCGTGGTCGCGATCCCGGTGAGCTGGCTGATCGCCCGGCTGATGCACCTCGACACGATCGGCACGGACGACCTCGGTCATGGGCTGGCGGGCGAGAAGCAGCTCGCCGAACCCGCCGCGCCGGGCACACGCACCGCGAACGAGCAGATCTGAGGATCAAAGGAGAGAGGGAATGGAGTCGCTGATCGCCGCGAGCATCGCGTTCGTCGGGCTCCATTTCCTTCTCTCGCATCCGCTGCGCAGGCCCGTGATCGCCGCCATCGGGCTGCGGGGCTTCTTCGCGCTCTACGTGTTATCGGCGCTGGCGAGCTTCGCGTGGATGGCGCTGGCCTTCCGCGCGATCCCGCCCGAGCCGCTCTGGTGGGCGATCGGCGATGCCGGATGGGCGGTCGCGAGCGCGGTGATGCTGGTCGCGGCGATCCTGTTCACGGGATCGCTGTTCGGCAATCCTGCCTTTCCCGATCCCACCGGGAGCGGAGGTCATGAGGCGATCGGTGCCGCGACCGGCGTCTATGCGGTCACGCGCCACCCGATGATGTGGGGCTTCGGGCTATGGGCACTCGTCCATTTCGCAGTCTATCCGACCGATTCGAACGCGGTGCTCACCGCCGCGATCCTGATCCTCGCCCTGGTCGGCGCGGCGCTGCAGGACGCGAAGAAGACCGTAGCGATGCCCGCCTGGCCCGACTGGAGGACGCGCACCTCCTATGTCCCCTTCGCCGCGATCGTCGCCGGCCGCGCGCGCTGGAGCTTCGACGGACGCGCGGTGCTACTCGGCACGTTGCTCTGGCTCGCTGCGACCTGGGCGCATGCGCCGCTCGGCGGCACACTCGCTGCTGGCATTTGGCGCTGGATCGGCTGACATGGCGGAACGCATCGCCGAGGGCGGCTGCCGATGCGGCGCGGTGCGCTACCGCGTCACGGGCGAGCCCGCGGCCACCTCGCACTGCCATTGCGGCGACTGCCGCCGCATGACCGGCGCGCCGACGCTCGCCTGGGCGATCTTTCCCGAGGACAAGGTAACGATCATCGCCGGCGCACCGGCGACCCACGAGACTTCACCGGGAGTCGAATGGGGGTTCTGCGCGCGCTGCGGCAGCACGCTCACCTATCGCCGCGCGAGCCGGCCGGGCCTGTACGACGTGACCACCGCCACGCTCGACGATCCCGAGCTGTTCCCGCCGCAGAAAGAAATCTGGACCGGTGAGCGGCTCTCCTGGATCCGCTCGAACCCGGAAGTCCCGCATTTCCGGCGGACCGCTACGAGCTAGATACGAAAAGGGGGAGCGTCGCCGCTCCCCCTTTTTCTTCAGTCCTGCTGTGCTCAGGCAGCGTTGCGACGCTGCGCAATGAAGAGCGCGATCAACGAAATCATCGGGCGATCCTTTGGAAGTCTCTGTTGCAATGCAACATAGGCTTCAATTGGTTCGCAGCGAGGTTTTCCGCAAATGCAATGTTTCCGGACATCGATTGCACAAATTGCAACCGTTCGGAATCACGCCACCCGGTTCGCCACCAGATCGTCGACGACCGCAGGATCGGCGAGCGTGCTGGTATCGCCGAGGCTCGACACGTCCCCCTCGGCGATCTTGCGCAGGATCCGCCGCATGATCTTGCCCGAGCGGGTCTTGGGCAGGCCGGGCGCGAACTGGAGCGCGTCGGGCGTGGCGATCGGGCCGATCTCGGTCCGCACCCAGTCGCGCAGTTCCTTGCGCAACGCGTCATCGGCCTCGCAGCCGGCGTTGAGCGTCACATAGGCATAGATGCCCTGCCCCTTGATGTCGTGCGGCATGCCCACCACCGCGGCCTCGGCGACCTTCGGATGGAGCACCAGCGCGCTCTCGACCTCGGCGGTGCCCATGCGGTGCCCCGAGACGTTGATCACGTCGTCGACGCGGCCGGTGATCCAGTAATAGCCGTCCTCGTCGCGGCGGCAGCCGTCACCGGTGAAATATTTGCCGCGATAGGTGGTGAAATAGGTCTGGAAGAAGCGCGCATGATCGCCCCAGACGGTGCGCATCTGCCCCGGCCAGCTGCGCGCGATGCACAGATTGCCCTCGGTCGGGCCGTGCAGCACATTGCCCTCGGCATCTACAATCTGCGGATCGACGCCCGGCAGCGGCAGCGTCGCCGACCCCGGCTTGAGCGCCGTCGCGCCGGGCAGCGGCGAGATCATCTGCCCGCCGGTCTCGGTCTGCCACCAGGTGTCGACGATCGGGCAGCGCCCCTCGCCCACCACCTCATGATACCAGCGCCACGCCTCGGGGTTGATCGGTTCGCCGACCGTGCCCAGCAGCCGCAGCGACTGCCGCGAGGTCCGTTTCACATAGTCGTCGCCTTCGCGCATCAGCGCGCGCAGCGCGGTCGGCGCGGTGTAGAGGATCTCGACCCGATGCCGGTCGGCGACCTGCCAGATGCGGGAGGCGTCGGGCCAGTTGGGCACGCCTTCGAACATCAGCGTCGTCGCGCCGTTCGCGAGCGGCCCATAGACGATATAGCTGTGCCCGGTGACCCAGCCGATATCGGCGGCGCACCAATAGACCTGCCCCGGCCGGTAATCGAAGACCAGCTCGTGGGTGTAGCTCGCCCAGAGCAGATAGCCCGCGCTGGTGTGCAGCACGCCCTTGGGCTTGCCCGTGGAACCTGAAGTGTAGAGGATGAACAGCGGATCCTCGGCGCCCATCGGCTCGGCCGGACATTCGGCCGACACGCTCGCCGCGGCCTCGTGATACCAGATGTCGCGGCCGGGCTGCATCGCCACGTCGCCGCCGGTCGCGCGCACCACGATCACTTTCTGCAACGCCGGCGCATGCTTCGCCGCGGCGTCGACATTGGCTTTCAGGGGCACGCGCTTGCCGCCACGCCGTCCCTCGTCGGCGGTGATGCAGAAGGCGCTGTCGCAATCGGTGATGCGCCCCGCGAGCGCCTCGGGCGAGAAGCCGCCGAACACCACCGAATGGATCGCCCCTATCCGCGCACAGGCGAGCAGCGCGAACGCCGCCTCGGGGATCATCGGCATGTAGATGGTGACGCGGTCGCCCTTCCGGACGCCCTGTGCCTTGAGCACGTTCGCGAAACGACAAACCTCTTCGTGGAGTTGACGATAGGTGTACCGCCGCGGCTCCTCATTGGGATCGTCCGGCTCCCAGATGATGGCGATGTCGCCGCCGCGGCTGGCGAGATGCCGGTCGACGCAATTCGCCGCGACGTTCAGCTTGCCGTCGGCGAACCAGCTGATGTGGAAGTCCTCTTCCTCGAACGACCAGTCGCCGGCGAGTTCGGGACGGCGGATCCAGTCGAGCCGCCGCGCCTGTTCGAGCCAGAAGCTGCCCGGATCGGCGATGCTGCGTCCGTAGAGCTTCTCGTATCCGGCCGCGTCGACCCGCGCGCCATGCGCCCATGCTTCGGATACAGGGTACAGATTCTCGGACATCAGGGTCTCCCTCGCGGGAGCGTTTATGTCGGTCGACGGAGAATGCGCAAGCGGTGCCTCGCTCGGGTCTGTTCGGCCCTTGCGAACCGCTCGCCCCCGGCGACGAGGACTTGTCGAGGCCTGCCGCAGGCTGCGCCTGCCGGGAGTCCGCGAGGTCTCTCGGGTGCATCCGATGGATTCCTCAGGGCGCGATTGCGACAAACTGCGACAAAATTTCGATGGAACCGAACGGTATCGCGGACCATCTTGCCCGCTATGGCCTCACGCCCGCTTGTCCTGACGCTCGCCGCTGCCCTGCCGCTCGCCGCCTGCGCCGCGGGCCCCGATTACCACCCGCGCACCGCGCCAGAGCTCGGCGTGCCCGACAATTATTCGGTGCCCGTCGACCAGCGCGCCCGCGAGGACCTCGTGCGCTGGTGGGAGAAGTTCGACGATCCCCAACTAGCATCGCTCGTCCAGCGCGCGCAGGCGGCCAATCTCGACATCGCGCAGGCGGTCGCCCGCCTCCGCCAAGCGCGCGAGTCCCTGATCCAGCAGCGCGCGTCGCTGCTGCCCAGCGTCAGCGCCTCGGCCGGCGCCTCGCGCAGCGAATCGCTGCGCGGCGGCACGACCACCACCACTTTGCCTGACGGCAGCGTCACTTCCTTCTCGACCGGCGGCCGCAACAGCTTCTCGCTCGGCGCCGATGCGAACTATCAGGTCGATCTGTTCGGCGGCGTGCGCCGCGGCGTCGAATCGGCGCGCGCCGATTATCAGGCCGCGGGCTTCGATTATGCGACGGTGCTGATCTCGATCGAGGCGGAGACCGCGCGCAACTATGTCCTTGCGCGCGCCGCGCAGGCGCAGCTCGCCAATGCCCGCGAGGCGCTGGCGCTGCAGGACGACGACCTCCAGATCGCGCAGTGGCGAGTCCAGGCGGGGCTCGTCTCGTCGCTCGATCAGGAGCAGGCGCGCGCGCAACGCGCGCAGACCGCGGCGGGCATTCCGTCGCTCGAAGCGAGCTACAACGGCTTCGTCTCGCGGCTCGGCGTGCTGACCGGCCAGGCGCCGGGGGCGCTCAAGGCCGAGCTCGAAGCGGTCAAGCCGATCCCCAAGGGCCCGACGCAAGTCGCCGCCGGCATCCCCGCTGAAGCGCTTCGCCAGCGCCCCGACATCCGCGCCGCCGAACGCAGTCTCGCTTCGGCCACCGCGCGGATCGGGGTCGCCGAGGCGCAGCTCTACCCCTCGCTGGCGATCGGCGGCAGCATCGATGCGGGCAGCAGCGCGCTCCGCTCGATCTTCGACGTGATCACCGGCCGCCTCTTCGCCAACATCGCCCAGACGATCTTCGACGCCGGCCGCACGCGCAGCCAGGTCCGCTCGGCGCAGGCGGCCGCGGACGGCGCCTTCCTCTCGTACAAGCAAACCGTGCTGACGTCGCTCGAGGATATCGAGAACGCCGCCGTCGCGCTCGACTCCGCGCGGCGCCGCGAGGCCGAGTTCCGCATCGCGCTTGAGGCGGCGAACAATCAGGCGATCCTCGCGCGGATGCAATATCGCTCGGGCTTGACCGACTACACCACGCTCAATCAGGCGCAGAATGCGCTGCTCTCGGCCCGCAACGGCGTGGTCAACGCGCAATCCGATCAATCGACGGCGCTGATCCAGCTCTACCTGTCGCTCGGCGGCGGCTGGGACAGCAACCTCACTCCCGAGGCTCCCGCGCGGGCCTCCTCGATCACAGGCGGCTCCGCGGATGGCAACTGATCCCAACCAGAATCTCGACGAGTTCCTCGGCACGCCCGCCCGGCCCTGGTGGCGGCGCTGGCTCAAATGGATCATCGTCGGTGCGGTCGTCCTGATCGCGGTGTTCGCGCTCTCGCGCTTCTTCTTCGGCGGCGCCACCGCGACGCAATATTCGACCGAGGAAGCGGCGCGCGGCAATTTGACCGTCACCGTCTCCGCCACCGGCAAGCTGGCCCCGACCAACCAGGTACAGGTCGGCTCGGAGCTCTCGGGCCTCGTCGAAACGGTCACCGTCGACGTCAACGATCGCGTCGTGAAGGGCCAGCCGCTTGCCGTGCTCGATACGTCGCGGCTCGACGATTCGATCGCGCAGAGCCAGGCGGCGCTCAACGCCAATGTGGCGCAGGTGGCGCAGGCGCAGGCGACCGTCAGTGAATCGCGCGCGCAACTCGCCCGGCTCGAGGAAGTCAGCCGGCTCTCGGGCGGGCGCGTCCCCGCCAAGGTCGAGATGGAGCAGGCCCGCGCCGCCGCGGCGCGTGCGGTCGCGGCACAGAAGGTCGCCGAGGCCAATGTCGTCTCCGCCCGCGCGGCTTTGTCGTCGAACCAGACGCAGCGCTTCAAGGCAGTGATCCGCTCGCCGGTGAACGGCGTGGTGCTCGCGCGGCAGATCGACGCCGGCCAGACCGTCGCCGCGTCGTTCAACACCCCGACTCTGTTCGTGATCGCCGAGGATCTCTCCGCGATGCAGCTGCAGGTCGCGATCGACGAGGCCGATGTCGGCTCGGTCAAGCAGGGCCAGCTCGCGAGCTTCACCGTCGACGCCTTTCCGGGCAAGACCTTCCCCGCGACGATCACGCGCGTCGATCTCGGCTCGAACCTGTCGGCCCAGACGACGACGAGCACCAGCACGGCCACCACGCAGTCGCAGGTCGTCTCCTATGCCGCGACGCTGAGCGTGGCGAATGCCGATCAGCAACTCCGCCCGGGCATGACCGCGACGGCGGAGATCATCACCCGGGCCAAGCCCGACGTGCTGCTCGTGCCGAACGCGGCTTTGCGCTTCCGCCCGGGTGCGGGGGCGCAGGCCGCAGCCGGCGGCCAGGGCGGCATCGCCGGCGCGCTTGTGCCGCGAGGCCGCCGCGGCGGCGCCGGCGCCACGGAGAAATCGGCGACGATGAGCCGCGGCGCGCAGCAGACGATCTATGTGCTCGGCGCGGACGGCCAGCCGCAACCGGTGCAGGTCACCACCGGCGACACCGACGGCACCGTCACCGAGATTACCGGCGGCGATCTCAAGCCCGGTATGAAGGTGATCACCGGCCAGCTCGCTTCCGGCAGCACCGGCCAGCGTCGCCAGAGGTCCGGCCAGCGCCAGGGCGGCAATGGCGGCGGGCAGGGCGGCGCACAGGGCGGTGGAGGCCAGCGTGGCGGCCAGTGACCCACCAATCATCCAGCTGCGCGGCGTCACCAAAATCTATGGCGAGGGCCAGAGCGCGTTCCGGGCGCTGAAGGGAATCGATGTCGACATCGCGGCGGGCGATTTCGTCGCCGTGATGGGCCCTTCCGGCTCGGGCAAGTCGACGATGATGAACATCCTCGGCTGCCTCGACGTGCCGAGCGGCGGCCAGTTCCTGTTCAAAGGCGTGCATGTCGAGCGGATGGACCGCGATCAGCGTGCGCTGCTCCGCCGGAAATATTTCGGCTTCGTCTTTCAGGGCTTCAATCTGCTCGCCCGCACTTCTGCGCTCGAGAATGTCGAGCTTCCCCTGCTCTATCGCGGCGATCCCAAGAAGCAGCGGCGCGAGGCGGCGATGGCGGCACTCGACAAGGTCGGGCTCAAGGACTGGTGGGACCATACTCCCGGCGAGCTTTCCGGCGGCCAGCAGCAGCGCGTGGCGATCGCCCGCGCGATCGTCACCAATCCGGACGTGCTGCTCGCCGACGAGCCCACCGGCAACCTCGATTCGGAGCGCTCGCTCGAGATCATGGAGTTCCTCGCGGAACTCAACCGCACGAGCGGGATCACCGTGCTGATGGTGACCCACGAGCCCGATATGGCGGCGTTCGCGCACACGATCATCCATTTCAAGGACGGGCTGGTCGAGCGGACCGAGGTGGGACACAAGTCCGGCGAGGTGGTGGCGTAGGATGTTCGGCACCACCTTCATGCTCGCGATCCGCTCGATCTTCCGGCACAAGCTGCGGTCGTTCCTGACGACGCTCGGGATCATCATCGGCGTCGCCGCGGTGGTGGCGATGGTGACGCTCGGCAAGGCGACCACCAAGGCGGCGCAGGCGCAGGTCGCGAGCCTCGGCACCAACGTCCTCCAGATCCGTCCCGGCCAGGGCTTTGGCCGCGGCGGCGGCGGGCCGCGGCCGCCCGACTTCAAGGAAGCCGATGTCGAGGCGGTCGCGCAGCAGGTCGCGGGCGTGAAGGCGGTCGCCCCCCAGGCCCAGTCGACCGCGACGGTGATCTATCAGGGCGCGAACTGGTCGACGACGATCAACGGCACCACCAACGCCTTCTTCCAGGTCCAGCCCTGGCCGCTGGTCTCGGGCCGCATCTTCACCCGCACCGAGGAGCAGGCGGGCAGGGCCGTCTGCATCATCGGCAACACGATCCGCACCAACCTGTTCCGCGGCGGCGAGGCGGTGGGCGAGCGGATCCGCGTCAACGGCGTATCGTGCGACGTGATCGGCACGCTCTCGACCCGCGGCCAGGGCGGGTTCGGCGATCAGGACGATGTGATCATCATGCCGATCAAGCAGGTCCAGCGCCGCTTTCTCGGCAATCGCGACATCCGGCTGATGATGGTCGGCGTCGACCCCGCCTATGACAGTGCGCAGGTACAGGAATCGATCAAGGAGGTGCTGCGCGAGCGCCGCAGGATCACCGGCGGCAGGGACGATGATTTCAACATCTTCGATACCGCCCAGATCAGCCAGACGCTCACCGGCATCACGACTTTGCTCACCCAGATCGTCACCGCGGTCGCGGCGATCAGCCTCGTCGTCGGCGGCATCGGGATCATGAACATCATGCTCGTCTCGGTGACCGAGCGCACGCGCGAGATCGGCATCCGCCTCGCGATCGGCGCGGTGGCGAGCGAAGTGCTGATGCAGTTCCTGATGGAGGCGGTGGTGCTCTCCTGTCTTGGCGGCCTGGTCGGCCTCGTGGTGGCGCAGCTGGTGGTGGTGGGGCTGGCGCCGCTGATGAAGGTCGAGTGGATGTTCGAGCCGCAGATCAACGTGATCGCCTTCCTCGTCTCGGCGCTGATCGGCGTGGTATTCGGCTATTTCCCCGCCCGCCGCGCCGCGAGCCTCAACCCCATCGACGCGCTGCGGCACGAATAAGGAAATCCTCCCCCGCTTTGCGAGGGAGGATCTGTCACTTCCCGTCGGTCTCGAGTCCGTAGAGCTCGCGCAGCTCGGCGAGATCGGCGCGCGTGTCGATGTCGACCAGTTCGGCGGGGCTGGTCACGACATGGCGGCCGCGCATGATCAATTCTCGGGCGCCCTGATCGCCGTCGAGGTCCAGAAGATTGTCGAACAGGTTGCCGCCGAACAGCGCTGGAGGTCGCGGCTGCACGCCGTCGCTCGATGCCACCACCGTGTCCGGCCCGGACGCCGCATCGAACATCCGATAGATGTGCGCCGCGGTGACGCGCGGCATATCGGCCAGCGCCACCAGCACGGCGTCGGCACCCGCCTCGCGGGCAGCCAGGACGCCGCGGCACAAGGAGCGCGCCTGGCCGAGCGACGGATCCGGATTGAGCTCCACGCGATAGCCGAGCGCCGCGAAGTCGAGTCTTGTGTCCGAGACGACGGCGATCCGCGTCAGGAAGGGAATTTTTTCGAGCGCCGTCACGACATGATAGGCGAGCGGCTTGTCGAGGAACGGCTCGCTGAGCTTGTCGCCCTCGAAGCGACGCGACCGCCCCGCGGCGAGCAGCACCAGCGCGGTATTTTCAGGCGTCAGCATGGAAACTCCTCACCATTGCAGCCGCGATCGACAGCGCGATCTCGGCAGGCCCGATCGCGCCGATGTTCATCCCCGCCGGCCCTTCGATCCGGGCCAGCGCATCCTCGGCAACGCCCGCTGCGCGAAGTCGCTCCAGCCGCGCGGCATGGCTCCTGCGCGAGCCGAGCGCCGCGATATAACCTGTCGGGCGCGCGAGCGCGGCGATCAGCGCGGCATCGTCGATCTTCGGATCATGGCTGAGCGTCACCACCGCCGTGGCCGGATCCGGACGCAGCGCGGCCACCGCCTCGTCGGGCCAGCGGTCGTCGAGCGCCACCCCGGGGAATCGCTCTTCGGTGAGGAAGCGGCCACGCGGATCGATCACATGCGTGACGATCCCCAGCTCGCGCGCGAGCCCCGCCAGCCGCTGTGCGATCTGCACCGCGCCGACGATCAGCAGCCGCCGCGGCGGATCGTAGCGGTTGACGAATTCGCCTTCCGATCCCGCGACGCTCCGCCCGGACGCGAGATCGGTGGCGACATCGAAGCGCGCGCCCTGCGCCCGCGCCACCACGATCGCCTCGAACAACTGCGGATCGAAGCCCTTGGCGGAGACGGGCTGGACCAGCACCGCGATCTCGCCGCCGCAGGGCAGGCCCACTTCCCACGCGGCGGGATCGGCGACGCCATAGGTCTTCACGACCGCCGGCGCGCCGCCGATCACGTCGGCCGCCGTCGCCAGGATGTCGGTCTCCACACAGCCGCCCGAGACCGACCCTTCGAAGCGCCCGTCGGCATGCACGAGCATATGGCTGCCGCGCGGCCGCGGCGCCGAACCCCAGGTCGAGACCACGGTGGCGAGCGCCATCGGCGCGCCCGCCCAGGCCCGCGCCGCCGCCAGGACGCTGTCGTTTTCGGCCAAGCCTCGCCTCGCTTCCGTCACATCTGCCGGATAACGCCTAGCCCGTGAGAGGTTCCGTGGCGAGATCGCTGGCAATCGCGGCGTTGCTGCTGGCGCAGGGCTGCGCGGGCATGCAGGAGAGAACCATGGCCACCCGGTCCGCCCGTCAGCCCATCGTCATCGCGCATCGCGGCGCCAGCGGCGAACGCCCCGAGCACACGCTCCTCTCGTACCAGCTCGCGATCGAACAGGGCGCCGATTTCATCGAACCCGATCTGGTGCCGACGAAGGACGGCGTGCTCGTCGCGCGGCACGAGAACGAGATCTCGGGCACCACCGATGTGGCGAACCATCCCGAGTTCGCCGGCCGGAAGACGACCAAGACGATCGACGGCGAACCCGTCACCGGCTGGTTCACCGAGGATTTCACGCTCGCCGAGCTCAAAACCCTGCGCGCGCGCGAACGCCTGCCCCAGTTCCGCCCCGGCAATAGCCGGTTCGACGGTCAGGCCGAAATCCCCACCTTCGACGAGATCGTCGCGCTCGCCAAAACGGCATCGCGCGAGACCGGGCGCACGATCGGCATCTATCCCGAGACCAAGCACCCGAGCTATTTCGCCTCGATCGGCCTGCCGCTCGAGGAGCGCCTGATCGACACGCTGCGCGCCGCTGGTTGGGACCGCGCCGATGCACCGGTCTTCATCCAGTCCTTCGAGGTCGCCAATCTGAAGAAGCTCAAGGGCATGACTCGCGTGCCGCTGATCCAGCTGATGAGCGCGAACGGCGGCCCGGCCGATGGTGCGGAGCCGAGCTACGCCGCGATGGCCACGGCCGAGGGTCTCGAGCACATCGCCGCCTATGCGACCGGAATCGGTCCCGAGCGCACGATGATCCTGCCGGCCTCGGGTGTCGCCACCGGCCTGATCGCCGATGCCCATGCTGCCGGCCTCGAAGTCCATCCCTGGACCTTCCGCGCCGAGAATTTCTTCCTCCTGCCGGCATATCGTTCCACCGGTGGCCCCGCCGATCATGGTCGGCTCGCCGAGGAAATCGCGTATTTCATCGGACTTGGTGTGGACGGTTTGTTCAGCGATTACCCATATATAGCTGTTTCCGCGCGCGCGTCGGCCTCCGCTTCGCCCGCCCATCGAAAGTAAGACCCATGCGCAAGTTGCTGCTTCCGATCCTCGCCACGCTCCCGCTGCTGTCGGGCGGCTGCATCGCCAAGACGGCGTGGGATGTCGCCACCCTTCCGGTCAAGGCCGGTAGCCAAGCGGTCGACTGGACCACGACCAGCCAGGAGGAATCGGACCGCAATTACGGCAAGAAGATGCGCGAGAAGGAAGCGCGCGAGGGCAAGGAGCGCCGCAAGCGCGAGAAGGAATGCCGCAAGAATCCCGAGAAGTGCCAGGCCTATGACGGCTATCGCGCTTCGGATCCCGACTGACCGCCCAGCACTTGTGCCACCGCGCGCAGCACTTCGGGCTTCATCTGCACCCAGAGATGGCTGCTGTTGATCTCGATCGCATGCGCGTCCGAAGTCTCGGGCTCGTGACAGATCAGCCCGTTGACCAGCCCGTCGCTGCGGCTCCAGATCGCCGTCGCGGGAACGGGCAACGGGCTTCCCGCCATTGCCAGCCAGGCCTTGACCGCGGGATCGTTGATCTTCTCGCCCGTCACCAATTCGAATGCCCGCCAGACATTGGTCGAGGTGGGCGGCCCGGCGAAGGGCGAGCTGATCGTGATCACTTCGCGCACCAGCTCGGAGCGCTGATGCGCCGCGATCCGCGCCATGATCCCGCCGAGCGACACGCCGATCAGCGTGACCTTCTCGCCGGTCTCCGCATGCAGCGCGATGATCCGCTCCATCAGCCGTTCGCCCTCGCGCCCGATCGCGCGCACGCCGAGATTGCGGCCGAGATCCCAGCCCTGCGCGCGATAGCCGAGCCGATTGAGATAGCGCCGCATCACGAAGTTCGAACGGTCCGAATTGACGAGCCCCGGCAGCAGCAGCACCGGCCGTCCGTCGCCCTTGGGCATTTCGTCGAGCGTCTTCCATTCGGCGATCAGCCGTCCGAGCCCCCATGCCGCGCGCGGCCCTTCGGAAAGCAGCGCCAGCCCGGGCGGGGGAACGTCGGCCGAGCCGGGTGTCGCGGGTTTCAAAGCCACTGCATCACTCCAAAGGCGAAGGGCGTCCACGCCCCCATCCGCACGCCGGCAAACCGAAGCCCGGCCGCGCTCCATTCGTTGCAGGTCTGCAGCGCACTATAACCGCCGCGCGCCGCATAGAACACATCATGCCCGCCATAGCCTGCCGCCGACGCACCCGGCGCGAAGGTACCCCGCACATAGGCGATCAGTCGCGCATATTCCTCAGGACGCAACACCAATCGCCGGATTTTCGCGCCCTGCTGCGGCTCCGGTGCGGCCGAAACATGGACCACGGTCGGTCCCATCCCTGCCAGCGCCCGCACGACACGGAGCGGGTTCATATCCCACCAGGTCGGCGTGTTGAGATAGAAGTCGCGGTCGCCCCAGCCGAACATCAGCCACGGCTGCGCGCCCGCGCGGGGATCGGCGAAATGCTCGGGCCGCACCAGATCGGCAAAGTCGGCCGCCGGCAACACCAGATCGGTGTGCACGCCATTGTCGGCGACATAGATCGTCACGCCTTGCGCGGGCGGCTTCCAGTCGCGATTTGCCGGGATCGCGCTTCCCACCAGCGCCGCGGCGAGATAGCATACAACCACCGCGCCGAGCCCGAGCAAGAGCCGCGATAGCCAGCGCAGCGCCCGTACGAGGCCATTTCGTATCATTTGTAACAATGCTATGCCGGTTCCGATGACAAAGGATACGCACGTACTGGAGCGCCCGCCCGAAGGCGCGTCGGCCGACTGGACGATACCGCAGAATTGGCAGGCGTACAGCGCCGCGGAACACGCCACCTGGGACACGCTGTTCGAGCGCCAGGCGAAGCTGCTGCCGGGCCGCGCGTCCGAGGCCTATCTCAAGGGATTCGACGCGCTGCGCCTCTCCGAGTCGGGCATCCCCAATTTCGAGGAATTGTCCGAGCGGCTGATGAAGCTCACCGGCTGGCAGGTGGTCGCCGTACCGGGGCTGGTCCCCGACGACGTGTTCTTCGATCACATGGCCAATCGCCGCTTCGTCGCGGGCAACTTCATCCGCCGTCCCGATCAGCTCGACTATCTGCAGGAGCCCGACGTCTTCCACGACGTGTTCGGCCATGTGCCGATGCTCGCCGACCCGGTCTTCGCCGATTATCTCGAGGCCTATGGCCGTGGCGGCGTCCGCGCGATGGAGCTCGGCGCGCTCAAGCAGCTTGGCCGGCTCTATTGGTACACGGTCGAGTTCGGGCTGGTGCAGGAAGCCGAGGGCTTGCGCATCTATGGCGCGGGCATCGTCTCGAGCTCGGCCGAGAGCCGCTTCGCGCTCGACGATCCGAGTCCCAACCGGATCGGATTCGACCTGAAGCGGGTGATGCGGACCGAGTACCGGATTGACGATTTCCAGCAGAATTATTTCGTCATCCCGAGCTTCGACGAGCTTTTGCGCGTGACCGTCGAGACCGACTTCGCGCCGCTCTACGAAGCGATATTGCCGCTCGCCGATATTCCCATTGCCGAGATCCTGCCGACCGACGAGGTGATCACCCGCGGCACGCAGGAATATGCGCGGTCGAAAGGCTGATTCCATAGTGTGCTCCGGCGAAGGCCGGAGCACACAAGCTCAAATATCCAGCGCCCAGCCGTCGCGGCCCTTGGGATCGGGCGGCGAGGCAGGCACGTAGCGCTCGGCTCCCGCCCGTAGCCGCAGGATCGTCCAGTCGCCGCGGCGATCCGTCTCTTCCAGCGTGCAACCGCAATCCGCGAACGCCGCCACGACTTGCTCGCGCTGGGTCTCAAGCAGCCCTGCCAGCACGATCGTCGCGCACGCATCGGCGATCGCCGCGAGTTCGGGCGCCATCGATACGAGAGGCCCCGCGAGGATGTTCGCGATGACGAGGTCATAGGGCGCGCGCCCGGTAATCGCGTCGCTGAGCGCGCCATCGGCAACGATCAGTTCGAGCCCGGTGATATCGTTGTCGGCGGCATTGATCCGCGTGACGTCGATCGCGGCGGGATCGATGTCGGTCGCGACGACATGCGCCTGCGGCCAGAGATGCGCCGCGGCAAAGGCGAGCAGGCCGGTGCCGGTGCCCACGTCGATCACATTGCCGAAGCTGCGATCGGCCATCGCGTCGAGCATGCGCAGGCAACCCGAGGTGGTCGCGTGGTGCCCCGTCCCGAAAGCACGCCCGGCATCGATCAGGAAAGCACGCCCCTCTTCCGGCGCCTCGACCGGATGCGCGCTGGTGTGGACGACGAAGCGGCCCTCGCGGATCGGCTCGAGCCCCTGCTGGCTCATCGCCACCCAGTCCTCGTCGGTCAGCGCCTCGATCACGGGTTCGATCCCCGCCGCGCTCGGCACCAGCGCACGCAGCGCCGCGAGCATCGCGGCATCGGGCTCGGCCTCGGTATAGGCGTCGAGCCGCCAGCGCTCGACATCGTCCTCGACTTCCTCGGTGGTCATCAGCACCGCGTCGATCGCGAGCTCGCCCGCATCGATCGCCTCGGCCTCGGCGCGGGTGCAGGGAAAGCTGGTCTTCCAGCTGTCGATGTCAGCGGACATAGCTCGCCCCGTTCACGTCGAGCACCGCGCCGGTCATCGAAGGTGGCGCCTCGAGCGCGCAGAAACGGGCGAGCTTCGCGACTTCCTCTGGGTCGGCGACGCGGCCGAGCGGGATGTCGGCGAGCAATTTGTCGCCGCCACGGCTCGCCAGATACTCCTCCGCCATGCCGGTCATCGTGAAGCCGGGGCAGATCGCAAAGGCGAGGACGCCCTGCGCCGCATAACCGCGCGCGATGCTCTTGGTCATGGCGACCATGCCCGCCTTGGACGCCGCGTAATGCCAATGCGCGGGGCTGTCGCCGCGATAGGCGGCGCGGCTGGCGATGTTGACGATCCGGCCCGGCCGGCCCTCCGCCTGCCAACGGCAGATCGCCAGCCGGCAGAGCTCGGCCGAGGCGGTCAGGTTGATGCGCATCGTCCGCTCCCAGCCCGCGACCCAGTCGTCATGGTCGAGGTCGAGCGGATTGCTCTCGAAGATGCCGGCATTGTTGATCAGCACATCGACACGCCCGTCGAGAGCGTCGAGTGCCTTTTGCCACAAGGCCAGCGGCGCGGCGGGGTCGGCGAAGTCCGCGGCGAGGCCGCCACGCGTGCTCTGGCCGACGAGGCGCAGCCCATCGCCTTTCAGCGAATCGGCGATCGCCGCGCCGATGCCGCGGCTGGCGCCGGTGAGGAGAATATGAGTCATGGCCCGCCCCTAGCCCGAAGGCCGGGGCGGCGCCAAGCTCAGGCGGCGACCGAGCTCGAGAAGGTCTCGGCGGCGGCGCGCAGCTGGTTGAGGCGATCGTCGACTTCGGCAACGTCGTGCTGGAGCGTGTCGATCTCGCTGGTCACCGTCTTGGTGTCCTCGCGGATCGCGCCGATCGTCGCCGACATCGAATCGGCGGCGAGCGCGGTCTCGTCCACCGCCGCGGTGATCGCGGTCACGGTCTGCGCCTGGACCTCCATCGCGGCCCGGATGCGATGCGCGCTTTCCTGCACTTCGCTCACCGTCTCGCGGATCGAGGCATTGGTCTCGACCGTGCCGCGCGTCGCCGACTGGATCGAGGCGATCTTGGCGGCGATGTCGTCGGTCGCGCGCGCGGTCTGGCTGGCGAGGCTCTTCACTTCCTGCGCGACCACCGCGAAGCCGCGGCCGGCATCGCCCGCGCGCGCCGCCTCGATCGTGGCGTTGAGCGCGAGCAAATTGGTCTGCCCCGCGATGTCGCGGATGAGGCCGAGGATCGATTCGATCGACTTGGCATGGTCCGAGAGCATCTCGGACATGCCCACCGCCGCGCCCGCCTGGCTCGAAGCGCGCGTGGCGATGTCCGCCGCCGCCTCGACTTCGTTGCGGGCCTCCTCGATCGCGCGGATCAGGCCCGCCGCGGTCTGCGCCGCCTCGCGCATCGCCACCGCCGATTGCTCCGCCGCCGCGGCAACTTCGCTAGCTTTGCCCAGCATACCGCGCGCCGAGCTCGACGCCCCTTGCGCCTGCACGCGGATGCGGTTTCCGAGCGCGGTCGCGCCTTCGATCGATTCGCTGATGCTCGCACGGAAGCGCGCCGAACTGTCGCGCCGCTCTTCGCTGACATGTGCGGCATCGGTAGCACCGAGATGGCCGGCCATCAGATCCGCCTCGGCCATCGCGAGCCGCTGGACGACATCGCAATAGCGGCCGAGCTGCCCGGCATCGGTCACCTTCGAACGCAGCACGCCCATCGTCGCGCTATGCGCATAGGCGAAGGAAGCGAGCACCGCTGGCAGCGGAACGCCGCCCTTGTAGGTCTGCGCGGCATAGCCGCACGCCATCTCGACCCATTCCTCGGTGAAGGGCTGGGCAAATTTGAGCTTCGCATAATGGGCGCCGACCTTGACCTGCTCCTCGAAGACGCGCTGGTCCTCGAAGGCGGCGCGCATCGGCGCGCTCGCGGCCATGCTCAGGAAATGCTTCCAGAAGGCGCGTGCGATCTCCTCGTGATGGCCTTCGAGCAGTTCGCTGATCTCGGCACAGGCCGGCAGCACCGACCCGTCCCAATCATATTCCCGCCGATGTTCGTCGACCGAGCGGGTCCCCCCGCTCCAACGTCCCGGTTCGCGCCGTCCCACCATCTTATGCTCTCCTAGGCCGCGACTTTCGATACGAAGTCGCTGGCGCTGAACTTGAGGGTGCCGAGCTGGCTGTCGAGTGCGGCGAAACCCTGCCCCACCCGGTCGATTTCCGAAGCCACCGCCTCGGTGTCCTCGCGGATCGCGCCGATCGTCGCCGACATCGAGTCGGCGGCGAGCGCGGTCTCGTCGACCGCCGCGGTGATCGCGGTCACGGTCTGCGCCTGGACTTCCATCGCGGTGCGGATGCGATTGGCGCTTTCCTGCACCTCGCTCACCGTCTCGCGGATCGAGGCATTGGTCTCGACCGTCGAGCGCGTCGCCGACTGGATCGAGGCGATCTTGGCGGCGATGTCGTCGGTCGCGCGTGCGGTCTGGCTGGCGAGGCTCTTCACCTCCTGCGCGACCACCGCGAAGCCGCGGCCGGCATCGCCCGCGCGCGCCGCCTCGATCGTCGCGTTGAGCGCGAGCAAATTGGTCTGTCCTGCAATATCGCGGATCAGCCCGAGGATCGATTCGATCGACTTGGCGTGATCGGAGAGCATCTCGGACATGCCCACCGCCGCGCCCGCCTGGCTCGAAGCGCGCGTGGCGATGTCCGCCGCCGCCTCGACTTCCATGCGTGCATCCTCGATCGCGCGGATCAGGCCGGCTGCGGTTTGCGCCGCTTCGCGCATCGCCACCGCCGATTGCTCGGCCGCCGCGGCGACTTCCGAAGCCTTGCCCAGCATCCCGCGCGCCGAAGCCGAAGTATGCACCGCCTGGACGCGGAGCTGATCGCCCTCGCGCGAAGCATGCTCGACGGTCATGCCGATCGAGTCGCGGAATTCGGCGGCAAGCCGGTCGCGCGCGCTCTGCGCGCTGTGCTCGCGATACAGATTGTAGATCTCGACCGTGATGTCGCCCTCGAGCGCCGAGAGACGCATCAGCGTATCGATCAGCGCGGCGAGGCGCGAATCGTCCGAGCCGACACGACGCATCAGCACCTGCAGCGCGGCACGGTCGCTCGCGCTGATCATCGAAAGCAGCGCCATCGGCGGCACGTTGGCGCCATAGGCTGCGGCGACCGAGCGCTCGATCGATTCGAGCCACGCACTGCCCTGCAGGTCGAGGAAGCGGTTGCGGAGGAATACCACGCCGACGTCGATCATCTTGGCGGTATCGTCGGGCGCCCAGTTGCGCTCGTCGGCGAAGCAATGCAGCCATTGCTGCCAATAGGCTTCGGATACCGAGCGAATCTCGGGTTCGAGCGTTTGCCACGCATCGCGGCTCGAACGCTCGAGCGACCCCTCGACATCGAACACGCGCAGCCTTGCGCGGATGTCGATGCGGGCGCTCATCGTGCCGGGTGCGGGCAGGTCGTTGGTCGATACCACAGTGAAGCGTCCCCTTGCGCGGCCGCGGAGAACTCTCGGCCGCTATTCGTCCCCGCTATGCCGCGAGATTGGTTAAGAGCGGGTTAGAACCCGAGCGCACGCGTGCATCCTGACTTGCATCCGTTGCACTGCGGACTAAGGAGACGGCGTCGACCCGAAAGGAAGTTCCTTGGCCAACGTCCGCAACTCCGCGCGACCGCTCTCGCCGCATCTATCGATCTGGAAATGGGGCCCCTCGATGGCGGTCTCGATCATCCACCGCGTCACCGGCTCCGGCATGGCGACGGTGGGCACGATCCTGTTCGTCTGGTGGCTGACCGCGCTGGCCTCGGGCCCTGCCGCCTACGCCGCCTTCGTCGATCTGTTCACGCTGAGCTCGGGCAAGCTCAACATCGTCGGCTATGTCTTCGGCATCGGCCTGACGCTGAGCTTCTTCCAGCATATGGCCTCGGGCGTGCGGCACCTGTTCCTCGACGCGGGCGCCAATTTCGAGCTCAAGGCCAACAAGCGCACCGCGCTGGCGACTTTCGTCGTCGCAATCGTCGCCACCGCAGCCTTCTGGGCCTTCCTGCTGGAGAAGAGCAATGGGTAACGGCACCGAAATCGGCCGTGTCCGCGGCCTCGGCTCTGCGCATCAGGGTGCCGAGGGTTGGTGGCACCACAAGATCAGCGCGGGATCCAATCTGATCCTCGTCCTGTGGTTCCTGATCTCGCTCGCGCTGCTGCCCGCCTATGATTACGCCACCATCGCCGCCTGGATCGCGCAGCCGTTCGTCGCGGTGCCGCTGATCCTGCTCGTCGTCAGCGTCTTCTATCACTTCCACCACGGCCTCACCGTGGTGATCGAGGATTATCAGCACGATCACACGCGCTTCGTGCTGATCCTGCTGCTGAAGTATTTCACCATCGCCACCGCCACGCTGGCGATCTTCTCGATCCTCAAGGTCGCCTTCACCACCGGAGCAACGCTCTGATGTCCGCGTACAAGATCATCGATCACAGCTATGACGCCGTCGTCGTCGGCGCCGGCGGCTCGGGCCTGCGCGCGACGATGGGCTGCGCCGAGGCCGGCCTCAAGACCGCGTGCATCACCAAAGTGTTCCCGACACGCAGCCACACCGTCGCCGCGCAGGGCGGAATCGCAGCGAGCCTCGGCAACAACAGCCCCGATCATTGGTCGTGGCACATGTTCGACACCGTCAAGGGCTCGGACTGGCTCGGCGATCAGGACGCGATCGAGTATATGGTCCGCGAGGCGCCCGCCGCGGTCTACGAACTCGAACATGCCGGCGTGCCGTTCAGCCGGAACGACAACGGCACGATCTATCAGCGCCCGTTCGGCGGCCATATGCAGAATATGGGCGAAGGCCCGCCCGTGCAGCGCACCTGCGCCGCCGCCGACCGCACCGGCCATGCGATGCTCCACGCGCTCTACCAGCAGAGCCTGAAGTACGACGCCGACTTCTACGTCGAATATTTCGCGCTCGACCTGATCATGGAGAACGGCGCCTGCCGCGGCGTGATCGCTTTGTGCATGGAAGACGGCTCGATCCACCGCTTCCGCAGCCATGCCGTGGTGCTCGCCACCGGCGGCGGCGGCCGCGTCTACCAGTCGGCGACCTCGGCGCACACCTGCACCGGCGACGGCAACGGCATGGCGCTGCGCGCGGGTATCGCGCTGCAGGACATGGAGTTCGTCCAGTTCCACCCGACCGGCATCTACGGCGCCGGCGTGCTGATCACCGAGGGCGCCCGCGGCGAAGGCGGTTATCTGACCAACTCCGAGGGCGAGCGCTTCATGGAGCGCTATGCGCCCAGCGCGAAGGACCTCGCCTCGCGCGACGTCGTCGCCCGCTCGATGGCGATGGAAATCCGCGAGGGCCGCGGCGTGGGGAAGGAGAAGGACCACATCTTCCTTCACCTCAACCATATCGATCCGAAGATCCTGCACGAGCGCCTGCCCGGCATCACCGAGACGGGGAAGATCTTCGCCGGTGTCGACCTGACCCGCCAGCCCCTGCCTGTGGTCCCGACCGTCCACTACAATATGGGCGGCGTCCCGACGAACTATCACGGCGAGGTCGTCCACAATAAGGACGGCAATCCGGACACTGTCGTCCCCGGCCTGTTCGCAGTCGGCGAGGCTGCCTGCGTCTCGGTCCACGGCGCCAACCGTCTCGGCTCCAACTCGCTGATCGATCTCGTCGTATTCGGCCGCGCGACCGGACTGCGGCTCAAGGAACTGCTCAAGCCCAACACCCCGCACGCGGCTTTGCCCAAGGGGTCGGAAGAGTTCACGCTCACCCGGCTCGATCATTTCCGCAATGCCAAGGGCGCCAGGCCCACCGCGCAGATCCGCGCCGACATGCAGAAGACGATGCAGCGCCACTGCGCCGTGTTCCGCGACAGCGCGCTGCTCGCGGAGGGCGTCACGCACATGGACGCGGTCTATCAGGGCTTCCAGGACGTCGGCATCACCGATCGCTCGCTGATCTGGAACACCGATCTGGTCGAGACGCTCGAGCTCGACAATCTGATCGGCCAGGCGGTGGTGACGATCCAGTGCGCCGCGAACCGCAAGGAAAGCCGCGGCGCGCACATGCACGAAGACTTCCCCAACCGCGACGACGCGAACTGGATGAAGCACACCGTCGCGACCTTCGAGGGCTGGGGCGGCAAGGGCGGCGCGGTCGCGATCGACTATCGCCCGGTGCACGACTACACGCTCACCGACGAGATCGAGTACATCAAGCCAAAGAAGCGGGTGTATTAAGCAGCATCCGACCGTCCCGCTCGACCGGCGCAATGTCGGAGGAGTCGGGGCGGTCCCCAAAATGTCCGCCACCTCCCGCTGCTGACCAACAACGGTTGGCACTCTGCGCCGCACCGTACGCGATTTCCCGCCCGACCGGGGCCCATCTGCTTGACAGACTCCGTCGCCGCCCCAGATTGAGGCTCTGTTCGGCGGAAGGGGTGGCTGATGCGATTGGCTGTCGGTCTGCGCGGGTTCGCGCGCATGCTCGCGGTTCTGCTCTTGCCGGTAGCGATCACCGCTTCCGCCTCGAGCCCGCCGGGAAGTCAGCAAAGCTATCGTCCACCCCAACACACCACCGATTGGCCCGCGCTGGCGGATGGCGATAGCGAGCTCGGCCCGCATCTCGAACGCGGCCGTTCGGCGCGCTGGGAGCTCGACCAGCAACGCAAGCTCACCGCCGCGCTGGCCGCGCTCGGGCCGCAGCGCAAGGGCGTGATCGACGCCTATGTCGTGTCGGTCGCGCTCGACAGCGATCCGGTGTTCGGACGCGAAGCGCGTGAGGCGGGCAAGGTGCTGACGCGCCGTTACGGCGCCGCCGGGCGCAGCATCGTGCTCGCCGGCACCGACGGCCGCGCGCCCAGCACACTGGCGATGGGCACGCCGCGCTCGCTCACCCTCGCGCTGACGCGCGTCGCCGAGCTGATGGACAAGCGCGAGGACGTCCTCGTCCTCTATCTCACCAGCCACGGCGCGCAGGTCGGCATCGCCTATCATGACGGCGACGAAGGCTTTGGACTGATCACGCCGCGTCGTTTCGCCGCCTTTCTCGACGAACTCGGGATCCGCAAGCGCGTGCTGATCCTGAGCGCCTGCTATTCGGGCATTTTCGTCCCCGCGCTGTCGAACGACGACACCGCCTTGCTCACCGCAGCCTCTTCCGATCGCACTTCCTTTGGCTGCCGCGCGGAGAATGACTGGACCTTCTTCGGCGACGCGTTGGTCAACCATGCGCTACGCAAGCCCCAACCCTTCGGCGACGCGCTGATCGAGGCACGCGACCGGATCAGCGGCTGGGAAATGTCGAATCAACTACCGGCATCGAACCCGCAGGCGGCGGTCGGCGAAAGCGTCGAGGCGTGGCTCGGCCCGCTCGAGGCGCGCATGCCCAAGGCCGCCACCGCCCCCGTCGGCGCGCCCGCGACCGACGCGCTCAAGCCCTGATCGCGCGGAACCGCCGCGCCCCGCGGCGGTTCCGCAGGCGATGACCGACATGCCCGAGAACCGCGCCGCGCGCTATCCGCTGCTCAGCCAGCCGCATATCCTGCTCCACGGGTCGGTGGACCATATGATGTACGAGAGCTTCCGCCAGCAGCTGGGCAATGCTCCTGCCGAAGGGACGCTGGTCGTCGCGATCTCGACGCTCGGAGGCGATCCCGAGGTGGCACGGCTTATGGGCGACGAGCTCCGCCTGCTGCGCGACTATACAGGGCGCGAGACGCTCTTCCTCGGCAAGGTCGCGGTCTATTCGGCGGGGGCCACCTTCATGGCCACCTTCCCCGTCGACAAGCGCTTCCTCACCCGCGGCACGCGGATCATGATCCACGAGCGGATCCTCACCAAGACGGTCAATCTCTCCGGGCCGCTGCGCAGCGTCGTCGCGGGGCTCAAGGCCAATCTCCACGAGATCGAGGAATCGGTGCGGATCGAGGAGGAGGGGTTTCGCGACCTCGTCGCCGGCTCGAAGATCGACTTCGACGAGGTCCGCGAACGCGCGCCTTCGAACTGGTATATCGAGGCCGAGGAGGCGCTCGACCTCGGCCTCGTGCTCGACCTGATCTAGGCGGTCGTGCCGCCGTCGACGTCGATCGTCGCGCCGGTGATGTACGAGGCGTCGTCGCTGGCGAGGAACGCCGCGAGCGCGGCCACTTCCTCGCCGCGACCATAGCGGCCCAGCGGGATCGTCGGCAGCAGCTGCGCCGCCATCTCGCCGTCCTTGGGGTTCATATCGGTATCGATCGGCCCCGGCTGGATCACGTTGACGAGGATGCCGCGCGGCGCGAGGTCTCGCGCCCAGCCGCGGGCGAGCCCCTGCACCGCCGACTTGCTCGCGGCATAGCTCGCGGCGCCCGGGAACATCGAGGCGTCACCCATCACGCTGCCGGTGATGATCACGCGCCCGCCATCGGCGAGATGCGGCACCGCCGCCACCGTCCCCGCGACCACGCCGTCGACATTGACCGCGAACACGCGGCGGAAGCTGTCGAGGCTTTCCTGATCGACGCCGACAAAGCCCGCGACGCCGGCATTGTGGACGAGGATGTCGATCCCGCCCAGCGTCGCCGCGGCCTCGTCGACCGCGGCCTTCACCGCGGCGGGATCCGCCGCGTCGGCCTGGATCGCCTTGCCCTTGACGCCTTGCGCCTCGATGGCGGCAACGCTGGCCTTCGCGCCATCATGGTTGCCGGCATAGGTGATCACGACGTCCGCGCCGTCCTCCGCCAGCCGCTTGGCGATCGCCGCGCCGATTCCCCGCGATCCGCCGGTGACCAGCGCGCGCTTGCCCTGAAGTTTCTTCGACATTGCTCAAATCTCCGGTCCCCAGCCGATCGCTTCGCCGGCTGCCGGGACGAAGCGGAACTTGGGGACCGGCAAGGATAGTTCAATATTCCCGAACTATGGAAACGAAGAAGTGTTTCTATATCGGTGCCATGGATCGCTTGGTGCACCCCGACCTGAAAGATGTCAGCCTCGCGGCGGCGCTGCACGCGCTCGCCGACCCGGTGCGGCTCGACATCGTCGCCAAGCTGGTCGAATGCCCCTGCCTCAACGCCAGCACCGCCTGCGCGCAGGGCACCCCCAAGAGCACGATCTCGAACCATCTGAACGTGCTCCGCGCGGCTGGGCTGATCGAGACTTCGGTCGAGGGTCGCGAACGGATCAATCGCCTGCGCTGCACCGATTTCAATGCGCGCTTCCCGGGCCTGCTCGAGGCGGTGCTCGCCAACAAAGCCTGACGCTTGCGCATCCTACGGGGTTGCGCTGCGTTTGCGAAAGGCATAGCCCGCGCAGCGAACACCGTGTCGCTAAGGACTCCGAGGAATGGCCGACTTCCGCCTGCCCAAGAACAGCCGCATCACCAAGGGCAAGGACCACAAGGCCGACGCGTCTGCTAAGCGCGTCAAGAAATTCAGGATCTACCGCTACGATCCGGACTCGGGCGAGAACCCGCGCTACGACAATTTCGAGATCGACCTCGACGAATGCGGCCCGATGGTCCTCGACGCGCTCATCAAGATCAAGTCCGAGCAGGACAGCTCGCTCACCTTCCGCCGCTCGTGCCGCGAAGGCATTTGCGGCTCGTGCTCGATGAACATGGACGGGCGCAACGGCCTCGCCTGCACCACCGCGATCGAGGACATCAAGGGCGACATCCGCATCACGCCGTTGCCGCACATGGACGTGATCAAGGACCTCGTCCCCGATTTCACCCACTTCTACGCGCAATATGCCTCGATCAAGCCGTGGCTCCAGACCGTCTCGACCACCCCTTCGGGCAAGGAACGCTTCCAGTCGCCGCAGGACCGCGAGAAGCTCGACGGCCTGTACGAGTGCATCCTGTGCGCCTGCTGCTCGACCTCGTGCCCGAGCTATTGGTGGAACAGCGACAAGTTCCTCGGCCCGGCGATTTTGCTCCAGGCCTATCGCTGGCTGGCCGACAGCCGTGACGAGATGACCGGCGAGCGCCTCGACAATCTCGAGGATCCGTTCCGCCTCTATCGCTGCCACACGATCATGAACTGCGCGAACGTCTGCCCCAAGGGCCTCAACCCGGCCAAGGCGATCGCCGAGATCAAGAAGATGGAAGCCGAGCGCGCGCTTTGAGCGAATTCGTCGAGCAGCATTTCCGCTACGACGACGATCCCGATCTGCCGGGCTGGAAGCGCTGGCAGATCCTCGACTCCGGCCGCTTCAACAGCTTTATCGGGGCGCTTTCGGTCAAGCGCGAGGACCAGCTCGCGCGCGTCCGCACGACTTTCCGCCACGAGCATTCGAACCTGCGCGACCATATCCATGGCGGCGCGCTCGCGGGCTTCATCGACATGGCGCTGTTCGCCGCGGGGCGCAGCTTCGGCGTGCTCAGCGGCCCCGCTTCGACATTGGACATGTCGATCCAGTTCATCACCGGCGGCGCGATCGGCGTACCCACCGAGGCGAAGGTCGAGCTGCTTCGCGAGACCGGCCGGCTGCTCTTCCTGCGCGGCGTGGTGGTGCAGGATGAAGTGATGGTCGCCAGCTTCCTCGGCACGATCCGGAAGCCTTCGGTCAAGTGACCAAGGTCCTCGCCCGCTACCACGCGCTCGTCGCCGCCGGCGAGTTGCGCGCCGATCCCGAGCAGGAGGCAGCCGCGACGCGGCTCGATCGGCTCGCCGAGGAGCTCGAGGCGGTTCCGCACAAGGGCAGCATCCTCTGGCGCGCGCTTCGCCGCATGCCCGAGCCGCCGCGCGGCGTGTATCTGTGGGGCGGGGTCGGACGCGGCAAGTCGATGTTGATGGACCTGCTGTTCGATTGCGTCGAGATCCGCCGCAAGCGCCGCGTCCATTTCCACGAGTTCATGCTCGAGGTGCACCAGCGGCTCAACGTCGAGCGACAGAAGGACACCGCCGATCCGGTGGTCGCGGTCGCCGAGGCGATGGCCGAGGATATCCGCCTGCTCGCCTTTGACGAGATGGTCGTCAACAACCCCGCGGACGCGATGATCCTCTCGCGACTGTTCACCGAGATGATGGGCCATGGCCTGACCGTCGTCGCCACTTCGAACCGCGCGCCGAACGCACTCTATAAGGACGGGCTCAACCGCCAGCTCTTCCTGCCCTTCATCGCGCTGATCGAAACGAAGATGGACGTGCTGACCCTCAATGGCCCGGTCGACTATCGGCTCGACCGGCTCGGCAGCATGGAGACCTGGCTGGTTCCCAACGGCCCCGAAGCCACCGCCCAGCTTTCCGCAGCCTTTTTTCGCCTCACCGACTATCCGGTCGAGGATGCTGCGCGCGTGCCGTCGTGCGACCTGCCCGTGCAGGGCGGCCGCACGGTCCATGTCCCGCGCTGCGTGAAGGGCGTCGCGGTCTTCTCCTTCAAGAAGCTGTGCGGCGAGGCGCGCGGTGCGCCCGACTATCTCGCGATCGCGCACCGCTTCCACACGGTCATCCTCGTCGGCATCCCGCGGCTCGGCCCCGAGAATCGCAACGAGGCCGCACGCTTCGTGACCTTGGTCGACGCGCTCTACGAGAACCGCGTCAAGCTGCTGGCCGCCGCCGATGCGGCGCCCGACGACCTCTACATCGCCGGCGACGGGGCCTTCGAATTCGAGCGCACCGCCTCGCGCCTCCACGAAATGGCCTCGGACGAATATCTGGCCGAGGGCCATGGCGAACACTAAAGCCACATCCGGGAAATGTGCTCCTGCGAAGGCAGGGGCGCAGGCGGCAACGCACCGCCGGTGACTTAGGGCTCCTGTCTTTGCAGGAACGCTAAAGGGGAGAGAGAGCAGGATGAAACTGTTGTTGCGCGCGCTGGCCTTGCTGGCGCTGTCCCTCTCCCCGCCGACCTTCGCCCAGGCCCTGCTCACCGGCGCCGATATGCGCCCGTCGCTGAGCCTCGACGGGGCGTGGCATTGGTCGGTGGATCCCTATCGCGACGGCAAGTCCGGCTTCCATGGCGGCATGCCCGGCGAGAGCAGCAGGCGCTGGAGCGACGTGGTCCAGGCCTATGTCGCCGAGAAGAACCCGCGCATGCTCTACGAGTTCGACATGCAGCGCTCGCCGGTGGTGCATTTGCCCGGCAGCTGGATCGGGCACGCCGCCGAGATGCGCTATTACCAAGGCCTTGTCTGGTACCAGCGCAGCTTCGAGGCGCGAAAGCCTGCCCCCGGCACGCGTACCTTCCTTCGCTTCGGCGCCGCAGATTATACCGCCGATGTCTATTTGAACGGCCAGTCGGTGGGCAGCCACAAGGGCGGCTTCACGCCTTTCGTCTTCGACGTGACCGAATTGCTCCGCGACGGCAGCAACCAGATCACCGTCGGCGTCGATTCAGCGCGCACCGACGACGACGTGCCCCCGCCCGTCACCGATTGGGAGACCTATGGGGGCATCACGCGCTCGGTGGCGCTGATCACGGTCCCCGAGACTTTCGTCGACGATGCGTGGATCCGCCTCGGCCGCGACGGGCGCATCCATGCCGATATCCGCCTCTACGGCCGTCAGGCGCAGAATCGCGACTTCACCGTCCGCATTCCCGCGCTCGGCGTCACGCTGTCGGGCAAGACCGACTGGTCGAGCAGCTGGACCGGCAGCATCGCGGCGCCGCGTACGCTCAAGCGCTGGTCGCCCGAAGCGCCGACGCTGTACGACGTCGAAGTCGCATCAGGCTCCGACGTGCTCCGCGATCGCATCGGCTTCCGCACGATCGAGACCCGCGGCAGCAAAATCCTGCTCAACGGCAAGCCGATCTTCCTGCGGGGCATCTCGATGCACGAGGAAGAGCTCGGCCGCGATCCGGTGCGGGCAATCACCCCGGCCGCGGCCCGCGCCCTGCTCACCGAGATCAAGCAGGGCCTGAACGGCAATTTCGTCCGCCTCGCCCATTATCCGCACAGCGAAGTGATGACGCGCATGGCCGACGAGCTCGGGCTGATCGTGTGGAGCGAGGTCCCGGTCTATTGGCGCGTCAATTGGGAGAACGAGGCTACGCTCGCCGATGCGCGCAACCAGCTGCGCGAGAACATCCTGCGCGACCGCAACCGCGCCGCGATCGCGCTGTGGAGCGTCGCCAACGAGACCCCGGTCGGCGACAAGCGCAATGCGTTCCTGCGCGCACTGATCGGCGATGTCCGCGCGCTCGACGACAGCCGCCTCGTCACCGCCGCCTTGCTCAGCAAGCGCGAAGGCAAGGTGATGAGCATCGACGATCCGCTCGCCGCCGATCTCGATGTCATGGCGATCAACACCTATAACGGCTGGTATTCGCAGGACGCGCTCGCCGATCTACCGAGCTTCGAGTGGCGCGCGCCGTCGGACAAGCCGCTGATCTTCTCCGAATTCGGCGCCGATGCGCAGGCCGGCTATCACGACGCCGCAACCGAGCCCCACAAGTTCAGCGAGGAGTTCCAGGCCGAATATTACCGCCAGACGCTCGCCATGGCCGCCAAGGCGCCTTCGCTCGCCGGGATGAGTCCGTGGCTGCTCAAGGATTTCCGTTCGCCGCGGCGCCAACATCCGGTGTTCCAGCAAGGCTGGAACCGCAAGGGACTGATCTCGGAAACCGGCGCGCGCAAACAGGCGTTCTATGTGCTCGCGGAGGAATATCGCCGCCGCGCCGGGTCCGAACGCTGACCCGTGCCGGCGTTCGCCCAGCTTATTGCACTTGCGAATTAGTCGCAAAGATAATCCGGAACTACAGCGATTCCCGGGTTGCGACCCTCCTATCATAGGTCTAAGCCGCCCCCGTTTTCGAAGGCGCACAGCTGCGTCTCTGCGGCTGCTTGACCAGAGCAAGGAGATTCCATGGCCCGCAAGAAGATCGCGCTGATCGGCGCCGGCAACATCGGCGGCACGCTCGCCCATCTCGCAGCACTCAAGGGCCTTGGCGACATCGTCCTGTTCGACGTGGTCGAGGGCGTGCCGCAGGGCAAGGCGCTCGACCTCTCGCAGTGCGGCCCGGTCGAAGGCTTCGATGCGAAGATCACCGGCTCGAACGACTATGCCGATATCGCGGGCGCCGATGTGATCATCGTCACCGCCGGCGTTGCCCGCAAGCCGGGCATGAGCCGCGACGATCTGCTCGGCATCAACCTAAAGGTGATGAAGGCTGTCGGCGAGGGCATCGCCGCAAACGCTCCCGACGCGTTCGTGATCTGCATCACCAACCCGCTCGACGCGATGGTCTGGGCGCTGCGCGAATTCTCGGGGCTCCCGCACCAGAAGGTCGTCGGCATGGCCGGCGTGCTGGACTCGGCACGCTTCAGCCACTTCCTCGCCGAGGAATTCCAGGTCTCGGTCAAGGACGTCAACAGCTTCGTGCTCGGCGGCCATGGCGACACCATGGTTCCCGTCCTCGAATATTCGACCGTCTCGGGCATCCCGGTCAGCGACCTGATCGCGATGGGCTTCTCGACCAAGGAGCGCATCGACGCCATCGTCCGGCGCACCCGCTCGGGCGGCGGCGAGATCGTCGGCCTGCTCAAGACCGGCTCGGCTTTCTACGCGCCGGCGACCAGCGCGATCGCGATGGCCGAGAGCTATCTCTACGACAAGAAGCGCGTCCTTCCCGCCGCGGCGCACCTCACCGGCCAGTACGGCGTCGACGATCTGTATGTCGGCGTGCCGATCATCATCGGCAAGGACGGCGTCGAGAAGGTCATCGAGATCAATCTGACCGAAGAAGCCAAGGCCAACCTCACGGTCTCGGTCGATGCGGTCAAGGAACTGCTCGTGGCCTGCAAGGGCATCGATAGCTCGCTCGGTTGATGTTCGTCTCGTTCGCTCTTCTGCTTGCGGGTATTCAGAGCGAGGCGGCTGAGGCCGTCTCGCTCGCGAGCGCTGTGTCGACCTTTCAGCAAGCTTGCCTCTCTGCGTCGGCCTCGCTCACCCAGTCTCGGAGCGCGATAACGCAGACGCTTGGCGGGACGTCCACGGGAACCCTTCCCCCCTATACCGGACGCAAACCGTTCGAACTATATGACGTCAAAGGCGTCGAAGTCATGCTTCGACCCGACAAGGAACGGCAATTTGGCTGCTTTGTCGCTCTCGCGCTGCCAGCGGACGTCTCACCGGATCAGGTTGTTGCGGCTGTCGGCGCGCTTCCAGGCCTGATCCCGGCTCCCGCCAAGGGCGCAAAGAACCGTTTAAATGCAGAATGGTCCATCGGCACCGCCGACAACAAGGGCCGCGTCTATCTCAAAATTGAACTCAAAGCGCAGCCGCAAACCGCACTGCTGAACTTCGAAGCGAAAGGCGACTGATGTCTATCCTCGTCAACAAGAACACCAAGGTCATCACCCAGGGCATGACCGGGGAGACCGGCAGCTTCCACACCAAGGCGGCGCTCGAATACGGCACGCAGATGGTCGGCGGCGTGACGCCGGGCAAGGGCGGCACCGAGCATCTCGGCCTGCCGGTGTTCGACACCGTTGCCGAGGCCAAGTCGAAGACCGGCGCCGACGCGTCGGTGATCTACGTCCCGCCGCCCTTCGCCGCGGACTCGATCCTCGAGGCGATCGACGCCGAGATCCCGCTGATCGTCGCGATCACCGAAGGCATCCCGGTGCTCGACATGGTCAAGGTCAAGCGCGCGCTGACCGGCTCGAAGTCGCGCCTGATCGGCCCGAACTGCCCCGGCGTGCTGACCCCCGGCGAGTGCAAGATCGGCATCATGCCGGGCTCGATCTTCTCCAAGGGTTCGGTCGGCGTCGTGTCGCGCTCGGGTACGCTGACCTATGAGGCGGTGTTCCAGACGACCAATGCCGGGCTCGGCCAGACCACCGCGGTCGGCATCGGCGGCGATCCGGTCAACGGCACCAACTTCATCGACGTGCTCGAACTGTTCCTCGCCGACGAGGCAACCCAATCGATCATCATGATCGGCGAGATCGGTGGCGACGCCGAGGAGCAGGCCGCGCAGTTCCTGATCGACGAGGCGAAGCGCGGCCGCAAGAAGCCGATGGCCGGCTTCATCGCGGGCCGCACCGCACCTCCGGGCCGCCGCATGGGCCATGCCGGCGCGATCGTGTCGGGCGGCAAGGGCGACGCCGAGAGCAAGATCGCGGCGATGGAAGCCGCAGGCATCCGCGTCGCGGCGAGCCCCTCGGAGCTCGGCTCGACGCTGGTCGACGTGCTGAAGGGTTAAGACCCGCCTCCTTCTTCCCTTGTGGGAGAAGGATACGAAGGCTTGGCAGCTTGCCGCCTGGCCGGAGTTGGATGAGGGGGACTTCGGTTCCCATATCCCCCTCATCCTCCCATCGCTGGCGCGATGGGTCCCTCCCTCTCCCACAAGGGGAGAGGGTGAAGTGAGGAAGAAGACGATGGGCTACGAAGGCCTGGATTTCGAGCAGATCGCCGGCGGGGTGAGCCCCGCCTTCATCGAGACGCTGTATCGCCGCTACAAGGCCGACCCGAATGCGGTCGAGGCCGGCTGGCGCCAGTTCTTCGAAGGCCTCGACAACACCGCGACCGGCCCGAGCTGGGCCAATCCGCGCTGGCCGCTGACCGAGACCGACGCGCTCACTGCCGCGCTCGATCCGACCCAGATGGAGCCCGCGCCCAAGCCCGCCAAGGGCGGCGCCCCCGCCCCCAAGGCCACGCCGGCGGCATCGGAAACCGATATCGTCAAGGCTGCGGGCGATTCGATCCGCGCGATGCTGCTGATCCGCACCTATCGCGTGCGCGGCCATCTCGCTGCCAATCTCGATCCGCTCGGCCTCGCCCGCCACGAGCTGCCCGCCGACATGACGCCCGAATATCACGGCTTCAGCGGCGCCGATCTCGATCGCCCGATCTATCTCGGCGGCGTGCTCGGCCTCGAAAAGGCGACCGTGCGCGAGATCGTCGCGATCCTGCAGGCCAATTACTGCGGCAATGTCGGCCTCGAATATATGCACATCGCCGATGTCGAGGAGCGCCGCTTCCTCCAGGAGCGGATGGAGGGCAAGGACAAAGCCATCCAGTTCACGCCCGACGGCAAGAAGGCGATCCTCTCCAAGGTGATCGAAGCCGAGCAGTGGGAGCGCTTCTGCGGCAAGAAATATGTCGGCACCAAGCGCTTCGGGCTCGACGGCGGCGAAGCGATGATCCCGGCGCTCGAAGCGGTGATCAAATATGGCGGCCAGCTCGGCGTGCGCGAGATCGTCTACGGCATGGCGCATCGCGGCCGCCTCAACGTCCTCGCCAACGTCCTCGCCAAGCCCTTCCGCGTGATCTTCCACGAGTTCGGCGGCGGCTCGGCGCATCCCGACGACGTCGCCGGCTCGGGCGACGTGAAATACCATCTCGGCACCAGCACCGATCGCGAGTTCGACGGGATCAGCGTCCATATGTCGCTGGTCGCCAACCCCTCGCACCTCGAGGCGGTCGACCCCGTCGTTCTCGGCAAGGTCCGCGCGCTCCAGACGCTGCGCGGCGATCTCGCCGATCACGAGCAGGTCCTCCCCGTGCTGATCCATGGCGACGCCGCGATGGCGGGCCAGGGCATCGTCTGGGAGTGCCTCGGCTTCTCGGGCATCCGCGGCTACAACACCGGCGGCTGCATCCACTTCGTCATCAACAACCAGATCGGCTTCACGACGAGCCCGCAATTCGCGCGTTCCTCGCCCTATCCGTCGGACGTCGCCAAGGGCGTCCAGGCGCCGATCCTCCACGTCAACGGCGACGATCCCGAAGCCGTGACCTTCGCCTGCAAGGTCGCGATCGAATTCCGCCAGAAGTTCAAGCGCGACGTCGTGATCGACATGTGGTGCTATCGCCGCTTCGGCCACAATGAAGGCGACGAGCCCTCGTTCACCCAGCCGCTGATGTACGCCAAGATCAAGCAGCATCCCGCGGTCAGCGAGGTCTACGCCAGGCGTCTCGCCGCCGAGGGCGTCGCCGATCAGGGCTTCGTCGACGAGAAGATCCAGCAGTTCACCAATCTGCTCGAGGGCGAGTTCGAGGCGGGCAAATCCTATCTGCCCAACAAGGCCGACTGGTTCGCCGGCCGCTGGTCGGGCCTCGGCGCCCCCGTCGACGCCGAGACCGCGCGCCGCAGCGTCGACACCGGCATCGAGAAGAAGCTGTTCGACAGCCTCGGCCGCACGCTGACCGAGGTCCCCGGCGATCTCGAGATCCACAAGACGCTCGGCCGCGTGCTCGACGCCAAGCGCGAGATGTTCAAGTCGGGCGAGAATTTCGATTGGGCGACCGGCGAGGCGCTCGCGTTCGGCGCCTTGCTCTCCGAGGGCTTCGGCGTCCGCCTCTCGGGGCAGGATTCGGGCCGCGGCACCTTCAGCCAGCGCCACGCCGTCTGGGTCGATCAGAAGGACGAGCACAAATATGTGCCGCTCCAGACGATCCCGCACGGCAGCTTCGAGGTGCTCGACAGCCCGCTGTCCGAATATGGCGTGCTCGGTTTCGAATATGGCTATGCCTCGGCCGACCCCAAGGCGCTGGTGCTCTGGGAAGCGCAGTTCGGCGATTTCGCCAACGGCGCGCAGATCATGATCGACCAGTTCATCGCGTCGGGCGAAGCCAAGTGGCTGCGCGCCAACGGCCTCGTGATGCTGCTCCCGCACGGCTATGAAGGCCAGGGCCCGGAGCATAGCTCGGCACGTCCGGAGCGCTTCCTCCAGCTCTGCGCGCAGGACAATATGCAGGTGGTCAACATCACCACCCCGGCGAATTATTTCCATCTGCTGCGCCGCCAGATGCACCGCAACTTCCGCAAGCCGCTGGTGCAGATGACCCCCAAGTCGCTGCTCCGCCACAAGATGGCGGTGTCGAAGGCCGAGGACTTCCTCGGCGACACGCACTTCAAGCGCATCCTCTCGGACCCCAACGCGCCGGCCGACGCCGATGTGAAGCGTCTCGTGCTGTGCACCGGCAAGGTCGCCTACGACCTGATCGAGGCGCGCGACGCGGCGGGCGACAAGAACACCGCGATCGTCCGGATCGAGCAGCTCTATCCCTTCCCGGGCGAGCCGCTCACCGTGCGCCTCAAGCGCATGACCAACCTCGAAGAGGTGATCTGGGCGCAGGAGGAGCCGAAGAACAACGGTTACTGGTTCTTCGTCGAGCCGTTCATCGAGCAGTGCCTGATCGATGCCGGGGTCAAGCCGCAGCGTCCGCGCTATGCCGGCCGCGCCGCGGCGGCATCGCCCGCCACCGGCCTGATGAAGCGTCACACCGCCGAGCAGGGGGCGCTCGTCGCCGAAGCGCTCGGTCACAGCGTCCGCGAAGAGATTCGCCGGACCCGCAAGTCGTAACGAGGTAGAAGAAAATGGCAGACGTTAAGGTCCCGGTCCTCGGCGAATCGATCACCGAAGCGACGCTCGGCGAGTGGCTCAAGAACCCGGGCGATCCGGTCAAGCTCGACGAGCCGATCGCCAGCCTCGAGACCGACAAGGTATCGGTCGAGGTCCCCTCGCCTGTCGCAGGCGTGATGGGCGATCAGCTCGTCAAGGTCGGCGACACCGTCGCGGTCGACGCGGTGATCGCAACTGTGAGCGAAGGCGGCGCCGGTGCCGCTGCGCCCGCCCCGGCTTCGGCTCCGGCAGCCCCCGCGCCGACCACCACCGGCGAGCAGACCGGCCCCGGCGAGCAGGTCCGCGAGCGCTCGGGCGATGCCGCCGCCGCGCTGTCGCCCTCGGTACGCCGCGCGGTGCTCGAGACCGGCGTCGATCCGTCGACCGTGCAGGGCACCGGCAAGGACGGCCGCCTGACCAAGGACGACGTTGTCGCCGCTGCAGCCGCCAAGCCCGCCGCAGCCCCGGCATCGACACCGGCGCCGGCCGCTGCCCCCGCATCGTCGGGCGGGCGCAAGGAAGAGCGCGTCCGCATGACGCGCCTGCGCCAGACCGTCGCCAAGCGCCTCAAGGAAGCGCAGAACACCGCCGCGATGCTGACGACGTTCAACGACGTCGACATGACCGAGGTCATCGCCGCGCGGACCAAGTACAAGGATCTGTTCGAGAAGAAGCACGGCGTCCGCCTCGGCTTCATGGGCTTCTTCGTGAAGGCCGCGGTGCAGGCGCTGCGCGACATCCCGTCGGTCAACGCGTCGATCGAAGGCGATGAGATCGTCTATCACGATTATGCCGACATCTCGGTCGCGGTCTCCGCGCCGCAGGGTCTCGTCGTCCCCGTGATCCGCGACGCGCAGGACCTGTCGGTCGCCGGCATCGAGAAGACGATCGGCGATTTCGGCAAGCGCGCCAAGGAAGGCACGCTCAAGATGGAAGAGATGAAGGGCGGCACCTTCACCATCTCGAACGGCGGCGTCTTCGGCTCGCTGATGTCGACTCCGATCATCAACCCGCCCCAGTCGGCGGTGCTCGGCCTTCATCGCATCGAGGACCGCCCCGTGGTCCGCGACGGCCAGGTGGTGGTGCGCCCGATGATGTATCTCGCGCTCAGCTACGACCACCGCCTGATCGACGGCCGCGAAGCGGTTACCTTCCTCGTCGCGCTCAAGAACGCGATCGAGGATCCGACCCGGCTGCTGATCGACCTGTAAGCTTGACGCACCGCAGCTGTTCCCCGGCGAAAGCCGGGGCCCAGGTGCAGCGAGATTTGTAACGACGCGAGACGCTCACCAAATCCGTCTCGACACTGGACCCCGGCCTTCGCCGGGGAACAAGGAAGAGAAAAATGGCTGAATACGACTTCGACGTTCTCGTGATCGGCTCCGGCCCCGGCGGCTATGTCGCCGCGATCCGCGCCGCGCAGCTCGGCCTGCGCACCGGCTGCGTCGAGAGCCGCGAGACGCTGGGCGGCACCTGTCTCAATGTCGGCTGCATCCCGTCCAAGGCGCTGCTCAACGCCTCCGAGCTGTTCCACGAGGCCGCTTCGGGTGCGCTGGCGAAGCACGGCGTCAAGCTTGGCAGCGTCGAGCTCGACCTGCCCGCGATGATGGCCGACAAGGACAAGGCGGTGAAGGGCCTGACCGGCGGCATCGAATTCCTGTTCAAGAAGAACAAGGTCGAATGGGTGAAGGGCCTCGGCACCTTCATCGACGCGCACACCGTCCAGGTCGGCGACCGCAAGGTCACGGCGAAGAACGTCGTCATCGCCACCGGCTCGTCGGTCACCCCGCTTCCCGGCGTCGAGATCGACCAGAAGACCGTCGTCGATTCCACCGGCGCGATCGCGCTCGAGAAGGTCCCGGAGCATCTCGTCGTGATCGGCGGCGGTGTGATCGGGCTCGAGCTCGGCTCGGTCTGGCAGCGCCTCGGCGCGCGCGTCACCGTGGTCGAATTCCTCGACCAGCTCCTCCCGGGCATGGACGGCGAGGTCCGCAAGGAAGCCGCCAGGATCTTCAAGAAGCAGGGCATGGAGATCAAGCTCTCGACCAAGGTCACCGGCGTCGCCGTCAATGGCGGCAAGGCGACCGTCACGGTCGAGCCCGCCGCGGGCGGCACCGCCGAGACGATCGAGGCCGATGCCGTGCTCGTCTCGATCGGCCGCAAGCCCAACACCGACGGCCTCGGCCTCGACAAGATCGGCCTCGCCACCAACCAGCGCGGCCAGATCGAGACCGATCACAGCTTCCGCACCAAGGTGGACGGCGTCTGGGCCATCGGCGACGTCATCCCCGGCCCGATGCTCGCGCACAAGGCCGAGGACGAAGGCATCGCCGTCGCCGAGAACATCGCCGGCCTCACCGGCATCGTGAACCACGACGTCATCCCGTCGGTGGTCTACACCCATCCCGAGATCGCCGGCGTCGGCCTCACCGAGGAACAGGCGAAGGAAAAGGGCGAGATCAAGGTCGGCAAGTTCCCGATGGCGGGCAACAGTCGCGCCAAGGCGATCGACGATACGACCGGCTGGGTGAAGGTCATCGCCGACGCCAAGACCGATCGCGTGCTCGGCGCGTGGATCATCACTTCGGTCGCCGGCACGATGATCGCGCAGGTCGCGCAGGCGATGGAGTTCGGCGCGACGTCCGAGGACATCGCCTATACCTGCCACGCCCACCCCACGCACAGCGAGGCGATCAAGGAAGCCGCGATGGGCGTGCTCGGCAAGCCGATCCACATCTGATGTGCCGGGCCGGCGGCGGGATTAGCGGTGCTAATCGCGAGCGCATCAGGCCCGGCCGGCCGGCGGCGCGGCTTTGCCGCGTCGTCATCGCCCTGTTGCTCGCCGCCCCGCTGCCGGCGCGGGCGCAGGACGCCACGATCGGCGTTCCCGACACCGACACAGAGATGCGCGCCGCAATCGCGAAGGCCCGCGCCGGGCTACCCGTGTTCTTCGGTCACGCCACCGCCCCCACGCCCGGTGAAGGCGGCTTCCTGATCAAGTTCGACGTGATCCCCGAGGCGCCGGCCGAATTCGTCTGGGCCGAGCTCGTCGCGCATCGGGGCGATGTCAGCACCGCCCGCATCGCCAACGCCCCGCGCGACCCGCGCTTCGCCAAGGGTCAGCAAGTCGCCGTCCGCGACAATCAGGTGATCGACTGGGCCTATTGGCGCGACGGCACGATGCAGGGCGGCGCGACGATGCGCGTGCTGATCGCGCGCATGCCCCCCGACGAAGCGCAGGCGATGCGTGAGCGGTTCGGCTGGTAGCAGCCACCATTCGTCCCCCCGGACGAGTCCTTTGCGTGCCGCCTCCCGTTGAATCTCCAGCAGGATCAGGAGATTCACCATGTCCCGAGACACGCACCGCGTCATGCCCCATCCCGATGGCTGGCAGGTCAAGCGCGATGGCGACCGGCGTGCCAGCCACGTCACCGCGACCAAGGCCGAGGCTGAAGCGCTCGCCCGCCCGATCAGCCAGCATCAGCATACCGAACTGACCGTCCATGGCCTCGACGGCAGGATGCAGCGTTCCGACAGCCATGGCCGCGACGGGCCCGGAAAAGGTTAGGCAGACCGACATTCGGCGTCGCTGGGGCGCTGCCTGCTTGCGGTCTCTCTGCCGGTGTTATATCGATATAACACACAATCGGGAGGGACCCTATGAACCGCTACGCCATCGGCCTGCTTGCGCTCGGCCTCTGCGCCACGCCCGCGCTGGCACAGGACGCGAACCGGATGCAGCAGGTGATCGCCGTCGACGCCGACAAGGGCGAGTTCATGGGCGCGGTGCTGGTCGCGCGCGATGCGCAGGTGCTGCTCGACCGCGGCTATGGCTCGGCCAATCTCGAATGGAAGATCCCCAACGACGGCAACACCAAATTCCGCCTCGGATCGGTGAGCAAGCAGTTCACCGCGGCGGCGATCCTGCTGCTGCAAGAACGCGGCAAGCTCAGCCTCGACGCGCCGGTGAAGACGTTCCTGTCCGATGCGCCTCCGGCATGGGACAAGGTGACGGTCCGCCATCTGCTCAGCCACACCGGCGGCATCCCCAATTTCACCAGCTTCCCCGAGTACGAGAAGACAAAGGGTCTCCCCGCCACGCTCGAGAGCCTGATCGCACGCTTCCGCGACAAGCCGCTAGATTTCCAGCCAGGCGAGAAGTTCGCCTATTCCAATTCGGGCTATATCCTGCTCACCGCGATTGTCGAAAAGGCGAGCGGCCAGCCCTACGCGGCGTTCGTAACCGACAATATCTTCAAGCCGCTCGGCATGGCCGACAGCGGCTATGACAGCCACGCCGCGGTGCTGCCGCATCGCGCCTCGGGTTATTCCCCCTCGCCGCAGGGCGTGGTCAACACCGACTATATCGACATGACCATCCCGCAGGGCGCGGGCGCGCTCTATTCGACCACGCACGATCTGCTGAAATGGAATCAAGGGCTATTCGGCGGCAAGCTGCTCAAACCGGAAACGCTCAAGGCGATGACCACCCCGGTGAAAGACAATTACGCGCTCGGCCTGTTCATCGCCAATGCCGACGGCGCCACGGTGATCAACCATGGCGGCGGGATCGAAGGGTTCAATACCTGGCTCGGCTATGATCCGGATCGTAAGCTGACCGTCGCAGTGCTCGGCAACCTCAACGGCGGCGCGCCGACCCGGCTCGGCAAATCGCTGATGACGCTGGCGCGGGGCGCCGCCGTGGTGCTCCCGGGCGAGCGCCAGGCGATCGCGGTCCCGGTCGAGAAGCTCCGCGAATATGAGGGCGTGTACGAGCTGAGTCCGACCTTCGCGGTCACCATGCGGGTCGAGGGTGGCAAGCTGATGACGCAGGCGACCGGTCAGGAGGCGTTCGAGCTTTTCGGCGAGAAGCCCGACAATTTCTTCCTCAAGGTTGTCGACGCGCAAGTGACCTTCACCCGCGACGCCGGGGGCAAGGTCACCGGCCTCGTGCTGCACCAGAACGGACGCGACGCGCCGGCCAAGCGGAAATAGGCGGGAGCGGCCTAGACGCTCGGCGCCAGGCGGTTCGCCGCCGCTCCGGCGAACCGCGCGAGCGCCACCGTCAGCAGCGCCGAGACTGCGGCCGCCAGCCACAGCGCGTCCCAACCCCAGCGCAACTGGCTCGCGGCGCCCGAGACCGCGCCGGCGAGGAAGCCGAGCCACAACGCCAGATAGGGCACCCACGCCCAGCGATCGCGGTCGCCCATCAACGCGCCCGCGAGCTTCTGGCCGATCTTGACCAGCGATCCGGTCATATAGGTCAACCCGATCGTCACTTCGCCGTCGCGGTTGAAGACGCCGTTCTCGGTGCCCATCGCCATGGCGAGCAGGACGAGCACCCACGGCCCGGGCGCCACCGTCGCGACGATCGCGGCGAACAGCAGCATCGCGCTTACCACCGCCATCACCGCGGGCTTGTGGCGATGGCCCGTCGCGCGGACGAGCACGCTCGAAACGATCACCCCGGCGACGAAGCTCAGGATTAAGCCCCCCGCAGTCAGCGCATCCCCGCCCAGCCCCTGACCGAGCCCGACGCCGAGCCGGGTGGAATTGCCGCTCATGAACGATGCGAAGAACCCGCCGAGGCTGGTGAAGGCGAGCGCGTCGACGAAGCCGGCGAGCGCCGCGAGGCAGACGGCGACGGCGACGAGCGGCGATTCCGTGCGATGCATGCGCGTCCTAATGCCGCAGCCGCGCGCGCGCCGCCACCCTGTGTTTGACGTGCCCGCGCCGACGAGGGAGAAGGCCGCCATGCAAGCTCAGGTCGCCGAGCATATCGGCCCGATCCTTCCCTGGCTCGACATGTGCGGGATCGCCGTGTTCGCCGCCACCGGCGCGCTCTCGGCGACGCGGCGGGGGCAGACCTTCGTCACCGCTGCCTTCTTCGCGCTGATCACCGGGGTCGGTGGCGGCACGATCCGCGACCTGTTGATCGGCGCTCCAGTCTTCTGGGTGCACGACGCCACCGTCGCCGCCTTGATCCTCGCCGTCGCGGTCGCGGTCTGGCTCACCCCGCAGCGCTGGTGGAGCGATCGTACCTTCGACTGGCTCGATGCGTTCGGGCTCGCCGCCTATGCCGCGTTCGGCGCCGCCAAGGCGATGGGCTGGGGCATCCCGCCGGTCCCCGCCGCGCTGATGGGGATCATGACCGCGTGCGTCGGCGGGATCATCCGCGACGTGCTGGTCGGCGAACCCTCGATCCTGATGCGCCCCGAACTCTACGTCACCGCTGCCGCGCTCGCCTCGGCCGTTTATGTCGGGCTCGCGCTGGCCGGGCTCACCCCGCTCGCCGCAGGGCTGATCGCCGCCACTGCTGGCTTCGCGCTACGTGCCGCGGCGATCGTCTGGAAGATCCATCTGCCCGCCTATCGCGGGCGGCGGTAGCTCAGGTCCGCACCACGCCGACATCGCTGAACTTCTTCGGCTCGACCGGCGGCACGGTCGGCTCGTTGAGCTGGCACTGCCAGAAGCCCACATCGATCCACTGGCCATGCTTGAAGCCGACCTCGCGATAGACGCCCGTGCGGCGGAACCCCACCGCTTCGTGCAGCTTGATCGAGCGATCGTTGGGCAAGGTGATCGCGCCGATCGCGTGGACAAAGCCCTGCGCGCGCAGCGTGGTGACCAGCGCGGCGTAGAGCAGCCGCCCCACCCCCGAGCCGCTCGATGCGTCGGTCAGATAGATCGAGGTCTCGCAGACATAGCGATAGGCGGGCCGGTCGCGGAACTTGCCGGCATAGGCATAGCCGATCACGCCGCCCTCTTCCGCGTCGCCGTTGGTCGCGACCATCCACGGATAGAGGCCTTCGCTCGACGCCATCCGGGCGCGCATCGCCCGCGCGTCGGGCGGGTCGCTCTCGAACGAAGCAGTGCCGGTCAGCACGTGCGGCGCATAGATCGCGGCGATCGCGGCGGCGTCGGCGGGCTCGGCCGCGCGGATACCGATCACAGGCCGATCCTCGTGAGCAGCAGGTCGATCAGCTTGCGATCCTCCGCGCGCGGGTTGGGCGGCGCCAGCGCCATGCATTCGAGGCAGCGCGCCTGCACCGATCCGCCCAGCGCCAGCCGCCGCGCATCGCCCAGCGCCTGGCCGAGCAGCGCCCGGCGCTCGGCGGCGATGCGGCCATAGAGATCGGTGCCCGCCGGCTGATCCGCCCAATCCTCGTCATCCTCGCCGCCGCCCGCCAGCGAGGCGAGGAACTGCATCCAGCCGCTCGGCTGCTTCTCGAGGTACACGGGATGCACATTCGCGGGATCGAGCTTCGCGCGCCGTGCCGCCTCGGCAACCGCAGCGTCGATCCCGCCGAAGCGATCGACCAGCCGCAGCTGATGCGCCACGCCGCCGACCCAGACCCGGCCCTGCCCGATCTCGTCGACGCGCTGCGGCGTCAGCTTGCGCGATTGGGCGACGAGCCCGATGAAGCGGGCATAGCCGGCCTCGATCGCCGCCTGCAGGATCCGGTCGGTGACCGGGTTGATCCCGCCAAAGACGTCGGGTTGGCCGCTGAGCGGCGTCGTGCGCACCCCGTCGCTCGTCACGCCGATCTTGGCGAGGCTGTTCTCGAACGAGGGCAATACCCCGAAGATGCCGATCGATCCGGTGATCGTCGAAGGTTCGGCGAAGATCGTGTCACCCGCGGTCGACACCCAATAGCCGCCGCTCGCCGCGAGGCTGCCCATCGACACCACCACCGGCAGGCCCTGCGCCTTGGCCTGGAGCACTGCCTGACGGATCTGCTCGGAAGCCATCGCCGATCCCCCCGGCGAATCGACCCGTACCACCAGCGCCTTCAGCTTCTTCTCGGCGAGCCCCTTGAGCAGCAGATTGCTCACCGTGTCGCCGCCCGCGGTGCCCGGCCCTGCCTTGCCGTCGACGATCTCGCCGGCGACGGTGATCACCCCGATCGAGTCCCCGTCAGTCGGCGCCGGATTGGCGGCGATCCAGTCGCCCAGCTTGATCGCCTTGAAGCTCCCCACGGGCTTGCCGCCCGGCGCGCCGACGATCTCGGCGACGCGCTTCCCGAACGCCAGCCGGTCGCCGAGCTTGTCGACCAGCCCATAGGAAAGGTTCGCCGCGGCGATGTCGCCGCGCGCGCCGGTCACCACTGCGTCGGGTTGCGCCAGATAGTCGGCGATCCGCGCCTTGGGCCGCGCCTTGGCCACCGCCTCGCGCCACTGGCCGAACAGCGCCCCGTACAGCGCATCATTGGCCTCGCGCGCCTCGGGCGACATGTCGCTGCGGATATAGGGCTCGACCGCCGACTTGAACTTGCCGACCTTGTAGACGTGCGCATTGACGCCGAGCTTGTCCATCAGCCCCTTGTAATAGAGCTGCGTGCCTCCCGGCCCGGCGAACAACGTGCCGCCCACGGGATTGACCCAGATCTCGCTGGCATTGGCGGCGAGCGCATAGCCGTCGTCGCTATAGCCGGTCGCATAGGCGAGCACCGGCTTGCCGCTTGCGCGGACCTTCCCCACTGCCTCGGCCACCTCGCCGATCGCAGCCGGATAGCCGCCCATGAACCGGTCGAGGTCGAGCACCACGGCCTTGACCCGGCCATCGGTCCGCGCGGTGTCGAGCGCCCGCAGCACGTCGCGCAGGCGATGCTGCCGCGTCACCTCGCCGCCGCCGATCCGCGCGAAGGGATCGACCTCTTCGGGCTGCTCGACAAGGGTGCCGTCGAGCGCCACGACCAGCGCACCGTCGCTCACCCCCGCCTTGTTGGGCTTGTAGGAAAGCACTGCGAACAAGCCCGCGAAAAACAGCAGCAACAGGACAAGGACGAGGAAGTCCTTGATCCCGACCAGAATCTTCCAGGCGCCCCGAACCAGCTTCACGTGTGCCGCTCCAACAATTGCGTGCCCCTGCTACCGGATGGCAGGAGACGAGTAAACGGCCCGTGTGTTATTCAGCCAATACAGAGATGTGTCTCAGCGTACCACGAGCTTCGTGTAGAGATGCCATGTCGCATAGCCGAGCACCGGCAGCACCACCGCGAGGCCGACGAAGAACGGGATCGATCCGATCACCAGCAACGCCGCGACGGTGACGCCCCAGCGCAGCATCGGCCCCTTGTTGGCGGCCACCGCCATGCGCGAAGTGTGGATCGCGGTGCGCGCGTCCACGTCCATGTCGACCAGCAGCGGCATCGCCACCACGCTCACGGTCAGCACCGCCGCCGCGAAGGCGAGCCCGGCAAGGTTGCCCAGCACGATCAGCGTCCAGCCCTCCGGAGTGGTGAACAGCCGCGTGAAGAAGCCGGATACGCTGTCGGGCGCCGCCGGGCCCATCAGCGCCATGTAGAGCGCCGCCGCGGTCGCCAGCCAGGCGAAGAACAGCAGCAGCAGCAGCCCGGCAACCGCGAGGAACGCGTCGAACGAGGGCCGTCGCACGACGTCGAGGAAATGCGACCAATCCGATTCGAGTCCCGCCTCGCGCCGCCGCGCCAGTTCGTAGAAGCCCGCCGCGGCGGCGGGCCCCATCAGCCCGATCCCGGCGGCGATGGGGAAGAAGAGCGGGATCAGCGAATCCTGCAGCGCCGCCGCCGCCGCCGCGAAGCCCACCAGCGGATAGATGAAGCCGATGAACAGCAGATCGCCGCGATGCGCGAGGAAATCGGCCCAGCCTTGATTCAGCGCCGCGCCAAGATCGGCGTTGGTGATCTTGCGGACTTCGAACGCCTCGGCGGGGCGCTCGGCAGCGTCGATACGAGCGACAGTCATGACGCGCTCCTTCGATGTCCCCGGCACGCGATTTGTACGCCTGTTACGGGGCCACGGCAACGCGATCCGCGTCGATGACGGTTTCGCCCACGCAACCATTTCCCTTTGAAATCGCTGATATCCCTACCAACCGGTTATAGCCCCTTGTCGAAACCGTAGGAGACCGATGCCATGCCTTTGCCGACGTCGGACGATGCGAAGCTGGGTATCAAGGGATTGGATGATGTGCTGGGCGGCGGGCTCGAACGGAGCCGCACCTTTCTCGTGGAAGGCAGCCCCGGCACGGGCAAGACGACGATCGCGATGCAGTTTCTCGTCACCGGCGCGGCGGCGGGCGAGCGCTGCCTCTATGTGACCTTGTCCGAAACCGAGGACGAGCTGCGCGCCTCGGCCGACGCGCATGGGCTGCCGCTCGAAGGTATCGAGGTCTATGAGCTCACTCCGCCGGAAAATCTGCTCGACGAGGACCAGCAGCAGAGCCTGCTCTATTCCTCGGATCTCGAGCTCGGCGAAACCACCAAGCGCGTGTTCGAGATGTTCCAGCGCATCAAGCCCGACCGCGTGGTGCTCGACAGCCTCTCCGAGATCCGTCTGCTCGCGCAAAGCTCGCTGCGCTATCGCCGCCAGATCCTCGCGCTCAAACATTATTTCGCGCACAGCGGCGCCACGGTGTTGATGCTCGACGATCTCACCACCGACGCCAACGACAAGACCGTCCACTCGATCGCGCACGGCGTGGTGCGCCTCGAAGAGCTGGCCCCCGAATATGGCGCAGAGCGGCGCCGGTTGCGCGTGATCAAATATCGCGGACGGCGCTTTCGCGGCGGCTATCATGATTTCGCGATCGAGACCGGGGGCGTGCGGGTGTTCCCGCGCCTGGTCTCGGCGGAGCACAAGACCGACTTCAGCCGCGACATGCTGTCGACCGATTCGAAGGAACTCAACGCCCTGCTCGGCGGCGGCATCGATCGCGGGTCGAGCGTGCTCGTCCTCGGGCCAGCGGGCACGGGCAAGTCGCTGTTCGTGCTGACTTTCATCAAGACCGCGGTGGAGCGCGGCGAGCGCGCGGCGATGTTCGTGTTCGACGAGGAGCGGGCGTTGCTGATCCGCCGCGCGCTCGGCCTCGGCATCGATCTTCAGGCGATGATCGATGCCGAACAGCTGGTGCTCGAACAGGTCGACGCCGCCGAACTGACTCCGGGCGAATTCTCCGAGCGCGTCCGCGTCTGCGTCGAGACGCACGGCGCGCGCACCGTCGCGATCGACAGCCTCAACGGCTATCAGGCGTCGATGCCGGGCGAACATGCGCTCGTCCTCCACATGCACGAACTGCTGCAATATCTGAACCGCCAGGGCGCGACGACCTTCCTGACCGTCGCGCAGCACGGCCTCGTCGGGGACATGAAGTCGCCGGTCGACCTGACCTATCTCGCCGACACCGTGGTGCTGCTGCGCTATTTCGAGGCGATCGGGCAAGTGCGGCGCGCGGTCTCGGTGGTCAAGAAGCGCACCGGCGACCATGAGCATTCGATCCGCGAATATCAGATCGGCGGGCGCGGCATCACGCTCGGCAAGCCGTTGGAGAACTTCCAGGGCGTGCTGCGGGGCGTGCCGGCCGTCGTCGGCGACGCCCATCTCTTGAAGCGCGAAGACGCGTGAAGCGGACCACGATTTCCGAACGTGCGCTGGTACTCGCGCCGCGAGGCCGGGACTCGACGATCGCGGCGAGCATGCTCGCCGAGGCGGGGATCGAGGCGACCGCCTGCGCCTCGCTCGCCATACTCATCGAGGAGCTCAACCGCGGCGCCGGATTCATCGTCGTCACCGAGGAGTCGATTGCCACCGCCGATCTCCATCCGCTCTCGGCCTGGATCGAGGACCAGGAGGAATGGTCCGATCTTCCCTTCATCCTGCTCACCACGCGCGGCGGCGGACTCGAGCGCAATCCGGCGGCGGCGCGGCACCTCGACGTGCTCGGCAACGTCACCTTTCTCGAGCGCCCTTTCCACCCGACCACGCTGATCAGCCTCGCCCGCTCGGCGGTCCGCGCGCGGCGCCGCCAATATGAGGCCCGCGCGCGGCTGATCGCACTGCGCGAGAGCGAGACGCGCTTCCGCACATTGTTCGACACGATGGACGAAGGCTTTTGCGTCATCGAGTTCCTCGACGGGCCCGAGGGGCCGATGAGCGACTATATCCATGTCCAGGCCAATCCCGCCTATGAACGCCACGCGGGCATCCCCAACGTCGTCGGCCAGCGCGTGCGCGAGATGGTGCCCGACGAGGCCGAGGAATGGGTCGCGCTGTATCGCGAAGTGCTGGTCACCGGTAAGCCGATCCGCTTCCAGCGCGAGCTGGTCGCCACCGGCCGCCATCTCGAACTCGCGGCCTTCCGCGTCGAGCCGATGGCCCGGCGCGAAGTCGCGGTGATCTTTCAGGACGTCACCGAACGCACCCGCGCGGAACGGGCGCTGCGCGAGCTCAACGAGACGCTCGAACGCCGCGTCGACGATGCGATCACCGAGCGCGAGGACGCGCTCGCCCAGTTGCACGAAGCGCAGAAGCTCGAAACGTTGGGCCAGCTGACCGGCGGCATCGCGCACGACTTCAACAATCTGCTCACGCCGATCACCGGCGCGCTCGATCTCATGGCACGCCGCTATGGCGACGATGCCCGCTCGGCGCGGCTGATCGATGGCGCGCTGCAGTCGGCCGAGCGCGCCAAGACCCTCGTCCAGCGCCTGCTCGGCTTCGCGCGGCGACAGGCGCTCGAAACCCGTGCCGTCGACGTCGCCGATCTCGTCGATGGGATGCGCGATCTCGTCGTCAGCTCGATCGGACCGGCGATCGAACTGCACATCACCGCGGCGGAGGAATTGCCCGCAGCCTCGGTCGATCCCAACCAGCTCGAGCTCGCGATCCTCAATCTGTGCGTCAACGCGCGCGACGCGATGCCCGGCGGCGGCGCGCTGACCTTGGCGATGGATTGTCCGCCCGGGGGAAATTACCTGCGCGTCTCGGTGATCGATACCGGCACCGGGATGGACGAGGAGACGCTGAGCCGCGCGGTCGAGCCCTTCTACTCGACCAAGGAGCTCGGCAAGGGCACCGGGCTCGGCCTCTCGATGGTCCACGGCCTCGCCGCCCAGCTCGGCGGCGAATTCCGCCTGTCGAGCAAGGTCGGCGAAGGCACCCGCGCCGATCTCTATCTCCCGGTGGCGTCCTCGGCCGCCAGCAATGTCTCGTGGCGCGCCGCGCATGCGGACGACACGGTCGATCGCCCGCTCGCGATCCTGCTCGTCGACGACGAGGAGCTGGTGCGGCTCGGCACCGCCGAGATGCTTCGCGACATGGGCCACAGCGTCACTCAGGCGGCCGGCGGCGGCGAGGCACTGGCGCGTCTTGCCGAGGGGCTCGAGGTCGACGCGATCGTCACCGATTATATGATGCCGCGGATGGACGGCGCCGAGTTCGCCGGACGGGTGCACACGCGCTATCCCGGCCTGCCCGTGCTCGTCGTCACCGGCTATGCGGGCGGCGATCTCGACATCGGCGTTCCCCAGCTCGCCAAGCCCTTCCGCCAGGCCGATCTCGCGGCGGCGTTGGTGCGACTGACCAGCCGCGATCCCGCGCCACTCGCAGTCGCGCACGGCGCCGGATAAGCATATCGATTACAGCCGCCGCTGCCGGCACGGGGTAACAGGGGATACCAGCGCCAGCCCCGGAGAGCCGCATGGTCGACCCCGCCCGCTCCACCGCCACGTCCGGCAACCCGGTCGGTCCGCCGAGCCCGCAGCTCGCTACCGAGGCCCAGCTTGCGCTCAGTGCCAATCGCCTGCCCGGCGGCGGCGTCGACGTGCCGGGCCTCGCCGCGAGCGTCGCGCGTATCCGGCAGGAAAACCCTGCCGCGGCCGGCTGGGTCGAGGCCGAGATCGATCGCAACCTCACGCCGGTCGAGCGCGGCGATCTCGCCCGTACGCTCGACGGCGAAGCCGCCACGCCGCCGGCACCCGCGAACGACGCCGGCCCCAATCCGGTCGAACTCGGCCTCGATCTCACCCAGCTCGCGCTCGACATCACCGGCATCATCGAGCCGACCCCCTTCTCCGACGGCAGCAACACCGTGATCTCCGCCGGCCGCGCGATCGGCTCGCTCTTCTCGGGCGATCTCGGCGATGCTGGCGGCCACGCGCTCAACGGCGTGCTCTCCGCCGCGGGAATGCTCCCGTATCTCGGCGACGCGGCCAAAGCCGGCAAGATCGGCAAATGGGCGCAGACGGTGAGCGACGCCGTGTCCGCCGTAGCCACCAATCCCGCGCTGCGCGGCGCGCTCGAGCCGGCGCTGCGGCAGGTCAAGAACGCCGTCGATGCGATCCCGCAGGGCGCGATCGACGCGCTCCCCGCCAGCGCGCGCGACGCACTCCAGCGCATGAAAGGCCAGCTCGACGAGTTTTTCGGCGCCGGCGCACGGCAGGCCGATGAAGGCATCTATCGCGGCACGGTGCGCGGGCAGACTGTCGAGCTGCGCGGCGTCGACGCCGTTTCGGTGAACTATGTGAAGCGGGACCGCGCCGCCTATCAGGAGCTCCGCAACAGCTTCGATTCGAAGGTGCGCGGCGATTTCCTGCGCGATCTGGCGAGCGACCCCACCAAGGTGGACGCGCTGCGCCGCGCAGGGCTCGATCAGGCGGCGATCGACCGCATCGCCTCGGGCCGCGTGCCGCAGGGCTGGCAGGTCCATCACAAGCTCCCGCTCGACGATGGCGGCACCAACAGCTTCGACAATCTCGTGCTGATCAAGAACGATCCGCACCATATCGCGCTCACCAATGCCCAGCGGACTTTGGTCGGGGATCTCGCCGTGGGGCAGAGCCGGCAGGTGGACTTCCCCATCCCGCGCGGCTTCGTCTATCCTCCCACGCCATGATCGGTCGGACGGAGCGGTGAGAAGCGAATGGCCGGAGACGATGGCATGGACGCAGTGATCATGGCGGCGCGCGACGCGCAGGTGGCGGTGGGCGAGGTGGTCCAGTCCGGCGCCGACGAGACCCGGATCGCGGCGCTGCGCGCGGCGTTGCAGCGCGAGTTCGGCGCGACGCTCCCCGATGATTATGCCGCGCTGCTCCGTCGCTCGGACGGCGTCGATTTCGACGGGCTCGTCCTCTATGGCAGCGCGCAGAGCGAGACCGCGCCCGGCCCCGGCGGCTTCTGGCAGGGCCTGATCGCCGCCAACCGGCTCTGGCGTCAGGGTCCCGGTCACGAGAATTGGCTGGTGCTCGGCGAGACCGACATGGATCTGTTCACCGTCGCGCTCGACGGCAGCCAGCCGGTCCTGCGCGACAAGGTCTCGAGCGACGTCAACGAGGCCTTCCCGACTGTCGGCGCGGCAATCCAACGGCTCCTCGCAACCCGGGGTTGAACTCTTACGCGCTCCTGCGAAAGCGGGCCCCGAGTCGCGAAACGCGCGGCTCCATGCCGGGCGATGCGAAGCGACGGCCGCTAAAATTTTCGTTCCGCGCCCGTTGACGAATCCGGCGCCGCTTCGCATATCCCGCCGCGTTAGCACTCACCTCGCGTGAGTGCTAAACCCGTTCAACTCCAGTAGAGGATCGCAGCGCAATGAGCTTTCGTCCGTTGCATGACCGCGTGCTCGTCCGTCGTGTCGAAGCCGAGGAAAAGACCGCAGGCGGGATCATCATCCCCGACACCGCCAAGGAAAAGCCGCAGGAAGGCGAAGTCGTCGCCGTCGGCACCGGTGCCAAGTCCGAGGACGGCAAGGTGACCCCGCTCGACGTCAAGGCGGGCGACCGCATCCTGTTCGGCAAGTGGTCGGGCACCGAGGTCAAGGTCAATGGCGAAGACCTGCTGATCATGAAGGAATCCGACATCCTCGGGATCGTCGGCTGAAACCTTCGCCAGCCTCACCTTCCCCTAACTTTCCCAATTCGAAAGGTCAGCCAACATGGCAGCCAAGGACGTGAAATTCAGCCGCGACGCGCGTGAGCGCATTCTGCGCGGCGTCGATATCCTCGCCGATGCGGTCAAGGTCACGCTGGGGCCGAAGGGCCGCAACGTCGTGATCGACAAGTCGTTCGGTGCGCCCCGCATCACCAAGGACGGCGTCACCGTCGCCAAGGAAATCGAACTCAAGGACAAGTTCGAGAACATGGGCGCGCAGATGATCCGCGAAGTCGCGTCGAAGACGAACGACCTCGCCGGTGACGGCACCACCACCGCGACCGTGCTCGCCCAGGCGATCGTCCGCGAGGGCATGAAGTCGGTCGCGGCCGGCATGAACCCGATGGACCTCAAGCGCGGCATCGACCTCGCGGTCTCGAAGGTCGTCGAAGACATCAAGTCGCGCTCGAAGCCGGTCGCGGGTTCGAACGAAGTCGCGCAGGTCGGCATCATCTCGGCCAATGGCGACACCGAAGTCGGCGAGAAGATCGCTGAGGCGATGGAGAAGGTCGGCAAGGAAGGCGTGATCACCGTCGAAGAGGCGAAGGGTCTCGAATTCGAGCTCGACGTCGTCGAGGGCATGCAGTTCGACCGCGGCTATCTGAGCCCGTACTTCATCACCAACCCGGACAAGATGACGGTCGAGCTCAACGATCCGTACATCCTGATCCACGAGAAGAAGCTCTCGAACCTGCAGGCGATGCTGCCGATCCTCGAAGCGGTCGTCCAGTCGGGCCGTCCGCTGCTGATCATCGCCGAGGACATCGAGGGCGAGGCGCTTGCCACGCTCGTCGTCAACAAGCTCCGCGGCGGCCTCAAGGTCGCGGCCGTCAAGGCGCCGGGCTTCGGCGATCGCCGCAAGGCGATGCTCGAGGACATCGCCGTTCTCACCAAGGGCGAAGTCATCTCGGAAGATCTCGGCATCAAGCTCGAGAGCGTCACCCTCGGCATGCTCGGCACCGCCAAGCGCGTCTCGATCGACAAGGACAACACCACCATCGTCGACGGTGCGGGTGAAGCCGATGCGATCAAGGGCCGCACCGACGCGATCCGCCAGCAGATCGAGAACACCACCAGCGATTACGACCGTGAGAAGCTCCAGGAGCGTCTCGCCAAGCTCGCCGGCGGCGTTGCCGTGATCAAGGTCGGCGGCGCTTCGGAAGTCGAGGTCAAGGAGCGCAAGGACCGCGTCGACGACGCGCTGCACGCGACCCGCGCTGCGGTCGAGGAAGGCATCGTCCCCGGCGGCGGCACTGCGCTGCTCTACGCGACCAAGGCGATCGAAGGCCTCAAGGGCGCCAATGACGACCAGACCCGTGGCGTCGACATCATCCGCAAGGCGCTCTACGCGCCGGTCCGCCAGATCGCGCAGAATGCCGGTCATGACGGTGCGGTGATCTCGGGCAAGCTGCTCGACGGCGGCGACACCAACCTCGGCTTCAACGCCCAGACCGACACCTATGAGAACCTGGTCGCGGCCGGCGTGATCGACCCGACCAAGGTCGTCCGCACTGCCCTGCAGGATGCGGCCTCGGTCGCCGGTCTGCTCATCACCACCGAAGCGGCGGTGAGCGAGCTCCCGGAAGACAAGCCGGCGATGCCCGCAATGGGCGGCGGCATGGGCGGCATGGGCGGAATGGACTTCTAAGTCCCTTCTTTCCTTCCGAACCGACAAGCGAAGGGCCGGGGAAACCCGGCCCTTCCACGTTATGCGACATATTTGCGACGAACGTACGGCTCCAACCTTGACCTCGCGACGGGGATCAGGAACGTGGCCCCAGCAAATAAACAAGGGTTCTGCGTCGGTGTTCAGCTGGATTTCGGGTCGGATGCGCTGTTTTGGCGGCAAGCATGAACGCTCGGAAAAACATATCGAACGGGCAGGTGCGGACGAGCGCTTCGTCAGCAAATGCCGCTTCTGCGGAACCCCGATGCGCCGTCGCGCCAAGCGGGACTGGGTGGTGATTTCGCGCGCAGACTATCGCGACGCCCGCAGCGGCGCAGGCGAACCCGGTGTGTTGGCCCCCTAAGGCAACAAAGCGCTTCCCCTCGCGCAAAAAGCGCGACAGACTGACGGCTTCCAATCTCGCGCCGAGCCTACGCGGCGCCCTCTTCGGGGAAGCCTTTCATGACCGAACTATCCCGCCGCCAAGCGCTGGCCGCAGGCGCGCTCACGACTCTCGCCTTGTCCGCCCCCGGCTGGGCGCAGGGCGCCGCTCCGACCGCGGGCGCGGCGTGGGATCTGACCGAAATCTATGCCACCGAGGCCGCGTGGGACGCGGCACGCAAGGGCGCGCTCGCTGCGCTGCCGGGCATCGCTAAATATAAGGGCCGGCTCGGCGAGAGCGCGGGGACCCTGACCGAGGCGCTTGTCCTCCAGTCCGATCTCGGCCGGACGATCGCACGGGTCTACACCTATGTCAGCCTCAAGGGCGACGAGGATGTCCGCATCGCCGCGTGGCAGGAGAAGCAGGCGCAGGCGATCGACCTCTACACGGCGTTCGGCGAGGCGACTGCCTGGTTCGCTCCCGAGCTGCTCACCGTGGGCAAGCCGAAGATCGACGGCTTCGTCGCGTCCAATCCCACGCTCAAGACCCGGTTCGACTTCTATCTCGCCAATATCGTCCGTCAGGCCGAGCACACGCTGTCGCCCGAGGGCGAGGCGATTCTCGCCAGCGCCGGCGCGCCGCTGCAGGCGCCGGGCGACATCTCCGGCCAGCTGCGCTCGTCCGACATTCCGTGGCCGACGATCAAGCTCTCCGACGGCAAGGAAGTGCGGCTCGACAGCCAAGGCTATACGCTCAACCGCGACGCGCCCAACCGCGCCGATCGCAAGGCGGTGTTCGACGCCTTCTGGGATGCGCATGGCAAGTTCCAGAACTCGTTCGGCGCGACCTACAACGCCAAGGTCAAGAGCGACATCTTCTACGCCAAGGCGCGCAAATACCCGACTTCGCTGGCGAACGCGCTCTCGGGCGCCAATGTGCCCGAGGCGGTCTATCGCACGTTGGTCGCCGAGGCGAACAAGGGCCTGCCCCAGCTCCATCGCTATTTCGAGCTGCGCCGGCGCATGCTCAAGCTGCCCGACATCGCCTATTACGACATCTATCCGCCGCTCGTGTCGCTCGATCGGCCGTTCAGCCTCGATCAGATGCGCGCGCTGACGCTCGAGGCGGTCAAGCCGCTCGGCCCCGATTATCAGGCGCGCATCGCCAAAGCGACCGCAGCCAGGTGGATGGATCCGTGGCCGCGCGAGGGCAAGCGGCCGGGTGCGTACATGAACCCCGGCGCGTCCGAAGTGCATCCCTATCTGCTGCTCAATCTGTCGGAGAAATATGACGGGCTGAGCACCTATGCGCACGAATGGGGCCATGCGCTCCACTCGCTGCTCGCCAATGCCGCGCAGCCTTATGACAAGGCCGATTATCCGATCTTCCTCGCCGAGATCGCCTCGACGCTCAACGAGCAGTTGCTGGTCGCGCACATGCTCAAGAACGCGAAGACCAAGGAAGAGAAACTCTTCTATCTCGGCCAGCAGATGGAGAATTTCCGCGGCACTTTCTATCGCCAGACGATGTTCGCCGAGTTCGAGCTCAAGGCGCACGATCTCGCCGAGGCGGGGGAAGGCCTGTCGGGCAAGAAGTTCACCGAGGTCTATTTCGACCTGCTGCGGCGCTATCACGGGCCCAATCTGAAGCTCGAAGCCTCTTACGGCAACGAATGGGCGTTCATCCCGCACTTCTACAACAGCTTCTACGTCTATCAGTACGCCACCTGCATCGCCGCGGCGACGTACTTCGCGCAGGCGATCCTGAAGGGCGGACCGAAGGAGCGCGACAATTACCTGTCGGTGCTCAAGGCGGGCGGCTCGGACTATCCGGTCGACATCCTGAAGCGCGCGGGCCTCGATATGGCATCGCCGGCCCCGTACCAGGCGCTGGTCGCGACTTTCAAGGACACGCTCGACCAGGCCGAGGCGTTGCTCGCCTAATCCGACTTCCGCCGCGTCGGCGCATGGAAATCGGGCGGCTTGTCCGCGATCCATGCGACGAAGCGGCGGATGTCCTCGCGCTCGCGCAATTGTTCGAGCGTCGGGTAGAGCCGCGCCAGCTCGGCGTTCGGCACCGCGGCGTGAATGGCGCGGTGGCAGATCGGGTGCAACGGCGCGGTGTCGCGTCCGCCCTCGCTTTTGGGCACGACGTGATGCCATTCGGTGCGGCGTCCCAATCGGCGTCCGCACAAAGCGCAGGCCTCGGCCCCGGGCGGCGGAGATTCCTGCTCGAACCGGGCGAGCGCCATCTTGCGCTGCACCCGGCTCCCCATCAGCGCTGCATCGCCTCGATGATCTTCTTGACCTCCTGGCTACGGCCACGCGGCAGCACGAGGATGTCGTCGCCCGCCGCGACGACGATCAGATCCTCGACGCCGACCAGCGCGACCCGCCGCCCGGACTCGGCGCGCACGAGGCAGTTCTTCGACTCGATCACCACCGCGTCACCGCGGACCACATTGCCGCCTTCGTCGGCATGGCTGATCGCGTGGAGCGCGTCCCAGCTGCCCACATCGCTCCAGCCCATCGTTACCGGCACGACCGCGACGCGCGCCGCCTTTTCCATCACGGCATAGTCGATCGAATCCGACGGGCTCGCGGCGAAGGCGTCGAGATCGGGCCAGATCCGCGCGCCTTGACGTCTGGCCTTGTCCATCGCCTGTTGCGCCGCGTGGAGGATTTCGGGCGCGTGGCTCGCCAGCGCGCCCAGATAGATGTCGGCACGAAACAGGAAGATGCCGCCGTTCCAGGTATGGCCGCCCTCGGCGAGCATCGCCTCGGCCTTGTCGCGCGGCGGCTTCTCGACGAACCGCTCGACACGGTGCACGCCCTCGGCAAGCGCCTCGCCGACCTTGATCCAGCCATAGCCCGTCTCGGGCGCGTCGGGCGTGATGCCGAAAGTGACCAGCCAGCCCTGCTCGACCAGCGGCAGCGCGGCGTGGATCGCCGCGTGGAACGCTTCGACATCGGCGATGACATGGTCCGACGGCATCACCAGCAGCGCCTCTGCGCCGCCGCCGGCGGCGAGCGCCGCCAGTGCGATAGCCGGCGCGGTATTGCGTCCGGCCGGCTCGAGCACCAGCGCCTGGGCGTCACTATGCGCAGCCGCGAGTTGCTCCTCGACCATCTCGGTGTGGAAGGCGTTCGCGACGACGATGGGCGCGGCGAACTGATCCCCCGAGGCGCGCCGCGCGGTGAGCTGGAGCATCGTCTCTTCGGCGGTCAGCGGCAGCAATTGCTTGGGTTTCTCGGCCCGCGACATCGGCCAGAGCCGGGTACCCGATCCCCCCGAAAGGATGACGGGAATGATCGGCTTCGCTTCGGGCATGGCGATTGGTTCCCTGATTAGGCTGTAGATATAGGTACTTGCCCCGTGCAACCTAACGATGTGCACGCGAAACGGTTTCGCGCCCGACGGGGTTTTCCGACACTTTCTCGATACGGGCAATGCGTGTCGGGTTTGTTTACACTTAGTCGCTAGTCCTGCGGCGATCATGATCCGCCTGTTCAAGCATTACGTGCCGAATGCCGTGCTGCTGCTCGGCCTGCTCGATATCGTCCTGCTGCTGGCGGCGGGCGAGCTCGGCTGGATCCTGCGTGCGCACCAGCTCGGCATGGTCCCGGGCACCATGTCCGATCGCGCCGCGCAATTGCTGAGCTATATGGGGTTCATCGAAGTCGCGATGATCGCGGTCGGCGTCTACGGCGCCGATGCGCTCCAGTCGTTGCGCTACGCGACCGCGCGGCTGATCGTCGCCGTCTCGCTCGGCGTGATCGGGCTCAGCGTGCTCTATTTCCTGATCCCCCAGATCAGCTTCTGGCGCTCCAACCTGCTCTACGCGATGGGCGTCACCGTGGTGCTGCTGGTCTTCCTGCGCATCCTGCTCGGCAAGACTTTGGGCAGCCAGGCATTCAAGCGCCGCATCGTCGTGCTCGGCGCGGGCCCGCGCGCCGCGCGGCTCAAGACTTTGTCCAAGACCCCCGGCGCCGGCTTCGCGGTGGTGGGCTATGTCTCGATGAGCGAGGCCAACCGCGTCATCCCCGAAGCGATCGCGCGCGACGCCATCTACAATCTCGCCGATCATGTCGTGTTGCTCAACGCCAGCGAGGTCGTGCTCGCGCTCGAGGAACGCCGCAACGCGCTGCCGCTCAAGGACCTGCTGCGGATCAAGACCACGGGCGTCCATGTCAACGAGATCTCGACCTTCCTCGAGCGCGAGACCGGGCGCGTCGACCTCGACAGCGTCAATCCCAGCTGGCTGATCTTCTCCGACGGCTTTTCTTCGGGGCGCATGGTCTCCAGCGCCTTCAAACGCCTGTTCGACATCAGCGCCAGCCTGGTGCTGCTGATCCTGACGCTGCCGCTCGTCCTGATCACCGCCGTGGCGATCCGGCTCGAGAGCAAAGGCCCCGCTTTCTATCGCCAGCGCCGCGTCGGCCTGTACGGCGTGGGCTTCGACGTCATCAAGCTGCGCTCGATGCGCCAGGACGCCGAGGCCGGCGGCAAGGCGGTCTGGGCCGAGAAGGACGATCCGCGGATCACCCGCATCGGCCGGATCATCCGCAAGCTGCGCATCGACGAGCTGCCGCAATGCTGGAGCGTGCTCAAGGGCGAGATGAGCTTCGTCGGGCCGCGCCCCGAACGCCCCCAGTTCGTCGAGGATCTCGAGCAGAAACTGCCTTATTATGCCGAGCGCCACATGGTGAAGCCTGGCATCACCGGCTGGGCGCAGATCAACTATCCCTATGGCGCCTCGATCGAGGATTCGCGGCAGAAGCTCGAATATGACCTGTTCTACGCCAAGAACTATTCGCCCTTCCTCGACCTGCTGATCCTGCTCCAGACGATCCGCGTCGTGCTGTTCCCCGAAGGCGCGCGCTGATGACTGCGACGCTGATCCTGTGGAGCCACGCGCTCGCGGCGTTGCTCTTCGGCGGCCTGATGCTGTGGACGACGCGTACCCCGGCGAGCGGGCTGCCGCACCGCCCGCTCGTCGCCGCGCTGGCACTGACAGCGCTCTGGGCACTCGCGGTGGCGGGAATCGGCGCGGGCGAGATGGTGACTCGCATCTTCGAGACGCTGCGCAGCCTCGCCTGGCTCGGCTTCATGGTCATGCTGCACCGGCGCGACGCCAATGTCCGCCCCCCGCTGGCGCTGGGTACCGTTTATGGCGTCGTCGCGCTGGTGGGCATCGGCGCGCTGGTGCTGCACGTCGCCGCGAGCGTTGACAGCCCCACGGCCGCCGCGCCGATCGAGAGCGCGGTACTGCTGCTTCGCATGCTCGTCGCGGTCGCGGCGCTGGTGTTGGTGCAGGCGCTCCACTCGGCGCTCAATCCGTCGGCAGGAAGCGGGCTGCGTTGGATCGTGGCGGCGCTTGCCGGGCTTTGGCTGGCCGATTTCGCCTTGTTCTGCACCGAATATCTCGGCGCCCGGCCGCATCCCCAATCGATCGCCGCGCGCGGCGTCGCGATGATCGCGGTCGCACTCGCGATGGTGACCGCGCTCCAGCGCAAGGGCGAGCTCAGCGTCCAGGTTTCGCGCACGGTCGCCTATCAGTCGCTGTCGCTGGTCGCGATCGGCGCCTATTTCGCGCTGCTCGCGCTCGCCACCAGCGCGCTCGCGACGATCGGCGGCAGCAACGCCCGGACGCTCCAGACCGCCTTCGTGCTCGGTTCGACCGCGGCGATCCTCGCGCTGGTCTCCAACGGCTGGCTGCGTGCCTGGACCAAGGTCAAGCTCGCCAAGCATTTCTTCCGCCACCGCTACGATTATCGCGCCGAGTGGATGCGCTTCACCGAGACGCTCGGCGCGCCCGACGGCGCCGCGTCGCTCGACGAGCGTATCGTCAAGGCGATCGCCGATCTGACCGAATCGCCCGCCGGCCTGTTGCTGGTCCCCGACGAGGCCGGCCTCGGCCCCGGTGCCAGCTGGAATTGGGATCGAAGCCTTTTCCCCGCTTCCGGTGACGCCGCCCTCGCCGGCCATCTCGCGGATACCGGCCGGATCATCGAGCTCGACCGGATCCGCAAGGACGCGCATTGCCCCGATGCGGGCGCCGTACCCGCATGGATGCTCGACCTCGCCGACGCGTGGGTGATCGTCCCGTTGCCGCATATGGAGAGCCTCGCCGGTGCGATCCTGCTCGCGCGCCCGCCGCTCGATCGCGCGCTCGATTGGGAGGATTTCGATCTGCTCAAGGTCGCCGGCCGTCAGGTCGCAAGCTATCTCGCCGAAGCGCGGGCGCAGGAGGCGCTCGCCGACGCCCAACGCTTCGACGAATTCAACCGCCGCTTCGCCTTCATCCTGCACGACATCAAGAATCTAGTGAGCCAGCTGACGCTGACCGCGCGCAACGCCGAACGGCATGCCGACAAGCCCGAATTCCGCGCCGACATGATCGCCACGCTCAAGGAATCGGCCGAGCGGATGAACGCGCTGCTCGCCCGCCTGTCGCAGCATCATCGCGGCCGCAGCGAGGCGCCGCACGCGATCGAAGTGATGCCATTGGTAGAGAAGCTCGCCGCGGCGCGCCGGCGCCAGCATCCGGTGACGCTGTCAGGGGCTCGCTCCGCCGTGGCCCATGCCGATCCCGCGGGCCTCGAGCAATTGCTCAACCAGCTCCTCCAGAACGCGATCGAGGCCAGCCCGGCGGAAGAGCCGGTGGCGCTGACCGTCGCGGCCGATGGACTCACCGTCGCGATCAACGTGGTCGATCGCGGCTGCGGCATGTCGCCCGCCTTCGTCCGCGACAAGTTGTTCAAGCCCTTCGTCTCGTCCAAGCCCGGCGGCTTCGGCATCGGCGCGTTCGAGGCGCGGCAGCTCGCCGCGGCGATGGACGGGCGGATCGAAGTCGCATCGCGCGAGGGCAAGGGCACCCGCTTCCGCGTCATCCTCAAGGCCGCCCACGCCGCCGATTTGCCGCGGGACCGCGCCGCATGACCGATATGAAGAAGCTGCTGATCGTCGAGGACGATGCCGGGCTCCAGCGCCAGCTGCGCTGGGCCTATGAAGGCTATGCGATCCACACCGCCGCCAATCGCGAGGAGGCGATCGCCGTCATCCGCGCCGAGGAGCCGCAGGTCGTCACGCTCGATCTCGGCCTGCCGCCCGATCCCGACGGCACCACCGAGGGCTTCGCGACGCTCGAGACGATCCTGCGCCTCGCGCCCGACACCAAGGTGATCGTCGCCTCGGGGCATGGCGCGCATGAATCGATGCTCCGCGCGATCGCGCTCGGCGCCTGGGATTTCTACCAGAAGCCGATCGACATCGACGCGCTCGGCTTGATCGTCGCCCGCGCCTTCCACGTCCATGCGCTCGAGGCCGAGAACCGCCGTCTCGCCGAACGCGCCGAGGCCGGCGCCGTGCTCGGCGGCATGATCACCGGCGCGCCCGAGATGCTCAAGGTCACCCGTACGATCGAGCGCGTCGCCGGCGCCGATGTCTCGGTGATGCTGCTCGGTGCCAGCGGCACCGGCAAGGAGCTGCTCGCGCACGGGGTGCACGAGAAGAGCGGCCGCAAGGGCGCGTTCGTCGCGATCAACTGCGCGGCGATCCCCGAGACCCTGCTCGAAAGCGAGCTGTTCGGCCACGAGAAGGGCGCCTTCACCGGCGCGGTGAAGACCACCGAAGGCAAGATCGAGCTCGCGCAAGGCGGCACGCTGTTCCTCGACGAGATCGGCGACGTGCCCCTCCCCTTGCAGGTCAAGCTGCTTCGCTTCCTGCAGGAGCGCGTGATCGAGCGGATCGGCAGCCGCAAGCCGATCGCGGTCGACACGCGCGTGGTCTGCGCGACGCATCAGGATCTCGACGCAATGGTCGCCGAGAACCGCTTCCGCGAAGACCTCTATTACCGGCTCGCCGAGATCGTCGTGCGCATCCCCAGCCTCGCCGAGCGCCCGGGCGACGCCGGGCTGCTCGCGCGTCATTTCCTCCAGAAATACACCGCGCAAATGAACACCGGGGCGCGCAGCTTCGCCCCCGACGCGCTCGCCGCGATCGACGCCTGGGGCTGGCCGGGCAATGTCCGCGAGCTCGAAAACCGGGTGAAGCGCGCCGCGATCATGGCCGAGGGCAAGCTGGTCACCGCCGCCGATCTCGATCTCGAGGACAAGGCCGATCCGATCCCGATCAACCTCAAGGCAGCACGTGAGATCGCAGACCGCAAGGCGATCCGCCACGCGCTCGCCCGCGCCGAAGGCAATATCTCGGGCACCGCACGGCTGCTCGGGATCAGCCGCCCCACGCTCTACGATCTGATGAAGGCCTATGACCTCCAGCCGTAACCGCGCCCGCTCCGCCCGGCGCACGCCCGGCCTCCGCCGCCTGCTCGTGGTCAGCGGCGCGCTCGGCGCGTTCGCACTGGTGCTCGCGGCATGGTTCGCGCTCGTCCGCGGCGGACCCGATCCGGCCGCCGCCGAGCAAGCGGTCGAGCGCAGTGGCAAGCTGCTCGAAGCGCACAATGCCAGCGCCGCGCGCGAAGCGGCGCTCGCCGCGGTGCGCGCCGATCCCGGCAACGCCCAGGCGCATCTCACTTTGGCCAAGGCATTGCTCGCGCTCGACGACGGCGCCGCCGCCGAGCCCGAGCTTCGCCGTGCGGTCGAGGCGGGCTACAAGCCGCGGCAGGTCGCGCATCTCCGCGCCCACGCGCTGCTGTTGCAGGGCGAGGCGGAGAAGGCGCTGGCCGAAGCCGGCAAGGCCGATCCGCAGGTTCGTGGCTATGCGCTGCGCATCCGCGCCCGTTCGCTCGCCGCGCTCGGCAAGCTCCCCGAGGCCTTTGCCGCGCTCGATCAGGCGGTCCAGGCCGCGCCGCACGACGCCGATATCCGGGTCGATGCCGGCCGGCTCAAGCTCGATGCCGGCGACGTGCTCGGCGCGATCCGCGCATCCGAACAGGCAGTGAAGCTCGACGGCGGCAATACCGGCGCGCTGGTGCTGCGCGGCGAGATGGTGCGCAGCCAGTTCGGCCTGATCGCGGCACTGCCCTGGTTCGAGGCCGCGCTCCAGCGCGACCCTGCCGATTATGGCGCGCTGATCGAATATGCCGCCACGCTGGGCGACGCCGGGCGCACGATCGATTCGCTTGCGGCAACGAGGCGCGCGCTGGCGGCGCGGGCCGGCAGCCCGCAGGCGCTCTATCTTCAGGCGGTGATCGCCGCGCGCGCGGGCAACACTGATCTCGCCCGCGGTCTGATCGAACGCGCCGGCCCCGGGCTCGCCCAGATCCCCGCGGCGTTGCTGCTCGGCGGCGCGCTCGACGTCGAGGCCGCCGATTACGAGCAGGCGATGGACAAGCTCCGCCCGATCGTCGCGAACCAGCCGATGAACTTCGCGGCGCGCAAGCTGCTCGCAGTCGCGCTGCTGCGCACCGACAGCGCACGCAATGCGATCGACTTGCTCCGCCCGGTGATCGAACGCGGTGACGCGGACAGCTATGCGCTCACCCTCGCCGCGCGCGGCTATGAACGCATCGGCGATCGCGCGGCCGCCGCGCAGCTGCTCGATCGCGCCGCCTGGCCCGAGCGCGGCGACGCCACTGCCTTCGCGGCCGACGACAGCACTCCCGTCCTCGCCGCCGATGCCGATCAACGCCCGGGCGATCCGACCGCGCTGGTGCCGCTGATCCGCGCGTTGATCGGACAGGGCGACAAAGCGGGCGCGCTCGCCAGGGCGCAGGACATGGCGAAGCGCCACCCCGGTGTTCCCGCCGCGCATCTCCTGGTCGGAGATACGCTGATGACGATGAACCGCTTCGCCGATGCCGCCGCCGCCTATCGCAGCGCCGCCGATATGCGTTTCGACGAGCCCACCATGCTGCGGCTGGTCGAGGCGCTCGATCGCGCCGACCGTCGCACCGATGCCGCCAATGTGCTCGCGCTGTTCCTCTCGCAGAACCCGGTCAACGCCGCCGCGCTGCGCCTGTCGGGGGGATGGCAGCTCGCGGCGGGCGACTATGACGCGGCGATCGACACGCTCGAACTGCTGCGCGCGCGGATCGGCGACGGCGACGCATCGCTCAACGCCGATCTCGCGGTCGCCTATACCGGCGCCGGAGAGTTCGAGGCAGCCGCGGAGTTCGGCGAGGCCGCCTATGCCCTCGCTCCCGCCAATCCGGTGACCGCCGACGCCTGGGGCTGGGCGCTTTATCGGAACGGCGACGCGGACGCCGCGGTCGAGTTGCTGCAAAAAGCCGTGATGCTCGCCCCGCGCCACGCCGGGCTGCGCTGGCATCTCGCGCAGATATACGCCGATCTCGGCCGCAAGCCCGAGGCGCGCCAGCAAGCCCAGGCCGCGCTCGCCGACCCCCGCTTCACCGAAAGGGCCGCCGCCACGGCGCTGGCGGCGCAGATCTGATTCCCGCGGGAAATCCCCTTCCAATGCGATGGCCGTCGGCGCCCCGATTGCGGACAAAAATCCTCCCCGGCACGGGGAGGGGGACCGCCGACCGCAGGTCGGTGGTGGAGGGGGCTATCCGCAAGGGAATCGCTCGCGGAGAGCCCCTCCACCAAGCCGCTTGCAATGTAGGATTTCGCCTGTTTCCCTGCCGCCGGCCCGGCTTCGTCGCGCCCGCTCTTTAGCGCCGTCGATTATTCCTACAGCCGAGCGCCAGATTATTTCCTGTTCGCGCAATTTAAGAGTCGTTCTTGCGCGACTCTTGCGACTCTAGACCCCCGAAATCCTGCAAAATGCCCGCTCGCATTTCCTACGGCCAAGATCGCCGCCGAATTCGCCAGGCCCCCAAAATGAAAGAGGCCGCCGGGCCCCGTCAGGGTACCCGGCGACCTCCGACATGGTCAGCGGCCGGAGAGCTCCAGCCCGGGAGACCATGCGGGCCGCTTTGCGAAGACCGGTGTGCGTTGATTGGAGGAGGATACCTCCCGCGCACCAACGGACGGAGGGCTTCCGTCCGGCGTCTTCAGCTCAGCGGCGCGTCTCCCGAACGAACTGAACCGACCCCATTGCTGAACCATGAGACATCGGATCACCTCCTTTCGCAAGTTGAAGAACGAGCGTGGCTTGCGGCCACGACTGAATCTTGAATCAAGCTGAATCGCAGAACAAGTCTTGTTTTACGGCGAAGATGGTGCGATTCTTAGAGTTCTGTGGTTCGCGACGCACGCGTCGCGACGCGACTCACCCCCGACAATCCTCGATCACCCGCTGAATCTCGGACCAGGCCGGGATCACTAGCGGTGGCGCGCCCGCGCTTTCGACGATGAAGCGGCCGCGGCTGTAGCCGATCGCATCGAGCAGGGAGTCGTTCGCCGGCAGCGCCGCCGCGTGCGTCATCACCGGCGGGCTATCGGGGTGCTGCGCGGCGAGGGTCGGCAGCGTGCGCGCGGTGCTCGTCGTCCGGATCGTCATGCTGGACCCGCCGAGGGAACTCGCGCGCTCCAGCGTGATGCTGCGGCGATCGGCGGCGCAGCTGATCCGAAAGACGAAATCGGGAGCGACGCTTCCATAGACCGCGCTGCTGTTGCCCGAGCCGGACGGCGCATAGCGCCAGTTGCCCGGCGTCAGCGGCCAGTCGCGCCAGTCGGCGCTTGTCGGCGGCGGCGGCGGAGGTGTCGGCGTCGGCGCGGGCGTGGGCACGGCCACCGGCGGCGCGGGGCGCGGCGGCGGCGCGCTGGGGGCGACACAGGCGGCGAGCGGCAAGGCCACGAGGGCGATGCTGGCGAACACGGAGGAACGACGCATGGCGCGCCTTATGGGGGAAGTCCCCCGCGGCCTCAACCGTCGATCAGGCGACGATCAGGCGGCCGCGCGCCGGCGCGCGATGACTCGCTCGAGATGCGGATAAAGCGCCGCCTCCTCTTGCGCGATGCGCTCGGCGAGGTCCGCCAGCAGGATCCTGGTCTCGGCACGGAAGCGCGGCCATTCGCGATTGATCCGCCCCACCGGCCATGCCGCGATATAATTGGCGAAGGCCGGGCCGAGCATCCCGTGCGCCTGCCGGTAGCGCCAGGCGATATTGGTCGCGACCGCATCCCCGGAGGAGAGCAGGCGATCATAGAGGACCAGATCCTCGCGGTTGCAGTGATCGAGCAAAGCCTGCGCCATGCCCCAGCGCAACGCGGCGACCGCGGCGGCGTCGGGCACCTGGGCAGCGACGATCTCGAGCAATTGCGCGGCATGAACCTCGAGCGCCCGATGTTCCGCGCAAAGCTCCTCAATCACCCCAATCGACTCCCTGATTTCAGGGAAAGCCAAAGCATGACGCGCGGGCGACGGTAAGTCCGTAGAGTCCCCGGCCCGGGATCATTACGGAAGCACAACTGGCCTTTCCGCCGACGCGTCTGCCGCGATCAACCTCGCCGGTTGCCGCCGCCCATCCGCATCTTGGTCTGCTTGCCGTAGCGCGTCTTGCGCGTGCCCGGCTTGCCTTCGTTCGACCGGCCCATGACCGGCGCCTTGCGCTCGCTTTCGGGCAGGCCGAGCTCCTCGGCCTCGAGCGCCCGAATCTCGTCGCGCAGCCGTCCCGCCTCCTCGAACTCGAGATTGGCCGCGGCGTCGCGCATCTTCTTCTCGAGCTCCTCGATATAGGCGCGGAGATTGTGGCCGACCATGTGCGGACGATCGGCGTCGATCTCGACCGTGACCTGATCCTTCGACGCAACATGCGCGATGATGTCGCCGATGTTCTTCTTGACCGTCTCGGGCGTGATGCCGTGCTCGAGATTATAGGCCTGCTGCTTCTCGCGGCGCCGGTTGGTCTCGGCGAGCGCGCGCTCCATGCTCCCCGTCATCCGGTCGGCATAGAGGATCACGCGCCCCTCGACGTTGCGCGCCGCGCGGCCGATCGTCTGGACGAGCGAAGTCTCCGAACGCAGAAACCCCTCCTTGTCGGCATCGAGGATCGCGACCAGCCCGCATTCGGGGATGTCGAGACCTTCGCGCAGCAGGTTGATGCCGACGAGCACGTCGTACACGCCCATCCGCAGATCGCGGATCAGCTCGATGCGCTCCAATGTCTCGGTGTCCGAATGCATGTAGCGGACCTTGATCCCCGCCTCGTGCATATACTCGGTCAGATCCTCGGCCATGCGCTTGGTGAGCGTGGTCACCAGCGTGCGATAGCCGAGCGCCGCGGTCTTCTTGCACTCCTGGATCAGGTCCTGGACCTGTTCCTCGACCGGACGGATCTCGACCGGCGGATCGATCAGCCCGGTGGGGCGGATCACCTGCTCGACGAACACGCCGCCCGATTGCTCCATCTCCCACCCGCCCGGGGTCGCCGAGACATAAGTGGTCTGCGGACGCATCGCGTCCCATTCGTTGAACCTGAGCGGGCGGTTGTCGATCGCCGAGGGCAGGCGGAAGCCATATTCGGCGAGCGTGATCTTCCGCTTGTGGTCGCCGCGCGACATGCCGTTGATCTGGCCGATCGTCTGGTGGCTCTCGTCGACGAAGAGCAATGCGTTCTCGGGCAGATATTCGAACAGCGTGGGCGGCGGCTCGCCGGGCAGGCGGCCGGTGAGGAAGCGGCTGTAATTCTCGATGCCGGCGCATGAGCCGGTCGCGGCGATCATCTCGAGATCGAAATTGGTGCGCTGCTCGAGCCGCTGATGTTCGAGCAGTTTCCCCTCAGCCTCCAGCTCCTTGAGCCGCTCGGCGAGCTCGTGCTTGATGCCCTCCATCGCCTGCTTCATCGTGGGCCCGGGCGTCACATAGTGCGAGTTGGCAAAGACGCGGACATAATCGAGGCTCGCCACCTTGGCGCCGGTCAGCGGGTCGAACTCGGTGATCTCCTCGATATCGTCGCCGAAGAAGCTGATCCGCCACGCACTGTCCTCATAGTGCGACGGGAAGATCTCGAGGCTGTCGCCGCGCACCCGGAAATTGCCGCGCGCGAACGCCTGATCATTGCGCTTGTACTGGAGCGCGACGAGTTTCCGAATGATCTCGCGCTGATCGGCGACCTGGCCCTTCTTTAGATCGAAGATCATCGCGCTGTAGGTCTCGACCGAGCCGATGCCGTAGAGGCACGACACCGAGGCGACGATGATCACGTCGTCGCGCTCGAGCAGCGCGCGCGTCGCCGAGTGACGCATCCGGTCGATCGCCTCGTTCACCGAGCTTTCCTTCTCGATGTAGGTGTCCGACCGCGGCACATAGGCTTCGGGTTGGTAATAGTCGTAATAGCTGACGAAATACTCGACTGCATTGTCTGGGAAGAAGCTCTTGAACTCGCCATAGAGCTGCGCGGCGAGGATCTTGTTGGGCGCGAGGATCAGCGCCGGGCGCTGGAGCTCCTCGATCACCTTGGCCATCGTATAGGTCTTGCCCGAGCCGGTGACGCCGAGCAGCACCTGATCGCGCTCGCCCGCGCGCGCCTGCTCGACCAGCTCGGGGATCGCGAAGCGCTGATCGCCCGAGGGCTGATAGTCGCTGACCAGCTTGAACGCCTTGCCGCCCTCGACTTTCTCGGGCCGCTGCGGGCGATGCGGGACGAAGGTGTCGCCGGTATCGGGCTCGGCGAGCGAGGTGCGGATCTGGATGGGCATCGCAGCGAATATGGGGCCTTTGTTCGAGGACGCAAACGGTCCCGGCTGTAGGAAGTTCGAGCCGGCATTTTGTAGGACTTCGCTGGTCTAGAGTCGCAAGAGTCGCGCAACAACGACACTCAAATTGCGCAGCCAGGAAATATTCTTGCACTCGCCTGTAGGAAAATCGACCGGGTCAAAGAGCGGACGGCAAGGCCCGCCGCCCGAGGCGAGCAGACGAAATCCTACATTGCAAGGGATCAACGGCGGGGAACGGGTGGAAAGACGTCCGGCAGGTTTCAGACGGCCGGAACGCGCTGGCTGCATTCAAGGTGCGCCTAGCTCGCGATGCGCAGCATCAACTCAGAGGCTTGCAACAGGATAGACCGTTCCTCCTCATTCAGGCGGTCGGTCATCACCGCCGACAGCCAGCGGCGCCGTTGTGACATTGCCCATTCGAGGGCTCCAAGGCCGCGCTGGGTTACTATAATGACTCCACAACGACGGTCGGTGACATCCGCCTTGCGCTCAATCAGACCGTCGCGCTCCATCCGCGCAAGTAGCCGGCTAAGAGATTGTGGTTGAAGGCCTTCACAGCGAGCGAGTGCCGCTGCGCTCATCGGACCACCTCGGTACAGGGTGACCAGCAAGCCGAGCCCGCCGCCCGTCAGTTCGGCTGACGGTGCAGATTGCCGCAGGCGACGCGCAAGCCGCATCGCCGCCCGCACGATGGTCGCTTCATCACTTGCCCGGTCTTCGGCACTCGACATTTAATACGCATAGCGTATATTTTTGCCGCGGTAAACGGAGGTAACGATGGCCGATCGGTCGAACAGCACAGTAGCGGCGATCATCCCATGCAACGATGTGGATGCGGCTGAACGATGGTGGAACCGGCTCGGATTTAACCGCCCCGCCGAGCAGGATTTCGGTGACTACCGTATGCTGTCCGATGGTGAAGGCGGCGAGGTCCACCTTCAGCCGGCCGTGCAAGGTTGGCTGGTGCCGGGCCAGAACCCGTTCGGCGTCTACGTCTACACGCCCCGCGTCGATGCGCTGGCAGCGATGGCGGGCAACGCGATCATCGAGGGAGCGAAGCGAGCCGAACACAAGGAATGGGGTATGTACGAGTTCATGCTCAACGGCCCGGACGACCTGCTCGTGCGCATCGGGTGGCCCAGCCGGCTCATGCGACCTGAACTGTAACCGGAGACATTCTGAACGCACTGCTATTCTGATGACCGGCAGTTGCAGAAGGCTCCCGTTTGCTCACGATCGGCTTAAACCGGGGCGTTAGCGGTCGCCGCTACCCGTCCGGATCGGCGGGGCGCCGGATTGCCAAGCCGCGCCAATTCCGCTTTTGGGAGCGCAGAACCGTCAGGGAAGCCCATATGCGCGCCATCATCGTCCTCGGAACCGCTGCTCTCGCCCTCTCTGCCTGCCAGTCGGCCGAGGAGAAGCATGCCGCCGAGACGGGCGAGATCGAGGTCGCCAACGCCCCGACCGCGCAGGTCGCCAAGCTGCTCAAGGCGGCTGCGCCGAAGACCGCCGCCAAGCCCGGGCTGTGGAAGGCCGAGCTGCGCGTCGAGTCGGTCGATGTCGGGCCGGGCAGCGACAATGCGGAGCAGCTCGCGCTGGCCAGGAAGCTCGAACGCGACGCGACCGAGTGCAAGACCGCGGAGCAGTTGAAGCCCTTCGACATTTCCAAGCTCGAAAAGGCGGCGGGCGAATGCACCTTCGTCCGCTATGTCGCGAAGGGCGGCAAGGTCGATGCGGACATCCGCTGCAAAAAGCCCAACGGCCCGATCACCGAGCTGCGGATCAGCGGCACCAGCTCGCCGACGCGTTTCGACGTCGGCATCGAGAACCGTACCGGCACGGCCGGCCAGCCGGGCTTTTCGCTGATCCGGATGCGTTCGAGCGGCACGCGCGCGGGCGAATGCGCCGGCCAGGCCGGCTGAGGCGGCTCAGTCGGTGCGGCGCCGATAGGCGATACGCCACATCAGCGCGGCGATGCCGGCGGCGATGGCGGCGAGGAGCGCGCTCGTCGCGAGCGCGCTGAGCCAACGGAACAGCAAGGTCCGGCCGTCGATCGCGGGCATCTCGAACATCCCGAAACCATAGGTCTGCGCGCCGACGAAGATCAGCATCGCGGTCAATGCCCCGACCAGCGCGGCATGCCAGGCACGGCGCAGCCCTGCGACGTGGAGCGCCAGCCACACGGGTCCGCCGACGGCGGTGATCGCTATCCCCGAGAAGACGCTGCCGATCAGCCAGCCCATGAGCAGGTTGAGCGGGTCGTGCTGGCCGCCGACCAGCACCAGCGCGAGCACGATGATTCCGGCGAGCGCGCTGCCCGCCGCGAGCGCGAGCCCGGCGCGATCGATCGCGGTATCGTAGCGATGCGGCCCGCGCGACGCGCGATGATGAATCCGTTCCAGTGCCCCTCTCCCGGACCGCGAGAATACCCGGCGTCGCGCGCCGCCTCAAGCGTTCAGCGGAACCGGTCGAACCGGCCTTCGCGCGCGCACTGCGCCACGCGTGCCATATCGGGGCGCGGCGCCGTCGCGCCGGCCAGGGGCACGTCGAAGGGCACCCCGATCGCCGCGGGCGCGAATCGGCGCGGATCGCTGCCGGCGCAGCGCAGCATCGCGTCGAGCATCCTCGGCGGCGTGTCGTACGCTTCGCGCGACAGGCGGAAGGTGCCCCAATGGATCGGCAGCGTGAAGGGGCGACCCAGTCCGTCCCACACGCGGATCGCGCCCTCCGGTCCGATATGGCTGCCGCTCGCCATCTGCCCCTCCTCGAAGCGGAAGGCGCCGATCGGGACCGCGGCGAAGCGGATACCGGGGTGAAGCCCATAGCGGCTGGCTGCTGCGGCGGCCTCGGCCGGCCATTTGCCATCGCCGAGCCCGGTGTCGCCGGCGAAGAAGAAATCGCCATGCGGCAGATGGACGACGAAGCTCGACCACAAAGCGCGATTGCGGTCGCTGAACCAGCGGCTGCCCCAATGATGGCTGCGCGAGACCCGCACCAAATATCGGGCGCAGGCGATCGGGCAGATGCTCGAGACGGGCGCGTCGGGCGTCCCGACGGGATCGATGGCGTTTTCGCCCCAGTCGAGCGCCTGGCTCGGCACGCCCGCGCTGGCGATCACGCTGTCGTTTCCCAGCGATGTGACGATTTGCGGATGGTCGCGGTCCCAGAGCCGCTTGAGTGTGGCGAGATCCATATGGTCGTAATGATTGTGGCTGACGAGGACGAGGTCGATCTTCGGCAGGTCCTCGAAGCGCACGCCCGGCTCCGCCACGCGCTGCGGCCCGAAGCCGAACGGCCCGGCGCGATCGCTCCACACCGGATCGGTGAGGATGTTGATCCCGTCGGCCTGCACCAGCACCGTCGCGTGGCCGATCCAGGTGACGCGCATCGCTTCGCCCTCGACCCGCGCCGCGGGCTTCGCAGGCCGCACCGCGACACGCGCGGGCCAGACCGGCTGCGACGGATCGCCGAACAGCCGCCGTGCGATGAACCCCGCCCGGCTGCTTCCGGCAGGCAGGCGATCATCGTCGCCATCGGGATTGAAGAAGCGCGCGCCGTCGAAATGCGCGCTCGCCGGTCCGCGATAATAGATCCGGTCGAGGAAGTGCGGGAGGATCGTGATTGCGAGACAGAGGACCACCATGGTCCACAACAGCCCGGCAAGGGCGAGCTTGAGCAGGCGCATGCGCTCTTGTTGCGGCAGCCGCGCGCGCGATCAAGCTTGATCGCCCCCTGCCCGCTCCCCTAACCCGCGACCATGACCATCGCGCTGCCCGAGACCCAGGAAGAAGCTGCCGCCGAGCTCGAACGGCTCGCGACCGAGATCGCGCACCACAACCGGCTCTATCACAGCGAGGACGCGCCCGAGATCAGCGACGCGGACTATGACGCGCTGATGCGGCGAAACACCGCGATCGAAGCGGCCTTTCCGGAGCTGGTGCGCAGCGATTCCCCGTCGAAGCTGGTCGGTGCCGCGCCGACCGGGCGACTCGCCAAGGTTGCGCATGCGCGGCCGATGTTCAGCCTCGACAATGGTTTCGACGAAACCGACGTGGCCGATTTCCTCGGCCGGGTCCGGCGCTTTCTCGCGCTGCCGGAGAGCGAGCCGATCGCGCTCACCGCCGAGCCCAAGATCGACGGCCTCTCCTGCTCGCTGCGCTACGAAAAGGGACGGCTCGTCCAGGCGCTCACGCGCGGCGACGGCCAGATCGGCGAGGACGTGACCGCCAATGTCCGCACCATTGCCGACATACCGCAGACGATCGAAGGGGCGCCCGACATCTTCGAGGTCCGCGGCGAAGTGTACATGGCGAAGCAGGACTTCGCCGCGCTGAACGCGCGGCTCCTCACCGAGGCCGAAGCGGCCGGCAAGGAAGCGCGCCAGTTCGCCAATCCGCGCAACGCCGCCGCCGGCTCGCTGCGGCAGAAGGACGCCGCGGTCACCGCCTCGCGGCCGCTGCGCTTCCTCGCCTGGGGCTGGGGCGAGGTGACGGCGCTGCCCGGCGAGAGCCAGGCCGAGGTGATCGTCGCGATCCGCGCGATGGGCTTCCCGGTCTCCGAGCTGTTCGTCGGTCCGGTAGATCTCGAGACCGCGCTGGGGCAGTACGGGAAGATCGAGGCAGTGCGCGCCGACCTGCCCTTCGACATCGACGGCGTCGTCTACAAGATCGACCGGCTCGACTGGCAGACGCGGCTGGGCTTTGTCGGCCGCGCGCCGCGCTGGGGCCTCGCGCACAAATTCCCCGCCGAGCGCGCCCAGACGACGTTGCGCGCGATCGACATCCAGGTCGGGCGGACGGGCAAGCTCACGCCCGTGGCGCGGCTCGAGCCGGTGACGGTCGGCGGCGTCGTCGTCACCAACGCGACGCTGCACAATGCCGACGAGATCGCCCGCCTCGGCGTCCGCCCCGGCGACCGTGTCGTGCTCCAGCGCGCCGGCGACGTGATCCCGCAGATCGTCGAGAACCTGACGCGCGACGAGGAGCGCGCGCCCTGGGCCTTTCCCGATCACTGCCCGATCTGCGATTCCGAAGCGGTCGCCGAGGAAGGCGAGGTCGATATCCGCTGCACCGGCGGGCTGATCTGCCCGGCGCAACGGCTCGAGCGGCTCAAGCATTTCGTCAGCCGCGGCGCGCTCGACATCGAGGGGCTGGGCGAGAAGACCCTGGCCGAATTCCTCGACCTCGGCTGGATCGCCGAGCCGGGCGACATCTTCCGGCTCGCCGCGCACCGCGAGGAACTGCTGGGGCGCGAGGGGTGGCAGGAAAAGTCGGTCGACGCGCTGCTCGCCGCGATCGAGGCGAAGCGCGCGCCCGACGCGGCGCGCCTGCTCTTCGGGCTCGGCATCCGCCATATCGGCGCGATCACCGCGCGCGACCTGCTCAAGCGCTACACCACGCTCGCGGCGCTCCAGGCGCTGGCCGATCAGGTCATCGCGCTTCGCGACGCGACCCCGCCCCAGCTCGGCGAGAGCGAGCAGAAGCATCGCGCCCGCCTCGACAAGGCAGTCGCCGAGCATATCGGCGTCGAGAATGTCGGGGGCGCCGTCGGTCAGGCGCTCGCCGATTTCTTCCACGAGCCGCACAATCGCGCCGTCTGGGAGGATCTGCTGGGCGAGGTCGCGCCGCCGCCCTTCGTCGTCGAGACGCGCGCGTCGAAGGTTACGGGTCAGACGCTGGTGTTCACCGGCAGCCTCGAGTCGCTGAGTCGCGACGAGGCCAAGGCGCAGGCCGAGTCGCTGGGCGCCCGAGTCGCAGGATCGGTGTCGGCGAAGACCGATCTGGTGATCGCCGGGCCCGGCGCGGGCTCGAAGCTAAAAAAGGCAGCGGAGCTCGGAATTCCCGTGATTTCAGAGGAAGATTGGCAGCGGATCGTCGCCGGAACCGAGTGACTTTTTTGCAACGCAACAAAGGAATCATCTGTTACCAACAGGTTGACGGGTCCACCCCGATTGACTGTCATCGGATGGACATAAATGAACTTCATGGGCGGCCGCGACGGTGAACCGCACCGCGTGATTTCGTGCATCAAAAGCACACCGAAAGGGAAATTCTAGAAATGCGCACCAAGCTTTTTGCTGGCGTGGCTTTTGCCGCGCTGTTGATTCCGGCGAGCGCGTTCGCGCAGTCGACGGGTACGATCGACTTCGAGGAAAACGAAGAAGTCGTCGTCACCGGTACGCGCACGCAGAACGGCGTGAACGGCATCGTGGTTCCCGACACCACGAAGACCCGCGGCGTTCTGAACCAGGACTTCATCCAGCGCCAGGCGCCGGGCCAGTCGGTCAACGACCTGATCAACCAGCTCCCGGGCGTCAGCTACACCAACAACGATCCCTTCGGTTCGTCGGGCGGCTCGCTCAACATCCGCGGCTTCGAATCGACCCGCATCAGCCAGACCTTCGACGGCATCCCGCTCAATGACTCGGGCAACTATGCCATCTACGGCAACCAGCAGCTCGACCCCGAGCTGATCGAGCAGGTCAACGTCAACATGGGCACCACCGACGTGGACAGCCCGACCGCCGGCGCGACCGGCTCGACGGTGAACTATCGCACGCGCACCCCGGGTGAGGATTTCGGCGTCAAGCTGATCGGCTCGGTCGGCGACTTCGACTTCTTCCGCATCTTCGGCATGGTCGACACCGGCACGTTCACGTCGTTCGGCACCCGCGCCTTCGTCTCGGCGAGCACGGCGCGCAACAATTCGCCGTTCAACCGCCGCGCGCAGGTCGAGAAGCAGCAGTACAACGCCAAGATCTACCAGCCGCTGGGCGACAATGGCGACTTCATCGCGATCGCGGGTCACTACAACGAGAACCGCAACAACTTCCAGGGCTCGGTGCCGCTGCGTCAGGACCTGGTGCAGTACAACACCTCGACCGGCGCCGTGACCGCGCCGCGCGTCGTCGGTCCGAACTCGAGCGACCGCTTCCCGATCACGCGCGACGAGCGCGAATATTCGGTGCCGCTCTGCCAGATCAACAACGCGGCACGCCCCGGCATCCTCGACGCGGCCAATAGCTGCGGCTCGGTCTTCGACGAGCGCTTCAACCCGTCGAACACCGGCAACATCCGCATCAACTCGCGCTTCACGCTGGCCGATGGTCTCGTCCTCGCGATCGATCCGAGCTTCCAGTACGTCAAGGCGAATGGCGGCGGCACCGTCGTCGGCCAGGAAGTGCGTCGCGACGTGAACCCCGCGGGCGGCGCTGCGAACTGCAACACCACTGCGAACAGCGCGACGGTGAGCTGCCAGGTCGGCTATATCGGCGGCACGCCCTATTTCGGCCGCGACCTCAACGGCGACGGCGACACGCTCGACACGATCCGCCTGCTCGCGCCGAGCCAGACCCAGACCTATCGCATCGGCGTGATCTCGTCGCTGCGCTACGATCTGTCGCCCGATCACAGCGTCCGCGTGGCCTATACCTGGGACCGCGCCCGCCATCGCCAGACCGGCGAGACCGGCCTCCTGCAGTCGAACGGCAAGCCCTTCGACGTCTTCCCGGTCAACGATCCGATCCTCGACGTGAACGGGCGCGCACTGCAGAAGCGCGATCGTCTGTCCTACGCGATCCTGCATCAGTTCGCGGCGCAGTATAATGGCGAGTTCTTCGACGGCACGCTCCGGGTCGACGCTGGTATCAGCTACAAGATCCTCCGCCGTAACCTGAACAACTATTGCGCCACGTCGAGCGCCGCCGGCTTCGTCGAGTGCTTCGGTTCGGACAGCGCGGCGCAGGCCGCCTGGCTCGCGGCCAACGCGACCCAGACCGTGCCCTATGCGGCGGGCGTCGAAGGCGCGACCTGCCCGGCCAACCCGACGCCGGCGACGCTCTGCACTTTCTCGACGCAGGGTCCGCAGCAGCGCATCGTCAACTACAAGCGCGCGCTGCCGAACATCGGTTATGTCGCCGACATCACCGACAAGCTCTCGCTGTACGGCAATTTCTCGCAGAGCATCCAGGTTCCGGGCACGGACAACCTGTACAATGCCTTCTACTATCCGGTGACCGCCGATCAGGCGAACCCGAAGCCCGAGACCACCGACAACCTCGAAACCGGTCTGCGCTATCGCTCGTCGAAGGTGCAGGCGCAGGTCGCGGCCTGGTACACCAACTATGAGAACCGCCTGGCATCGTCGTACGACGCCGAGCTCGACAAGACGGTGTACCGCAACCTCGGCAAGGTGCAGCGCTTCGGCTTCGACGGCACGATCGCCTATCGCCCGATCAACGCGCTGAGCGTCTATGCCTTCGGTTCGTATCTCAACTCGGAGATCCAGGACGACGTCATCGCCGGTCGCACCGCGGCAGGCGCGGCGATCTATGCCCCGACCAAGGGCAAGCGCGAATCGAACGCCCCGATCTACACCTTCGGCGGTGGTGCGCAGGCCACGCTCGGCTTCGCCGATATCGGCTTCAACGTGAAGCGGACCGGCCCGCGCTACATCTACGACACCAACGAGCCGGTGCAGCAGATCGTCACCTTCGTGGCGCCGAACACCCCGACGGGCACCCGCACGCTCCAGGTCTTCGGCAACAAGGTTCCGGCCTACACGCTCGTCGACTTCAATGCGCGCGTCCCGCTGGGCTGGGCCGGTCTCAACGACAAGACCTTCTTCCAGCTCAACGTGCTCAACGTGTTCGACGAGCTCTGGGTGAGCTCGCTCAACAGCGGCAACGGCGCGCTGAACCAGGGTCCGACCTTCAGCGGCACCGGTGCGGTCACGTCGTACGGCAATGCGCCGAACTCGCAGATCGGGTATCCGCGCACTTTCATGGGTTCACTGGTGGTGGGCTTCTAAGCCCCACGATCCGGACGAAAAAGGAACCGCCGCTCCAGCGATGGAGCGGCGGTTTTCTTTTGTGGTGTTGCGGAGGGAGCGATTCCTCCCTCGCGCAAGCGGGGGAGGTGGCACCGAAGGCGATGGAGGGGGCGCCTCCGCAAGCCACATCCTCGTGGAGAGGCCCCCTCCGCCAGCTTCGCTGGTCCCCCTCCCCCGCTACGCGAGGGAGGATTTTGTCTAGTCGGGGATGGCGGAGACCTCGACGATCTCGATCGCTTCCGGCCGACCATTGAAGTCGACGCGCTCGCCCGCTTCGGCGCCGAGCAACGCCTGCGCAAGCGGCGCCGAGAAGGCCAGCCGATCGGCATGCGGGTCGGCTTCGTCGTGGCCGACCAGATCAATCACCCGTTCCTTGCCCGCCATCCGGATCCGTACCCGCGAACCGATCCCGACCACATCCTGTTCGGGCGGCGGCGCGATCTCGGCCGTGGTGCGCCGGGTGTTCCAGTAGCGCAGCTCGCGGCGGAGCACTTCACGCGGCTCCTCTTCGGCCTCGGCGGCGATCGCCGCCTCGAGCTCCGCGACCTTGGCCTCGATCAACGCCAGCCCGCGCGCCGTGACCAGATTGGGGCCGGCGGGGAGCGGGATCTCGAACTTCGGTTCCTTATGTTCCTCGTCGCTCTCGCGGCGGAATGCGACGCTCATGTCTGCGGCAATTCCTCAAGCGTGGATGATACCTTCCAAAGATCGATGGCGCCTTCGGTTGCATGGGTGTCGATTTCGGCGAGCTCATCCTCGCTGAAATCGAGTCGGTTCACGGCGTCGAGCGAATTGTCGAGCTGCGCGACCGTGCGCGCGCCGATCAGCGCCGAGGTTACCCGCGGATCGCGCAGCACCCACGCGATCGCCATCTGCGCCAGCGTCTGGCCGCGACGTTCGGCGATCGCGTTGAGCGCGCGAATGCGGGCGATATTCGCTTCCGAGAGCAGCCCCTCGCTCAGCGATCCGCCCTTGGCCGCGCGCGTGTCCGCGGGAACGCCGTTCAGATATTTGGAGGAGAGCATGCCCTGCGCGAGCGGCGAGAATGCGATGCAGCCGGCGCCGATCTCGCCCAGCGTGTCGAGCAGGTCCTGCTCGATCCAGCGATTGAGCATCGAATAGCTCGGCTGATGGATGAGCAGCGGCACCTTGTATTCGGCGAGGATCGCCGCGGCGCGGCGGGTGAGCTCGGGCGAGTAGCTGGAGATGCCGACATAGAGTGCCTTGCCCTGCTGGTGGATGTGCGCGAGCGCCCCCATCGTCTCCTCGAGCGGAGTCTTCGGGTCGACCCGATGCGAATAGAAGATATCGACATAGTCGAGCCCCATCCGCTTGAGGCTCTGATCGCACGAGGCGATCAGATATTTGCGGCTCCCGCCGACATCGCCGTACGGCCCGGGCCACATGTCCCAACCCGCCTTGGTCGAAACGATCAGCTCGTCGCGATGGCTGGCGAAATCGGCCGCCATAACGCGCCCGAAATTCTCCTCGGCCGAGCCATAGGGCGGGCCGTAATTGTTCGCGAGGTCGAAATGGGTGACGCCGCGATCGAAGGCGCGGCGCAGCATCGCACGGCCGGTCTCGAACACGTCCGCGCCGCCGAAATTCTGCCAGAGCCCGAGGCTGATTGCGGGCAGTTCGAGCCCCGAACGACCACAGCGGCGATAGGGCATGCGCCCGTCATAGCGGGCGGGCTCGGCGTGCCAGGGCTGGGGATAGGGCATGAGTCTCGGGTCTCCGGCGAATGAAGCTGCGAGCATGTAGCCGATCCGAAGGCGCGGCACAGCCCGGCGCGCGCCCGATAATGACTGCGGACCCCATGTCCATGAAGGATTGTGCACGCCGCGCCCGGCGCGTGTCGTTATCGCCCTGAAAATCGGTGAGCGGACCGATCCCGGCGGTTCGGTCGAAGGCGGGAGCCGCCTCGCCGCGCAGGATCTCGCGATGTTCTGCGAGACGCTGGCGTGCTCGGCCTAAACCGTAAAGCTCTCGCCGCAGCCGCAGCTGCCCTTGGCGTTGGGATTCTGGAAGACGAAACCGGCGGTGAAATCGTCCTCCTGCCAGTCCATCGTCGAGCCGATCAGATAGAGGATCGACCCGCCATCGACATAGAAGGTGCCCCCGGGGGTCTCGATCTTCTCGTCGAAAGGATTGGCCTCGGCGACATAGTCGACCGAATAAGCGAGCCCCGAGCAGCCGCGCCGCGGCGTCGAGAGTTTGACGCCGACGGTGCCCTCGGGCGCCTTGGCCATCAGGTCAGCGATCCGCTTCTCGGCGGCCGGGGTGAGCTTGAGCGCGGGGGGGCGTTCGCGGACGCTAGCCATCACAGCATCCCCAGTTCGAGCTTGGCCTCGTCGCTCATCTTCTGCGGATCCCATGGCGGATCCCAGACGAGATTGACCTCGGCGTGACCGACCCCGGGCACCGAACCGACGCGCAGCTCCACTTCGCCGGGCATCGATTCCGCGACGGGGCAATGCGGCGTGGTCAGCGTCATCTGCACCGCGGCATGGCCATCGGCAGTGATGTCGACCCCGTAGATCAGCCCGAGATCGTAGATGTTCACCGGGATCTCGGGATCGTAGATTTCCTTGAGCGCGGTGATCACCGCCTCGTAGAGCTCGCCGCCCGGCTCGCCCGCCGGATGCGGTTCGGGCTTCTGCTGGAGAAAGCCCGTCAGATAGTCGCGCTTGCGCTCGAAGGTCTCACTCACGCCTTCCACGCGCGCCTTGGGCGGCGCATCGACGGCGTCGACTTCCTCGATCGCGATCTTGCGTTCCTCGTTCACCCGAAGATCCTCGTCACTCGCTCGATACCCTTCACCAGCGCGGCGATGTCGTCCGCGCCATTGTAAACCCCGAAGCTCGCCCGTGCCGTCGCCGGCACGCCCAGCGCCTCCATCAAAGGCTGCGCGCAATGGTGGCCCGCGCGGATCGCGACATTGCCCTCGTCCAAGATGGTGGCGACGTCGTGCGGATGCACCCCCTCGACGGCGAAACTGACGATTCCGGCGCTGTCGTCGGGACCGAACAACCGGACGCTGTTGAGCTGCGACAACGCCACGCGCGCCTGCGCCACCAGAGCGGTCTCGTGCGCGTGGACGCGATCGAGACCGATGCCGGCGACATAGTCCACCGCCGCATGCAGCGCGACCACGCCGACGATATGCGGCGTCCCCGCCTCGAACCGTCCCGGGGGCGGGGCATAGGTGGTGCGCGCGAAGGTGACGCGATCGATCATCGAGCCGCCGCCCTGGTAAGGCGGCATCGCGTCGAGCAGCTCGTAGCGGCCCCAGAGCACGCCGATCCCGGTGGGGCCGTAGAGCTTGTGGCCCGAAAAGACATAGAAGTCGCAGCCGATCTCGGCGACGTCGACCGGCAGGCGCGGCACGGCCTGGCAGCCATCGAGCAGGATCTTCGCGCCGACCGAATGCGCGATCTCGGTGGCGCGCCTGGCATCGAGCACCGAACCGAGCACGTTGGAGACATGCGCGAGCGCAACGAGCTTGTGCGCAGGGGTGATCATCGCCGCCATCGCGTCGAGATCGATGCGCTGGTCCGGCGTCAGCGGCACCACGTCGATCAACGCGCCAACCTTCTCGGCGACCATCTGCCACGGCACGATGTTCGAATGATGCTCGAGCGTCGAGAGCAGGATGCGATCGCCGGCTTTCAGCTGCGTCCCCGCCCAGCACTGGGCAACGAGGTTGATCCCCTCGGTCGCGCCGCGGACGAAGATCGTCTCCTGCGGTTTGCCGCCGATGAACCGGGCCACGCGTTCCCGCGCGGCCTCGAAGGCCAGCGTCATATCGGCCGAGCGCTGGTACACGCCGCGATGCACGGTGGCGTAGGTCTCGCCATAGCCGCGGTTGATCGCGTCGAGCACGGGCCTGGGTTTTTGGGCGGTCGCGGCGGTGTCGAGATACGCCCAGCCCGCGGGGATCGCGGGGAAATCGGCGAGCACGTCGAGGGGCCGGGTATCGGTGGTCACGCTCACAGCGCCGCCTCCAGCCACCGCTCGGCATCGGCCTCGAACGCCGCGCGCACGTCTTCCTCGCCGATCCGCCCCAGCGCATCCGCGACGAAGGCATGGGTGAGCAGCGCCTTGGCGCGTGCCTCGTCGATGCCGCGGCTCTGGAGGTAGAAAAGCGCGCGGGCGTCGAGCTCGCCGACCGTGGCGCCGTGCGCGCATTTCACGTCGTCGGCGAAGATCTCGAGCTCGGGCTTGAGGTTCACGGTGGCGGCGCGCTCGAGCAGCAAGCCGCGCAGCGACTGCTCGCCATCGGTCTGCTGCGCGCCGCGCGCGACTTCGACCCGCGCGGCGAGGCTCGCCACCGAGCGATTGGCCGCCACGGCGCGCCAGAGCTGGCGCGAGGTGCCCTCGACGGCCTCGTGCCGGACGACGACCGCCGCCTCCTGACGCTGCGTGCCCGAAGTGAGCAGCGCGCCGCCCATCTCGGCGAACGCGCCCTTGCCGGTGAGCGTCAGCGCGCCGTCGATCCGGCTGCCCATCCCGCCGGCGCCGAGGAAGATCGAGACGAGGCTCGCCGCCTCGCCGATCACCGCTTCGTCGCGGATCGACACGAAGCCTTCAGTCTGACGCAGCCGCACCGAGCGCATCAACCGCGCGCCGCGCGCGAGATCGAACTGGGCGAGGCGATTGGCCCAGCCCGATCCCGCATAGGTCTCGATCACGGTCGCGACCGCATCCTCGCCGAGCGTGATCCGCGCAGGCACGTGGCTTTCGCCGCCCGAGCCGAGATGGACGATCTGGATGCCGGTGACTGCCGCTTGCGGGTCGAGCGACAGCACCCAGCCCTCACCCCCGGCCATGCCGCCGAGCGGATGCGCGGTCTCGGGCGCGAAACGCGCGACCTTGACCGGTCCCGGACGGCTATGCGCGGGCTCGAACACGCCGTCGACGAAGAGCAGGCGCGGGCCTTCGATGTCGAGGAAGAGCTCGGCGGGCTTGATGCCCGCATCGCGCGGCCCGGCATCGGCCGCGGCGCGCAGCGTGGCCATATCGGCCCAGCGCCACTCCTCGAGACGGGGGGAAGGGAGTTCGAGGGTGGTCACGCCGCCACCGCTCCATAGCCCTCGCGCTCGAGTTCGTGCGCGAGCTCGGGCCCGCCCGAGCGGACGATCCGGCCCTCGGCGAGCACATGGACGAAATCGGGCTGCACATAGTCGAGCAGCCGCTGGTAATGGGTGATCAGCAGCACGGCCTTGTCGGGCGCGCGCATGATCCGGTTGATCCCTTCGCCCACCGCCTTGAGCGCGTCGATGTCGAGGCCCGAATCGGTCTCGTCGAGGATCGCCAGCTTCGGACCGATGATGCCCATCTGGACCATCTCGTTGCGCTTCTTCTCGCCGCCCGAGAAGCCGACATTGACCGGGCGCTTGAGCATCTCCTGATCCATGCCGAGCGCATCGGCCTGAGCGCGGGCGAGCTTCAAAAACTCGCCCCCCGAGAGCGGCGCCTCGCCGCGGCCGCGGCGCTGGGCGTTGAGCGCCTCGCGCAGGAACTGGACGTTCGAGATGCCGGGGATCTCGACCGGATACTGGAAGCCGAGGAACAGCCCCGCCGCGGCGCGCTCGTGCGCCTCCATCTCGAGCAGATCGACGCCGCCAAAGGTGACGCTGCCACCGGTCGGCTCGTAGCCCGGGCGACCGCCCAGCACATAGCCGAGCGTCGACTTGCCCGCGCCATTGGGGCCCATGATCGCGTGCACTTCGCCCGCGTTCACGTCGAGGCTGAGCCCCTTGAGGATTTCCTTGCCGTCCACTTCGGCGCGGAGATTGTCGATCTTGAGCATCTTGGTCCTATGGGTTGCCGTCATTGCCGCTGAACTGGTCGTTGAGCACGGCGGTCATACGGGTCTGGGTGCAGGCGTGGATGGCCTTGAGGCTGCGATCCTGCTCGCGCGAGCAGGCCGCGACGGTCTCGCAGGTCAGTCGGTCGAAGCTGTCGTCGCCGCTCGATTGCGCGATCGCGCAGGCGCGGACGCGGCGCTTGCCGTCGAGCTGGACGCTGATCTGCAGCGGACGCGCCTTGCCGGTGATGACGATTTCCTCGCCTGGCGCTTCCTGCGTTCCGAGCAGCGCGAGACTGAGCGCGAGGATCATACAGGCACCGTCAGCAGCTTGATCACCGTCAGCGGCTCGGGCGCGTTATACGCATCGACGCGGCCGCCATCGGGCAGCTCCCACACGATCTTGTACTGTTTGGGCTGGATCACCGCCGCAGCGATATCGGCCTCGACAGCGTCGAGCGTCACCTGCATCCGGCCCCACCAGCGCCGGTTGACCGGCCGATCGCCGAGCATCACGCGGCCTTGCGTGAAATCGCCCTCGGTAAACTCGCGGCAACCCCGCACCGCGGTGGCGACCTTCGAGGCGCGCGCGCCGTCTTCCGCCGGCGCGACGCCGATCTGGCGGACGATGCAGCGGGCGTGCCGCGTGGCGATGCCGATCTGGGGCACGCCCTCGACCGCCACGCCGCCCGCCGTTCCGGCGGCAAGAGCCAACAAGGTCGCGAAGATCATATCGTTACTCCCCGCGGCGCGAACACTGGCGCCGCTATCTGCATTGCGAATGCAGCGATCATTCGCCCGCCTCCTTCGCCGGTCCGAAGCGCACCACCGGTCCGTCCGACGGCGCCTTGGGCAAAGGCGGCAGCACGACGCGCTGGCGCTCGGTCTCGCGGCTCGGCTCCTGCAGCCCGAGCGGGCCGGCCTGCCCTTCGCCCAATTTGGGCCTGGACTCGTTGAGCTTGGGCAAAACGAAAGTCTGTGGCGCGGTGGTGCCCGCAGGCCGCGTCCCGGCCGGGGCGGCGGCCGCCGCCAGCTCGAGCACGCCGAGCGCACGGCAATCGGTCACCTGATCGGCGGTCTTCGCATAGCAGACCGGCGTCGCCTGGCAGGCGGCGGTATCGCGCTTCTGGCTGCCGCTCGACACCATCACGCGGCAATTGCGCAGCTTGCCGTCCGAACCCTTGTCGAACAGCATCGTGGTGAGCCCGAGCTTCGCCTGCACCACGACCTCCTCGGTCTCCACCGCTTCCGCGGGCGGAGATCCGGCAGGCACGTCCTGTGCGAGAAGGAGGAGCGCAGCGATCAGCATCAGCCGACCGAGCCCTCCAGCGAAATCCCCAGCAGTTTCTGCGCCTCGACCGCGAACTCCATCGGCAGCTGCTTGAGCACGTCGCGCGCGAAGCCGTTGACGATCAGCGCCACCGCGGCCTCCTGGTCGAGCCCGCGCTGCATCGCGTAGAAGAGCTGATCCTCGCTGATCTTCGACGTCGTCGCCTCGTGCTCGATCTGCGCCGAGGGGTTCTTGACCTCGATGTACGGCACGGTGTGCGCACCGCACTGATCGCCGAGCAACAGGCTGTCGCACTGGGTGAAGTTGCGGACATTCTCGGCGCCGGGCTGGACGAGGACCTTGCCGCGATAGGTATTGTCCGAGCGGCCCGCCGAGATGCCCTTCGACACGATCGTGGATCGCGTGTTCTTGCCGAGATGGAGCATCTTGGTGCCGGTATCGGCCTGCTGGCGGCCATTGGTGACCGCGACCGAATAGAATTCGCCGACAGAGCCGTCGCCCTGCAGGATGCACGAGGGGTATTTCCACGTGATCGCGCTGCCGGTCTCGACCTGCGTCCAGCTGACCTTCGAATTGGTCCCCGCGCACAGCGCGCGCTTGGTGACGAAGTTGAAGATGCCGCCGACGCCGTTCTCGTCGCCGGGATACCAGTTCTGCACGGTCGAATATTTGATCTCGGCATCGTCCAATGCGACCAGCTCGACCACTGCGGCGTGGAGCTGGTTCTCGTCGCGCATCGGCGCGGTGCAACCTTCGAGATAGGAGACATACGCGCCCTTGTCGGCGACGATCAGCGTGCGCTCGAACTGGCCCGTATTCTCGGCATTGATGCGGAAATAGGTGCTCAGCTCCATCGGGCAGCGCACGCCCTCGGGGACATAGACGAAGGTGCCGTCGGAAAAGACCGCGCTGTTGAGCGCCGAGAAGAAATTGTCGCGCACCGGCACGACCTTGCCGAGCCATTTCTTCACCAGCTCGGGATATTCGCGGATCGCCTCGCTGATCGACAGGAAGATGACGCCGGCGGCCTTCAGTTCCTCACGGAAGGTGGTCGCGACCGAGACGCTGTCGAACACCGCGTCGACCGCCACCTTGCGCGCACCCTCGACGCCCGCGAGCACCTTCTGCTCCTCGATCGGGATGCCGAGCTTCTCATAGGTCCGCCGGATCTCGGGATCGAGATCGTCGAGCGACGCGATCGTCTTCTTGTGCTTGGGCTCGGCGTAATAATAGGCGTCCTGATAGTCGATCGCCGGGATCTGCAGCTTCGCCCATTGGGGTAAAGTCATCTCCTGCCAGCTGCGGAACGCCTTCAAGCGCCAGTCGAGCATCCATTCGGGCTCGCCCTTCTTGGCGCTGATGTAGCGGACGGTGTCCTCATTGAGGCCCTTGGGCGCGAACTCCTGCTCGACATCCGAGGCGAAGCCCCATTCGTACTTCTTGTTCGCGGCGGCGAGCGCCTCGGCATTCCTGGTAGCCATTTTACACCTGTTCGCCGGCGAGCGCCGGGATCCGATCGCCGGACTCGGGGCCCGAGCCCCCCGGCATCGGAGAAGCGGAGAGTTGGGAGAGCGAGATGCCCGCGAGCGCGCCCTTTACGGCGCCGTTGACGGCATTCCAATGCGGTTTGACGCGGCACGTCTCTTCGACGCAGCAATCATGCTTGCCGCTGTCGACGCAGGCGGTGAGCGCGATCGGACCTTCGATCGCCTCGACGATGTCGGCGACGGTGATCGCCGCCGCCGGCCGGGCGAGGCGGAAGCCGCCGCCGGTGCCGCGCGCGCTTTCGAGCAGCCCCGCGGCGGAAAGCTTGCTGACCAGCTTCTGCACCGTCGGCAGCGGCAGCCCGATCTCGCTCGCGAGCGAGGTCGCGTTGAGGCGGCACGACGCGCCGCAATGGCGCGCGGCGGCCGCCATCATCACCACGGCATAATCGGCAAGGCTCGAAAGACGCATCTACCTCGTACTCACCCCCCGCGCACAGCGCGACGGGCCTCAATCGGAACGATTCTGTCCGATTGCAGATGGCCCTAAGCGGCGCGAAGGTCAACCGGTTCGGGGATGACTTCGGGCAGAAAGTGCAGGCCGGTGTTCTGCAGGGTCAGCGCGAGCGCCGGATCGACATTGCCGCGCAGACTGGTCGGCGTGTGGCCGGTGAAGTGCTTGACCTCGTTGATCATGTGCGACTGATCGGCGAACGGCCCGACCACATCCGAGATCGGCGCGCCCTGGAAGATCTGCATCGCGGCGCGGATCGCGCGGAACTTGCGCTTGAGCTTGGTCGGCGGCCCGCCGAAATATTCGAGACACAGCCGCTGGACCTGGCGCTCGCCGAGGCCCGACGACTCCTCGATCGTCGCATAGAGCGCGTCGATCGTCGGATCCTCGCTCGCGCCCCAGTCGCGCACCGCGTTGAGGAAGGGGAAATGCGCCTCGGGAACGGGCTTCACTTCCTCCTGGCGCATGATCAGCTGCGGCGCGATCGCCGAGATCATCTCGTCGAGTTCGGTCATCTCGTGCAATTGCTCGAGCAGCCGCGGCGCGCGCTCGCAGAACAATTTCTCGCCGTCGATGATGTGATCGGTGACCTTGTGCGCGGGAATGCCGATCAGCGCCTTCCAGCCGATCGCGCGCAGCACCACGCCGAAGCACAGCACCGGTCCGCGCATCTTGTAGCTCGCCGCGGCAGTACCCGGCCCCGCCACCATGATCGGCTTGAGCTTCTCGACATGGCCGTCGGGGAAGGTCATCTCGCCCTCGCCGCGGATCAGGAAGCGGATGTGGCCGATATCGATGCGCTCGGCGCGCTCGAACTCGGCGGCGCTGTCGGAGCGGAAGAGATAATAGGATTCGACGTGCGGGAGCAGCCGCCCCTTGGCCCGTTTGAGCTCGATCGTCGGCGCGGCCGGATTTCCGGCCTCCGCGCTGGCGATATCGGCATTATGTCTGGTTGCGACCCTCATATACGACCCGAGCCCCCCGGTTTCCCCGAATCTGTGTCTCGCGCATGTCTATAACGAGCGGGGCGCGCAGATAAAAGTGACCCGGCCGGTTTCCCGGCCGGGTCAGTGGAAAGGGTTCCCCCCGTTGAAGAAAGAAACCCCTCGGGTCGCAAAACCCGATTAGCCCAAGCGCCCGCCCACGTATTGGACGGATTCGACATCCCGTATTTTTCCATAATTTTTGACGCGTGCCCGCTGCAGTGCAAAGGCGCCGTCATGGCCTATCCGCTCCGTTCCGCTCTCTTCGCGCTCGATCCCGAGGCCGCGCATCGCGCCACGATCGCTGCACTGCAGCTTTGGGGCGCGGTCGGAACGCCCTTTGCCGGCGACTCGCCGACCGGCGCGTCGCTCGCCGTCCGAGTCGCGGGGATCGACTTCCCCAATCCCGTCGGCCTCGCCGCGGGCCTCGACAAGAATGCCGAGGCGATCGCGGGGCTGTTCGGCCTCGGCTTCGGCGCGGTGGAAGTCGGCACGCTCACCCCACGCCCGCAACCCGGCAATCCCAAGCCGCGGCTGTTCCGCCTCGTCGAGGACGAGGCGGTGATCAATCGGATGGGGTTCAACAATCACGGCCTCGATGCGGCGCTCGGCCGGATCGCGGACGTGCGCAAGCGCCCGGGCGTGCTCGGCATCAATGTCGGCGCCAACAAGGATTCGACCGATCGCGTCGCCGATTACGCCGCGAGCGTGCGCAAGGCGGCGGCGCATGGCGATTACATCACGATCAACGTCAGCTCGCCCAACACGCCCGGCCTGCGCGACCTCCAGTCGCGCCCGGCATTGGACGAGCTGCTCGCCGCCTGCGACGCCGCGCGCGGCTCGACACCTTTGTTCCTCAAGATCGCGCCCGATCTCGATCGCGCGGGGATCGAAGGCGCGGTCCGTGCCGCGATCGACAACCATATCGACGCGCTGATCGTCTCGAACACCACGATCAGCCGCCCGGAAACGCTGCGCGCCCCGGACAAGGCGGAGACGGGCGGACTCTCGGGCGCGCCGCTGCGCGACCTCGCCCGCGCCAAGCTGATCGAGGCGCGCGAAGCGAGCGGGGGGCAATTGCCGCTGATCTCGGCCGGCGGGATCGACGGCGCCGACGAGGCGAAACGGCGGCTCGAGGCCGGCGCGGTGCTGGTCCAGGTGTACAGCGCACTCGTCTATCGCGGTCCCGGACTGGTACGCGAGATCCTGCGTGGGCTGGCCGGCACGGCCTGACGTAGCGTCTTTGCCCGACCGTCAAAGCCCGCTACGGCTCGGCTCATGAAAAAATTGGTCGCGCTGCTCGTCGCCCTGTTCCTGCCCTTCGCCGCCACGGCACAGGGAATCGTCAGCGCCGCCGACCCGCGCGCCGCCGCGGCGGGTGTCGAGATCCTCCGCAAGGGCGGCACCGCGACCGATGCCGCGATCGCGACGATGCTGGCCTTGAACGTGGTCGAGCCGCAAAGCGCCGGGATCGGCGGCGGCGCCTTCTTCGTCCAATATGACGCGAAGGCGAAGCGCACCACCACCGTGGACGGGCGCGAGGCGGCACCGATGGCGGCGGACATGCGCTGGTTCTTCGGCCCCGACGGCAAACCGATGAGCCATTTCGACGCCGTTCCGGGCGGGCGCAGCGTCGGCGTGCCCGGCACCCTCCGCGCGATGGCGCTCGCGCACAGCAAGGGCGGCAAGCTGCCCTGGGCGACCCTGTTCGAACCGGCGATCAAGCTGGCGCGCGAAGGCTTCGCCGTCTCGCCGCGCTTCAACAATGCGCTCACCCGCTATGCCGGCCATGTCACGCCTGCCGGCCGCGCGCTCTATGCCGGACCGGACGGCAAGCCGCTCGCCATCGGCGCGATCGCGCGCAATCCGGAACAGGCGGCGCTGCTCGAGCGCGTCGCGAAGCTGGGGCCGGACAGCTTCTATGTCGGCCCGCAGGCCCAGCGACTGGTCGACACGGTCAACAATGCCGAGCGCAATCCCTCGCGGATGACCACCGGCGACCTCGCCTCCTATGAAGCCAAGGATCGGCCGGTGCTCTGCGGCAGCTATCGCAAGCACAAAATCTGCTCGATGGGCCCGCCTTCGTCGGGCGGCATCGCGGTGCTGATGATCCTCAAGCAGCTCGAACGCTTCGACATGGGCGCGCTCGGCAAGGATTCGCCCGTTGCGTGGCACCTCTTCGCCGAGAGCTCGCGCCTCGCTTATGCCGATCGCGACATGTATCTCGGCGACCCCGATTTCGTGAAGATCCCGCTCAAGGGGCTGCTCGATCCGAAATACATCGCCAGCCGTTCGGCGCTGATCAGCGCCGAACGCGCGATGGCCAATGTGACCGCAGGTACGCCCCCTGGCGCGCCCGCACGCGTCCGCGCACCCGCCAGCGAAGTGCCGGGGACGACCTCGCTCTCGGTCGCCGACGGCGCCGGAAACGTCGCGCAGGTGACGACGACGATCGAGGGGTCGTTCGGCTCGGGGCTTTCGGTCGACGGCACGATGCTCAACAACGAGCTCACCGATTTCGACATCGCGCCGGTGAAGGACGGGTATCTGGTCGCCAATCGCGTCGAGGGCGGCAAGCGCCCGCGCAGCTCAATGGCGCCTTCGATCGTTTACGCCCCGAACGGCGAAGTCCGCCTAGCGGTCGGCGCGGCGGGTGGCTCGACGATCATCGCGCAGGTCGCCAAGGCGATCATCGGCGTGGTCGACTGGAAGCTGTCGTCGCAGGACGCGATCGGGCTCGGATTGATCTACGCGCCTGGCCAGGTCGCGATGATCGAGAAAGGCACCGAGCGCGAGGCGATGATCCCGGCGCTCGAGGCGTTGGGCGAGAAGGTTCAGGCGGCGCCGCTCGGGCTGAAGGCCAATGCGATCGAGCGCGTCGGCGGTCGCTGGGTCGGCGGGGCCGATCCGCGCAGCGAAGGCGTTGTGATGCAGCAGGACGGCAGCGTGAGCGAAATCACGCGTGTGGGCGCCCGGCCCAATCGTCCCGCGGAGTAAGCGAAATAAAGGGACGCCGCTGAAGCGGTGCCCGGAGGGGAAGATGATGCGGAAGCTCGAACGGTTCGACAATCTCGTCCAGATGTTCTTCGCGCGGGCACGCGAGAAGGGCGACAAGCCATTCCTCTGGCACAAGGCCGGGGGCAAATGGCAGCCGACCAGCTGGGCCGAGGCCGCGCGTCAGGTCGCCAGCCTCGCCACCGCCTTGAAGGACCTCGGCCTCAACCCGGGCGATCGGGTGATGCTGGTCTCGGAGAACCGGCCGGAATTCTGCATCACCGACCTCGCGATCATGGCCGCCGGCTGCGTGACGGTGCCCACCTACACCACCAACACCGAGCGCGATCACCAGCACATCATCGAGAATTCGGGCGCCTGCGCGATCGTCGTCTCGAACACCAAGCTCGCCCGGACGTTGCTTCCCGCGGCGATCCGTTCTTCCTCGGCGCGAATGGTGATCGGCCTCGACGAGGTACGCGTCGGCCAGTCGGGCACGATGGACTTCCACGACTGGAAGGATCTGATCGCGCGGCATCCGGTCGATCCCGACGTCTTCGCCGCCGGCGCAACCTTCAAGCGCGAGGATCTGGCGTGCATCATCTACACCAGCGGCACCGGCGGAAGCCCCCGCGGCGTGATGCAGCATCACGGTGCGATCCTGCACAATTGCCAGGGATGCGTCACGATCATCTCGGAGGATTTCGGCTGGGAGGACGAGGTCTTCCTCTCCTTCCTGCCGCTCAGCCACGCCTATGAGCATACCGGCGGGCAGCATTTCCCGATCGCGCTCGGCGCCGAGATCTATTATTCCGAAGGCCTCGAGAAGCTCGCCTCCAACATCGAGGAAGTGCGCCCGACGATCATGGTGGTCGTGCCGCGCCTGTTCGAAGTGCTGCGCACGCGGATCAGCAAGCAGGTCGAGAAACAGGGGCGGCTCGCGAATTTCCTGCTCGATCGCGCGGTCGACCTCGGCGGCAAGCGTGCCGCGGGCACCGCGACGATGCTCGACGCGCCGATGAGCCTGCTTCTCAAGGCGACGCTGATGCCCAAGATCTCGAAGCGGTTCGGCGGGCGGATGAAGGCGATGGTCTCGGGCGGCGCGCCGCTCAACCCCGAGGTCGGCATCTTCTTCCAGTCGCTGGGGCTCACTTTCCTGCAAGGCTATGGCCAGACCGAGGCGGCGCCGGTGATCTCGTGCAACCGGCCGAGCGCGGGGCTCAAGATGGACACGGTTGGCCCGCCGCTCGAAGGCGTCGAGGTCAAGATCGCCGAGGACGGCGAAATCCTCGTGCGCGGCGAACTCGTCATGCACGGCTATTGGCGCAACGAGGAGGAGACCAGGCGCGTCCTCAAGGACGGCTGGCTCCACACCGGCGATATCGGGCTGATCGACGACAAGGGCCGGATCCAGATCACCGATCGCAAGAAGGACATCATCGTCAACGACAAGGGCGACAATGTCGCACCGCAAAAGGTCGAGGGGATGCTCACGCTGCAGCCCGAGATCGTCCAGGCGATGATCGCGGGCGACAAGAGGCCCTATATGACCGCGGTGATCGTCCCCGATCCCGAATGGACCGCCGAATGGTGCGCGCATACCGCGACGCCTTGCCACTTCAAGGAACTCAGCCACGATCCCGATTACAAGGCGGCGATCGGCGCCGCGGTCGAGCGGGTCAACAAGGACCTGTCGGTGATCGAGCGGGTGCGCAAGTTCATCATCGCCGACGCGCCGTTCACGATCGAGAACGAGCAGCTGACGCCGAGCCTGAAGATCCGCCGGCACGTGCTGCGGCAGGCCTATGGAGAGCGGCTGGACGCGCTGTATTGAAGTTTGAAAATCCTCCCTCGCACAGCGGGGGAGGATTTTAAGCCTCAGCCCCCCGCCTTGGCGTCGGGGCCGGGCATCACCACCATCGACCAGTCCCTGGCGGGCTGCAGATATTTCGCCGCGAGCGCCTGGACTTCGGCCGGCGAGGTCAGCGCGACGTCGCGCGCCAGCGTGTCGACCGCGGATACGCGCAGCGGATCATAGGCGCCGCCCTCGACCAGCCGCATCCAGAACATGTTGCCGCTCGACTGGCGGATCAGCTGCTGTTTGATCGGAGTCAGCGCGCGGGTGAGCTCGTCGGCGTCGACCGGCTTGGCCACCAGATCGGCGGCGATCCCGCGCGCGAGCTGGAAGAAGAAATCGGTCTTGTCGGGCGGCACCATCCCCAGCGCGATCAGCTTGCCGCCGGCGCTGAGGCCCAGCGGCCATTGGCTCGCGACGTTGGGCGAATAGCTCACCCCCGCCTGGCTGCGCAGCTGGTCGATCAACCGGTCGCGGAAGATCGCGGCGAGCACTTCGAGCTTGCGGCTCTCGGTGATGCCCGCGCTGCCCGCGCCGGTCGGCCAGGCGATCACCGCCGCCGCCTGATCGGCCTTGCCGCTATGCGTGCGCACGACGGGCTTGTCGACATGCGCAGGGAAAGTGATCGCCGGTGCCGGCGTCGGGCTCGCCGGCCGCGGCTTGAGCGCGCCGAAGGTCTCGGCCACGGCCTTGATCGTCGCGTCCGAATCCATGTCGCCGAACACCTCGACCTCGATCGGCCCGCTGGCGAGCAGCGGCGCCCAAAGCTTGCGGAAGCTCGCCGGGGTGGTCGCCTCGATCGTCTCGCGCTCGGGGATGCCCCAGCGCGGATCGCCCGAATGGAGCAGCTTCTCGAGATCGCGGCCGAGCACGGCGTCGGGCGACGAGGAGAGCCCCGCATAGCCGGAGAGCACCGCAGTCTTGGCGCGGGTGATCGGGTTCGGATCCCAAGCCGGAGCCGCGAGCTTGGTCGCGAACAACCGCAGCTGATCGGGCAGGTCTTCCTTGTTGGTCTGCCCGCCGAAGCGGAAGGCATCGGCGTTGATGTCGAAATCGAAGCCCATCTGGCGCCGGCCGATCAGCGCGTCGAGCTCTTCCTGGCCGAGCTTGCCGATGCCGCTGGCCATCAGCGCCATCTCCCCGGCCCAGGCGGCGCTCGGGCGATCGGCGGGAAGCGCGTTGAGCCCGCCGCCGAAGCGGACATTGACATAGACCTTGCCGACTTCGGTCGAATCCTTGCGCATCAGCAGGTTGACGCCGTTGGCGAACACCACTTTCTCGATCTCGAGCTCGGCCAGCAGCGGCGTACGGCTCACTACCTTGCCCGGCGCGCCCAATTTGGGCAGCTGATCGAAGCTGACATTGCCCAGCGCCTTGCGCTTCGCGCCATTGACCGCGACATCGGCCTGGAGGGCGGCGGTGACCTTGGTCACCAGCTGGGGATCGGGCGTGTGGGTGTTGACGAGCGCGCGCACCGCGGTGCCCTCGAAGACCCGTTTCGACGCGGCCTGCACCGTCTCGGGCGTGAACATCTTCGCGGCCACCGCCGACTTGAAGATGTCGTACGAAGCCTCGGGCGTGGTCACGGTCTCGTTGATGTCGACCGCCTCGACCAGATCATCGGCGAGCTTCATTCCCGACTCGACAGGTGCAGTCGCGATGCGCTGCTTCATCGACGATTCGATCTCGGCGAGCTCGCGGTCGATCTCGGCCTGGGTCGGCGCAGTGGTCTGCGCCTCGGCGATCACGCCGCGCACGTCGCGCAGCGCGGTCTCCCAGTCGGCGCCGACCGGCATGACGTTGACCGTGGTGACGTTGGCCGAGCGGGCGACGTCGCTGAGATCGGCACCCGCGGCGAGAAAGCTGCCGCCCGAGCGCGCGCGGGTCTCGAGCCGACGATTGATGATCCGCACCGCGACCAGATCGATCATCCGCTTCTGGTTGAAGATCACCGTGTCCGAGAACACCGTCCAGGGCCGCACGATCGCCATCATCGCGAGCGGCGGCACCGCCGGCTCGACGATGCTCGCGGCGACCGGATGGCCCTCACCGGGTTTGCCGAAATCGGGGCTCGACGGGTTGGGGCCCTTCCCCTTCCACGCCGAGAAATGCTTCTGCACCATGGCCTCGAGCACCGCCGGGTCCATGTCGCCGATCACGATCACCACCGCGCGTTCGGGGCGATACCAGCGGTCGTGGAACGCTTGCACCGACTCCGCGGTGGCTGCGGTCAATGCCTGGGTGGTGCCGATCGGCTTGCGATTGGCGACGGGCTGGCCGGCGAACATCAGCCCGAGCATCGTGTCCTGCAGTCGCTCCTGCGCGCCGGGCTGCTCGCGCGCCTCGGCGAGAACCACCGGACGCTCGGCAGTGAGCGAGGTCTGGGTGATCGCGGGCGCCGCCATCATGCCGGCGAGGATCTTGAAGCTCTCGTCGAGGCCCGCGGCCGTCGCGGTCGGCAGGTCGAGCTTGTAGACAGTCTGGGTGAAGGTCGTGCTCGCGTTCGAATCCGAGCCGAAGGTGACACCGAGCCGCTGCCAGATCCGCTTCGATTCGCCATCGGGCACGAAAGTCGATCCGCGGAACGAGAGGTGCTCGAGCAGATGCGCGAAACCGCGCTCGCTCTCCTGCTCGTTGAGCGATCCGGCATCGATGCGAACGCGCACCGAAACCTGCCCGGGCGGCACGCCGTTCTTGCGGACCGCATAGCGTACCCCGTTGGAAAGCCGGCCGAATTTCCATTCGTCGTCATGGACGAGGTCGCTGCCCTTGTAGAGCCAGGGATCGTCGGCAGTCTGGACCGGACGGGGCGCGGTCTGGGCCTGAACCGGCAGGACCGGAACGAGCGTGGCGAGGGCGAGCGAGGCGAGGAGCGGAGACCGCAGGAAACGAGGCATGTGTCCCCATCTAATGGCGAAGCGCGCGCCATGCCACCTGGGACCTTTCGCCCAGGTGTACAGCTTTGTCCTTCGCGCTATCCGATAGCACGCTGCGCCGATTGAATCGCCCGACCGACGCCCCATCTAAGTGCTTGAAGGAGCGCGCCTTGCCTACCGATCGCACCCAGGCCTGGAGCCAGTTCCGCCGGATGATGCTGTGGATCGCGCTCGCCGGCGTGCTGATGGTCGCCGGGGCGCTCTGGTATCTGGCGATCAACGACGCGCTGTATCTCTCGGCGGTCCTCGCCACGATCGGCGGCGTGTTCCTCTCGACGCTCCTCGGCTGCGGATTGTTCGCCGCGGCGTTCTTCAGCGACAAGAGCGGCCACGACTCCGACGTCAGCAGCGCCACGCACCACGACAGGCCTGCCGACTGATTGGCCCCGATGGATTGGGCCCGCGAAACCTTTCGTTTCCCCTCGCCCGCTTGATCCGGCCCCACCCAGGCGCCACATGGCAAACATGTTGATCGAAACCGAAGCCACGCCCAATCCGGCGACGCTCAAATTCCTTCCCGGCCGCACCGTGATGGACGCGGGGACCCGCGACTTCGCCAGCCCCGAAGAGGCCGAAGCCTCGCCGCTCGCCATCGCGCTGTTCGGGCTCGGCGACGTCACCGGCGTCTTCTTCGGCCGCGACTTCATTTCGGTGACGGTGGCGCCGGGAGTCGAATGGCGCGACGTCAAACCCGATGTGCTGGCGATCCTGCTCGATCATTTCTCGGCGAACATGCCGTTGTTCCTCGGCGCGGCCGCGGACTTCTCGGTACCGCCGGAGTCGGCCGATTTCGGCGACAATCCCGAAGATGCCGAGATCGTCGCGCAGATCCGCGAGCTGATCGATACGCGCGTCCGCCCCGCGGTCGCCAATGACGGCGGCGACATCATCTACCGCGGCTTCGATCAGGGCAAAGTCTATCTCCAGATGCAGGGCGCCTGCTCGGGCTGCCCTTCTTCGACGGCGACGCTGAAGAACGGCATCGAACAATTGCTCAAATACTACGTTCCCGAAGTCACCGAAGTCCGCGCGGTCTGATTCCGCCCTTTCGTTGAAAGGATTGCACCATGGGCCAACCCCTCGACGATGCGGGGCTGGATACGATCTTTCGTACCGCGCGCACCTATAACGGCTATACCGACCAGCCGGTCACCGAAGCCGACATCAAGCGGATCTACGATCTGCTCAAGATGGGCCCGACATCGGCCAATTCGCAGCCCGCGCGCTTCCTGTGGCTGTTGAGCCAGGAGGCGAAGGACAAGCTCGCCGATGTCGCCACCGGCGCCAACCCGCCCAAGATCCGCAAGGCGCCTGCCGCCGTGATCATCGCGATGGACTGGAATTTTCACGAGCAGCTGCCGTGGCTCTTCCCCCACACCGACGCGAAGAGCTGGTTCCCCGACCTCGAGGACCGCAAGGTTCATGCGATGCGCAACGGTTCGCTGCAGGGCGCCTATCTGCTGATCGCCGCGCGCGCGCTCGGCTTCGATACCGGTCCCATGTCGGGAATCCGGCACGCGGATGTTGACGCGGCCTTCTTTGCGGACCAGCCGAATGTGAAGAGCAATTTCATCGCGACCATCGGCCATGGCGACCCCTCCACCATCTTCGCGCGCAGCCCGCGCCCCGAGTTCGACCAGTTCAACCGCATCGTCTGACGCGTTGCTGACGCTCGTCATCGAAACCGCCACTGCCGCCTGTTCGGTGGCGCTGCTGCGTGGGCGCGAAGTCGTCGCGAGCGCGCACGAGGTCGTCGGTCGCGGCCATGCCGAGCGGCTGCTCCCGATGATCGCCGCACTGCCCGATCAGGGCCGCGCGCCGCGCATCCTCGTCGATGTCGGCCCCGGCAGCTTCACCGGCGTGCGCGTCGGGCTCGCCGCGGCGCTCGGTCTGGCGATCGGCTGGCAGGCCGAAGTCGCGGGCTATTCATCGCTCGCATTGCTCGCCGCGACCGGTTTCGACGCCGCCCCCGAGAACCGTGCGCTTGCCGTGGTGCTGGAAGGCGGGCACGGTGAGGTCTTCATGCAATCCTTCACGGCATCGCCGCTCTCGCCCGAAACGCCGCTCCAGTCGCTCGTCCCTGCGGCGGCGCTGGCGACGCTCGGCGGCCGGCGCGCGATCGGTAACGGCGTTCGCCATCTCGCGGCGCTCGACCCGGGTCTCGATCTGGCCGAGGCGCTTCCGCGCGCCGAGGATGCGCGGTTGCTTCCGCCGGATCTGGCGACGCTGCCCGCGCGCCCGATCTATGGCCGCGCGCCCGACGCCAGAACGCTCGCCGAGCGCGGCCTCGCATGAACGGCGCGCTCAACCTGATCGAATTGCGCGAAGGCGGCACCCAGGATCTGGGCGAGGTCAACCGGGTCATGCAGGAGGCATTCGATCCGCGCTACGGCGAAGCCTGGACGAGCGCGCAGTGCCTCGGAATGCTCGCGCTCCCCGGCGTGTGGCTGGTGGTCGCAAGCCTCGACGGGCACGACGCCGGCTTCGCGCTCGCGCGCGCGATCGGCGACGAAGCCGAACTGCTGCTGCTGGCGACTCGGCCCGCGGCGCGGCATCGCGGCGTCGCCGGCGCGCTGCTCCGCGCAGTGATCGCCGAGGCGATGGCGCGCGGCGTCGTGCAGCTCCATCTCGAGGTGCGGGCGGGAAACGATGCCGTACGGCTATACCGTCGCGAAGGTTTCGAGAAGGTCGGCGAACGCAGGAACTATTACAGAGGCAAGATGGGCCAAGCGTTTGACGCGCACACCTATGCCCGCAAGCTTGGCTGATTTTTTCCGTAACTGAGGGTTAACGACTTGCCTTTGGTAGCCAAAGGTCCGATAGGGTCCGCGCAGGCGGCACCTATAGTCGCCATTTAGTCGGGTCGAAGGGATTATGATGGACAATTCAGCTGACATTCAGGAAACACTCGTGACGCTCACCGCGGATATTGTTGCCGCACATGTGAGCAACAATAGTGTTGCGGTTTCTGATCTTCCGGTGCTTATCCAGAATGTACACGGCGCGTTGACCGGCCTTGGCCGCGCGGCTGCGGAACCGGAAGTGAAGCAGGAGCCGGCGGTTTCGATCCGTTCTTCGGTGAAGCCTGACTATATTGTCTGCCTCGAAGACGGCAAGAAGCTCAAGATGCTTAAGCGTCACTTGATGACGCACTATCAGATGACTCCGGAACAGTATCGCGCGAAGTGGAACCTTCCCGCTGACTATCCGATGGTCGCTCCCAACTATGCCGAGCAGCGCCGCACGCTCGCCAAGAAGATCGGTCTCGGCACCAAGCGCCGCAAGCGCTGATCTTCGCCGCCTTCACAGGCCGGAATCAAACGCCGGCCCGGGAATGCCCGGGCCGGCGTTTTGCTGCCCCCTTTCCCCTCGCGCGCATTGACGTTACATCGGCGGCCATGCCGCGGAAAATCGATCTCGAGCAGCTCTGTCACGACAAGGGCCTTCGCATCACCGAACAGCGCAAGGTGATCGCGCGCGTCCTTTCCGATGCCGAAGACCATCCCGACGTCGAGAAAGTCTATGAGCGCGCCTCGGCCATCGATCCGGGCATCTCGATCGCCACGGTCTATCGCACCGTGCGCCTTTTCGAAGAGGCAGGCATCCTCGACCGTCACGATTTCGGCGATGGCCGCGCGCGCTACGAACCCTCGCCCGAGGCGCATCACGATCATCTGATCAACGTCGAGACCGGCGAAGTGATCGAGTTCGTCGACCCCGAGCTCGAGCTGCTCCAGAAGCAGATCGCCGAGCGCCTTGGCTTCCGCCTCGTCGACCACCGCATGGAACTGTACGGCGTCACGCTCGACAGGAAGGCGTAGGGCTTTTGCATCAAGCCTCTGACAAGGAGGCCGCTGCGCCCGTGGATCAGCGACGCGCCGATGCTGAGGCAGGTATCGCCTCGATCTTCTCGCTCGTCGAACGGGCACGGATATGGCTTCGCGTCGCGCTGCTGCTGCTCGCGGTGCTCGTCCATGTGCCGATGTACTATCTCTGGCGGCTGCTGCGTCTGCCCAATCCCTGGCCGCGCTGGTTTCTCGGCCGTGCCGCGCGCATCGCCGGGGCGCGGGTGGAGAAGATCGGCACGCCGCTCAAGCGCGACGTCTTCTACGTCTCGAACCATCTGAGCTGGATCGACATCCTCGCGCTCGGCGGCGCGAGCGGCACCGCCTTCGTCGCCAAGGCCGAGATCGGCACCGCGCCAGTGCTCGGCTGGCTCGCGGGGATGAACCGGACGGTCTATGTCAAGCGCGAGCACCGGCTCGGCGTCGCCGACCAGATCAACCAACTCCGCGACGCGCTCGCCGACAATTGGGCGATCACCATCTTCCCCGAAGGCACCACCACCGACGGCAAATCGCTGCTGCCGTTCAAAACGCCGATGCTGCGCGTGCTCGAGCCGCCCCCGCCGGGCGTGATGGTCCAGCCGGTGCTGCTCGATTATGGCGACGTCGGCGAGGAGATCGGCTGGATCGGGCAGGAGCGCGGGCTCAACAACGCGCGCCGCATCCTCGCGCGCAAGGGCAGCTTCGCGCTGCGCGTGCACTTCCTCGAACCCTTCGTCCCCGCCGACTTTCCCGGCCGCAAGGCGATCGCCGCCGAAAGCCGCCGCCGCATCGAGGAAGCCTTGGTCGCCGCGCTCGGCCATCCGCTGCACCCGTTCCGCTATGCCGAGGAAGCGATCGGGTATCGGCCGGCACCTACAGTCTGACGCTCAAAAAGCCCCTCCCTCGAGGGAGGGGCTTAAAGTTGTCGACTTTCAGAGCTATAGGCCCGCCCAAATGAAACCAACTCCCAAGACCTTCCACGTCAAGTCGTTCGGCTGCCAGATGAACGTCTATGACGGCGAGCGCATGGGCGAGCTGATGGCCGCGCAGGGCATGACGCCGACCGACGACGCCAACGCCGCCGATCTCGTCGTGCTCAACACCTGCCACATCCGCGAAAAGGCGACCGAGAAGGTCTATTCGGACATCGGCCGCCTGCGGAAGCACGGCAAGGACCCGATGATCGCCGTCGCCGGCTGCGTCGCGCAGGCCGAAGGGCCGGAGATCGTCGCGCGCGCCAAGGTCGACGTCGTGGTCGGCCCGCAGGCCTATCACAATCTGCCGCAGCTCGTCGCCGATGCCGCCTCGGGCAAGGCCGCGCTCGACACCGACATGCCGGCCACCGCCAAGTTCGGCGCGCTGCCCGCGCGTCGGAAAGTGAGCCCCTCGGCGTTCCTCACCGTGCAGGAAGGCTGCGACAAATTCTGCACCTATTGCGTCGTGCCCTATACTCGCGGCGCCGAGATCAGCCGTTCGTTCGACACGATCGTCGACGAGGCGAAAGCACTGGTCGATGCCGGGGCGCGCGAGATCACCCTGCTCGGCCAGAACGTCAATGCGTGGGACGATGCCGAGGGCCGCGGGCTGCATGGGCTGATCCACGCGCTCGACCGGATCGAGGGCCTGCATCGCATCCGCTACACGACCAGTCATCCCAACGACATGCGCGAAGGGCTGATCCGCGCGCATGCCGAGATCGAGAAGTTGATGCCCTTCCTGCACTTGCCGGTGCAGGCGGGGAGCGATCGCGTGCTCAAGGCGATGAACCGCTCGCACACCCGCGATTCCTATCTGCGCATCCTCGATCGCGTCCGCGCCGTACGGCCCGACATCGCGCTGTCGGGCGACTTCATCGTCGGCTTCCCGCACGAGAGCGATGCCGAGTTCGCGGAGACGCTGAGCCTCGTCGACGCGGTCAGCTATGCCCAGTGCTTCAGCTTCAAATACAGCCCGCGCCCGGGCACCCCGGCGGCCGAGATGACCGACGGCTTCGTCCCCGCCGAAGTGATGGACGAACGCCTCCAGCGGCTACAGGCGCATCTCAACCGCGATCAGGCAGCGTTCAATGCGGCGACCCTCGGCAAGACGTGCACCGTGCTGATCGAGCGCAAGGGCAAGCTCCCCGGCCAGATGCTCGGCAAATCGCCCTGGCTGCAGTCGGTCCACCTGATGACCGACGCGCAGATCGGCGACCTGATCGAAGTCGAGATCGTCCGCGCCGACCCCAATTCGCTTGCCGGAGTGGAGCGGCTACGCGTCGCCGCCTGACGCGCTCATGCGGGCTGCGGTTGCGGCGGCCGCGGCGCGCTGCTTCCGGCAAGCCAGCCCGACGCCGCGATCGCGCCGCCGGCCAGTCCGGCAGCGATCGCCAGCGGCGTGATCGGCAGCCGCGCCATCGCCGCGAACAGCCCCTGCCACACGCTTGCCGCACCGAGCGTCTGGTACAAGGCCGCCGCGATCAGGACCGCCACCCCCGCGAACACAAAAGGAAGGCCGTTCCGGCCGCGCCACAGTGCGATGGCGAAGGCGAGCAGCGCCGTCACGCCGTTCGCTGCCTGGAAGCCGATGCCGAGCTTCCAGAAATCCGCCGGTCCCGAAATCTCGAGACCCAGCGGTAAGGGCGCGATGCGGCCGAGGATCGGCGGCAGCAGCAGGATCACGGTGGCGAGAAGATAGCCGGCATGGAGTTGCACCTGCCGCCGATATCGCAGTGCCTCATGGAAGAAGAAAGCGAAGGCCGCGACGGAGACGATGTCGATCAGCGCGAGCCGCGGCGCATAGAGGACATAGAAAGGCGAATCGGCCTCGACATAGCGCTGCGCCATGCCGAGGAAGATTCCCGCGCCGCCCGCGAGAAACAGCGGGAAGAACAACAGGCTCAGCAAGCCCAGACGGCGATGCAGGTCGCGATGACCGTTGTGCATCGTCCAGCTCTGCGCGACGAGGAGCAGAAGCCAGAGCGTCGCAGTGACGCCATGAAGATGCATCTGCAGCGGCGCGGCGGTGATCTGCGAAAGATAGCTTTGCCAGAATGCGAGCCCGGCCAACGGAAAGATGGCGAGCAGATACCAGTGCGCCTGTCGATACGGCATGTGACGTTCCCCCCGCGCCGGACGCTATTTGCTGCACGAACCCGATGCAATCACGATTGCGCAGGTCATCGCTGTCGTCGCGACGTCACACCGGCATTTTATTTGACGATGCGGCCGCCCTCGCCCTGTCAATCTTCCCTCCGCTCTGCCATCTTCCGTGTCGAGTCATGCGCCACGGAACCACACGCTTCGCTTCCGGTTTTCGCCTTTTCGGGCCGCGCGCATCCTTCGCTTCATCGCGCTGTCATCCGGCGCGGCCAAGCACACGCATCCACTCGCCTGAAAGGACCGCATGAGCCGCAAGCCCGTCCCCGCCCAGTCCGGTGAACGCTCGCGAGTGGAGGTCACGTTCGACAAGCCGCAGCTCCTGCCGCAGCTCTTCGGCGAATATGATTCGAACATCCTCGCGCTCGAGGAACGGCTGGGCGTCTATATCCATGCCCGCGGCCAGCGCGTCGTGATCGAGGGCTCGGCCGAGGCGGTCGCGCATGCCCGCGAGGTGCTGCAGGAACTCCAGTCGCGGGTGATCCGCGGCGAGGACATCGACACCGGGCTGATCGACGCGGTGATCGCGATGTCGAGCGAGCCGACGCTCACTGGCATCATCAAGGCCGAGGCGCCCGAGGGCAGCGGCGGCAATCCGCCGATCATGATCCGCACGCGCAAGAAGACGATCGTGCCGCGCTCGGTCGCGCAGACGCATTATATGCGCGCGCTGGCCTCGACCGACATGATCTTCGCGCTCGGGCCCGCAGGTACCGGCAAGACCTATCTCGCGGTGGCGCAGGCCGTCGCGCAGCTGATCACCGGCAGCGTCCAGCGGCTGATCCTGTCGCGCCCCGCGGTCGAGGCCGGCGAGCGGCTGGGTTTCCTGCCCGGCGACATGAAGGAGAAGGTCGATCCCTATCTCCGCCCGATCTACGACGCGCTCTACGACTGCCTGCCCGCCGAGCAGGTCGAGCGGCGCATCGCCTCGGGCGAGATCGAGATCGCGCCGATCGCCTTCATGCGCGGCCGGACGCTCGCCGACGCCTTCGTCATCCTCGACGAGGCCCAGAACACCACGCCCGCGCAGATGAAGATGTTCCTCACCCGCTTCGGCCAGAACAGCCGGATGGTGATCTGCGGCGATCCGAAGCAGGTCGACCTCCCCGGCGGTCCGGCGGCGTCCGGACTCAACGACGCGATCGGCCGGCTCGAGGGGGTCGAAGGCATCGCCTTCTCGTGGTTCGGCGCCGCCGATGTCGTCCGCCACCCGATCGTCGGCCGCATCGTCCAGGCCTATGAGGGCCCCGATGCTTGACGTCGCCGCTCTGCGCGAGGACCCGTGGCCCGAGGGCGAATGGGAAGCCCTCGCCACCCGCGCCGCCGATGCGGCGATCGCCGAGACCCCCTTCGGCGAATGGCGCGACTGGCCGAGCGTGATCGAGATCGCCGTGCGCCTAGCCAGCGACGAGGCGGTCCAGACGCTCAACCGCGACTATCGGCACAAGGACAGGCCGACCAACGTGCTGTCCTTCCCGATGGTCCAGCCCGACCTGCTCGAGACCGTGACGCAGAACAGCGACGATGGCGAGGTGATCCTCGGGGACATCATCCTCGCCCATGACGTCTGCGCCGCCGAGGCCGAGGAACGCGGGATCAGCGTGGCGGATCACGCCAGCCACCTGATTGTCCATGGCGTGCTCCATCTGCTAGGCTATGACCATATGGGCGACGCCGAGGCCGAGGCGATGGAAGAGATGGAGCGCGCCGCGCTCGCCAGTCTCGGCCTACACGACCCCTATCCCGTTCGCGAGGACTGAATACACACCATGCCCGAGGGCCCCAGTAGTAGCGGTCAGCACACCGCAACCCACGAGACCCCCAGCGAATCCGGCGGCATATGGCGGGGCATCCGCACGCTCCTGTTCGGCGACGATCAGGAAGAGACGCTGCGCGACAGGATCGAGGAGGCGATCGACGAGCATGAGGAGGAAGGCGGCAAGGCGCCTGCCGGCGACCTCGCGCCGATCGAACGCCAGATGCTCAAGAACCTGCTTCATTTCGGCGAGCGCGATGCGGGCGACATGGGCGTGCCGCGCGCGGACATCATCGCAGTGGAGGAGAAGACAAGCTTCGCCGATCTCGTCGCCCTGTTCGCCGAGGCAGGGCATAGCCGCCTGCCGGTCTATCGCGACGAACTCGATACGATCATCGGCATGGTCCATATCAAGGACGTGTTCGCGATCCTCGCGACCGGCGCGCCGCAGCCCGGGAGCATCGCGGAGCTGATCCGCCAGCCGCTCTATGTGCCGCAGGCGATGGGCGCGCTCGACCTGCTCGCCCAGATGCGTTCGAGCCGCACGCACCTTGCCGTCGTTCTCGACGAATATTCGGGCACCGAGGGGCTGATCACCATCGAGGATCTGATCGAGGAGATCGTCGGCGAGATCGAGGACGAGCATGACGAGGCGCCAACCGCATTGCTCGTGCCGATCGACGGCGGCGGCTGGGACGCCGATGCCCGTGCCGAGCTCGAGGACGTCGCGGAGACGATCGACGAGCGCCTCGGCGAAGTCGAGGAGGACGTCGACACGCTGGGCGGGCTCGCCTTCGTGCTCGCCGGCCATGTCCCCGCCCCTGGTGAATGTCTCGCCCATCCAAGCGGCTGGACGCTCGAAGTGACCGGCGCCGATTCGCGCAAGGTCACGCGCCTTCGCCTCCATCCGCCGAAGCAGCTCGCCGAGTCCGAGGAATAATCATGCTCAAGCGCATTCTCATCGTACTCGTCGTACTCGCGCTGTTGGCGGCGGGAGGCTGGTATTGGGTGAGCCGGCCCGACAAGGCGCGGCTGAGCGAGCAGGCAGTGACCGGCCGCACGCCACAACTGAGCGAGACGCGGAGCGAGAGCGTCCCGACTGTCGGCATCGCCAAACCGGTGGGTTGGAACGGCGCGAAGCCGAGTCCCGCCGCCGGGCTGCAGGTCGCCGCCTTTGCCGACAAGCTCGAGCATCCGCGCTGGCTCTATCGCCTGCCCAATGGCGACGTGCTCGTCGCCGAGACCAATTCGCCGCCGCGCGAGGGCGGCGGCATCACCGGCTGGGTGATGAACAAGCTGCTCGGCAGCGCGGGCGCCGCCGTGCCCTCGCCCAACCGCATCACGCTGCTGCGCGACAGCAATGGCGACGGCGTCGCCGATCAGCGCTCGGCGCTGCTCACCGGGCTCAATTCGCCCACCGGCATGGCGCTGGTCGGGCCGTGGCTCTACATCGCCAATACCGATGCGCTGGTGCGTTTTCCCTTCACGCCCGGCCAGACGAAGATCACCGCCAAGCCGGAAAAGATCGTCGACCTGCCCGGCGGCGGCAATCACTGGGCGCGCAACGTGATCGCCGCGCCCGACGGCAAGACCCTGTTCGTCAGCGTCGGCTCGTCGTCGAACATCGCCGAGAACGGGCTCGAGATCGAAGGGCCTACCTATACCGCACAGACCGCAGCCGAAATGGCGCGCGCCTCGACCAAGCCCGGCCGCGCGATGATCCTGCAGGTCTTCCCTGACGTCAGGAAGCTACGCGTCTATGCCTGGGGTCTGCGCAATCCCAACGGGATGGCGTTCGAGCCGAAGAGCGGGGCGCTGTGGACCGTGGTCAACGAGCGCGACATGCTCGGCTCGGACATGCCGCCCGACTTCCTCACCCAGGTCGATTTCGGTGCCTTCTATGGCTGGCCGTGGATATATTGGGGCGGCTATGTCGACAGGCGCGTCACGCCCGAGCGCCCCGATCTGCGCGAATATACCAAGCGTCCCGATTTCGCGCTGGGCGCGCATGTCGCGCCGCTCGGGCTCGCCTTCGCCAGCGACGCGAAGCTCGGCGGCAATTGGGCCAATGGGGCGTTCATCGGGCTGCACGGCTCGTGGAACCGCGAGCCCAAATCGGGTTACAAGGTCGTCTATGTCCCCTTCGCCGACAATGGCTTCCCGGTGCGCGACGCCAAGCCGGTCGACCTGCTCACCGGCTTCCTCGCCCCCGACGGCAAGACCGTGCATGGCCGCCCGGTCGGCGTCATCACCGACGCGAGCGGCGCGCTGCTCGTCGCGGATGATGTCGGGAACATGATCTGGCGGGTGAGCGCGGCAGCCGCAAAATGACATGACCGTCACCCCCGGGCTTGTTCCGGGGGCCACCTATCGGCACTGGTCGCCCTCGAATCTCTTGCCCTTCGTCGCGGCACGGCGGCCCCCGGAACAAGTCCGGGATGACGGTTGGGTCTATTTCAACAGCTTGCCGCCCTTCTCCACCAGCTTCTCGCGCACCTTCGCCGCGAACAGCGCAAGCATCGGCGGCAGATGCACTTCGGCACGGACCCGATTTTCGAACACGTCGAGCCGGCTGGCGACCGTCTGCCCCATCGCAGTCACGCTGAAATAGAGCGTGTCGCCTTCCCAGCGCTGCTCGACCTGCCCGCCGCCGGGCACGACCTCCGCGAGCTTGCCCACCCCACCCGCGATTCGGGCGCGGGCGACATCCCGTCCCAGCCGGTGCGGGATCTCGACGATGACCGGATCAGCCATCAGCGGGCGAACAACAGGGCATCGTCGGCAAACGCCTTGAACTCGAGCGCGTTTCCGCTCGGATCGCGAAAGAACATCGTCGCCTGCTCGCCGACCTGCCCCTTGAACCGCACATGCGGCGCGATCCCGAAGCCGATCCCCGCCGCCTCGACCCGCGCGGCGAGCGCCTGCCAGTCGGCCATGGTCAGCACCACGCCGAAATGCGGCACGGGCACGTCATGACCGTCGACCTGGTTGGCGACCGCCACCGGCTCCGCAGCGGGGTCATGATGCGCGACGATCTGGTGACCGAACAGGTCGAAATCGATCCAGCTTTCGGACGAGCGCCCCTCGGGGCAGCCGAGCACGCCGCCGTAAAAGGCACGTGCGGCGGCCAGGTCGTGCACCGGGAAGGCGAGGTGGAAGGGTCGCAGGGTCATCGGGGCGCCTTAGCCGATCCTCCCCCGGAGGGGGAGGGGGACCGCGAAGCGGTGGAGGGGTAGCCTCCCCAAGCGATGTCGCCCGTGGAGGTTACCCCTCCACCAGCTTTCAGCTGGTCCCCCTCCCCCTCCGGGGGAGGATTTGATACGGCGAGTCCGATGTCCTCCCGCCCCTTGCTCACCGCCCTGATCGCCGGCCTGATATCCGCCACCGGTTTCGCGCCGCTCAACCTGTGGCCGCTCGCGCTGCTCGCCTTCGCGGTGCTGCTGTGGCTGAGCTGGACCGCACCGACGCTCAAGAGCGTGCTGCTGCGCGGCTGGGTGTTCGGCGTCGGCCATTTCACCGTCGGCAACAACTGGATCCAGCACGCCTTCGACTATCAGGACAAGATGCCGCCGGTGCTCGGCTATTTCGCCGTGGTGCTGCTCGCTCTCTATCTCGCGGTCTATCCCGCAATGGCGATGGGCCTCGCGTGGCGCTTCGCGCGCATGGTCAAGCGCCGCGATCTCGCGAGCGAACCGGACCTCGGCTTCGTTCTCGCCGCCGCGGCTTCGTGGATCGTCACCGAATATCTGCGCGGCGTGCTCTTCACCGGCTATCCGTGGAACCCGCTCGGCGTGATCTGGCTACCCACGCCGATCGCTCAGCTCGCCGCGTGGATCGGCACCTATGCGCTGTCGGGGATCACCCTGCTCGTCGCCGGCTTCCTTTTCCTCGCTGCGCGACGCCAATATCGCCCGCTGCTGATCGGCGCTCCGCTGTTGATCGCGCTGGCGCTGCTTCGGTCGGATCTTCTCGACATCCCCGTCGACCCGAATCCGATCGCGCCGCGCGTTCGCGTGGTTCAGCCCAATATCGGGCAGGAGGGCGTCGGCGACGCCGACTATCCCGAGCGCGTGCTGGTCAAGCTGCTCGAATGGAGCGGCAAACCGGGCGAAGCACCGCGACTGCTCGTCTGGCCCGAGGGCATGGTCAATTATTATGTCGAGGACGGCTATGCCGATCCACGCTTCTATGGCCGCGCCGATCCGCGCTGGGTGCGCATCCGAATCGCCTCGAAACTCGGCCCGAAGGATGTCGCGCTGATCGGGGGGACCGCCCTTTTCTTCGACAACAATGGCAAGATCAGCGGCGCCGGCAATTCGGTCTGGTCGATCGACCCCGCCGGGACGCTCGGGCAGCGCTACGACAAGGCGCATCTCGTGCCGTACGGCGAATATCTGCCGATGCGCAGCCTCCTTGCCCCGCTCGGTCTCGCCCGACTGGTGATGGGCGACATCGATTTCGTCCCCGGCCCCGGCCCGCGCGCGATCGAACTTCCCGGCTTCGGCAAGGCGGGTATCCAGATCTGCTACGAGATTATTTTCTCGGGGCAGGTCGTCGATCGCCGCAACCGGCCCGATTTTCTCTTCAACCCGTCAAACGATGCCTGGTTCGGGCGCTGGGGCCCGCCACAACATCTGGCACAAGCGCGGTTGCGCGCGATCGAGGAAGGGCTGCCGATCCTGCGCTCGACACCCAACGGCATCTCGGCGGTGATCGACGCGCACGGCCGGGTGCTAGAATCGGTGCCGCACGGCCAGCAAGGCGCGATCGAGCTCGAGCTGCCGCGACCGCTCCCGCCGACGCCCTTCGCGCGTCTGGGCAACTGGCTCGCCTGGCTCGCCGCGGGATCCCTGTATCTCTTCGCGATTGCCTTCCGGCGCCGCGCCCGCTAGGGGCATCATATAAGGAAAGCTTTATATGGGCATGGCAACGGCCCGGCTTCCTTCCCACGATCGAGGAAAACCATGCGTTCCAGCTATCTCTTCACGTCCGAATCGGTCTCCGAAGGCCATCCCGACAAGGTCGCCGACCAGATCTCCGACGCCATCGTCGATCTGTTCCTCTCCAAGGATCCCGAGGCGCGCATCGCCTGCGAGACGCTCACCACCACCCAGCTCGTGGTCCTCGCCGGCGAGATCCGCGGCAAGGGGATCATGGACGAGGCCGGCAACTGGGCGCCGGGCGTGCAGGAAGAGGTCGAGGCGACCGTCCGCAACACCGTCAAGCGCATCGGCTATGAGCAGTCGGGCTTCCACTGGGAGACGCTGCGGTTCGAGAACAACCTGCATCCGCAGTCCGCGCACATTGCGCAGGGCGTCGACGCCTCGGGCAACAAGGACGAGGGCGCGGGCGATCAGGGCATCATGTTCGGCTATGCAGCCGACGATACGCCCGATCTGATGCCGGCGACGCTCTATTACAGCCACAAGATCCTCGAGCGCATGGCCGCCGATCGCCACTCGGGCGCGGCGGCGTTCCTCGAGCCCGACGCCAAGAGCCAGGTCACGCTGCGCTACGAGGGCAGCAAGCCCGTCGCGGCGACGGCGATCGTCGTCTCGACCCAGCACGGCAAGGGCTATGACGAAGGCGAGAAGGAAGCCGAGCTCCACGCCTATGTGAAGAAGGTCGTTGCCGACATTCTGCCGGCCGAGCTGCTTTCGGACGAGACCGTCTATCACATCAACCCGACCGGCAGCTTCGAGATCGGCGGGCCCGATGGCGACGCAGGCGTCACCGGCCGCAAGATCATCGTCGACACCTATGGCGGTGCGGCGCCGCACGGCGGCGGCGCCTTCTCGGGCAAGGACCCGACCAAGGTCGATCGTTCGGCGGCGTATATCACTCGCTATCTCGCCAAAAATATCGTCGCCGCCGGCCTCGCCCAGCGCGTGACGATCCAGCTCGCCTACGCCATCGGCGTGTCGAAGCCGCTGTCGCTCTATGTCGACACCCATGGCACCGGCACCGTCGGCGACGACAAGATCGAGACGGCGATCCAGGGCATCGCGAAGCTGGGCGGCCTCACCCCGCGCGGCATCCGCACCCATCTCGGCCTCAACAAGCCGATCTACGAGAAGACCGCGGCCTATGGCCATTTCGGCCGCAAGGCCGAGGGCGATTTCTTCCCGTGGGAGAAGACCGATCTCGTCGAGGACCTCAAGGCCGCGCTGGCCTGACCGGATCCGCAAGTTTGACGAAGGGCCGGGGAGCCATTCCCCGGCCCTTCTCGTTTATCAGGACCTCCGCAAATTTGCGGAGGTCGCGTTAACCACCGGGTAACCGCATTTGTTCACTAGACAGGGTGCAAAGGAGCGGAAACGTTGGAGTCGCAAACAGTGACATCGGAAGGGGAGCGCAAGCCCGTGTCCGACTCGGGCCTCACCGTTGCCTTCCAGCCGATCGCCGATATCGCGGCGAGCCGTGTCTATGCCTATGAGGCGATCATTCGCGGCCGGGGCGGCGAGACCGCCCGCCAGATCTTCGAATCGCTTTCGCCCGAAGCGAGGACGACCTTCGATCAGCGCTGCGCCGCGGGAGCGATTCGCTGGGCCATGGCCGCCGGGCTCGGCACCAGCGGCGCACGCCTGCTGATCCCGGTCCAGGCCGAATCGATCGGCGCGCCCGCCGAGCATCTCGAACCGATCCTGCGCGTCACGCGCCACGCCGGTTTGATCCCCGAGCGGCTGATCTTCGGCCTCGAAGGCTATCGCCAGCTGGCAGGTCCGGCGCTCGCCGAGATCATCGACGTCCACCGCAAGGCAGGGCCGCTGACGGCCTTTGTCGGCCTCGGACCCGATCATGCCGGGCTCGGCCTGTGCGGCCGCTACCTTCCCGACCTGGTCAAGCTCGAATCCGAGCTCGTCAGCGCAATCGCGAGCAGCTGGTCGCGCCGCCTCGTCCTCGAGGACCTGACCCCGCGTATCCGTCAGCTGGGCCTGAAAGTGATCGCCACCGGCGTCGACAGCGAGCCCGTGCTCCAGCGCCTCCGCAGCTTCGGCATCACGCTGGTGCAAGGCGAGGAGATCGCCAGCCCCGCGGAGCGAACGCTGCCGACGCCCGCGCTGCGTCGCGACGCCGCCTGAGATTTCCGGCCGCCGCCTTCACCAGAGCCTCCGACACCGCCCCGATCACCGCGTCGGCGATCACCTCGCTGGCGACATGCTCGCGCGCGCCGCGGCCTTGGGCGGCTTCAGCCTCGTCTTTGCCATCGCGTAACAACCCGCGAAACGCCGTAGGGTTCGCGGCGCGACTCCGCGCGACGGTGCTGCGGTATCCCGGAGAATCCCTATCGGTGCGAATCCAACGCGGCGACGCACGGAATGGGCGGCGCATGCGTTAACCAATATTTCGGCTCTCGAAAGAGGAGCCCGTATGACCGTCACGCCGATCGCCACGATGTCCGCTGCCACGCTCGACCGCGCCGATTCGCGTCTCGATCTCCAGATCGCCTTTCATCCGATGATCGCCAAGGGAAGCGACCAGCCCTTCGCTTGGCAGGCGGTTGCCACCGGCATCAACGGCCGCAGCTTCGCCGCGCTCTCCGCCTCCCTGCTTCCCGACCAACGCCCCGCGCTCGAGGCGCGCCGCATCACGCTTGCGCTCGAACAGGCGGTCGCGAAGGGCATCCATCGCGGCGATGCGCTGATCGCCCTCCCGCTCGGCGCCGCCGCCGGCCTCGCCGAGCCACTCCTCTCGCACCTGTTCCGCGCCGCGCTGGCGCAGGGCGTTCCCACCGACCGCCTCGTGGTCGAGATCAACGCCGATGAGCGCGGCGATCTCGATTCCGCCACGGCGCTCGCCCAGGCCTGCACTCGTCGCGGTCTTTCAGTGACGCTCGACGGCTTCGCCGCCGGCCCGATCGCGCTCAAGCTGCTCGCGCGCTTCACCCCGCGCTTCGTCAAGCTCGATCCCTCACTGGTCCGCGGGATCGACGCCAGCGCCTCGCGCCGGCTGATGGCCGAAGGCGTGATGCGTCTCGCCCGCAACATGGGTGTGACCGTGATCGCCCGCGGCGTCGAGCGGCGCGGCGAGCACGATGTGCTCCACATGATGGGCGTCCGCCACTATCAGATCGGCGCGGCGGCGCTGCCTCGGCCCGACGTTCCCCGCCGCGAGCCGCGCAACGCGATCAGCGCGCCGACGCATCGCCGCATCGCACATCACAACCGCGCCACCTTCCCGCTCCGCACCCCGCGCGCCACCGAAGCCACGTTCGCGGTCCAGGTTGCGTAACCGCGCTGCGGCGCTAACAGGCGCCATGCCTGATCCGATTTCCATTCGCCGCCTCTACGGCCGCGCCAAAGGCCATAAGTTGCGCCAGGGTCAGGCGGCCCTGGTCGAGGAGATGCTGCCGCGGCTCAGCGTACCCGAGACTGGTCCCCTCGATGCACACACCTTGTTCGGCGACGCTGAAGGCTCTGGGCGCCCGCTCGAATTCGAGATCGGCTTCGGCGGTGGCGAGCATCTCGCCGGCCAGGCGGCGATGCGGCCCGACCATGGCTTCATCGGCTGCGAGCCCTTCCTCAACGGCGTGGTCGGCGCACTTAATCATATTCGCGACGAGAAGCTCGCCAATGTCCGTCTACACATGGGCGATGCGCTCGACGTGCTCGAGCGGCTGCCCGACGCCAGCCTCGATCGGCTCTATCTGCTTCATCCCGACCCTTGGCCCAAGGCGCGACACGCCAAGCGCCGGATGGTCAATCACGGCCCGCTCGACCTCATCGCCGCCAAATTGAAGCCTGGCGCCGAGTTCCGCCTCGGCACCGATGATCCGACCTATTGCCGCTGGTCGATGATGGTGATGAACCAGCGCCGCGACTTCGTGTGGCAGGCGAAGAATGCCGCCGACTTCCTCACACGCCCCGCCGACTGGCCCGAGACACGCTACGAGCGCAAGGCGCGGCGGCAGGGACATGAGGTCTGGTATTTCATTTTTGAACGCAAATAGGGCTGCCGCGCCGTAGATTTGGGGCGCCGCCACGATCGACGCCCGGAACGTTGCAGAGCTCGCTGCGACCGGGCCTATCCGCCGCCAAGCGAGAGGCAGCGCGGGACTGTTCGTTCCTGGCCTACGGAACGCGCTGCTCCCGGGCGGCCGGCGGCGAGCTCAAGCGGCGCTGGCCTGGGAGGGTTTGCTCGTCCCCGCAGGCTGGCCATATTCCGCGAGCGCCTCGGGATAGCCCAGCAGAAAGCCTTGCACCTCGTCGCACCCTTCGCGCCGTAGCACCCCAAGCTGGCGCTCGGTCTCGATGCCCTCCGCGAGTACCGGGATCGACAGGCTCTTGCCCAGTGCGAGCACCGCGCGGACGATCGCAACCGCCTGCGGACTGTGCTCAAGCTCGGAGACAAACAGCCGGTCGAGCTTGATCTTGTCGAAGGGGAAGGCGCGCAGCGTCTCCAGCGAGGAATAGCCCGTGCCGAAGTCGTCGAGCGCGACGCCGATTCCCATCGCCTTGATCTGGCGGAGGACGTGCAGCGCACGATCACGATCAGCGATAATCGCCGTTTCGGTCAGTTCGATCTCGAGGCGGCGTGGCGGCAGGCCGGTGTCGATCAGCACCTGATGGAACAGCAACGGCAAGTCGGCATGGGCAAGTTGCATCGGCGAAACGTTGATCGCGACTCTGGCCTCGTGGCGCCAGGCGACCGCATCCGAGCAGGCGCGCCGAAGCACCCACTCGCCTAGCTGCAGAATCAGGCCGTTCTCTTCCGCGATCGGGACGAACAGACCCGGTGCAATCGGCCCGCGCACGGGATGAGTCCAGCGCAGCAGCGCCTCGTACCCCGTGACCTCGTGCGTCGCGACCGAAGTCTGAACCTGATAATGGAGTTGCAGGTCGCCCTGATCGAGCGCGACCCGCAGGTCGTTCGCGAGTTCCCTCCGGTCGCGAATCGCCTCGTCGAGCGGCGCGTCGTAATAGCAAGGCGTCGGCGAGCGCTGACTCTTGGCACGGTACATCGCCAGATCGGCGTTGTTCATCAGCGTCTCGGCGCCGCCCGCGTCATCGGGATAGACCGCGACGCCGAAGCTGGCGCCGATGCGTGCATCGAACTGCCCGAGCGGCAGTGGGGCTTCGAGCAACGCCTTGAGCCGATCGATGAAGGCGGTCAGCTGCGTGCGGTGCTCGAAGCGGATGAGTGCCACGAACTCGTCGCCGCCGAAGCGGGCGACCATCTCGTGCCGCCCGAGCTGGCTGGCCATGCGTTGCGCAATGAGGAACAGGACCTGGTCGCCGGCCTGATGGCCGTGGACGTCGTTGATTTCCTTGAAGCGGTTGAGGTCTATCGCCACCACGCCGAGTTGGCCACCGCTCGCGCGCGCCAGCTCGAGCTGACGTTTGAGCTCGGACTGGAAATTGATGCGATTGGGGAGCCCGGTGAGCCCGTCGTTCATCGCCATATGGTGCAGGCGGTCCATCGCGTCCGAGCGGGTCCAGCGGTCGATCAGCGCCGCGAACACGCCGGCGGCGATCACTACCAACCCCACCATCGCCGTCGCGAGCGCAAGCGCCTGCATCTGCTGCGGTTCGAGCGGTGTCGCGCTGAGGTGGAGCGGCGTGATGCGCAGCGCCGTCATCGCCACGAAGTGCAAGGTCGCGATCGCCGTCACCAGCAAGGCCGTGCCTGCCGCGACGCGGTAGCGGCCCAGCCTCGGCGAGGCGAAGGCTCCGAGCGCCGCACCCGCGAAGACCACCGAGCACAGCACCGATGCCGCGACATAGGGGATTCGCCATTCCACCAGCCCGTCGACCCGATAGGCCGCCATGCCGGTGAAGTGCATGCCCGAAATCGCAAGCCCCACCACCCCGCCCCCCACGACCGCGTAGATGCGGCCCTTGCCTGCGGTGGCGATCGCGAACCCTGTCCCCGTACCAACGATCGCCGCGATCAGCGAGACGATGGTGAGCACCGGGTCGAGCCGGACCGGAACCGCGGCGCGATACGCCAGCATTGCCACGAAATGGGTACACCAGATCGTAGCGCCGGCACCGACCGCGGTCAGGAACAGCCATGCGATCCGTTGGGCGCCGAGCGTGACCTGCGCGCGACCGAACATCTGCATGATCGCGAACGCGCCGATGCAACAGACGAAGACTGCGAGCAGGACCAGCCAGGGATCATGGTCCCTGCCGATACACATGGCGACGTCGATCATAGGCGCGACCCAGCAAGCCGCGGGCCGGATTCGCCGACGCCGCTCCCGCGCTTTCTGCGCAAAACGAATTAAGAGTAGGTGAAACTCCGGAGAGGCCGATCATCGTCGACGCCCCCGAAGGCACCAAGCTGCCGCGCGCCTCGACCCATATGGTGGTCGCAAGGACCATGTGGTTTTGCAACGACCGCCAGCCACGCGCCAGGCTGCGCCACGATGCGCAAGAATTGCGGATACGAGGTCTGATATTTCCACTATCTGCGCGTCTGATCGCGGTACGCGCCGGCATAGGGCGTGTTCCGCGCCATGCGCCGGTCGAAATCGGGCGCGTCACGGCGCGAGCTCCACCCATACCGGCGCATGGTCGCTGGTCTTCTCCCAGCCGCGAACGTGCGCGTCGACCTTGGCCGCGCGCAGCCGCTTCGCCGCCGTCGCGTTGAGCAGGAGATGGTCGATGCGCAACCCGGCATTGCGCGCGTACGCGTTCCGGAAATAGTCCCAGAAGGTGTATATCGTCTCGTCGGGATGGAGCGTGCGCAGCGCGTCGGTCCAGCCTTGGCCGAGCATGCGGAAATACGCCGCCTTCACTTCAGGCGCGAACAGCGCGTCGTCGCGCCAGCGCTCGGGCTTGTAGACGTCGCGGTCGGTGGGCATCACATTATAGTCGCCGGCGATCACCACCGGCGCCTCCATGCCGATCAGCGTCGCGGCATGATCGATCAGCCGCTCGAACCAGCGCAGCTTATAGTCGAATTTGGGCCCCGGCCGCGGATTGCCGTTGGGAAGATAGAGTCCGGCGACCAGCACCCCGCCCACCGCCGCCTCGATATAGCGGCTGTGGCTGTCGTCAGGGTCGCCCGGCAGTCCGCGCCGCGTCTCGACCGGATCGCGGTCTTTGGCGAGAATCGCGACGCCGTTCCAGCTCTTCTGCCCGTGCCAGATCGCGCCATAGCCAGCGTCGCGGATCGCCTTTTCGGGGAATTTTTCGTCGGGCGCCTTCAATTCCTGCAGGCACACCACGTCCGGTTTGGTCTCCACGAGCCAGCGCAGCAGCACCGGCAACCGTCCGTTGACGCCATTCACATTGTAGGTCGCTATCCGCACGCGCGCTCCTCCTCGCCGACAAGCCGCGCGAGGGCGAACGGTTCCCACTTCTCCCGGTTGACCCGCCCGGCACCCACGCTTAGGGGGCGACAGCGTGGGTCCGTAGCTCAGTCGGTAGAGCAAGCGACTTTTAATCGAGAGGTCCCGGGTTCGAATCCCGGCGGACCCACCACCGAAGCCTCTCATATCGCTGGATTTTTTCACGTCCGCAGCCATCAGGCTACGGCGCGTTTCGACAAGCATTTCGACATTCGCGTTTCGTTCTCAGCGGTTGCGCGGCACGAAAAGGGCCGTCCGGATCGGACCGGACGGCTACATTTCGCATTGCGTGGTCGCGCGACTAGTTGGTGGGGCGCGGCAACGCTCGGGCGGCTTCGCGAGCGGCGAGCGCGGCAAGCGCGTTGTTGGCGATGGGTGCCGGAAGCTTCTTCTGGCTCACCATGCTCTTCAGGTACGCTGGCATCTTGTGAGGGACATAGACCTCCCTCAGCCACCGCTTGAAGGCCGGGATAGCGTCCTCGGGGTAGCAGTTTGCCTCCTGAGGGTTTGACCACGCCTGCGGGAAGTATTTCGGGTAGTTATGTGGAAAAGTCGCCCGCTCGCCGTAGCGAGCGGCGAGGCCCGCGTCCTTCCAATGCCGCGCCCAGCACGAGCCGACGCTGATGTCGAGGATCATGCGGGTGCCAAATTCTGCGCCATTGGTGATCATCGAGGCGAAAAGGTCGGCGATCTGGCCGAAGACGCAGAAGTAACCGACAGGCACATTGTCATAGACGAGCGAGACCCGATCTTCAAATTGCTGCCAGACTTTATCCGTCGGATGCCTGCCAGACATCCATTCGTATAGCCACTCGGTGACCTTGACCGCGAACTCGGGCGACAGCCACTGTGCCAGATGAAGAGCAACCTGCGGATGCACAAAGGTGCCTTGCGTATCGGTGTCACCGCCCTTCACCGACTGGACGAGGACCGATATCGGAATTCCGATATCGGTCTCGAGCGCGGCCAAGAACTTCTTGGTCGTGGCGTTCTCGCGGTAGTGGCCCCATAGCTTACCAGCCGCCTTGCACATCGCGGTGGCGTTGATGAATCCGTCCGCGGCGCGCTGCTGAATAAGCGAACCCTGATATGAATGTGGGACCAGCTCGAGCTGGCTTTCCGTGGTACTCATCTTGGCTTGTTCCTCTCGAGATTAACTCGAAAGGGCTTGACGAGAAGCGGGTCAAATCCCACACCAAGCACGTACAGCAAGGCCGCCAAGCTCTTCCGAGCGGGTTGTCTTCCGAAGAGCTCGGACCCGGACCAGGGGTCCGAGCTCTTCGTGTTTGCAGAACTGAGCTACCGGTTCTTGAACCTGCCCCTCAGCCTACCCTTACAGATTGTGCCGAACCGACTCCCGGGACAAGGGGTTAAATTTCCACTTAACCAAACGCTTCGTCGCTTAAATGACTCGATCCGCAGCGCCCTCCATTCCTTGTCCGGCCGCGAATCGCGGCATTACCTTCATCGCCGCGAAGGCAACAGAACATACTGCGAACAGAAAAAAGATTTCGGTTGGCGTCTCGGTGGTCAGAATCGTGGACGCGGTAGACGATGATCTCGATGTCGAACTCAGAGCCTTGGTAGGTGTCGTCGATCGGATGCCCTTCGACATGGTCCCCACTGCACCGCTCAGCTTGACGAGCGTCGACATGGCCCACATTCCCAATGCATGTGCAATCGCAAGCATCAGAGCGAGAAGGCGGTCCCGGACCAGGATCGCGCCGGTGGATGGAATGTCGGCGTGAAGCGATTGCTGAAGGGAGGTTTTCACGGATCCTCCGCAAACATGCAGCGCCGTCGCTCCGCGCTCGACTCATAAGCCGGCGTTCCGTGACCGATGTTGGCCGCTAGCGGTACGTCCGCCTGTCGTCAGCGACGGGAGAAAGCGGACGGACCGTCAGGTACGGACGAAACCGTGCATGCGGAGCCAGTCGGCAAACGCGTCGAACCAGCCGGTGCTGGTGGTTTCCTTCCTGTACATGCCGAAGCCGTGCCCGCCCTGCTCGTAGAGATGGAACTCGACCGGCCGCTTCGCCGCCCTCCAACCGTCGACAAGGCCGTATCCGCTGCTTCCGAAGAGCGGGTCGTCGGCAGCGAGCGCGACGAACAGCGGCGGTGCGTCGGCTGGCACCGTCACTGGCGCGAGCGGCCCGTAAATGTCGGCAATGAACGCGGGTTTGGCGTCTTGCCCGGCGAGCGTGGTGGCGATCGTCAGCATCGCGCCCGCCGAGAAGCCGATCATGCCGATGCGTTCGGGGTCGATCCGCCATTCCTGTGCGCGTCGGCGGATCAGCGCGAACGCCGCGCGGGCATCGGCGATCTGCGGCGCGAGTCCGGCGATCGCGGCCTCGGGGGCCGGACGCGGCGGCCGTGCTGCACCGGAGAACATCTCGCGCATCGAGCGCTCGAAGGCCGGCATGTCCTGCGGCGTCTGGTTGAGGCGGTATTTGAGCACGAATGCCGCAATCCCTCGATCTGCGAGCGCCTTGGCGACGTCCCAACCTTCATTGTTCATCGACAGCGTCCGGAAACCGCCGCCCGGCGCGACGACGACCGCGGCGCCGGTGGCCTTCGCCGGGTCCGGAAGGAACGGCGTGAGCGTGGCGACGGTGACGTTTCGCGCGAAGGTGCTGCCATATTGACGATGCCACGCCTCGGGAGCGGTGGCGCCCGGCAACGCCCCCGTCCCCAGTTCGATAGCATCCGGCTGCGCGGGAGCCGCGATCGGCGTCATCCTGTCGTCCTGCGCCTGCGCCTGCGCGCCCGGCGCGAGCGCACCGGTGGCGACGAGCGCAACCGCAGCCATATTGGCGCCGATCCAACATACCCGATGCGTGCTAGCCATCGCCCTCATCCTTTTCATCACAAGGCTCTCCAGGAACGTCTGTTTGCGGTTATCGGGGAAGCGGCGCCGAGACGCCGGCCTCGGTCTGGACGACCGGCTTCATCGTGCCGTCGGCATTGTATTGAAGATGCTCGACGGTGACTGCGCGCCGTCCGATCGCCCCGCTCAGGTCGCCGATCGCGAGCGTCGCGTTGTGGAGGAAAAGGTACCAGTTTCCCTTGAACTCGGCGATTCCGGGATGGATCGTGAAGCTGTACTTGCCCGATCCGGTCAGCTCGCCGCGATACGTCCAAGGGCCCTTGATGGAAGGCGCGGTCGAATAGGAGATTTTCTCGTCGCGGTGCGTCGACCGGTCGAGTGAGGCATAGGTCAGGTAGTAAAGCGCGCCGCGCTTGTGGAACCACGGACCTTCCTCGAAATGCGGCGGGGTGATCTCAGTGATCGGGCCGTCGATCTCGATCATGTTGGGCTTGAGCTTCGCGATATAGCATTGGCGGTTGCCCCAGGCGATCCAGGTGGTCCCGTCATCGTCGGTGAATACTGTCGGATCGATGTCCTCCCAGCTGTGCGTGCCTTTGGGCGTCATCTCGTTGGTGATGAGCGCCGACCCTTTGGCGTCGACGAACGGACCGGTGGGATTGTCGGACACGGCGACCGCGATCGCCTTGCCGGTATGCGTATCGTCATGCTCGACCGCCGCGTAGAACCAGAACTTGCCGTTCTTCTGGATCGTCTGCGATGCCCAGGCGTCCTTCTTCGCCCATTTGAAGTCGGCCACCTTCATGATCGGGCCGTGGGCGGTCCAATGTTTCATGTCGGTGGTCGAGTAGACGAGCCATTCGCGCATGTTGAACATCTCGTCGCGCTGCGCTTCGTCATGTCCGACATAGAGGTAGAGCCGGTCGTCCACGACGAGCGGCGCCGGGTCGGCGGTGAACTTGTCGCGGAAGAGCGGATTGGCACCCGGCGTGGCGGACGCCGTCTGTCCAAAAGCGGCAATGGGCGTTGTTAGCGCTATCATCAATGACGCTGCGAAAGCCGCTCGCCTGATCCTCTCTCTCACATCGCTCTCCGGGATTGTTTGCAGGAACATTAGTCTGACTATTATCGCGGTCAATCCCGCGATCGCGCGGTCGGACCGCGGCCCACCGGTCAAACGGTCAAACGGTCAAACGGTCAAACGGTCAAACGGTCAAACGGTCAAACGGTCAAACGGTCAAACGGTCAAACGGTCAAACGGTCATTCTTTGTATATGAAATCTATTTGCTGTATATAAAAATTAGACTAATTCGTGACCAGGAGAATATGCGTTCCCGGCGGCCATTTCGCGGTCAGGAATGTGCCGGGCAATCCCTGCAGCGCCGAGCAACGGAGACGGGAACGGGCATGTCGTCAGTCAGAGGTTTCAAGTCGGGATTGCTATTGGCGCTGGCTTTGGCCGCCCTCCCTGCCTGGGCGGAAACGCGCAGCCTGTCTCAGGACTGGCTGTTCCACGCCGGTGACGTCGCAGGCGCTGAAAAGCCCGTCTTCGACGATCGCGAATGGCGCCCGGTCGTCGTTCCGCATGACTGGTCGATCATGGACAGGGCCGATGGCAGCCCGCCGTTCGATCCGAGCACGCCCTCGGGGCAGGATTCGGGGTACCTGCCCGGCGGTATCGGCTGGTATCGGCGTCATTTGACGCTTTCGCCCGCGGAGGCTGCGCGCGTCGTCAGGCTGACCTTCGAAGCCGTCTATATGGACGCCGACATCTGGCTGAACGGCGAGCATCTGACGCGGCATCGCTATGGCTATACGGCCTTCGCGCTCGATGTGACCGGCAAGGCGCGCGCGGGCGACAACGTCATCGTCGTGCGCGCCAACCACGCCGATCCATCCTCGCGCTGGTACGCCGGTTCCGGCCTGATCCGACCGGTCAGCGTCGAGATATTGGACCGGGTGCACCTCGACCCCGACAGCATTTTCGTGACCACGCCCGTGGCGACCGGGGAACGCGGCGTGGTGTCGGCCCAGGCGGCGGTCGCCAACCGCTCGAACGCGGTGCGGGAACTCGAGTTGGTGACACGCGTGGTATCCGCGCGCGGCGAGACCGTCGCCGAGACGCACCGGACGCAGACGCTCGCGCCGGGCGCGCGATCGGAGGCAGTGCAGAAGCTCGAACTTGCCCGGCCGGCGCTATGGTCGCCTGACTCTCCCAATCTCTACACGCTGGTTCAGGAGGTGCGCGTCGGCGGCGCGGTGGTCGACGAAAGACGCACGCGCTTTGGCATCCGAACCATGAGCCTGGATGCTCGCAACGGGCTGCGCGTCAACGGCAAGCCGGTGAAGCTGCGCGGCGGCAACATCCATCACGATAATTACATGATCGGCGCCGCCGGCGCGCCGGACGCCGATGCGCGCAAGGTCGCGCTGATGAAGGCGGCAGGATATACTGCCATCCGCAACGCCCATAATCCGGCCAGCCAGGCCACGCTCGACGCTGCCGACGAACTCGGCATGCTGGTCATCAACGAAGCCTTTGACAGCTGGAACAAGACCAAGCGGCCGCAGGACTATGCGCGCTTCTTCGCCGACAATTGGGCGCAGGACATCGACAGCCTGGTGATCAGCGGCCGCAATCACCCTAGCGTGCTGTTCTGGAGCGTCGGCAACGAGATTCCCGAGGATGGAACGCCGCAGGGCGTGGAGACCGGCCGCAAGCTGGTCGAACGCGTCCGCCGGCTGGATCCCACTCGCCCCGTCACGCAGGGAGTCAATGCCGATCCGCCCCGAAGCTCGAACCAGTTCGCGGTGCTCGATGTCGGCGGGTTCAACTACCATGCGCACGATTTCGACGCGGAACGCGCGAAGTTCCCCGACAGGATCCTGTACACCTCCGAGTCGCTTCCGAAGGACGCATTCTCCTATTGGCGGCACGTCGAAACCAAACCCTGGGTCATCGGCGACTTCGTCTGGACCGCCGTGGATTATATCGGCGAAAGCGGCATCGGCTGGATGGGTTACAGCCAGGACTGGCAGAAGCTCGGCCCCTATCCGTGGAACCTCGCCTATAGCGGCGAAATCGATGCAACCGGGCGCAAGCGTCCGGCCGCCTACTACCGCCAGATCCTCTGGAAGACCGGGATCGATCCGATCGCGGTCTTCGTCCGGCAACCCGCCGGCACCGAGGATCTGCCCGACCGCCATTTCTTCCCGATCAAGCCGCCGCATCTCGACTGGTCGCTGGACGATGTGCATCCGAGCTGGACCTGGCCGGGCCAGGAGAACAAGCCGCTCGAGGTCGACGTCTATTCGGAATTCCCGGAGGTCGAACTGATCCTCAACGGGAAGAGCCTGGGCCGTCGCGCTATAGGCGTGGAAAGCGAGTACAAGGCGATTTTCAAGGTGCCCTACGCACCCGGAAACCTCACCGCCATCGGCTATCGCGAAGGCCGGGAGGCCGGAAGATGGGTGCTGCGCACCGCAGGCCAGCCCGCGCAGGCTCAGGTCGGTCTGGACCGCGCACGCATGACCGCCAATGGCGAGGATCTGGCCTATCTCACGGTGGAGCTCGAGGACGCCGACGGGACGCCCATCTACGTGCGCGACAAGGACCGGCAGGTGCGCGTCCGCGTCCGCGGCGCAGGCACGCTGGCGGGCACCGGCAACGGCAACCCGATGGATGTGTCCAGCTTCCAGTCCGGCTCGCGCAAGACCTTCCATGGCCGCGCCGTTGCAGTGGTCCGTGCCGGCACGACGGCTGGCCCCATCATCGTGGATGTCGAGGTCGAAGGGCTGCCGGACCGTCAGGTCCGGCTCGATGCGATCGCCGGGGCCAGCCGGTGAGAGCCCCTGTGGTTCCGACGGAGGGCACGGCGTGATCTTCCTCGTTTCGGTACTCGCCGCTTCCCAGATCGTGGTGGCTTCTCCCGACGACCGCGTCCGCATCGCGGTCGCTTCGGATGGCGGGAGTTATTCGGTCACGCGCAAGGGAGAGCAGATTCTTGCCGCATCGCCTCTGGGGCTGGAGATCGCGGACGGCGGCGATTTCTCGGACCTGGAGCTTGTCGACGTCACGCAGGTCCGATGCTGATGCGCTGAAAATGACGCGCCGATTGAGGCAACTGACAGCGGTCAGAAGCTCGCGATCGCCTTGAGTACCGAATCCGCGTTCGCGATGAGATCGGGCATGCAGGTCGGCAGTTCCTCCACGTCGATGCTGTTCGTCTGCAATTCATCGGTCGGAATATCGCCCGACTTGACCGCGGCGATCACGCGCTCGAAATCTGCCGACAAGGCGTTGCGGCTTGCGATCAACATGGCCTCCCGCTTGTGGAACTCGGGATCCTCGAACGTCAGTTCGCCGGGCGCTACACCGACCAGCACCAGCGCGCCGCCGTGCGCCACCAACCCGAGGCTGCGGCGCATGGCGGGAAGCGAACCGGTGGCGTCGACGACCACATCGAACATGTCCCCGTGCGTCCATTGGCCGACCACGTCTTCGAGGTCGGCATCCGCCGGCGCACCGTCGAAGCCAAGCCGGTCGCGCGCATATTCGAGCCGGGCCTGCCGGCGATCGACAAGGCTCACCTCGAAGCCGCGCAGTCGCCCGAAGAGCGCTGTCGCGATGCCGATGGGACCGGCGCCGACGACGAGCATCCTTTCGCCACCCACTGCTGGAGCGCGCGCCACCGCGTGCGCGCCGACTGCAAGGAACTCGACCATTGCGGCTTGGTCCGCCGAGAGGCCGTCGGCGTCGACCACCGCACCTTCGGGTACGACCAGCATATCGCACATGCCGCCATCGACATGGACGCCCAGCACCTTGATGTTGACGCACGCGTTGGGCTTGGCCTTGCGGCAAGCGATACACGCGCCGCATGCGATATAGGGGTTGATCGTGACGAGCTGCCCGATGCGCAGCGACGTCCCGGCGCCGAGCGCCGCAACCTCTCCGCTGAGTTCATGGCCCATGACGCGCGGATAGCTGAGGAACGGGTGCCTGCCCGCGAAGATATGGTAATCGGTGCCGCACAGGCCGACCCTATGGATGCGGACCGCGACCTCGCCCGGCCCCGCAACCGGATCCTTCCGGTGGATCAAGCCGAGGCGAAACGGCTCCTGACAGACGATCGCGCGCATGGTTGCGAGCCTCCTTGCAGCCTTGCTGCACGGCGATTTTCGTATTTACAAGCTTATTTTCGCAAGCACGAAAACTGATTTCCGGCGCAACGGCCGTATCGGCGACGGCCAGCCGTCACGGATTGGCGGCGCCGGTATTCGGAGGCGATGGTCATCCGCCCGGTTGATAGCCGAGACGATCCGAAATGCGCGAGGTTGCGGTTCGCAGCATCCCGCGCGCCGCATCGATATCGATCTTTTGCGATCCGTCGATCAGTTCCAGAAAGGGAATCGTCAGCGCGGCAACGACATTTCGGTCGAACCCGAACACTGGAAAGCTGATGTCGGTCACGCCACGGGTTATCGGGCTTTTGCGACTGTCATGACCCGTCCGTCGGATGGCAGCGATCCGCTCTGCCAGCCAGCCGCGGTCGACCGAGATCCCCTGCTCCTCCTCGGCCGCACGAACGACCCGCTCGGTGCGCTGAAGATTCGAGAAGGCCAGGATCACCTGCCCCGAGCAACTCTGAATGATATCGATATGCGCCCCGACCTTGAGCGCAAACCCCCGGGTTCCGGGCTGCTCCTCCCGGGCCACCACCATGCCGCGGCCTCCGTTGGCCACGACGAGATGGCAGGATTGTCCGGTTTCGAGCGCCAGCGCCTGCATCTCCGGCATCGCCGCACGAATGAGATCCTGTGAGGGCGTCGCGCGAAATGCGACGTCGAGAAGCTTGTACGTCACGGTGTAGCGATCGGTTGCGTCTGATTTACGCAAGTAACCGAGTTGCTCCATCACCACCACGATCCGAAAAAGCTCGCCGACCGTACGGTTCAGATCGGCCGCCATTTCCGTGATCAATGCGCCTTCCGGCCTGGTCGCAAGCAGCTCGAAGACTTCGAATGCCTTCTCGATCGCGGGAGCGGCATAGGTCCCCTTGAGCCCGGAACGTGCCATTATGTCTCCCAATCCATCGGCTGCGCCGCAGCGGCGTGATCTCGCGCGGAAATCGACATCACGCAAGCTGGAACCTTTTGCGGCTGCGTCTAGGATCGCGCTCCTGGTCGCCCGCCGACGTCGTGCGCGCGGAAATCCGCGGGCGAAACGCCGTCGAGCGCACTTCTTTCTTGAAAATATATTTGCAAATATGCAATTCACACTCCGACACCCAAGGGCGGCACATGAGCGGCGCAACCGATCGGATGCACGGAGGCAGATAGATGGTTACCTTCAGCAAGCGCGATGTCCTGTTCGCGCCCTGTGCGGCTGCTTTCGGCCTGAGCGTGGCCTCGCGTGCGCGCGGTGCGAGCGATCGCGAGGTCGTCCAGGACCATCGCCTCGACGTGGCGCCCGGGCGTTTCGAACCGACGGCGGAATCGCTCAAGGCATATCGCACGCCGGAATGGTTCCGTGATGCCAAGCTCGGGATCTGGTCGCATTGGGGGCCTCAGTCCGTGGCCCGCCAAGGCGATTGGTATGCACGCTTCATGTATGTGCCTGGTCACCACCATTATGATCACCATGTGAAGACCTACGGACATCCGTCCGAATTCGGATACAAGGACGTCATCCCGCTCTGGAAAGCCGAGAAGTTCGATCCGGAAGCCCTGATGGACAAATACGCCGCAGCCGGTGCGAAATACTTCGTGTCGATGGGGGTCCATCACGACAATTTCGATCTGTGGAACTCCAGGCATCATCGCTGGAATGCCTCCCTTCTGGGGCCGAAGCGCGACATAGTCGGCGCCTGGAAGGCGGCCGCGAAACGCCGAGGCCTGCGGTTCGGCGTGTCCGAACATCTCGGCGCCAGCTATTCCTGGTGGCATCCGAGCCATCTCTACGACCAATTCTGGCCGAGGCTGGGGAAGCGCTACGACGGCGCGGACCCGCGATATGCGGATCTCTATCACGACAACCAGGACGAGCCGTACCTCAACACGCCCGCCAGCTGGTACACCAGGAATGCGAAATTCCACGCGCACTGGTTCGAGCGGATCCGTGATCTGATCGATACCCATCAGCCCGACCTCCTCTATTCGGACGGCGGGCTGCCCTTCGGCGAAGTGGGGCGTTCGCTGCTCGCCCACCTGTACAACAGCAATATGGCGCGCAACGGCGGACTGGAGGCGGTGTACGCCAGCAAGGATTGGGGTTCGGGCGAATTCCACAAGGAGTGGGGCGTCCAGGACGTCGAGCGCGGGGTGCTCAAGGACATCAATCCCTTGCCCTGGCAAACCGACACCTCCAACGGCGACTGGTTCTTCAGCGACCGGGACACGTACAAGACTCCGGCGGAAGTCATCACCATGTTCGCGGATATCGTGAGCAAGAACGGCAACATGCTGCTGAACATCGTGCAGTATCCCGATGGCAGCCTGCCCCCCGAGTCAGAACAGTTGCTGGCGGAGCTGGCGCTTTGGATGAAGGTCAATTCGGAGGCGATCCACGGCACGCGGCCGTGGAAAGTGCATGGCGAGGGGCCGACGCCCGTCGCCGCGAGCATGTTCGCGGAGAAATTCAGCTATACCGCGCGGGACATCCGGTTCACCACCAGGGGCGAGACTCTCTATGCCATCGCGCTTGGCCAACCTTCGGGCACGACCGCGATAAGCTCTCTCGCCGCCGGCAATTCGTTCGAGCCCCGCCGGGTGCGGCGGGTTCGATTGCTCGGTCGGCGCACACCGCTCGGCTTCCGGCAGACGAGCAGCGCGCTGATCCTCGAGGTTCCTGACACGCTCCCCACGCGACACGCCAGCGTCTTCAAGATCGACTTCGAGTAATCCCACACGCTGGCCAGCGTTCCGACCTCAGCGAATTGCGAAGCCGCTCGCTTTCTCGATCTTCGTGGCCAAAGAACCGACATCGCAACCGTCATGACGGTCACCAGCCGCCTGACGAGCGCGGAGAGCGTCGCTGTCATTCTTCATCCGTAGGCGATCGAACAGATCGCCTCGTCTTCCGACCCAGCCGGTGCGCAATCAACCAAGGCTCACGGGCGGCAACCACTTACTCGCTTGACGTTGTGTATTATAATACTAGTGTACCGGAACACCGAGTCGAGGACCGTCGTTGCAGCTCCTAATCGATCCCAAGGCGTCGCGCCCGATCTACGTCCAGATCATGGACGAGGTGCGCCGTGCGATCGTGATCGGCGATCTGAAGCCTGAGGATCCGCTGCCTTCGGTCCGCCAGCTCGCCGCCGAGCTCAGGGTCAATCACAACACGATCGTCCAGGCCTATCGCGAGCTCGAGCGCGAAGCTGTGGTCTATGTCCGGCGGGGTCAGGGAACGTTCGTCGCTGCAGGGCAATTGCCGCAGGCGCAGCGCGCCCGGCTGCTCGCCGAGGTCGCGGATCGCGCGCTAGCCGACGCCCGCCGCCACGGCGTCACGCCGCAGGAACTGGTCGAAGCGTTGCGAAACAGGGAGGGGAAAAATGGCTAGTGCCGGGCCGCAGAGGTTGGCGGTGCGCACCGAATGGCTGATCAAGCGCTTCGGTCGCGAGACCGCCTTGAACGGAATCGATCTCGCGGTGCCCGAAGGAGGCGTCTATCTGCTCGCCGGCACTAACGGCGCCGGAAAGAGCACGCTGCTGCGCACCTTGCTCAACGTCGAGCGGCCCGATCACGGCAGCGCCACGGTGCTGGGGCTCGACACGCGAACCAATGGCCCCGCGGTTCGCGCGCGCACCGGCTACGTTCCCGAGACAGGCGAAGGCGTCTATCGCTGGATGTGCGTCGATCGCTTCCTCGCGCATCAGGCCGGCTATTATCCCGGCTGGGACGCAGACTATGCGGCGAAGCTCGTCCGACTCCTCGACCTGCGCACCAGGAGCCGGCTCGGCGCCTTGTCCAAAGGACAGGCGCGTCGGGTACAGATCGTCGCAGCGCTCGCGCACCGCCCGCAGCTGCTGCTGCTTGACGAGCTCACCGACGGGCTCGATCCGCTCGTCCGCGAGGAGGTGCTCGCGCTGCTGGCGACGCACCTCGCCGATACTGGCTGCACGGCGATCCTCTCGACTCATCTCGTCGCCGAGGTCGAGACGCTGGTCGACCGGATCGGCGTATTGCGCGCGGGAAGGCTCGTCGCGCAGGCGCCCGCCGAGCAACTGCTGGCGCGCCTGCAGCGCTACCATCTCGACGCCGCCGATGGCTGGTCGGCGCCCGCCGATCTCGCCGCGATGGTCGTCCGCCGCGAGGCCGGGCTCGGCAAGGCCGCACGCCTGATCGCGGCCGGCGCGGAATCCGCAGTACGCGGCGCGATCGCCGCCTCGGGCGCGCAGGTTCGCGAGGTCTCGCGGCTGAGCCTCGCCGAGGCGGTACCCATGCTGCTCCAGTCGGAGAAATTCCATGATTTCGCCTGAAGGCCTCGGCTTTCGCCAATTGGTCGCGAGCCAGTGTGCCGCCGTCGGCCTCGCTCTGGTGCGCGAAGCGATGCTGGCGGGCACGGTGCTCGGCGGCATCTGCCTGTTCGTGCTGCTCATGGCGCTGCGCTACAACGAGCAGCTCGACCTCTCGCCCGAGCTTCTCCAGCCGACGCTGTTCATCGCGCTTCAGCTGCCCTGGGCGGTGTGGAAGGGCGATCCGGTTTTCGGCCGCGGCTTCCTGTGGACGCTGCCGGTCGCGCGACAACGCGCGGCGATGGCGAAAGTGCTCGCGGGCGCGCTATGGCTGATGCTGGCGCTGCTGGTGACCTTCGCTGCACTGTCGATTGTCGTGCTGGCGACCGGCGGCAGCTTCGGCGTCTCCTATGTGCGTCTTGTCGAGACCGGCACGGGCGGGCTCACCACGGCGCGACCCGTCGCCTGGGCGACGCCGGCCTGGGCGTGGCTGATGCCGTTCGGCGGCGCGCTGATCCTCTATTTCGCGAGCAGCGCGCTGCTCCTCGGACTGCGCCATCCGTTCCGCTGGCTCGCTGGCGTGGTCGCGGGCTGCGGCCTGATCATCGTCCTCGGCCTCAATCTCGCCCCCGACGGTGTAGTCGAGCAGACCGTCGAGCGCGCCGTCACGACTGTATGGGGCGGCAATTTCGGCTTCGACCTCGCGCTGACCGGCGGCGAGAACACGCTCTGGCGGGTCGTCGACCGCCCGGGCCCCGGTCACGCCCGGCTGTGGCCGACTTTGCCGGCATTCCATCTTTGGGCGACGGCGACGCTGGCCTGGCTCGCGGTGGCGCTGCTCGCGCTCGGCCTCGCCATTCGAAGGCATTGGGAGCGCTGACCGGCGCTCCTCCCGGCAACGTTCCAGATTCCGACAACCAGATGCGCGCCGCTTCGCGCGCAACGGCCCCGCTGCGCGCGCTCACCAAGGACCGACCCATGAAATCCCACCGCGACTTTTCAGCAAATGCTCACCGCCCGCTCATGGCGTTCATCGCCTTCGCGACCACGCCGGATCGGCCCGCGAAGCACGTCGCATCGCAGCGCCTGTCGGGAGCAGCAATCGATATGCAGAGACGATTACGGATGCACGGACCGGCGATCGCGCTGGTCACGGCGCTTGCCTGGCCTGGCCTCGCCGCAGCCCAGTCTGCGCCACCGCCACAACCCACTCGCCCCGCACCGCAGACCCCCGCCCCGGCACCGGGCGACAAATCGAGCGAAGTGGTGGTCACCGGGACCCGCAGCGACGTGGTCGCCTCGCCCGACCGGTTGAGCTTCAACGTCACCAACGATTTGCAGGTCCAGACCGGCACGGTTGCGGACGCGCTGCGCGCGGTCCCGGGAGTCGAGGTCGACCTTCAGGGGCGGGTGAGCCTGCGCGGCGATCCCGGGGTGACGATACTCATCGACGGCCGCCCCTCTGCGATGATGCGGGGCGAAGGGCGCGGCGACGTGCTGATGGCGATGCCCGCGGGCCAGATCGAGCGCGTGGAGGTGATCACCAATCCCTCGGCGGCGCTCAGCCCGGAAGGCTCGGGCGGGGTGATCAACCTCGTCACCAAACAAGTGCGGAGCGGTACGCGCTCGGCCACGGTGCGCGCGACGATCGGCGGCGAAGGACGCGGCGGGCTCAACGTCAGCGGTGCGCTCTCGCGCTCGGCGCTGACATTGACCGGCGACCTCGGCTATCGCCGCTTCACCGGCGACACCGGCGCGACCCAGAGCCGTTCGCGCCTCGACGCCGCTACGGGGAATTTCGTGTCGAGCCGGCAGGATGCCGATGTCCACAACACCCAATCCGCGCGCACCGGCCGCCTCGGAGTGGACTATGACCTCGACAAGAAGAACCGGCTCAGCACCGAGCTTACCTGGCGCGACATGCAGCTCGAGAGCGACCGCGACGACAGCTTCGTCAGCGATAACGCCGCCGCCTCCTATACGCGCGCCGCCGACATGAACGTCTCCAACCGCGGCTTCGGCGGGCGAGCCTCGTGGCGCCGGACTTTGCCCGGTAAGGACCATGAATTCGTGGCCGATCTCGAGATCGAGCGCGGCCGGATGAAGCGCGCAGTCGAAGCCACGACCATCTTCGCGGGCGCCGCACCCGGTTACGAGCGGATCCGCAACCAGGGCGATCGCGGCGACTATGGCCTGAAGCTCGACTATAAGCGCCGCATCGGCGCGGCCGGATCGCTCAATCTCGGCTACGAAGGCGACCGCAGCGAGAACGACTTCGACTATTTCGGCGCGCGCGGCACGAGCCTGGACGCACTCATGCCGGTCGCGGCACTCACCAATCGGTTCGAGCACGACCAGACCATCCACGCGCTCTACGGGACCTACACATTCGAGATCGGCAAGCTCGAGACCCAAACCGGCCTGCGGTTCGAGCAGGTCGACATGACGATCAACCAGATCACCGACGGAACCAGTGTCGACCAGGATTATTTCCGTGCCTATCCGACCTTGCATCTGGGCTATGAGCTCGCGACCGGCCAGCAGTTGCGCGGCAGCTACAGCCGGCGCATCCAGCGCCCGTCTTCGCAGGATCTCAATCCGTACACGCTCTATATCGATCCGCTGAACCTGCGGCGCGGCAATCCCGCGCTGCGCCCCGAAGTGACCGACTCTTTCGAACTGGCATTCCAGCTGCGCAAGAACGGCACCTTCTATGCGCTCACCGCCTTCCATCGCCGGTCGCGCGGCGGCGTCACCGATGTCGTCACCGATCTCGGCGGCACCTTCCTGACGACGCGCGCCAATCTGGCAACCGCACGCCGCACCGGCGCCGAGCTGATTGCCAACGGCAAATTCAGCAAGACGCTCTCCTATAATGCCTCGGCGACCTTCCTGTGGAACGAGATCGATCCGCGCGCCGCAGGTGTTCCGGCACCGCGCTCGGGCACGACCGGCACCGTCCGCGCGAACATCAGCTGGCAACCGACCCCGAAGGATTTCCTCCAGGTCAACGGCTTCTATGCCGGCGATCAGCTGCTGCCACAGGGTCATCGCGAGTCGGGCGGCGTGCTCAATCTCGGCTATCGCCGCAAGCTGAGCGACAGATTCAGCCTCGTGCTGACCGCGCAGAACGTGCTCGACAGCGCACGACAGGTCACCATCCTCGACACGCCGACGATCCGCGACCGGCTCGAACAGCGCGGCATAGGGCGCGTCTTCCTGCTCGGCCTGACCTGGAACATCGGCGGCCAAGGCCCGCGACGCCGACCGGAGCCTGCCTTCGACTTCGATCAGGGCGGGGGCGCGACCCCGCAGTGAAAGACGCGCCTGCCCTGTCAGCGAGCGCGCCCCAAAAGCGGCGGTGGCTGCGCCCATGAACCACGACCGGCTTTTCAGCGCCTGAATCTGCTGAAGATATTTGCGCCGGGCGAAGCCGCATCGGCAGCGGGCGGCCGCCGGCCATTTCCCCGGTTACTTGCCGAAGCGGAGCCGCAACCCGCGTGTCCGCCTTCCCCGGAACCCGGTTCGCATCGAGTCGGGCCCACGATCAGCCTGACGCAATCTCGGCAATTTGCCTGACAATTGAATAGCCCTCGAGGGGAATCACCCTCGGGGCTGCCGCCCCTCTCACAAACACTCTTGACGCACGCGATGTTTGTCAGACAAATAAATTTTGCCAGACGCCGAAAGGGGCGCGGCTCAGGAGAGGGGATTAATATGAAGCGGTTTGCGCTTTACGTTTCGGTTGCGCCGTTCGCGCTGATGGCACTTCCTGCATATTCTCAGACCGCAGACATATCGACGACGCAGGACGCCCCTGCCGCAGAGGAGCAGAAGGACAAGGCTCCCGCCGACGAAACCGGCGACGCCGATCCCCGGGACATCGTGGTGACGGGTTATCGTGCCAGCCTCGGGAGCGCGCAGGCGATCAAGCGTAATTCCGATGCGATCCTCGACGCGATCGTCGCCCAGGACATCGGCAAGCTTCCCGACAACACGGCGGCAGAATCGCTGGCCCGCGTGACCGGGGTGCAGGTGAATCGCTTCAGCGACGAGGTGAGCCAGGTTCTGGTTCGAGGTCTCCCCGATGTCGCAACCACCTTCAACGGCCGCGACATCTTCACGGCCGAGCTTCGCCGTTCCCAGCTGCAGGATTTCCCTGCGGGCGCATTGGCCGGCCTGGAGGTCTATAAGTCGGGCACGGCGGACTTGCTCGAACCCGGTCTTGCGGGCCTCATCAACGTGCGCTCGCGCCGCCCGTTCGACTTCACCGAGAATTTCGTCGTCGCCGGCGGCATTCGCGGCACCTACAATGATCAGAGCGACAAGTACGACCCGCTCGGGAACATTCTGATCAGCGCCCGCGCCGATAGCGGCATCGGCGAGATCGGTGTGCTGGTGAATGCCTCTTACAGCCAGGCGCAATATCGCAATGCAGTGCGCTGGGGGGACGGCTGGATCACCGGCCCCAGCGCCGGCACGACGGTCCAGCCTGCGTCTGTCGGCCGCGATTTCCGCATCCCCGGGGCGGTTGGCGTGTACAATGACAGCGGCAAGCGCTGGCGCCCGGCACTCAATGCCAGCGTTCAGTGGAGACCCTCTCCCAACCTCGAAATCTATTATGATTTCCTCTACCAGGGGTATCGCGGGCGCGGTGCCAACGACTGGTGGCGCACGCCGTTGATCGACGGCAATCCGACCTTGACCAATGTCGTCCTGCGCGACGACAAGCCGGACCAGGTGGCGAGCCTGACCAAAGTCGGCGGCTTCCGTCCGGAAGCGTATCGCAGCACCAACTCCGCCTACACCAATACCTATCAGGCCGCTGGCGGCATCAAATGGAATATCGGCCGGGCCAAGCTGTCGACCGACCTCGCCTACACGCGAAGCGAATATGGCTCGGACGAATGGAGCTTCGACTCCTCGCTGTTCAGCTCGCCGACGGCCAATGTCGAATTCTTCGTCGACAATGGCGTGTCATGGGATTTCGAAGGCTTCGACGTCGAAAATCCCGCCAATTATCGCTGGCGCGGCTATTACGAGAGCATCTACCGCGTGCAGGGCAAGGGATGGCAATGGCGCGGCGATCTCGATCTCGAGACCGACATCGCATTCCTGCCGAAATTCCAGTTCGGCGTGCGGTGGACCGATCGCGACGCCTCGCTCGAGCGCGGCAGTCGCTATGCATATACCGATACGCTCAACATCCCGCTTGCGAACACTCCGGCCGGCGCGCTCGAGCTGACGCAGGACGCGTTCCGCGGCAACCAGGGCTTCACCAGCTGGCTCATGCCCTCGCGTGAGGGCATTGCCGGCAATGCCCCCGCGTTGCGGCAATTCGCCTATCAGGCGCTGCAGCAAATCGTTGCGGCCAACCCCAACGATGCGGGCTACCGCGATGCGCTCGCCCGTTTTTCGACCCCTACCGTCCAGCTCGATCCCCGCGCCGCCTTCTTCGCGGAAGAGCAGACCTATGCGTTCTACGGCCAGACCAAATACGAGTTCAATTTAGGCAATTTCCGCGTGGATGGCTTGATCGGCGCGCGCGTGGTCAATACCGTCGGGCGGTACAGCGGCAATTCGAACGTCACCTTCAATGGCGTCACGACCAGCGAACCGCGAGTGACGAAGGCGAACTATGTCGACGTGCTTCCGAACTTCAGCCTCCGCATCCGCCCGGACGACAAGCTGCAGATCCGCTTCGGCGTCACGAAGACCCGGACCAAGCCGGAATTCGGGCAGCTCAATCCGGCGCTGTCCATCTCCCAGAATACCTCCGCCATTCCTCCCGGTGGCGTCGTTCCCGACACGCGTTTCGCACCCGGGCTCCAGGGGCGCCCCAACGCTTATGGCAGTGGCGGCAACCCGGATCTGAAGCCGCTGACCTCGACGAACTACGACGCCACGGTCGAATATTATTTCTCGCCCACGGCCTCGTTGAGCGCAGCGGTATTCTATCGCGACCTGAACGGCTTCATCGCGAACTACACCAATCGCACGCTCGATCCCGTGTACGGCCTCATCGAGATCAACCGCCCCGAAAACGCCGGGGCGGGCAGGATCAAGGGCGTCGAGGTGGGCGGTCAGACCTTCCTCGACTTCCTGCCCGGCATCCTCAGCGGCTTCGGCGTGCAGGCGAACCTGACCTATCTCGACGGTGAGCAGCAATATCCTGCGAACCTGTTTGCCAGCGTAACCGGCAGCAACGCAGCACCGCCCTTCGTCAAGATCCCGGGACTGTCGAAGTGGACGTACAACGCAGCTCTATTCTTCGAGAAGGGCAAGATATCTTCGCGCCTGTCCTTGAACAACCGGGCGGCATTCCTGAACGGAAATTTCGTCAATGCGCAGGGCGTCTACCTGGGTGAGGGAACCGAGAATATCAATCGCCTCGATTTCTCGTTCAACTATACGCCGATCCCGCAAGTTACCCTTACTCTGGATGTCGCGAATATTCTCGCGAAACCTTTCAACAACTATGCACAATATGCAGAAGACCGTTACTATCCGCGCGATATTCGTGACGAGGGCCGCTACTTTGGCCTAGGCGCACGATTCCGCTTCTGATTGCTTGCTTCGTCGAAGAAGCGGCGGCGCCCGCTTCTTCGACGAACCCGTCGGCAAGCACCAAAAGATAGACATGACCATAGCAGCGGCGTGCCGGCCGCTCGTCGCCCTACGGGCACGTGTATCCTCGCGGTGATTTCCTACCGACCGGAACGGCGCCGACATGCCCTAAATATGGATCGATCGACTGTACGCGGCGCAAGCGTGGCGGTCAGCCCCACCCGCCTGCCTCCAATATTGTCTGACAAGGTGAGCACGTCACGTCGTTGCAGACTGGTGGTATCCCGCCCGGATCACAAATGCCCTGCCCAGCCAGCTTCGATTGCCTGACAAGAGCGCGCGTTTCCGTAACGGCGGGGTTGCCGCGGCGGCGCCTGCAGGCTTAAGCTCGCTCTCCTCGGAGGGCGACATGACGGCGGGCAAGCGCGGGCGACCTGCCCATATTTCTCTGGCACAACAGCTTGGCGTATCGATCGTCACCGGTTCGCAGGAGCCGGGCACCATCCTCCCCGGCGAAATCGAACTGGCCGAGAAGTTCGGCGTATCGCGCAGCGTCATACGCGAATCGCTGCGGATGCTGTCCGCCAAGGGACTGGTCGAGAGCAAGCCCAAGGCAGGCACCAAGGTCCGCGACCGCCATTCCTGGAACATGCTCGATCCGGAGCTGCTCGGCTGGATGTTCGAGGGCGCGCCGCCGCTCCCCTTCGTGCATAGCCTCTTCCAGCTGCGCATGATCGTCGAGCCCTCGGCGGCCGAACTGGCGGCGTTGGGACGGAGTGCGCGCCAGCTCTCGCGCATGGGCCACGCGCTCGAGGAAATGGCCCGGCACGGGCTGTCGAACGAGCTGGGCCGTGCCGCCGACCAGCGCTTCCACACCCTCATCCTCGAAGCGACCGGCAACGAGCTGCTGATCAGCTTATCGGCCAGCATTTCGGCTGCGGTGCACTGGACCACCTTCTTCAAATATCGCAGCACCAAAAAGCCGCACGACCCGATGCCCCAGCACCAGGCGCTGTTCGAGGCGATCGCCAACAGCGATGCGGCCGCCGCGCGCGAGGCGACCGCCGTGCTCGTGCGGCAGGCCCAGATCGATACCGAAGTGTCAATCGAGGAAGAGACGCGCCGCGCGGCCGCAGCAGCGAAGGGCAACATGCACGCACGCGGCTAGGCTCTTCCTCTCCGCGCCCCTCCGGCGTCACCGCACTCGGGCTTGACCGACCCCTTCTCCGTTATATTGTCTTACTTAATAATGGAGGGGTGCCGACGGGACGGCCGATGGCTGCGTACCGTCGGTCGTGGAACGAACCCGAACGCTCCGACGAACCGGGAGACCAGTTGGTGAAGAGGATCACGCGCGCGCTGCTCGCATCGGCGCTGCTGGCAACCGCGCCTGGCTTCGCGGCGGCGCCGAAGCTTCCCGGGACGATCCTCTACGGCGTCGCCTATTATGACGAGTACACCCCGGTCGACCGCGTCGAGGAGGACGCGCGGCTGATGCAGGCGGCCAACATCAGCGTGGTGCGGATCGCGGAATCGACCTGGGGCACGCTGGAGCGACAACCCGGCGTGTTCGATTTCACGCATGTCGACCGGATGCTGGCGGCGATGCATCGCCACGGCATCAAAGTGATCGTCGGCACGCCAACTTACGCCATCCCGACCTGGCTCGCGCGCGAACATCCCAACGTGCTCGTCACCCGCCCCAATGGCCGCGCCGGCTTCGGCTATCGCCAGAACATGGACATCACCGATCCCGACTATCGCGCCGCGGCCGAGCGCGTGATCATCGCGCTGATCGACCATGTGAAGGATCATCCGGCCGTCATCGGCTACCAGGTCGACAACGAGACCAAGGCCTATGGCACCAGCGGTCCCAACGTACAGGCGGCCTTCGTCGCCGCGATGAAGACGAAATGGCCCGATCTCGACGCGCTGAACACGGCGTGGGGCCTCGACTATTGGAGCAACCGGATCAATCGCTGGGAGGATTTCCCCTCCACCAACGGCACCATGAACGCGAGCGTGGCCAATGCGTTCGCCGAGTTCCAGCGCGGCCTCGTCACCGAATTCCTGACCTGGCAGGCGAGTCTCGTCCGCGCCCATGCGCGGCCCGATCAGTTCATCACCCAGAATTTCGATCTCGGCTGGCGCGGCCATTCCTATGGCGTCCAACCCGAAGTGAATCATTGGCTCGCCGCCCGCCCGCTCGATATCGCGGGGGTGGACATCTATCATCCCAGCCAGGAACGGCTGACCGGCGCCGAAATCGCCTTTGGTGGCGATCTCACCCGCTCGATGCGCGACGGCCAGAATTATCTGGTGCTCGAGACGCAGGCGCAGGGCTTCCCCGAATGGACGCCGTTCCCCGGCCAGCTCCGACTCCAGGCCTTCAGCCACCTCGCCTCCGGCGCCCATATGGTCGAATATTGGCACTGGGCGACGACCGCCAACGCCGTCGAGACCTATTGGCGCGGGCTGCTCGGACAGGATTACAAGCCCAACGCACTTTACGAGGAAGCCAAGGGCATCGGCGCGGACTTCAGGCGGCTCGGGCCAAGGCTCGTCGACATGACCAAGCGGAACCAGGTCGCCGTCTATGTCAGCAACCGCGCGCAGAGTGCGTTCGATTCGTTTCGGATCAACGCCGACGGCCAGAGCATCAGCTACAACGAAGTGCTGCGGCCCTTTTACGACGCGCTTTATCGGCAAAATATCGAGGCCGACATCCTCTCGCCCGATTCGGAAACCCCGCTCGAGCGCTACAAGCTGATCGTCGTCCCCGCCCTCTACGCGGCGAGCGACGCCGAGCTCGCGCGGCTCAACGCCTTTGCCCGCGCGGGCGGACATGTCGTCTACACCTTCAAAAGCGGATTCTCCGACGAGAACACCAAGGTGCGCTACGCCGCCCAGCCCGGCGGAATCGCCGAGGCGGCGGGGGTGACCTATCAATTGTACACGCCCCCGCGCGACGTGACGCTCGACGCCGATCCGTTCCGCACGGGCGCGCCGGCCGATCCGGACAGGCTGAAGGTGCGCTGGTGGATGGAGATGCTGAAACCGACGACGGCGACGGTACTGGCACGATATCGCCATCCTTCCTGGCCCGCCGACGCCGCCATCACGCGCAACCGCTACGGCAAGGGCGAAGTGACCTATGTCGGCTTCATGCCGGGCGATGCCCTGATCGAGGAACTGCTCGCCGATGCCGCGCGCCGGGCCGAGATTCCGGTCGGCGACACGCGCTTCCCGCTGATCGTGCGCGGCGGCACGCTGAAGAACGGCCACCGGGTCCGCTATGTCCTCAACTATTCGGCCCGGCCGGCGACGGTGGCGCCGGGTGTGGCGCCTGGAACCGAACTCCTCACCGGCCGCAAGCTCGGCAGCACTGATGCGCTCTCGCTCTCGCCTTGGGGTGTGGCGATCGTCGAAGAGGACTGAGGCAATCGGCTGATCCGGGTGCCCACCCAGGCGCTCGATCGACTCGCCTACCGCGAAGCGCGGAACACGCTTGAAAACGATTGTTCAGCCCGACCGGGACGAAGCCGCTGGGATACCGGGTTCGCGGCTGCATTGGCGCCGCTCAGGTGTCCGCTTTGCCGCTGCCGCTGGATCCCGAGGACGCGGCGCGTGCCGCACGCGTGCGCGTCGTCGCGCCGCGGGCCGGCGCAGCCACCGTTTTGGTCTTGGCGGGCTCCGACACGGCCTTTGCCGCGGCCGGTGCCGTCGCCTGCTTCTTCACCGCCGCCGGCGCGGGCACCGCTTTATCGTCGGTGGGCGACGCGAGCCTGTTCTGTGGGAGGGAATTGGGGTCGCGGCAGGCGACCTCGGATAGTTCGAGGCAACGACGGCACGACCGGATCATGAAGCCGTCGTCCATCGAGAGGATTCCGAGCGGCGCATAATGATGTTCTATGCCCTGCGCTGGGCGCTCCTCCGGCTGCTCCTGGGCATCTTCCGGCCAGTCGATCCGGCCGGTTGCGGCGCTGCCGCGGATCGTCCAGTAGTCGCCGGGCCGGTATCGGCCACCGGGGGCGAAGCGGATCTGGATTCCCTCTCCGATGTCGATCCACTCCGCGTCCGGAGCGTCCTGCGATTCACGCACCGGAACGGCGCCCTCATCGAGCGCCAGATCGTCATTGGCTTTCTGATCCCAAAGGCGAACGCGCGGATTGACGAGCTCGGGCTGCCAAGCGGTCGCAGGGGCGCTCTCGACTGTCAGCCGATCGCCTTCGACCGAAACCACCCGCACCAGCTCGCCCGGAAGACCGGCAAGCTCCAGCGCATCGTGCGAAAGCTCCACCCAAGCGCCTGCCCGGAAGCCGCGGGCGGCGCTGACGATCAGCGCATTGCCGCTCGTCCCAAGCCAGCGCGCGGCGATGCTGCCATTGTCGCGCGACCATTTGAACGTCGCCATATCGGCGTCGCCGCCCTGATGGATTTCGATCCGATAGAGCTGATTCTCGCGGCCGCGATAGCGCGCCTCGGGCGCGATCGTGCACGGATCCTCGATTATCTTGCCCGGATCGAGCCGGGCGGCCAGCCGGCCGGTGCTCACAGGAAGCGAGCCGAGCGGCGTGTCGCATCGATAATCGCGCCATTGGCCGTCGCCGCCGCCCTCATCCCACGCTGCGTCCCAAGGCAGGGCCTTGACCTGCCAGACGATCTGCACGCGGCTGCAGCTGTCGGCGCCGCCGAGCGCGGCCTCGCGGATACGGTCGTCCTCGATCCAGCTGACGTGCCGTTCCCAGACGTCCAGATAGACCCAGAAGCGCTCATCATTGTCGGGATTGTCGAGCCAGCGGAGCAGCGGATCTCCACCCTGGCCCGCTTTGTCCGGCAGCAACGGCGTGAAGAAAGGTTGATCAGCATAATCGCAATCCTCCCCGTTCTCGCAGAGGATGCCGTCGACGTAATAATGCCCGCTTCCGATCTTGAGCCGGCGCTTCTGCTCTTCATCCGCATAGAGCCGGAAACCGCTGCCGTCGGCCGGGCCGCCCGCGCGGCCGAACAGGTCGCGGGTGAGCGCACGCAGTTGGCGGAGCAGGATGGCCGTCGCGTCGTTGAAGTCGGAGTCTAGGCTCACCCTCCCCTGCTGGAAAAGCACCGCCGCATAGTCGCGCGCGCTCTCGAAGCTCCACTTGCTGAAGTCGCCCTTCATCTCGATTGCTCCCTCGCTCAGTTGGCGAAAATGATCCCGGCATCCATGCCGGCCGGCGTGCATTCGTTGATCCGCGCCGCGAGCGCCGCCTCGCGCTGCGGCTGGTAGAGGTCGTGCCAGACGCCCATCTCGGACTCGTCGTCGGCACCGCGGACGAGCTCGGGCGCACAATCGGGGCCGAGCTGTGCATAGGCCGGGGCGCCGTAACGGCGGGCGGTGAATTGCGGTCGAACTCGTACCAACTCACCCGCGATGACCCGCGCCTCGGATTCGGAATCGAGCCGCCGCGCCTTGACCGCCTCGATCACGCCGTCCGGCTGGCAGCGATAGCGACGCGGAGTCCGGCAGCGGCTCGGCACATAGCAATAGCGCACGCATCCAATCTGTCGCCGCGCGACATGGACGCAGGCGGTGAAGATGCTGTTCTCGCCCAACGCCATGGCGTGCGCCTCGACGATCCCGAAAATCGTCGAATCGCGGATGGTGAGCGTTGCGTGCGCAATGCCGTCTCCGGGGGCGCCGATTGCCTGCCGCTCTTCTCCGGTCGAATCGACGATGCTGTCGACGATCTCGATGGGGATCGGATCGCGGCGGACTTCGTCCTCCCGCACCCGGATCGTCCCGAGGATGCTGTGCGCGATCCGCACGCCGGCGCGGACATTGGCGAGTTCGAGGCTGGCCTCTGTCGGTCGCTTCGGATGGCAATCGCCGCCGATCGCCCAGCCCGGCACGAAGGTGCAGTGTCGAATGTCGACCCTCGAGAGGCAGACGCGGTCCTGATCCTCGCGCGGCCCCTCCCCCTCGCCCGGCACACCCTCGACGCGCAGCGGCCGGCCGGTGACGATCAGCCCGTCGAGCGCGAGGCGGCTCCCCCGGCCGAGCATGACCAGCAGCGCATCCGGCAGATCCGCCTGCCAGTCGATCAGCCGGATCACCGGCCGGCGGCGCGAGGCGGCGCGGATCTGCAGGGTCTGGCCATCGTCCAGCTCGACGTGCAGCGGTTCGACATAGACGCCGCTGTCGAGAATCTCGATTATCGCATGGTCCGGCCGCTCGTCGCGCCAGCGGCTCACGGCATCGCCGATCCGGCGGAAGTCGGCGTCGCCGCTTTCGGCTACGGTGTAACGCGTGGCGTCGGCGGATGCCTGCCGCAACGGCCGCGGATACTCGCCGCCGCCGATCTCGCCCGGAAAGCCGTGATGATAGCGCACGCGCACGCCCTTGCGGGGCAACTGCCCGGTCGGGAACGCGATCCGCCCGAGCGCCACATCGACAGCGACATGGCCGCTTGGGGGTGCGTAGTGCCAGCCGCTGAGATCCGCCGGAATGATGCGATCGAGCGGGACGAGACCCTTGCCGCCGGCCCATCCATCGGCGCGGATCGACAGGCTCGGTCCATAATAATCCGCAGTGTACCGTTCGAAGGCCCGGGGACGGATCCGTCCCGGCCGGTTGCGCTCGCCGGCGATATGGTCCGGGCCGGGTTCGGCTTCGGGCGCGACGAACAGCGGCGTGTCCTGGCCGAGGATGCTGAAGGTGAAGCAGTGCGGACCCGCCTCCTCGACGCAGAATGCGGGCGTGTCGGTCACCGGGAAGCTGCGCAGTCGCCACACGAACAGACCGACCGCCGGCACGCCGTGCCGTCCCCGCGTCAGGCTTGAAGTCAGCCTGCGCGTATCGAGGCAGCGGGCGATACCCGGGAACGGGCCGCCCAGCCGATCGAGCGCATCACCATCGCGCAAATCCGTCAATCGATGCCGGTTGGGCCACAAATGGCCGAGATGCTGCGTGCGGTTGAGCAACCGAAAATACTCGACCGCGCGTGCCGGCCAGCCAGCCACGTCGAAAGCGAGCTCCTCGAGCAGCGCGAGCGTGCCCTTGGCGCGGCGGGTCCGGATCGTGTTGGCGATCTCCCGGCGTGGTACGAGGACCGGCGGAACCGCGCTGCTCGACTTGTCCGGGGGAATCCCGGCTCCGGGCGGCGGCACATAGCCGAGCAGATCGCCGATATAGGGCACCACCCAGTCCTCGGCGGTCTCGATGAACCAATTGTCGTAGAGCCGGGCGATGTCCGCCTCGACGAGATTCACCTGCTCGGCGACGACGCGCAGCAGCGCCCTGAGCGGATAGCCGCGCTCGGAGTCCCGGATCCGGTGGATGGTAGGAACGAGCGCGTAGAGGCGGTCGATCGTGCCGGGATCGGTGGACAAGCCGTTCATAGGACCTCGTTCAGGATCAGGGTGTCGGGAACCGACGGGGTGAACAGGACGAGCTCGGCGGGCCGGAGCTCGGTCCGGTCGAAGCCGCCCGGCCAGGCCATCACGTCCGCGAGCGCCGGAGAGGCGCCCTCCGGCGCGCACTTGCCCGCCGTGGAGCTGTTCTGGCTCGGTCCGTAGATCGCGAGCTGGACCGCGGCCTGGACTTCGTCCTGCCTGACGAGGCGCCGTCCTCCCGCAGCCGGCACCTTCTCCGGCACCGCCCCGAAGGCGTCGACGTCGACATAAGCGACGCCGCTCACAGCCTGGATCGTCGCAATCACCTCGGACAATCGCGCCGGCTGGCCGAGCTGGCGGCGCTGGAAACCGAAGCGATCGAGCAGCGCCGCGCGGACGTCGGTCGAGACCCGGTCCCATAGATGGTCCGGCGCGACGCGGATGTTGGCGCTCATCACCAGCACCTTGAGTTCGCGCGGCACAACCTCGATCGGCAGCGCCGGGTCGCCGAGCCGGCGCAGCGCCGCCAGCAGATTGCGGTAAAGGTCGCTATCGGCGTCGATCGGCGCATCGTCGACCCCGGCAATGGTGATGTGGACCAGCCGCCGCTGCCCGTCGGTGGTCGCCGTCGCAACCGCCTTGGCGATGCCGGCGAAGCGCCGCGTGAAGGCGGCATAGTCCGCGACCGATACGAGCCGATCGAGCGTCGCCACCGACAAGGGCGTGTTCTCCCGGGCGAGATCGCGGGACTCCCGATCCGCGCCGCCGGCTGCCCGCAGCGGGTTGATCACGGCGCTGACGCCCAGCGGACGCGTCTGGACGAGACTGATCTGGCCCGCCTTGACGTTGCCCGGCGCGCCGATCCCGCTGCGATAGACGGCGCGGACATTCTGGATGCCGCTGGGCAATCGGGCGCCGGTGATACCGTCGCCAAAGGTCACGCTCGTCCGGTCGGTATCGTCAGTCGCGGTGATGAACGCACGGTCCTTCGTGCCCAGCGATACGAGCGACTCGGCCTCGTGCCAGGCGATGTCGTCGACATAGACCTTGAGCGTCGTCTCGGCGCCCGCGGCGGTCGGCGCGGAGGTGAAGGTCAGCGGCGGCTGCTTCAGCGCGAAACTCTGCAGCGCGGCAGCGCCGTCGCCGCTGCCGAGCAGCTCGGAGCGAGTCTCGCCATGGGTCGCGCGGACGACATTGCCGTAGATCTGGAGCGTATCGCGGCGATAGCGATAGGTGGTGCCGGTCGCGAAGGTGAGCGTGGTATGCGTTCTGTCACCGGGCCGGGCCGGATCATAGCCATGGACGACATTCGAGATCACCATCAGCTCGCTGGTGGTCACGCCGGCAACGCCCTCGATGTCGCTCCGCTCCCCGCTGAGGATGACGAACCGCCCGGATTTGAGATCCTCGTAGAGCGCGCCGAGCTCCACCGTGTTACCGCCCACCTCTTCATCGACGGACTCCTCGGCGAGTTCGAGACGCTCGGACGCGACGAGCACCATCGTCGAGCGCAGGATGTCGATGCTTTGGCGATTCCACCATTCGTCCGTGAAAGTGATCCGGGTGGATTTACCGCTGAGCCCATAGGCGGCGCGCTGCCGCGTCTGCACCGTCGCGATCTCGTGCAGCCGCGCGCCGGGATCGTAATAGTCCGCACCCTCGACGATCGCGAAGCCCGGCGCGACCACGGACGGATAGGCCTGATCCAGCCACATCACATCGTTCGCCTCGTCGTTGGCCAGCGGCCAGTCCGGCCATTGGCTGGCCGGCGTGAAGCTCTTGTCGCTTTCCACCGATGGCTGCCGCCCTGCCGAAGCGCCGAACGGCACCGCGCTCACGCGCATTGCGAAGACGCCGGTCAGCTGTGCAGGGAAGGTCGCGACATTCGCATTGGCCCAGGCGGCATAATAGCCATCCCGCAGAGCCGGGGCGAAGTTGACGAGCAGCTGCGGCGCAGGGTCGGCGCCGGCGCGGAACGTCTCGGCAAGGCTGCGACGCAGCTGTCGCGAACTCCCCACCTGCGGGATGCGCGGCTTCAACAGCGCGTCGACAAACGCGTCCGGACCCGTCGTGACCGGCACGCCATCGCCAAGATCGGAGAGCGCGTCGGTGATCTTCTGCTCGAGCGTCTGGACCAGCGTCTCCAGCCCTGCCGAAAGCGAAACATCGGCGGCCGAGCGCATCTCGTAACCCCAATGGTCCGGCGCACCCGCCTGATCCATCAAGGCAGCCAGCAGCAGCTCGTCACCGCGCCGGACCGCGCGTTCGTCGCCGCCTTGGCCGGCGCGGTACGGGCCGACGATTTCGGCAAAGGCGAGAAGCAGCGACGCCGTGACGGCAATCGCGGGCGGAACCGGCACCAGACGCACCAGCGTGGTATCGGGGTCCGCGCCCTCTTCGGTCGCGAGCACGATCCGCTTGACGCTGCGCTGGAGCGGGTGGTCGAACACGAACAGCAAGGTGTCCCCGACGCGCAGGTTGGTCGACCGGCCGACGACGTGGAGCTTGTCGAGCTGCAACGCGGTCGCGAGCGTGATCTTCTGGGGGCGTCTCCGCCGCGGTGCGAGATCGTTCCACTCGCGCCGGGCGAGCAGATCCTCGGAGGTCTCGAAGCTCTGCGGGGTCTCGTCGGGACCGGGCAGGCTCTGCGATCGCGTGCCGGCCTTGATCGTCACCGGCTCGGCCTGGTTCTTGTCGATCGTATAGGCGAGGTGGACGCTCGCCGCGACCCCGGGCCGCAGCTTGTATCCGACCAGCCGCGCCAGCTCGAGGACCGACCGCCGTTCGGTCGCAGTGCGCAGGAAACCTTCGTTGGCGATCCGCTCCTGGTAGAAGCATAGCAGGTCGCCTAAGCTCGCCCAGCCGTCGAGCAGCGCCAGCGAGAAATCGCTGGTGTCCCGAGTAGTCAGCGCCGTCAGCGGGCGCAGCTTCACCGGCGGATCGAGTGCGTTGCCGTCCGCTCCGGTCGCGTCGACCTCGACCCCGGAGAGGCGGGCCTTCATCGTCGTCAGGAACTGGCCGTGGGTACCCGCGCGATAGCGAAGCTGGGGCAGCCCGGCACGATTGGTGCGGTCGGCCGGCGTCAGCAGGGCGACACCGTCGCAGCAGCCGCAGGATCCGTGGTTTCCGCAGGAGGAGCAGGACATTTCGGTCTCCTAGCGCCCGCCGCGCACGACCAGCTCGAGCCGGCCGAGTTCGGGATGGTTGGGATCGTTTTCGAGCTGCGCGATCTCGTGCGGCCCAAGCGGCAATACCCCGGCGGCGAGCTCGCCATCCGGATGCTGGAAGCGCCGGTTGAGCGCCGTCACGGTGGCGCATTCGACGCCGGGCACCGCCATCACGGCCGCGATGATCCGGCTGAGGAACACCCCCTCGCCGAAGCTCAGCCGGTCCGGATGGAACAGCCCGTTCGGGCCGATCAGTTGGGCCTCGACTGCCTTGCGGACCTGTCCGCGATCATGATCCGGCAGCGCGCAGATCGCGATGGTCAGCTCGATCGGCACATAATCTGCAACGAGCACCCGCAGGTCATGGCCGATCCGACGCAAGGGCTCCAGCCGACGCTCCACCGCCGCGATCAGCCCCGGATCGGCGCGCTTGCGGCCGAACGGGTCGATGGCGACCACCGCCTCCCACCAGGCGCCGGTCCAGACGAGGCTCGCAGCGGCTCGCTGCAGGCCCGGATGGGCGCTCGCCGCCGCGGCATAATCCTCTGCGGTGATCGCGCGCCGCTGCCGACGAAAGGCGCTTGGCGCATGCAATCGCGCCTGGGCGAGCGGCTCGGGGTCGATACCGCCCGTCGCCGGAAGCGGGTTGCGAACCCGAAAGTCGACACCGTCCAGCATCGCGGCATCGTCGAACACGATCCGCGTGATCGATTCGGCGCCGACATTGCCGTCGCGGCCGCCGCCGATGCGATAGGTGGCGGCGAGCGCCACCCCGACATCGGGCGCCCGACCGAGACGGCCATCGCCGAAGCGCAACTGCGCGATGCCATCATTGTCGATCTCGGCCACGAAGGCGCGATCTTCGCTCCCGGCCCCGATCAGGTCGACCGCCGGGCACCAGATCTCGTCCCCCTCCTGCCCCGTCACGACGATCGCGGGCAGGGCATCGCGAGGCTCCTGAACCAGCGCCGTCGCTGCCGCGCCCGGAGCCTCCGCAACGCGGTGGACGATCGGTCCGCCGCGCAGGCGCGGCCGATACGGACCGGCGTAGCGGAGGATCTCGGCGGGCTGGCCCGCGCATTCGCAACAGCCGCTCTCCGTCGATTCGGGAACCGGCGACAGCGCCTCGCCGACGATCGAGCGCCCATGATCGGCCAAGACCAGATTGCCGCGCGCCACGCTGATCCCGTCGAGTGCCTCGCATGTCGGCGCTTGTCCGATTGCCGAGAGGCAGAGCGCGAACGGCAGGGCATCGGCTTCCGCCCATTCGATCTCCACCAGCGGGGTCGGACGCTCGATATCGCCGTCGACAGTGGTGAACAGCGGGTCCTCGGCGAGCTCCGCCCGCGTCAGGCGGACCACCCAGCGGCGGCCGGGATCGGCATCGGTGGCAACGCCAGTGCGTGCGCCCTTCACTTCCTCGAGCAGCAGATAGTCGCCGGCGGCGACGTGCAGGGCTCGACCGGCGCCCTTGCCCTCGTCCTTGCCCTTGCCCTTGCCCTTGCCCTTGCCCTCAGCTTCGTCTCCGCCCTCGTCGCAGGGAATCCAGCGGTCGAGCAACGTCGCCCGGGTCGCTCCCTTCGGAAGGCAGCAATCGCGCGCGCCCCAGCTGTAGAGATCAATCTCATTATGCGCTTCGCGGAACACAAGCGGGGCGTCGCCGACCGGTTCGAACCAGCTGAAGCGGGACGGTGGCACGCCGGCCAACGCGGACTGGCGCAACGCCAGATGCGGCGCGCCGAGCTGCGGATCGAGCGCAGTGGTGAAGGCGATCCGCCCGGGTGCGATCGCCGGCGTATCGCTGGAGACCCCGACATGCACCCAGGCGCGCGCATTGCACCCCTCGTGCAGGCGATAGTCGACCAGCCGTGCGTGCCGGCGGACCGAAATCCGCTGGCGCGCGGTGCCGATATAGGCCTCCGTCGCCACCGCATCCTGATGATAGCTGAGATAGTCGCCGACATAGGCGAGCAGCTCGACGAGGGTGACGCCCAGATCGGGTACGTGGCGCTCCGTCCAGTCCGGCACGAGAAGCGCCAGGCGGTCGAACAGCAGCTGCCGGAAGCTCGCATAGTCCTTCGCGAGATAATTGAGCCGTGGCTCCTCGAGCGGTGCCGGCGGACAGCTGTCGTCCGGCCGACAGTCGACATCGGAGGGGCAGTCGACCTTGAACGAGAAGTCGAGCCGGTCGTAGCGCGGGTCCAGATCGGGGACGTCGATCAGCCGCAGCGTGTAGGTCGAGAAGTCACCGCGCCGGTCGAGGCGGAGGACGAGCAGGTCGTCCACTTCCGGATCGGGATCGATGACGGGATCGACATCGAGGATGCGGATCCCGGAAACCACGTCGCCGCCTTCGAGCCGGAAATGGCGGACGAGATCGGGACCATCCTCGGCGAGCACGCCGGACAGCTTGCCGAGCATATAGACCCGAAGGCTTAGCTGGTCGGGCCCGACCTCGAGAAAGTCGAGGCCGTTACGGCCGGCATGGCGCCGCACCGCGTCCCGGCGCAGATCGGTGGAGCAATCGAGCATCTCCTCCCCTCCCTCAGATCGGCCGATCGAGCGCGGTGCGCGCGACGACGCCAGTGGCGCGGACGACATATTGGACATCGATGCCGAGGCGGCTGTCGTCGGCGGTGACGGTCAGCGTGCGCACCTCGATGATGTCGCCGAGCCAGGTCTGCAGGGCGGCGTGCAGCGTGAACTCGACGGTGGCGGCCAGCTCCGGGCTGTTCGGCGCAAAGACCAGCTGTCGCGCGCCGCTGCCGAAATCGGGCCGATTCACCCGCTCGCCGTGATGCGTGAAGATCAGCTGCTCGATCATGTCGCGGACATGATCGTCCTCATCGGTCATCGCGGTCCGGCCTCGGCTGCCGATGCCATAGGGATAGTCGATCTGCATCCGTCCTCTCCCTGCGATCACATTGCGAACACGCGCGCCTGGAATGCGCTCACCACCGGCGGCCCGTTCGGGATCACCCCGCTGAGGCCCATCCCGGCGCCGGGTCCGGGCGCCGCCTGAACCATTGCCGGCTGGCCGCCGAACAGCACCCGCGCGGTCGGCATGCTCCATTGAATGGTGAGGCAGGGCTGGGGTTTCGGGCCAGGGATGGTGAACAGGCAGCCCGCCACCGCGATCTTGCTCGCCATCGTCGCCACTGGCTGGCCGCTGACCAGCACCCGGGCCTGGGCCGGCGCGATCGTCGCGGGGGCCTGGTGCAGGCACTGCATTCCGGCATTCACGTGCAGCAGATAACCGGGCATCGCCCCTCCTTCAGGTGATCGTCATCGCACCCATGTTCATGTTGATGGTCGGGCCGACCAACGTGATGGTCGCGCCCTTGCCGTTGGAGATGTAGATTCCGCTGTCGTTGACCACGATCATCGCCCCGGTCGTGCTCTTGAGGATGATTCCGCCAGTCGCCGGCGACGGCGGCATGTCGCTCAGCATGAGCGTGTGCTGCAGGAGCGAGGTGAAGACGAGGTTCGGGTCGGCCGGGTTGCCGGCATTGGCGAGGATCGGCACATCGGTGGGCAGATCGAACCGGCAACCGAGCCAGACCGGCCGGTTGACGTCGCCGCGCTCGAACATCACCCACACGCTCGCACCCGGCGGCGGCACCAGATAGACGCCCATGCCCGGGCCGGTCGGGCCGGCGAGCGGCGCGCAAGGTTCGGCCCAGCTGGTCGGTACATAGCCGAGCACGTTCGGAACGCTCAGCTGCAGCCGGCCGCGACGCTCCGGATCGACGTTGATCGTAACGGTGCCGCGATAAAGGCCGGGCCAGTGATCGTGCGCTGCTTCGTTCATCAGACCGGCACCCGTGGCGTGAGGGAGATGAGGCCGTCGCGGCTCAGCTTGAAGCTCTGCTTGAACTCGCCCGGCTTGATCTTGTGGGTGACGCTGTCGACGTAATAGAGCCCGTCATAGGCGAGGCCCGCGCCGCGTACGCCGACCATCGCCTTGGACCGCAGCACATGGCCGTAGCGCAGGACGTTGAGGCTGCCGCTTGCGGTGATTGCATTGGCTGATCCGGTGAGGAGCTGCCCCAGCACCTTCTTCGCCGTGTGCATGGCGTCGGGATCGCCGTCGCGATAGAAAGTGAGCTTGGCGGGCGGCGTCGGCCGCGCGCCCAGCGGCGGCTGGAAAATGCTGATGCCCGGTATCGGCACGGGGATCGGAATCTTGCCGGTGATCGGATCCTGGACGATGACGACCATCGTCTCCTTGGCCAGCCCGTCGAGCGTGAAGCTGAGCTCCTCGACATTGGTATGGGCGTCCATATTGACCGACAGGGCAGGCTGCGGGACGGGCACGCGGATGTTGGGGCCGAGATAGGCGATGCTCTGCCCGGGCAGCGGCCCCGGCTCGACGTAGAAGACGAAGCCGTTCTGCTTGGCGAGCTTCTTGAGATGCTGGAGATGCGTGCCGGTCTGGCTCTTGATCTGCTTGGTGACGACCTCGATCCCCGGAATGAACGACGGAATGACGATCGGCACGACGCCGAACACCGTATAGGGCGCGAGCACGGCATAGGCCTGTACCGTGTCGTCCATCTGCGGAAACGGAGTCGGCACCTCGACGATGTCCATCAGCACCGACAGATCCTCGCCGCGCACCGTCAGGGTCGACTGGCCCGGCTCGCTGCTGGGGCTGAGCTCCTGCTGCGTGACGACGCCGTCCATCAACACGTGCGGAAAACCGCCCAGCGTAACCATGATGATCACCCTTGTGGTGATCGGATCGAAATAGCCCGCAGGCAAAAGCGTGGTCAGCAAGCTCGATTCCTTGCTGACGCCGAAGCTCAGCTGAAACCCGCTCTTGTCCTTGCCGCTGGTCACCTCGATCGAGGCGAGCGCGTGCATCACCGCCTTGGGCGGCGGCACCGGCAGCCCGGGGCCGATCATCAGGGTGAGATCGATGCCCTTCACGGCGCCTTCAGTCCGCAGCCGCCGGACCGGGGACGCCCTCCGGCAGAGTCAGCCGGATCCGCCGCCCGACCTCGACGGTGAGGTCGTCCGGGCGCATCGCGTCGTTAGCGTCGCAGAGCCGCCAGAAGGCTTCGGCATCCCCGAGCGTGCGGCCGGCGACGATATCCATCCGCTCGCCCTCGGCAACGACGTGCCAGCCGATCGTCGCGAACCGGTCGGAGCCGGGCACGAAGCGGCGGGAAAGATAGACGATCGGCTCGCCACCGGGCGGCGTCCAGGTGGCGAGCGGAAGGCCGTAATAGCGGCTCGTCGGCGGGAAATTATAGGTCGTCACCTTGCCCCTCTCCTCATGGAATGCCATCGATGCCGAGCGCTTCGAACGTGCCGGCCGGCGCGCGCGCGGCGAGCTGCTCGCGTGCGGTCAGATGAGTCATGAACAGCTCGCCGCCCTTGTTGCCGAAGCCGAGGTCGTCGACGGTCAGCACGCGTAGGCCGAGACCGACCTTCGCCCGCACCGGATTGAGCTTCTCGTCGAATTCTTCCTCGGTGACGGAGAGTTCCGTCACCCGCACGGGCACGATCCGCTTCGGCCCCCACACGAGGAGCGGCAGCGGGCTCATCGCCGGCGCGATTTCCAGCGTTCCGGCGTCGGCCTTGCTCTTCTCGAACAAGAGGTCCGCGCTCCTCGGGTAGCAGAGCAGCTCGAGCGCGGCGAGCTGGGGGTGGAGCCCGACTTCGGCAATCGTCGGATTGCCGGCGCCGATCATCGCGTCGATGACGACCTCCAGCTTCAGCGTCTCGACCGGAGGGCCCTTCAGGCGCAGCGCCTCGATCCGGTCGCCGCCTTCGCCGCTGACGCCGCGTACCTGGAAGGTACGGGTGACCGTGTCCGGATTTATCTCGAACGCGATGATCCGCTGCACCGCGGCGGTCTCCGCGTCGATCAGCACGATGCCCCCATTGAGCTTCATGCCCCTCCTCCCCGGCGCGCGCGCAGCATCAGAAGTGCCACGTGTAAGGGATGATCGGAGTCTGGAAGGCGCCCGGAAAGGCGTCTTTCCATTCCCGGTTCATCCGGTCGATGGCATTGGGATTTTCGCGCGCGTTGGTATCCTCCAGTTGCTTCGAGATCCCCATGTTCAGGAGCCACTTCTTGGTGATGAAACCGAGCTTGAAGCGATCGTCGATGCCGAAAAGGTCGAGCATTTTGCCGCTGCGGTTCCATTCGGCCTGGATCGAATCCATGTCGCGCGGCCCGAACCGGAGCCCGCGCTTCCAATAAGGCTCGCGCATCGATGCCCAGTCGATCGGATCGAGCTGGAGCGGTGGCAGCAAGGGCGGTAACGCGGTCGGCGTCCCCCCCGGCTGCGGCGGCTTTTCCTCGTCATTGTCGCATTGCACCCCGGGTCCCGCGCGGCCGAGCGCGGCTTCCGCGACGCCGCCGCCGGCGGTCGCGGTCCGGGCAGCGGTCTGCGCGCGCCCTTCCGCTGCAGCGGCCGGCTGCGGAGCACCTTCTCCTCCGCGCTGCTGCTGCGCGACATGGGCGAGCTCGTGCGCGAGCAGGGTCCGTCCCGCCGTCGTCCCCGGCGCGAAGCGGTCCGGGCCGAAGACGATTTCGTTGCCGGTGGCGAAGGCCTTGGCGCCCATCGCGCCGGCCAGCGCCGCTGCCTCGGGGCCGGCATGGACCCGCACCCGGCTGAAATCGGCGTCGAAGCGGCGCTCGAAATAATCCTGTTCCACCATGGGCAGCGGCACCGATGGCATCTGCGCCGCGCTGCGCGCGACATCGGGGGCGGCGGTGCGGGTGCGGCTCATTGGACCGGCTCCGGAATGGCGGTGGGATCGACGTCCTTCGCTGTCGGCGCGGGCCGGTTCAGCAGGTCCGCAGGGTTCAGAAGCTGGGCCTCGCCGATCTTGATGTCCTCGATCCTGCCTTCGCGCACATAGATGCTGAGGTGGAGATCGAGCGCGCCGAGGCCCCTGACCTGGATCGCGATGCCGAGGACGCTGATCGGACCCGTGGTGCCGAGCCGCTTCTTGCCCGCTTTGGTCTTGCCGGCAGCGAGGCCCGCCTTGCCGGCGTACAGCTCGGCCATGCGGAGCTGGAGATCCTCGCCGATGACCGAGTCCAGCAGCGCAATCTTGTTCTGGCGCGGCTTGGTTCGCGACAGCTCGGCCCAATAATCGCCGTCGCCGAGCTTGCCGTTGCGATCCTCGTCCATGCCGATACGGCCATCGCCAAGGCCGAACGCCCCCTTCATCCGGAGATAGTTCAGATACCATTTGGGGTCGTTCGTCCGGGACGGGCGGGCGCTCGGGTCGTTGACGAAACCTTCCACCAGATTGCGGATATTCTGATCCGGCAGCAGCCAGCTCAGGATCAGCGAGGGGCCCGGCAGTGTCGGGTCGGCGACGTCGACATCGGCGATCCCTTTCTCGACCTCGACTCCGACGCGAGTGTTGAACCAATAGGGAATCTCGACCTCGCCCTCCGCCGCGCCTTCGAGCCCGGAGAGCGGCTCCGCGACCAGCCTTGCCGGGGGATTTGCAGCCGCCTCTTTCTGGTTCGCCTCCCATTCGGCGACGGCGGTGGCGTGCTCGGCGGGCGTTAGGCTCGCCTTGGTGACCTTCCGCATCGTGAAATGAAGACCTTCGACCTTGATCTCCTTCAGCCGTGCGCCGATCAGATCGAGCCCTTCCTTGGTGCCCATGCCCTCGAGACCGACCGCGATGTCGCTGATCTTCGCGAACGGGATCGCAACCTCCATGTCGCCCCGCTTGAGCTTCAGATTCTTGGCCACCATCGCATCGATCGGCAGCAGCATCGTGCCGTTGGGCAGGAAGCGCGGCTTGATGCCCAGCAATTCGATCGTCCCGTATTCCGTGGGGCCGAGATAGGTCTCACCCTTCGCATCGGTGATCGTGAGGTTCGGGTTGATCAGGCCCAGCCGGCTGAGGGTGAAGGCGCCGTCGATGCGCGTCCGCGTCACCGGCTTGCCGTCGGGAGTGGTGCCGAGCCGCACCGTGTCGAAGACGATCTTGTCCCCGACCAAGGGCCCTGCCTCGACGTCGGTGACCAGCTTGGTGGTGGTGGGCTTGTCGCCGATCCCGCTGACGAAGGTGGCGGAAAGATTGCGGATCGCGAACGGCCGATCATAGGATTTCGGCTTTTCCCCGGTGTCCACCTTGAAGCCGGAGATGACCGTCGCCGCGGTCGCCGCATCATGGGTGATCGTACCGAGCGCAAGCCGCTTCATCGTCGCGCGGCCGGCCTTGATCTGCTGCATGGCCGTGACGTCCTTGCCATCGGGCGTGCGTGCCGTGCTGGAGCCTTCGTAGCTGAACGTGTCCGCGATCGTATCGAGGAACTCGACATCGGCGATAGTGAGCTTCGACAGGGCCTTGGCATCGGGATTGGCCGGATCGCCGCCTTCCTTGAACTCGAGTCTTGCCCTACCGATCTTGACCTTCTCGATCAGGAACTTCTTCAGGCTCAGCTTGAGCGGACCGTCGGTGTAGCTGGTCTTGGCAAGCGCGAGATCCTCGATGACGAAATCGCGCGCCTCGATGAAATTCGGCCCGAACGCCACCGCGCCGGTGACCGCGCCCGAGCCAAAGCGGGTGCTGATCTTCCCATCGCCATAGTCCCCGCGCATTTCCTTCATGCGGCCGATATCGACCTCGAAGACGCCGGGACCCTTGACCTCGCCCTTCAGCCCGCCGCCGCGCAGCACCACGCCCGCCTTCAGCGCCGATTTCACGCCTTCGACGTCGGCGGACGCTTCGTAGGAACCGAGCGTCGCATGCCCTTTGGTAACGCCGCCTGGTTTCCATTCGAGGTCCCAGACATCGAGGTTCTTGAGTTCCAGTCCCTTGAAGCCCTGGCGATATTTCGGCAGGTCCCACTGCTCGCGGCCGATCGTGACGGTGTACTCGTCGTCGTGATAGGTCAGGTGGCTGGCCTCGAAACCGTCCACGTGCAGCTTGCGGATCTCGATCCTGTCGATCGGACTGGCCGGCGCCTTGCCGTCCGCGGTCGGCTTCGCCTGCTCGATCAGGCCGCTCAGCCTGAGGCCGGTGAGCACCACCGGCTTGTCGGCATCGACCATGCCCTTGGCGCCGGCGCGCCAGTGGATCGCAGGGACTTCCAACCGACCGATGTGGAAGTCGCGGACATTGAGGACGCCGTTCTTGTAGTGGACATTCAACCCCATGTCGGCGAGCGAGAAGCGCACCCAGCCGTCGGGCCCGCGCGCGGCGAAACCGAGCAGGCTGAGCGAGCCGATGCCCGCCTCGACCTCGCCGTCCTTGAGGAAGGTGGCGCCGATATTGCTCGCGCGGATCTTGCCGCTCGTCACTTGCCATGCCCCGGCGACCGCCTTGCCGATGACGACGTCGTCGATCGCCTCGATGCCCACCTTGCCGGTGACCACCGGCATCGCCTTGGCATCGTTCGGCAGGTCGACGTTGAGGTTCTCGGCATAGATACCGGTGATCGCGCCCGACCTGATCGACACCTCGAGCTTCGATTCCGGTACGGCTATACCGAGACCCTTGCCGCGGATCGCGTCGATGCGGAAGCTATCCACCTTCAGCTGCGCGACGCGATAGTCGCCGAGCCCGGCGGGCTGGTCGACCTTGGGGTCGAGCCGTACCGAGCCCTTGAAGTGGATGCCTTCGATCCCGCTCTTGCCCTCCGACCAGAGTTGCATTCCGGCCTGCGCCTCGGCGGAGGTCAACAGGAACTGGTCGATGGTCATCGCCGCCAGAGAGAATTTGGGCACGTCGATGCGGATCGACTCCCCTTCCATCCGGGCGCCGATGTCGAGCTTGGTCTCTCCGATCTCGAAGCTGCCGACCTCGCCGGAGATGCTCTTGTCCTGGCCCATCGGCGCGTCGGCCGACATCTGACCGCCATGGACCGAGAAGTTTCTGAACAGCCGCTTGTCCGGTCCGGTGCCCTGGACCGAGACGCCCCCACGGCGCAGGATGGCGAGCGGATCCACACCCGGTCCCAGCGCGTCGCTCAGCACATCGCCCGCGCCGGTCACCGCCACGCCGAAATCGTCGAGCGACACCTCGGTCGCGCCGAATTGGGAGAGGCCGACGGCGATCATCGAGTCCACCTCGATCACCTTGTCCTTGGCCGCCTTGATCTCGTCCGGCGTCTTCGCCGCCTGCAGCGCCGCATAAGCGGCCAGCCGCGCGTCGACGAGTTGCTGCAACCCGGTCACGATGCCCTCGAGCTCGGCGATCCGGGTGTCGAGCTTCGACTTCTCCGCTTTGTCCGCCTGCCTCGCCTTGGCGCGAAGCCCGTCGAGCTTCTGCTGGAGAAGCCCGATGCGCGGCGCGATCCCCACATTCTCGACGCTGAGCCGCTTCAGTCCGAGCTCGATCTTGTCGCCGCGATTGCGCAACCGCGCATAGCCACCGGTCAGCGTTGCCTTCTCGAACAGCAGGCCGTGATAGCGGCTGCGCGCGCCGCTGATTTCGAGGCTGTCCGCGCCGGCGCCGAGATCGCGCAGATTCGCGCGCCAATCGGCGAAGCCGAGCAGCCCGCCCTTCGGCACCGCGCGGATGCCGAGGCCGCGGACGATCGCTTCGTCGATCTGGATGCCGATGCCCGGCACCTCGAGGCCGCGCACCTTCACCGACGACGCGCCGAAGCCGACCGCTCCGGTCGCGGCATCGACGTCGAGCCGCGCGTCGAGGATCTCGATTGATTTGACGATCAGGTCGGCCTGCGCGGCGAGGTCGCGCCGGAGCGCACGAAATTCCTCGAGCTGCTTCGCGTCGAGCGCGGACACGCCATGCGCGACCATCCGCTCGTAGCGCTCCGCCTTCGGACGCAACAGCTCGAGGCTCTCGTAAAGCGGCTTGATTGCTTCCTGATCGCGTCGCGGCGCCAGCTTCGCCATCTCTTCGTCGATATCGGCGACAGTGCGCAGCGCCTTGCCGATCCGCAGCTCGCCGGTGCGGATGTCGCCGATGTCGAGCCGGAAGTCCGACGTCGCGCCTTCCTCGATCGGGAAATTGGGCCGGTCCTCCGCCGCCGACCGCCGGCTGAGCTCGGCGTCGGTGACGGTAGGGAGCGCGATGAAGCGATTGAGCGCCGCGCCGCCGCCTTCGCCGTGCACGCCCGCGATCCGGATCGGCTCCTTTGCGGTGACGAGCCCCTGCACGCCCGACGCCTCGACCGCGCCGATGTCGATGAAGACCTTACCCTCATCCTCGAAGTGGAGCGCGTCGAGCCGCGCCTGCAGCGCCTTTTGCCGCTCGACGGACAGCCCTCCGCCGCGGATCTGGTTCATGATCGCGACATATTCGCGCTCGTCGGCCGCGACGGCGGCGGTTTCTTGGTCGAGCTGGCCGAGCCGCGTCTGGAGCGCCGCCTTTGCGGCTGCCGCCTCCGGTTTCGCCTCGAGCGCCTGCAGCCGCGCCAGCACCGATCCGCGCTCCGCACGCAGCCGGGTGGCGCGATTGAGGCCGACCTGGACCGAGAAGTCGCGCAGACCGACATTACCGATGTGCTGGCCGCCACTGGTGGTCACATTGTCGACGTCGAGCGATCCGAGCGTGAAGCTGATCGACTTGGCGCGCTGCGCCACGTCGTCGGCGAACTGATCGGTGAGACCCTTCTCGTGCCCCTGCGCGAGCAGACCGGAGATTTTCTGGTAGAGGTAGACCGGCAGCGCCGCGACGGCGAGCAGGCCGATGAGATGCGGAACGATGAGCAGGAACGGGAAGGCAAATTCCTGTTTCGGCGCATCGGCCCGGCGGGTGACGGCGTCGACGGTCGCCGCCGCAGCGCGCAGTGCCGAGACCATCAGTCGGCCGATCGAGAGCATGCTCGCCGTCTTGGCCAGCAGCAGATCCTCGACCTCGACCGACGCGACCTCGGCCGAAGCCTCGATCGGCTGGTCGCGATCGGAGCCCGCATAGGCGGCACCGAGCTTCAGGCCGCGCAGGAGCAGGCGGCCGAACTGGATCGTCGTACCGCCGGTCTGGATGTTGCCGGTGGCGAGCTCGAGTTCGGGCAAGCGCAGCTCGGCGCTCTTCAGGTCCGGCCCGATGATCAGCGAGACCTTGTTGGCCTCGGGATGCGGCAGCGGCTGGTCGGCCCCCCGCTTCTTCGGATCGGCAAGCTGCGCGCCGAACAGGTCGCCGCCGAGCATCTGCTGGACGTCGCCGAGATCGGCGCGAATGCCGACACCGCCGCCCTTGACGACGAGCACCTCCATCCCCGCGATCGTGACGAGGCCGCCCCAGAGCTGGCGCAGCGTGGCGAACGGGCCCTCCTCGTACCAGCGCGTGCCCTTGAGCAGCTCGGGCGTGTAGCCCGGCCGCTGGACCGGATGCCACAAGCGGAACTTGTCGACCAAAGGTGCGAGCTTCGGCTTCTCGTGCGCCTTGAACTCGCGCGACCGCTCGAACGCGAAGCGATGCTCGGTCGCCGCGATCGCCATCCGGACGAGATTGGCGAGCAGCCCGGCATTCTCCTCGGTCCAGGTCTCGGCGACAGCGAGCTGGCCGAGCACCGAACCACGGTCGGTTCCGGCCTTGTCCCCGACATAGAGGTTGAGATCGCGCGCTTGCTTCTGGCTGGCGCTCATCTCGCCGAGGATCCGGCCCCATTCGTCGGGCTGCTCGGCGATGAAAGCCTCGCGCTCGTCGGGCGGCAGCGCCTTGATGCACTGGTAGGCGATCCACGCTTCGCCGTCGGTCACCATCCAGTCGATAAGGTTGCGCGAGACGAGTGTACGCGCATGCTCGCGCGCCCGTGACGGGTCGCGCGCGAGCATGATCTGGACGGTGTCGAGCCTGTTCTCCTCGGCGAACAGGAAGCTGTGCGGCAGATTGTCGAACAGCCGGTCGATATGACCAAGCCGGTCGAGCTCATGGACGACCGCCTCGCGCAACAGCCGGTCGGTCGGCTTGTCTGCCTTGGCAGTGAGCACCGAGCGTCCGACCGCCGCCACCCGACGGTAGAGGTCGATCGCCTCGCGGTCCCGGAAGATACCGCGCTCCGCCTCCTCGAACGCCCGGATCAGGTCGAGCAGGACCGACGTGGCGCCTTCCTGCTGCAGCCGCTTCTCCTGCAACTCGGAGGCGTTGAACAGCAGCGCCTCCTCGTCGACCTGGGTGGCGCCGCTCTTGCGCAGCGCGTCGATCTCTTCGCGGGTCTCGGCCCGGCGGATCTCGAGCCCGGGATAGGCACGCTGCGTGGAGGGATCGGTCGGCAGGTTATCGAGCAGCCGCAAATACCATTTGCCGCCGTCGCGGAGCCGGAAACGGTGCTGCGCGGTGAGCGGGAGCGATTTGATCAGCCGATAGGCGAACAGCGCGTCGCGGTCGGTGATCGCCCAGTCGAGCGCGCGGTAGCTGAGCAGCCGCTCGATCAGGTCCTCGTTCTTGCTCGGCAGCCGCGAGCGGACGAGGGCGAACAGGACCTGGCTGTGCCCGGGCGCCTCGAACAGCGTGTCGACCGGCAGCAGCGCGATCAGGCGATCGGCAAGGCCGACCGCTTCCAGCCGCTCGGCGAGAAACTGGAAACGCGCCGTCTCGGTGCCGCCCTGGCCGAGCACCTCCAGCGCCTGGCGGGCGGCGCCGGCATCGCCGATCTCGGTCAGCAGCGCCTTGATGTTGTCAAGGTCGGCCTCGACCGCCTTGTCCTTGCCCGCCGCCTCGGCAGCGCGGCGCTTGTCGTAGAGCTGAGCCTCGGCGCGCGCAGCGGCGTCCGCCTCGTCCTGAAGTCGCTTCAGTTCTTGCGCCGACGGCAGCGGCGCGCCCATGATATAGGCGATCGCCGGGCCATTGTCGGATGCGAGCAGCTCCAGCCGCTGATCCTCCGAAAGATGCGTCAGAACCCAGGCGGCGGTTTCGCGCTCGACCGTCGTCAGCCCGCCTCTGGGGAGAGACCGGAACACCTTCAGGTCGACGGCGTCGCGAAGCCGGCTGTCGCGCAGCGTCCGTTGATAGCAGGCGAGCGTGGTCCTGCGGTATCGCTGGACATGCGGCGGATTGATGTTGTCGCAGAGCGCGTAGCGATCGCCCTCGGACAGATTGCCGAGCAGCGGCTCGATCACGGAATGCGGCACGGTCTCGAGGATCTCGAGCACCCGGAAGACGTCGCCGTCCGAAATCCACCAGCCCGACAATGCGCGCTTGATCGCGGCGATCTCGCGCGAACGGCTCGTCGCCACCACTTGCGCGTCGAGCACCGGCACGGCCTCGGCCGGAGCGGGCTTGGGTGCCTCGATCTGCTGGAGGGCGCCCGTATCGGCCGCGGCGCGCAACATCCGAAGCGGCACCACCGGGCGGAGCGGTTGACTCCCCTCCGCCACTGCGTCGGCGATCACGGCCGCCTCGCGCTCGGCACCGGCTTCGTCGGATGGCCCCGCGAGCAGGCGTTGGGCGACATGGGCGGCCTCGTGCGCGAGCAGGCCACGCCCCTCGCGCGTCTCCGGACGGAAGCGTGCCGGATGGAGCAGGATGTTCGCCCCTTCCTGGAGACCGCTCGCGCCGGCGGCGTCGAGACGCGCTGCCGCCCCGCCGTCGCAACGGATGCGGATCCGCGACGGATCGAGGCCGAGCGCAGGAGCGAGCTGGTCGATCAGCAGCCGCGTTGCCAGCGCGCGGCGCGCGTCGGCATCCGAGACATTGCCCGCCGGCAGCCCCGCGAACGCGCCGATCGCGATCGCCGAACTCTGCATCGCCGGCTCGGCCGCGGCGGCGGGCGCGCGCGGGCGCGATGCAGGCTGTGCGGTCTCGGCGACCGGCGCGGCGGTGGCGACCTGGCGGCTCACCGCGCGCTCCTCGCGGCATCGATCAACGCGCGGGCCACGGCGCGGCCGATCTGCTCCGGCGCAGAGCCGGGCGAGACCGTAACGGCCTGTGCCCGTGTCGCGGGCACCGCGGCACCGGTCGCCGGCCAGTCGGTGGCAGCGGCCAGCCGGCTCAGTTCGCGCTCGAGTGCCACGCCGGCCCGGGCCGCCTCGCCGCCGGTCAACGACAGGCCTTCGAAGCTGAGCCGGTCGATCGTGAACGACACCGGCTGCGCCGGCATCGTCGCCGGCGGGCGGGCGTATACGCCCGGCTCGCGACGATCGCCGCCGCTCATCGCAGCGCCGCCTCATTCGCCGGCCGGTCGAGCTTCTTGAGCTCGTTGCGAACCGCGGAAAGCACCAGCTCCTGGTTGAGCGGCACGCCGCGCGACGAGGCCAGGAAGGCCGCGTTCAGGGCGACGCTATGGATATTGCCGCCGGACAGGCTGAACCGCGCCAGCCGGCCGTAATCGATCTCGTCGCGCGGCAACGCCTCGGGCATCGCCTTGCGCCACATCTGCTCGCGCTCGGCCGGACCTGGATAAGGGAAGTTCACGACGAAGCGCAGCCGGCGCAGAAAGGCGGCGTCGAGCGCGCTCTTCATGTTGGTCGCGAGGATGGCGAGCCCCCGGAACGACTCCATTCGCTGGAGCAGATAGTTGATCTCGATATTGGCGTAGCGATCGTGGCTGTCCTTGACCTCGCTGCGTTTGCCGAACAGCGCATCGGCCTCGTCGAACAGCAGGATCGCGCCCCCCTGCTCGGCGGCGTCGAACATCCGGCTGAGATTCTTCTCGGTCTCGCCGATATATTTGCTGACCACCGCCGACAGATCGATCCGGTAGAGCGCGACGCCGAGCGCGTTGGCGATCACTTCGGCAGCCATCGTCTTTCCGGTGCCGCTCTCGCCCGCGAACAGAGCGCTGATCCCGAGGCCGCGATTCATCCGGGCGGCGAAACCCCATTCCTCATAGACCTGATAGCGATGCCGCGCCTGCTCGGCGACTTGCGCGAGCAGGCTCCTGGCCTCATCGGTGAGCACGATGTCGTCCCAGGTCGCCCGCGGATCGATACGCTGGGCGAGCTGGTCGAGCCTCGGCAGCACGAGGCGCCGCGCGGCGGACCAGATCGCCGGCGCGTCCGGCGGGCCGTCGCAGGCGGCCGTCGCAAAGGCCAGAGCAGCGGCGATGTCGCGGAGCGACAGATCGAACTGACTGGCAAGACGGGGGGCGAGGTCGTCCTCGGCGCCGAGCGCCGCGGCCCAGGCGTCACGCTGCTCGCGTGCGGTCGGTTTGCCGACCTCGAACGCAGTGATCCGGCCGAGCGCCCGGCCGGGCATCTCGCGCAGACCGACGAAAGCGGGTCCGATGTCACTGGCGATAAAGGCGTGAAAGGCGCGCGCGCGATCTGCAGCCAACGCCGACAGCTCATGCGCATCGATAAACAGCGCGATCGGCAGCAGCAGCCGTTCGCGCTGCCACAAACGGACGATGCCCTCCAGCTCGGCGGCGACAGGCAACGCGTCGATGTCGATCTGGTAGAGTCGCCGGCCGATCGCCGCGGCGACTTCGCGGGCAGTGTCCACCTGGCTGCCGACGTCGTTGCCGACCAGCCCGATCAGCGGAATCTGGGCGGCGCTGCCGGCAGCACGAAGCTGCACCAGGATCGTCTCGGCGACTGCCTTTTGCGACGGCGCCAGTTGCGGCGAATCCCCCGCGCCTCCGGCGGGCGTCAGCACGTCCGCCAGCCGCGCATCGAGGGCGTTCAGGCCCTTCAGATAATGCACGATCCGCTCGTCGGCCCGAAGCGGCGCGGCGGTAAGGGGAGTCGTGCCCGTCTGGCCCACTTCGATCAGCCGGGCGTAGCGCAGCGGCCGATGTGGCGAGAGTGCGTCCCAGCTGGCATCGTCAAGGACATGCAGCGCGAGCGCAAAGCTGGGCGCGGCACCCGCTCCCTGCCCCGGCGCCGCCCCGAACAGGTCGGAAATCGCCGGCTCGAGCTCGGGCGCCGCGCAGAGGAGCAACGTGTCGCGCTCGAAATCGGTGAGCCCGAGCCGCTCGGCAAGCGTGATCAGCGCCGGGGGCGGGTCGATCGCCGCCGCTTCCGCGCGCGCGACCGCGGCCGTCTGCTCCTCGGGGGGGCTGTCGACCACCACAAGAGGGCCGGCCACGACGGTGGCCGAGGGTTCCTGCCGGGGGCGGATGCCCCACCGCATGCGACGCTCCGCCAGCCCGTCGCCGACGACCGCCGGGGCGACCACCGGCGGCGGAGCCGCGATCCGCGCCCGCAGCCGCGCCCGCAGCCAGGTCAGCGAGAGCGCGAGATACTGGTTGTTCGCCTCGATCCACGAAGGTTGGGTCTCGCTCATTCGGCCGTCACCATCTGATCGGGATCGAAGCCGAAGGTCGGCGGAGTGCCGTCGAGTTTGACCGGCAGGCTGTCGATGCCGTCGACGCGCAACCGGACGATGTGCGTGCCGGCGGCAAGGCCCGGCACGGCGAAAACGATCGTCGTCGGATCGGCCGGATCCCCCGGCGTCGCGATGCTTTCGGGCAACAGCTCGGCGGTGCCGACGATCAGCCGGACTCCCGGTTCCTGCTGCGTCCGTATGCGCGGCGTGCAGGTCACGGTGAGGTCGAACGGCGTGTCGGCCACAACCGCATCCGGCGCGAAGGTGATCCGCGGCGCGAGCGCGAGCGGCACCCCGTTGGTCGTCCAGGCCGGCGCGTCGGGCGTCTCGATCCGCAGCGCCACGCTGTAGATCCCCGCGCCCCAGTCCGCCATCGCGGTCGGCACCTCGTCGGGCGTCGGCAGATGGACGGTGAGTTCGTCCCCGATCGCCCCGGGACTGACTGGCAGGCTGTTGCGGATGGCGAGCCGGCCGCACTCGAAGACGGCGCTGAGCGTGCCGGTCCGCTGCAGGCGGTTGCCGACCAATGCCAGGTCGTCGCCTTGCCGCGCCGCCGGGAGCAGCGGCGAGACGAGGTTGCGAACCAGCGCCAATGCGGGCGGAAGGCCGGCCGCAGTCGGCCCCTTGTCGCCGGCGCCCCGCTGCAGCACCGGCGGAGCCACTTGTGCGCCCCCTTCCTTCCGGATGAGCACGACGGTGGCGAGATAGCTCATCGACGGCCGGTAGCGAGCCTGCATCGCCGTCCACAGCTTCGACAATTCCTCCGCGCTGAGGAATTCGGGCGTAATCTTGATCAGCTCGACCTGGTCGGCGAGGTCGACCGCCGAAAGCGACCCAAATGGCCCTGGCAGCAAGTTGCCGTCGAGCGGCGGCGGCGGACCGAGCGCGATGCGCAACTGCTCGCGGGCCAGCACGGGATTTTCGTGCAGCACCTGCATCGCGAAGCCGAGCAACACCTCGGCATTGAGGTCCTCGCTGCCATAGGCGCTGAGCAGGAAGTGGAGGTCGAGCGCCAGCGGCGGGTTGCGTAGCCGCGTGCCGCTCTGGTCGCGCGCCGGCAGGTCGACGTTGCGCCAGCCGAGATTGGGCGTGATCTGGTAGAGGAAGAGGTTGAGCTGATTGGCCTCGGTCGTGCCCGTGGTGATCCGATCCGGCGGTTGCGACGTCACCAGGAAATTGCCGACCGTCGACAGATCATGGTCGAGCAACCCATCGTTGATGAGGTCCTTGAGCGCGGCGGTGACCGCGGCGATGGCGAGCGCGCCGCTCATCGCCGTCCCTCCCCTCGGCCACGTAGATAATCCTCGAGCGAGGTCCGCGGACCACGCGGCGCCGCGAGCGGGGCCGGCACCGCGGCGGCGGGGGCGGCGCGCACCTCGACGCGGCCGATGCTGATCTGGACCGGTGGAGGCGCGGGAGGTGCGACGGGCGCGGCGGCGAACGACGCGGCAGCCGCTCGGGCACGCGCGAGCGCGCCGCTGATCGGCGGTGGCGCCGGCGGAGGTAGCGCTGCCCGCGGCAGCGGCGGCGGACGCTGCGGCGCAATGGCGGGCGCCGCCGACGCGGGCTCGGGCCGCGCGACCGCCTCCGCCGTGCCTTGCGTCACTGCCCTTTGCGCCGCGGTTCGGACGGGCAACGGCGCGCTCTCGGCTGCCGTGGCGAGCGCGGCACGGCGGAGGCGGCGCGCAGGCGCGATCGGAGCGTCGTCACTGGCACGCGGTGTCGGTGGCAAGATCTGCGATGGGAGCGAGGACACCGGCGCGACGACGTCAGGAATGGGCGCCGACACGGCCGGCGGGCGCGCCGGCACGGGACGCGGCGAGGGCACGGCCGGGCGAATCTCGACGGTCGTCTCGCGCGGCGGTTGCAGCGGCGCCTCGCCCCTGGTCCGCTGGCGCGACGGCGGAAGGGATTCCGGCCGCAATGTCTGCACGGGGGGCGGCGGCCCTGCGGGGGCGACCTGCGGTGCGCGCGGTGGATCGACCGCTCGCACCGCCGGTGGCGCTTCCGTTTCGACCTCCGCGTCAAGCGCGAAACCGCCCTGCCAAGGGCTGGACGGTTCGAACAGCGCCGCCCGCCGGCGACGAAACAGTGGCATCAGTTCCGGCTCGGACGCGGGATTCCGGGCTGCCGGCGCCATCGCGGGCCGCGCGCGGGCGACGAGCCCGGCGAGGAAGGCGGGCGCATCGCCGCTCATGCCGAGACCAGTTCGAGATAGTGGTGCCGCCGCGCCGGGCTGAGGCGCAGTACCGTGTCCTCGCTCCAGCCATAGGCGCTGGCGAGCACGTGCACCTCGGACAGGATCCGCTCAGCCCAGTCGTCGATCTCGCCCCAGAGGTGTTCGAGGATGTCGAAGCGCCGCTCGAAATGATGCGTGCAGGCGCGACAGACGAGCCCGACATCGATCTCGGCCACGATGTCGCGTTCGGCCATCGCCGTCTCGATACGGGCGCGCAGGGGACCGTCTGCATCGGAAAGTGCCGCCTTGCGGCCGCCGCGGCTGATGCTGTCGATACAACGCGCGAGGACCCGGTCGGCGGGCGCCGTCTCACCTTCGGTATCAAGCGCCGCCAGCAGGTCCTCGCTGGTCGGCAACCGGTAGCGCACCCGATAGCCGTTCCAGCGCAGCTCGTGCGGGCCTTGTTCGGCCGGTCCGGACGGAATGTCGTCGACGGTGAACGCGGTCTCCAGCGTCGTCCCGCAAGCCGGGCAGTCGGTTAGGACCTCAAACCGCGTGCCGAACAAGCCCGCGCGCAGATGAACCAGCCACTGGTCGCGCGTGCCGATCGTCAGCCGCCGCCACTCGCCGCGATCATAGTCGGGCCAAGCCGCCTCGAGGAGCAGCAGCGCACGCCGGACCGGATCCAGCCCGCGCCCATGGTCCCAGATGTCCAGCAACGTGAACGCGCCGAGCGAGCCCATCTTGTCCTCCCCATCGCCGTGCGGTTCAGGCCGGGATGGTGAAGCTCGGCTCCGCCGGCTCGGGGACCTCCTCGTCGCGGACCCAGCCCTCATTCTCGAGCTTCAGATGCTGGATCGCAATCGCGTTGGCGTTGGCGTCGAGATCGGGAAGCGCCTGGAATTCGGAGACCCAGGCGCGGAACACCTTGTAGGTCATCGCCAGCTGGCCGGCCTCGTTATAGACCTCGATCAGGATGTTCTTGCGGAAGTCCTTCAGCGAAGTCTCCGCACCGAGCCCGGCGCCGAGGCTCCACACCTTGTTCGCCCACTGCTCGAACTCCTTGTCGTGGGTGACTCCGCGCTCGAGCGTGATCGCCTCGAACTCGGTCCGCCCCGGCGACTTGCGGCTGCTGCTCGGATCGCCGCCGTCACGATGCTTCACCACCTCGGTAGTGCGCTTCAGCGCACTCACCTTGCTGACGCCCGCGACGTATTTCCCGTCCCAGTTCACCCGGAACTTGAAGTTCTTGTACGGATCGAAGCGCTCGGCATTGACGTTGAACTGAGCCATGGTCGCTCCCTTTTCTGATTGATGCTGGGGATAGGCACGCAGGCCGCGGTCAGACCGCGATCTGGCCGGCCATTTGCTGCAGCTTGATGATGACGAACTCGGCGGGCTTCAGCGGCGCGAAGCCGACGACGACGTTGACGATCCCGAGATTGATATCGTTCTGGGTCGTCGTCTCCTTGTCGCACTTGACGAAATAGGCGTCGCGCGGTGTGCTGCCCTGGAAGGCGCCCTGGCGGAACAGGCCGTTCATGAAGGCACCGACGTTCAACCGGATCTGCGCCCAGAGCGGCTCGTCATTGGGCTCGAACACGACCCATTTCAGGCCCCGGAACAGGCTCTCCTCGACATAGAGCGCGAGCCGCCGGACCGGCACATATTTATATTCGTCGGCGAGCAGATCGGCGCCGCGCAGCGTCCGTGAGCCCCAGGCGACACGACCGACGATCGGAAATGCGCGCAGGCAATTGACGCCGAGCGGGTTGAGCTGGCCGTTCTCTTCGTCGGTCAAGGTGACCGAGAGCCCCTGGACGCCGGCCAGCGCGGCGTCGGTGCCGGCCGGGGCCTTCCAGACTCCGCGGCTGCTGTCCGTGCGCGCGAAAAGCCCGGCGATCGCGCCGCTCGGCGGGAATTCGTCGAGCGCGCCGTCCAGCGCAGGATCGGATTCGATCAGTCGCGGGAAGAACAGGGCCGCGTTGCGCGCGGCGGGGCCCGACAGGCCGAGCTCGGTCAGCGCCGCGGCACTGTCCTTGGCGATAGCGTTGGCGCTCTTCCACCCGTGCGGCGGATCGACGATCAGCATCGCGCGCCGGCGCACGCAGACGTCGAGCGCGTCCTGATAGACTTCCTTCGGCAAGGTGTCGCCGCGCGTGTCGGCGGGGATGCAGAGCAGGTTGAACAGGTCGGTCTTCAGCAGCGCCTGCAGCCCGCCGGTCTGGGTAGCGGCATCGCCCTGATAGGCGACGCGATTGAGCCCGGCGCTGTCCTTCGCCTCGGTCGTCGCCTTGCTCGAGGCCCCGTCGTCTTCCCAGATCGTCTTGCCTGCGGCCGGTGCGGCATGGGCAGCCGGAACGTCGTCCGTCAACGTGAAACCGCCGCGCACGCGCGCCAGTGCCGATTCGGACTTCAACACGCGGTCGACGCGGCGCGGACTCTCCTTGGTCGACAGGTTGAGGAAGGTCTCGGTGGTCTGCGTGCGAGTATCACGCAGGATGAGGTTGAACAGATCGGCCTTGGCCAGCCCGTAGCGCTGCGCCACTTCCTCCGAGACGTCGTGATCGACGCGGGCTCTGAGGCCATTCGCCCAGGTGCCGGCCGAAGCCGCCTGCAGCTCGAGATCGGTCATCGCGATCGCCGCGGTGGTCTCGTCGTCGTCGGCGCCCTTGCGGTAGATGCGAACGATGATCGCCTGGCCGCCGCCGTTGAGATAGAAATCGCGCACCGCATAGGCGAGCGGATAGCTGGGCGAGAGCGGGCCGAACTGGCGCTCGAAATCGGCGAGGCTGTTGACCAGGACGGTCTCGCCTACCGGCCCTTTGGCGGTTCGCCCGAGAAACGCCGTGATCGACGTCGCGACTCCCGTGATCGTGCGGACGCCGCTCGGAATCTCCTCAACGTAAACGCCTGGGTAGGACACGGCTACAGGCATCGGAACCTCCCCGCTGATGATTTCCTGGGTTCAATATCTCAGACACGGCCGAACACTCGCCCGTCATCGACAAGCGATTTGAGTCTGGCATGAGTCATTTTTATTAAATATTGTAGAAACAACTGAAACCGCAGGCGATATAATCACCTACGACATCGCATTGCTCTTGTTGGACCCGGCTTATCGTTAGCATCGACCCGCACCGGAACGAGGAAAATCTAAACACGATTCGGCATTGATTGCAAGCATGAAGGAATCTACTTGAACTATATGCACTTAATCGAATTTTTCTCGATTCTGGTTCTTTTCCCCATCAGCAGTTCTGATCCGGTCGTTACGGGGTAACCGCCGCGGCGTAGACGACAGGAATGTCTTCGTCGGCGACAGCGGCGACTCGCGGCTTCGGCTGATCTGCGGTTTCAGGCGGAAAGAGGCTTTGAAACTTGGCCAATCATTAAGCGGCATAGCTTGCCTGGGAAGCTCCTCTTCATCGTACCGTCGGGAACTTGATTTCGGCTACTATTCGTCAGTCCCAAGGACGCGAAGCATCAAATCAGGGTGGGCCGTCCGGCACCTGACGCGCTGCGAGCCGCTACGGTTTCTGCCGCGGCCGCCCGGGCAGCGGAAGCCCGGTCACCAGGTTCGTCGCGTCAGACCTCTCCGGGCTTCACCGCTGCTCCCGACCTCCTTCGGCCGACTGCGCCGCCGAGCCCGTTGGGACTCCACGATGATCATGCAGCGCGATACAGTGCGACCACCGCCGAGGCGCGGCGCGCTATCGCTTTCCTGAGCGCTGGCGGGCTGATGACTTCGATTTCGTCGCCGAAGCCGAGCAGCAAGCCTGCAATATGGTCGATGCTTTCGATCGGCACCACCGCTTCCCGTTGGCCTCGCGCGTCGGGTTCGGTCGCGCGGATCGGATCGGCGATGGCATCGCCGAGCCGGTAGAGCCGGTCGAGCGCCGACGAGGATATGCGCAGATGGGCGGTCGCACGGCGCAGGCCCGCCTCGAACCGATCCACATTTGCCCGCCACGCCGCCGCGAGGTCGAAGTTGGCAGGCCTGACGAAGCTGCGCTCGGTCGGAATGGCATCGAGGACCTTGTCGAGGCGATAGATCAGCTCGCGTTCGCCTCGCGCCGCGACGAGGTACCAGCGCCCCGCCTTGAGCACGAGACCAAGGGGATCGATCCGTGATCGGGCGGTTCGGCTCCAGCTCTCATAGAGGATCTCGAGCTGCCGGTTTTCCCAGACGCAACGCGCGATCGTGCGCAAATGCGCGGGTGGGCGGCGTCGCAGATACCAATCGCCAGGATCGAGGTGGAACCGGTCTGCGACCCGATTCGCGCCGTCGCGCGCCTGTGGCGTCATTGCGGCCAGCAGCTTGAGCCGCGCTGCCGATGCCGCGCTGGCCAGCCCGAGGTCCGCCGCGGCGGCCGGGATGCCAGCGAGGATCAGCGCATCGCTTTCCTCACCCGTGAGGCCGGTGAGCTCGGTGCGGAACCCGTCGAGCAGTGCGAAGCCTCCCGAGGGCCCGCGATCGGCATAGATCGGTACGCCGGCCGCGCTGAGCTCATCGACGTCCCGGTAGATGGTGCGCTTCGAGACCTCGAGCTGCTCCGCCAGCGCCTGGGCGGTCACACGCCCCCGCAGCTGCAAGGTCGTCAGGATGGTGAGCAGACGGGATGCGCGCATGAAATTCTCTGGCAGGTTCGAATAGCTGACATTCGATGTCAGCTATGACCGCGTAAAGCCGCCCTGTCGAACGGATCGGGAATGGGCGCACATGGCAGAGCAAGGCATATCGATCGGCGCGGCGGATGCGCCTGGCGCAGTCCCGCTCGAAGGTACATGGGCGCCCCACACGCCGGCGCGGTCGGGGGACTTCGACTTCCTGCACGGCCGCTGGACGGTGCGCCACCGCAAGCGCAGGGAACGCCTGACCGGCTCGACGGAGTGGGCGGAGTTCGACGGCACCTGCGCCGCGTGGGCAGTGTTGGGCGGTGACGGCAATGTCGACGACCATTTTCTCGACGATCCCGCCGGCGCCTATCGCGCGGCCACTTTCCGGCAGCGGGACGTCATAAGCGGGTTGTGGTCGATCTGGTGGTTCGATCCGCGCTTCCCGGTGCTGGATCCTCCCGTGCACGGCGGCTTCAGCAATGGCGTCGGCACCTTCCTCGCCGACGATCAGCTGCGCGGCAGACCGATCAGGGTCCGTTTCATCTGGTCCGGGATAACGGAGACCACGGCCCATTGGGAGCAGGCTTTCTCGCCGGATGATGGTGCCAGTTGGGAGACGAACTGGCTGATGACCTTCAACAGGGTCGCATGAGCCTCGACCGGAGAAGCCTCATGGCCGGCCTCGTCGCGACCGCGCTGGCCGATCCTCGCGCCGCGGACGCGTCACCTTTCGGGAGAAATGAAATGAAGACGTTCGGCGTGGTGGAACTGCGCCAATACACGCTGCGCGAGGACCAGCGCGAGCGCTTGATCGCCCTCTTCGAGCGCGCCTTCATCGAATCGCAGGCTGCAGTCGGTGCGTATGTAGCGGGAAGTTTCAGGGATCTCGATGACAGCGATCGGTTCGTATGGCTGCGCGGATTCGAGGACATGGCAGCGCGCGGGCGAGCGCTGCCCGCCTTTTACGGCGGACCGGTCTGGCAAGCGAACCGCACCGCGGCCAATGCGACGATGCGCGACTCCGACAATGTTCTGTTGCTCAAGCCCGCCAGCGGTACGCTGACACCGCCCTCGACGGCGACCGCCGGTGTCTATTCCGCCGCGGTCCACTATCTGGGCGATGCCGAGACCGAGCGGTTTGCCGATTTCTTCGAGGCATCGCTGCGGCCGCGGTTGCGCGACGCGGGCGCGGAACCCTTCGTGACGCTGGTGACCGAGGACGCGGCGAACAATTTCCCGCGTCTCCCCGTCCGCGAGAGAGAGAAGGTGTTTGTCCGGATCGCAAGCCATCCCTCGCTCGAGGCGCTCGACCGGAGCGACATGCTGCTCGCGCAGGCATCGGGATGGCGCGACGCCGCGCCGGAACAACTGCTGCCCTGCCTGATGCGCAAGCCCGAGCGCCTCCGCCTCTCGCCGACTCCACGATCGGCGCTTCGTTGATGCTCGTTGGCCCCTGTCGACCGCGAAAGGCGCCGCCGCCAAGCCTTCATGCACGCGATGGAGGCGTCTCGTCGGGGCGCAGCGTCAGGACGCGAACGCCATCCCGGGTCACCGCGACCGTGTGCTCGAATTGCGCGGACAGTTTCCCGTCCGTCGTGACCACGGTCCATCCATCCTCTTCGGTTCGAACCGTCCTCCGGCCCTGATTCAGCATCGGCTCGATCGTGAAGACCATGCCCTCCCTGAGCGTCAGGCCGGTTCCCGGCTTTCCGAAATGGAGCACCTGCGGCTCCTCGTGCATTTCCCGTCCGATGCCGTGCCCGCAATAGTCCCGCACGATCGAATAGCCGGCACGCCTGGCATGACGCTCGATGGCGTGGCCGACATCGCCCAATCGAGCGCCGGGCCGGACTGCGGAGATACCTTTCCACATCGCCTCATATGCCGTCCGTACGAGCCTGCGCGCGCCGGGCGAGACGTTGCCGATGAGGAAGGTCTTGCTGGAATCCGCGATATATCCGTTCTTCTCCAGCGTGATGTCGAAATTTACGATGTCGCCGTCCCGCAACTGATCCTCGGCGGAAGGAACGCCGTGACACACGACCTGGTTCGGCGAGCAGTTCAGCGCGAAACCATAGCCATATTGGCCTTTGCTGGCAGGCCGCGCGCCGAGTTGCCCGACGATCAGATCCTCGACGAGGTCGTTGACCTCCAGCGTCGTCCGGCCCGCCAGCGTCTGGCCTTCGAGCCACGAGAATACGGACGCCAGCAGTCGGCCGGATTCGGCCATGAGCGCAATCTCGGCAGACGATTTGATCATTCCACGGCGACGTCGAGATCGGCGTCTGCAGGATTGACGCCGGCCTCTTTGAGCTCGCGGGCAATGACCTGCTGGAACGTCAGCTGGGGGCTCAATTCGCAAAGCATGCCGATCTTGATCCAGAACGCGGCCTGGGCGTTGATCGACCGGCAGGATGCCCTGCTGGCCCTGCGCAGCTGCTCGTGCAGCGCGTCCTCGATGTTGACGATACCCATGAAGCCTTCCGAATATATGAATCGTATATGTATCATATATTCGGCTTGGCCATTCGGCAAGCCGGCATCGCGTGCTTCGTTCCTGGCGAAAGCCCGGAAGCAAAGCTTCCGTGCTTCGTCGATCGGCGTCTCCTAGAAGGCGATCGCCACGCCTCCACTCACATTGTGCCGTGCCTTGCTGCCATATTCGCCGGTATAGCCGAGGTTGAGCCGCACGCCGACGGATACTTCGGCGCCGAACCCCAATGCGATCCGGCCGACGGTGCGATCGGCCCCGGCGCCGAGGCCGAGCAACGGCCCCGTACCCGAAGCCGCAGTGAAATGGGCCGAAGCATTGGGCAACGCGTCACCAGCCAAACGGCTGCGCACGCCCGCTTCGGCATAAGGCTTGATACCGCCGAGATCGAAGCTGACCGCCACCGCCGTGTCGCCGTAGAGCATCCCCGCGCTATCTCCGTCGACGCTGAGGCCGAAGGGCGCGCTGCGCTCGGCAAAGGTCTCGCGCTTGCCTTCGACATAGGTGAGGCCGACGCGCGGCGTCACCATGAGCCCGCCTGCATCCACGCCATAGCCGATCGACAGATCGCCGATGATGCCGCCAGTTCCGTAACGCGCGGTGATCGCGTCACCCGTCGGCGCCGCACGGCGCGTGCGGGCGTGCGAGCGATCATAGGCAATCAGCGCGTGCACGTCGAAACCACCGAGCGACAGATCCGCCAACGCGCCGAACAAAGCGCCATTCTGCCGATTCTCGGCGCCAAGGTCCGCGATATTCTGCGTGGAGCGGACGGTCCCGACAAAGGCGCCGAGACGGCTGCCCTCGCCGAAACCGTAGCCGACCCCGCCGATCAGGCCCATCAGATCGCTCCGCGCGGCCGAAGCGCCGGTAGCGGCATTGCCCGACAAGCGGTTCCACTGACCGAGCGCCTGCGCGAAGCCGTGCAGGCCCGGCGCGATCGGTGCCGCCGCGCGCAGGTTGCGCATCGTCTCGGTGACCGCGAGGCCGGCCTGCACCGTCTGCATCTGGGCAGTGGCATAGGCCTCGGGAGTCAGTCGCTCGAACGCGCCTGCGTTCGACTGGCCGCTCGCCGAGACCAGCGACGGCAGCGCGCCGGTGAAGGTCTGGACCATTTTGCCGTCGCCGAGCAGATCATTGGCATAAGCGATCGCACCCTGCGCGTTGACGCTGAAAGCGTCGCTGCTTTGGAAGGCACCGAGGATCTGGATGCGATTGCCGCGGGTCGCGACGAAGCCGAAGATCGTGTTCGACTTGTTGATCGTCGTGAAACCGCCGGTGATGCCGCCCTGCGCGACGACGAGATCGAGCGCGCCGCCTGGCGTGGCCGACAGGGCGCCAGTGATGTCCATCGCGGCGCCCTGCGCGATGGTGAGCTTGCCCGAGATGTTGAGCAAATCGCTCGCGGCGGAAGACACCTCCATCTGCAGCACCGAGCCGCTGGCGAAGTTGACATTGCCGTTGACCGTCATCGTGCCCGGCGAGGCGCCCGGCGCGAGCGTGCCGCGCACGTCGATGTTGCCGTTGACGGTGCCCGCCGATCCGAAGGTCGCGCCCTGCCCCACCACAATCGTATCGACCGAGCTGAGCACGCTTCCGGCCTGGCCGATCAGACGCCCGCCGCTCACGGTCAGGCCGGTCAGGCTGGCGGTGCCGGTGAACGACACCACGCCACCGGCAATTTCGGCGCGCTCGAAGCCATCATAGGCGGCCGCGGCCCATTGCGTCGGCGCCGTGGTCGTGCCGCCGGTATTGAAGACCAGCGCATCGACGCCCTCGCCGCCCGAACGCGTGCCGCTGATCGCGCCGGCACCCGAGACAATCAGGCGATCGTCGCCGGCACCGAGATCGAGATTACCCTCGATGCGTCCCGCGACGACGACCTCGTCCTTGCCCACCCCGCCGGCGACATTGGCGGTGAGCCTATTCCCGGCGAGGATGTTGAGCGCGCCGCCATCGACACCGACGCCGTTCGCGAACGTGGCGTCGCGATCGATGCGCAACTCGCCGCCGGTAGTTTCGAGTCGCTCGAAGCCGGTCTGATCGAGCGCGCTGAACAGGCGCGCCGTCCCCGCGGTCTGGAAGAAGGCGAGCGTGTCATTGCCTGCGCCACCATCGATCCGGCCGTGCGCCTGCGCGCCGCTACGCAGCGTCAGGCGATTGTCGGCGCCGTCGAAGGTCACACCCTGTTCGGCGTCGAGCACGGTGCCGGTGCCGATCTCGAGATTGCCGCCGTTCACCGCGACGCTGTCGAAGCCATAATGCTCGCCGAACAGCGCCAGCGTGCCGGCGCCCTCCGAGATCAGGTCCTCGAACGAGAGGATCTGCGCCGAGAGGACCGTGCGGCTCTGCGCCGCGCCCGACTGGATGCGCAGCAGGTCATGCCCGGCGCCGCCATCGACCACGCCATCGAACTGGACGTCCGCGCCGATGATCAGCTCGTTGTCGGTGCTGCCGGTGAAGTTGACGCGCTGGTCCGCGCCGAGATCGCCGGTGAGCGTCAGCGGCGAGGCGCCGGCGATATTGGCGGTCTCGAAGCCGAACATGCCGTTGATGCTCGACGCACCGTCCAGCGTCAGGTTGAGCGTGTCGTTGCCCGCGCCGCCGTCGAGCGCACCGTCGAGCAGCCCCGACAGATGCATCGTCAGGCTGTCGTCGCCGCCGCCCAGCGAGACGCCGCCGGTGAGCGCGCCGTCGATCGTGACCGACTGGGCACTGTCGTCGCCGATCACATTGGCGACCGAGCCGTTGGTGCCCGAAAGGACGAGGTTCGCGCCCTCGAGGATCTCGAGATTCTGGTAGGTCTGCCCCGCGTCGAGGTTCACCGTCAGCGTGCCCGGGCCATAGACCCCGAACGAGTTGAAATTGACCACCGATCCGGGAAGGCTGCCGGTCGCGTTTTCGAGGTTGAAGACAAAGGTATTGTTCCCCGCGCCGCCGTCGATCATGCCGGTGACCACGCCGCCCGATCGCGCGATATAGCGGTCGTCGCCGTCACCCAAATTCACGTCGCCGGTGATCGTCCCCGCATTGTTGACGACGTCATTCCCTGCGCCGAGATCAACCGCGCCGAAGAGTGCGCCGCCCGCCGCTACACTCAGCGTGTCCGCCTGCGCGCTGCCGCCAACCGGAGCCGTCAGCGTCGCCCCGCTGGCGATGCTGAGGTGGCCACCCTCGATCAGTGCCGCCTGATAGTTCGCATTCTGATCGACCACCAGCGTGCCCGGGCCCCTCGCGGCGAGTTGCTCGAAGCCGGTGAGCGTGCCGGCGCTGCTGAGGTTGCGCGTCTGGCCCGCGGCGAGGCTGAAAGCCAGCGTATCGGTGCCCGCCCCGCCGTCGACGGGACTCGACACCGCGCCGGTGCCTTCGAGCGTCAGACGATTGTCGCCGCCGCCGAAATGGATGCCGTTCGCCGAAGCGAGCGATGCGCCGTCGCCAATCGACAGATTGCCGGCGATGTCGACGGAATCGAAGCTATAGGCCTGCCCGTTGAGCGCGAGGGTTCCCGCCCCGCCAGCCACCAGCTTCTCGAACGAAACGAGTTGCCCCGCCACGATCGTGCGGCTGTTCGCCGCACCGGTGTTGATCTCGATGGTGTCGGTGCCGTCGCCGCCATTGGCGCTGCCCTGGAAAGTCGCGCCGGTATCGACGATGAAACGGTTGTCCGCACCGTCGAAGTTGATCTTCTGCCCCGCGCCGAGCGTGCCGGTCAGCGTCAGCGGCGAGGCGCCCGTGACGTCGACGATCTCGAAGTTGAACAGATCGTGGATCGACGAAGCGCCGGTCAGCGCGAGCTTGAGCGTATCGGTGCCGGAGCCGCCGTCCAGCGCGCCCGCGAGCGCGCCGTTCAGCTGGATCCCGAGCGTGTCGTCGCCCCCCGCGAGCGCCACGCCCCCACCGAAATCGGCATCTTCGATCGTGACGATCTGGGCACTGTCATCGCCCTTGATCTGGCCGACCGTGCCGGTGCCGTCCGACAGCGTCAGGTTGGCGCCCTCGTACAGCTCGATCGTGTCGTAGTTCTGGTTGAGCGCGAGGCTCAGCGTGCCGGGGCCATAGGCGCCGAACGATTCGAAATTGGTGAAGCCGCCGGGGATCGATCCGCTGTTGCCGTTGAGACGGAAGACGAAGGTGTCGGTGCCATCGCCGCCATCGATCGTGCCGCCGACCAGCCCGCCGCTCCGCGCCTCGTACCGATCGTCGCCAAGGCCGAGGTCGAGGCTGCCGGTGATCGTGCCCGAATTGACCACCACGTCGTTGCCGGCACCCATGCCGACGCCGCGACCGACCGTACCGCTATTGTTGAAGATGTCGTCCCCCCCGCCGAGACTGACGCCCCCCTCGATCTCGCCCGCGTTGTTGATCGTCTCCTTTTCTTCACTGCCGATGAAGGTGTCGCCGTCATTGCCGTTCGCTGAGGAGACCCGGTCGCCGGCAGCGATGTTGAGCACGATGTTGCGGAGCCGCAGCGCATCCACGTCGAAAGTGCCAAGGGCGTAGACCTTGCCCGCGCCGCTGGTGCCCGAAAGGGTCGTCAGTTCCTCGAAACCGGAGAATTTGCCTGCGTCGATCCGCTTGTCGGCATCGCCGGTCAGATCGACGCGGATCGTGTCGTAATCCTCGGCGCCATAGACCTTGTCGCCGACGATCGTGCCGCCCTGGCCGAAGACATAGCTGTCGTTCCCCGAGCCGAGATTGAGCCGGTTGATGTTGCCATAGTTGCGGAATTCGTCGTCGAACTCGTTGAGATCGATATCGCCCGCGATCGTCCCGCGATTCTCGATCCCGTCGATCGTACGGACGGTCTCGATCGCGCCGGAAAGGGTTTTGTCCGTCAGGTTGATATCGGGCACGACGCCGGCAAAGCTCCGCTCGCCAAGGCCCAGAATCGTGCCGCGGTTGACCAGCGTGAAGCGGTTGTTGATGCCGGATGCATCGACATAGATCGCCGCTCCCCCATTGGGGTTGGCAGCTTCGATCGTGCCATCATTCTGCAACGTGAGGCGCGAGCCCTCCGCAGAAAGGCTCACGCCGACAGCCAAGGATACCGCAGAGCTGCCACCGTCGTCCCAATTCCTGCCTTTCGCGCTGATCGTGCCGCTGTTGATGAGGCTCGACGCGCTCGGCACGCTTCCTCGGCCTACAAAGAGTTGGACGGCCCTCGCCCCGTCGCCGCTGGTCTGGATCGTACCGGTGTTCGTCGCGTCGATGCGGGAACCTTTGAAGCTGATACCCCAAGTGCCACGACCGGTGCCTTCGATCAGACCACTATTGGCGAGAATATGACCATTGTCCCTGCCGCTGGCATCCCGGATCTCCAGCGCCGACTGCTCGGCCCCTCTGAACACCTCGCGCTCGCCAGTGTTGCGGATCGTCCCGCTATTGGCGAAATTGATGGCCGGTCCGGTCGCGGCAAAGCCTTTGACAGTCAGCGACACGGCCGAGTCGAAGTCCGACTCGGTCTCGATTGCGCCCGAATTGTTGAACTGGAACGGCGCCAGCGCCTGCTCGGAAATACCGATGTCGAGGGTGGCGCCGGCACCCTCGCTCGAATGGATCAACTTCTCGTTGGTGAAGCTCGCCAGCCCGGGCTCGCCGCGGAAGCCGTCGAGGCGAGTGCGGATGTCGCCGCGATTGGTGAACCGCAACCCCGTGCCCATATTGGCGATATTGCGGACCCAGACGCCGTAGCTGTCCGTGTTGTTGGTGATCGCGGAGGTGTTGATCAGGCTGCCCTCGCCGACAACCATCAGGCCGGCATCCAGCCCCGCCGCCGATGTGACGCTGATCTCGGTATCGGCGCCGCGGATCTCGATGCCGTGCATCTCGAAGCTGCTGTTGCCGTTGCCGAGGATGTCGTTGGCGAGCTGATAGGCACCGCTCGCGCCCAACGATTTGCCATAGCCGTCGATGTCATCGCCGCCGGCGATGGCTCCGGTCACCCCATGCGTGGCGCCGGTATACAGGAACATATCGGATTCGATGCCGAGATCGACATCGCCGGTGATCGCGCCCGAATTGACGATCGCGTCCACCGTGTCGCCGACGTCCTGATAGGCAGTCGCGACGCCATTGACGAGGCCGCCAGTGATCACGCCCGCCCGCGAACCGCCCTTGGAATAGTTCCAGACGGTGTTGCGCAACACCGAGGTCCCGTTTTCGCTGCGGATCGCGGCGCCGGTGAAGGATTTGATGTCACCGACATTCTCGATATAGTTCTCGGCATAGTCGTCGCCGCCGACCACGACGGCGCTTTCCCCGCCGATGATGTTGCCGACCCCACCGCTGAGCGGACCCTGGCCCGAGGCCGCTTCGGTCAATATGTTGTAGAGCTTGCCGCCGTTGAGGCGAAAGGCGTTGCCGCCGGCCGTCGGATCGCCATTCTGCCCGCCGACCGAGACGCGGGTCGAGTTGTAGACGCGGCCCGAGCTCGTGATCAGATCGATATTGGAGAACCGCGCATTGGTCGAATTGACCCAGCCGCCAGCGTCGAGGAACAGATCGGCCTCGCCCGCCATGATCGCGGTCCCCTGAAGAATCTGGACGCGCGCATTCTTCGTGATCCGCAGCGAATTTGCTTCGCGCGCATCGATCAGCCCGGAAGGAGTCACGTCGCCGCCGACATCGTCGTCGATGATCACATCCAGCCTGCCGTCGCCGCCCTTGCCCTCCGACTGAAGAGTCGAGCCGCCTTCGATCCGGATGGCCTGCTGGCTATCATTAGGCTGATCGGCCGCATTGATGGCGAACGCCACGACGACCGCGCCATCACCGGTTAGCCGCAGCGGACCGTGCGGGAGGGGCATCAGGTCGCTCGTGGTCGACCGGCTCCTGTTCTCGAGCGTGAGCACCGTGTCATTGCCTGATGCCTCGTATACCGTTCCGCCTTCGAAGGGGGCGCCGGAGGCGCTGTCGGCGCGGACATATTGCTGCGTGGCGCCGTTCCGCACGGTGGTGAAGACCACGTTGCGCGTCTGGCTCGAACTCGCCCGCAGCCACACCTCGTCCTGCCCGCCCGTATTGGTGACCGGCCCCGTCGTCAGCCCGGTGAGATCGAGAACCGCCGTGTCGGCATTGACCCGCGCGATATCCACGACCAGCCGATCATTGCCCGGCCCGAGCGCCACCGCCCTGGGCTGGCCGCCTTCCTCGAGCACGACGGTCGACTGGGCGTGCGCAGTCGACGCCAGCGCGAGCGGCAGGGCGGCCGCTCCCACGAGCAGCGCTGTGCGCCCCGAGAAGCGATTGCGTCGAACAGAACAAACCGGCGAATTGAAAGGCATTGCGATCCCCCTGAACACGTCTTGCGACACAGGATTTTCTCGGACTGCAGAGATCCGACTGCGCCGGGACATAAGCGACCGGCGGGGGAGCGTTCTTGTCTTCGCTTGCTAAGCATCTGGGATGGCTGGACAGAACCGGATTTACGACGCGACTTCGATGCTGAACCGCGCGCAAATCAGGCCTGCCCAAATGTTTGCCTTTTCAGGGTTGGCCAACATATCGCGCCCGCGCGGCGTTCGACCGGCCGGCTTCACCGCACTGTGCGATCGTGGCGGTCCCTGGCCGTTCCTCCATCCCGCGCTGTGCTGCACCGGGCGACTCGCCCGAACCTCGTTCCCGACGCGATCCGGACGCAGGAGCATCTCGAGGCTCGTGAGATCGTGCGCGTGTGGCGCATGCGCATCTAGCGCCAGCTTGGGCGCATCTGGCCAAAGACGACGGGACAATCGTCGCATCTCTTCGATGAGCGGCGCTCATCAAGGCATGGAGTGCCCCTCAGGTATCGAATCGACTCGTTACGCGTTAGGATGAACCGTGCGACGATGCCCGGGGCGTTCTGCGTTCGGGAGCCGATCAGAAGGATGCCTGGCCGATGCGCAATCCTCCGGAACTGCCTGTGTCGCGGCGCGACGTGCTCGCGGGCGGCGCCAGCTCCGCGCTGATCGCCGCGACGCCGGCCGCTGCAACGGCGGAGCCTGTTCCCATGCCCCAACCACCCCCTGTGCCGGTCTCGTTCGAAGTGAACGGCAAGCCGCACACGCTGACGCTCGACGCGCGTACGACCTTGCTCGACGCGTTGCGCGAACATCTCCATCTCACCGGCACCAAGAAAGGCTGCGACCATGGCCAGTGCGGGGCCTGCACGGTGCTGGTGAGCGGCGTGCGCATCAATGCCTGCCTCAGCCTCGCCGTCCAGCACCAGGGCGACGAGATCACCACGATCGAAGGGCTCGGCACGCCCGAGAAGCTGCATCCGATGCAGGCCGCCTTCGTCCGCCATGACGGCTATCAATGCGGCTATTGCACTCCCGGCCAGATCTGCTCCGCCGTGGCGGTCCTCGACGAGATCAAACGCGGCGTGCCCAGCCATGTGCAGGCCGATCTGACCGCGCGTCCGCGGCCCAGCAATAACGAGCTACGCGAACGGATGAGCGGCAACATCTGTCGTTGCGGCGCTTACTCCAACATCGCGGAGGCGATGGCCGAAGTTGCGGGAGAGCGGGCATGAAGGCCTTCACCTACGAGCGCGCCCGCGATCCCGTCGCGGCGGCGCGCGCGGTTGCCGGGCGGCCGGGCGCAAAGTTCATCGCGGGCGGCACCAATCTGCTCGATCTGATGAAGGTGGAGGTCGAGACGCCCGGCCATCTCGTCGACGTTCAGGATCTCGGGCTGGGCAAGATCGAGAAGACCGGCGAAGGCGGGCTGCGCATCGGCGCCCTCGTCACCAACACCGATCTCGCTACCGACGCGCGCGTCCGCCGCGACTATCCCGTGCTCACCCGCGCGATCGTCGCGGGGGCGAGCGGCCAGCTGCGCAACAAGGCGACCACCGCGGGCAATCTGCTTCAGCGCACGCGTTGTCCCTATTTCTACGACACCAACATGCCATGCAACAAACGCAGGCCGGGCGCCGGCTGCGCGGCGATCGGCGGCTATTCGCGCCAGCTCGCCGTGATCGGCGCCAGCGAGGCATGCATCGCCACCAACCCGAGCGACATGGCCGTCGCCATGCGCGTGCTCGATGCGCGGGTCGAGACGGTGAAGCCCGATGGCAGCACCCGCGCCATCCCGATCGCCGACTTCCATCGTCTCCCCGGCGATACGCCGCACATCGAGACCGCGCTAACGCCCGGCGAGCTTATCACCGCGGTCACGCTGCCCCGTCCGATCGGCGGCCGGCATTTCTACGAGAAGGTGCGCGATCGCGCCTCCTATGCCTTCGCGCTCGTGTCGGTCGCGGCGGTGATCCAGAAGGACGGCACCGGCCGCGTCGCGCTGGGCGGCGTCGCGCACAAGCCGTGGCGCGTCGAGGCGGCCGAGGCGGCGATGCCGGAGGGCGCCAAGGCCGTGGCCAACCGGCTGCTCGCCGGCGCGAAGCCCACTCCCGACAATGGTTTCAAGCTGCCGCTCGCCGAACGCACGCTTGCGGCGGTGATAGATCAGGCGAGGATCGCATGAAGTTCGATACGCCCGCAGGCACCAACCCGATCGACCGGATGAAGGTGGTGGGCCGGGCCCATGACCGGATCGACGGCCCGCTCAAGACCACCGGCCGCGCGCCCTATGCCTATGAGCATCATCGCGAGATCGCCAATCCCGCTTATGGCCATGTCGTCGGCGCGGCGATCGGCAAGGGCCGCATCCGATCCATCGACCTGACGGAAGCGAGGGCCGCACCCGGCGTGCTGGCGATCGTGACCGCGGCCGACGCCGGAAAGCTCGGCAAGGGCAAGTTCAACACGGTCAAGCTGCTCGGCGGCCCCGATGTCGATCATTATCATCAGGCGATCGCGATCGTCGTGGCCGAGACTTTCGAGCAAGCCCGCGCCGCCGCGGCGCTGGTGCGCGTCGACTATGCGCGCGCCAAGGGCCGGTTCGACCTCGTCGAGGCGCTCGAGACCGCACCCTATGCCCGCAATGCGGCGCCTGGGCCCGGGCAGGTTGACCAGTTCGATCAGGCGTTCGCGAACGCTCCGGTCAGGCTCGACGCCGAATATACGACCCCCGATCACACCCACGCGATGATGGAGCCCTTCGCCTCGATCGCGGCATGGGACGGCGACGCGCTGACGCTGTGGACCTCGAACCAGATGGTCGATTGGGGGCGGACCGATCTCGCCATCACGCTCGGGATGCCCAAGGAGAAGATCCGCTTCCTCTCGCCCTATGTGGGGGGCGGCTTCGGGGGCAAGCTGTTCCTGCGCGCCGACGCGGTGATGGCGGCGCTCGGCGCGCGCGCGGCGGGCCGTCCGGTCAAGGTGGCGATGCCCCGCCCCTTCATCGCGAACAACACGACGCACCGCCCCGCGACGCGCCAGCGCATCCGCATCGGGGCGACGCGCGACGGCACGATCACTGCAATCGCGCACGAGAGCGGCTCGGGCGATCAGCCCGGCGGCGACCCCGAGACCGCGGTCAACCAGACCCGGCTGCTTTATGCCGGCGCGAACCGGCTGACCGCGATGCGGCTCGCGGTGCTCGACCTGCCGGAGGGGAATGCGATGCGCGCGCCCGGCGAAGCCCCGGGGATGATGGCGCTCGAGATCGCGATGGACGAGATGGCGGAGAGGCTCGGGATGGACCCCATCGAATTCCGCGTCCGCAACGATACCCAGGTCGATCCCGAAAACCCCGATCGGCGTTTTTCCGAGCGTCAACTGGTGCGCTGCCTGCGCGAAGGCGCGGAGCGCTTCGGCTGGTCGCGACGGAATTCGAAACCAGGGCAGATGCGGGACGGGCGCTGGCTGATCGGAATGGGCGTCGCTGCCGCCTTCCGCAACCACATCAACATGCCCTCGGCCGCGCGGGTGCGGCTGGGGCCCGACGGAGTCGTGACGGTCGAGACCGACATGACCGATATCGGCACCGGCAGCTACACCATCATCGCCCAGACCGCAGCCGAGATGATGGGCGTGCCGATCGACAGCGTGGCGGTGGAGCTCGGCAGTTCCGCCTTCCCGGTCTCCGCCGGTTCGGGCGGACAGTTCGGCGCCGCCAACGCCACGGCAGGGGTCTATGCCGCCTGCGTCAAGCTGCGCGCGGCGGTCGCGCAGCGGCTCGGCTTCAACTCGGCGGACGCGATATTCGAAGGCGGCAAGGTCCGGAGCGGCCAGCGCTCCGCGGATCTTCGCGAGGCTGCGGCTGCCGGCGAATTGGTGGGCGAGGACCGGATCGAGTTCGGCACCCTCGGCAAGCAATATCAGCTTTCCACCTTCGGCGCGCATTTCGTCGAGGCGGGGGTGGACGCCTATACCGGCGTCACCCGGATCCGGCGGATGCTCGCGGTCTGCGCGGCCGGACGCATCCTCAACCCCAAATCGGCGCGCAGCCAGGTGATCGGTGCGATGACGATGGGTGTGGGTTCGGCGCTGATGGAGGAGCTCGCGGTCGACCGGCGCTTCGGCTTCTTCGTCAATCACGATCTCGCCGGCTACGAAGTGCCGGTCCATGCCGACATCCCGCATCAGGAAGTCGTGTTCCTCGAGGAAGCGGACGACAAGGCCAATCCGATGAAGGCCAAGGGTGTCGGCGAGCTCGGCCTGTGCGGCGTCGGCGCGGCGGTTGCCAACGCCGTCTACAACGCCACCGGCGTCCGCGTCCGCGACTATCCGATCACGCTCGAAAAACATCTCGAACAGCTGCCGGCGATCGCCTGAAAGGCGCCGGTGCGCGAGGAACGACGGCTTGCGACCATGGCCCGCTGCCTATACCGCTAGCGCGCTCCAGGTAGCTGGCAGGCCGGTGCAGGAAAGGCAGACGTGGTCGAAAATCTTCTCGCGGGCAACAGAATAGCCCGCACGCTTCCACTGCTGCTGCTCGCGCTCGTCGGGTGCGCCGGCGCGCAGGACGAGACGCCCAAGGTACAGACCGTCGCCGTGGTGAAGAGCTATCCGCACGACGGCCAGGCGTTCACCGAGGGGCTGTTCTTCGACGGCGGCGCGCTGTTCGAGAGCACCGGCGAGGAAGGCACGTCGGGCATCCGCAAGGTCGCGCTCGAGACCGGCGAGGTGACCGCGCAGGCGCCGCTCTCGCCGCCCTATTTCGGCGAGGGCATCATCGGCTGGAAGGATCGGCTCTACCAGCTGACCTGGAAGGACCAGAAGGGGTTCATCTACAACAAGGCCGATTTCAAGCCGCTCGGCGAGTTCGGCTATACCGGCGAAGGCTGGGGGATGACGCACAACGGCAAGTCGCTGATCATGAGCGACGGCACCGCAAGGTTGCGCTTCCTCGATCCCGAGACTCTGGGGCAGCAATCGACGCTCGACGTCACCGCCAATGGCTGCCCGGTCAAGGACCTCAACGAGCTCGAATGGATCGACGGCGAGATCTGGGCGAACATCTGGCGCACCGCGCTGATCGCGCGGATCGATCCCGCGACCGGCAAGGTGAAGGGCTTTGTCGACGTCTCGGCGCTCGGCCCGCCGGCACCGGGTCCGGACGAGGTGGCCAACGGCATCGCCTATGATGCGCAGGGCAAGCGGATCTTCGTCACCGGCAAGATGTGGCCGCAACTTTACGAGGTGCGCGTCACCGAGGGCGCGCCCAACGGCGCGGCGCAGGATCAGGCCGCGGCGCTGATGCGCTGCAAATCCTGACGCGCGCGATGGGGCGGATCACCTTCCACCTCGCCCGCGCCGACAATGGCGTGATCGGCCGCGACGGCAAGCTCCCCTGGCACCTCCCCGCCGACCTCAAGCGCTTCAAGGCCCGGACCATGGGCAAGCCGATGATCATGGGCCGCAAGACCTTTGACAGCTTCCCGAGCCCGCTTCCCGGCCGGCGCCATATCGTGCTCACGCGCGACACGGGCTGGTCGGCCGATGGCGCCGAGGTGGCGCATTCGCCCGAACAGGCGCTCGCGCTCGCGGGCGACGGCGAAGTCGCGGTGATCGGCGGCGCGGAGATCTTCGCGCTGCTGCTCGACCGCGCCGATTGCATCGAGCTCACCGAAATCCATTGCGACGCCGAGGGCGACGCGATCGTGCCGGACTTCGGCGACGATTGGCGCGAGACCGCGCGCGAGGAACATGAGAGCGAAGCGGGGCGCCCTGCCTATAGCTTCGTCACATTGGAGCGGACGGGATGAAGAAGTGGCTTTGGGGGCTGGCGGCGCTGGTGCTGCTCGCCGGAATCGGCTTTTTCGGCATCGCGCCGCCGATCGTCGAGGCGGGGATGAACAAGGTCGAGCCCGCGCCGCTCCCCAAGGTGACCGAACAGACCCGCGCGCTCCATAATTCGCTCCAGATCGCCGACATGCATGGCGACACTTTGCTGTGGCGGCGCAGCCTGCTCGACCACGCGGCGCGCGGGCAGATCGACCTCCCGCGGCTGATCGAAGGCAATGTCGCGCTGCAGATCTTCTCGTCGGTGACCAAGACGCCCAAGGGCCAGAATTACGACGCCAATAGCGGCGACACCGACAACATCACGATGCTGGCGATCGCGCAGCTCCAGCCGGTGCGGACGTGGAACTCGCTGCTCCAGCGCTCGCTGTGGCACGCCGAGAAGCTCGACCGCGCCGCGCGGGCATCGGACGGCAAGCTGCGCGTGATCCGCACCCCGCAGGAGCTCGACCAGCTGCTCGCCGACCGCGCCGCGGGGAAGAAGGTGGTCGGCGGCATGCTCTCGATCGAGGGGCTGCAGGACATGGAGGGCCAGCTCGGCAATCTCGACCGGCTGCACGACGCCGGCTTCCGCATGGCCGGGCTGGCGCATTTCTTCGACAACGAAGTCGCCGGATCGATGCACGGCGTGAAGAAAGGCGGGCTCACGCCGCTGGGGCAGCAAGTGGTGCGGCGGATGGAGAAGCTCGGCATGATCGTCGACATCGCGCATGCCAGCCACCAGTCGGTCGCCGAGATCCTGAGCATGGCGCGGCGCCCGGTCGTCTCGAGCCATGGCGGCGTGCAGGCGACGTGCAAGGTCAACCGCAACCTCACCGACGACGAGATCCGCGGCGTCGCGAAGACCGGCGGCGTGATCGGGATCGGCTATTGGGACGCGGCGATCTGCTCGACCGCCCCCGCCGCGATCGCCAATGCCATCGTGCATGTCCGCGATCTGGTCGGGATCGACCATGTCGGGCTCGGCTCGGATTTCGACGGCGCGGTGACCACCGGGTTCGACACCGCGCAGCTCGTGGCGGTGACCCAGGCGCTGGTCGACCGCGGCTTCTCGCAGGACGAGATCCGCAAGGTCATGGGCGGCAACGTGCTGCGGGTGCTCCGCGCGGGGATGGTGCCGGGCTAAGCCCTGCTCGCGCAGCAGGCGTGTAGGAAAAGATCGCGCGAGTCGCGTAGGATTTCCGGTGCCTAGAGTCGCAAGAGTCGCGTAAGAGCGACTCGTTCGTTGCGCGGTCGCGACATTTTGTTGCGCTATGCTGTAGGAAGATCGACGGCGTCAAAGAGCGGGCGCGGCGCGGCCAGGCCGGTGCCGAGGGCAGCATGCGAAATCCTACATTGCAAGCTGCCGGAGACGGCCGGCGATGCGCTGCGGGTGCCCCAGCCGGGATCGGCGGGAATATCAAAACTCCTCCCCGGAACGGGGAGGGGGACCGCGCAACGCAGTTGCGTGGTGGAGGGGGCCCGCGCGCCTCGAACGATATCGCGCGTGTGGAGCGGGGCCCCCTCCACCATGCTGCGCATGGCCCCCCTCCCCGTTCCGGGGAGGAATTGGCATCGGCGGACGTCGCCCCTATAGCCGCCTCCATGGAGCGACTGGACAACGGCTCGCCGCTTCCGGCGCAGCTTCGCGGCGGGATCGTCGCCTTGGGCAATTTCGACGGATTTCATCTCGGGCACCAGGCCGTGGTCGGCCGCGCGGTGTCGCGGGCGCATGCCGAAGGCCGCCCGGCGATCGTCGCGACCTTCGATCCGCACCCCAAGCGCTATTTCCAGCCGGCGGCCGATTCCTTCCGCCTGACGACGATGGACCAGCGCGCGCGGCTGTTCGCGGACGCGGGCGTCGATGCCACGCTCGTCTTCCAGTTCGATGCGGCGCTCGCCGGCCTGAGCGCGCGCGGCTTCGCCGAGGAGCAGCTGATCGGCATCCTCGGCGCGGGCGGCGTGGTGACCGGCGGCGACTTCACCTTCGGCAAGGGCCGCGAAGGCGATGTCGCGACGCTGGCGGCGCTGGGCGAAGCGCTCGGCTATTCGGCCGAAGTGGTCGATCCGGTGACGCTCGACGGCGCGACCGTTTCGTCGAGCCGGATCCGCGATTGCCTGCGCGCCGGCGATCCGCGCGGCGCGGCGCGACTGCTGACCCGGCCCTTCGCGATCGAGGGCGTGGTGCAGCACGGCGCCAAGCTGGGGCGCCAGCTCGGCTATCCGACCGCGAACATGGACCTCGCCAATTATCTGCGCCCTGCCTACGGCATCTATGCCGTGCGCGGGCGGCTGGGCGACGGGCGCGTGCTCGACGGCGTCGCCAATCTGGGGATCCGGCCGAGCTTCGACCCGCCCGAAGAACTGCTCGAAAGCTATTTCTTCAATTTCGACGGGGATCTGTACGATCAGGCCATCGAGGTCTCGCTGGTGGAATATCTGCGACCCGAGGCGAAGTTCGACGATCTCGACGCGCTCAAGGTGCAGATGGACGCGGACGCCGCGGCGGCGCGGGTGGCGCTCGGCGGATAAAGCTCCCCTCCCGGCAAGGGAGAGGGAAACGGACGCCGATCGTCCGCTGCAACATCGGCTTTGCAACTATCGGGGCCATCCTCTAATCGGCGCGAACTCATGAGCGACGAAAAAGAGTCCACGCGCGACTGGCGCGACACCGTCTTCCTTCCGAAGACCGATTTCCCCATGAAAGCCGGCCTTGCGCAGAAGGAACCGGCGATCCTCGAGCGCTGGGCGAAGATCGGGCTCTATCAAAAGTTGCGCGAGGCGCGTGCCGGGCGCGAGCGCTTCATGCTCCATGACGGCCCGCCCTATGCGAATGGCGACATTCACATGGGCCATGCGATGAACAAGATCCTCAAGGACATCGTCGTGCGCAGCCAGACCTTGCTCGGCAAGGACGCGCCCTATGTCCCCGGCTGGGACTGCCACGGGCTGCCGATCGAGTGGAAGGTCGAGGAAGCCTATCGCGCGAAGAAGCTCAACAAGGACGAAGTCGATCCCGTCGCCTTCCGCGCCGAATGCCGCGCCTATGCCGAGAAATGGGTGGGCGTGCAGCGCGGCCAGTTCGAGCGGCTCGGGGTGATGGGCGACTGGGCCACGCCCTATCTCACGATGAACTATCAGAGCGAGGCGATCATCGCCGGCGAGCTGCTCAAGTTCGCCGAGAGCGGCCAGCTCTATCGCGGCGCCAAGCCGGTGATGTGGTCGCCGGTCGAGAAGACCGCGCTGGCCGAGGCCGAGGTCGAATATGAGGACGTGGTGTCGACCCAGATCGACGTGGCGTTTCAGATCATCGAAAGCCCGATTGCCGAGCTAGAAGGCGCCAATGCGGTAGTCTGGACGACGACGCCATGGACGATCCCGGTGAACCAAGCGCTCGCCTATGGCCCCGAGATCGACTACGTTCTTGCACGTCCCGTACTAGTCGGCGGCGAGAGCGCCTGGGGCATCGTTCACGCGCACCCGCTGTACAACGGATGGTTTGACAGGCCGGTACTAGTAGCCGCCGCGCTTGTTGAAGCACTCAAGGCTCGCCTCAAGGCCTCGCTCAAGGCCATTGATCTGGGCGAAGTCGGCTCGCCTGAGGTCGGCTTCGATCTTGAAGTTGATCCTGACGTTACGATCAAGGGAGCGGATCTCGCGGGCGCCGTCGCGCAGCACCCGATGCACCATCTCGGCGGCTTCTTCGCCAAGCCGCGCCCGTTCCTGCCCGGCGACTTCGTCACTACCGACACCGGTACCGGCCTCGTCCATATGGCGCCCGATCATGGCGAGGACGACTTCCTGCTGTGCAAGGCGCACGGGATCGATCCGGTGTTCGCAGTCGACGGCGCAGGGATGTATCGCGCCGACTGGCTGTGGCTTGGCGGCCAGGGTTCGGTGATCAACAAGAAGTTCGTCGCGCCCGAGGGGCCGATCTGCTCGGACCTGCGCGCGGCCGGCGCCCTGCTCTCGGCCACCGAGGATTTCGCGCACAGCTATCCGCATAGCTGGCGGTCCAAGGCCAAGATCATCTTCCGCGCGACCCCGCAGTGGTTCATCCCGATGGACCAAAACTCCTCTCCCATTGGGAGAGGAAGGGGCCCGCTCGGCGAGGCCGAGTGGGAAGGTGAGGACAGCGACTCGCGCCTGCCCTCACCCCGCGCTGCTGCGCAGCTTGCCCCTCTCCCGAAGGGAGAGGGGAATAACGGCGCCACCCTCCGGGGGATCGCGCTCGATGCGATCGAGAACACCCGCTGGGTGCCCGAGCGTTCGATCAACCGGATCCGTGCGATGGTGGAAGGCCGCCCCGACTGGGTGATCAGCCGCCAGCGCGCCTGGGGCGTGCCGATCGCGCTCTACGTCAATCGCGCGACGGGCGACTATCTGCGCGATCCGGAAGTGAACGCGCGCATCCTGCAGGCCTTCACGACCGGCGGGGCGGATGCGTGGTTCCAGGCCGATCATCAGGCGCTGCTCGGCGAGAAATACGCGCTCGCCGACTATGAAGTGATCACCGACATTCTCGACGTGTGGTTCGACAGCGGCTCGACCCATGCCTTCGTGATCGAGGCGCGTTACGGGCAGGACGCGCGCGCCGACCTGTATCTCGAAGGTTCCGACCAGCATCGCGGCTGGTTCCAGTCGTCGCTGCTCGAGAGCTGCGGCACGCGCGGGCGCGCACCTTATGGCGCGGTGCTGACGCACGGCTTCGCGCTCGACGGCAATGGCCGCAAAATGTCGAAGTCGCTCGGCAACGTCGTCGATCCGTTGAAAATCATCGGCGAGAGCGGCGCGGACATCCTGCGCCTGTGGGTGGCGCAGACCGATTATTTCGAGGACGTCCGCATCGGCAAGGAAGTGCTCGCCGGCACCGGCGACACCTACCGGAAACTGCGCAATACCTTCCGCTATCTGCTCGGCGCCCTCGACGGGTTCGAGGAGAGCGAGAAGCTGCCGGTCGCCAAGATGCCCGAGCTCGAGCGCTATGTGCTGGCGAAGCTGGCCGAGCTCGATGCCGAGCTGCGCGCCGCCGCCGAGGCGTTCGAGTTCAACCGCTACAGCCGCGCGCTGACCGACTTCGCCAATGAGGACCTGTCGGCCTTCTTCTTCGATATCCGCAAGGACTGCCTCTATTGCGACGCAGCCACGGATCCGAAGCGTCGCGCCTATCGCACGGTGCTCGACACGCTGTTCCATGCGCTGGTGCGCTATGCCGCGCCGATCCTGAGCTTCACCGCCGAGGAAGTGTGGCAGGCGCGCTTCCCGAGCGAGGACGGGTCGGTGCATCTGCTCGACTGGCCGGTGCTGCCCGAAGGCGCGGCGACGAGCGCCGACTGGTCCGCGATCCGCGCGCTACGTGTGCAGGTGACCGAGGCGATCGAGCCCTATCGCCGCGAAAAGGCCATCCGTTCGAGCCTCGAGGCCGAAGTGACCGCGCCGAACCTGCCGCTTTCGGGCGACGATCTGGCCGAGCTGTTCATCGTGTCGAAAGTCACGGGCGGCGAAAGCGTCACGGTGACGCCCACCGAGCGCCTTAAATGCGGCCGGTGCTGGCGGCATCTTCCCGAAGTTGCGCAAGACGGCGCGCTGTGCGACCGCTGCGCCGAGGTGGTGGGTTGATGAAGAATTGGCAGATCGGGCTGCTCGTCGCGGCCCTGGTGTTCCTGATCGATCAGGCCGCCAAATATTATGTGACCGGCCCGCTGGGGCTCAACGTGCAGGACGCGTCGCTGACCGTGCTGCCGATCTTCGACCTGCGCTTCGTCAAGAATGTCGGCGTGTCGCTGGGGCTGCTGCCCGCGAGCGGCGCGACGATGCGCTGGCTGCTGGTGGCGCTGACCGGCGCGATCGCCGCGGGCGTGCTGTGGTGGATGCTGCGCGAGAAGAAGCGGCTCGACGTGATCGCGCTGGGGCTCGTGCTCGGCGGCGCGCTGGGCAACATCCTCGACCGTACGCGGCTCGGCTATGTCGTCGATTTCGCCGACCTGCATTTCGGCGAATGGCGCCCCTTTTTGGTCTTCAATGTCGCCGATGCGGCGATTACCATCGGCGTGTTGATCCTGTTGATCCGGGCGCTGTTCGTGCGCGATAAGCAGGCCGGGACGCCTGCTCCTGTGGAGAATGAAGTCAATGCGTAAGTTGGTTCTGATCGCTACGGGCGTCGCGCTCGTCGGCTCGCTCTCCGCCTGCGGCAAGAGCGGCTACGACCGCGCCCGTCCCGACGAGTTCGCCGTCGCGCGCGCCGCGCCGCTGGTGATCCCGCCCGATTTCGCGCTGGTGCCGCCGCAGCCGGGCGCGCCGCGTCCGCAGGACACCTCGCCCTCGGCACAGGCGCTCGACGCGCTGTTCGGCGGCTCGCAGGCGCGCAGCGCCTCGGAGAATGCCGCGCTCGACGCCGCCGGCCGTACCGCGGCCGATGCCGGCGCGCGCAGCACCGCGGGCAGCCCGACCACCAATGTCGTCGACAAGGGCCAGACCACGCGCGACATCGTCGCCGCCCCCGAAGGCGACGGCCAGACCGCGCGTGCGAGCACGACCGCGCCCGCCCCGACGCCGCAATAAGCACCGTCTCCGCGAGGCAAGAAAAAGCCGGGCGGCCCCAAGGGTCGCCCGGCTTTTTCTATGGCCGCAAGCGCGGGCGCCGAAGCGCCCTTCGCCGGCTCAGAACGCGTAGGTGATGTAGCCGAGCACGGTGGCGTTGCCGCCGACGAGATCGCTGAACTTGTCGCCGAGCACGCGCTGGTTGGTGACGTCGGTATCGACATAGGAGACGCCGAAGGTGAAGCCTTTGGCGGTGACTTCGGCGCCGAGCGACCAGTCGATGTAGTTCTCGTCGTCGGGATCGAGGTTGAACGCGCCGAGCGCACCGTTCGAACGGCCGACATGGCCGAGCAGCTTGACCGGCGTGTTGGGGATCGTCGCCGAGACGTTGCTGTAGAGATACAGGCTGTCCTGATCGCCGAGGCCGGCCTGGCCGCTCCACGCATAATTGCCGCCGACCTTCACGTTGACCGGGCCGAGCGTGTAGTTGACCGAGGCATAGGGCTCGAAGAAGTCGGTGTCGTTCGCCACGCCGCCCAGCGTGTCGCGCGACAGCGGGTAGAGATAATAGAGCAGCCCGACATCGACGCCGAGGCCGTTGTCGAAGGTCTTGGTGTAGCCGCCGTAGAGATCGACTTCGGCTTCGCCATAGCCGGGGAGCGAATTCTCCGAGATGGTCGACGCCCAGGTGCCGACATAGAGGCCCGATTCGTGGTTGACGTTGATCGTCGCCTGGCCGGCTGCCTTCTTGTTCGACTGGCTGAGGCCGCGGAAGCGATAGTCGGTGGTGACGCCGAAGCTGCCCGTGACGGTGACGGCGGGCGCCGGCTCGGTCGCCTCGCTGGCCTCTTGCGCGAACGCGGGCGTCGCGGCGGCGAGCGCGAGCGCGCCGAGGCTGATCATCGAAAAGCGCATGGAAATCCCTTTCAAATCCGGTGCGTAAAGGGTCCCCACCTGCTGCTGACCGGCACCGCGTCGTTAAGGGTTCAAGACCAGGGCGGCTTCCAGACAGCCGTCATTCCTTGCCGGAACGCGCTGCGCCGCACAACATTATTTGCTGTTTTGTTGCTCGATCGTGACGAACTGTGGCTGCGCCGCCACAGCCGATCAGCTGCGGATCGCCACCACCGCGTCGACTTCGACCGCCGCGCCGAGGGGGAGCGTCGGAACGCCCACCGCGCTGCGCGCGTGGCGGCCGGCCTCGCCGAACAGCGCCTGCATCAGCTCGGACGCGCCATTGGCGACCTTGGGCTGATCGGTGAAGCTGCCGGCGGAATTGACGAACACCCCGAGCTTGACGATGCGCTCGACCCGGGAAAGATCCCCGCCCAGCGCCTTCTTGATCTGCGCGACGAGCATCAGCCCGCAGCGCTGCGCCGCTTCCTGCCCGAAAGCGAGATCGCGGTCCTCGCCGAGCCGCCCGGTCATCAACTGGCCATCCTTGAACGGCAGCTGCCCCGAGACGTGGAGCAGGCCCCCGGCCGCGACGGCGGGGACATAGGCAGCGACCGGGGCCGCGGCTTCGGGGAGGGAAAGGCCGAGCTCGGCCAGCTTCGCGTCGATTGCGTCGGTCATGCCCGCAGCTCAACCACCGGTGGCATCGGCGGTCAACCCCGCGGCGAACCGCGCCTCGATCCAGCCGCGCGCGTCGCGCCAATCGTCGATGCGGGCGTGCGCGTGCGGCGCCGCGGGAACGTTGGGCGCCAGATCCGGCTCGGCGATCATGTGGAGGCGGTGGACGTGCGGCGCATGCTTCGCGACCGATTCGTGATGCACCGCGAGATCGTCGACGAACACCGCGACGGGCGCGCCGAGCTCGGCGACCAACTTCGCCACCGGCGGGCCCTTGGGCCCCTGGTTGCACTCGACCCTGTGGGCGATGCCGTGCGTGGCGAGCTGCGCGACGCGATGATCGCGGCAATGATCGCCGAGATTGGTGAGCACGACGATCTCGGCATGTTCGGCCAGCGCGGCGAGCGCCTCGCGAGCATGCGGGACGAGCGTCTGGCGGTCCATCTCGGCGGGAAAGAAGCCGTCGAGCAACGCCCACATGCGCGCGCGCTCCACCAGCTCGCCGTCGGTGCGGGACCGCATCGAAGTGGCGAAGTCGCCGCCATTGGGCGTGAACTCGATATCGTGCGCCTCGTCGAGCCAGACCCCGAAATGGCGGACCATGTGGAGCAGCACTTCGTCGCAATCGGTGATCAGCAGCGGCTTCATGCGCGTTCGAGCTCCGCGCGCGCCGCGACGAGATCGGCCGGCGCCACGGCGAGCGCCTCGGCGCAGGCGACCAGATCGGGCTCGTGCGCTTCGAGAAAGCCCAGCGTCGCGGCGAGCAAGGCCGGCTCCCCCGCCCGCGCGCGCAGCCCCGCGGGATCAAGGCCCGTGAGATCGAGCAGCCGCGCAGCGCGCGTCGAATCGCCAAGCGTCCAGACCAAAGCCTGGAGCGCAATTGCCTCTGCGTTTGTTTCCCCCCGCGGCATCGCCTAAACCATCTCCAACTGCATGAGGTTTCGCGTGGCAAAAAGGGTGCTCGTTGTCGAGGATAACGAACTCAATCTGAAGCTGTTCTGCGATCTGCTGCGCGCACACGACTTCGCCGCCGAGCCGGTGGTCGATGGGCGCGAGGCAGTCGCGCGGGCGCATGCGTTCGCACCAGACCTGATCGTGATGGACATCCAGATGCCGCACGTCACGGGCTATGACCTGATCCGCGAGATGAAGGCCGATCCCGGGCTGCGCACGATCCCGATCATGGCGGTCACCGCCTATGCCGGCCATGACGACGAGGAGCGGATCCGCGCGGCGGGGGCGAATGCCTATGTCTCCAAGCCGATCTCGCTGGTGCGCTTCATCGAGGAAGTGCGCGCGCTGGTGCCGACGCGCGAAAGCGCGCCGGAAGCGGGGGAAGCGGAAGCCGAGCCGCTCGCGGCCGAAGAGGCAGAAACCGGGCAAACATCCGGAACTTCCGAAGAATAATTGCTCCCTCAGCGCGGCGGTAGTGGAGCCTTGACCGCGAGGAGGCGCTCGTGGCGGCGCCCCTCCGTCGCGCTGCCCCCCCCCCCGCTTCGCGAGGGAGGATCTAGAACGCCCCCGGCACTTCGCGCTGGACGGTGTTCGGGCGTTCGGGGGTGAGCAGTTCGCGCGCGCTCGTGCGGAGTGCGAGCGTCGATTGTCCGCCCGACGCGATCGCCGTGCAGCTGCGACCGGCGAGGAAATCGAGCGCCGCTTTGGTCGAGGCCTCGCGCGGATCGCCGAGCGGATAGAAGATGTCGTCGCCCGCGCGGCAGCTCGCCTCCATCGTGCCGACGAGGCCGTTGAAATAATTGCCCTGACGCGCGGCGTTCTGCGTAGCGAAGGCGATGACGCGCAGACGATCGTCGCATGCGGCCTTGTCGATCGCGACCTGTCCGACGGGCTTGCCATAAGTATTGGTGCCGATCAGCGCCGCATTGGCGTGGAGCCAGGGAATGAAGGCGTTCATCACCAGCTCGCTCGCCGAGGCGGTGCCGCCGGTGCCGATGAAAGCGATCCGGCTCGGCGCGATCGATTCGGTCCTTGGCTGGAAATAGCGGGTGTCGTTCTCGGCCGATTTCTCGGGCCGGAAGACCATATAGTCGAACACGTCGGTCGCGGCGCGATTGGCGCCCATCAGATCGCCCATCAGCTGCGCGATCGAGACGAGCCCGCCGCCATTGTAGCGCAGATCGACGATGAGCTGCGTCACGCCCGCCGCCTTGAACTGCGCGAAGGCGGTGCGCAGCGCCGGATCGGCAGTGTCGATGAAGGTCCGCAGATTGACGTAGCCGACCTTACGCCCGCCATCGTCGAGGATCTTCGCGCCGTAGCGCGACGAAACCGGCGTCAACGCGAAATCGCTCTTGGCGACGGTGAGGTCGCGCGTACCCGCGGCGTCGCTCACGCGCAGCACGCGCGTCGTACCCGCGGTGGACGGACCCAGCGCGTCGCTGACCCCGGCCGGACCCTGGCTGGCCATGATCGAGGCGACGGTGCGCAGATTGGCCGCGCTGGTGCCGACCGCGACGATCTCCGCGCCGCGATCGATTCCCGCATTCAGCGCCGGTGCGCCCTCGAACGATTCGGCGACGAACACCCGGCCGCCCGCCGAATCATAGGCGAGACGAAAGCCGAAGCCGGCGCTCGACCCCGAGGAATAATAGGCATTCTCCTCGGCGATCGAGGTCAGATAGGTGAAGTAGCGATCCCGGCCCTGCCCGCGCGCGGTGGCGGTGAGCGCGTCGATATAGTCGTCGACGGTGCCATAGCCGGCAGGACTGAGCGCGGCCGGTAGCGTCTCCGGGAACAGATACCATTCGTTTAGCTGCGCGGCCGCCCAATCCTGCCGCTCGCGCAGCGAGCATCCCGCAGTCGCGGGCGTGGGAGTCGGCGCCGCGCCCGCCGGCGGCGGCGTGACCACCGAGCCGCTTCCGCCGCCACCGCCGCCGCCACAGCCGGCAAGCACGAGTGCGAGGCTCAACACGGAAGCGACGGGCTTACGCATCTTCAGATCTTTCTCGTATTATTCAGATAGTTGACGATAATATTCCGTACCGCTTCCCGCGCGATGAACCGCCCTCGAGCTCATGCCGGGTCCGGAAGCGCCCAATCGATCGGCTTCTGACCGCGGCTGACGAGGAAGTCGTTCGCTTTCGAAAAGTGACGGCAGCCGAAAAAACCCGAATGCGCGGACAAGGGCGAAGGGTGCGGCGCCTTGAGCACGAGATGGCGCCCGCCGCGATCGATCGAATCGACAAAGGCGGCCTTCTTCTGCGCGTGGCTGCCCCAGAGCAGGAACACCACCGGTTCCTGCTTCGCGTTGACCAGCCGGATCACCGCATCGGTGAAGCGTTCCCAGCCACGCCCCTGATGCGAGGCGGCCATGCTCATCTGGACGGTGAGCACCGCGTTGAGCAGCAGCACGCCCTGTTCGGCCCAATGTTCGAGAAAGCCGTGGCGAGCGCGCGGGATGCCGAGATCGGCCTCCATCTCCTTGTAGATGTTGACGAGGCTCGGCGGGGTGCGGACGCCGGGGCGCACCGAAAAGCACAGGCCGTGCGCCTGCCCCTCGCCATGATAGGGATCCTGGCCGAGGACGACGACGCGGACCTGCTCGAGCGGGGTGAGATCGAGCGCGCGGAACCACTCGCTGCCCGCGGGGAAGATGCGCTTGCCCGCCGCCTTTTCGGCGACGAGGAACTCGCGCAGCGCGGCCATATAGGGACTGGCGAACTCCGCCTTGAGCGGTTCGAGCCAACCCGGATGCAGCTTGACGTCCCCCATGGGATTGCTGTCGGCAAGCGCGCGGCGCATGTCAACCGATGCAACGACCGGGCGATGAAGGGAGATGAGGGATGCCGTTCACCGGAAGCTGCCACTGCGGCGCGATCCGCTACACCGTCGACGAGGACCCACCCGCCGGTGCGCTGGCGTGCAACTGCTCGATCTGCCGGCGCAAGGCGGCGTTGCACCATTTCACCACGCCCGATAAATTCACGTTGCACACCCCGCGCGAAGCGGTGGCCACCTACCGGTTCAACCGCCACGCCATCGATCATCATTTCTGCAAGACCTGCGGCATTGCGCCGTTCGCCGAGGGCAAGGGACCGCAAGGGCCGATGGTGGAGATCAATCTACGCTGCACCGATGGCGTCGACCTCGATGCGCTCGCGATCCAACATTATGATGGCGCGAGCCGCTGAAGCGTCGCGGGATCACGCTCGCCGCGATAGAAACTGTCGAGCAGCGCGGCGAAGCGGGAACGCGCCTCGCCCTCGGCTGCAGCCTCGAACAGCGTCATCGACGAGCGTAGCTTGATCGCGTCGATGCCGCCGAGCAGCGCTTCGGCGGAGATGCGGCCGGCATGCGCGAGGACCGCGTCGGTCGCCTCGGCGAGGCGCGGGCCGAGCAGCGGGTGTTCGAGATATGCGCGCGCCTCGGCGAGGTCGGCGATCGCATAGAAGCCCGCCATGTCGCTGCGGCCGAGCCCGGCGATCTGCGGAAAGACGAACCACATCCAGTGGCTGCGCTTGCGCCCCGCGCGCAGCTCCGCGATCGCCTGGGGGTAGACCGCTCGTTGCGCCTCGACGAAACGCTCCAGTTGGGTGGCCATCGCCGTTCCTCGAACCAATGTCCCGACGTCGCGTTGCCGGTGGATGACGATCGAACCGATCGAAGCCCGGCTGGTTGCCGATCTGCCCGACGATGCGGGCTGGCGGTTCGAGCCCAAATGGGACGGGTTTCGCTGCGCGGCCGGCAGTGGTGGAAGCAGCACTCGACGATGTGGCTGACTGACTGCTCAACCTGTTTCGTCGCGTGGAGATCGGTTTTCGTCGCGACGAAATCGTGTTTGGTCGGCCGCGCCGGGTAAGGATGCCACCTGCGGCAATCAGGTCTCCGGGGGGAGATGACAATGAAACCATTCTACGCGCTCATCGCCTCTGGCACCGCCCTGCTCATCCCTGCCGCGGTGGCGCAGGATGCATCGCAGACCGCGCCGGCGAATCCGCCCGAGGAGAAGAAAATCTGCCGCCGCGTGACGCCGACGGGCAGCGTCATGTCGAAACGGATCTGCCTGACCGCCGCCGAGTGGAAGCAGCTGAACGGCGAATATGACCGGCAGAGCGCGGCGCTTCGCGACAATCAGGGCCGCAGCGGCGCCACCCCGCGCTAGGCCGCGACGAGCGCTTGACGGCACGCGCGCGACTTGGTTCGTGCCGCGCGTTCCAGATGAGGCCCCGATGCACGTCACCCATGATCCCGCCGCCGCGCCCGCCGAAACGATCGGCTTCGACCAGTTCCTCGCGGTGGACATCCGCGTCGGGACGATCGTCGAGGCGCTGCCTTTCCCCGAAGCGCGCAAGCCCGCGTACCGGCTGCTGATCGATTTCGGCCCGGTGATCGGGCGCAAGCGCTCCTCGGCGCAGATCACCGAGCATTATACGCTGGCGGAACTGCCGGGGATGCAGGTCGCCGCGGTGGTCAACTTCCCGCCGCGTCAGATCGGGCCGGCGATGTCCGAAGTGCTGACGCTCGGCTTTCCCGACGAAGCGGGAAAGGTGGTGCTGGTGCGCCCCACCACCCCCGTCCCGAACGGGGGCAGGCTCTTCTGACCGTTGCGTTAGCGGTATCACTTTGCCGTTGACGGCGCGTCGGCGCGGCATAGTCTCCCGTCCCAAGAAAATAACGGGAGGGGGCATTCATGCATTTGCGGATCGCACTCGCGCTCGGCGCGGCGCTGCCGGCACTGTTCGCCGTGCCGGGAACCGCGCAGGACGCGCAATCGAGCGAGGACGCGCTCGCCGAGAAGGTGATCAACAACACCAATCCGGCGAGCTTCCAGGCCTATGGCTTCACGCCGGCACCCAAGCTGGTGAGCGACAAGGCAGTGCAGGGCGGCAAGGTGCTGCGGCTGCCGGTCACTGGCAGCGGCGATCCGTGGAGCCTCGGCGTCAACGTGCCGCTGCTCAAGCCGGTCAAGGCCGGGGACAAGCTGGTGGTCGCCTTCTACGCGCGGCTGAGCAAGGGCGACGCGCCGAGCGCCAAGGTGAACGCGCAGATGCAGCTTTCGGCGGCGCCCTATACCGCGCTGTTCGGCAAGCCGTTCGACGTCACCCCCGAATGGAAGCTCCTCCAGTTCGCGGGCAAGGTGGACAAGGACTATCCGGCCGGCGCGATCGGCGCGGCGTTCCATGTCAACACGGGCAAGCATGTCCTCGACCTGGGGCCCGTCGCAGTGCTCGACATGGGGCAATAGCCCCGCTTCAGGCGCGGCGCGCGGTGACCAGATAATCGAGGCTGGTGTCGTCCGAGAGGACGAAGCCGCGCGCGGGCGAGAAGCCGAGACCGCGCAGATTGGCGACCTCGAGACCGGCGGCTTCGAGCAGCTCGGTCAGCTCGGCGGGCGTGAGGAATTGCTGCCAGTCGTGCGTGCCCCTCGGGATCGCGCCGCTCCCCTCGCCCAGGGTGATCATCGCGAGGCGCGAGAGCGCGGTGCGGTTGGGCGTCGAGAGGATCATCAGTCCGCCCGGCGCGAGCGCGTCGGCGAGCCCGGCGACGAAAGCGGCCGGGTTGGCGACATGCTCGATCACTTCCATCGAGGTGACGAGGTCGAAGCGGCGTCCGGGCAGGTCCTCGATCCCGCCCGCGACATAGTCGATGTCGAGCCCCATCGCGGCCGCGTGCGCGCGCGCTGCACCGATATTCTCGGGCGCGGCATCGAGCCCGGTGACCCGCGCGCCCAGCCGGGCGAGCGGCTCGACCAGCAGCCCGGCGCCGCAGCCGACATCGAGCGCGGTCTTGCCCGCCAGCGGGGCGAAGGACATGCCGTCGCCGTCCCAATGTTCGTCGATCACTTCGCGCAGATAGGCGAGGCGCGCGGGGTTCAGCCGGTGGAGCATCGCCGAGGAACCGCGCGGATTCCACCAGTCGGCGGCGAGCTTGCCGAAATGCTCAGCTTCACCCGGGTCAATAGTTGCTTTGGTTGCGTTCGCCATGGCCCGCTCCTATCAGACCGCCTCATCCTACCCAAGGCCCGGAAAACAAGCACCCGACATGGCACGTATCGTGATGAAGTTCGGCGGCACCTCGATGGCCGGCATCGAGCGGATCCGCAACGTGGCCGCGCGCGTCAAACGCGAATGGGAGGCCGGCAACGAGGTCGCCGTGGTCGTCTCCGCGATGGCCGGCGAGACCGACCGGCTGGTCGGCTTCTGCCGCGAGGCGAGCTCGCTCTACGATCCGCGCGAATATGACGTGGTGGTCTCGAGCGGCGAGCAGATCACCAGCGGCCTGCTGGCGATGACGCTCCAGGCGATCGGCGTGCCGGCGCGCTCGTGGCTGGGATCGCAGGTCGCGATCTGGACCGACACCGCCCACGCCAAGGCGCGCATCAAGTCGATCGATTCGCAGGGGCTGGAAGAGGGCTGGTCGCGCGGCGAAGTCGCCGTGATCCCCGGCTTCCAGGGCGTGACCAACGACGAGAGCGGCCGCGTCACCACGCTCGGCCGCGGCGGATCGGACACCAGCGCGGTGGCGGTGGCGGCGGCGGTCAAGGCCGATCGCTGCGACATCTACACCGATGTCGACGGGGTCTACACCACCGACCCGCGGATCGTGCCGAGAGCCCGCAAGCTCAAGAAAGTGACGTACGAGGAAATGCTGGAGCTCGCCAGCGTCGGAGCCAAGGTGCTCCAGACGCGCTCGGTGGGGCTGGCGATGAAGGAACAGGTCCGCGTCCAGGTGCTGTCGTCGTTCACCGGCGACGACGCGCCGATGGCGGACACGCTGCCCGGAACGATGATCGTGGGCGAAGAGGAGATTCAGGACGTGGAAAGCCAGCTCATCACCGGCATCGCGCACGACAAGAACGAAGCCAAGATCACGCTGGTCGCCGTGCCCGACAAGCCCGGCGCGGTGGCATCGATCTTCACGCCGCTGGCCGAAGCCAACATCAACGTCGACATGATCATCCAGAACATCGCGCACCAGAGCGCGGGCAGCGCGAGCGCGACCGACGTGACCTTCACGGTGCCTTCGGCTGACCTCGCCCGTTCGATCGAGACGCTCAACCAGTCCAAGCCGGCGATCGGCTTCGCCGAACTGCTGCAGGACACGCGCGTGGCCAAGATCTCGGTGGTCGGCGTGGGCATGCGCAGCCATGCCGGCGTCGCCGCGACGATGTTCAAGACGCTCGGCGCGCGCGGGATCAACATCCAGGCGATCACCACCAGCGAGATCAAGGTCTCGGTGCTGATCGACGAGGACGAGACCGAGCTCGCGGTGCGCGTGCTGCACACCGCCTATGGCCTCGACGCGGAAGACAGCGCGGCCTGAGCCGCAACCATTTGGCTGGTTCGGTCTTGTGATCCCGGGTCGCAACGGGGAGCAGCCATGCGGATCACGACAGGGAAATGGGCGGCAGGCTGGCTGATCGGGCTCGCCGCCGGCGCGGCGCATGCGCAGGAACTGGGTCCTTTTTGCGCAGACCGGCCGGGTCTCGGCACGCCCTCGTGCACGATCGACCCGGGGCACGTCGTGATCGAGGGCGGCGCGTTCGACTGGACGCTCGAACGCGAGGCGGGCACCCGCACCGATACGATCGACGCGGGCGACATTCTCGTGCGCGCGGGGATTTCGACGACGCTCGAGGCGCAGATCGGCTGGACGGCCTTCGGACAGGTCCGCGTTCGCGACGCCGCAGGCGGCACGACAAGGACGCGCGGCATCGGCGATATCCGCCTCGCGCTGCGCCAGAATCTCACGCATCCCGACGGATCCGGCTTCTCCGCGGCCGTAATGCCCTTCGCCACGCTACCGGTGGGCGGCGAAGCCATCGGTGCAGGGGATTGGGGCGCCGGCGTGATCGTGCCGCTGCAGTACGACCTCGGAAACGGCCTGGGCATCGCGCTGACCCCGCAGGTCGAGGCCGCGGTCGACGCGGACCGGCGCGGCCGCCATCCGGCCTATGGCACCGTCGTCGGGCTCTCCACCGCGCTCAGCGATGCATTGGGCGCCGCGCTCGAGTTCGAGGCGACGCGCGACGATGATCCGACCGACCCTCATGACGAGGCGCGGGCCAGCCTGTCCTTTGCTTTCCAGACGCGCGACGATCTCCAGTTCGACGCCGGGGCGGTGGCCGGGCTCAATTCGCACAGCCCCGATCTCGAACTCTATATCGGTATCGCCCGGCGCTTCTGAATCGCGGCGCCCGCCTGACATCTTTCCGCCGCGTTCGGACGGCATCGCTCGGGCGCCTTGTCCGTAGCCGAGTCCATCGAAACGCGCCCGAGCGCTTCCCGCCGGCTGCGCGCGTCGCTCGGGCAGCGTGGCGTGGCCTTCGCGCTGGCGCTTTTCGTCGAGCTGCTGGTGGCGCTGCTGCTGTGGTTTCTCGCGCCGACCATCCCCGGCAAGGAAAAAGGCGACGCGCCGACCGTGTTCGGCATCGAGGGCCCGTCCGGCGATCGCGAGGAGACGGACCGGAAGGAAACGAAGACGACCGAGCGCAAGGCCGCGAGCGGCAAGCCCAGGGCGGCCCCGCCCAAGCCGGTCGAGCCGCCGCCCGAGGCCCCGGAGCCGCCGCTGGTGGAACTGCCCCCCGGCTTCGTCCGCATGACGCGCTCCGAATATCGTGCGGCTGACATCGCGGGGAAGGGTTCGGCGCCGCGCAGCGCACCGGAAGGTGAAGCGGCCGCATCGGCCGAATCCGGCAGCCGGCCGGGCGACAGCGCGGTGGTGGGCCGCGCGCCCAATGGCGAGCCGCTCTACGCCGCCGAATGGTATCGCCGGCCCCGCGACGCGGAGCTCCAGCCCTATATCTCACGACGCGCGCGCGGACCCGGCTGGGGTCTGATCGCATGCCGCACCGTGGTCGATCATCGGGTGGAGGATTGCCAGGAACTCGGCGAAGGCCCACGCGGCTCGGGCTATGCCGGAGCGGTGCGGCAGGCCGCGTGGCAGTTCCGTGTCCGCGCGCCGCGCGTCGGCGGCAAGGAACTTGTCGGAACCTGGGTGAGCATCCGCATCACCTATGGCAATGCCGATCCCGACGCGCCTTCCGGCTTGCCGGGAGCCCCGTAGCGGGGCTAGGCCCTGCCGCCATGACAACAACCAGCACGATCGGCGCCGAGCGCCTGACCCGCCGCATGGCGCGCGGATGCGAGTTCCTGGGCAGCGAAGTGGCGATCCTCGGCGGCGCGATGTCGTGGGTTTCCGAGCGCAACCTCGTCGCGGCGATCTCGAACGCCGGCGGGTTCGGCGTGATCGCCTGCGGCGCGATGACCCCCGAGCTGCTCGACAAGGAGATCGCCGGGACCAAGGCGCTCACCGACAAGCCCTTCGGCGTCAACCTGATCACGATGCACCCGCAGCTCTTCGAGCTGATCGAGGTCTGCGCGAAGCATCAGGTCGGCCATGTCGTGCTCGCCGGCGGGCTGCCCCCGGCGGGGAGCCTCGACGCGATCAAGGGCAATGGCGCGAAGCTGATCTGCTTCGCCCCGGCGCTGAGCCTCGCCAAGAAGCTGATCCGGTCGGGGGTCGACGCGCTGGTGGTCGAGGGCATGGAGGCCGGCGGGCATATCGGGCCGGTTTCGACCAGCGTGCTCGCACAGGAGATCCTTCCCGAAGTGGCGAGCCAGGTGCCGGTGTTCGTCGCTGGCGGTATCGGGCGCGGCGAGCTGATCGCCGGCTATCTCGACATGGGCGCGGCGGGCGTCCAGCTCGGCACGCGTTTCGTCTGCGCGACCGAGAGCATCGCCCATGCCAATTTCAAAAAGGCGTTCATCCGCGCGTCGGCACGCGACGCCGTGGCGAGCGTGCAGATCGACCCCCGGCTACCGGTGATCCCGGTGCGCGCGCTCAAGAATGCGTCGTCCGAACTGTTCACCGCCAAGCAGCGCGAAGTCGCGCAGCTGCTCGACGAGGGCAAGGTTGAGATGATGGAGGCGCAGCTTCAGATCGAGCATTATTGGGCGGGCGCGCTGCGCCGCGCGGTGATCGACGGCGACATCGAGCATGGCAGCGTGATGGCGGGCCAGTCGGTCGGGATGGTCAACAAGGAAGAGCCGGTCGCCGACATCATCGCCGCGCTGATGGACGAAGCTGCGCATGCGCTGGAGAAGCGGGCGGTCTAAAATCCTCCCTCGCGAAGCGGGGGAGGTGGCACGCGCAGCGTGACGGAGGGGGCTTCTCCGCAAGCGCTGTCACTGGTCCCCCTCCCCTGCTGCGCGAGGGAGGATCTTTATGCCATCACCGTCGCCGCCCGTTCCCCGCGGACGAGCTTCCACAGCTCGCCCAGCGCCTGGAACGCGACGATCACCATCAGCACGATCAGCGTGATGCGGATCGACAGGTTGAGGCTTTCGGTCAGCCGGGCCAGCTCCCCGGTCGATTTGCCGGCAGCAGACACCGTCACCCAGGCGCCGGCCTTGTAGAGCCCGGCCGCCATCGCGACCGTCGCCACCGAAATCGCGATCGTCAGCAGCGCCTGGACCCGCCAGAGGCGCGGCAACAGCCATTTGATCAGATTGACCGCGAGCTGCGCCGAGGCGAGCACGAGGATCGGCCAATAATATTGGTCCCAGATCGGCGCCGGCTCGATGTGCAGCGCGCTCGTCGCCGCGATCGCCGGGAAGGGCACCACGCCGGTCCACCACAGCAGGAAGGCGATGCCGCAGCCGACCTCGAATGCGGCTTCCCACTGGCCCTTGCGCCGCGCGAGCGGGGCGGGCAGCTGTTCGGGGGTCCAGCGGACGAGTTCCTCGACCGGTCCGCCGAAGCGCTCGAACAACGCGAAACCAAGCGTCACCAGTGCGGCCGCAGTGAAGAAGAATTCCCATAGGTCGCTGGTGATGCCCAACACCATCTGGACGAGGTTGCGGTCACCGAGCAGCGTCGCGACGATTCCGATCGCCACGAACGAAATCGCCCCGATCGTGAGCACCACCCGCAGCGCGAAAAGATAGAAGGGGAAGATCTCCGGGCCGATCAGATATTGCTGGGTGCGATAGCGCGAGGCGATCACCAGCGGATGGCCGAACTCCTTGAGCAGCGCAGTGAGTTCGTCGCGGCGCAGCGGCCTGCCGAGCCGATCCTCGCGCATCTCCTGCCGCGTGGCGAGCTCGTCGTGGAGCTCGGCGATGATGTCGTCGGCCTTGTCCGCCGGCAGGTTCTGCCGGACCGACGCGAGATAGCGTTCGATGAGGTCCATCATTTGTCCTTTCCGGTAAGCCGCAGGATCGATTCCGAAATCGCGTTCCACTCGCCGAGCAGCCGGGCGAGGATCTCGAGCCCGTCGGGGGAGAGCCGATAGAAGCGCTTGTTGCGCTTCGCCTCTTCGCGCCACTCGCTGGTCAGCAGCCCCTGCGCCTCGAGCCGGCGCAGCAGCGGATAGAGCGCGCCTTCGTCGATCGGCAGCCCCGCTTCCTCGAGGCTGGTGCGCAGCGTGTAGCCGTAGCGCTCCTCGCGCAGCGCCCCGAGCACCGCCAGCACCAGCGAGCCGCGCCGAAGCTCGACGCGCAGCTTTTCGAACAGGTCTTCTTCAAGGGGCACTGCCGTGTCTCACATGGTATGTGTCACACACTGTATGACACATAGTATCCCGAGAGGCAACCTCAGGATTTGTGCTTATCGGAATTCAGCTAAACCCCTGATTTCAGTCGCCTCTCTATAATGAGATCACCGGTAGCGCGCGTGATCCCTACGCCGATCCGGGGGGGTGGATTATGAAGCGATTCGCACGATTTCTGCTGCCGCTAGCGGGGACGACGCTGTTTGCCGCACCGGCCTGTGCCCAGAGCTGGCCGGCATGGCCCGCCGATGCGGGCCTGACGCGGGAAGCACCGCCGGCGCCGCCTGCAGGCGCATCGCCCAACCAGTTGATCCCCATGCGCGACGCCGAGGGCAACTATGTCACGCCCAATCAGAAGCTGAGCCGCGACGAGACCAGCTGGCACGTGCGCGCCGCGCTCAACGTCGCCGCGCTCGGCTGCCGCGACGCCACCGAAGCCGAGACGGTCGCGGCCTATAACCGGCTGCTCCGCCAGCAGCGCGCGACGCTCGCCGCTGCCGATGCGGGCGTGAAGAGCCTGTATCGCGCGCGCCTCGGCGCCGGCTGGGAAAGCGCGCACGACCGGCAGATGACCAGGGTCTATAATTTCTTCGCGCAGCCGACCGCGCATGACGGCTTCTGCCTTGCGGCGCGCGCGGTGCTCGCCGAGATCGACAGCGTGACGCCCGCGCAGTTCGCCGATTTCGCCGCCGGGGCGCTGCCGCGGCTCGAGGCGCCGTTCACGGCCTTCTATCGCGATTATGACGCATACCGGACCGCTTATGCCGCGTGGCAGCAGGGCATCCGCCCTGCGGTGACGATGGCTTCGGTCGCGCCGCCGTCGCCGACGCTGGGTGGGCTGGTTCCGTAACGACGCTGCGTCCACGGGGAGAATAGCGCGGGCCGACGCAATCTGTTAGCGCGGAGGCATGGCCCTTACTGCCGCCGCTTCCGCCCGCGAGATCCTGACCCGCCTTCACGACGTGATGGCGAAACGCCTGCCCGCGCAATCGAAGCTCAACTCGGTCGCCGAGATCATCGGCACCGCGCTCGATAGCGAGGTCTGCTCGATCTATCTGCTGCGCGAAGGCGTGCTCGAGCTGTTCGCGACGCGCGGGCTCGACCAGCAGGCGGTGCACGTCACCAAGCTCGCGCTCGGCGAGGGTCTGGTCGGCACGATCGCCGCCAATGTCGAGACGCTCAACCTCGACGAGGCGGCGACGCATCCCGACTTCGCCTATCGCCCCGAGACGGGCGAGGACCGGTTCCACAGCTTCGCCGGGGTACCGATCATCCGCCGCGAGCGATCGGTGGGCGTGCTCGCGGTCCAGCACGTCGAGCCGCGGCGCTACGCCGAGGTCGAGATCGAGGCGCTGCAGACCGTGGCGATGGTGCTCTCCGAGCTGATCGCCAATGCCGATCTGATCGACACCGCGGCGAGCGCGGGCAGCGATCGGCCGCAATCGACCGCCGCGACGCATGCGCAGGGCTTCAAGCTGGTCGAGGGCATGGCCGCCGGAGTGGCGGTCTATCACCAGCCGCGCATCGTCATCGAGCATACCGTCGCCGAGGACATCGAAGTCGAGCGCCACCGCGTCTATGCGGCGTTCGACAAGATGCGCGACCAGATCGAGCGCATGGCGAGCCAGGCCGAATTCGGCGGCGGCGGCGAGCATGACGAGGTGCTCGCGACCTACAAGATGTTCGCCTATGACGAGGGCTGGTCGCGGCGGATCAACGAGGCGATCGATTCCGGCCTCACCGCCGAGGCGGCGATCGAGCGCGTCCAGCAGCGCACCCGCCAGCGCATGCGCGAGATCGACGATCCGCTGCTCCGCGACCGGATGCACGATCTCGAGGACTTGTCGAACCGGCTGCTGCGCATCGTCTCGGGCCAGCTCGGCACCGCGGCGCAGCTCGGGCTGCGGCAGGATTCGATCCTGATCGCGCGCAATCTCGGCCCGGCCGAGCTGCTCGAATATGACCGCCGGCGGTTGAAGGGGGTGATCCTCGAAGAGGGTTCGCTCACCGCGCACGTGACGATCGTCGCGCGGGCGATGGGCGTGCCGGTGCTCGGCCGGGTGCGCAACGTGCGCCAGCTCGTCGCCGAGGGCGACATGCTGCTGCTCGACACTTCGGAGGAAAGCCTGTTCGTCCGGCCGAGCCAGGCGATGCTCGAGGCGTTCGAGGCCAAGCTGGCGCTCGGCCAGAAGCGCCGCGCCGCCTTCGCCCAGCTCAAGGGCGAGGCGCCGGTGACGCGCGACGGGCACCGCGTGACGGTGATGGTCAATGCCGGGCTGCGCGACGATCTCGCCGCGCTCGACCTGACCGGTGCCGACGGGATCGGGCTGTTCCGCACCGAATTCCAGTTCCTCGTCTCGGCGACGCTGCCGCAGCGCGAGGGCCAGCGCCGGCTCTACAAGGACGTGCTCGAAGCCGCGGGTGAGCGGCCCGTGACCTTCCGCACAGTCGATATCGGTGGCGACAAGGCACTGCCCTATCTCAACCATGACGAGGATGGCGAGGAGGAGAACCCCGCGATGGGCTGGCGCGCGCTGCGGCTCGCGCTCGATCGCGACGGGCTGATGAAGGCGCAGGCGCGCGCGCTGATCGAGGCGGGTGCGGGCAAGACGCTCAACATCATGTTCCCGATGGTCTCCGAGCCTTGGGAGTTCGACGCGGCGCGCGACTTGTTCGAGGCGCAGCGCGCATGGCTGGCGGCGCGCGGGCGGAAAATGCCGACCGAGATCCGCTACGGCGCGATGCTCGAGGTGCCGGCGCTCGCCGAAGTGCTCGATCTGCTGCTGCCGAAGATCGACTTCCTGTCGATCGGCACCAACGATCTCACCCAGTTCCTGTTCGCCGCGGACCGCGCGCATCCCAAGCTGGCGCTGCGCTATGACTGGCTGAGCCCGTCGATCCTGCGCTTCCTCAAGCGCGTGGTCGATCAGGCGCATGCCGCCGAGGTGCCGGTGGCGGTGTGCGGCGAGATGGGGGGGCGCCCGCTCGAGGCGATGGCGCTGATCGGGCTGGGCATCGACCGGCTGTCGATCACCCCGGCGGCGGTGGGGCCGATCAAGGCGATGGTGCGCTCGCTCGATCGCGGCGCGCTGATCGCGGCGATGCAGGCCTGGCTCGCCGATCCGCGCGGCTCGCTGCGCGATGCACTTGGCGGCTGGGCGGAGGAGCATTCGGTCGAGTTGGCCTAGAACCTCATTCTTTCGCCCGATTTCCGGACGGCAGCGTTGACAGGGCCATCGGCCTGAGGGACACCCGCGCAAAGGCGGGAGCGACCCGGGCCGCAACCCTCCCGCCGGAGGCTAGAATGGAAGGCGAAAACGCCGAAAATCCGACGCTGTTTCCCGCCACCGTGGGCGAAAAGCTGCGTGCGGCGCGCGAGGCGCAGAAGCTCGAACTGAGCGAGATCGCCAGCCGGACCCGTATCCCGCAGCGTCACCTCGAGGCGATCGAGCAATCCAATTTCGGCAGCTTGCCCTCGGTGACCTATGCGATGGGCTTCGCGCGCGCCTATGCCCGCGCAGTGGGTGCGGACGAGACCGCGCTCGCCCGCGAGCTGCGCGTCGAGCTCGGCGATCGCCCCGAACGCCCCCCGCCCCCGCCTTCCTATGATTTCGACGAACGTTCGCGCGTGCCGTCGCGCGGGATCGCGCTGGTCGGCGCGATCATCGCGATCCTCGTCGTGATCGGCGGCGCGCTCTGGTACGGTACCGACTGGTTCCGCGGCGGCACGCCGGGCGAGGAGCCTGCGGTGATCGAGAATGTCGTGACGGCCGAGCCCGGCAATGCGGCGGCGCCCGCCCCCGCGCCGGTGACCGGCGGGCAAGTGACGCTGGTCGCGCTCGATACGGTCTGGCTGCGCGTCACCGATGCGAGCGGCAAGCGGCTGTTCGAGAAGGAGATGGCGACGGGCGAGCGCTACGACGTGCCGCCCGACGCCGATCGGCCGCGCGTTCGCACCGGACGTCCCGATCGCATTCAGGTGCTGCTCAATGGCTCCAACGTGCCCCCGCTCGGCACCGGCGTCGAGACCGTCGAGGCCGAGGTGAGCGCTGCGGCGCTGCAGGCCCGCGGCCAACCCGGCGCGACGCCGCAGCCCGGCGCACCCGCGACGCCGTCTGCCGCACCCGCGGATGCCGCGGCTGGCAACACGACGGCGATACCTTAAGGCTGGCGACAGGTGCGGCGTGTCAGCTATACCAGCCGCAGCTTTATCCAATCCCGAAATCCTGCACCGGGGGGTGTGACGACATGCGTTATCTGATGGCCGCTGCAGCTCTGGCGGCCCTTGTGGCCGGAACCGGGGCTGCCCATGCCCAATCGACGGCGATCGAAGGCCGGGTCGACCGGCTCGAGCGCGAGATGCGCGCGGTGCAGCGCAAGGTCTTCCCCGGCGGCGCCGGCCAGACCGTCGAGCCGCAGATCGTGCCTGAAACCAGCATCGATGCGCCCGGCACGCCCGCGGGAACGCCGCTCGCCGACCTCACCCAGCGCGTCGCGGCGCTCGAGAATCAGGTCCAGACGCTCACCGGCCAGGTCGAGCAGGACGGCTATCGCCTGAAGCAGCTCGAGGACGGGTTCGCCGCCTACAAGCGCGCGACCGACGCCCGGCTGAAGGCGCTTGAGGATGCCGGCGCGTCGACCGTCGCCGCGGGCGGCGATCCGGTGATCGCGCCGGTCGACGTCTCCGCGGCCCCCTCGCGACCGACGCGCCCCGCCCCCGCCGAGGACAAGCCCGCCGCGAAGCCCACGGGCGCGCGCGCGCAGCAGGTCGCCGCGATCGAGAAGCCGAACTCCGGCGATCCCGCCGAGGACGGCTATCTCTATGGTTTCCGGCTCTGGTCGGCGAAACTCTATCCCGAGGCCCGCCGCGAGCTCGAGGCCGTCGCGACCAAATATCCGAACCATCGCCGCGCGAGCTATTCGCAGAACCTGCTCGGGCGGGCCTATCTCGATGCCGGCGCGCCGAGCCTCGCCGCGGTCGCCTTTTACGAGAATTACAAGAAGAACCCGAACGGCGAGCGCGCGCCCGACAGCCTTTATTATCTGGCGCAGGCGCTCACCAAGCTGAAGAAGCCGGCGAGCGAAGTGTGCAAGGTCTATACCGAGCTCGACCAGCTTTACGGGGAGCGGCTGTCGGCGGAAATGAAGACCGGCGTCGCCGAGGGCCGTGCCGCGCAAAAGTGCAAATGAGCTGACTCCGGCGGCGGAATTCGTCGCGCGCTTCCGGTGCGATCTGGAGGCGATCACCGGCGCGGCACCCGATGCCGATCACAAATTGGGACTCGCAGTGTCCGGCGGCGCGGACAGCCTCGCGCTGCTGCTGCTCGCCGCCGCCGCCTATCCGGGGCAGGTGGTCGCGGCGACGGTCGACCATGGTCTGCGGCCCGAGGCCGCGGAAGAAGCCGCTTTTGTACATCGTCTCTGCGATCGGCTCGGCGTGCCGCATGATATTCTGAACCGTCCCGACGGAACGCCGCCCCATGGCAATCTGCAGGAATGGGCGCGCTGGTTGCGCTATTTCCTGCTCCGGGCCTGGGGCGCATCCGGTACGCTTCGATCGGATCGCCCATGGCGCGCCGAATGGGTGGCGGTGGCGCATCAGCGAAACGACCTCGCCGAGACCTTGCTGATGCGCGCGCGACGTGGCGCCGGCGTCCGGGGCCTGGCGGCAATGCGACGCACGCGGCCGCTGTGCGATGGCATTCCCGGCCCCGCACTCGTCCGGCCGCTGCTCGGCTGGAGCCGGGCCGAACTGGCCGACATCGTCGCGGCCGCGGGGCTCGCCGCGGTCGAGGACCTGTCGAACCACGACCCGCGCTACGACCGGGCCCGCATGCGCGCGCTTCTCGCCGAATCCGACGAGCTGCCGATCGAACGGCTGGCGCTGGCCGCGTCCAACCTGCGGCACGCCGAAGACGCGCTGGAATGGGTGGCCGAGCGCGAATGGCACGCGCGCAGTCGAATCGAGAATTATGAGAGCGTCTGGCTCGAACCCGAGGGCCTGCCCTACGAACTACGGCGCAGACTGGTCGCGCGCGCAGTCGATTATGTCCGCTTCGAGTTCGACCTCGATACCGAAATTCGCGGCAATAGCCTCGACCGCCTCGTCGCGACGCTCGATTCGGGGGGTACCGGTACGATTGCGGGGGTGAAAGCTTCGGCAAAACGTGCTGAATGGCGTTTCAGCTTAGCTCCGGCGCGTCGATCACACTGATCGACGTTGTTCCATTGCCATTAACCTGGCGGTGCCTATCTAGGATGGGCGAAAGGTATCGAGCTCGATATGAACGACAACAATAAGCCGCAGGGTCCCGAAAACGGCGGCGGCAATCCCTGGATGAAGAGCCTGCTGATCTGGGTGGGCATCCTCGCGGCGCTCGCGCTGTTCGTCACCTTGTTCGACCGCCCCGGCGGAACGGTGGCCGGCGACGGGATTTCGTATTCGAACTTCCTCGACAAGGTGCAGGCCGGCGAAGTGAAGTCGGTCAACATCGCCGCCGGCTCGGCAGGGACGAGCGTCGTCTCGGGCACGCTTTCGAGCGACGCCAAGTTCCGCACCAACGCGCCCGCCGATCCCCAGCTGATCCCGACGCTGCGCGCGAAGAATGTGACGATCAATGCGCGTCCGGAAGAGGGCGCGTCGATCTGGCAATATATCCTCGTCCAGTCGCTGCCCTTCCTGCTCTTCCTCGGCATCGCCTTCTTCTTCGTGCGGCAGATGCAGAAGAATTCGGGCTCGGGCGCGATGGGCTTCGGCAAGAGCCGCGCCCGGCTGCTGACCCAGAAGGAAGGCAAGGTCACCTTCGACGACGTCGCCGGCATCGATGAGGCGCGCGAGGAGCTGCAGGAGATCGTCGAGTTCCTCAAGGACCCGACCAAGTTCGCCCGCCTCGGCGGCAAGATTCCCAAGGGCGCGCTGCTCGTCGGCTCGCCCGGCACCGGCAAGACCCTGCTCGCCCGCGCGATCGCGGGTGAGGCGGGCGTGCCCTTCTTCACCATTTCGGGTTCGGACTTCGTCGAGATGTTCGTCGGCGTCGGCGCGAGCCGCGTCCGCGACATGTTCGAGCAGGCCAAGAAGTCGGCGCCGTGCATCGTCTTCATCGACGAGATCGACGCCGTCGGCCGTTCGCGCGGCGCGGGCCTCGGCAACCAGAATGACGAGCGCGAGCAGACGCTCAACCAGCTGCTCGTCGAGATGGACGGCTTCGAGGCCAATGAGGGCATCATCATCATCGCGGCGACCAACCGCCCCGACGTGCTCGATCCCGCGCTGCTGCGTCCGGGCCGCTTCGACCGCCAGGTCGTCGTGCCGCGCCCGGACATCGAAGGCCGCGTGAAGATCCTCTCGGTCCATATGAAGAAGGTGCCGCTGGCCCCCGACGTCGATCCGCGCGTCATCGCGCGCGGCACGCCGGGCTTCTCGGGCGCCGATCTGGCGAACCTCGTCAACGAGGCGGCGCTGCTGGCCGCGCGTCGCGGCAAGCGCCTCGTCGCGATGAGCGAGTTCGAGGACGCCAAGGACAAGGTCATGATGGGCGCCGAGCGCAAGTCGATGCTCATGACCGAGGACGAGAAGCGGATGACCGCCTATCACGAGGCCGGTCACGCCATCGTCGCGATGCACGAGCCGGCTTCGGATCCGATCCACAAAGCGACGATCATCCCGCGCGGCCGCGCGCTGGGCATGGTGATGCGCCTGCCGGAGCGCGACCAGAACTCGATGCACCGCGACCAGATGTACGCGCATCTCTCGATCGCGATGGGCGGCCGCGTCGCCGAGGAACTGATCTTCGGCTATGACCGGGTGAGCTCGGGGGCTTCGTCGGACATCCAGTCCGCGACGCGTCTGGCACGCTCGATGGTCACGCGCTGGGGCATGTCCGAAGCGGTCGGCCCGCTCGAATATGCCGAGGACGAGCAGAATTATCTCGGCTACGGCATGGCGCGCCCCGCGCACATGTCCGACGAGACCGCACGGCTGATCGATTCGGAGATCAAGAAGCTGGTCGAGGGCGGCCTCAACCGCGCCAAGCAGGTGCTGAGCGATCATATCGACCAGCTCCACAGCCTCGCTCAGGCACTGCTCGAGTACGAAACGCTGACCGGCGAGGAGATCAAGCGGCTGATCGCCGGCGAGGATCTCGGCCGCGAGGATCCGGGGGCCAAGGTTGCGCCGGTCTCGAGCGCGGGCACCTCGATCCCCAAGATCCGCAAGCCCAAGGGTCCGTTCGGCAATCCGGCGCCGCAGGGTGCGTGAGTTCAGTTGACGTTAAATGCGTCGCGATTAGCCCTCCCCCGAGCGATCGAGGGAGGGTTTTTCGTATGCGGCGTGTGAGGGTTGCGATGGTCGCGTTGGGACTGATGTTGCCGAGTGCGGCGCAGGCGATGACCGTCGCGCAATTCCTCGCCAAGGTGAAGGCGCTGCAGGCGCAGGGCGCGCTCGCCGCGCTCTCGCCCGACGCCGATCTGGTGCGACGCGAAGTCGCCTCGATCCGCGCCGCCTACACCGCCGACCTGCGCGCCGCGCGCGCCGCCGGGAAAACACCGCACAGCTGCCCGCCCGAGACCGGCAAGCCGAAGCTGACACCCAGGCAGATGCTCGCCGAGCTCGAGAAGATCCCCTCGGCGAAGCGGGGGATGAGCATGAAGGCGGCGGTCTACGCCTATATGAAGCGGACCTATCCGTGCCGCTGATCGCTCAGCCCATCATCCCCATCGCCACGAGGATGAGCAGGAACAGCACCAGCACGATCGTGATGAACCAGGTGAGCACGATCGCGCGGAGCAGCGCCGACCACCAGCGCAGCCGATAGGCCTGCTGCAGCTGGCGCCAGATATGGACGAACGGGATGATCACCCCCGCCAGTCCGAGCCATTTCGACGGGACGCCGAGCTTCGCCGCCACCGTGATCGCGATGAACAGCAGCGACATGAACGAGATCGAGTAGATGATGAAGATCGCGTGGTCGTAGAGCTTGTATTCGCGCTTCCAGAAGAACAGCAGCCACAGGAAGGGCAGCGATAGCGGGATCAGCAGCCACGAGAATTTGTAGATGCTCGACTGGAGCTTGTAGACCATCAGCGAGGGGTTTTGCTGCCATTTCTCGAGGCCGTGATCGAGCGTGTACCAGCCGGTGTGCGCCACCTTGACCTCGACCGGGTCCTCCTTGAGCTCCTTCGCCGCGGCGTCGAGTCCCTTCAGCCGCGCATCGGCATCGGCGATGTCCTTCACCGCCTCGGCCTTGTCGTCCGCATCCGCTCCCGGATCGTTGCGCTTCTCGATCGCCTTTTCGCGCTGCTTGACGACCTGTTCGCGCTCGGACTTCACTGCGGCGAGCGGATAGGCGTTGACCCCGCGCATGTCGGTCGGCGGCGAGATGCCGGCGAAGGAGAAGACGGCGAACATCGCGAAGATCGAGAAGAGGAAGATCGCCATCGGCGAGACGAAGCGCGCGCGTTCGCCGGCGATGTAGCGGCGCGTGAGGTCGCCTGGACGCCACGCGAGCAGGGGCAAGGTCCGCCAGAACTTGCCCTCGAAATGGAAGACGCCATGGACGATCTCGTGCCCGATCGCGGCAAGCGAGCGATGGACGTGCCCCGCCTGTCCGCAGCGATGGCAATGCGCGCCGATCAGCGCGGTGCCGCAATTGAGGCACATATGGTGCCCCTGCGCATGGCCCTCGCCCGCCTGCGGCTCCACCGCGCGGCCGAGCAATCCCCCGGTGACGATCTCACCCGCTGCTTCGAATTCCCCCATGCGCGATGACCTACCAGCTTGCGCCAAGCCGTGCTAGCGGGTGCCGCATGGACGATGCCGAAACGAAACAGCTGATCGCCGACATGGCCGCGCGGGCGCGCGTCGCCGCCCGGCGCCTCGCGTTGATGTCGAGCGCCGAGAAGAGCCGCGCCTTGCGCGCCGCCGCCGCCGCGATCCGCGCGGACAGCGACGCGATCGTCGCCGCCAATGCCGAGGACATGGCCGCGGCGCAGGCCGCAGGGCTATCGGGCGCGATGCTCGACCGGCTGCGGCTCGATGCGGCGCGCGTCGAGGCGACCGCGGCGGGCGTCGAGGCAGTCGCCGGGCTCGACGATCCGGTCGGCAAGCTGATCGAGCGCGTCGAGCGCCCCAACGGGCTGGTGCTGACCCGGGTGCGCATCCCGATCGGCGTGATCGGGATCATCTATGAGAGCCGCCCCAACGTGACCGCCGATGCCGGCGCGTTATGCGCGATGTCGGGCAATGCCGCGATCCTGCGCGGCGGTTCGGAGGCGATCCGCAGCAACCGCGCGATCCATGCGGCGCTGGCCAGGGGCCTGGCGGAAGGCGGCATGCCCGCCGACGCGATCCAGCTCGTGCCTGTCACCGATCGCGCCGCGGTGGGCGCGATGCTCACTGCCGAGGGGGCGATCGACATGGTCGTGCCGCGCGGCGGCAAGGGGCTGGTCGCGCGCGTCCAGGCCGAGGCGCGGGTGCCCGTGCTCGCGCATCTCGACGGGCTCTGCCACACCTATATCGATCGCGCCGCCGATCCGGCGATGGCGAAGAGCCTTGCGCTCAACGCCAAGATGCGGCGGACCGGGATTTGCGGGGCGACCGAGACGCTACTGATCGACCGCGGCTTCGCCGATCCCGCGCCGGTGCTCGGCGCGCTCGCCGATGCCGGGTGCGAGCTGCGCGGCGGTTCCGAGATCCGCGCAATCGAGCCGCGCGTGACGGCAGCCAATGCCGAGGATTGGGACACCGAATATCTCGACGCGATCCTCTCGGTGAAGCTGGTCGACGGCGTCGATGCGGCGATGGACCATATCGCGGCGCACGGATCGCATCACACCGATGCGATCGTCACCGACGACGCCGCGACCGCCGAGCGCTTCCTCGGCGAAGTCGACAGCGCGATCGTGATGTGGAACGCCTCGACCCAATTCGCCGATGGCGGCGAGTTCGGACTCGGCGCCGAGATCGGCATCTCCACCGGACGACTCCACGCGCGTGGCCCGGTCGCGCTCGAAGGGCTGACGACGTACAAATGGGTGGTGCGCGGGGCCGGCCAGGCGCGGCCTTGAAACGCGTCGGCCTGCTCGGCGGCTCGTTCAACCCGGCGCATCGCGGCCATCGCAGGCTCTCGCTCCACGCGCTCCGGGCACTGGGACTCGACGAAGTGTGGTGGCTGGTGTCGCCGGGCAATCCGCTCAAGCCTGACAAGGGCATGGCGCCCTTTCCCGCGCGGCTGGCTTCGGCGCGGCGAATGGCGCGGCATGCGCCGATCCGAGCGAGCGACGTCGAGAAAAGGCTCAAGACGCGCTACACCGCCGATACGCTGCGCAAGCTCCCCCAGCTCTATCCGAAGCACCGGTTCATCTGGCTGATGGGCGCCGACAATCTCGCCCAATTCGACCAGTGGGAGCGCTGGCGCGACATTGCGCGACAGGTTCCGATTGCGGTGATTGCCCGCCCCGGTTATGATGCACGCGCTCACGCTAGTCCTGCGATGAGTTGGCTGCGGCGCGCTGTGCGGCCCGCAGGCCAGGCGAAGAAATGGACGTGTTGGAGATTGCCGGCCCTCGTGCTGCTGCGCTTTCGCCCCGATCCGACTTCGGCGACCCGCATCCGCGCCGCCGACCCTGCCTGGCACCGGCACTTTCCGAACGCGCGCGCGATCCCCATATCCGCGCCGTTGGTGCCGACTCCACAATCGCGCACAGGCATGTTGCAACCCTGAGGAGCTAACTTGGCAACTTCCCCCCATGTGCAGCGCGTCCCCGGTGCGGAAAGCGTCGAGGCGTTGCATACGCTCGTGATGAACTCGCTCGACGACGATCAGGCGGTCGAGACCGTCTCGATCCCCCTCGCCGGCAAGAGCAGCATCGCCGATTACATGGTCGTGGCCTCTGGCCGCTCGACGCGTCAGGTCGCCTCGATGGCGGCCAAGCTCGCCGAGAAGATCAAGGCCGAGTTCGGCCGGTCGCCGCGGGTCGAAGGCCTGCCCACCGCCGACTGGGTGCTGATCGACGCCGGTGACGTGATCGTCCACCTGTTCCGGCCCGAAGTGCGCACCTTCTACAATCTCGAGCGCATGTGGTCGTTCGGGGAAACCGCCGGGCAAGCCTGAGCGGCTGACGAGCGGCAATGCTGCTCCATATCGTGGCGCGGGGGCGCATCGGGCGCGGCCCCGAGGCCGAACTGGTCGAGCGCTATATGAAGCGCGTCGGCTGGCCGACGCGGATCACCGAGCTTCCCGATACCGGCGGCAAAATGCCCGAAGCGAGCCCCGGCACGCGCATCGTCATGCTCGACGAGACCGGCGAGAACCTGCCTTCGCGCGTGCTTGCCGAGCGGCTTGGAAAATGGCGCGACGACGGCGTGCGCGAGGCGCGCTTCCTGATCGGCGCGGCCGACGGATTCGACGACAGCCAACGCGCCCAGGCGGATCTGCTGATTTCGTTCGGGCGCGCGACCTGGCCGCATCTGATGGCGCGCGCGATGCTCGCCGAGCAATTGTGGCGCGCCACCTCGATCCTTGCCAACCATCCCTATCACCGCGAAGGGTGAGACATGGGTCCCAAGCGGAGCATCGCCACTGCCGCTGCCTTGCTGGCGATGCTCGCCGCGGGGAGCATGGCGCCCGCGCAGGAGCTGCGCGAGCAACAGGCACGACTCCAATCCGCCAACGCCGCTTCCAGCGCCGCCGAGAGGCGCGCCCGCGCGCTCGAAGCGGCCGCCGCCAATGAGCGCGACCGCGCCGTGCAGGCGCGCGCGCAAGAGGCCGCCGCCGCCGAACGGGTCAAGGCCGCCGAGGCCGAGCTCGTCGCCGCCGAGGCGCGGATCGCGATCGTCGACCGGCTGCTCGCCACCCAGCGCGTGCAGGTGGCCGAACGGCAGGGGCCGATCGTCCGGCTGATCGCCGCCCTGCAATCGATGGCGCGCCGTCCCGCGGTGCTCGGGCTGGTCCAGCCTGGCTCGACCGAGGACATGGTACACGTCCGTGCGGTGCTGGGCACGGCGATGCCGGTGGTGGAGCGGCGCACGGCCGAGGTCCGCGCCGAACTCGCCCGCGTCCAGCGGTTGCGCGCCAATGCCGCGGGCGCGGTGGCGGGCCTGCGCGACGGCCGCGCCCGGCTCGAAGCCGAGCGGATCGGGCTCGTGCAGCTCGAAGCCACGCATCGCGTGCGCTCGCAGCAACTCGGCCGGAACGCGCTCATCGAATCGGACCGCGCGCTCGCGCTCGGCGAACGCGCGCGCGATCTCGTCGACCAGATGCAGTCCGAGGACGAAGCCTCCCAGGTCCAGCGCGCGCTGCTCGCCCTGCCCGGCCCGTTGCCGCGGCCCGAGGACGGCGCCACGCCGCTGGCCAAAGGTGCCGCGGCCTATCGGCTGCCGGTGTCGGGCCGCCTCGTCACGGGATTGGGCGAGCTTTCCGCGACCGGCGTGCGCGCCCGCGGACTCACCCTTGCGACCGCGACCAATGCGCGCGTCGTGGCGCCGGCTGCCGGGCGCGTGGTCTATGCAGGCCCGTTTCGCGGCTATCGCGGGGTGATCATCCTCGATCATGGCGAGGGCTGGACCTCGCTGATCGCCGGACTGGGTGGGCTCGCGGTGCGCGTCGGCGATCAGGTTTCGCAGGGCCGGGTGATCGGCCGCGCATGGGCGAGCGGCGATCCGCGCGTCACCATCGAGCTGCGCCGTCGGGGCGAGCCGATGGATCTCGCGCAATTGCTGAACTGACAGGCGGTGGAAAAGCCGTTATCCTGCACTAAATCACCAAGGGTCGTTTTCGTCGAAAGTCGTCTGATGCTCCGTTCGCTTCTTCAGGTCACCGCCGCCGTCGGCGCGCTCGCACTGGTTCCCATCGCTTCGGGCGCAATGGCGGGTGTCGACACCAACAGCTACCGCGAACTCGACACGTTCATGGAAGTCTACAACCAGGTGAAGGCGAACTATGTCGACAAGGTCGACGATCAGACGCTGGTGAAGGGGGCGATCCAGGGCATGCTCGCGGCGCTCGATCCGCATTCGAGCTTCGCCGACGGGCTCGATTTCGACAATCTCAAGATCCAGACCGACGGCAATTATGGCGGCCTCGGCCTCACCGTGACGCAGGAGGATGGCGCGGTGAAGGTAATCGCGCCGACCGAGGACACGCCCGCCGCGCGTGCAGGGATCAAGTCGGGCGATTTCATCACGCATATCGACGGCAAGTTCATCGTCGGCGGCAGCCTCGACGAGGCGATCGAGCAGATGCGCGGCCAGCCTGGGACCAAGATCAACCTGACGATCGTCCGCCCCGGCGCCGACAAGCCGCTCCAGCTGAGCCTCGTGCGCGAGATCATCGTGCAGAAGCCCGTGAAGTGGGAGGTCAAGAACGGCGTCGGCTATATCAACATCAACACCTTCACCGCCCAGACCGGCGCCGACACGATCAAGGCGATCCAGGGCATCGACAAGCAGCTCGGCCACAAGCCGCTCGGCTATGTCGTCGATCTGCGCGAGAATGGCGGCGGGCTGCTGAGCGAGGCGATCGCGGTCTCCGACGTGTTCCTGTCGCATGGCGAGATCGTTTCGCAGCGCGGCCGCGAGAAGGGCGATATCGAGCGCTATTATGCCGAATCGATGGTGCCGGGCGATCTCGCGCGCGGGCTGCCGGTGATCGTGCTGGTCGATTCGGGTACCGCCTCGGCCTCCGAGATCGTCGCCGGCGCGATCCAGGACCATCATCGCGGGCTCGTGATGGGCGTGCGCAGCTTCGGCAAGGGATCGGTGCAGACCATCCTGCCGATGGGCCAGCGCGCCGCGCTCAGGCTCACCACCGCGCGCTATTTCACGCCGTCGGGCCATTCGGTGCAGGAAGGCGGGATCAAGCCCGATCTGCTCGTGCCGCAGATTTCCGATCCCGATTACAAGGACCGCACGGTGATCCGCGAGGCCGATCTGCGCCGGCATCTGATCAACGCCGAGAAGGTCGACGACGCGACGCTCGAGGACGACGCGCGCACCGATCCGCGCTTCGCCCAGACCGCCGACCAGCTCAAGAAGCAGGGCATCGAGGACTTCCAGCTCCATTATGCGCTGCAGACCATCGTCCGCTCCGGCGGCAAGCCCCAGATCGCGACCAAGGGTCGCTGAGGCGTGCGCAGGGACGGACTCCGCACCGCGCGGCTGATTGCGCTGTTGCTGCCGGCCGCTTTGCTCGCCGGCGCCTGGGGCTCGCAGCTGTTCGGACTGGTGCCGTGCGAGATGTGCCATTGGCAGCGTTGGCCGCATTATGCGGCGGTGGCGGTCGCGGCGCTGGCGTTCGCGCCGCTGGCGCGTCCGGTGCAGATGCTGTTCGTGCTGTTCGCAGGGATACTGATCGCGGTCAGCGGCGCGATCGGCGTGTTCCATGCCGGAGTCGAATATCATTGGTGGCAGGGGATCACCGCCTGCACCGCGCCGGTGAGCCATGGCGACGCGATGGATCTGCTCAACGAGGCACTGCGCCGCCCGCTCATTCGTTGTGACGCACCGCAATGGACGTTGTTCGGGATCAGCCTCGCGGGGTTCAACGCGATCTTCTCGCTGGCGGGCGCGGTGGCGATCTTCGCGCTGGCACCGCGAAGGGCACGCAGATGAGCTGGAAGCCGGGCGATCGCCGCGAAGGCCATGACGCGATGGTCCGGGTCGACCAGGCCGGCGAATATGGCGCGACGCGCATCTATGCCGGCCAGCTGGCGGTGATGGGCGATCGCACGCCGGCGGCGCGCATGATCAACGGCATGGCAAATCAGGAGGAGCGGCATCGCGCTTTTTTCGACGCGATGATTGCACGCCGCGGCGTGCGTCCCACCTTGCTCCAGCCCTTCTGGAACGTCGCGGGATTCGCGCTCGGCGCGGGGACGGCGGCGATGGGACCCGCCGCAGCGATGGCGTGCACCGCCGCGGTCGAGACCGAGATCGACCGGCACTACAAGCGCCAGCTCGACGAACTGGGCAAGAATGATCCCGAGTTGAGCGCCGCCGTCTCGCAATTCCGCGACGAGGAGCTCGAGCATCTCGATACCGCGATCGCCTCGGGCGCCGAGACGGCCATTGCCTATCCGCTGCTCTCGGGATTGATCCGGGCGGGCTGCCGGGCCGCCATTGCGATATCGAAACGGATATGACAGGCCCGGTTCAGCGTTGAAGCGTCAGAACAGGCGCTGAGGAGAAGCAGATGCTCAAGCGGATCGTGATCATGGCCGGGCTCGTTGCCGCCCCCCTGCCGATGCCGGCCGCGCATGCCCAGAACGCCGCGCAGAACGGCGTTCTGGTCATTTACGGCAACGACAAATGTCCGACCAACGACAATGGCGAGGAGATCGTCGTCTGCCAGCGGCTCGACGAGGCCGAGCGCTTCCGCATTCCGCAGACGCTGCGCGAGCAGCCGGGCCGTCCGCAGGCGACCGAGAGCTGGGCGGTCCGCTCGCAGGATGCGCTCACGGTCGGACGGACGGGTGTCGGCAGTTGCTCCACCGTCGGTGCGGGCGGCGGCATCGGCTGTGCCACGCGCAATATCAGCCGAGGGAAGGCCGAAGCGCGGGCGCGTCAGGCAGAAGCGGCCAATCTGCCGCTTCCCTGAGCAAGGTCACTCCCTGCCGCGCACCAGCCACGCCGGCGGATCGCGCAGCACGCATTCGCCGATGATCCACAACATCACCACCGCGCGGAAGCCAGCGGCGATCGCGATGTGGGTGGTGGTGGCCGCGGGCCAGCCATGCTCCATTCCGCCGAGCCACCAGAATTCGGCAAAATAGGCGGCGATGTCGCCGAGCACGAACAGCGCCACGGGCCATAAACGCGGCACGGTCATCAACAGCACCGGATAGAGCCACAGATCGAATTGCGGCGAATAGACCTTGTTGGTCAGCATGAACCAGGCGAGCACCGGAGTGAACAGCACCCAGAGATGCGCGCGATGCTTCCGCCAGCCGAGCGCGACGATCATCGCCGCGCCGGCGAGAAAGGCGATCGCGGCGTAACGGTTGCGATCCGCGATCCAGGTGTCCCACCAGCCCCTATCGGCGAAGACACTCCACGACGCCGCCACCGTTCCCGGCCGCTCCTGCGAGAAACGATAGAATTCGCTCCAATTGTCGAACGCGAACCAGGCGACCGGCACATTGACCAGCCCCCATGCCGCGATCGCCGCCGCCGAGAGCGCCGTCGCGCGGAGCAGGCGCCGCGGCCAGGGCCGGGCATCGCCGAACAGCGCAGCGAGCCCGAACAAGGGCAGCGCGAGCACCGGAAACAGCTTGGCGGCGGTGCCGAGCCCCGCCGCCGCCGCCGCGGGCACCAGCCGGCCTTCGCGCGCCAGCAGCAGCGCGCCGACCGCGAACGCCGCCGCGGCCAGGTCCCAATTATGCCCGACATAGAGCACCAGCGGCGGTGCCAGCGCCCATGCCCAGAGCCGCTTCGCCTCCATTCCCGCGTCGAGGAACAGCCGCAGGATCAGCGCCGCGAGCAGGCCGTTGGCGATCACCACCACGCCGAGGAAATGAAAGTCGCGCGCGCGGTGTCCGAACAACAGCCGCGCGGCGCCGCCCTCGGCCCAGATCTGCGCTCCGGTGAGCACCGGATATTCCATCCGCGTCTGGAAATACGGTGCCTTGCCCTCGGCGACCGCGCGCCCGTGCCAGAAGGGCATCACGTCATTGTAGCAGCCCGTGCTGTATTGCTCGGCGTTGGTCCAGCCGCCGGGCACGCAATGGCCCTTGAACAGCCAGCCCGCACCGATGGTGAGCGTCAACGCGATCCAGAGCGCGGTCCTGCGCCAGTCTACGTCCCGCGGAAGCGCCCACCCCATGGCCGGCTGCTTATCGTGCGCGACCAACCGCGTCCATGGTGCTGGACTCAGCGAATACAAGAACATAAGAAGAACATATGGCAAAATTGGACCTGCGCTGTAGCGTGACATTTGGTTTTAGAGTCTTTGACACTTGCTTTTAGAGCACTCCGGGCGTGCGCACGGCGACGAGATCGCAAGCACTGAAATGGACAGACCTGTTGTCGGTCGTAGTTGCCACGAGCACGTAGGAAACGTCATCACCGTGCCAGCTCAGGGTCGCGACGTCGAACGGTTCTGCAACCCCGCGGAGAAATAGCTCACCGCCCCCCTCATCCTTGACGGTCTCAATTGCAATTGTCGCTAGCATCCCATGGTCGTGTGAAATCTGAGTCACTTCGCTCTCCTGCTTCTGCTCTGAAGATGTGCAAAACAGGTGAGCCTCACAAGGGCCTAAAGGGCCACTAAGCTGCCTCTGAGGCTTCGCTTAAGTCGGCTCACAGTGGCGCCGTCTCGTCGCCGCCCCAATCCTCGATCGTGAATTCCCAGCGGGTGCGGTTCGGCTTCGAGCGTTCGAACGGGCGCAGCTGGCGGAAGAGACCATAGCGGATGCGGCGCCGCAGCCCGGCGGTCGCGGCGAAGTTCTCCACGACCAGCACCGGCCGGCTCTCGCCGCGATCGAGCGCGATCTCCCAGAGCGCGTCGAGCTCGACGTCGCTCAGATCGCCCAGCGTCCACGACCATGCCACCTTGCGCACGCCCTCGACGACGGCGAAGCCGCCGCTGGGAAGGGCGGTCACGCTGCCAGTGTCGATCGGCTTCCGGCCGGAGCCCCATTCCTGCGGGAATTCGGGTACCAGCGCCGAGCCGACGAGAACGACGCCGGCCGACAGCGCGGGCGAGGCACCCGGCTGATTGAGGGTCAACCGCAGATAACGGACGGTGACCGGCGCTCCATGCCACAGAGCGTGGCTCAGCAGGGGCGCCCGGCCGGCGACGTCGGGCACGCGCAGGCTGGCCGCAGCCGCGATCACCGTGTCGGTGTAGCCGGCGACGCCCCCGGTGATCGACCAGGTCGCGGCAGCGTGCGGCGGCAGAACGTGGCCGAGGAAGATCGTGTCGACGTTGCGAGCGGCGCCGAGGTCGATGCTGAGCGTCGCCGCCGAGCCGCTGGCTGCATCGGCCCAGACCTCGCGCGGATCGGGGGTGAGCAGATTGGCAACGCCCGAGCCACGCGACGCCGCGATCGCCGCGATCGGAGCCGGCGAGAGGATCAGAAGATTGCTCATACGAGGCTCCGCAGCACGGTGACGGTGGAAAGGCCGGTCGCCTTGTTGTCCTCGGCGCCGAGCACCCACACGGCGACGCCGGCATCGTAGCCGAGCTTGTCGATCGTCAGGGTGATGACCTGGCCGCGATACTGGCGCCATTCGCCGGCGAGCACATGGTCATCGATGACCAGCGGACCGCGCATGAAGAGCAGCTGCCGCGCAGCCTCGACATCGGCGTCGGCGCGAAGGGCGATGCACGTCATGCGCTCGCTCTTCACACCGTCCGCGCCCCAGCGCGCGACGCCGGCCGCGTCTTCGGCGACGAGCCAGAGCCCTTCCTCCTGGAGCCACTGCGCAAAGATCGGATCGACCGAGGCCATCGCTCAGCCGTGCTGCACGTCGATGATCGGGCGCCCGTCGCGGATCGCCCAGACCTTGCCGAGGCGGCGCATGTAGAGAGGCAGCGTCATCGCCGCCTCGAGCATGGCCACGGCCTTGATCCCGCCTTCTCCGTCCGTCGCGACCAGATAGACGCCCAGCCCTTGATCGAGCGCGAGATCGCACTCGGCCAAGGTCTCGGCATCGACGTTGACGGGCACCTGACCGGCAAAGGCGATGCGGTCGACCTTTTGGCGGGCCTCTTCGAACGCGGCCTCCCACACCGGAAGGGCGGCTTCATACTCTGCCTGCGCAGCGTCGAAGGCCGCCTTGGCGGTCAGCCATTCCGCATGGTCGGCGACGCGCGCTGCCGCCGCTTCGTTGGCCAGCGTGTACCACGCGCTGAGGCGCTGCTCGAATGCCGCCTCGTCCTCGCCTTCCGCGCGATCGGGGATCACCTCCACGAAGGATGCCTGGGGCTCAGGGCCGACCGGCGCAGGCGCTTCCGGGCGGGCGCCAAGATGCGCCCCCCAGCTATCGCCGCCCACATAGGACGGATCGGTGCTCTTTACGACGAAGCTGATCGCCTCGGCCCAGCTTCGGGTGAGCTGGCCGTTGCGATCGACTCCGCAGACGTCGCCCTTGCCGATCTCGCCGCATCCGGGTGCCTTCGTCATGTACTCTGCGTAGTCGGCGCCACTGGCATTGACGGTGCCCGCTGCATTGATGGAACGACCCGTACTCGAGTGCTTCCCAACACCGACACCGCAGGCCGCCCCGTTCCATGCGTTGTTCGCAACCGCGAAGCACTGGAGAGACACAAAGCCCGTCGTCGTCGAATAGACGTTTAGGACGACTCCCGCTTCCGCCGCGGCCTTCGTAAGGGCGTGAGCTGTTCCGGCGGAGGTTCCAACGAGCAGATTCCCGCCCTCCATGCGCGCCACTTCGACATTGTTGACGTCGAAGGCGAGCACCGGAGCTGCTGCAGAATAGCCCCCGCGGATCGAGGCATACTTCGTCCCGCCCGCATAGAATGTCATCTGGGCTTGTGTGTTCGCACCGCCGCCGCCGTTGCGGAGGCGCAGGACTTCAACGGACGCCCCGCTCGCGCTCCCTTGAATATCGATCCGTGCACCCGGCGCACCGATGCCAAAGCCGTAATTGCCCGCAGGGTCGGTATTCGGGAGCGTTCCATTGAATCGGTAGGGGATGCCGCCGCGAACGACGATGATCTGATCAGTCGCCGCGAGCGCGTTGGTCGCCGTAAGGTCGGAGAAATCGGTATCGGCCATGGTCAGTTTTCCTCTTCCGGCGGCGCGGGCTCGACCTCGAGCGACGGGTATCCAGCGGTGATGTCGATCGCGAAAATGTCATCGGCGGACGCGCCGCCTTCGAGCGCAGCGGCGATCTGCGCACGAATGATCTGGCTGCGGGCGTGGCAAAGTGCGTCGTCGCGCACCACTGCGGCCCAGAGCTTCACAGTCTGCTCGGCATTTACGACGAACGCCTGGTTCACTGGGCTCGCGCCATCGGTGAAGCTGATCGTGAGGTCCTCGCCGCGACGCAACGCCTCGGACGCGGCCCAGGCGAGGCCGCTGACAATCGTACGATCCTTCCTCGGATAGCGATCGTCGCGATCAACCATCACGATCTCACCGGGCACGACATCCGCGACCGGGAGCGGATCGGCGAAGAAGCGTTCGACGTCCCGGTATTGCTTCGCGCGATCCCACATGATCGCGGCGGCCTCGGCCGGCGTGAATCGCGTCACGATCGCGCCGGCGTCCCAATCCCAACGCTCGATCGCGACGTCGAAGCAGCGCGGCAGCTCGGCCGAGCGAACACCTTCCGGCGTGCCCATGGTCCCCGGTGCGTCGGCCGACTGGAGGATGGAACCGTCCTCGAGCTCAATGATCCACCGAGCCATATCAGGGCTCGATCTTTACGAAGCCATAGCCGCTCTCGACGAGCAGCGTGGCAAGGCTGGCGTTGTTGTTGATGGCGGCCACGAGGCGGAGATCGTAATTGCCATTGGCCGGCGCCGCGGTCTGGTTGCAGGGGATCGAGCCGGTCGAGCTCGTGCCCGATCCGAGGAGGAACTGCGCGTTGGATCCGTTCACCGCGGCGGCGAGGTCGGTCCAGCTATTCGCGCCGGCAACACTATATTGCCACTTCGCGATCATGTTGCGCGATGCGTTCGCGCTCGCCGAGCAGGTGTAGGTGGCGTTGAAATAGGCTTTGATTGTCTCGCCCGTCGCCTTCACCATGTTCGGGATCCGGGCGACTTCGTTCAGCGTCGTGTTGCCGATCGACTGCCCAGCGATATCGAAATCCCCGGTCTTGACGAAACCGGACGAGCCAGATCCGCCGCCGCTTGGCGCGCTGGCGAGCCGCTTCTTGATGGTGAGCGGACAGGTCTGGACCAGCAACCCGTTTGACGAGATGCTGAGGTCCACCGATCCATCCGCATTCCAGTCGCCGCCGATCGCGACGCGCCCTTTGGTCGCCGAGCCCGCGCCATTGTCGACGGTGGTGTTGGTATTGGTGCAGCCGCCGGTCCAGTTGCTCAGGGCATAGGTGATGCTCGCATTGGTGGTAACGTCGACGCCGCCGCGCTTGACCACCGGCACGATGTACTTGGGCAGCGTGCCCGCCGCGAGAGCGCCGGTATAGTCTGCCGGGATCTCGAGTGATTGCGCCACCGTGACGGCGACCTGGTTGGCGGCCGTCAGATCGGCGGTGCTGTTGAACAGCCCGGTGCGCGCGAAATAATAGTCGGTGAACTTGCCGTTGAAGGTCGCGGGCACGACGGCCGTGTCGAGGCCGGTGTTGTTCCAGGCGGGCGACAGCGCGTCGAGGTAGGCAATCAGAGCGGTATATGCCCCCTGATAGGTGGTCGACGATACGCCCTGCGCCGCAGCGCGCGCGACGAGCCCGCCATACTCCGCCTCGATCGCGATGCGCTGGCGGATGATGTCCGGCTTCTCGCTCGCCGAGAGATACCCGTCAGACTGGATCACGCCGATCGAGAGCAGCGCCGAGGCGGCGTTCGCCTTGGCCGTCGCGGCGTCGGCGAGCAGCTGATCCTTGCCGGCGCCGGTCACGCCGGTCCAGTCGGCCGTGGTCGCGGCCTTGGCGCTGATCGCCTTCTGCAGCGTGGTCAGCGCATCATCATAGGCGCCGAGCGTGGCGAGGAAGGTAGCGCGGACGACGGCCGTGTCGGCCGAAACATCGTTCCAGGCCGGCACGAGCCCGTTGCGCAGTGCGAGCCAGTTGGTGCGCGCGGCAGCCGCGGCGGTCCGTTCCGTCGTGATGCCGAACAACGCGGCCTGCGCGTCGAGGATCGACCAAGCGCCCTGCAGGCGGCTGTCGTCGATCACGAGCTGTTTCTTCTCGACGCCGGTCAGCAGGCCGTCGTCGACCAGCGCGGCGAGACTGTCGATCGCCTCGTCCGCAGTCGCCTGCGCATCCTGCGCAGCCGAGATCGCCGAGGCGGCCTGCGCGAGCGCCTGCGCGATCCGCTGATCCGGAGCCGGTGCCCAAGGCCGATACAGGATCGAACCGCCGCCGAAGGTGATGACAGCGCCGCCGAACGAGATCCGGCCGGTGTCGCCGGGAAGGCGACGGTACATGAAGTTGCCGTCATCGGTATCGAACCACAGGTCGCCCGGCTTGCTCTCGCTCGCCAGCGGCGGTGCCGGCTCGAAGAACGTCTTCACTTTGCCGCTCGCGAGCTCCATCGCGGCGAGGGTGATCGACTGGAGATCCTGCGCGGTGGTGCCGTCGTCGAGCACGACGTCGGTAGCGAGCACGATGCCGGCGATCGCGTCGCGGGTCATGACGTGCTGATTGCGCCGATAGCCGAGGCGGCGGCGGATCACGGGCTTGAACGTCGATCGGCGGGAGACCTCGACGCTGCGGGCCAAGGCGACGCTCGCGCCCCATTCCCATTTGCGGATGAAGATCTGATCGTCGTTGAGCACCCACAGTAGCGAGACGTCGCTCAGGATACGGTCCAGCGCAGCGGCGGCCGTTCCGCTCTCGTCGACCTGGTACCAGCCAACCGGCGCCGGCCGGGCGGTAGCAGCGGCGGCGACAGTCCCGGCGGCGAATGCAACCGTGGAGACGCTGGCGGCGATGCGCTGCGCGATCTCGGCTGCGGTCTCGACATAGCCCCCGGCGTTCTCGCCCTTGATATCCGCGCACAGCGCGCCGGACGGCTGGGTCCACCATTTGACGCACGCGATCGACGGGCACGCCACACCGCCGCCCTGTGGCGCCGCGGCGGCCTGCAGCGCGGCAAAGGTGGCGGCGACGCTGCCCTGCCAGGCCAGGACATTGAGCGCCGCCGCGGTGGCGCCCTTGTCGCGCACCGAGACGAACGAATCCCACATGCGGGCCGGATCGCCGAAGCAATAGATGTTGTTGGCGGCGTCGAGGACGAAGCCCTCGACGTTGAACACCCGGCCCCACGCGCGGGGCTTGATACGGTCCTCGAGCTCGGCCGGCCCTTCCACGCCACCGGTGCCGGCGAAGCGATCCACCAGGATCGGCTTTTTCAGATCCGCGGCCGGATCGGCCAGCGCGATCGAGAGCGCGCCGTCGCGGGCGGAGACGCTGAGCACCTTGCCCGCCGTCAGCACCGGCGGATAGGCGCCCTCGGGCCCGACACGCACGGTGATCGCGGCATCGGCCCAGTGCAGCGCCGCCAGCTCGGCGAGCGCGGCCGAGCTCGCCGGCGCCCAGCGCAGCGTCATCGCCTGTGGCACGCTGCCGATGCCCAGGTCCGTGCCGTCGAAGTCGATCGACGTGACGATCGTCGGCAAGCCAGCGAGCCCGGCGCGCCAATGCTGGCCGACATAATAATAGGGCAATGCGCCACCGCCGCCCGCGAGGCGGGTGGTCACAGGCGCGCCGGTCGCGGCGTTGCGGGGCTGCGCCTCGACGAGGATCAACGGAGCCGCCATCAGCTCGTCCGCGCGATCTGGGACAGATAGCCGGTGCCCGAGCCGCCGGCCGCGAGGTACGCCTCGAGCAGTTCGCCCTGGCGCCGGATCGCGTCGATGATGCGGGCATTCTGGTCGTTGTTCTCGTCCAGCGCCGCGTTCGTGGTTGCCAGCGCCGGGTCGGACGCCTTGCCCGCCGCCGCGTTGATATCGGCGTTCGCTTTGGCGATTGCCGCGCGCGCCTGGTCGAGGATCGCGGCGCGATCGACCGCGAAGCCTCCGGTAGTGCCATAAACGGCTTCTGAGACGGCATTCAGCTGCTCATAAAGCGTGGCGAGCTTGTCGGCCGCGCCGGCAACACCGGCATCGAGATCCGCCTCGGCCGAGCCGATCGCCTTCAGGATCGCGGCGCGCTGGTCGACCGCCGAGCCCTCGAACAGCGATCCACCGGTCATCTCGTCGACCAGTCGCTGGAGCGAGCCGACCTGCTCCTCCATCAATTGCTTCTGGAGATTGAGTCGGTCCTGGGCGTTGCGCTTTTCGATCTCGACGACGTCGAAGCCATATTGGCGGGCGATCCGCACGCGCTCCGCCGCCGTCTTTTCGAAGTCCTTGAAGGCCTTCGCCATCTCGGCCGGCAATCCGCCGAGCAGCTGCTCGACATCCGCGACCTTCAGCGCCTCCTTCAGCGCCGCATCGATATCGGCATTGCCCCGGAGCGCCTGCTGCACAGCGCCCGAGAGGCCGGTCACCGCGCCGTCCTTGATCGCGTCGGCGATCGCGAACGAGATCGCGGCATCGGCGCCGTCCTTGCCGAAATCGTGCAGCCCCTGGCCCTTGGCCTTTTTGCTGTCGAGCGAGCCGGTGAAACCGGTAGTGGAAACGCGGTACTTACCGTCGAACGTGCCGATCGAGACCTTGTAATTCCCCAGCTCGCCGCCGAGCGTCTCCGCGATCTTCGCGATGCCCGACTGGACCGCGCCGGCCAGCGTGCCGGCCCCGGACTTCGCGCTGCCGGCATTGCCCGCGATCGCCGCGGCGCTCTGGCCGCTGATGCTGGCGGTGCCGTACTTCGGCTTGTTGAACAGATTGCCGATCAGGCCGCCGGCGATCGAGCCGATGATATCGCCGCCGGGGATGCCGGTCATCTTCCCGATCGCGCCGCCGATCTGGGAGCCGGTCGAGTTCATCTTGATGCCGAGCGCGTTGCTGATGCCCGAGACGATCGAACCGGTGGCCGCCCCCTCGAGGCCCTTGCCGGCGAACTTGCCGATTGCGCCGCCGATCTTCTTTGCGGCGGTATCGTTCGTGAAGACGTTGAGCAGCGCGCTAGAAACGTCGCCAATCGATTTCGTGAACAGTTCGCTTGAGCTGAGCGTGCCTTTTCGCGAGCCGGTCACGAGGATCTCGCCGCTGGCTGCACCGGTATCGCGGACAAGGCTTGCAATGGTCGCACCCACGCCACCGATCGCTTGCACCGCGGCGGAGGAAATTGCGCCGCTGATGGCCTTGTCGATGGCGCCATCGTTACCGATAGCTCCTGCAGTTCTCGCCGCGGACGATGCGAGCTTGTCCAGCGCGCCGGTGGTCCGGGCGGTGGAAGCCGTCACGCCGTCGACCGCCGCTGCCATGCGCGAGGACGCGTCCTGCACGACGCTGGTGCCGTTGATCTGGTCCTGGAGATCCCGGAAGGTGCCCGCGAACAGCTTGTCGAACAGCTCCCGACCCTTGAGGGTCTGGAATGCGTCGAGCAGCTTGCCCGGCGATTTGAGCAGCTGGCCGAATTCGCCGCGGACGAACGCCTGGCTGGCATCCTTGACGATGCCCTCGATCGACGAGAGCGCGTCGATATACTTCTGGGTATCCTGGCGGAGGATCTCCACCTCGCGCTGCTGCGCGCGGATCGCCTGCACCGATGCGAGGATCGCGTCCTTCTGATCGTCGCGCAGCGGGCCGAGCTGGCGCTCGAGGCCGACGATCGTGCGCAACGCCTCGGCCTGGTCGTTCTGCCCCTTCGCCTGCAGCGTCAGGATATCGAGCGACTGTTCCTGCGCCACGAGGAAGTCGCTGTACGGGCGGAGGATCCCGTCCTGGATCACGCCGCGCGCAGCCTGCGCATCGGCGATCAGCTTCTCGAAACCCGCGGGCCGCTGTTCCGACAGCCGCCGGATCACGTCGTCGATCGCGCCCAATGCCGGCGCCGCCTTTTCGGCCAGCGTCTCCGGCGCCTTGTACGCCTCGCTGAGCGAGCGCAGCAGGCCGCCGTCGATCGTCTGCTTGGCGGCCTGCGCCCCGGCGATCAGTTCTGCGAAATTGGCGGGCTTCTTGCGGCCGAGATCGTCGATCAGATCGTCGAGCTGGCGGATCGCGCGATCGGCCTGGCGCACGGCGGCCGGCGTGTCGTCGAACGCCTCGGTGATCGACGCGATACGATCGGCCGCGTCGCGACCGAACTCTTCCCGCGCTGAGCCCGACCCGCCCTTTTTCGGCTTGCCCGGCGCCTTCCAGGGCTTGAGGTCCGTCGCGACGCCCTTGCCGTCGATCGCGTCCAGCGACTGCTGCGCGGCCTTCTGGTCGTTGAGAGCCTGGGGCAGCGTGTAGAGCTGCTGCTTGAGCTCGACGATCTGCTTGGACGAATAGCCGGCGAGCTGCCCGGCCTGCACCATCGCATCGACGCGCTGGCGGATATCGGTGACGCTCAGGCTGCCCTCGAGGACGTCGCCGCGCAGCTGGCTAAGCGGCGCGTTCTCGCGCTTGATGTCCTTGCGAAGGTTGCCCCGGTAGCCCTGATCGGCGGCGAGCCCGCCGGCGATCTTCTCCGTGATGCTCAGATCGCCGACGCTGCCGATGCTCTTCCGCGCGTCGCTCTCGGCCTTTTGCCCGGCGAGAAGCATCGCCTCGGCCTGCAGCCGGATCGTCTCGATCAGGACGAGGTTATGCGTCTTGAGCTTGCCGGTGTTGAGATCGATGACCTTGCCGAGCATCGACTGCGCGTTGCCGAAAGAGTCGGCCGACGAGGCGGCTTTGTCGAGGTTGCCGGCCAGATCGTCCGCCGTGCCGCTCGCCTCGAATAGCTTGGAAACGAACGGGCCCAGCACCATCACGGCTGCGGCGATCGCCGCGCCCCACGGCGTTCCCATCGCTGCCATCGCGCGGCCGAGTGCGCCCTTGGTGCCCATCTGCTCGAGCGCGAGAGCCATCTGCGGGCCCTGCATCGCGACGATGCGCATGCCGTCGCTGACGCTGTTGAGCCCCATCTGCGCCATCACGCCGACGTCGAGGAACTGCTGGCCGAGCATCCGGGCGCCCAGCGCCTGTTCGCCCATGCTCCGCACATTTGCCCGGCCAGCGACACTGGCCCGGGCAAGTTGCGTCTCGAGCACATCGATGCGGCCGGCGGTTGCAGCGGCGGCCTCGCGCATCTGGTTGAGCTCGCCAACCATGCCGTCCAGCGCGGCGCGCGCCTGGCGCAGCTCCGCCTCGAGGCTTTCGGTAGCCGCCTCGACAACGCCCTCGGCCGCGCCAAGGTTCTTCGCCGCATTGCCGGCGCGGCCCATCTCGGCCGCGAGATCGCTCACCGCCTTTTGTGCGCCGTCTGTATCGCCGGTGATGATGAGGCCGGTACGAAGCGTCATGGCGCGATCACCCGGCCACGCCATTCAGCGCGTCGCGCGCGGCTCGCTCCATGGTCTTCACGCCCGCCCAGAGCTTGGGCGTGACGGCGAAGCCTGACGCGCGCAGATCCGCGAGCGCGGCGGTATAGTCGAGCCCCATCCAGTAGACGGCGCCGTCGAGGCCCCGCGCGATCGCGCGCCACTGCGTCGCGACCGAGAGGAAGGCCAGCACGATGTCCCAGTTTCGCCGCCACACCTTGAACCCGCTTTCCTTCGACGAGGCGTCCTTGAGCATCGCCGCCAGCCCCGGCAGCCCCATTTCCTCCGCGTCCGCGATCGCCTCGCCCAGATCCGAAGTGCCGCCCGTCGCCCATGCGCGGGCGGCGGCCTTCAGTTTCCCTCCGCTTCCTTGTTGACCGCGTCGAAATAGCCTTTGACGATCGCGCGACGGGCCCAAGGCAGCCGGATCACCTTCTCGCGAATGGCATCCGAGTAGGGCACCGGGTTGCGCTCGGCGTCGACGAGATCGCCGATCGAGGCGATCACCTTGCGCAGGAGGTCGCTGGATCCTTCGCGCGTCGACAGATCGAACGCCTCGAACTCCTCGCCAGCGACGAGATTGTAAGTGACCTTGAACTTCTGGATCTCGAAGCCGCCATCGGTCGGCACATGTGCCTCGACCGTGTGGGTGAACGTCGGATTGTCGGTGACGATGAACATGACGGGGATCTCCGGGGTTAGGCGACCACGCCGAGCGTGATCTTCCACTGGTCGTTGCCGGCATCGGGCAGCGGCGTGAACGAGAGCGGCCATTCGACGACGCCCTGCTGATTTTCGATGCCCGAGGGCCGGTTCTGGACCGCGGTCGGCACCGAGATCGTCACACGCCGGCCGGCATCGTTGTCGTGCTGCAGCAGGATCGGCATGCGCGGCTTGGGCGAGCGCGCCTTGTCGTACGGATTGTACGTCGCCATCGGCACCGCCTCGACGGTGGTCGAGATAGACTCGGCCCGATCGACGATCAGGATCCGCTCCACGCCGACGAGCATGCGCGGCTGGACGTCGTTGCCCAGGTTCAACGTGAAGCTGCGCATCACGAAATCGAGCGCATTGATCTTGAACACCGGCGTGTTCGCCTTGCTCGCGACCTTGGGCGGGATGAAGTTCGAAAGATCGATGCCGACGGGCGGTGCCTGGTCGGCCGGTAGCGTGAACAGACCCGTCCAGGTGCCGCGCACGACAGGGATGCCCTGCGCGTTCACCGTGAGCTCGCCGGTGCCCATGCAGCCTAGCATGACGTAGCGGGTCGGGCCGATCTGGAAATAGATCGCGACGCTTTCGTGGGCGCTGCTGACTGGTGAATATTCGACCGTGCCGGTGCCATCGCCGGGAACCGCGTCCGGGGTGATGACCTCGGCCACGCCCATCGCGCGGATCAGCGCGCTCCAGCCCGGCGCCACCCCGGTCTCACCCGAGCCGACAAGCTCGAACGATCCGGTCAGCACCGCGCGCAGCCCGGCCGCGATCTGCTCCTGAGCGCCCATGTACGGCAGCTCGACGTTGCGGGTGACGTCCTCGCCCTCCATCGGCTGGAACTGGACGTCGGTCAGCAGCACGGCGTTGGCAGCGGTCGGCGCGGGATCTACACCGTAGGTGACCTCGGGTTTGACCAGCGCGCTCTTCGATTTCCAGAAAATGGGTGCGGGCATTTACGCCTCCTGACGGGTGAGGTGGCCGGTGGCGCGATCGCGGACATAGCTGCCGCCGCCCTCGGGCTTCGTGATGGGTTCGGCCGGAGCCGCTTCGGGCTCGGCCGCGGGAGTCGCCGTGATCGTGCCCGTCGAATCGGCTGCGTCGACAACGGGCGACGAGATCGGCGCGACGTCGGTCAAGATCGTCTGCTCGACCGGGTCGGCCGGCTGTGCGCCGACCGGATTGCGTTTCTTCATGACTGGATCCTCAGTTGATCATCGAGACTGAAATCGAGCTGGAAGGTCGCGACGCCGCCCGAGAGGCTGACGAGCTCGCCGCGCTCGAGCTTGAAGACGCCGACAGCGTCCTCGGGCGCCCAGCCGGCGATCGCCTCGACCACGCCGTCGATCAGCGGCATGAAGGCGTCCGCTACCTTGGCGCCGAGCGGATCGGCGATCGCGCGCTTCACCAGAACGACGCCGAGGAACCGGTCGATCGACTGACGGAACAGCCCGGTGGCCGCGGTCGCCGCGCCGCCCCGCATGCCGAGCGGCAGCAGGTAGGCGGACAGGTCACGCTGCCCGAGGGAGCCCGTGCGCATCGCTTCCGAGAACTGGAGCGCGGTGCCGATGCTGCCGACAAGCTCCGGCAGCCTGGCGACGATCCGCTGCTCGGCGAGATCGGCGAGCATCAGATGAAGCCCCGCATGGATTCAGGCGTCAGCGGACGCTCGCGGTCGATCGCCTGCACCCCGCTCGACCCCGACGAGGTCGGCTCGAGGCCGGCGATCTGCAGGCGGATCGTGCCGGTCGCGATCTTGCCCAGCGCGGCGATCGCGTCGCCATAGTCGTCCTTGATCTTCCCGTCGGGCGTGAACGGGTGGAGCTTGTACGAGGCGATCGCCAGCGCGAGGTCCACGAGCAGGTCCGGCACGCCGCCCTCGATCGGCAACCGGTACCGGCCGGCCAGATAGCCGTCGATCACCGCGTCGGTGTCGGCGAGCGCGCGGTCCACGCGCCCAACGACGATCGCGCCCGTCGCCGGCTGGTCGCGATCGGTGAGCTGGACGAGCGTCGGCTCGCCCAGCTTCTCGATCAGTTGCTCGAGGGTGGCGTAGCTCACGCGTCCGCCTGATCCGGCAGGACCACCGAACATTGCAGGTACGGATCGCCCATGATCGCCGCGAGGCTGTCATCGTCGAGCTCGGCGCGCGAGATCGCGGTCGGCTCACGCCCAAAGGCTCGGCCGGCACGACGGCGGCCCTCGCGCGGACCGACCACCACCAACACCCCGTATGTGCGATCGAGAGCATCTCGCTCAGCACCGGCCTGGATGGATGCGGTGAGCGTTTCATCCGGGACCGACGACGCCAGATCGCCCGCGCCCGGGTTGCCTTCTTCCGCGGGCGTCGAAGCCGTCGAAGTGCCGCCCGTCGCCGCTTCCGCCGTATCCGGCTGACCGCCCGCGGCCGGCACGGTGGCTGGCGCGCTCGGCTTCGGGGCCGCTGGCTTTGCGGCCTTCGGCTTTGCCGCCTTGGGCTTCGCCGCTTTGGCGGCGGCCTGTTCCTGGGTGACCATGGGGTTCGCCCTCCCGGCTTAGGCGAGCCAGGGAACGACGAGCAGCTCGGCCGTCCCCTTCCACTCGTTGCTCTCGCCGTTGGCGCCGAGCTCGTTGTTGAGGATCTTGCGGGCAGCACTCTCGAGCGACGGCGGCACGACGAGCAGGTTGCCGGTGATGCCGAGCGGGCGGCCATAGTCGCCCTTCATGCTGCCCAGCGCGGCACGAGCGGTGCCGTAGTGGGCGGCGTCGAGCGTCTGCTTGGAGCCCCAGGCGAGCTGCCAGAAGCTGTAGCCAACGTTCATGCGCGCATCGACGCCGTAGACGTATTCGTTCTCGTCGAACACGTTGTCGTCGGTCGGCTTGTCCTTGGCGACCAGGTCGCCGAAATCGCGGCGAACCTGCAGGATGATCGGCTTGATCACCCGGCTGACGTCCAGCAGGAACCACGGCGTGCCCGCGCCGCCATCGGTGTTCGCGACCGAGACCGGGTTGCCGTCCGCATCGAGCACCGGGTGATCGGTGTCGAAGAAGAACTGCCCGTCATAGCAGTTGGTGGCGAAGCCGGCCTTGAGCAGCTCCCAGATCAGGCGCTCGGGCTTGGTCTGGGTGGATTCGCCGATCTGCTGGAAGAGGAGCGAGTAGTGGCCGAGATTGTCGGTCTCGATATCGTCGCGATCGACGCCGACCGTAAGCTCGAACTTCTTCTCCTTGATGGCGTAATCGGCCTCGGAGATGTTCTGGACGACGCGCTTGCCGATCCATTCCCGGACGTCGGGCAGCTTGCCCAGCCACCCGTACTTCTGTTCCTTCTGGGTGGAGGGAACCCGCGAGGTGATGCGATCGGCCTGCGGCTTCGCCGCCTGCGCCTGACCCTGCTGCATCGCGGTCGAATAGCCGGTGCGAAGCGCGGCGAGGTTCTGCGAATTGATGATCATCTGATGGTCCCCTTAGAACTCGACCCAGACGCCCTGGGCGTCCACGCCGCGACAGATGCCGGCGACGCTGCGGGTGTTGCCGCCATTGGTCTTGGCGACGGTTTGATCGTCGACGACGTAGACCTGCTTGCCGTAGTCGGCCCACGAGATGGCATCGCCCGCGGCGCTGTTGGCGAAGCGGAAGGTGCCGCGGCGAACCTTGATGTTCACCGCACCGTCGGCGCCGGAATTGGTCTTCTGCTCGTCGGCACGGCCGATCGCGAGCAGTGTGGTCGCCGTCGATCCCGGCACCGCGAATCCCGTGGCGTCGAGGCAGACGAGGCTGCCGGCGAAGATGGTGGAGCCGCCGTTCATCGGGGGCTCGAGCACGTCTCCCTGTGCGCGGGGCGTGTTGCGGTCAGCGGTGAGCGCCACCATCAGAGCATCTCCTTCCGGGCGGCATCGCGGTTCTTCTTGTAGGCCTCGGGATCGAGGCCCATCAGCGCGATGACGGTGTTGTCGGTATCGTCGAGGGCCTCGGGATCGGCGTTGCCGGAGACCTCGGTCGAGAGGCGGGTGCCATGCAGGATCGGAAGCGCGCGGATCTGCGCCTCCGTCGCGGCGGCGTCGGCCATGTGCAGCGAGATATAGCGATCGCGCTGCGGCTTGACGCCCACGCGACCCGCCTTGATCGCGCCATCGACGAAGGCGATCGCCGCCCTCTTCGTGCCGTCCTCGGTCAGCTGATTGAGCTGGGTAGCGAGCGACGCGACCTCACCCTGCAGAGCCACGATCGTGGCGTTGGAATCGCCACCGGCGATCGCCTGCACGCCGGCGAGCACGGCCGCCGCGTTGGAGGTCTCGGCGAGACCGACCGCCTTGGCGATCGGTGCCAGCGCGGACTGCAGGGCGGTCTCGGAGCCGCCCTCGAGCTTCGATTTCAACGCCGCGGCGATATCCTCGTCGCTGGCGTCGCTGGCGAGCCCGAGCAGCTCGCACAGCTTAACCTTCCAATCCATAACGTCGTGTCCTTCCTGGTGAAGAGAGGCGAGCCCGATCAGGTTGGGCGCGTTGATGAGGCTGGCGCGCAGGACGTGGGTGATCACGCCGTCCTTGCGGTGGGAGATCGCCGGCGAGATGCCGCGATAGGCCTTGTCCTCCATCAGACGGCGGCCTTCGCCGGTCCATTCGACACGGCCCCAGATTCCGTTGTCGCGATTCTGCAGCTCGACGATCCAGCCGCGGGCCGGCGCCGACTCTCCGCGCGGGGCGGCGAGGTCGGTGGCGTGGTTCTCGTCGAGAACGAGCTTTTGCCCGGCAGGGAGCGAGGCAGCCATCAGCGCCGGCGCGTCCGCGACACGATACGGGCCGCGACCGTCCATGGTGCGCACTTCGCCCGCGGGGATCAGATGGATCCACTCGGGGACGGCGTCGCCGTCGAAAGGGATAGTCGTCGCGGAACAGAGCGCGATGGCGGCCTTGGTCATGAAGACCACAATGCCCGCCGGGGGCGGCGTCCGGCATGCCCGCCTTGGGCAGCATTACGCGCCGGAGAATCGGGGAACGGCAAAACGTTGCCATCCCCCGGCGCTGAAATCAAACAGTCGATGTCGGGAAAAGTGCGTGGCTAGCCGCCGATCGCCGTCCCGAGATGCTCGTCAACGATGTCGAGGATGTTGCGCTCGTCGGCCTCGGAGAGCCCCAGCCACACCCGCGCCGGGATGTTGCCCCATGGGATTGGCCGGCCGTGCCGGTCGGCACCGAACTGGCCCTTGGCGGCGCCTTCCTGCATCGCCCCGGCATAGGCGAGATTGGAGCCAACCTCGACGCCGATGCGATCGACGAACTTGACGATCTCATTGCCGAGGCGGCGCGAGGGGCCGATCAGCGGCCGGGCAAGATTACCGTCGCCGGCGCGGCGGTACCGCTCGATCGTGACCGGGCTCTTCGGCGCCCAGGCCGATCCGTCCGGCGCCGTGCCGGTGCGAAAGCGGTTCTTGGTCGCTTCGATCAGATACTCGCCGATATCCTCGTAGATCGGCGTCATCTCGACGAGCTGGCCCTGCGCGGCCCGAAGCGCCTGGACGATCGGCTGGCCGTTGAAGACGGTGCGGAACATCGCTATTTCTCCTGTGCCTGGCCGTCTCCACCCGCGGGCCCGTAACCCGAAAATGGAGAGGCGGTCAGGTCCTCACTCCCGTCCGGATCGAGAAGCTGAGCAGCGTCATGGTGCGCCGCCGCTTCCAATATTCCCACCGGGTCACGAGCTCCTCGCCGTCGATCACGCGCCGGATCTCGAACACCGGCACCTTGTGCCCTTCGGAGATGCCGACGAACCGCATCGCGTCGCTCTCGAGCACGCGCGGCAGCGACGCGAAGTCACCGGGCGTGACGGCGCGCTGGCCTTGCCGCGCCTCGGCCGCCTGATCACCGTGGGCCGCGCGGACGTGCGCGAGCTCGGACGGGGAAAGGGAGAAATCGAAGCCGGCAGCGTCGAGCTCGCGCGCCGCCGCGATCGCCGCGGCCTGGGCGCTGGTCAGCATGCCGAGCGTGCGGCCGGGTTCGACCTCGGCATCATCCGACCAGACGCGCTGCACATAGCGACGCGCATCGTCCGCGACCGAGGGCAGCGACCGATAGGACCGCGCCAGAGCATCGCGCTGGGCCTCGGGCACCTCCTCCATGAAGGCCTTGGCAATGCGATAATCCCAATTGCGGATCTTCTCCGCCATGGCGTGCACGACGGGGGATACGCTGGCGCCAGGTGCATAGCCCCAGCCCTTGCCGATGCCGATCGGCGCGCCGGTCCGCGGGTTGATCCGGTCCCAGCCCGGCTGGAGCTTCTTGTCCGGATTGCCGCCCAGGCGGATCGCAGCACGGGCGCTGCGCGCGCCAAGGACGTAGCACGAGCAGCCCCAGCCGGAGGGCGGATAGTGGGTGGCCCAGAAGGCATGGCCGGGCTCGAGCACGAGGCCGTCCCAGCCGAGATGGACGATCCGCGGTTCCTGCGAATTGCCGTGCCTATAGACCCAGAAGGCGTATCCCCCGGCGGTGAGCTGGGCGTGGCGCCCGGCGGCGTAGCTGGTCGCGGCGTTGGTGCGATAGATGGTCCGGGTGCGCCACGCGCGGCCCGCGGCGGTGTCCTCGCCGGCCCAGCCGTGCCATCCGCTGCGCGCGACGATCGCGCGGAAGTCCTTCCGGAACGTCTCGAGGCTAGTGCCCTCCGCGATCGCGCGGTCGACGGCCGCGGCGAGATCGCTGAGGAGATCCGCCTTGATCGCGCCGGCGACCATGAACGCGCTGTCGTGCCCGGCGTGCTCGAGATCCGTCCAGCGCCTGGTCGGGACGAGCCGGCCGAGCTTCCGGCGGAAGAAGGCTATCTGCTCATTGAACGGCCTTCGAAACGCCCCTGAGAGGGTGCTCGAATGCTGATCAGGCACTCTCCGCCTCCACGTCCGCGACGCCGGCGAATGCGGCGGCTGAAAGGCCGAGCGCGATCTTCGCGCCGAGGCGGGCGATATCGAGGCGGGGGTAGGCGGCGAGCAGCATGGCCTTGAGCTCATCCATGTCGGTAGCCTGGGCGAGCATGCCCTCGATCTGCCCGACCATCTCGGCGAGATCCGGACCCGCCTCGTCCGTCAGGCGATCGCCGACCGCGTCGCCGGGGAAAGCGCCAGCGTCCGTAGCTCCCTGCTGCCCGTGGAGCGACGGTTGCGGCGCAGTTGCCAAGGTTGCGGCCGGCGGTGCCAGCGGCGCGGCGGCGGTCGAGGGCGATGTGAGGATGCGCGCGCCGGCCGCGGGCTCGGAGAAGCCAAGCTTGTCGCGCACCTGGCTTTCCTCGATCTGCACGCCGAGCGGCACGATATCCCTGAGCACCGTCGCGAGCCGCTGCAGATCCTCGGGCTCGGCCCGCGCGATCTTGATCTTCGGATAGCGCTTCTGCGGCCCGTGCTCGAGATCGACCCACGGGCGGACCAGGTCGCGATTGAGCGCGGCGGCCACGGCCTTCGCGTCGGCGGCCTCGATATCGTCCGCCACCGACTTGTGGACCTGCGCCTGGCCGGAGCCGAGCCCGCCAGCCATGGCATCGGTCGTGTTGGTCTGTCCCAGCACAGCCTTGGAGAGCTGCCGGTCGAACCAGTCGGCGCGCTTCTCGTAGAGATCCGCGCCCTGGCCGACATTCCCCGATTCGATGAACTCGATGTTCATGCCCTCGGGAATGATCGCGGCGCAGTCGCCCGCGATATTCGCCACGGCCCGGAACAGGGTCGCGCGATCTTCCTTCGTGGCGCCAGTGTGGAACTTGCCCACGCGGACCGGCTGGCCGAACGTCTGCGCAAAGATCGCCCAGTCGCGCAGCGTGAAGGCCTTGAACATCCACGCCCAGGCGGCGATCCGCGCGAGGCCCGATCGCACGGGCAGGCCCGACTTGGCCTTGATCGTCAGGCGGATGAACTTGAAGGCGGGGAGCGGGCAATCGGTGCTGTTCCCATCCTCGCCGCCGCGCAGCAGCGGCGTGCGGCCGTCACGCCGATCATAGGTGAACCAGCGCGGGTCCCGCCATTCGAGGCGCGCGGGCATCCACTGGCCCTCGCTGGTGTCCCACATGATCTCGGTGAAGGAGTCGCCCTTGCCGATCGCGTCGAGGATATCGAACATCTCCTCGGCGAGCTCGTCGCGGGTGAGCCAGTCGCGAACCATGTCGGCGATGCGCACGTCCAGCGCGCTATCGCTCGCCGCCTCGACGGTGATGTCGAGCTGCGCGACCGCCCGCTTGCGGGTGCCGAGCACCCCCACATAGTGGAGGTCGCGCTCCTCGATCAGCTCGGCGAGCTCGAAATAGCGCTGGGCGTTGCCCTGGTCCGCCTCGCGGAGCAGATTGGCGAGCCGCACGGGATTGAGGCCGTCCGCGGGATAGCCGCCGATCGGCGAGCGAACGCCGGCGAGCGTCGGGCCCGCCAGGTCCTGCCTGAGGACCTCTTTGCGCAACGGTTTGCCGTACTGATCAACCAGGCCCGTCATGGCAGCGCCGTCCTTCGATCCAGATCCACGATTAAAAGGGCTAAAAGGCCACTAAGAGGGCAAGTGCCCCCCGATCGGGCACCGGAGGTACCCGAAGCGCCTGCAGGGCCTCCTGCGGCCAAATTTCGGGGGGTTCGATTTGCGGCCCCGATCATCACAGCCCGCCCCGGAAGCCAGCGCCCCGCGGCGATCGCCACCAGTTGCCGTTGACGCCCAGATCCTCGTCATCGTCGGGATCGTCAAAATTGGGCTCCTGGCGGCCGCGCTGGACGCCCTCATAGCCATAGGCCACCGCGTTCTGCCGAGACGCGTACCAGGCGAGCATGCCGCCGATCGCCGTGTCGCCATGTCGATCGAGGCCATCGCCGCCCTTGAACCGGAAGTCGTCGGGCACTTTGATGATGCCGCCGACATACTGCAGCGCCTGGTGATCGAGCACGACGTCGGCGTCCGCCGCGACGACGATCGTCTTCTCGCCAAACGCGTTGACGTAGGCGACGGCGTTCGTCCGGTACCATTCCTGGCTAAGCTTCACCTGGCTGATCCGCGCGCCGAAGCCGGGGCGGAAGCCCGTACCGGTCGAGTAGCCGATCGCGCAGACCTCGGCCAGATAGGCGCCGTTGCCGGTCGCATCGAACGCGCCGTGCCCGAACCGCGGCAGCCGGGCCATGATGAAGAAGGCGACTTCGCGCTGCGTCTCGAAGGGCACGTTGCGCAGCTCGAGCACGAGCTTCTGCCGGCGCACGAGATCCTGACCGGTCTCCGTCACCACCGGCCCCGAGGCGTCGCCCGATCGCGCGAAGTCCCAGCCGAGATCGTGCCGCCGATCCTTGTCCAGCGCGTCGAGGACACGCCGCACCTTCTCCTCGAGGAAGGCGTCGGTGATCTTCTTGCGCGCTTCCGGCGTGAGCTCGGCGAAGTCGTTGCCCAGCGTCCAGCGGACCACCGGCACGTCCGGGCTGGTGACCGACTCGATCACCACCTGGCTAAGCGCGGCACCCTCGGCATCGGCCGGGATCGCGTCGAGCTCCTGCGCCATTTGCGCCTTGCGGAGCCCGTAGGCGCCGCGGATCTTCGCTTCCCATTCCCGTTCGGCCTCGGCCGAATATTCCATGCCGCGCAGCAGGCACACGCGGCGATAGAGCCCGTTGTCGACGGCCTTCTGGAACGGGATGAAGTGGAGCGAGAACGGGACCTTGCCCGCCTTCGCTTCCTTGATCAGCTCGTTGAACGGATTGAGCTTGCCGTTGTGCGTCGAGATGACGCGGATCCGGCCGCCCCAGATCAGCAGCGCGTTGACGGCGTCGAGGACGGCGCGGACGTTCTGGTGGAACGCCGCCTCGTCGATGACGACGACGCCCTGCAGACCGCGGATATTCTCGGGTCGCGAGGACAGCGCTTCGACGCGGAAGCCGGACGCAAAGCGAATGCGGTAGGCCGAGATCTGGCGTGAGGTGACGGTGCCGGTCCCGTCCTCGACCTGATCCTCGAACAGGAACTCTTCGATCTGCCCGAGCTGGCCCGCGACCACCTTGGCGAAGTGGGCGACATAGCCGATGAACTCGCGGCCCTTGTCCTTCGTGTCGCCGATATAAAAGACGTTGTCGCCGCCGGCTTCGCGCGATGCCGCCGCGATCAGCGTGTCGTCGAGCGCCTCGGCATAGGTGATCCCGGTGCGCCGGCCCTTTTCCCCCAGCTTGAGCGCCGACTGGTCCTCGAGCCACTCCTTCTGGTGATCCATCAGGATGCCGTCGGCGAGCGGATCATGGTCGGCCGGGATCTCTGCGCCGCGGGGCAACTCGACCGGCAGCTCGGCGGGCGCGCGGGCGAGCACAGGCGGGCCAGTGACAACGCCGGCTGCGACCGCGGCGGCCGCCACGCCGGTGCGGACCGCGGCCCGTACCTTGCGCATCAGGTTGGAGGCGTCGCGTTCGGCGGGGGACTGATTGGACTTCACGTCAACCACTCCGCCCAGATCTCCGGCGCCGGATCGCTGGGACGCGCAAACGGAGCATAGCCTTCACCCTCGAGCCATTCCTCTTGGTAGGGCTGGAGGTCCGGCACGGCGGCCGTGAAGAACTCATCAATCACGACATGGCCGCGCCGGCCCGCGATGTCCTCGGGCTCGCTCATACCGCCTCCCGCCAGACAATGGGTTGCTGGTCACGCGGAACACGATGCCTTCCACGCGCCATCGGATGCTTCGGCGAGGTGTCCGCGTTCCGGCCAAGGGAGATCATCTCGAGCCCGCGCGCGCGACAACGGGAGGCGACATGTGCATCCAGGCCAAGATCGCTGCCGCCCGTGCCCCACGCGACGAGAACGCGCCCGGTGGTAGCCTTCGCATAGTCGAGCGCCGCGCCGACATAGCGATGGTTCTCGTCGCCGATCGTGTTCACGCCGGCGTCATGGGCCGCGAATAGCTCGCGCGGTCTGGACGTCCGGTACGCACGCAGATTGATGATCAGGAGGCCGCCAAAGCCCCACAGTGTCGCGAAATGGATCAGCGCGAGGAGCGTGGGATCGTCCTTCTCGGCGTCGGCGGTGCTCGGATTGAGCATGACGACGACGAGCAGCGGCAATCCGGAATTCCATATCCTGCGAAGTTCGAGCCGGTAGAGGCCACACGTCGAGAGAATCGCCTCGCGGATCATTTCCGCAGCCCCAGCACGTCCTTGCGGATCTGCGCGATCGACGCGGCGCTGAGCCCGGCCTCGCGCATGGCGGTCTCAGCCTCGCCGACCTTCTCGGCCGCCGCCTCGAGCTGGGCGTTGACGCGCTCCTCGAGCTGGCGGCGATACGCGGCCGAACCCTTCTGGGCGGCGACAAGCGAGCCCAACGAGCGCGAGAGCTCGAGGATCTCTTTCGACTTGAGCTCGCCGCCTTCAACCCGCTCGTAGATCGAGGCCTTGAGGATCTCGGCCACGGCGATCGTCACGTCGTCCGCGTCACCGGTGCCGAGGCTGTTGACGATATCATTGGTGATCGCGCGGACCTCGTCCAGGCGGCGGAACTGGATCGCCTTGCGAACCGACCAGCGCGAGAAAGACGATCTGCTGACGGAGGCGATGCCGCGATCGGCGAGCCGCGCGTTGAACTCGTCGAGGATCGCATTCTGCGGCATGCTGCGTTCGCGCAGCTGCTCGAGCGCCCAGACGATGTCCGGCTCGGCCGCATCGGGCAGCATGTCGAGGGTGGAGAGCCGGCCGCGGCCCTCGCGCCGATCGGCGCCGCCGCCGACCACGATCAGTCCTCGTCCGAGGGGCGCGAGATCCCCTCGATCACCGCGCGACGCTCGACGTGATCGCGGCCACTCTTCGTGAGGGTGGCGATCATGACGGTTCCCATCTCGGTGATGTTGACGGCGCCGAGATCGTCCAGGGCGCGAAGCTGGGTGCGGACCCAGTCGCGCGTTCGAGCGATGCCGAAAGCGTCGAGCACGCGCTGCAGCGTCGACTCGTTGAGCCGGCCGCCGGTCTGCTGCGCCAGCTCCTTGAGGATGCAGAGCCGGGCATCGTGCGCGATTACGTCAGCGAAACTGGTCATGCCTTCATTCCCAAGAGATGGTCCTCGATCCTGCGCGCGGTGCGCGCCACGCTCGCGAGCTCCCGTTCAGCCGAGTTGAGCTGGCCGTGCATCGTGCTCAGCTGCAGCTCGAGCGCTGCGACGTCCTCCTTGCTGGGCAGGTGCTTGAGCTCGCCCTCGATCGCCTGGATCCGGCGCTCGTGATCCGCAGCCCGGATTGCACCTCGGCTAAGCCAGACCCACAGCGTGTTCGCGATGCTCAGCAGCAGCGAGATCGCGCTGAGCGCCATCATCCATGTCGCGGTCCCCATCATTTCCCCCTACGCTCAACACGGGCCTGACAGCCCACACACCGGATTGCGGACGGGAGCGCAGCGCGGCGCTCCTCGCCGATCGGCCCGCCGCACTCGACACAGTCCTCGGCGCCGTCGCCTTCCAGGCCGGCGCGAATGCGCGCGATCGCCGCCTCGTTCAGCTGCTCGGCAAGCGCCGTGGACGTTTCGAGGGCACGCTCGCTATCGAACACGGCCGCCTCGCGCGTCCCGTCGATCGAGGCGCCATTCGAGCGCCAGCTCGATCGCCATCGCACCGAAGATGCAGGGCCATCCGAAGATCAGCGCCCAGGCGAGCCAGCGATCGTCACGATCGAAATGCCGCCACGGGCGCATCGCGAGGATGATCAGCGATACGACGGACCAGACCATCGCGAGCGCGAGCACGATCGCGCGGACCAACTCCCACAGCACGATCATGCTGCCCTCCGGTTCCGGCGACGGACGCGCCGCGAAATATGCAGCCGGTTCGGCCGGCGCCGGGGCTTCGTTTGCGAGCGACGGCTGCGATAGCGGGTCGGCCGATCGGCGGGCAGCAGCTCGTGCGATGGCATGGCCAGCGCCGCGGCCGCAGTCGCCAGCATGAACGGAGCGAACGAGATGCCTGAGAACAGCCGCCTCATTCGCCCGAACCCAGCTCGGCCGTCGCGGCATGAGCGTCCGCCAGCGCGCGGAGCTGCTCCGCAAGCGTCCGCGCGGCTTTCGCGACGGCGATCGCGGCCTCGATCTTCCGCTCGAGCTCGGCGATCTGCGCGATGCGCTGAGCCGGGAGATACGGGAACAGCAATGCGGCGAACGCCTTTGCGTCCTGATAGTCGGCCTCGACCTTCTCGATCGTCAGCCCGCCGGCCACGGGTGCACTTGCGGGCGGCGCCGGACGGGCGCAGGCGGCGAGCGCGAGGCTGGCGGCACACGCCAGCAATATCCTGAGCTTCATCGGACGGATGCCCTTTCGTCGGTGGTGGGGACGCGCCGGAGCGCATCGGCTGCGAGCTGCTGGGCCTGGCCGACCTGTTCGCGATCGAGCCGGTTGTCGCGGCCGGCAACGGCGAAGCCGACCCAGCCGGTGACGACGATCGCCGTGGCGAGCGACTTGAAGAACTCGTCCTTGCTGAGCGTCGGGAACAGGGCGAGCATCACGAGGATGCCGCACGTCTGGCCGCACAGCGCCAGCGCATACCAGCCGCGGGCGCTCGGCCAGCCGGGCCCGAGGCGATGGAGGAAATCCCACAAGGTCACAGGATCAGCCGCCGCATCACCGCGTAGCGAGCTTGCCGGTCATCCCAGCCATTGGGGAGCCGCTCCGATCCGGTGTCCCCCCGATTCACGCCATTCGAGACGCGCAGCAGATTGTCGTCGTCGGCCTCGACGTTGAGGCGCTTGGCGTCCCACGATGCGCAGAAGGCGAGCAGGCCGATCGACCAGATCTCGAGCAACTCCGGGTGCGATTCGAGGTCGATGCCGAGCTGACGGCCGGTGCACCGATAATTGTCGCGTCCCGTCACCTGCCCGGGCCCACGGCCAAGATAGCGGAAGCCGTCGCCCTTCTGGTCGTTCCCCAGATCCGCGCGGCCTTCATATTTCAGCTGAGCAGGCGTCGGCCCCCAGACCTCGCGATTGTAGCGAAAGCCGCCGCTCTCATGCGCGCACTGCGCCATGAAGTGCGCGAGCCGCAGCGGATCGTCGAGAATGCCATAGGTGCGGAAATGGACATTGGCCGCGAGCCCCAGCTCGGCCGCGACGGCGGGCACTGCGCCCGCGCGCGCGAACAGCGCGCCCAGCGTCCCGCGGCCGATCTTGCCGTCCTGGACCACGCCAAGCCGCTGCTGCAGCGCATACGCGTTGATGATCGCCACGATACCCACCCCGTTCGGGGGAAGAGAGCGGCAGACCCCGATCCGCCGCCCTCCCGTTACTCCCCATGGAGCGTCGAAGGTGGACCGTGCGGCGCGGGCATCACATGCCCGCCACGGCGGGCGTCAGGCTTCGAAAAGGGGAAGTTGAGAGGATTGCGAGGCGCGCTCGCGGTTGCGGCGCATCAGCTTGTCAACGCCGCTTTCGCCGATCCCGAGCTTGCGGGCAATCTGGGCGTTGCTGAGTCCCTGCGCGCGATAATGCAGGGCGCGGCATTCGCGGGCAAGGGGGATGCGCAGCACCGAGGGTGCATAACGCCGGGACAGCAGCCGGGCTCCCTCGTCACCGATCGCGCTGGCGATTTCATGATCGGCGTGGATCGTATGCGGCACATAGAGACGAGTGCCGCCAAAGGCCTCGACGAGCGCGATGAACCCGGCGGTGCCGAGCAGCTCGCGCAGTTCGTCGGAGAGCCCTTCGGTCATCAGCCGCGCGGCTCCCGCGGCGGGAGCGCGGCAAGGCGACCAGCGGCCGTGCGGTGCTGGAGCACCGTCGTCACCGTGCCACCGCGAACGATGAACTGGTTGCCCTCCGAGCGGATCGCATAGTTACGCACGCCGATCTCGGCGGCTCCGGCATGGGCGCGGTCCAATCTCTGCTCGAGCTCGCTTCGCAAGGCCTCGATGTCGATCCCCTGGGTGCGCTCGAGGAAGCGCAGCAGCGCGTGATCGGACACGCGGATCATGCGCGCGCCGCCCAGCCGGGAGCGGCGATCTCGGAAGCCGAAGCCTGCTCGGCCGGCGCCAGCGGAAGGGCGGTGGCGCAGAACGCGCACTCCGCTGACGAGCGGCCGATCGTCCAGTTCGATCGGCCGCAGCCGGGGCAGCAGGTACCGGCGCGGTAGAGCGGCGCGTAGCCACGCACCGCGCGCATCTCCTTCGAATAGACGGCGAAGATCATCAGCGGTCTCCCTTCGGATTTTGACGCAGCACGCGGCCGAGCTCGCGCGCGATGACGTCCAGCTCGCTGGCGGTGGCGAGCATCAGCTCGGCATCCACGCCGGCGAATTCATAGGCAGCACGGCTGACGTCCCATTCGAGCGGGATCACCCCGGCTTCCCAGAGCTTGCCCATGATCGCTTCGACAAGGCGGCGGCGCAGCACGATCGGCACCGCCTCGGGCCGAAGCCCCGCGGTGTCCTGGCTCCAGCCGTGGCGTTCGGCGATCGCCTTCTCGGCTTCGATCAACCGGTACATCAGGCCCTGGTCCGCCCACTGCAGGCGTGCACAGCCCAGCTGGCGGCATGCGAACGCCTCGAGCGCGCGCTCGGACGGATCGGCGATCGCGCCGAGGCTGTGGAGCGAGATCCACAGGGCGCGCGCCTTGGCCGCGGGCTTGTGGTCGGCCGGCTTCGCGCCGCCGCGACCCTTGGGCTGGGCGGGCTTCCAGCCCCGGGCCTTGAAGTGATCGAGCACGTCGACGAGCTGCTGATCGGTGCAATCCTTGGCGCTGCGCACGCTGGCGACGTCGAACAGGATCCCGCGATAATCGTCCTCGGCCAGCATCAGCTGCTTCGCGGCGAGATGGACCTTGCCGAGCAGCTGGCGGCGATAGGGCGAGGCGTCTGCGGCAGCGGCGTTAGCGGCCTTCGCGGTGCGGCCGGGAATGTGGGGGACGCCGGCGAAGCGGCCGGCGCCGAACAGTCGTGCGCCGCTCTTCATGCGAGGCCTCCATCGTTAAAGTGGCGGACCACCTTGTCCGTGAGGGCGAGGAAGGCCGGGTCGCGCTGGCGGAGCTTCTCGGCCTGGTCGACCTGCCAGCGGATCGTCTTGTAGTCGCGGTCGCCGAGCGCGGCGGCGATCTGGGCGTAGGTGCGGTTGCCGAAGTAGTGCGCGACCCACGAGATCGCCTTGCGCGCCCGCGAGACGTTCCGGGGCTGGCCGTTGCCCGTGATCGCCGCGGGAGTTACGCCGGTCTCGAAACAGACACGGCCCGCGATCTCGGCGACGGTCGGCAACGCGTAGACAACGCGGAGCTCGGGCCGGTCCATCGCGTCGCGCAGCGCGGCGATCGTCGCGTCGTCGAGCTCTCCCTCGACGATGACGGCGCGGATCCGCGGAGCATCGTCGCGGATCTTGAAGCGGAACCGGTTCGCGGCGCCGCCCGTGACGTACTTGCGGGAGTGTAGCCTGTAGTTGTCGATCATAATCATGCAGCCCTCCGCAGCGTGGTGGTGGCGCGGGTGCTGACCGCCTCGTGGAAGTGCTTCGGCGAAAGGGGCGTATCGTCGCCGATCGCGAGCATGTGCGCGGTCTCGAGCACGTACTTCACCTCGCGCAGGCCACCGCGTCCCGGCGTCTGGGCGATATCGATCAGCATCGCGCGGATCTCGGGCTCGATGATGTCGAAATGGTCGCAATAGGCCTCGACGTCGGTGGGGACCGGCACGTCCTGCAGGTGCCGCTTGGCCACCCGGCTGTTGAGGCGGGCGTAGGCGTGGCGGTTGAGCTTGCCGTCGCGCCCGCTGAGCGTGGTGATCAGCTCCTCGTTGCCGAGCAGCGCGATGCCGAGGCCGGCCTTGTCGTGCCATGCGCGCAACTGCTCGAGCGCGGCCCATTCGAGGTGGTTGGCCTCGTCCACGATCAGCAGCGCGCGCCGCCCCGCGACATGCTCGAGCACCTGGGCCGAACGCTGCTGCACCCAGCCGCTCCGGCTGGCGATCCCCATCGCCTTCATCACCTCGGCGATCATGGCGCTCACCGACTTGGTCGACTGCTCCATTGTCGCGAGGAACACTGTGTCGCCGACGCTCGCCTTGTAGTGCCGCGCCGCTTCCGTCTTGCAGGTTCCGGGCCCCATGCCGGCGACGACGATGCGCCCGAGATGCGCCCATTCGAGCAGGAAGAGCACGCGCTTCGCCGTGGGCATGTGGATGAACGGCGCCGTCTCGAGCGCCTGCTGCGAGCGCGTCTCCTGGCTCTCGACCTTCTGGCGGTACTGGAAAACGCGCCGGGCGACGTTGTCCAGATTGCCCCCGTAGGAGCCTGAGACGAACATCGAGAGCGTCGGGGCCGGGATGTTGCTGTCCTTCGCCAGGGCGGCCCAGCTGAGGCCCTTGCGGGTGCGGTGCTCGGCAAGCCACGCGATCATCGCGTCGACGTCGATCGGCATGTTTTCGGGGTCGTTCATCGGGGTACGTCCTTCACTTCACGCTGCGGAGTTTCGTCAGGCCACCGGCCATGCGGTCGATCAGCGCCCCCTGAGCGGCCTCTGAAAGGCCGTTCGGGCGGGTCTGGGCGACGGGCTTGAGGGCCGCGGCAGTCGGGCCGCGCCGCCGGATCGGCCGCACGACGGTGGATTCGGGGATCGGCGCCGCAGCGACGGGCGAGTAGAGGTCGGCGACCTCGTCGGCGGTGAGCAGCTGCAGCGCCTCTTCCTGCTCGCGGGTCGCGCGCTTGTAATCGCGCTCGAGACGGGCCCGGCGCTTGGCGGCCGAGACGTCGAGGAAGCCCGTCGCCTCGATCGCCGGCGCGGTGCACAGGAATCGGCCGCGGCGATCGTAGACATGGATTGGGGCGAGCAGATCGTCCGGATCGAACCGCACGGTGACGCGCTCGCCGGCGATGCGGCCGAGCTCCTCGGTCCAGTAGCGGTTGCCGAACAGGTTGATGGCGCCGGTGCTGCGATCGGTCGGGCGATCGTCGGCCGCGAGCAGCGCCATGCGCATTTCTTCCGGCTTCGCCTTGCGAATCGGGGAGACCGCGTAGCTCTGCTCGAACACCTGGTCGAAGCTCAGGCCTGCATCGCGGGCCATCTCGGTGCGCCGCCCGGGCTTGGCGTTGTGCGCCGCGAACCCTGCCTCGACCACCTCCATGAAGCGCGCGATCGGCACGGCCCTGGTGCCGTAGTTCTCGGGCTTCGCATCGGGGCGGTTGCCGGTGTAGGCGCCCTCGAATGCCGGGTGCTTCGCGATCTTGTCGCAGAAGTCACCGAACGCGCGCTCGATCGGCTTCGACTGGCCGCGGTACGGCTTCGCCCAATGGTTCTGGATGCCCAGCGCGGTGAGGATGCCAAGCGGCTCCTCCTCGCGGATCTTGAAGCGGAATCGCGAGGTCGCGCCGCCGGTGATCCACTTGCTGGCGAAGGCGCGGCCATTGTCCATCAGCACCGCGCCGGGGATGCCGTAGCGCTCGAACAGGTGCGCGAATGCAAGACGCGTCTCGACCGCGCTTTCCGAGCGGCCGACCGACCAGGCGAGGAACTTGCGGCTGAAAACGTCCTGGATGCCGACCATCATCGGCCGGGCAATGATGTCCTTGCCGTTGGCGTCCTTGCCCCAATTGACGAACACGTCCCAGCGATGGCCGTCGATGTTCACGAGCTCGAGCGCGTGGAGGCCGGCGACGCTGCGGCGCTGTGCCGGCAGCGAGCGGCGGAGCGCTTCCTCGCCCTGGCGCCGGAGCGTTACCACGCGTGGGTCCACCTCGCGCTCGAGCTTGCGGCGCAGGCTGCGCTCGATCGGGAGACTCAGCCCGCGAGGCTCGCAATATTCAGTCAGCACCCGCTGGTAGCAGCTGGAAAAGCTGGGCTTCGAAGGGCGGAGATAGTCGGAGAGCAGCTGCTGCCACGCGCCGTCGTCGACCACGACCTCCTTGCCACCACCGGCATGACGGCGGGCGAGATAGGGCAGCCGTTCCTCGACCGGGATGCCGGCAACGAGTGCGGTCCAGTTCCAGATCGTCGACGGCGCGATCGCTTCGCGGTTGGCGATCGCCGCGATCGCCGCGGTATCGCTCAGCCCGACTTCTTCCAGGCGCGCGACGGCATCGAGAACGCGGAGACGATCGTGCGCCTCGGCGCGCACCTTGTCGCTCTGTCCCTCGAACCAGCGCAGCATCGCCGAATAGCGGGTTTCCGGCACGTCGCTGACATGCGCGACAGTGCTGACGCCCTTGGCCGCGATCGCGGTGCGCGCGGCGACCGGCAGCACGCTGACATGATATTCGAGGCCGCCGCCGCGCACGCCGACACGCGGCCGCGCAAGCGGCGCATCATTGGGATCGGTGCGCAGCGCCCAGCACTCGGCCGCGGCGCGCTCGTTGATCTTGCGCTTGGTCTTTGGCAGCCCCGGAAGCGCGAGCTCGGCGAGCTCGAACGCGGTGTACCATTCTTTCCCCCCGCCCAGCTTCACGCTTTACTCCTCCCACTGGCGATGACCGGCGCCGCCCCCGCGATCGCGCGGCGCCTGTCCCTCAAGGCTGCAATTTGTCGGTCGATCTGGCCGAGTTCGGCCGTCAGGATTTCCTCGCCAACGAGCAGCGCGGCACCGATCCGGCGCGTCAGGCGGTCGAGCAGATCGTAGCGTTCGGTGATCTGTGTCAGCGCGAGCATGCGCGCGAACGAGATCGCATGCGCCTCGCTGCTTTCCGAGGCGTACTTGTCGAGCATCGCCTTGGTGACTTCTTCGTCGAGCAGCTCGGACATCGCGGCGGCGATCGCGTAGCGCGAGGGCCGCGGATCTTCCTTGAGCATCGTCGCCACGGTCGCGGCGATCTCGCGATCGAGCCCCGCGAGTGCGCAGCCACCGCGCGCCGGCGACGGCACATCGAAGGTAAAAGCAAACTGGCCAGGCGGGACTGCCGGGCGGCGCTTTTTCATAGCGGCCGGCCCCCCTGGCGGGACGCGACGCGCTCAAGCACGCCGCGGAACAATTGGCGCGTTACGTTATCGAACGGCGCGCGCGAACGCCAACGTGCGAACAGCCGCTCGTCTGCCAGCGAACACGCGAAAAAATCGCGACGGTGCATCGATTCGAGCAGCGCGATCGCGACATCGATCTCGAACCAGTACGCATCCCAGCACCAGTTGCCGATGCCATGTCGAACCCGGTGATACGCGGCGCGTTTGCCGCTCAAGACGATATGATCCACCTCGACGCGGAAGCGCCGGGGGTAGCCCCAGCACTCGAGCTCGAGCACCGGATCCGCGTCGTAGATCTGGATCGCTTCGACCTCGCCGGCGAACAACCCGTTGTCAGGGTCGTTGCAGCAGAAATCGACGCGGAGGAGCGGGAGCGTGGTCAACCCAGCCTCCGATTATGGCGGCCGAAGGCGAACTGGACGGTCCAGCGCAGCCAGGTGATCGCATACTCGCGACCTTCCCATTCGCCATCGTCGTCGCAGCCCGTCCATTCGTAGCTGGCGAACCTGGGCAGGAGCGCGCGGATCATGCCCGGCCTCCCGCGATCACGTCGAAGCGGCAGCGAGAGCCGCGCAGGCGGCGCATCTGGGCAGACGCGCGGCGGGCCGCAGCGAGCTCGGCCGCGATCGGCGCGCCGGTTTCGGTAAGGTGCGGGCTATCGGCGAGCGTGAGATGATCGCCGAGCACCCAGTCAGAGCGGCCGACCAGGCCGCGCACGATCAGACCGCGCACGGCGCGCGGATCGCACTCGCCGCGCCGGCCGAAATGGAGCGCAATTAGCGCCTCTTCCTGCAGGAAGCTGAGTTTACCGGCCATGCTCGAACCCGTGACGCTCGGCCAGCTGGATCAGGTGCGCGCGGGTGAACTCACCGTCATAACCGGAAACGTGGAACGTGCCGGTCGGCACCGGATCACCCGTGAGATAGGTGACCACACGCGTTATCCCGAAGCGCTTGGCCCTCAGGAACGCGATCGCGGCCTCGGAGCGCGCGACGTGGCGCTCGACCCAGCTGACGGGGACCGGCTTGCGGGTTGGCGCAGGTGCGGGTGCGGGCCGAAGAGTCGGAGCCGGGTTGCTCTGCGGATACATCAGCGGTGATCTTTCTCGGGAGGAGGCGGCAGCGTCGCGATCAGCGCGGCGAGCACGTCGGTCTGGAGCGGATCGATGCGCGCGGGGCGCAGGCTCGGCGGCGCCTTGCGCGGGCGGCCGTAGGTCATCGTGAGGCGGATCATGCGTATTGCCCCTGCTGCCAGTAGAAGCGGGGCTGCTGCTCAGCGTCGGCCGCAACCGGTGCGCGCGTGCGCGCGGCCGCCCGGCACCGGATGGCGTCGATCTCGACGCGGACCTTCGCGACTTCCATCGGCACGCGGTCTCGCTGAGCGCGCTCGAAGGTGAGCCGGCAATGGCGGAGACGCTCTGCCTCGGTTTCGCGGCGCGCCATCAGTGCGCGCTCTCGCAAGCCCAGGGCGCGCCCTCGGCCTCGTCCTTGGCCTTCCCAAAGGCCTCCTGGTACCGGAGCGCGTCCTCGCTCGTACGAGTCTCGCACGCCACCTTGTGGGCTGAGAGGAAGGCCGTCTGGGTCGCCGGGCTGATCCGACGCCAATGGAACAGGCAGAATGCCTGGCCGGGGCGAACCGGGACGTCGCAGCAGCTGGCCGCGCACGCAACCGTGCCGCGGGCAACGGGGCGTCGTGCAGGCGGAATCAATGCGCCCGGCTCTTCGCCGCGGCGCGCCAGCTCCGCACGGAGCAACTGGCTGTCCACGATCCGCAGATCAAAGGAGTCGGCCAGTTCGATCCCACGCATGCGGTTTGACGCGGTACGCAGCTTGCCGGCCTGCGCGAGCGCCCGCACATGCCGATGGGCCTGCGACTTCACAAAGCCGAACTTGACGGCGATCTCCTCGTAGGTCGGCGCGAAGCCGGCCCGCGTGATCATGTCGCGGACATAGTCGAGCACCTGGAGCTGCATCGGCGTCATCGCGTCGCCCCCCAGATGAAGAGGGCCCACGGCACGACGTTCGCAGCCGCGATCGCGGCGGCGAACAGCCAGTCACCGGCGCTGAACCCGCGCGGATCGGGCAGCTCAAGCTTGATGACGATCTTGCTCATTGCAGATCCTCCGGGTCGCGGCGCATGGGCGCGAGGAGCTGCTGCGCCTCGGCCGGAATCGCGTCGTGGAAGAGCGGTGACTGGAAGAGGCCGCGCAGTTCCTTCGCATCCATCCGCGCCAGGGTTCCGAGGATGGTGTTGAAGCGCTTGTAGGCGGGGTCCGCGACCGGTCGGTTGGTGCCGCGCACCAACAGCACGGCGTCGCCGACTGATTTCGGCGCGCCGTAGCCCTGGTCGATCATCCGGGCGGCCACGCGCTCCTGTTCGCCGGGCTCAAGCTTGGCGAGCTGGCGCAGTTGCGCGGCGTTCCGGAGTAGCGGGTGACGGTTTTCGCGCAGCAGCCCCACGACTGAGGGCGCAAGCCTGCGATAAAGCAGGAGATCGTTGCGAATCGTACGGCCCGTGAAGCCAAGCGTTGCCCCGACCTCTTCCGTCCAGCCATAGACGTGTGACATCGTGTCACACGTCATCGCGGCCTCTTCCTGCAGCGCCTTCGCTGGTGTCATGGAAATGATTTCCATGACCCCTTTCTTGACCTTGGCTGAGCGCGACTGGGCGGCGTCTATGCCGACACGCTCCCGATGGAGCCGCACAAGTTCAGCCACAGCGGCAGCCCGTTCGAGCGGATCATTGGGCCGGCGAAACACATTCTCTGCCGATTCGCGCCGCCGCGCCGCCGCATCCGACAACGTCATCACCCGAGCCTCTACGGGGATGCCGGCGCTGCGCGCGCCGGTTACGCGATGGCCGCCCGGGCCCACGAGTTTCCAGCGTCCTCCCGGCACGGGTACGACGCTGACGGCGTTGATCTGCCCCTCCAGTCGCATCGACTGGCCGATCGCGGCCGCCCAGACGGGATCAATATCGCGGAGCCGATCCTCACCGATCTCTACTTCATTCGGGTCGAGCGCGACGATCTCGCCGGCGAGCTGCGGCTCGACCATATCGTTTGCGGGTGCGGTCGCCATGTCTAGCGAGCCTCCGCATTTAGACAGTGCGTATGTGTGTTAGTTTCGCTAACGTCCGACTTGTCGGATTGAGCTACGGAGCTGAGCGCCTTGTTGATCGCTGCCTGGACACGCCTGTTCGTGCGACCCCGGAGGACGTCCGACACCGACTTGCGTGGGAGGTCGAGCGCGTCTTCGAAGGCGAACACTGAGCCGTACCTCATGCGAAGCGCCGACTTGATCTCCTCAGGGTGTCTGGTCGCGAGGTCCATATGGCTGTAAATCCGAAATCTCGATCCGACTTATCGGATACAGCCGAAAGGTCGGGCAATCAAGCCGATTTATCGGCCAGTGCGTATGATCGCGTGCTGCATGCGCTTGGTTCGAGCCGAGATTTCGCGTGGTTGAGCCGAGAAACGGGAATTTCAACGAGTACCCTAGGCGAGTTGAAGAGCGGCCGAATCCCTCGCGCCGATCGCGCAATCCGGATCGCCAACGCTTTGGGCACGAGCGTCGAGTACCTATTCGGAGGCGGAGCGAAGCGAGATACGACGCACTTGGTTGATGCGGGAGCGGCCGACTGGGTTTCGCTGCCGCGATATGACCTCCGCGAGCTTTCAGAGATCGGAAAAGGCGAGCCGATCGAGACTACTCCGATTCGGCGCGACTGGCTCTATCGGCGTTTGCTGGTCAGCTCAGGCCTGTGGCTCACAGAAGTGACGACCGATTACGAGCACCTCCACCTCACGGAGGGCGACGTTGTCATCTGTTCCGATATCCCGGCCGGCGTTGATCCCGTCGACGGTTGGACGTGCATTTTCCGCGGCGATGGCGGGCCGTTTATCTCGACCTATCGTGCATCCGTTTCAGCAAGCGGTGGTCGCCTGCCGCCAGACGATGATTTCCTAATCGCCGGGCGAGCTGTTAATTTTCGCTTTGTTACCGCGTATGATCTGGAGGAGGGATGGGTGCATGCCGTCGCCAGAATTCATGCTAAATTCTTCGCGAAACTCTAGGTGATCGGGGAATACATGAGAACAGCTGCAATTGTTCTGGCCGCGCTATGTGCGTCGGCGCCCGCCCACGCACAGCGTACGCCGCCTGCTGAACCGATCGAACGCCCTGACTGGGCTGTGGTCAGATCGGCTGCGGAAGCTGCGATCATGCCAACGTTATTCGATCCAGGATCGGCGCAGATAGTGTGGACGAGCGGCTTCGAGTGGGGTTCCGTGAAGCCCGTCATCGGTGCGCGGAAATGGGGCTGGGTCGGCTGCCTCTCGCTGAACGCCAAGAATCGCATGGGCGGCTATGTGGGAGCTGAGACCTATTGGGTGCTATACAAGCCGGATCGCAGCGTCACCTTTGGGCAGAAGACCGAGCATTTCAGCCAGTGCGATACGCCCGGCAAAGCGCCCCTGCAGCCTCAACTCGTAGCTGCTCAAAATGCCGGTGTGTCCTCCGTTTCCGACGAACTGACGAAGCTTGCGTCGTTGCTCGAGCGGGGGATCATTACGCGAGAAGAGTTCGACTTACAGAAGGCAAAGCTGCTGCAGCAATAGTGCCCTAGGGCGCCTAGCCCTCGTCAGATAGATCTCGCTCGAGCGCTAGGCGTACCAACCGCCGTACGGCATCTGGCCGTGATGGAATCTCCGGCTGCTTGCGCCGCCAATCGTCCAGCAACTTCAGAAAAGCCGCGTCGCAACGCACCTGCAGCACCTGATCCAGCGTCCGCCCCATGACTGCGCGCGTATGCGGCGGAGGCAAGTATGTCGAGAATACCGGTATTACCTGAAATACATGCTCGGTAACCATCTTCCTTCACGTGTCAGGAGGATTGCGGCCCGAAAATGATCCCGGAGATCAGTTGATTGCCTGCAAGCGGTGGGGTTTTTTGCATGAATTCCGGGAGTTTGGAAGAAAGAGCGCTAGAGTGGCAGCGCAAACGGATTGAGGATGAATTGCAGCGGGCTCTCGGTCGCGACGCACTCGAAGGGCTCGATGAAATGCTGACGCTTCCGCCACGCGGAGAAACGGTGCGCGCAGCGGGAATCGGCGCGCTCGTCCGCCTAATTCGCCAGGCCGTGTACTGCGGGCAGGAGCGGGGCGAGGCAGGCGGCTGACGGTTAACAGCGTCCGATTATGGGAGCAGCGCTAAGCCCGGCTTTACTGTTTGTTCTACTTCTGTTCTCACTATCGGGCCTAACGACTCGACAGGAGAACCACGGTGCCTTCCGCCATCGACCCCCGCTATCAAAAGCAGCGCGCGCCCTTCGGCCGCTGGCTGCTCGACCAGGCCGGCCGCGACGATCGCGTCGGTGAGCTCGCGCGCAACGCGAAGCGAGATCCGCAATTTCCCCGCGACGGAGATTTTCGAGCGATCTCTGCTCGCCTGAATGCGATCGGCGCCGACGGTGACGCACATGCCGTGCTCGAGGAAGCCGAGCTGGATTGGGCGGCCTGGTGACGATGGAGCCAAAGATCTGCATCCGGCGCACGGTCGCCGATCTCGCAGACCGCAATGGTGACAGCCTCGCCGCGCTGTCGCGCGTGATCGGCCGCAACACGGCCTATCTGCAGCAATTCGTCGATCGCGGCACTCCGCGCCGGCTTCCGGAGGATGCGCGCCTGATCCTCGCGCAGCACTGGCAGATCGACGAGCGGCGCCTTGGCGCCCGCGATCCATGGACGCCCGAAACGGCGTAGACCCGATGACAAAGCTGTCCGAGTTGCGCGGCCTCTGCCTCCACATCATGTGCTACCCCGACGGCTGCCATCGCGTCCTTGCGCGCCGGGTCGAGGACTTCATCGAAAAGGTCGGCGATATCGAGCTCGAGGAGCTGGCGCCGCGAATGTGCTGCACCAAATGCGGCCGGCACTCGCCGACGCTCTCACCATGGACCGGCGGCCCATTTTCCGCGCTCAGGGACAACGTCTTTGATCCCAAGCCTTGGTGAAAAAGCCGTCCCACTTCCACGCGCCTGCAAGCACATTAAATTATGTGCCTGGAGCTTCGGGAACCGCAGAAATCTGCCGTTTTCCGGCAAGTAGGCCGCCGAACAAGGAAGTGGGCCCCGTTGCGGTCCCACTTCGCCCGGCGATCTCAGCCCGCAGCCGTGTCAGAAGGCCGATCACTCGCCGCTTAAATGGCGGATTTCCGCCGTTCAAAGGGTTCTGAAAGGGTTTTAAGGCGCACGCCGCCGACTCCAGCCGCAAGTGTCAAATCAATGTCTATTTCGACCGCGCCTTTTGACACAGCCTTGCGCCACGCTCGCGCGCCGGTGCCCGCCCCGAACCGCAGAAAAGCGCCGATTTCTCGCCTGATCCCGCCCAATCCCGGATATTCCCGGTGACTCCAAGAGCAAGTGTCAACTCACATGCGCACCAAGCTGGCGATCCTCGCCGATGCGGCCAAATACGACGCGTCCTGCGCATCCTCGGGCAGCACGAAGCGCAACTCGACCGGCGGCAAGGGGATCGGCTCGACCGATGGCGGCATGGGCATCTGCCACGCCTATGCGCCCGATGGCCGCTGTATCAGCCTGCTCAAGATCCTGCTGACCAACAGCTGCGTGTTCGATTGCCACTATTGCATCAACCGCAAGAGCTCGAACGTGCGGCGCGCGCGCTTCACGCCCGAGGAAGTCGTCGAGCTCACGCTGAGCTTCTACAGGCGCAACTATATCGAGGGGCTGTTCCTCTCTTCGGGGATCATCCGCTCGTCGGACTATACGATGGAGCAGATCGTCCGCGTCGCGCGGCTGCTGCGCGAGGCGCATGATTTTCGCGGCTATATCCATTTGAAGACGATTCCCGACGCCGATCCCGAACTCGTCCACCAGGCCGGCCTCTATGCGGACCGCGTGTCGATCAATGTCGAACTGCCTACCGTCGCGGGCCTGAAGCGGCTCGCGCCCGAGAAATCGGCGCCGCGGATCGAAGGCGCGATGCGCGCGACGCGCGCGGCGATCGACGAAGGCGAAGATGCCGGCAGACGCTACAGGTCCGCGCCGAGCTTCGCGCCTGCGGGCCAATCGACCCAGATGATCGTCGGTGCGGACGCGGCGACCGATGGCGACATCATCACGCGCGCGGCAGGGCTCTACGACCGTTTCAGGCTACGCCGGGTCTATTATTCGGCGTTCAGCCCGATCCCCGATGCGAGCGCGGTACTGCCGCTGCAGCGGCCGCCGCTGATGCGCGAGCATCGGCTCTACCAGTCCGACTGGCTGATGCGCTTCTACGACTATCAGCCGCGCGAAGTCGCCGACGCGGCAGATCCCGCCACGGGGATGCTGCCACTCGACATCGACCCCAAGCTCGCCTGGGCGCTCAAGTTTCGCGAGCGTTTTCCGGTCGACGTCAATCGAGCGCCGCGCGAGGCGCTGCTACGGGTGCCCGGGCTCGGGATCAAGGCGGTCGACGCGATCCTCGCGGCGCGGCGCTGGCGGCGGTTGCGCCTCGCCGATATCGCGCGGCTGACGGCGTCGATCCGCAAGGTCCGCCCGTTCCTCATCACCGAGGACTGGCGCCCCGTGACACTTGCCGATCAGGCGGATTTGCGCCCGCTGATCGCGCCGAAACGCGAGCAGCTCGAGCTTTTCGCGGCCTGATACCAGTCAGGCGTCCGACTCGACCGGCACGAACAGGCTGCGCTTGCCGATGCCGAGCACGACGTTGGTGGTGAAGCGGCGGACATTCGGATTATCGGCCATCAGCCGGCTCATCAGTGCATCGTACGCGCCGACATCGGGGGCGACGACCACCAGCATGAAATCGGCCGTGCCGGTGACGTAATAGACTTGCTGGATCCCTTCCTCGGCTGCGAGCCATTGCCGAAGCCGCGCGATCAGCTCGGGCCGTTCGCGTTCGATCTCGAGTGCGGCGAGGAAGAAATTGGGTTTGCCCGCCTTGAGCGGGTCGACCACCGCAGCGGTCGCGACGATCACGCCGTCATCGCGCAGCCGCTTGAGGCGGCGGAGCACTGCGGAAGACGACAGCCCCACTTCATCGGCGAGCGCATCGGCGGTTCGGCCCGCGTCGCGCTGGACGAGAGCGAGGAGCTTGCGGTCGAAACCGTCGAGATCGGAACGGGGCATCGGCAGCACCCTAGCGTCGATCTTCGCAGGAATCCGGCATTTCGGCATGCCACTTCGCCGAAATCCCGCGGCGCCGGGCCCTTATCCCGGTGGCGACTTTTCAAGGGAGACCCGCATGATCGACCATATCGAGATCCGCACCCCGCGCATGGCCGAGAGCCTGCACTTCTATGCCGAGGCGCTCGCGCCGCTCGGCTATACCCGGAAGGTCGACGGCGCCGCCAAGGGTTTCGGCAACGACGATGCACTCGACCTGTTCCTCGTCGAAGGCGAAGCCTCGGACGTGCATTTCGCCTTCGCGGCTCCCGATCGCGCCACGGTCGACCGCATATATGCCGCCGGCCGGGCCGCGCAGTTCACGCTCGATCGTGCGCCGGCGCTCGCGCCGCATATCCACCCGGATTATTATGCGGGCTATCTCCGCGATCCCGACGGGCGGCTGATCGAGTTCGTCTGTCAAAAGGCCGAGCCGGGCTAATTAACAAGGCTGTCAATTCACTCCGGCCTGCGTATCATGCCCCGAAAAACAGAAGAGGGAGAGCGCGATGCCGCGATACTGGACGCTTGCCGCCCTGATCGCCGCCAGCCCGGCGGCGGCACAGACCGTGACGGTGGAAGCCGGGCCCGATGCACAGGAACGGCTCCAGGCCGCGCTGATCGAGGCCAAGCCCGGCGGCACCGTCCAGATCGGCGCGGGCCGATTCGAGCTCACCGACGGACTCAGCCTCGACGTGAACCGGGTGACGGTGCGCGGCGCGGGGCCGGACAAGACCGTGCTCAGCTTCAAGGGTCAGTTGGGTGCCGGCGAGGGCCTGCTGGTCACTTCGGACGACGTGGTGCTGCGCGACTTTGCGGTCGAGGACAGCAAGGGCGACGGGATCAAATCCAAGGGCGCCGACCGGATCGTCTACAAGAATGTCCGCGTCGAATGGACGGGCGGCCCCAAGGCGAGCAACGGGGCCTATGGCGTCTATCCGGTTTCGAGCACGACGATCCTGATCGACGGTGTCGAAGTGAAGGGCGCGTCGGACGCGGGCATCTATGTCGGCCAGTCCGAACAGATCGTGGTGCGCAACTCGAAGGTGTCGGGCAACGTCGCCGGAATCGAGATCGAGAACAGCCGCCACGCCGACGTCTTCGACAATCTCGCGACCGGCAACACCGGCGGCATCCTCGTCTTCGACATGCCGAGCCTGCCCAAGATGGGCGGGGGCGAAGTGCGCGTGTTCGCGAACAAGGTGGTCGACAACAACCAGCCCAATTTCGCGCCCAAGGGCAATATCGTCGCCACCGTGCCGCCGGGGACGGGCGTGCTGATCATGGCCAATGACAATGTCCATGTCTTCGACAACGACCTTTCGGGCAATGCCACCGCCAATGTGATGATCACCGGCTATCGGCAGAGCTATGACGATCCCAAGTTCAAGCCGGTGCCGACGCGGATCATGGTCCGCGGCAACAAGCATGGCCGCGCGGGCTATGCACCGGGTTTTCCGGGCGGCGACCAGCTCGCCGCGGCGCTGGGCGGCGCGATCCCGCCGATCCTGTGGGATGGCAGCGGCGATGCGGCCGCGCTGCGCGTGACCGATAGCGTGCCGGTGCTGAGCATGGGCCTCAAACAGGGCGCACCGATCGAGACCGCCAAGCCCGCGCCGGTCGAGCTCAAGGGCGCGGAGGCGCCGGCACCCGCCGCGGTGACGCTGCCCGCGACGATGGAGGCGGCGGCGAAGTGAAGGCGCTCGCCGCGGCGGTGCTGCTGTTCGGCGCGGCGCTCGTGGCGCGGCCAGACGCTGTCAACGACGCCGCGATCACCGGTGAAGATCTGCCGGCGAAGCTCTCCGACTATCGCTTCTTCGCCGATCTCGCAGGCGAGACACCGGCGGCGCGGGTGATGCCCTATGCTCTCGAGACGCCGCTCTTCTCGGACTATGCGGGCAAGCATCGCTTCCTCTACGTGCCCGCGGGGCAGAAGGCCCGCTACGACGCCGAGGCCGCGTTCGACCTTCCGATCGGCAGCGCGATCATCAAGACCTTCGGCTATCCGCAAGCCGGCAAGTTCAAACCGCTCGAGACCCGGCTGCTGCTGCGGCGGGCGAGCGGATGGGTGGCGCTGCCCTATGTGTGGAATGCCGAGGGCAGCGACGCGCTGCTCAAGCGCGCGGGCACGCGTATCCCGGTGACCTTCACCGACCCTTCGGGCGAGACGCGCCAGATCAGCTATGCGGTGCCCAACCAGAACCAGTGCAAGGATTGCCACGCCCTTTCGGGGGCGATCGCGCCGATCGGCGTGAAAGCGCGCTACCTCAACCATGGCGGCCAGCTGCAGAAGCTGCTCGCCGCCGGCATGCTCGACCGGCTGCCGAACGACGCGCCGCGCGTGGCGCGCTGGGACGATACCCGCGCACCGATCGAGGCGCGGGCACGGGCCTATCTCGAGATCAATTGCGCGCATTGCCACAACCCGGCCGGCGCGGCGTCGAATTCGGGGCTGTTCCTCGATCTCGCACGCAACGATCGCGTCGCGTTGGGCATCGGCAAGCGCCCCGTTGCGGCGGGACGCGGCAGCGGTGGGCGCGATTTCGCGATTCAGCCCGGCGCGCCCGATGCCTCGATCCTGCTCTACCGGATGGAGAGCGTAGAGCCGGGCGTGGCGATGCCCGAACTGGGGCGGGCGACAGTGCACAAGGAAGGCGTGGCGCTGATGCGCGCATGGATCGAAGCGATGCCGAAAGCGGACGACAAGCGTTAACTGCCGTCATCCCGGCCTTCGCCGGGAGGACGGATCAGGAGCGGATGTGCGCGTCGTAAGCTTGTCGGCGGAGGATGATTTCGAAGGATGGCGCGACGCGGCGCGGGCGCTGGCGCAATCGGGCGTGCCCGCGTCCGAGGTGGTGTGGCAGGTCGGCGACGCGCCGACGGATCTGTTCGGCGACGAGGCGGTGCTGGCCCCCGCGACACCACGGCCGCTCAAGGTGCCGCGCGCCTTTGTCGATCTCGCCCAGACCGTCGTTCTCCACACCGATCCCGAGCGTTTCGCGCTGCTCTACGCGCTGCTCGCCAGCGACCCGCACCGGATCGACGACCAGGCCGATCCGCTGGTCCGCCGGCTCGAAGGCATGGCGCGCGAGGTGCGGCGCGACATCCACAAGATGCGCGCCTTCGTCCGCTTCCGCGAAGTGCAGGACGAAGCCGGTGTGCGCTATGTCGCGTGGTTCGAGCCGACGCATCATATCGTCCGTGCCAATGCCCGCTTCTTCGTCGAGCGCTTCGCCAACATGCGCTGGTCGATCCTGACGCCGGCGCTCTCACTCCATTGGGATGGCGCGACGCTTTCCGAGGGTCCGGGCGCAAGCCGTGCCGATGCGCCGGGCGAGGATCCGATCGAGGACGTCTGGAAGACCTATTACGCGTCGATCTTCAATCCGGCGCGTTTGAAGACCGGCGCGATGCTCAAGGAGATGCCGCGCAAATACTGGAAAAACATGCCCGAGACCGCGTTGGTGAAGGAGCTGGTCGCGAGTGCGCGGCAGCGGGAGACGGCGATGGTGGCGAAGGCGCAGGCCCGGATCGGCGGCAATATCGAAACGGCATGGCAGGCGCTGCGCGACGAGGCGGCTGGCTGCACGCGCTGCCATCTCTACAAGCACGCGACGCAGACGGTGTTCGGCGAAGGGCCGGTCGACGCGCGGATGATGTTCGTCGGCGAGCAGCCGGGCGATCAGGAGGATCTGGCGGGCAAGCCGTTCGTCGGGCCGGCGGGGCAGATGTTCGACAAGGCGATCGGCGCCGCGGGGATCGACCGCGAGAAAGTGTACGTCACCAATGCGGTCAAGCACTTCAAGTTCGAGCCCCGGGGAAAGCGGCGCATCCATTCGAAGCCCGATGCCGGCGAGATCCAGGCCTGCCGCTGGTGGTACGAGCAGGAGCGGCTGCTGGTGCAGCCGGAGATGACCGTGGCGCTGGGCGCCACCGCCGCGCGCCAGATGCTCGGCAAAGTAGTGACGATCGGCGGGACGCGCGGACGGGCGATCGAGCTGGCCGAGGGCGGACTCGGCTGGGTGACGATCCATCCGAGCTTTCTGCTGCGCATGCCCGACAGGAGCCGCGCCGAGGACGAATTCGCCGCGTTCGTCGAGGATCTGAAGGGGGCCGCGAAGGCCCTCGGCTAGAGCCTGGCCGGATCGGGGCCGAGACGCCCGGCGGGATCGTCGAGCGCATCGATCGCGGCGATGTCTGCGGTTTGGAGCGTGACGTCGCCCGCCGCGAGATTGGCAGCGAGGCGCTCACGGGCCGACGCTTTGGGGATCACGGCGAGACCGTGGTGCAGATGCCAGGCGAGGATCGCCTGTGCCGGCGTGCAGCCGCGCGCCGCGGCGATACGGACGATCTCGGGATGTTCGAGCATCGTCCCCTGCCCCAGCGGCGCCCAGCTCTGCGTCAGGATGCCATGATCGGCGTGGAATGCGCGCAATTCGCGCTGCTGGAAGCCGGGATGGAGCTCGATCTGATTGAGCGCGGGCGCCACTCCGGTCGCGTCGAGGACATCGCGGAGATGATCCGAGCCGAAATTCGAGACGCCGATCGACCTGGCCCGTCCCTCTTCGCGCAGCCGCACCAGTGCCTTCCACGTCTCGACATGCTTGCCGATCGACGGCATCGGCCAATGGATCAGATAGAGATCGACGCTGTCGCGGCCCAGCTGCTCCAGGCTTTGGTCGAACGCCCGCAGCGCCGAATCATGGCCCATGTCGCTCCGCCACAGCTTGGTAGTGACGAAGATATCGTCGCGTCCGCCCAGCCCCTCGGCCACGCCGCTTTCGTTGCCGTAGAAGGCGGCGGTGTCGACCAGCTCGTAGCCGATATCGAGCGCCTCGCGGGTGATCCGCGCGGCGTCGTCATTGGGGACCAGATAGGTGCCGAATCCGATCGCGGGGATCGAGCGGCCGTCGTTCATCGTCAGCGTCCGGGTCATGACGGCCGCTTAGCCGCCCGGCGGCGCCTCCGCCAGCCGTGCGGCGATCGCGCGGACCTTGTCGACGCGACCCGGCGCGAATTTCTCTACCATCGCCCGGTAACGCGCCAGCGTGGCGGCATCGGCGCGCTCGGGCGAACCGCTATCGAAGGGCGGTGCGGGATCATATTCGAGACTGAGCTGGACGAATTTGGCATGGTCCTCGCCGCGGATCTTCGCGGTGAGCGCCAACGCGAAATCGATGCCGGCGGTCACGCCGCCGCCCGTAACGCGATTGCGGTCGAAGACGACGCGCTCGCCGACCGGCTCGGCGCCGAAAAAGGCGAGCTGCTCGCGCGAGGCCCAGTGGCAGGCGGCCCGATAGCCCGTGAGCAGCCCGGCCGCCGCAAGGACCAGCGAGCCCGTACAGACGCTCGTGACCCATGTCGCGCTCGCCGCAGCCTGCCGGACCCAGGCGAGCGTCTCGGCATCCTCCATCGCCGGGATCGTGCCGAAACCGCCCGGCACGCAGAGAATGTCGGTGCGCGGCACATCGGCGAAAGTCGCCGTGGGCAGCAGCGGGAATTGCGCGTCGGTGGGCACCGGATCGCGCGTTTTTGCAACGAGATCGAGCTTCACATTGCCCAACCGCGAGAGGACCTGCGCGGGACCGGTGAGATCGAGCTGGGTGACGTCGGGAAAAAGCAGAAAGGCGATATGGAGCGGCGCGGCTTCGGGCATGGCAGGTCCTCCGGAGATGACGGGGTGCCCAGGCGATCGGCGCATTGCCCCGCGCTTCCCGATCGTGCTCCATCCAAGTCGCCAGTCACGCGAGGTCCGGCCACTATAGCTGACCGGCCCCCCGCGCGTCTATTCGGCGATCAGCGCGGCATAGGGCGGCAGCAGATCGGTGGTGGCGCCGTTGATCGTCTGCGTCACGCGCCGTCCCGTCAACTGCGCGGGCGCCGGCAGCGCGGCATCGCCGAGGTTGAAGGCGCAAAGCAGCGTCTGACCCTCGGCCTCGCGCTCGAACAGCAACAACGCCTCGTCCGCGTGCAGGATCGTGATCGATCCGGCCATCAGCGCGGGATTGGCGTGGCGCAACGCGATCAGCCGGCGCGTGAGGTTGAGCAGCGACTCCGGATCCGCTTCCTGCCGGTCGACCGCCAATGCGGCGTGATCGGCGCCGACCGGCAACCAAGGCTTGCCGCTGGTGAAGCCGAGCGCGGGCGCGCCGGCCCGCCATGGCAGCGGCGTGCGCACGCCGTCGCGGCTGAGCGTCAGCGGCCAGTTGGCGATCGCCTCGGGGTCCTGCAGGTCGGCGAAACCGATCTCGACCTGCGTCAGCCCCAGCTCCTCGCCCTGGAACAGGATCGCGTTGCCGCGCAGCGAGAGCAGCAACAGCATCTTCATGCGGGCAAAGGCTGCGCGGTGCGTCTCGCCCACCCAGCGCGACACCGCGCGGGGCGCATCGTGATTCTCGAAGGCCCAGCTCGGCCAGCCCATGCCCGGCTCGGCCGGCCAGCCGGCGGCCGCATCGCGCACCAGCGCGGGCGTCAGCCGATCGGCGTAGAGGAATGCGAAACTGTACGCCGAATTGAGCCGCGTCTCGCCTTCGGTGAAAGCGTGCATCTCCGCCTCGGGGTGCGGCCCACCGACCTCGGCGACGGTGAAGCGGCCGCCATAGCTGTCGGTCAGCTTGCGGATTCGCTCGAGGAAACGCGGGATGTCGGCATGGCTCTGATTGTAGAGATGCTGCTGGAAATCGAAGCTGCGCGTGCGCGGCTTGCCCGTGTCGGGCGCGGGCGGATTGTCGCGCAGCTCGGGATCGTGCATCGAGAAGTTGAGCGCGTCGAGCCGGAAGCCGTCGACCCCGCGATCGAGCCAGAATTTGGCGGTCGCAAGCGTCGCTTCCTGCACCTCCGGATTGTGGAAGTTGAGATCGGGCTGCTCGCGCAGGAAATTGTGCAGATAATATTGGCCGCGGCGCGCGTCCCAGGTCCATGCCGGGCCACCGAACACCGACTGCCAGTTGGTCGGCGGGCTGCCATCCGCCTTGGGGTCGGCCCAGACATACCAGTCGGCCTTGGGGTTGTCGCGCGAGGCACGGCTCTCCCGGAACCAGCGGTGCTGGTCCGAGCTGTGCGAATAGACCTGATCGATCAGTACGCGCAGCCCGAGCTGGTGCGCGCGGGCGATCAGTGCGTCGAAATCGGCAAGCGTGCCGAACACCGGATCGACCCCGCAGAAATCGCTGATGTCGTAGCCGAAATCGCGCATCGGCGAAGTGAAGAAGGGCGACAGCCAGACCGCGTCGACTCCCAGCGAGGCGACATGATCCAGATGCGCGGTCACCCCCGCGAGATCGCCCACGCCGTCGCCGTTCGAATCGGCGAAGCTGCGCGGATAGATCTGATAGATCACCGAGCCGCGCCACCATTCGCGCGCATCGGCATCATGTTTCGAAGCAAGCATCGGATTCATTGCGGCTTTCCGGCGGCGCAGACGGCATAGCCGAAGGCCGGCAGGCTGAGGGTGACGCTGCCGGGCGCGGCGGCGGTGGCGGGGCACGTGCCGGCGAGCGAGGCGAACGAAGTCGACCCGGCCTCGACGAGAATGTTGCCGCTCCAGGGCTGGGGGCTCGAATTGAAGGCGACCAGAAACTCGGTCCCCGAAACCGGATCGAAGCGCGACACCGCGAACAGCCCGGGCTTGTCGCTGGCGAAGCGCGTCACCTGCCGGCCGCGGGTGAGCGCGGGGTGCGCGCGGCGCAGCTTCGCCAGCGTGGCGATCTCGCGAAACAGCGGGTGATCGGTGTCGAAATTGGAGACTGCGGTCGTCTTGTCGGTGCCGAGCAGGTCATTGTCGTTGTAGATCGCGACCTTGCTCGGGAACATGTCCTCGCGCGCGTCCTGATCGTTGCCGTCGCCGACGAAACCCTGCTCGTCGCCCGAATAGATGGTCGGCACGCCGCGGAGCAGCAGCAGCATCGCATGCGCGAGCCGGTCGCGCGCCAGCAGCTCCTGCGGGCTCGCCTGCGGAAGCGCCTCGCGGATGAAGAAGGCGGCGCGGCCCTGATCGTGATTGCCGATGAAGGTGGGGAGTCGCTGCGCCGTCGCCTCGCCGCCCTCGTAGAGCGAGTCGGCGGCGAACACCGCGGCGAGCCGATCGGTCCCCGCCTGCCCCGCGCTCACGGCATTGACCGCGCGGGCAAAGGCGAAGTCGAGCACCGTGGGCAGCTTGTCGACGCGGGTGTGCCGCGCCAGCGCCGAGGTGTCGGGATCGGCGACCTCGCCGAAGATGTGGAAATTGGGGATGCCCCTGGCCTTGGCGCGGGCCTGCATCGCGGGGACGAAGGCCTGCCAGAATTCGGGGTTCACGTGCCGCGCGGTATCGATGCGGAAGCCGTCGATGCCGAAGCGATCGATCCAGCTGCCGAAGATGTCGATCATCCCCGCGACGACGCGCGGATGCTCGGTGAAGACATCGTCGAGCCCGACGAAATCGCCGTATAGCGAGCTCTCGCCTGCGAAAGTCGAGTTGCCGCGATTATGGTAGTAGATCGGATCGTTGAGCCAGGCGGGGACCTTCACGTCCTTTTCGGCCGGCGGCACGAACGGCGTCCAGGCGAAGTCGGGCCGCGTCAGCTTCGCGAAATTCTCCGCGGTCTGGACGCCGTGGCCGGCAAAGCCCGGATTGATCGCCGCGCCGCCGACGCCGCCCTTCCGGGCATAAGGATAGTCCGCGAGGCTGCGATAGCCGCAGTCGCCGCATTCGCGATACTGGATCACGTCCGCCGTGTGGTTGACGATGATGTCCATATAGACCTTGATGCCGCGCGCATGCGCCGCGTCGACCAGGGCCTTGAAGTCCGCGTTGGTGCCGAAATGCGGATCGACCCGCGTGAAATCGGTCACCCAATAGCCATGATAGCCCGCCGATTCCTGCCCCTTGGGTCCCTGCACGGCCTTGTTCCTGAAGATCGGCGCTACCCAGATCGCCGTCGCGCCGAGCGCCTCGACATAATCGAGCCGCTGGATCAGGCCCTTGAGATCGCCGCCATGGTAGAAGCCCTTCGCTGCCGGATCGAAGCCGGTGACCAGCCGATCGCCCTTCAGCCCGCCGCGATCATTGGCGGTGTCGCCATTCTCGAAGCGATCGGGCAGCAGGAAATAGAGGACCTCGTCCTCGGGCAGGCGATCGCGGACGCTCTGCGCCGCCGCGGGCGCGGACAGCATCGACGCCGCAAGCAACAGCAATGCGGGGAGTCTCATCGTACGGGACCCGGTCATCTACTCGACCTTTCAGGAGGGGCGCCGCGCAGGGGGAGGAGAGCCCGCGCGGCGCCGGCCCATCATCAGAACTTGAAGCTCGCGCCCAGCAGGAAACGGCGTCCATAGGTCTGATAGTCGATGATCTGCAGCGGCTCGCCGGGATTGAACGTCACGAACGGCTCGTCGGTGAGGTTTTGCCCCTGGAGGAAGATCGAGAGCCCGTCGAGCGCCGACCCTTCCTGGAAATCATAGCCGATCTGCGCGTCGACGATCGTCTCGTCCTTGGCGCGACGGCGTACGCGACCCGCACCGAAGCCCGAAACCTCGCCGACGAAGCTCGAGCGATAGCGGACGCTGCCGCGCGCCGAGAAGCCCCATTTCTCGAAATAGGCGGTGCCGTTGGCGACCCATTTCGAATAGCCGGGGATGTCCTCGGCCGGGGCGCCGGGGGTCGGCTCGATCTTGGTCTTGGTGTAGGAGACGCCGCCGGTGATGCCGAAGCCGTCGAGCGCGCGGACCACGCTTCCGAAAGGCAGCGTCGCCGCAAGCTCGGCACCATAGAGGCTGCCGCCCTGCCCGTTGATCGGCACGTTGAGCGTCGCGATCGGCGCGATGATCGCCCCTCCTCCCGGCGGCGCGAGCGCGAGGCTGCTCGTCGGGATGATCTGGTCCTGATTGTAGATGTAGCTTTTCAGGTCCTTGTAGAAGAACTGCGCCGCCAGATAGCCCTGCCCGCCGAAATACTTCTCGAAGGTGAGATCCACCGCGTTGGCGCGCCACGGCCGCAGATCGGGATTGCCGCTGTTGCCATTCGGGAAGGCGATGATCTGGCCGTTCTGCGAGATGATGCTGTAGCTGAAGCTCAACGACGCACGCATGTCGTCGAGGCGCGGACGGATGATCTCGCGCGCCGCGCTCAGGCGGATCACGAAATCGCTCGGCAGGCGGAGCGAGAGGTTCACGCTCGGCAGCACGTCGACATAGTCGGTGCTCGCGTTGCGCTGCGCCGCGCCGATATTGGGCGAACCATTGGGATTGGTGCCGAGGAACACCGCGCTGGCGCCGCGCGAATTCTGATCGGTGAAGATCGCCTGCACGCCGAAATTGCCGGTGAGCTTCGAGGCGCCGAGCTCGGCGTCGATGTCCGCCTGCCAATAGGCGGTCATCAATTTCTCCTGCACGTCGTACGCCTTCACGACGACGTCGCCATAGGGGTTGGGCACCTTCTGATAGATGCCGCCCTCGAGCAGCGCGATCGGATCATAGGCGATCACCGGGCCGAGGCCGAGGAAGCTCTGGTCCGCAGTGCCGACGCGATATTGATCGGGAACGGGGACGCTGGTGGTGCCGTTGGTGTTGGCGACGAGCCCGAGGAACGCCTCGTCCGGAGTCAGCGACTTCGAGCGATTGGTGTAGTTCAGCCCGAACTTGACCGCGCCGAGGAAGCCTTCGAGCTCCTTCTCGACCTCGAGGCGATATTGCCACAGCTCGTCCTCGATGATGCGGTTGTTGTAATAGCCGTCCTGCCCGCCGAGAATCCGCCGGCCGTCGACCGAGGTCTGATCGCCGCCCCAGCCGAGCGGGCTCGTGAGCAGGATCGTGTTGAAATCGCCATAGTTCAGGCTGTGGGTGAAGGTGGTGGCGTCCGCACCGGTGGTGAAGCCGATCGTGTCGGTGGCGCCGGTGCCCGGACCCCGGCCGGTGCCGGCATTGCTCTCGAGCACCAGCTCGTTGCGATCGGTCTTCGACATGCTGATGTCGAGCATCGCGTTCCAGCCGTCATCGCCCTCGTACTTGCCGTTCCAGCCGAACGAATAGAGCTTGGCGTGGCGCTGGAAGGCATCGTTGCGGACGACGCCCTCGACGTTCGAGAAGGTTCCCGAGCGGACGAGATTGCCTTCGGTCTGCGCGTTCGAAAGCGGCGATCCGCCCCAATAGAGCGGGAGCTCGACGCCGCGCTTGATCTGGTCGTCCTTGAAGTCCGAGAAGAAGCCGTCGAAGCTGGTGGTGAATTCGGGCGCAGGGCGCCATTCGATGGTGCCCTGCAGGCCGAGCCGCTTGAGCTGGGTCGAAGTGACGTAGGACTTCGAGCCGCCGATCACATAGGGTGCCGATCCGTTCGCGCCGGTGCCGGCATAGCCCCAGGCGTTGAACTCCTGAATCTGGTAGGGCTCGTCGAGATAGGAGGCCGAGAGCGCGACCCCGAGCGTGTCGTTGGCGAATTGGTCGATATAGGTCGCGTTGACGCGATAGCCGAACTCGTTCGATTCCGGATTGAGCTTGCCGAGATCGGCATAAGTGCCGCGGCCGCCGACCGAGATGGTGCGCCGGCCATATTCGAGCGGGCGCACGGTACGCAGATCGACGGTGCCCGAAAGCCCCTGCCCGATGATCGAGGCCATCGGCGTCTTGTAGACGAGCACCTGGCTCATGATCTCGGACGGATATTGGTCATATTCGACCGCACGATTGTCGCCGGTCGAGGTCTGCTCGCGTCCGTTGAGCAGGGTGGTCGAGAAATCGGGCGCGAAGCCGCGGATCGAGATCGCGTTCGAGCGACCCGAGACGCGCTGCGAAGTGAGGCCGGGAAGGCGCGCGATCGATTCGGCGATCGAAGCGTCCGGGAGCTTGCCGATATCCTCGGCCGAGATCGATTCGACGACCTGATCGCGCGACTTCTTTTCGGCGACCGCGCTCTCGAGCGCGGCGCGGAAGCCGGTGACGAGGATTTCCTCCTGCCCCGCTTCGGGCGTGGCCTCGCCGGCGGCCTGGCTGTCCTGCGCCGCGGCGGGCGCCGCAAAGGCCGCGAGCGCGAGCGCCGCGGCAAGGGCCTGGCCGCTCACCCCAAGAGCCATATGAGTGGCCGCACGGCCACGATGATTGCTGATCAAAGTTCGTCTCCCCTAAAACCCGCTCTGCATCCCGGCTCTGGCGACCGGTTCATTTCGCGTGTGCAACATGTGACGTGCAGCAAAACTGCGCGCCGTCGGGGTCCACTTCTTCCGAAACGCCTGCGCTCGACCAGCGCACCACATACGTATTCAGTGCCGTTCTTTGCCCGGCGTGGCCTGTTTACATCACCCGCAGCGTTGACGCGGGGGGCGATCTGCGCTTGTCGTTGCATATTATGCGAAGCGGCGAAGACAGCCGCACGCGGGAAGGGACAGCCGGGCATGCAACGCAAGCCGACCTCATTCGACATCGCGCAACTCGCGGGGGTTTCGCAGCCGACCGTGTCGCGCGCGCTGCGCGGCGAGGTGGGGGTCAACCCGGCGACGCGGATGCGGATCGAATCGATCGCCAGGCAGCTCAACTACCGCGTCGACAAGGCGGCATCGAACCTGCGCACGCGGCATTCGCAGACGCTGGCGCTGCTGTTCTTCGAGGATCCGACCGCCGACGATTCGCTGATCAATCCCTTCTTCCACGCGATGCTGGCCTCGATCATCCGCGCCTGCGCCGAGCATGATCACGACCTGCTGATCAGCTTCCAGCAGCTCTCGAGCGACTGGCACACCGACTATGAGGATTCGCGCAAGGCCGACGGGATCATCCTGCTCGGCTATGGCGATTACGAGCTCTATCGCTCGCGGTTGAAGGCGCTCGAGGACGCGGGAACGCATTTCGTGCGCTGGGGCTCGGTGCAGTCCGAGGCATCGGGACTGACCGTTGGCTGCGACAATCACGGCGGCGGCAAGGAAGCGACCCGGCACCTGCTCGACCGCGGCCGTCGTAACATCGCGTTCCTCGGCAGCGCGTCGAGCCATTATCCCGAGTTCCACGATCGTTATCGCGGGCATGTCGCGGCACTCAAGCAGGGCGGGATCATCCCGCGCCCGGGGCTTCAGTTCGACGCGATCACCACCGAAGAGGCGGGCGCCGCAGCCGCCGCCGCGCTGCTCGAGAGCGGTGAGAAGTTCGACGCGATCCTCGCCGCCAGCGATCTGATCGCGATCGGGGCGATGCGCGCGCTGCAGGCAGCCGGTCGCTCGGTTCCCGACGATGTCGCGGTGGTCGGCTTCGACGACATCCCCGCGGCGAGCAGCGCCTCCCCCCCGCTCACGACGGTGATGCAGGATCCGCGGCTGGCCGGGCGCAAGCTCGTCGAGACGCTGATCGGCCGGATCCGCGAGCAGCCGGTCGGATCGGCGCTGCTGCCGACCAGGCTCATCGTCCGCAAGTCCTGCGGCGCCTGACCATCCCCATCCTGCCCGGAGCATCCACATGAATGAGAAGCCGCGCCAGTCCCTTGGCGGTCTGTGGAACATCTCGTTCGGGTTCTTCGGCATCCAGATCGGCTTCGCGCTGCAGAACGCCAATATGAGCCGGATCTTCCAGACCTTCGGCGCGCGGATCGACGATCTGCCCTGGCTGTGGGTGGCGGCGCCGCTGACCGGGCTGCTCGTCCAACCGGTGATCGGGCATCTGAGCGACCGGACCTGGCTCGGCCGGCTGGGGCGACGCCGGCCCTATTTCTTCGCCGGCGCGCTGCTCGCCGCGCTCTCGCTGGTCGCGATGCCGCTGGCGCCGGCCTTGCTGTTCGCCGCCGTGATGCTGTGGGTGCTCGACGCCTCGCTCAACGTGTCGATGGAGCCGTTCCGCGCGTTCGTCGGCGACATGCTGCGCAAGGACCAGCACGCTGCCGGCTATGCGGTGCAGACTGCGTTCATCGGCGCGGGGGCGGTCGTCGGGTCGATCTTCCCCTGGGCGATCGAGCATCTCGGCGTATCCAACGCGGCGCCCGAAGGCGGCATTCCCGACACGGTGCGCTTCGCCTTCTGGTTCGGCGCTGCCGCGTTGTTCCTCTCGGTGCTGTGGACCGTGCTCACGACGCGCGAATATGATCCCGACGCCATGGCGGCATTTGGCGGCCCCGCCGAGCAGGAGGGTGCCGAAGCGGCCGCTCCGCTCGCGCAGCGCGGCTATGGCACCAGCGCGATCTGGCTGGCCGCCGGCGGCGCCATCGTCTGGGCCGTCGGGCAGTTCGCGCTCGAGAAGGAAGTCTATCTGCTCGGCGCGCTGCTGATCGGCTACGGCCTTGCCAGCGCGCTCGCGATCGCGCTGGCGCGCGCCGGATCGGCGACCAACATGCTGAGCAGCATCGTCGGCGATTTCGCGGGCATGCCGCTGTTGATGAAGCGGCTGGCGGTGGCGCAATTCTTCAGCTGGTCGGCGCTGTTCATCATGTGGATCAACACCACGCCGATCGTCGCGCAGCGCTTCTTCGGCGCGGCCGACGCGACGAGCCCGCGCTTTCAGGAAGGCGCGAGCTGGGTCGACGTGCTGTTCGCCACCTATAACGGCGTCGCCGCGGTCGCGGCGCTGACCCTGCTCCCCTTCCTCGCGCGGCGGATCGGCCAGGCGCGGACGCACATCATCGGGCTGCTCTGCGGCGCGGCGGGCTATGCCAGCTTCTTCGTGATGCCCGAGGCCAAATGGCTGATCGCCAGCGAGATCGGCATCGGCATCGCCTGGGCGTCGATCCTCGCCATGCCCTATGCGATCCTCGCCTCGAGCCTGCCGCAAGCCAAGCTCGGCATCTATATGGGCCTGTTCAACGTCTTCGTCGTGGTGCCGCAGTTGCTCGTCGCCACCGCGATGGGATCGATCATGAAGCGCTTCTTCCCCGGCGAGCCGATCTGGACGATGGCGTTCGCGGCGGCGACCTTGCTGCTCGCCGCCGCGGCGATGACGCGGGTGGATCGGCTGGTGCGGCGCTAGTCGTTGCCGCCGATGAAGTCGCCGAGCGAGCCGAGCATCGATCCTTCGCCGCGATTCTGACCGCCCCATGACCCCGACGCCGCGAGCATGCGGCCGGCAAGGCGCGAGAAGGGCAGCGACTGGATCCAGACATGACCGGGGCCGGTGAGCCGCGCGAAGAACACGCCTTCGCCGCCGAACACCATGCTCTTGACCCCGCCGGCCGAGACCAGATCGAAATCGACGGTGGGGGTGAAGGCGGCGACGCAGCCGGTATCGACATGGAGTTGCTCGCCGGGCGCGAGCTGACGCTCGACCACGGTGCCGCCCATCTGCGCGAACACCCACCCATCGCCCTCGAGCTTCTGCATGATGAAGCCCTCACCGCCGAACAGCCCGGTCATCACCTTGCGCTGGAAGGCGACGCCGATCGAGACGCCGCGCGCCGCGGCGAGGAAGGCGTCCTTCTGGCAGATCAGCTGACCGCCATAATCGGCGAGACGCAGCGGCAGGATCGCGCCCGGTACCGGCGAGGCGAAGGCCACGCGCGCCTTGCCGCTGCCCTGATGGGTGAAGACAGTGGTGAACAGGCTCTCGCCGGTCACCAGCCTTTTGCCCGCGCCGAGCAGCTTGCCCATGAAGCCGCCGCCCTGCCCGCCCGCGCCGTCGCCGAACACGGTGGTCATTTCGATCGAGGCGTCCTTCCAGACCATCGCGCCCGCCTCGGCGACCGCGCTCTCGCCGGGATCGAGCTCGATCTCGACGAACTGGAGTTCCTGACCTTTGATCTCGAAATCGATGTCGTCGGCGACGCCAGCCGCACGACGGTGCTGCCACGGATTCTGCGTGAGCATCGGACTTCCCCCCTTTATTCCGCCGCGATCCGCGGCCCGAAATCCAGTTCGGCCTGCGCGACCGGCGCGAAGCTGCGCCGATGATGCGGCGTCGGCCCCAGCGTGCGCAAAGCCTCCTGATGGAATTTGGCCGAATAGCCCTTGTTCGACTTCCAGCCGTAGCCGGGGTGGAGCGCGTCGAGCGCCTCCATCATGCAATCGCGCTGGTGCTTGGCGACGATCGAGGCGGCGGCGATCGACAGGCACAGCGCGTCGCCGCCGACAACGGCGTGGCTCTGATGCGCCCAATCGGGGCAGCGATTGCCGTCGACCAGCACGAAGGCAGGGACGAAACCGAGCGCCTCGACCGCGCGAGTCATCGCCAGCATCGAGGCCCAGAAGATGTTGAGCGTGTCGATTTCCTCGACGCTCGCGATGCCGACGCCGACCCGGGCGCAAGCGAGAAGCTGTTCGCACAGCCGCTGGCGCTTCGCCGCGGTCAGCACTTTCGAATCGTCGATGCCCGCGGGGATGCATTTGGGATCGAGCACCACCGCCGCGGCGACCACCGGACCGGCGAGCGGGCCCCGTCCCGCTTCGTCGACGCCGGCGATCGGCCCCTTGTGGAGGCGCTGATAACGGCGTTCGAACTTGAGATCAGGCCGGGCAGTCTTAGGCATCGTCGAGCCGCCATGGCGGAAAGCGGCGCATCTCGCCAGCCTGATAGAGACGAATTGCATTGCCCGCCGGATCGCGGAGCCGCGCCTCGCGCCAGCCCCAGGGCTCGTCCTTCGGCTCCTGGTCGAACTCGAAGCCCTGTTGCTGGAGATAGGCGACGGTGACGTCGAGGTCGCCGCATTCGAAATAGATGACCGGCGCGGTATAGCCCTTGTCGGTGGCGACCGAGAAAGTCGCGCCGCCCTCGGTCTCGAAGCGGGCATAACGCGGGCTTGCGCGCACCACCTGCCGTAGACCGAGCAGGCGATAGAAGCGCTCGCTCGCGGCGAGATCCTCTGCCGGCACGGTCACCTGGTTCAGCATCGGCTCGAAGAAGCTCATGTTGAGATCGAGCCGCACCGCCTGCTGCGCCATCGGGCCATGGCCGCGGCCGAGCGCGGGCGCCGCGCGCATCGCGATCCGCACGAAGCGGCGCGCACGCGTCACCGCCGCGGGCAGATCCCATTCCTGTGCCAGACCGCAGGCGATCGCCGACGAGAGCGTGCAGCCGGTGCCGTGCGTCGCCTCGCTGTCGATGCGCGGATCGCTCCATTCGATCTCGGGGGGATCGTCGGGATTGGCTGAATGGAGCCGGTCGGTCACCTGCGGCGTATCACCATGCCCCCCTTTGACCAGCACCGCGCAGCCATGCGCGGCGACCAACGCTGCCGGATCGCCGCCGAGCGCATCGAGCTCGGGCAGGTTGGGCGTCACCACGGTGGCGCGCGCCATCAGCCGCTCGAACGCCGCGATCGTCGCATCGTCGGCGAGGGTCGCGCCGCTGGTAGCGACCATCACCGGATCGAACACCACCGGCACGCCGGGTAGCTCGGCGAGCTTCTCCGCCACCGCCAGCGCCGTGCGCGCCGACCCGATCATCCCGATCTTGATCGCGTCGACGCCCAGATCGCGCACCACCGCGTCGATCTGAGCGATTACCATGCCGGTGGGCACGGGATGGACGCCGGTGACGCCGAGCGTGTTCTGCGCGGTGATCGCCGTGATCGCCGTCATGGCATGGCCGCCGAGCATGGTCACGGTCTTGATGTCGGCCTGGATCCCCGCGCCACCGCCCGAGTCCGAACCGGCAATGATCAGGATACGCGGGGTCACGATACTATCCTTTGAACTTGCGCTCCGCCGAAGCGGGATGGCGCGCGAGCGCCTTACCAGTTCGTGTCGGCCGGTCCATCAGCTCGCCGCCGCAATTGGGGCATCTGTCGTCGAGCGCGTCGGCGCATTCGGCGCAGAAGGTGCATTCGAACGAGCAGATGAACGCCCCCGCATCATCTGCCGGGAGATCGGTACCGCAGCGTTCGCAATCGGGCCGCATCTCGAGCATCAGGCAGCGGCCTCGCGCACGGCGTCGCACACCCGGTCGACCACCGCCTCGACCTGCCCGCGATCGTCGCCTTCGGCCATCACGCGGATCACCGGCTCGGTGCCCGAAGCGCGGATGACGAGACGCCCCTTGCCGTCGAGCTCGGCCTCGGCGCCCGCAATGGCCTCCTTGACCCGCGTATCGTCGAGCGGCTTGCCGCCCTTGAAACGAACATTTTTGAGGATCTGCGGCAGCGGGTCGAAGCGGTGGAGCACTTCGCTGGCAGGCGCGCCGGCACGGACCAGTTCGGCGAGCACCTGCAGCGCCGCAACCAGCCCGTCGCCGGTGGTGGCATAGTCGGAGAGGATGATATGGCCCGACTGCTCGCCGCCGACATTATAGCCCGAGGCGCGCATCTTCTCGAGGACGTAGCGATCGCCGACCGCGGTGCGGATCATGCCGAGCCCCTGCGCGGCGAGATGCCGCTCGAGGCCGAGATTGGACATGACCGTGGTCACCAGCCCGCCCCCGGCGAGCCGGCCCTGACGCGCCCAGCCGCCGGCGATCAGTGCCATCAGCTGGTCGCCGTCGATCACCCGGCCGGTCTCGTCGACGACGATCAGCCGGTCTGCGTCGCCATCGAGCGCGATGCCGATATGCGCGCCTGAGGCCACCACGGTCTCGCACAGCGTATCGGGCGCGGTCGAGCCGACGCCGTCGTTGATGTTCTTGCCGTTGGGGGTGACGCCGATCGCAATGACGTCGGCACCCAGCTCCCAGAGTGCGGAGGGAGCCACCTGATAGGCGGCGCCATTGGCGCAATCGACCACCACCTTGAGCCCGTCGAGCGTGAGATCCTCGGGGAAGGTCGATTTGGCGGCGTGGATATAGCGGCCGCGAGCGTCCTCGACGCGGCGCGCCCGGCCGATATTGGCCGAGGCGGCGAGCGGCACCTCGCCATCGACCAGCGCCTCGATCGCCAGCTCGTCCGCGTCCGACAGCTTATAGCCGTCGGGGCCGAACAGCTTGATGCCGTTATCGGCATAGGGGTTGTGGCTCGCCGAGATCATCACGCCCATATCCGCGCGCATCGACCGGGTGAGCATCGCCACCGCCGGCGTGGGCATCGGGCCGATCAACACCACGTCCATGCCGACCGACGTGAAGCCCGCCACCATCGCATTCTCGAGCATATAGCCCGAAAGCCGCGTGTCCTTGCCGATCACGACGCGGTGACGATGCTCGCCGCGCGCGAAATGCGCACCGGCCGCCATCCCGACCTTCATCGCCATCGCCGCGGTCATCGCCGAAACGTTGGTCGTGCCGCGAATTCCGTCGGTGCCGAAATATTTTCTTGCCATCTATCGCCTTCTCGCGCCCTTGTGGCGCTCCGATACCGCACTGAATAGCGGTCAAAACCACAAAGGGCGAGCATGTCGCAACCTACCCGGATCCTGTTGTCGCTGATCGTCGGCCTTGCCATCGGCGCAGTGCTCGCCGCCTATGCACCCGCTACCGCCATTTCGGCGGCGGATATCGCGCAGCCGATCGGCCAAGCCTGGCTCAACGGCCTGCAGATGACGATCGTCCCGCTGGTCGTCGCGCTGTTGATCACCGGGGTCGCAGCGACGACCGAGGCCGCGCAGGCCGGCCGCCTCGCGGGACGCGCGATCGCACTCTACAGCGTGCTGATGTTCCTGTCGGCAGCCGCCGCCGCGCTGCTGACGCCGCTGCTGCTGCAGCTGTTTCCACTGCCGCATGAATCGTCGGCGAACCTGCGCGCGGCACTTTCCGGGACCGGTCAGATCGGCCCGATGCCGCCGATAGGCGAGTTTTTGGCGGCGATCATCCCGGCCAACATCGTCAAGGCCGCGGCAGAGAATGCGTTCCTGTCGCTGATCATCTTCGCGCTGATCTTCGCATTTGCGCTCACCCGCGTCGACGATGCCGGGCGCAGGATGATGACCGGCTTTTTCATCGCGCTGCGCGACGTGATGCTCATCGTCATCGACTGGGTATTGTGGGTCGGCCCGGTGGGCGTGTTCGCGCTTGCCTTCGTCGTCGGCGCCAAGGCGGGTACCGGCGCGTTCGGCGCGCTGATCCACTATATCCTGATCGTCTCCGCGGTGGGGCTGGCGGTATCGTTGTTCGCCTATCCCGCTGCGGTTATCGGCGGCCGGCTGCGCTTCATGCGGTTTGCGCGCGCTGCGCTTCCCAGCCAGGCGGTTGCGATCAGCACCCAGTCGTCGCTCGCGACGCTGCCGGTAATGGTCGAGGGGTCGAGCAAGGTCGGCGTGCCGGTGGCGGTCTCGGGCGTGACGCTACCCCTCGCGGTGGCGATCCTGCGCGCGACCGGGCCGGCGATGAACTTCGCGGTCGCCATCTACATCGCCGCATGGTTCGGCGTGCCGCTCACGCCCGCGACATTGGCGCTGGGCACGATCGTCGCCATGCTGACCTCGCTCGGATCGGTCAGCCTGCCGGGGACGGTGAGCTACATCAGCGCGATCGCGCCGGTCGCCTCGACACTCGGCGCGCCGGTGGCGCCATTGGGCCTGCTCGTCGCGGTCGAAACCCTGCCGGACATCATGCGCACCGTCGGCAATGTCACCTGGGACCTTGCCTCCACTGCATGGCTTTCACGCCGCACCGGCAAGGTGCCGCTCGACGAGGCGGACGCGATGCTCGCCGAGCGCGAATAGGCGCCCGCCCTATTTCAGCAGCACCAGCTCCTCGGCCATGCTCGGGTGGAGCGCGACGGTGTCGTCGAACGCCTCCTTGGTGAGTCCTGCCTTCACCGCCACCGCCGCGGCCTGGAGGATCTCGGGGGCGTCGGGGCCGATCATATGGATGCCGACCACGCGGCCGGTCATGCCGTCGCACACCATCTTGTAGAGCGCGCGTTCGTTGCGATTGGCGAGCACGTTCTTCATCGCGCGGAAGTCCGAGGTGTAGACCTTGACCGAGCCGAGCTTGTTGCGCGCCTCGCCCTCGGTCATGCCGACCGCCGCGATCGGCGGATGGCTGAACACCGCGCTCGGCACGCAGCTATAATCGACCGTCTTCGGCTTCCCGCCGAACACCGTGTCGGCAAAGGCCTGGCCTTCGCGGATCGCGATGGGGGTCAGCTGGATGCGATTGGTGACGTCGCCGACCGCATAGATGCTGTCGACATTGGTGCGGTTCTGCGCATCGACCTTGACGGCGCCCTTGGCGTCGAGCTCGACGCCGATTTCCTCCAGCCCCAGCCCCTTCGAATTGGGCACGCGGCCGGTGGCGAACAGCACCACATCGACCTCGACCGGCTCCTGCCCGGTGAGGAAGACCTTGAGGCAGCCATTGTCGAGCTTCTCGATCTTCTCGAACTCGGCATGGAAGCGGAATTCGATGCCCTTGGTCAGCGAGATCTGGAGCAACCGGTCGCGCACCGAATGGTCATAGCCGCGCAGGATCACGTCGGTGCGGTTGACCACGATCACATGGCTGCCGAACTCGTTGAAGATGCCTGCGAACTCGTTGGCGATATAGCCGCCTCCGGCGATCAGGATGCGCCTCGGCAGGCTTTCGAGATGGAACGCCTCGTTCGAAGTGATGCCATGCTCGCTGCCCGGAAACTCCGGCACATGCGGATGCGCGCCGGTGGCGATGAGGATGTGCTTCGCGCTGACCTTCTTGCCCGAGGCCAGGGTGACTTCGTGCGGCCCGGTGACGGTGGCGCGTTCGAGGATGATCTCCGCGCCGGCATTTTCGAGCCCCTGCGTGTAGAGCCCGTTGAGCCGGTCGACATCGGCGAGGACGTTGTCGCGCAGCGTCGCCCAGTCGAACGCGCAGTCGATGGGCACTTGCCAGCCGAAGCGCTTGGCGTCCTTCAGGTCCTCGGCGAAGTGCGCGCCATAGACGAGCAGTTTCTTGGGGACGCAGCCGCGGATCACGCAAGTGCCGCCGACGCGATACTCCTCGGCGACCGCCACCTTGGCGCCATAGGCCGAGGACACGCGCGACGCCCGGACCCCGCCCGACCCGGCGCCGATGACGAAGAGGTCGTAGTCATAGTCAGCCATGGTCGGTCCTTCTGCCCGGGAATGCCCGGCAGATAGGAGGTGGCGCGGCGATTGGAAACCGGTGGAGCGGCAAGATCAACGCTTGCGGACGAACTCCGCGCGCAGCACCAGCCCCTTGATGCCTTCGTACTTGCAGTCGATCTCCTGCGCGTCGCCGGTCAGGCGGATCGACTTGATCAGCGTCCCGCGCTTGAGCGTCTGCCCCGCGCCCTTGACCGTCAGGTCCTTGATCAGAGTCACCTGATCGCCGTCCTGCAGGATATTGCCCACCGAATCGCGCACTTCGACCGCATCCGCTGCGCCCGCCTTGGCCGCGGCCTCGGCGGCGGGGATCCACTCCCCGCTCGCCTCGTCATAGACATAATCCTCGTCGCCGCCGGTCATCAGCCGAACGCCCGCTTGATCAGATCGGTGGTCGATGCGTCGAAGTCCCCACCCTGCTCGGCGGCCTTGGCCATTTCCTTGCCGAGCTCGACGCCGAACTGGTCGAACGGATTGATGCCGAGCAGGACCGCATTCACGAAAGTGCGCTGCTCGTAAAAGGCCAGCAGCGCACCCAGGGTACGCGGATCGAGCGTGTCGAGCAGCAGGGTCGAGGACGGACGGTCGCCAGGATAGGCGCGCGCCTGATCCTGATGATCGCGGCCCGCCATCAGCGCGGCACCTTGCGCGAACATGTTGAGCAGGAGCTGATTGTGGTGCGAATCAGCCTGGCTGTCGCCCGGTTCGATCACGCCGACGAACTCGACCGGCACCAGCCGCGTGCCTTGGTGGAGCAGCTGGAACACCGCGTGCTGCGCGTCGGTGCCGACGCCGCCCCAAGTGATCGGCGCCGTCGGCCACTCGACCGGCTGCCCCTCAGCGGTGACGCGCTTGCCGTTCGATTCCATCTCGAGCTGCTGGAGGTAGCTCGGCAGCAGCCGCAGCCTTTCGTCATAGGCGAAGGTCGCGCGCGTCTCGCAGCCGCGCGCCTGGGTGTAATAGAGATCGGCGAAGGCCGCGAGCGCCGGCGCGTTCTTCTCCAGCGGCGTCAGGCGGAAATGCCGGTCCATCTCGGCAGCGCCCTCGAGCATCTCCACGAACGCGTCCCAGCCCAGCGCCAGCGCGGCGGGGAAGCCGATCGACGACCAGAGCGAATAGCGCCCCCCGACCGATTCGGCGAAGGGCAGCACGCGGGTCTCGTCGACGCCCCAGGCGATCGCCTTGTCCGGCGCCGCGGTGAGCGCGACGACGCGGCCATAAGGATCCTCGACGCCGCTGCCCTGCAGCCAGGCGAGCGCGCTGTCGGCGTTGAGCATCGTCTCGGTGGTGGTGAAGGTCTTGGAGGCGACGGCGATGATCGTCGCCTGCGGATCGAAACGGTCGAACGCTTCCTCGAGCGCGAGGCCGTCGACGTTCGAGACCACGGCGACGTCGTAGCGATCGGCGTCGCGGCCGAGCGCATCGACCAGCAGATCGGGCCCGAGCGCCGATCCGCCGATGCCGATATGAAGGATGTGACGCACCGGCCCCAGCGCTTCGGCTTCGATCGCGTCGATCAGCGCGCGCATCCGGCCATGGAAGCCCCGCGCCCGCGCCACGCTCTCTGGGGCACCTTCGCCGCGCTCGGCGCTATGCTCGGCGGCGCGGCCCTCGGTGACGTTGATCGCGTGGCCCGCGAACAGCGCATCGCGCTTGGCCGCCAGCCCGGTCGAATCCGCGAGCGCAGCGAACGCCCGCACCGCGTCGGCGGCGAGATGCGTCTTCGACCAGTCGAAATGAATGCCCGCGACATCGACCGACAGCGCCGCGACGCGCGCCGGATCGGCCTCGAAAAGCTGCTTGAGCGGGGCGGACTTCAGTGCACGGACAGCCGACCAATCGGGCAAGGTCATGTTCATCTCCTTCGACGCAGGCTGCCCCTATCGCCCCACGACGGCGGCTGCCAGCCGGATTCAGCCGCTTGACCTCCCCGTCCAGCCCAAGCAGAGCACGCCATATGGATAAAGTGCCCTCCGCCGAGCCCGAAAAGCCCGCAGCCGACGCCCCGAAGCCCTATTCGGTGGGAACGGCGAGCGAAAAGCCCAAGTCCGAATGGCGCGATCTCGCCTCGTTCCTCGTCAAGCTCGCACTGATCGTGTTCGTCGTCCGGAGCTTCATCTTCTCGCCTTTCTCGATCCCGAGCGAGTCGATGCTGCCGCGGCTGCTGATCGGCGACTATCTGTTCATCACCAAATGGAACTACGGCTATTCGAAGCATTCGCTGCCGTGGAGCCTGCCGCTGATACCGGGCCGCGTCTTCGGCGGCACCCCCGATCGCGGCGACGTGGTGGTGTTCAAGGCACCGCCGGGCAACGACACCGACTGGATCAAGCGCGTCATCGGGCTTCCGGGCGATACGGTGCAGATGGTGAGCGGCCAGCTGATCCTCAACGGCAAGCCCATCCCCAAGGATCGCATCGCGCAGTTCGTGCTGCCGCTCAGCCCGAACTTCCCCGCGGCACAGGAGAATGGCGGGCGCGGCTGTCAGGAGCGCTTCCAGACGCTCGATGGGCAGGGCAACCGCGTGTGCAGCATCCCGCGCTTCCGCGAGACCCTGCCCAACGGCAAGACCTATGAAGTGCTCGATCAGGGCAATTATCCGCGCGACAATACCGGGATCTACACCGTGCCCGCCGGCCATGTGTTCCTGATGGGCGACAATCGCGACAATTCGACCGACAGCCGCTTCCCGCACGAGGAAGGCGGCATCGAGTTCGTCCCGCTCGAGAATCTCGAAGGCAAGGCCGTCGTGACCTTCTGGTCGACCGACGGCAGCGCCAATTGGTTCCTGCCCTGGACCTGGTTCACCGCGGCGCGCTGGAGCCGTTTGGGAGAAGGCTTCTGACCGCCCCGGCGCTGGGGGGATGGATCGCTGAGACCTTCGGCCGCGCGCCGGCCGACCTCGCCGCCTATCAGCGCGCGCTGACCCATGGCAGCCAGGCGGCCGCCAACTACGAACGACTCGAGTTTCTCGGCGATCGCGTGCTCGGCCTCGTGATCGCGGAATGCCTGTTCGAGCGTTTCACCGACGAACCAGAAGGCGCGCTCTCGCGCCGGCTCAACGCGCTGGTGACGGGATCGGTCTGCGCCGATGTCGCGCGCGAGGTCGGGGTGGCGCGGCATCTGCGGCTCGGCAAACAGGCGCGCGAGGACGGTGCGGCGGATAGCGACAATGTCCTCGGCGACGTGATGGAGGCCCTGATCGGCGCCTTCTATCTCGAGTTCGGCCTCGACGCCGCCCGCGCCTTCATCCGCAAGGCATGGGGTTCGCGGATCGATACGCAGGGGCAGGCGCCCAAGCACCCGAAGTCGGCGCTGCAGGAATGGGCCGCCGCCAACAACCGCCGGGCGCCCGAATATGAGGTGGTCGACCGCTCCGGCCCCAACCATGCGCCGCGCTTCAAGGTGAAGGTCGCCATCGGCAAGCTCGCCGACGCCGTCGGCGAGGGCACCTCCAAGCAGGAAGCCGAGACCGCGGCGGCAGCGGCGTTGCTCGAGAAGCTGGAGCGCTGATCCGCGGCGATCGGGACCGCATTGCCATGCGCGCGAAAAAGAAGAGCGGCCCTTCGACAAGCTCGGGGCGAACGGAGTAAGGGGCTGCGGATGACTTCCAGCCTCCCCGATTCCTCCACCCAACGCTGCGGCGTGATCGCCGTGGTCGGCGCGCCCAATGCGGGCAAATCGACGCTCGTCAACGCGCTCGTCGGCCAGAAGGTCGCGATCGTCAGCCCCAAAGCCCAGACCACGCGCGCCCGCTTGATGGGAATCGCGCTCGAAGGCGACGCCCAGCTGATCCTCGTCGACACGCCGGGCATCTTCACCCCCGAGCGACGGCTCGACCGCGCGATGGTCGCCGCCGCATGGGAAGGCACCGACGGTGCCGATCTGATCGCGCTGGTGGTCGACGGCAAGGGCGGGACCGGCCCCAAGGTGCAGCAAGTGATCGAGAGTCTCGCCGGCCGCCCCGAAAAGAAGATCCTGATCCTCAACAAGGTCGACATCGCCGACAAGCCGCGCCTGCTCGGCCATGCCGCGAAGCTCAACGAGACGTTGCCGTTCGACGAGACGTATTTCGTCAGCGCCCAAACCGGCGATGGTGTCCCCGAGCTCAAAGCCGCGCTCGCCGCGGCGATGCCCGAAAGCGCGTGGCATTTCCCCGAGGACCAGGTCTCCGACGCGACCGAGCGGATGATCGCCGCCGAAGTGACGCGCGAGCAGCTCTATCTGCAGCTCCACGCCGAGCTGCCCTATGCGAGCGCCGTCGAGACCGAGAAATATTCGGAGCGCCCCGATGGCTCGGTCGAGATCCATCAGCAGATCCTCGTCGCCCGCGACACCCAGCGCGCGATCGTGCTCGGCAAGGGCGGCGCGCGGATCAAGGAGATCGGGGCGCGCGCGCGGGCGGAGCTGTCGCGGATCATGGGGGTGCCGGTGCACCTCTATCTGCACGTGAAGGTCAACCCGAAATGGGAGGACGACCGCTCGCTCTATCGCGACATCGGGCTCGACTGGGTCGAGTGAGGCCGCGCCTCATCGGTCGATGCGGAAGCCCCAGCGCGATCCACCGCTCCTGTCGAAGCAGCTCCCGCTGATCGATCGCCCGTCGGCGGCGACGTCTCCGCTGCACTGGCCCGAAGCGACGTTCATGCTCGGTGCCTGGAAATCATGTTGCACCTTGCGGTCGACCAACTGTCCCGAGCCGCTACCTACCCAAGCGCCATTGGGCGCATATTGCTGGAACGAATAGGCGCGACCATTTTGTTCGACCTGGAAGGCATAGCCGTCCGGCGAGCGCCAATTTCCGGAAATGTCGGGGATCGCGGCGCTCGAGATCTGCTGCGCGACGTCCTCGAGCGCTGCCGTCGCCGCGCCGTAGCTGTTGCGCTGCGCATCGCCGAGATCCTTGACGGCGTCCGCCGGAGGCGCGGCCACTACGGGCTGGGCACCGGAAACCGGGGCCTGAACCGCGGCACGGGTGCCGGTGAGCTTGTCCCAGTTCGAAAGCACCGACGCGCCAAGCACGCCGGTCACTCCGATGAGCGCGACGATGATCTGCGGGCGATAGTTGCCCGACGGTGACTCCATGGTCCCTCTCCGGCAGACATCGTGCGAAAAATAGCAGAACTGCGTCGCGAATCCTATGCTGCGAGGACCTGCGCAACCCAGGCGGGCACGAGCGTGCCCGCGGCCCCCATCCGGCTCTCGCCGAACCACAGGCTGCCTTCGGAGGGATCGAGGTTGAGCTCGAGCGTCTTCGCGCCGTGGTAGCGCGCGGTCTGGACGAAGCCCGCCGCCGGATAGACTGCGCCCGAAGTGCCGATCGAGACGAACAGATCGGCCTCGGCGAGCGCGCGTTCGATCCGTTCCATCTGATAGGGCATCTCGCCGAAGAAGACGATGTCGGGGCGCAGCGCCAGCGTGCCGCAATTCGGGCATTCGGTTTGGGGCGCCAGCGCATCTTCCCAGCCGATGCGGTTGCCGCATGCCGCGCAGAGCGCCGATTTGAGCTCGCCGTGCATGTGGAGCAGCCGCGTCGATCCCGCGCGCTCGTGCAGATCGTCGACATTCTGGGTGACCAGCAACAGCGCGCCGGGCCATTCGGCATCGAGCCGCGCGAGCGCGCGGTGCGCCGCATTGGGCTCGACAAGGGCGAGCTTCGCCCGGCGTTCGTCATAGAAGCGATGGACGAGTTCGGGATCGCGGGCGAGCGCCTGCGGCGTGCAGACATCCTCGACGCGATGCCCCTCCCAGAGACCGCCGGGCCCGCGAAAGGTCGCGACGCCGCTTTCCGCCGAAACGCCTGCGCCGGTGAGGATCACGATGTTGCGGATATCGGCTGCCATTCCCTCTCCCAAACGCGTCGCGCCCGACCTGTGCTTCAGAATGACCAGATCAGCGCGGCGCGCGCCATATGGTCCTGCGCGGTGCGCGAAAGGGCGCCGCTATAGCCCAGATTGAGGCGCAGTGCGGGTGCCAGTGCGGCGTCGACGCCCAGCTCGCCGACCAGGCTGTCCTGCGCGATCGGAACGCCGGAAACGCTGAACCGCCTTCCGCCGAGCGCCGCGTCGACCAGCCCGACGCGGTCGCCGAATGCATGCTGCCAGCCCGCCGAGGCCCGAAGCGAAAGCGTCCGGCCACCCAGCGGGAAGGCCGTCTGACCGCGCAGACCCAGAGTCGTGTAGCTGGTGCGCATCGAGTTCGAGGCTAGCGCGAGCGCAGCGACATCGCCGGCTTCCCGGCCGCTGCCCACCTTGAGCGCAACATGGGTGAAACCCGCAAAAGGCTCGACCGTGCCGCGCGCGAGATCGATCCGCCAGGCCGCTTCGCCAAAGGCCTGCATGGTCGAGGCGCGATAACGGGTATGCACGCCCTCCTGGAAATCGCCGATCGCCACCAGACGCCGCGCCGCCACGTCCTGCCAGCCGAGCATCAGCCCGCCGCCGAGCGCGAGCGCGCCGATCGTTCCGCCGGCATAGGCTCCGGCGTGATAGCTATCGATATCGGCATTGCCGCGCCCACGCAGTGCGTCACGATGGTGGCCGCCGAGCACACCGATGACGAAGCCGCCGGGCGCTTGCGCCTCGACACCCGCCAGCGCGCCGACCGTGTCCTGGGCGAGCCTGGCGACACTCGCGTTGCCGCCCCAGCGTCGCGAGGAATCGAGCGTCTGCCCCCAGATGGCGAGGCCGGAGCCCTCGCGGCGGGCATGCAATCGTTCGAGCGTCGCTTCGCGCGAAAGTCGGCTTCCTTCGACCAGCGCGGTGCGCAACGAGGCGTGGAATTCGCCCGACAGGTTGTCGAACGCCTCGCGCGCGCCGGCCGCATCGGCGGTGATCACCGCGTCATAGGCGCCGTTGCCGGACGCCAGAGCCTCCACGGCCGCCCCGGCCGCGCGTTGGTTGGCGGTGGCCGCGACCTGGTCGAAGCGCACGTCGTTGCGATTGAGCACCAGCGTGACCGCGTTCGACGTGTAGCCGAGGCTCGGCGTCAGAAAGGCGTAGGTGGAGGTGACATTGTCGAACCGGCCCTGGATTCCGCCCTGCGCGGTCAGGATCGTGTAGGTCGCGCTCGGGCGATAGGTGCCGCTCGCACCGATATGCGCGACGGTGCCGCCCAGCGTCGCGGTGCCGAGAACGTCGATGCGGTCGCTCGCGGTGCCTGCAGGATCGACCTCGACTTCGTAGCGCGCGCCCGGCGCGATCACGAGGTCTCCGGTGACCGTGAGCGTGCGAATCGACGGCCCCGGCGCGATGCGACCGCCCGGATCGATGCGGACCGAGCCGAGGCTGCCGCGGCCGGCTAGCGCAGCGTCGGCGGCGACGGTCAACCGACCGCGGATCGCGCCGTCTACCGTCAGCGAGCCGGCGCGGACGAGCGTCTCGCCGGTGAAACCTCGCGAGTCGGTGCCGAACGCAAGGTCGCCTGCGCCTGCCTTGACCAGCCGGCCGGTGCCGGAAAGCGTGCCCAGATAGCGCGTGTCAGCGGTGCTTGCGAACTCGATCGTGCCGCCCGGGCGGAGCGCGGCATCACCGGTGAAGCGCGCCGCGTTGGTGCGCACGCGCCCCTCCTCGATCGTCCAGTCGAGCGTGCTCGTCGCGGTCAAGGTCAGATCCCCGGCGCCGCGCTTCACGACCTTGCCCGCTACGCCATCGAGCGCGGCGATGCCGCTCCTGAACGTCCCGTTGTCCTTTTGATCGAAGACCACGGTTCCGGCATTGGAGAGATCGCCGCGGATCGCGCGCGTATTGCCGATCAGCGTACCCGCCTCGACCTCGATACCGGCCAGATCATTGTCGCCCGACAGGATCAGCGTGCCGGCGTCGCGCTTGACGAGATAGCTGGTGCCGGTGATCCGGGCGGCGATCTCGGCGGTCATGTCCGACGAGGCGGCGCTGCCGTCGCCGACGCGGACCACGGTCCGCTGGCCGCCGGCGAGCGTCAGCGTGTCGCCCGACAATTTGTAGCCAGACGTCGCGAACTGCATCCCGCCGGTCGAGATCGCGCCGTCGCTGTCGTCGAGCAGGACGCGCCCACCCTGCCCCGCGAAGACGACGAAGTCGCTTGGCCCGGCAGTGCCGTTCACGGCGCCGTCGGCACCGGTCCAGCTCGTGCTGCCGTTGCGCCAGGTACCCGGACCGCCGTCGACCACCCCGTTGGCATAGCGCGTCGCATCGCCGCCGTCCCAGAAGCGGAGCGGGCGTGCCCCGATCGCGGACACGACATTGACCTGTCCCGGCGTCGCGGTTTGAATCGAAAGGGTGCCGCTCGCCTGACCCGAGGGCTGCGCGCCGATCGCCAGCCCGTTGTCGATCAGCTGCCCGCCATAGCTGAGCAGGCGATAGATGCCTTCATCGAGCGGGGCGCTACCGCCGATATTGAGCGTCCCGTCGAGCGTGAGATTGCCTCCCACCGCGAACAGCGCCGGGGCCTCCGCGCCGGCAAAGGTGACATCGATGTTCGCGCCGGAACCCAGTGCCAGGCTGGAAAGCGTGAGCGTGCTCCCGCCGTCCCCCACCAGCCGCCCGCCCGAGCCGACCGTCACCGCGCCCACCGCGCCGGTGCCGGAGAGGGTCCCGCCCGAACCGACCGCGAGGGTCCCGCCGAGCCCGCCGTCCACGCGGAGCGCGCTGCCTTCCACGCGCGTATCGCCGGTGAAACCGCTCGATTGGCCGGCAAGCACCAGCGTTCCTGCGCCGGCCACGTCGAAGCCGCCGTTTCCCGACAACGCATAGCGATAGATGGACTGCATTCCTGCCTCGGCGCCGGAGGTGAGCGTCAGCTTTCCAGCGCCGCCGATCTCGATATTGCCGCTGAGGCTCGCGCCGGGCGAGACGAGCCGCCCTTCGTCGATCCGCCAGTCGAGTCCGCCGCCGCCGATCGTGAGCGTGCCCGCGCCGCGCTTGATCATGAACCCCCAGATGCTGGACAGCCCGGTGATGCCGCCGGTGAAGACGCCGTCCTCTTGCTGGTCGAAGATCACCGTGCCGCCATTCTCCAGCGTGCCTCGGATCGAGCGGGTGTTGCCGATCAAGGTACCGGCATCGACGCGCGTGCCGCCGGTATAGCTATTGTCTCCCGTCAGGATCAGCGTGCCGAAATCGTTGAACAACAGACCGCTGCTGCCGGTCAGCTCCGCATCGATCCGCGTGGCGACGCCCTGACCGGGACGGATCGAGGTATAGGCTCCGCCGTCGAGCAGCAGCTTCCCGCCGGTGAGGCGATAGCCATCGGTCAGGAACTGCATGCCCGTGACCGATGGAATGCCTTGCGACGCGTCGATCGTCACGGTTCCGGGCGTCCCCTGGAATACCGCAAAGGCAGGCACGGGCTGCATCGGGCCGTTGCTGGTGCCGTTCGCGTCGGTCCAGCTGGGCGCGGTCGCGCTCCAGACCCCCGAGCCCCCGTCGATGACGCCATTTTGATGCCGTGCGGGGTCGCTCCCGTCCCAGAAGCGAAGCGTCGGCGCGGCGACCGTCATCGGCTGGCTTGCCGGCGGCGTAGCGCCAGCGGCGGGCCCGGAGCCCGGTGCGGCTTGCGCGGGCGTTGCGCCGTCCGGGGGCGCACCGGTCTGTGCCTGCGCTGCGGCAGGCATCAATACGAGCCCGATTCCAAAGAGAAGTGGGGCGAAGTTGGCATTATCGAGCGCTGCGTTCCGCGCAAAGGCGCGTGTCGGACTCTGCTTTCTCACAAGCCGTCTCCCCTTTTTTGTGCCGTCGCTATCAGCCTTGGGAGCGCACGATCTCTTCAATGCTTTTGCGTCCACGCGTGAGGCATATGCGGGGAGACGATGCCCGGACGCGCAGGGTGCCTTGCCCGGAACGGCCCGGCCGGATGCTACGCCGCCCGGTGCAAGCCGGGAAAAGCGCGATGACGCCGGAGGCCGTATTTCGCGCCGAATCGTAGCCTGCGAGGTTCGACCACGCGGCTTGACCGCCCTTCTTCCCGCGCGACTTCGAACACGGGTACATTTCGAGCGGAGCGGCAGAGATCGAAGATGCGGGTCAGAGATGTCAGCGGGGCGACAAGCCTCGCGCTCGCGTCGTGCGTCACGGCAGGGTGCGAGCGCCCGATCGACCACGGTGTGCGATACGGGTGCGGTACGCGACAACCTCGCCGCGACAGCTAAGCTGCCAGATTATATCGGATTTTCGGTAGTGCTTCGGCCCTGGCGGAGACGGAGGGATTCGAACCCTCGGTACGAGTAATCCCCGTACGGCGGTTTAGCAAACCGCTGGTTTCAGCCACTCACCCACGTCTCCGGAAAGGGCCCGAGGCGAGGCCTATAGCGGCGGACTTTGGCACGATCAACGGCAGAACCGCCTCGACGCAAAATCGACTCCCGTCGTCGTGCCGTTCATTGCAGCGTCAGGCATCCGGACGTAGCGTGCGAGACTGGAATTTTTGCCGGGGGTTGAGATCGGATGCGCGTGCGAAGCTTGATGCTGTGGGTGGCGACGGCCGCGCTCGGGCTCGGTGCGGCCCCCGCTTCCGCGCAGATCACGACGATCGACCCCAACACCGCGATCGATTCGGATCTGCAGGGGCCGCCACCCCAGCAGCAGAACCAGCCCCAGCCAGTGGATCAGGGCGCCTATCAGGAGGCACCGCCCGCCGACGCGACGGTCGCGCCGCAGCCCGTCTCGCCGTCAACGGAGACCAATGGCGCCCCCACCGCGCGTGCGCAGGCCTCCAATACCTATCAGCGCGACGATCTGATCGGCGCCGCGGAGGGCGTGTTCGGCAAGGGCGCTTCGGGTCTCGCAGGGATCATCGAGGACATCCTCAAGGATCAGGGCCAGCCCAATGCCTATATCGCCGGGCGCGAGGCGGGCGGCGCGATCGGCGTCGGCCTGCGCTACGGTTCCGGCGAGATGTTCCACAAGGTCGAAGGACAGCGTAAGGTCTATTGGACCGGCCCCTCGGTCGGCTTCGACATCGGCGGCGATGCCAACAAGGTCTTCGTGCTCGTCTACAACCTCTATGACAGCCAGGAGCTCTACAAGCGCTTCCCGGCGGGCGAGGGCCGTGTCTATTTCGTCGGCGGCTTCTCGGCGAGCTATATGCGCCGCGGCGACGTGGTGCTGATCCCGGTACGGCTCGGGGTGGGCTGGCGGCTCGGGGTCAACGCCGGATATATGAAGTTCAGCGAGAAGCAGCGCTGGCTGCCCTTCTGACGCCGAAAAGCCTCTGGCTTCCATAGCTTAGGAACAAAGCGCAATCGATCGCGTTGTGCTCGCCGAGCCGGTCTGCGTTCGAGGCCGCGGGGAGCCCATGACGACCATTGCCGCTTCCGACATCGTCGTTCCAGAGGAGACGGGCACGAACCGGTTCGAGCTGCTCGTCCAGAGCGTCACCGATTACGCCATCTACATGCTCGATACCACCGGGACGGTGGTGAGCTGGAATGCCGGCGCCGAGCGCTTCAAGGGCTATCGGCAGGACGAGATCATCGGCCAGCATTTCTCGCGCTTCTACACCGACGAGGAACGCGCGGCGAACATCCCCGCGCACGCGCTCCACACCGCCGAGCACGAAGGACGGTTCGAAGCCGAAGGCTGGCGCGTGCGCAAGGACGGCGGGCGCTTCTGGGCCAATGTGGTGATCGATCCGATCCGCGATTCCGCGGGCACGCTGCTCGGCTTCGCCAAGATCACCCGCGATCTGACCGACAGGCGCGCCGCCGAGGAGGCGCTCCGGCGCAGCGAGGAGCGCTTCCGGCTGCTCGTCCAGAACGTCACCGACTATGCCATCTACATGCTCGACACCGACGGCCATGTCGCGAGCTGGAATGCCGGCGCCGAGCGCTTCAAGGGCTATCGGCAGGACGAGATCATCGGCCAGCATTTCTCGCGCTTCTACACCGACGAGGAACGCGCGGCCGGGATTCCGCGAAAAGCCCTCGAGCTCGCCCGCACCAAGGGACGGTTCGAAGCCGAAGGCTGGCGCGTGCGCAAGGACGGCGGGCGCTTCTGGGCCAATGTGGTGATCGATCCGATCCGCGATTCCGCGGGCACGCTGCTCGGCTTCGCCAAGATCACCCGCGACCTCACCGAAAGGCGCCGCTCGCAGCAGGCGCTCGAGCAGGCACGGGAGGCCTTTTTCCAGGCCCAGAAGATGGAAGCGATCGGCAAGCTGACCGGCGGGGTGGCGCACGACTTCAACAATCTTCTCGCCGCGATCGTCGGCAGCCTCGATCTCGCGCGTCGCAAGCTGGCCGAGGGCGGCGACGTCACGCGATTCATCGACAACGCGATGAAGGCGGCCGATCGCGGCGCGACACTCACCCAGCGCATGCTCGCCTTCGCGCGCAAACAGGAGCTCAGGCTGGAAACCGTCGATCCGGCCGCGCTGGTGCGCGGAATGGCCGAGCTGGTTCAGCGCACGATCGGCGGCGGCGTGCGGATCGACACCCAATTCCCGCTGGTGCTGAAGCGCGTGCGCGCGGATCCCGCGCAGCTCGAGCTCGCGCTGCTGAACCTTGCCGTCAATGCCCGCGACGCGATGCCCGATGGCGGGCGCATCGTCATCGCTGCGCGCGAGGAACATGCCGGCCCCGGCGAAGGGATCAAACCCGGCGCCTATGTCTGCCTGTCGCTCGCCGATACCGGCGAGGGCATGGACGCCGAGACGCTGGCCCGTGCGACCGAGCCCTTTTACACCACCAAAGGCGTGGGCAAGGGTACCGGGCTGGGCCTGTCGATGGTGCATGGTTTTGCCGAGCAATGCGGCGGCAAACTGGTCCTCGACAGTCGTCCTGGCGAGGGCACCACTGCCGATATCTGGCTGCCCGCCGCGGACGATCTGATGCCGCCGGAACCTGTCGAGCGCGCGTGCGAGGAGGATCCCGCGATCGCCGATCGGCTGGTGGTGCTCGCAGTCGATGACGATGCGCTGGTCCTCACCAATACCGCGGCCATGCTCGAGGATGCCGGCCACTGCGTGCTTCAGGCAAATTCGGGCAGGATGGCGCTGCAGCTGCTGAGCGAGAACAAGGTCGACGTGCTCGTCACCGATTTCGCCATGCCCGAGATGAGCGGCGCACAGCTCGCAGAGGCCGCGCAGGCCGGTTGGCCCCGCGTGCCGGTGGTGCTCGTTTCGGGCTATGCCGAGATCCCGGAGGGCACGACCGGGACTCTGCCGCGGCTCGCCAAGCCGTTTCGCCAGGATGAGCTGCTTTTCAGCGTCGCCCAGGCGATCTCCGCGCGCCGTCCGGGCGCCGACGTGCTCAGCTTTCCCACGCGCAAGCAAGGATGACGCACCGGCCCGGGCCCGGCATGCGCCGCTCGGCGACTAGCGGGATCAAGGCCAGCCCAGCCTTCGTCTCGGGCGTGGCGCGGGCGCCGCGGGCTCGCGCCGGATCATCCAGCTGTGGTTCTCGACGATCACCGCGGGCACTGGCTGGCCGCGGGCATCGCGCGAAGGGCGAAAGCGGAAGCGCTCCTCGATCAGCCGGCAGGTCGTGGCATCGAGCTCGGGGCTGCCGCTCGATCGCGTGACGTCGCACTCGCGCACGCGGCCATCGGTCCAGACGAGATAGCGCACGCCGACCGTGCCGCCGATGCCCGCCTCGGCCGCAGCATCCGGATAGTCGGAATCGCGCAGCTCGCCGCGGACCCAGCGCGGCGGCGTCTCCGCGCCGCCATCGCCGCTGCCGTCGCCATCGCCGCCGCTCCCGCGGCCATCGCCTTCTCCCCCCGCACCCGTGCCGGGCCCCCTGATATCGGCGCTCCCCGCGCTGGGCGCGGCACCCACGCCCGGAACAGGCGCCACGACGACCGGTGGCGGGGTGGGCAGCGGCACCACCGGCACGGGCGCGGCCACTTCGGTGGGTTCGGCGCGCAGATTGGGGGGAGAAGCCCGGCCTTCGCGGCGATTGCTCGGAACGCGGTGCGGCTGGAGCCGCTCGCGGGGCGGCGGAGGTACGACGGGGTCGACTTCGAAGAGCTGCAGCGCTTCCGCGGGCTGCGGGGTGTTGCGAAGCGCGAGCCCGGCAACCAGCGCATAGCCGAGCGCGGCGGTCAATGCGGCGGCGCTCAACGCGGCGCGGCCGCGCTCCGCAGGTGTCGATCGCACAAAGGTCATGCTTGCGGACGCCGATCTCGCCGGGAACGCATGTTTCCTTCCCGGGTCCTATGAACGTGCGCCCGCCGCGAAGGATGCAGCCGCGGTCCGGACAGCGTCAGCCGAATTCGACTGCTTCGAAGCGAATCGGGGCACCGATGGCAGCATTGGCGAGCTGACCGTCCCACATCACGCGGTTGCCGCGGACGATCGTGCCCAGCGGCTTGCCGGTGAGCGCCATTCCCGTGAAGGGGGACCAGCCGCACCGCGAGGCGAGCCAGCTCTCCTCGACCGTCCAGCGGGCCTTGAGGTCGACAACGGTGAAATCGGCGTCATAACCGACCGCGATCCGTCCCTTGCCGACGATTCCGAACACACGCTGCGGCCCTGCGCTGGTCATGTCGATGAGGCGCTGGAGCGTCAGCCGTCCCTCGGCGACGTGATTGAGCATCAACGGCAGCAAGGTCTGGACGCCCGGCATGCCACTCGGGCTGGCCGGATATTCCTTCGCCTTTTCCTCGCGCGTGTGCGGAGCATGATCGGACCCGATAACATCGGGAACGCCCTGATTGAGCCAACGCCACAGCCCGTCGCGATGCGCACCCGAGCGGATCGGCGGATTCATCTGCGCCCAGCTGCCGAGGCGAGGATAGGCGTCTTCGCCCGCCAGGGTCAGATGCTGCGGCGTCACCTCGCAGGTCGCGATATCCTTGTGCTTGCCCAGCAGCTCGAGTTCGGCGGGGGTGGTGACGTGAAGCACATGGATCCGCCGCCGCGCCGCACGCGCCAGTCGCAGGATGCGTTGGGTGGCGAGCAACGCGCTTTCGTCATCGCGCCATACCGGATGTGAGGCGGGATCGCCGGCGACGCGCTCGGCCAGCCGGGCATTCATCCGCGCCTCGTCCTCGGCATGGATGGCAACCCGGCGTTTGCCCGACGCGAGCACGCGCGCCAGTTCCGAGTCTTCGGCGACGAGGAGATCACCCGTCGATGCGCCCATGAAGATCTTGACGCCCGCGGTTCCCGGCAGCCGCTCGAGTTCCTTGAGCTGCTCCGCATTCGCCGCCGTCGCGCCCACGTAAAAGGCATGGTCGCACCACATGCGGTTCGCTGCCCGGGCGAGCTTGTCCGCCACCGCGTCGGCGCTGTCGGTATTGGGCTTGGTGTTGGGCATCTCGAATACCGCGGTCACGCCGCCGAGCACGGCGGCGCGGCTGCCGCTTTCGAGATCCTCTTTCGCCTCGAGCCCCGGCTCGCGGAAATGCACCTGGCTGTCGATCACCCCGGGCAGCACATCGAGCCCCGCGCAGTCGATCGTCTCGCCGGCGTCTCCGACGTCGCCGATGGCGACGATACGGCCGTCGGTGATACCGATTTCCACTTCGGCCGGGCCGCCGGGCAGGTGCACCCGCCCACCTTTGAGCTTGAGATCGACGTTCGTCATATCGCCCTCTTCCGTCGCGCGTGCCCGGCTCCTACCTGTTCCGCATGAGCGAGACCAGTCCCGGAACATGGCTATCCGATCGCGCGCTGCTGCGTGTGGCCGGCGAAGACCCGCGCGGCTTCCTGCAGGGTCTGGTGACGCAGGATATGGCCGAAGTGGCGCCCGATGCACCGCGATGGTCGGGATTGCTGACTCCGCAGGGCAAGGCGCTGTTCGATTTCTTCCTGTGGGATGCTGGCGACGGTGCGATCCTGATCGATTGCGAGGCGACGCAACGCGAGGCGCTCGCCCGTCGTCTGACGCTCTACCGCCTGCGCCGCGCAATCTCGATCGAACCTGCGCAAGGCGGCGTCCACTGGGCGCGGGAAGGCGGCATGGGCGCCGCCGATCCGCGCCTGCCCCAACTGGGCTGGCGCTGGCTCGGCGAGGCGGGTGGAGCGGCGGCCGGCGGATGGCTTGAGCATCGCTTGCGCCACGGCGTGACGGAAGGCGCGGCCGAGCTCGGGCAGGACAAGACTCTATGGCTCGAATGCAACGCCGGTGAGCTGAATGGCGTCAGCTTCGCCAAGGGCTGCTATGTCGGGCAGGAGAACACCGCCCGCATGCATTACCGCGCCAAGGTGAATCGCCGGCTGGTCGTGGCGCCGCTCGGCGCGGCGGGCGATCGTACGCGCGTCTCGTATCCGGAACTCGGGCGAATGATCGAGCTGCGGAGAACCGACGCGTTGGGCGATGCGCTCGTGCCGGACTGGTTGCGGGCGGCGGTCGATAGCGCGCCGTCCGACTAGCGGCGCACCGCGCAGGGATGGACCGGCGTGCACGCGAGGTCCGCATCCCTCTCCAGAGCTCGCAAAGAAAAAGGGAGGCCGGTTTCCCGACCTCCCCAATTCAGTTCCGAAGAACCAGCGTGGCTTACTGACCCGAACCCGGACCGTAAGTGATTTCCACGCGGCGGTTCTGGAGCTCGCGGACACCGTCGGCGGTCTCGACGCGCGGGCGGCTTTCGCCGAACGCTTCGGTCGAGATGACGCTCTCGGAGACGCCGCGGCCGGTGAAGTAAGCCTTCACCGAGTCAGCGCGACGCTGCGACAGACCGACGTTGTAGCTCGCCGGACCCGAACGGTCGGCGTGACCCGCCAGCATGACCTGCGCGTTACCGCAGTTCTGATAGTTGCTGATGGCGTTGTCGAGGATGCTCGCAGCCTCCGGCGTGATGTCCGACTTATCCCAGTCGAAGAACACGATGTACGGTCCGGGGGTGCAGCGGACGGGCTCCGGTGCCGGCGCAGGGGCCGGCGGCGGGGTGTAGGTCGGCTGCGGGGCGGGCTCGGGCGGCGGCGGAGCGGGCTCGGGCTCGGGCGCACCGAAGTTGAAGGTCAGGCCGCCCATGATGCTGTGCGAGCGGAAGCGGCCGAACCACGGACGACCCGCCACGTCGACGAGCTCGACGCCCGGCGCGTTGAAGAAACGATACTTCAGCGAAACGTCGATGTTGTCCGACAGCGGCGCACGCACGCCGGCGATGGCCTGCCATGCAACGACCGTGTCCGAATCGTCGAGCGCATCACCATTGGTGTTCAGCGCGAGACGGCTCTTGACGCGAGCGACACCGAGGCCCGGGCCGACAAAGCCCTGGACGCCATCGTCATCACCGAAGTCCCACAGCGCGTTGACCATGAAGCTCAGCGCCGACGAACGGCCACCGGCATAGTCATAGGTGCCTGCAGCTGCGAAGCCCGTGGTGCCCGAAGCGAACACCACCGGAAGCGTGGTGGTCGAGCGAAGGCCGGTGACATTGGCTGCGCGATAGCCCACTTCCGCCTCGAGGCGGACCGGACCGAGGTCATAACCGACCGTGCCACCAACGTCGAAGCCGGCGCGATGGTCGACGGTGACGCTGTCAATCGCAGCACCCACGTCCCAATCGATGTCTTCGACCAGCATGGCGCCGCCCTCGACACCCACGTACCACGCATCGTCGCGTGCAAGAGCGGGCGTGCTGAGCGCGGTCGTCGCTAGTGCCAGAGTTACGGCAAGCTTCCGCATATTAATCCCCTTTCAAAGTTGTCACTACGGACAGCGACAAACTCACTACCGAAACGAAAGTTTCTGCGCAAGCACACAAAACCGGGGACTGTTGCATGAACGTCACAGGGTCAATCGCTCCCGATCAACCCATGTGCGCGTAATGCTTCCAGCACCGAAACAATCACGGCCCGCGCTTCGGCATCAACCGTCGTGCCCCCCGCTGGTTCCGTGATCGGTTCACCGCGCGGGCCAACCACTTGGTCTCCCTCGACAAATAATTTTCCATGGGCCTCACCAAGCCGCCATTCGCCACCGGTGAACCGCGCGACGCCCTGCGTGCTGCCCAGCCATAGCTGCGTGCCTTCGCGCGGCGGCACGAATTGCCAACCGGAGCTGGTCCAGCCCGCAATCTCTTGCGCATGGCCCGTCCAATCGCCGACCGGGGCGGCGCCGACGATCCAGCAATCGCCGCTTTCGGGATCCTCCGGCGGTGCGTTCGCGCCTGCGGCGACGGCAGCCGGCTGGACGCTCATATCCAGCAATGCGAGCGCAGCATTGTGGAACATCTCTTTCTGCGCCTGCCCCGGCTGGAGCAGCGGCAGCGCGAGACGCGGGGTAGCGGAATCGGTCATCAGCCTTCTCCCGGAATGGAAAGGTCCAGCGACGCGGGCAGCGACAGCCCTTGCGCGCCGATCTGGCGGACGTGGATCGCCGTCAGTGCGGCGCGCTCCTCGGCCGCGAGCGTGATCCGTGTCGCGTCCGTCTGCGCGAGTCGCGCGCCGCCGTCCGCCAGCATGAGCGTCACCTGATAACGCTCATATTCTTCGGACAGCGGTGCATCGACGCCGTCGATCCAGTCCCAGCCGCTTCTGCTGCGACGCACCCAGCGGATCTCGGCGCTTCCGTCCGCAAGGTCCACGATATGAAGATGGACGGGAGAGGGCGGCGCAATCGAGATGCCGGTGACCGCCGCTTCCGTCACCTCGGCTTCTCCCAGACCTTGCGCGAACACGCGAACGCGACGGCCGATCACGGCGGCGGGCAGGTCCAGCATGACGAGCGTGCCTTCATCCAGCAATACGAAGCGGTCACCCGGAGACTGGGTCGCGATCGCCGCTTCGGTGCCGCGTCGCCCGCGCCATAGGCCGGCGAGCGCCCAGCGCCGGCCGCCAAGCGGCGTTGCCCGCGCGAACTGAAGCAACTCATTGCCCACCATCGCCAGATTGGCGCCGGCCGCCAACGCCGCGGGATCCGCGTCGTGAAGCAGCATGGCGCCGTTCGCGAGTTCGATGACGAGCGCGTTCCGGCGATCTTCGAGATGGCTGGGCGCGGTGCCCGGAGCGATCATGACCGCGCCAAGGACCGCGGGCGCCGAGGTCGCGCCGATCGGGGACCAGCTCGCGCCGTCGTCGTCGCTCAGGAGCAGCGCCGCGCTTCTCCAGCCCGGGCCGGTTCCCGCCGCGGCGATCGCCAGCCGCGGCGCCGTCGCCAGCGCGCCCAAGGGGGGCAATTCGAATGCGTGGATCACCGTCTCGCCCGCCGCGAGATCCGGCGCGGGCAACACCCGGCCCCCGCTCGCGCCGGTCGCCAGCGTGCCCGGAGCCACGGCGACACATTCGAGCAGCAGCACCATGCCTTCGAGCCGCCACCGGTCGACGCGCCAGACCCCGGACGTACCCGCGATGGTAACGCGCTCGCCCGGACGCACGGCGATGGATCGCCACGGCAGCGCCAGGGTGCGGCGTTCGCGCTCGATATCGAGCCGCAGCAAGGCGGCCTCCGCGATCGCCTTGGCGCTGGCGGCGTCGATCGCCGCGGCGAGTTCGATACGCGTCTCTCGCGGCCCTGCATCCGGCCGCGTCGCGCGCTGCACGCCGGCCTGATAGTCGCGCGCCGGCTCGTAATAAGCGAGCGTCACCGTGCGGGGCGCCGAGTCGGCGGCCGCGATGTCGCGGCGCCGTCGCGCGCTCCGCCCCTCGCCCGCCCCCGGATCTTCCAGCGCGAGCGCGGCCCCTTCGGGCCTGCCGAGCAATGTCAGCTTGCCGGTTTCGGCACGGAACCACCCCCCGGCCGCGCCGGCGAGCGTCTCGACCGCGGCGCGCACCGTCGCGCCGGAGGCCGCGAAGCCCGCCAGAGACATCAGGCTTTCGGGCGCGTCGAGCACATCCCCGCCGAGCTCGCGCACGATCGCGTCCGTCGTCTGGGGGGCCGCATCGCCGATCACCTCGAAGGTCAGCGACGGAATGCGGTTGCCGAAATCACCGAGATCGAGATCCTCGAAGACGGCATAGGCGATCCCGCGATGCGCAGGCGTGGCTGTCGCGCCCTCGATAGCGGCGATGAGCGGGTCGGGTAGCTGCTCCTCCGAACCGGGGTGCAGGCGAAACCCGGTGCGGGTCTTGAAGTCCCCCGCGGCGCCGCGCAGCAGCTTGCCGTCGGCCCAGATCCGCCCCACGCCGGTGATCGGACGCGCGGAAAGCGCCACCGCGAACGAGGCGGTATAGCTATATTCTGTCGTCGTAGGCCGTCCCTTGCCGCCGCTCCGGCTGCTGCGATGCTCGATCAGATCGGTGGCCCAGATCACCGATCCCGCCACGCGCATCGTTCCGAAGACTTTCGGGATCTGCGTGCCATAGGATGAGGTCTGCACCCGCAATTCGGTCAGCCGGGGCCCTTCGCGGCCTTTCGGCCGGAGCAGGACCTCGCGATCGATCACATTGCCCGCAAGCGCTCCCACCGCGCCGCCAACGGGACCGCCGATCAGGCTGCCGGCGACCATCAGCATCACCGTCGCCATCTCAGTCTCCTTCCGCCAGCCGCCAGCGGCCGATCACCGGCCAGGGCAGGTCTGCCCGCTCGATCACGCGGCGCAGCACCGCGTCCGCATGAATCATCCCGGTCTCGCTCTGGATCGCGAAATGCAGCTGCCCCGGCCCGGCATCGAGCAGCAGCAGATCGCCCGGCCGCGCCTCCCGAACCTGCTCGAGGCCCAGCGCCGTCAGTGTCGCCACCACGCGCGGGACCTGCCCGCCGCGCAGGGCATAACCGCTGGGCACGGCCTTTTCGAAGCCTTCCGCGCGCAGTGCCAGCGCGGCCAGCCCGACACAGTCCAGACCGCCGGTCACGTCGCGGCCGTGGAGCCGAAATCTGGCGCCGGTCGCCGCGCGCGCGGCCGCCACGGCGCGCTCGCCCGGCTTCATCCGCCCGGATACCGCGTCAGCAGATCGATGCCGGGCAGATAGGGCTCGCCCCGAAAATTGGCGGCATTGGCGAACCGGCCCGCGCAGGTCGCGAGACTCTTGTCGCATCCCTCGATCAACTCGACGAGCGCCCCCATCCCGGCGAAGCGTGGCGGACGCCGCAACGTCACCGTGGCGCCGCCGGACAGGACGATCGCGTCCTCGAGGCCGGAATTCGCGCCCCCGAACCAACGCAGGCGCCCGCCGCCATAGGCGTTGACGCCCGGTTCGACGCCATCGAGCGTGATCGTCGCGCCCGCGACTGCGGTCACCCGCGCGAAACGCCGCCGCCCGGCCATCGCGATACGACAGCGCCGGTCCCCCAACGCCGCGCGGCATTCGGGCGACGTCTCCTCGACCACCGGCCGTTCGAGCAGCGCGGAGAGTCCGCGCAGTTCCGCCGTCAGCGCGCCGTCGCGCGTCTCCACCGCGCCGATCGTCCCGGCCCCCAGCGCGACCCGTTCCCCGGGTGCCGACCAGTCGATCGCGAACATCGCAACGCGTGCGCCGTCCCAGCGCCCGGCGAGCAGATCCGCCTCCGTGATCGCCGCGCTGGTCAGTGCCCCGGTCACGTCCATGCTGTCGGCATCGAGGTTCGCACTTCGGCTGATCGCGCTCGGCGTCATTCCCGGCGCCCCGCGATAGGTCAGGCCCTCGATTTCGAGATCATGGTCGTGCGCAGTGAGTCCGATGGTGACGCCGTCGCTGCGCTCGATCCGCCAGCACAGCGCCAGCGTGGTGAGTTCGCCGTCAAGCCAGCTCATTCGCGCACCTCCACGAGCGATACCGAAGCGGCCATTCCCGCCAGATAGGTCGCGCGGCTGACGCTCAGCCGGTCCTCGGCGAAGCGCACCGGCACGTCGAACAGGAAGCTCGCGGTCACGACCGCGCCCGACGGCGGTGACACATCGAGAATCACGGCGCCCCCCGGCTCCAGCGCGAAGCCGGCGACTTCCACGCCATCGACCGCCACGCGCACGCTTTCGTCCACCGGGCGCGTGATCCGGCGCACCACGGTGTCGTAGCGCTTGATCAGCTGGAAACGTGCCTGGATGCCGTCGCCGATCCCGAGCACGACATTCTCGCCCGCGTGATCGAACGGATCGCGCAGGCGGAACGCCCGCGCCGGGCCCATCCGTCCGCGAAAGAATGCGATCAACGCAGCGATGTCGGCTTCGGACCGCACGCCGGGTCCGACATCGTAGCGCAATCGCGCCTCGGCCCATTCGGCGTTCCGGTTCTCGCGGCCGCCGGCGCTGGTCACGATCGCCGTGGAGACCTCGGGTGCCACTTCGGCATCGCGCCCCAGCGCCAGCGGGAACAGCAGGTCGTCGAACGCATCCACGTCTTCCTCCTGATCGAAATGCACGAAACCGTCGCGCAGCACCTGCGGCAGCGCCCAGACGAAGGTCCCGGCGACTCCGCGCCGGCGCGCGCGCGATGCGGCGGCAGCGATATGCCGCCACTGCGCCTTGTCCTCGGACCGCAGCACGAAGCCCGCGAGATAATGCTGATCCGCGGCGGCATAGCCGAGCCGCGCTTCGGCCAGCGCCACGCCCTTCGCGCTCGCTGCCGTATCGCCCGCGGTCACCCAGTCATAATCCTCGAGCTGGAGCACGTCGAACGCCGGCGCTGCCCAGCCGAGCGGCAGGTTCGCGCGTTTGAGTTCGGGCATCGCGCGATCGAGCACGGTCGGCAGATAGGCGAGCAGCAATACCTCCGCGCCCGGTGCCCATCGCACCACGTCGCGCAGCGCCAATGTCGATGCCGCCAGCAATGCCCCCGCGGCGTCGAGCACGGCCGGGTCGACCGTACCGCGCAGATTCTGCTCCGCCGGATCGCCGAGCGCGGCCTTCGCCGCGTCGTCATGGATGCATAGCCGCCCGTCGGGCATCACCCACCACCAGGGTTCGCCGACCTGGAACCTGACCGCCAGCCCCGCCGCCTGCGCGATCCCGACAAGGGCCAGCGCCACCAGCCGGAGATAATACATCGCCCCGGCATGCGCCGGGGAGAGCAGCGCCGAGGGCGGGCTCCACCCGGTCAGACCCGCGGCGCCGTCCGCCGCGCGTTGCTTCCAGTCGTTCCAGCAATGTTGCTCGAGCAGCTCGTAGGAGAGCGACCAGATCAGTTCATAGCCGAGCGTCTTCGCGCGTCGGGCGAAATCGGCATGCCACGCCGCGCAGGCGATGTTGAGCGTGCCCCCGGCAAGGCTGACATAATAGCCGCCCGAATTGGGCTCGAGCCGGAAATAATGGCTCATCCCCACATAATGGAGAAGGCTCCCACGATAGCCGAGCTGCAGCGCATTCCGCAGCACCCGCGCGGGCGTCAGATGGTAGCAATCGTCATAGCCATTGGCGATCTGCAGCCCGTGCTCGGGCACGATGACGTCGCCGATCGCGAGCACCGATCCCCACCCCTCGCAGCGGATGTCGCTGATCTCGGCCCATGCCTCGATCGGAGCCGCCAGGGCCGCGTCGGCCCCCGAATAGCCCTCGGGAACCAGCGACACGAACATCCGGTCGACATCGCCCGCGAACACCGGATCTGCCTCTTCCGGCAGCGTGAAGCCGCCCGCGACCTGCGCGAAGTCGATCGCGACCGTCGCATCCTCGGGCACGCCGCTCGCATAGTTCCACAGCCGCACATACCAGGACCGCGGATTGCCCGCGGCGTTGCGCCCCTCGATGGTCAGCACCGGCCCGTTGACCGCGTCGAGCGCCAGCAACCCCGATGAGCGCCAGCGAAAGCGCAGCCGACACCCGCGAAAGTCGCGGCTGGTTTCGTAGCGCAGCAACGGGTGGTCGTGCCGGTCCTCGGCCTCCCAGATCAGCCCGGCGAGATCGTCCTGCCGATAGAAGACCGCGGCGACGCGCAGCGCATCCGGTGCGGTGGTCGTGACCGACGCCATCATCGGTCGCGGAAAGTTCACGGTCCAGTAAACGGGGTCGAAGCGCGAGAGCACGCCCTCGGCCTGCCCGCGCCGCTCCGACGCCAGCCAATGTCCCATGTCTGTCCTCCGGCTTCACGCGGCGCAGCGGCCTGCTACACGTCGTGCATGCACCTTCGTCGCGCCCCTGCTCATGGCTAAACCGCCCGTTCGCGAGAGCGGTTGGGAAGACGCGCTTCTCGTCCGTTTTCGCCAACTTCTCGTTGAAACGGCAGAACGTCATTCGCTCCGGCTCGAGTGCTCCATGGGCGATCCTGTCGCGCTCTCCTGCGTATTCCCCCGGCAGCCGGGGCTCGATTTCGAGCTATGGTTTGCTCTCGACGGCCACGAGCTCACCCTCGGCACTACGGGAGACGATTGGTACGCCGACGTTTTTCCGCTCGACGCCCCGGATGTTTGGCAGAGGATTGCCAACGCGATTGACGGCCTGATCACCGGCGAGTCCCGGGTGCTGCTCTATTGGGCTCTCGGCAGGAAGAAACCCTATTGGTCGGTCCTGCAATTTCGCGAGGGTGACCGCTGGACGAATATCTCGACGGGTTTGGGTTGCGCGTTGACGCCGATCATACGTCCCGTTGTTGTACAAAACGGTCGTCCCCGGACGACCGGATCGCTGCGCCCGGCCTGGGGCAGCATCCTTCTTCTCCTTTTGGTCGCGGCGGCCCTTCTATATCTGTTCTGACGTCCGGCTATTCGATGCTCGTCAGCGCCGCCTTGACCGCACGCGCTACCTGCCGGCTCGATTGCGCCAGCGCCCGCGGCGCCTCGACGGCGCCTGCGTTCACGGTGATCGCCACGCGCACCTCGCGCGGTCCGACCGCAGCCGGCGTCGCGACAGCCCCCGCCGCCGCAGGTACGAAAAGTTCGGGCCCGCGCTCGCCCACCCAATAAGGACGCAGCGGACTCACCGGTCCGCCGGTCGCGCGCCCGGGCGATCCGCCGAGCAACGCCAGGATCGTGCTCGCCAGCCCGCCGCCGGTGGCGCCGGTGCCCGCGCCGCCCTGGAAGAGCGCGCCCAGACCCTGATGCAACGCCGCCGCCGCGATCTCGCCGAGCACGGCCAGCGCGATCCTGCGCAAATCCTCGAAGCCCAGCTTGCCGGTCCGCACCGCCCGCAGCAGCGCGCTCTCGATCGCCCGTCCGGCCTTCTCGGCGCCCGCCTCCAGCGGCCCGTCGATCTGCCCGCGCATCTCGGCCACATCGCGCGCGAAACCCTGCGTATCGGCGCGCACGCTGATGATCATGCGTTCGATCTCTTCATCCATCGGGGAAAAGCTCCTTGAGCCGCGCGATATCGCCCGGGCCCGGCGGCGGCGCCGTCTCGCCGGCCAGCGCGTGCACCAATGCTCCCAATTCCGCCGGCGTGGCGTTCCAGAAGGTCTCCGGAGGCCAGCCAAAGGCCAGCCCCGCTGCGCCGGCGAGACGGATCGCGGCCTCGGCGAACGTCACCGCCCGGCCAGGATCTGGCCGAGCAAAATCTTGAGCGCGGGCGTGCTCGCCGCCAGTCCCTGCGCGGTCACCGCTTCGGCAAAGCGCTCGCGGGTCAGTCCGGCCGGCGGTTCGCGCAGGCAATGCCAGAACAGCGCCACCATCTCGCCGAGCCCCAGTCTCCCTTCGGCAGCCCGCTCGACCAATGCGAACAGCGGTCCAAGCTCGCTCTCCGCCGCCACCAGCGCTGCGAAACTCGGCCGCAGCGCCAGCGTCTCGTCGGCGAGGCGCAAGGCCGCTTCGCCACGCGCCGGATTCGCCCCGCTCATGCCGACGCCACCGGCCCCGAGCTCTCGAGGCTCAGCGTGTAGCTACGCTCGCCGTTGAAATCGCCGGCATAGTCGAGCCGCGTGACGAGGAAGCGCCCGGTCATCGTCTCGCCGCTCTCGAAGCTCAGCCGATAATCGTCGATCGTCCCGGCGAGCGCATTGGCCTTCACGCGATTTTCCGCTGCCGATCCGGTGAACACGCCGGCGCCCGATACGCTGACCGATCGCACGCCGGCGCCCGACAGCAATTCGCGCCATCCGCCCGAGTCCTTCGAGGTGACCACCACCGCCTCGCCATTGACGCTCAGCTGCGTCGTCCGCAGCCCCGCCACCGTGGTGAAGCTCACCGGCGATCCGCCATTTCCCACCTTGAGCAGGAACGCGCTGCCCTTTTCCGCTGCCATAGTCGCTCTCCTAATTTGCCTGCAGCATCCGCACGCGAAACTCGATGATCGCCGTGCGCCGCGCCTCGCCCTCGCGCACGATCCGGCTGCGCACGAAGCTCAGGCTGGCAATCCGCCAACCCTCGCCAAGGTCGCGCGGCATGCCGAGCACGGCATCCGCCGCTTCGCCGGCGAGCGCGCGCAGCCGCGCAGTCCCCTCGCCCATGTCGAACAAGGCGATCGTCAGCCGTCCCTCGCGGCCCGGCATGTCCTTGGTGCTCCAGTCGACGAGCACGACGTCCTCGATCACCGCATAGGGCCGCAGCGCACGCGCCGGCGGCGCGTCGAACACGCCGTTGATCGCCACGCCGAGCGGCGCGTGCGCTGCCAGCGCCTGCGCCAGTGCCTCGGCCAGAACCGCATGTGCGCTCATCGCAGCCACCCTCCCGGCCAGCGAAGCACCGCATCGCGCAGCCAGCGCCGCCATAGCCCCCGTCCCGAAATCACCACCCGCCCGCCCTCGGCTTCGACCGCGAGCCCCGGCAATGCCGTACGCGCCGCATCGCCCAGCCGCAGCGTCGCCCGCGCCACGCCGCGCTCGGCTATCTTCCGCGCGCGCGCTTCCAGCCCGGCGCTCATGCCGATCGCCGTGCGGTATGAAGCCGCACCCGCCGCCACGGCCGCCACAGCGCCGCCACCGCCGCCGGCGGCGCGCCGCCGCTCGCGCGGGCTTCGAACAGATGCGCCGCGAGCAGCACCACGCCCTGCGCGAGAGGCGCCGGCACTCCGGACCAATCGGCCGCCAGCCCCGCCGCATAACCGATCCGGATCCGCCCGGCGGCGATAGCGGCGCTTGTGCGGACCCAGCCTTCGCCGGCGGCATCGATATCGATGCCATAGGCTTCGCTGGGCAGGGCGAAGCCGCTTCCCGACGCGCCCAAGCCTTCGACGCTGTCGATCGCGGTCACCGGCGCGGCGGGCAGCCGCTGCCACGCGCCATGCGCCGGCAGCACCTCGCTCCACGCGCGCACGATCAGCGCCTGCCCGGTAAAGGCCTCGCACAATGCGAGCGCGGTCGCGACATGTGCCTCGAGCAGCCCGTCCTCGGCCGCCCCGGTAACCCGTAAATGAAGCTTGGCAGCATCGCGCGCGGCCGCGATCGCCGCCGCCGGAAAGGGCGGAGCAAGCATCCGAATCTCCTCTCAGAAAGACTCCCCTCCCTGCTCTCAGGGAGGGGAGAGGGGGTCACGAAGCCGCGAATTTGAGCAGCTTGATCGCCTCGGAGTTGCTCACCATCCCGCCGACCCTTTTCGTCGCGTAGAAATGCACGAAGGGCTTGTTGCTATAGGGGTCGCGCAGCACCTGCGTCTCGCCGCGCTCGGCGATCAGATAGCCCGCCTTGAAGTTGCCGAACGCGATCGACAGGCTGTTCGCCGCGATGTCGGGCATGTCCTCGGCCTCGACCACCGGATAGCCGAGCAAGGTCGCCGGCTGACCGGCGGCGATCGGCGGCTGCCAGAGGAACGCGCCGTCGACCGTCTTGAACTTGCGGATCCGCGCCAGCGTCGCCGAGTTCATCACCCAGCTCGCGCCCTGCCGATACGGCGCGCGCAGGCTCTGCACCAGATCGATCAGCTTCTCCTCGGGATTGGCGGCAAACGCGCCCGCCGCGCCGCTCGCCAGATATTGCAGCGTCCCGAACGCGCGGGCCGCATCGCCGGTAGTCGCGGTCGGCGCGGCGAGGAAGCCCCGCGGCTTGTTGGTGCCGTTCCCGTTGACGAAGGCCGATCCCTCCGCCGCCGCGAACTCGCGCGCGATCTCCACGGCGAGCCACGCCTCGACGTCGAACATCGCGTCGTCGAGCATCGCCTGGCTCGCCGCCGGATTGGCGTAGAGGTCGCCGCTCGGCGGCGCGACTTCGTTGAAGGTCGGTGTCGCCGTCTCGGGCCGCGTCGCGGTTTCGGCAGCCCAGCCCGAGGCGATCCCGCCGCTCGCCACCAGCTTGCGATAGCCGCTCGAACCCACCTTCACGACATTGGCGATGCCGCGGATCGGCGAGACCGATTTGAGCGTCGCATCGATCCGGCCGTCGATTTCCTCGGGCACCGCATAGCCGCCCGCGGCGTCGCTCGCGCCCGACAGTGCCTTCATCTCGAAGCCGCCGCTCCCCGAGCGCAGGAATCCTTCGAACGCCGCGCTGCCGAGCGGACGTCCGCCCGCCAGCATCGGCCGCACCGGCGGCAGCTCCGCCTTCTCCACTGCCTCGAAGCTCGCCTCGAGCGCATCGGTCACCACATCGTCCATGTCCGTCTCCCGCCAACAAAAGGAAACCTCCCTCGCGCAGCGGGGAGGCGTTGCATTGCCCAGGCAATGGTGGAGGGGCGCCGCCACGCGCGACGACCCGGATCGCGACGGCGCCCGGCTAGGGCGTCGTCACGGCATGTACCCGCGCGAGCGGCTGCATCGGGCTCGCCACAAGGCTGATCTCGAGCAGTTCGAGCCCCTTGATCTCGCGGTGCGCGCCGCCGCCGGCCCGCGTCACGCGATACCCGAAGGAGAGCCCGGTCACCGCACCGCTGGCCACCGCCGCGGCGAGCTGCGGCTCTTCCACGCGCCCGATCACGCGCAGCCCGCGCCGGTCCGCCGCGAGGCGTTCGACGATGCCCACCGGCTTTCCGCCATGCTGCCAGAGCAGCGGCACGCCGCGGACCTGCCCGAACGCCCCGCGCCGCACGACGTCGCCGCCGCGATCGGGTACGTCGAACACGGCGGCATAGCCGGCGAAGCGCACGCTCATTTGAGCCAGCCCGGAAAGCCGAGCTTCACCGCCAGCCCGACCAGCAGCAGCGCCGCCGCCATTCTGCCGGCCCAGGAAAAGGCGGCCTTGAGCGCCGAACGCTTGGCATCGCGCCACGCGCCCAGCAATTCGCGCAGTTCGGCCATGTCCTTGGCCGCGCCGACATCCTCGAGCCCCAGCCGCGCCAATGCACGCTGGGCGCTCAGTTCGCCCGCTTCCTCGGCGATGGCCCGGAGCGTCGCCACATCGGCACCGTCCTCCTTCGCCTGCTCGATCAGCTGCGCAAGCAGCGCTTCGTTACGCATGTCACTCTCCCGATTGCCCGGCCGCCCGCTCCGGCCTAGGCAGCGATGATGCCCCGTTGGCTCTTTCCTTCGCTGGTCCTGCTGGTCGCCGCGCTCGCGGCGTTGCTCGTCTGGGCCTGGTCGACCGATGCCGTCCTGAAGGCAAAATGCGGCAATGCCGGCGGGACCTGGAACGCTGGCGCGCGCACGTGCGAGCTCGACGTTACGCCAGCCCGACCATAGCCCGCTTCTCCGCGTCGCTGAGGAAATCGGCGCCGCTCGCCTGCCGCCATAGCCGCTCGCGGTCCTCGGCCAGCGCCGGCACCCGATCGAGATCGACCGCGAGCGATGCGCCGTCGAACCAGCCGCCCAGCGCCTGCGAAAGCCCGGCGAGGATCATGTCCGCCACCGGCAGGATCGCGAGCCGCCACAGCGCACGATTGGCCTCGCGGTAATTGGCATAGGCCGTGTCGCCCGGCAGCCCGAGCAGCATCGGCGGCACGCCGAAGGCGAGCGCGATCTCGCGCGCCGCCGCCGCCTTCAGTCCCACGAAATCCATGTCGGCGGGCGTCATGCTCATCGCCTGCCATTTGAGCCCGCCCTCGAGCAGCATCGGCCGCCCGGCATTGGCCGTGCCGGCGAACCCCGCCTCGAGCTCGCCCTTCAGGCGCGCGAACTGATCGGGGCCCAGCACCCCGCCCTCGCCGACGTCATAGACCAGCGCGCCCGAAGGCCGCGCGGCATTGTCGAGCAGCGCCTTGTTCCAGCGCGTCGCGGCATTGTGGATCGCGATCGCCCCCGCCGCCGCGCCGAGGCAGCCGAGCCCATAATGATCGTCGACGGGGTTGAACGTCTTGATCTGGACGATCGCGGGGCGCCCCCCGGCATCCTCCGCCGTGAGCCGGCTGACATGCGCGCCCACCCGATAGCGATAGGCGGCGGGCCAGCCATTGGCGTCGGCCTCCACGGTCACTCGCTCGGGGCGGAGCGCGAACAGCTCGCGCACCGTGCCGGCGCTGTCGGTGAGGATCTGCACCCATGCATTGCCATGGAGCAGCAACTGCGCCGCAACCGTCTCGATCAGCGCCTGACCGCCCGAACGCGCCGTCGCCAGCGCCACCAGTCCGGGGTCGCTCGCCTTGAGCGGCGCCGATCCCACGCCTTCGCTCACCAGCTTGACCGCGCGTTGCGCCACCGGGTTGTGGCAATAGCCGTCGCGCACCTGCGCCTCGTAGCTGCGCGGCCATTCGCCGAGGCTGGTGATGTTGCCGCCGCGCGCCAGCGCCGGCCGCGCGCGATCGCTCGCCGCCGATTTGCGTCCGAACCACTTCATGCCTGTCTCCCGGAACCGGGCTGCGCGCGCGCAACCCTATGCGTCGACAGCCGCCCGCGCGCGCTGCCCGTAAGGGCGCACGCTGGAGCGGCCATCGTCCCATGAATCCCTCACGCTCGCGCGAGAGGGCAGCGGCACTATCGCCGCGTCGCGAACCAGATCACGTGGCGCGGCCCTTTGCCGTTGCTGCGCGCCTTCACGCCCACTTCCTCGACCGCGAAACCCGCGTCGCGCAGCCGCCGAGTGAAGCCGCTGTCCGGCGCCGCCGACCAGACCGCCAGCACGCCGCCGAGCCTGAGCGCGGCCTTCGCCGCCGCGAGCCCACGCGTCGAATAGAGCCCGTCATTGCCCGGCCGGGTCAGCCCGTCGGGCCCGTTGTCGACGTCGAGCAGGATCGCATCGTAGCGTCCCGGCCCGCGCGCGATCACCGCGCCGACATCGTCGATCACCAGTTCGACGCGCGGATCGTCGAGGCACCCCGCGGCAAGCTCGGCCATCGGGCCTCTCGCCCAGTCGATGATCTTCGGGACCAGTTCCGCAACGGTGGTTCGCGCATCCGCGCCCAGCCGCCGCAGCGCCGTGCGCAGCGTGAAGCCCATGCCATATCCGCCGATCAGCAAATGCGGCGCCGGCACGCGCAACCGGTCGATCGTCATGTCGGCCAGCGCCTCCTCCGATCCGCTCATCCGGCTGCTCATCAGCTCGTTGCGATCGAGCACGATCATGAAGTCGCGCCCGCGCCGGAACAGGCGCAGCGGATCGCCGCCGGGCACTTCGGCCGTATCGATCAATTCGCGCGGGACCATCTTCGCTCCTCGGTTTGCGCAGCCCGCCTACATCAACGTGATCCGCGCCGCACCCCGCTTGCCGAGCATCAGCTCGGTCATCGCCCAGACCAGCGCGTCGGCGCGATCGGGCGATCGCCCCGGTCCGTCATAACCGCCGCCTGCCTGCAGCCCGCACAATTCGTCTTCGAGCGCGGAAAAGGCGCCGACATGCCGTGCCTTGCCCGCCTCGTAGAGCAACGCCACAGGCTCGGCGCGCGCATCTTTCCCGCGCGAGGCATGGACCAGCGTCACCGGCAGGCCGCTGTCCGCGCCGCGCAGCACGCTGGCCACCATCTCGCCACCCTGATTCTTCTCGGCGACGACGCGCTCGGCGTGATGCCGCGCGGCGCAGGCCGCCACCGCCCGCGCCCAGCCTTCGGGCGACGCGCCCCGCACGCTGGCATCCTCGATCACATAGCCGCAACCGTCGCGCCCCAGGCCGACCGCAACGATCCCGCACGCATCGCCCGCAGCGCTCGCCGGCGGATCGACGCCGATCACCACGCGTAGCAGCTCGGGTGCCGCACTGGCACGCGCACGCTCCACCAACGCGCGAGTCCACAGCGCGCCCGGGACGTCGTCGAGCAACTCGCCATGGAGTTCCTGCCGCCCGAGCCGCGTTCCCGAATAGATCTGCATCGCCTCGAAAAACCCCTCGGCGAGGTTGGCCCGGTTGGCCATGGTCGATCCGCACGTCTTGATGACTTTCGGGTCTGCAACCAGCCGGCGCACCAGCGCGACCCCGCGTGGCGTGGTCGTGGCGACCACCTGCGCCTTGCCCGCACGGAGCGTCATCGTCAGATTGTCCCAAGTCTCCTCGCCATTGGTCCATTTGCCGATCTCGTCAGCCCAGGCGATATGGTGCTGCGGTCCGCGCAGCTTGTCGGGCTCGCTCGCCGCGAACACCTCCGCCTGTGCGCCCCCGGGCCAGGTCAGCCGCCCGATGGACGGCTCCCAGCGCGGCCGCCGCTGCCATCCGGCGATCGCCAGCAAGCCGCTCTCGCCTTCGATCATCACGCGCCGCACGTCGTCCTGCGTCGCGCCGACCAGCGCGATGCGGAGCTTCGGGCTGCGCTCGGCGGCCGCGCGCACCCATTCCGCGCCGATCCGGGTCTTGCCGAACCCGCGACCAGCCATAACCAGCCAGGTTCGCCAATCACCCGCCGGCGGCGCCTGTCCGGGGCGTTGCCACCACCGCCAGAGCCTCTCCAGCTGTTCGGCGTCGACTTCCGAAAGACCAGCCAGCCAGGCGCGCCATTGCGGGTCGAGCGCAGCGCGCTCGGCTGGCGAATATGCCGCAGCCATGGCTCTCTCCGAAAATCTCGAAAAACGGCCGCTCTCGCGCGGACCGGGCCGAATCGCAATTCTTCAGCATTCCCTTTTGATGCCAGATCAGCGTGACGATGTCAAGCAAATTGTACCTATATGGTAAAATTGCATAGGCGCCGCGCTACGAGCCCATTTGGCAACGGGCAGTCGCCTGCTCCTCGTCGCGGCGATTGCGCCGCGCCCGGATTCCATGGCATTCGCGCCGCTGCCATGCTTCGATTGCTCCGCCTCGCCTTCTGGGCCGCCGCCGTTTTCGCCTTCGTCATGGCGGTCCTGCCGCACCCGCCGCAGCTTCCCGGCGAACCGACCGACAAGGCGCAGCACATCCTCGCCTTCGCCGTGCTCACGGCGCTCGCGGTTGCGGGCTGGCCGGAAACGGCATGGTGGCGGCTGCTCTTCGGCCTGTCGGGATTCGGCGTGCTGATCGAGCTGGTCCAGACGATTCCCGCGCTTCATCGCAGCGCCGACTGGCGTGACTGGCTCGCCGATACCGGCGCGATTCTCTTAGTCCTCGCGCTCGCCGCCGCGCTCGGCCGCGTCGGACGCAGCGTTCAGGCGGGCGCCGCGCCGCGGAACGGGATGTCGCGCCGCCAATAGGTGAGCGCTCGCCAGACCCACTCGACCGGACCGTAGCGGAAATGCCGCAGCCACCAATGCGCCAGCACCAGCTGCGCAGCGATCGCGGCGAGCCCGACGAGCAATCGGACATGCTGATCCCAATCGTCATGCAGCCCGAGCCCGAAGCCATAGAAGATCGGCACGAACACGAGAGACTGGAGGATGTAGAGCGTCAGCGTCGTACGCCCGACGCCGGCGAGCGGGCGGAGCAGCGCCCGCGCCGGGCTCTGGAACAGCGCGAGCAGCACCAGCGCCCACAAAGCGGTGCCCGAAAGCTCGAACCAGCTGCTGAGCAATGCGCCGAGCAGCCGATTGGCGGCCTCGCCATGGTTGCCGCGCGCGAACCAGCCGGCAAGATTGTCCCGGAAGAAATAGAGGAGCAGCGCCGTCGTCGCCGCGATTGCGAGCGCGATCCAGCGCGCCCGCGCGAAGTCGCCGAGCCGCGCGAAGAAGCCGATCCGGCCCAACACCATACCGACCAGATACAGACCGAGAATCTGCGTCAGCCGGCCCGATTCGAGCATGAACCACCATTTGGGGAGCTGCCCCTGCCACAGATTGGCGCGCAGATGCTCGGCGAGATTGCCCGTCAGATAGGTCGCCATCGCCGGATCCGAATAATGGTTCGGCGGCTGGTTGGCCCAGCCGGCTCCCGCCATTGCCGCGACGAGCTGCACCAGCAGCAAGGGGCTGAGGAAGCAGAAGACGGCGATCGCAATCAATACGCGATTGTCGCGCACACGATGAAACGCGAGGAGCGCGAAGCCCATCAGCGCGAGCAGCTGGATGATGTCGCCGCGATAGACCATCGCATGGAGGAAACCGATTCCGAAGAGCACGGTCAGCCGCCATGCGAAGCGCGCAGTGAAATCCACGCCCCGCCGGGCTGCGCGGTCCATCAGGATGAAGAAGCTGAAACCGAAGCAGAGCGCGAGCAGCGAGAAGCTCTTGCCCATGAACAGCAGATAGACGGTATCGGCGATCGGGCCGGGCCGCGGATCGGCCCAATAGAGCTCGTAGCTCTCGATCATATGGACGAGAAACAGCGCCATCAGCGCGAAACCACGCACGATGTCCACCGATTCGAGCCGCGTGTCGTTGATCGCCGTTTCCGACGTGGTCGCCTGCTGCATTCCCTCTCCCCTTTTGCGCCGTGACGCTAGCCACAGTCCGCCGTGAAATCCAACGGTTGCGGCCCGATCTTTACCGGTTGTTCGTCCCTGCTGCCGTAGCACCCGTCCATGGCCGGGGGGTTGATCAGGCTCGTGCTGGCTTTTGCTGGCTGCATCGCGCTGCTCTGCGGCGTGTCTGCCCACGCGCAGAGGGGCGTCGCCGGCAAGCCGCTCCGCGTCTGCGTTTTGCCCGATACCGGCGGCATGGATCCCGCCGCCCTGATCCGTCAGCCCGATCGCTTCGACTGCGCCACGCCGCAGCACCGGTTCGGCCCGGGTAATTTCTGGGCGATCTCCGAGAACATCGATCTGCGCTCGCGCTCGCGCGCGCCCCTCAACGTCCGGCTTGCGAGCCTCTGGCAGCAGGGCCTGACGCTGCACGTCCTCTACGCCGACGGCACCATCGAGTCGCAGACCACCGACGCGCGCGGCCTCACGCCGCTGATCCAGCTCGGCGCGATCGCCGAGCAGCCGCTTCCCCGCAACCGCGCCAATGTCGTCCGCTTGCTCTGGCACGTCGAGGGCGCCGCCAATCTGCGCGGCATCCTGCTCGGCGCGCGCCTGTCGACCGCGAAGGAGAGCGAGCACGCCAATCTCGCCATGGCCGCGCTCTATGCGGGCTTCGCCGGCCTCTCGATCGCGCTGATCATCTACAATCTCGCGCTCTGGGGCGCGCTCCGCCACCGCTTCCAGCTCTATTACTGCCTGATGGTCGGTCTGCTGCTCGCCTATACCTTCTCCTCCTCGGGAGCGCTGGCCTGGGCGTGGCCGGAGATCGCCAACAACACCCGGCTAAGGATCAACTTCCTGCTGCTCGGCGGCGCCGGCGCCGCCGCCCTGGTCTTCGCGCGCAGCTTCTTCGAGGAACGGATCTTCGCCGGCCGGCTCGGACGCTATACCACCCTCGTCGGGTTCATGATGGCGAGCATCGGCCTGTGTTTCTTCCTCGTCGCGCCGTTCGCGATCAAAGCGCTCGATCTCGCCTTCACCTGCTCGTTCGTCGCGCTCTCCGCGGCCGTCTTCCCGCTGCTCTGGCGCGCGTGGCAGCTGCGCAGCAACTATCTCTGGCTGTTCGCCTTCGCCTGGGGCGCCCCGATCCTCACCGCGGCGCTGCGCGCGCTCGCCAATCTCCATCTGCTGCCGTGGAGCTTCTGGATCGACAATTCGACCATCCTCGCGATGATGGTCGAAGCGATCGTCTCCTCGCTCGCGGTCGCCTATCGCATCAAGCTGCTGCGCGCCGAGCGCGACGACGCGATCGAGCGCGAGGTGATGACGCGCCGTCTCGCCGACACCGATCCGCTCACCGGCCTGCTCAACCGCCGCGCCTTCCTCCACCAGGCGATCGGGCGCGAGGGCGAGCAATTGCTGCTGATCATCGATCTCGATCACTTCAAGCGCGTCAACGAGACGCTCGGTCATGACGGCGGCGACGAAGTGCTTCGCGTCTTCGCGCGGATGCTGCGCACTTCGGTGCCGCAGGACACGCTGGTCGCGCGGATCGGCGGCGAGGAGTTCGCGATCCTCACCCCCGCGGAGCGGCCGGTCGAGCCCGAGTCGGTGCTCGCGCGCCTCCGCCAGATGCGCATGCCCTTCGATATCAAGGTCACCGCGAGCATCGGCACCTGCCAGGGCGTCCTCGCCAGCGAGATCGACTGGAAGGCGCTGTACCGGATCGCCGACGCCGCCCTGTTCGAGGCCAAGTCGGCCGGGCGCGACCGGGTCCGCCACGCGATGCGCGCGGCCGCGTGATTCGCTTGCCGCTCCGCTGCCCGGGACCTATGTTCGGCGGCGGAGGAAATCGGGATGAAGCGCCGTCATAGCATTCTGATCGTCGCCGGCGGGGCACTGGCCCTGCTCGCGCTCGCCTCGCCCGATCACCGCGCCGACATCAAGATCCTCACCCATCGCCCGGGCGACATCGCGCCGCAAAAGGCGCAGGCAGTGGTGGATCTCGGCCTCGCCTCGATTTCGGTTCTCGTCACCTGGAGCAGGCGGCTCGGCTATTGAACCGCATGGCCGGCTTGCTTACACCCGTGTAAATGAGTGATCCCGAGCACGTCTGGCGCACCGCGTACCGGCATCCGGGCAAGTGGGACGATGTCTTCCCCCCCGTGTCGATGGTCGAGCTGTTCGAAGCGAGCACGGCTGCGCATCCCCAGGCGCCTTTGCTCGATTTCATGGGCCGCAAATACAGCTATGCCGAGACGCTCGACGGCGCGCGCCGCGTCGCCTGCGGGCTGAAGGCGCTCGGCTATGGCCGCGGCGACCGGATCGGGCTCTTCCTGCCCAACGTGCCCCATTATGTCGCCGCCTATTACGGCATCCTCATGCTCGGCGCGACCGTGGTCAATTTCTCGCCGCTCTATTCGGTCGAGGAATTGTCGGCGCAGGTCGCCGATTCGGGCACCGGGCTGCTCTTCACGATCTCGGCCTCGGCGCTGCTGCCCACCGCGCTCAAGGTGCTCGAGGCGAGCGCGCTCGAGCGGCTGGTGGTCGGATCGATCGCCGGCGCGCTGCCGCCCGCCAAGTCGCTCTTCTATCGCTGGTTCCGCGGCAAGGAAGTCACCCCGCGCCCCGAGGATCCGCGCATCCTCGCCTTTTCGAAGCTGATCGCCAATCAGGGGGGCTGCGAGCGGGTCGATCTCGATCCCGAACGCGACGTCGCGCTGATCCAATATACCGGCGGCACGACCGGCACCCCCAAGGGCGCGGTGCTCACCCATCAGAATCTCTCGGCCAATGCCCGTCAGGTCGCGCGGCTCGATCCCGATTTGGGCAAGACGCAGGATACGATCCTCGGCGTGCTCCCCTTCTTTCACGTCTTCGCCAACACCTGCGTGCTCAACCGCACGGTGATCACCGGTGGCGAGATCGTGATGCTGCCGCGCTTCAACGCCAAGCAGGCGCTCGCCGAGCTCCGCCGCACGCGCCCGCGCTCGCTCCCCGGCGTGCCGACCATGTATCAGGCGCTGCTCGACGCGCCGGGGATGAAGCCTTCGGACTTCAGCTCGCTCAAATTCTGCATCTCGGGCGGCGCCCCGCTCCCCGCCCAGCTCAAGGAGGCGTGGGAAAGCATCACCGGCGCGCGCGTGATCGAGGGCTATGGCCTGTCGGAAAGCTCGGGCGTGGTCTCGACCAACCCCTATGACGGGCTCAACAAGCCCGGCACGATCGGCCAGCCGCTCCAGGCCACCCGCGTCCGCCTCGTCGACAAGGAAGATCCCGGCCATCCGCCGCCCGAGGGCGAACCCGGCGAGATCGTCGTCTCGGGCCCGCAGATCATGCAGGGCTATTGGAACCGCCCCGACGCCGACGCGCAGGTCTTCGTCGAAGTCGACGGCGAGGGGCACTGGCTGCGCACCGGCGATGTCGGCCTGATCGACGAGGACGGCTATATCCGGATCGTCGATCGGCTGAAGGACATGATCGCGGTCGGCGGCTTCAAGGTCTTTCCGAGCCAGATCGAGGCGGTGCTCTATCGCCATCCCGCGGTCAAGGAAGCGCTCGTGCTCGGGCTGCCCGACGCCTATCATGGCGAGCTTCCCCATGCCTATGTCGTGCTCGACGCGGAAGCCGGAGAGATCTCGGGTCCCGAGCTCTGCCTCTGGCTCAACGGCCAGCTCGGCAAGCACGAACGCGTCTCCGAAGTGGTGGTGCGCGAAAGCCTTCCCAAGACGATGATCGGCAAGTTGAGCCGCAAGGATCTGCTGGCGGAGGTGCGCGGCGAGGCCTAGTCTGGCGGCGTCTGGAGGTGCCCATGCTCGCGCGTCTCACCCTGCCGCTCCTCGCGTTGCTCGCCACCGCCGCCGCGCCCGCCGAACAGCGCGTCGAGGTCGCGCTTTCGAACTTCAGGTTCACGCCCGCGACGATCCAGCTCGCCCATGGCCAGCCCTATGTCCTGCATCTGTCGAGCCGCGGCGGCCACAGCTTCGCGGCCAGGGCCTTCTTCGCCGCCGCCACGATCCCCGCCGCTGACCGCGCGCGGATCAGGGACGGCAAGATCGAGCTCGAAAGCGGCGAGAATGTCGACATCCATTTCGTTGCCCCGGCGCCCGGCACCTGGCCGATCAAATGCACCCATTTCCTCCACGCCGGCTTCGGCATGACAGGCAAGTTCGTGGTAAGGTGAACAGAGAATTCCTCCCTCGCGAAGCGGGGGAGGTGGCGCCGAAGGCGACGGAGGGGGCTTCTCCCCAAGCGACTTCGCCCGCGGAAGCTCGGGGTCGGATCGTCCCCCGGACGATCCTCGAACATGCGGGGCATGTTCGACCCGACGCTCCCCCTCCACCAGCCTGCGGCTGGTCCCCCTCCCCCGCTGCGCGAGGGAGGATTTTGCTTTGCTCAATCCCCCGGCTGGCTCGCCCCGTACATCACCGCCTTCAAATTCATGAACTCGTGCATCCCCCAGGGCCCGAGCTCGCGGCCATGTCCCGACAGCTTCACTCCGCCGAACGGCGCCGCCGGCGTCGAGGCGAGCAGCGAATTGACCGCCGTCATTCCCGACTGGATGTCGCGCGCGAAGCGCTCGATCTCGGCCTCGTCCCGCGTCCACACCGCCGAGCCCAGCCCATAGGGCACGTCGTTCGCCAGCGCGATCGCGGCGTCGATATCGTCGACCTTGTAGACCGCCGCTACGGGTCCGAAGATCTCCTCCTTCGCCACGTCGCTCTCGGGATCGAGCCCGGTGAGTACCCCCGGCGTCATCCACGCCCCGGCGCGCGCCACCTTCTCGGCGCCGAACAACAGCGTCGCCCCCGCCGCCCTGGCGCGTTCGACCTGTTCGAGCACCGTGTCGCGCTGCTGCTCGCTCGACAGCGGCCCCATCCCCGTCGCCTCCTCCATCGGATCGCCGATCTTCACGGCCTTCATCCCTTCCGAGAATTTCTCGAGAAAGGCGTCGTAGATATCCGCATGGACGATCATCCGCTTGGCGCAGATGCAGCTCTGCCCGGCATTCTGGACGCGCGCGGTGACGGCGGTCTTCGCCGCCAGATCGAGATCGGCCGAGGGCATCACGATCAGCGGGTCCGATCCGCCCAGCTCGAGCACCACTTTTTTGAGCGCCTTGCCCGCCGCCTGCGCCACCTTCGCGCCCGCGCCTTCGCTACCGGTCAGCGTCACCGCCACCACGCGCCTGTCGGCGATGATGTCGGAGACCTTGTCCGATTTGATCGCGAGGCTCTGGAACAGCCCGTCGGGGGCCCCCGCCGCGCTCGCCAGCTGCTGCATCAGCGCGGCGCAGCCCTGCACGCTCGATGCGTGCTTCAGCAGCGCGACATTGCCCGCCATGATCGTCGGCGCGAGGAAGCGCACCACCTGCCAATACGGGAAATTCCACGGCATCACCGCCAGCACCGGTCCCATCGGCAGCCAGCGCGCGACCGCGCGGCCACCCGGCGTCTCGACCTCGGTCGGCGCGAGATAGCCCGGCCCGTGCTCGGCATAATGGCGGAAGCCGGAAATGCACTTCTCGACCTCGGCGATCGCCGAGACGATCGTCTTGCCCATCTCGCGCACCGCGGTCTCGGCGAGATGCCGCTTGTTCGCCTCCCATTGATCCGCGATCGCCGCGAGCAGCCGGGTCCGCTGCTCGAGCGGCGAATCGCGCCACGCCGCGAAGCAGGTCTGCGCGCGGGTCAGCGCCAGCTCGATCCCGTCGGCGTCGAGTTCCTTGATGCTCTCGCCGGCCTCACCGGTCGCGGGATTGATGCTCGTGAACATGGGCGCCTTTCCTTGCCTGTTCCCCTCCCTGCAAGGGAGGGGCTAGGGGTGGGTAGCACCGGCCGGGGCTCGATGCCCCGGCGGGGGCTTGCAGCCCAAACGTAGGAAGGGCTCGCTGCGCTCGCCACCCACCCCCTGCCCCTCCCTTGCAGGGAGGGGGGTTTCAGTGCGCAACCCAATTCCTCCCCATTCCGGGGAGGAATTGGTACTGTTGCAATCCCCCTCCCCCCTGCCGCATAGCACCCGCATGGCAGACGAAGCGCAGATCACCGACCTCTCGTTCGAGGAGGCCCTCCGCGAGCTCGAGCGCATCGTGACTCGGCTCGAGAGCGGCGACGCGCAGCTCCAGGAGGCGATCGACCTTTACGAGCGCGGCGACCAGCTCCGCCGCCAATGCGCCGCCCGGCTCGACGCGGCGCAGGCGCGGATCGAAGCGATCCGCACCGACGCGCAGGGCCGGCCCATCGGCACCGCCCCCTTCGCCGCCGGCTGACCGGGTGGCGAGCGTGGCCGATGCGTCCCTCGCGCTCCAGTCGGCGCTTCGGCAGGTCTCCACCGAGATCGACCGCCAGTTCGACTTGCTCCTCGCGATCCCGGACGATCCGCGCGAGGGGCTCTACCGCGCGATGCGCCATGCCGCGATCGGCGGCGGCAAGCGCCTGCGGCCGCTGCTCGTGTTCGGCACCGCACGGCTGTTCGGAGTCGATCGCCATGCCATCGCCCGCGTCGCCACCGCGCTCGAATGCATCCATGTCTATTCGCTGATCCATGACGATTTGCCGGCGATGGACGACGATGATGTGCGCCGCGGCAAGCCGACGGTGCACAGGGCATTCGACGAGGCGACCGCGATCCTCGCCGGGGATTGCCTCCACGCGCTCGCCTTCGAAATCCTCGCCGACGAGGCGACGCACCCGGATCCGTTCGTCCGGATCGAGCTGGTCGGTGCGCTCGCGCATGCCTCGGGGCCTTCGGGCATGGCGGGCGGCCAGATGATGGACCTCGAGGCCGAGAAGGCCAGCTTCGATCTGCCCACCGTCACCCGGCTCCAGGCGATGAAGACCGGTGCGCTGATCGGCTGCGCGGTCGAGAGCGGCGCGATCCTCGGCCGCGTGCCGCCCGAGGGCCGCACCGGGTTGCGCGGCTACGCCCGCGATGTCGGCCTCGCCTTCCAGATCGCCGATGACATTCTCGACGCCGAAGGCGACGAGGCGCTCGCCGGCAAGAAGCTCCGCAAGGACAATGGCGCGGGCAAGGAGACCTTCCTCACCTTGCTCGGCCTCGACCGCGCCCGCGAGCAGGCACGTTTGCTCGTCGACCAGGCCGTCGCGCATTTGAAGCCCTGGGGCGCCGAAGCCGACCTGCTTCGCGACATCGCACGCTACACGCTCGAGCGGGATCGGTGACGATCCAAAATCCTCCCCGGCACGGGGAGGTGGCAGCGCGCAGCGCTGACGGAGGGAGCTCTCCCCGGAGGATAACGTGGCGACGCGCTCCAAATCCTCCCCGGAACGGGGAGGATCAGAAGGCGGCGCACCGCCTGCACCGCCCCCTTCGACATATCCCCCGTATTGTGCTGAGAAGGCACCCGACAGCCCCGCCTCCGCGAGGGCAGGACGACAGGACTGAAGCGCATGATCCGAACCGGCGTCTATCCCGGCACCTTCGATCCGATCACCCGCGGTCATATGGACATCATCCGGCGCGGCGCGAAGCTGGTCGATCGGCTGGTGATCGGCGTGACCACCAATCCCTCCAAATCGCCGATGTTCTCGGTCGAGGAGCGGATGGCGATGGTCAAGCGCGAGACCGCCGGGATCGCAGGTGAGATCCACGTCGTCAGCTTCGATTCGCTGCTCATGGATTTTGCCGAGCGCGAAGGCGCCAGCGTCATCGTCCGCGGCCTGCGCGCCGTTGCCGATTTCGAGTACGAATATCAGATGGCGGGGATGAACCAGCAGCTGAACGACCGGATCGAGACGGTCTTCCTGATGGCCGATGTCTCGCTCCAGCCGATCGCCAGCCGCCTCGTCAAGGAGATCGCCTTGTTCGGCGGGGCGATCCGCAAATTCGTCAGCCCCGCGGTCGAGGCCGACGTCGTCGCCCGCGTCGGCGAACTGGGCCGAAAAGGCAGCTGAATCGCGGCCTTTCCGCCGCCACAGAGTTGCTCTAGACCCTTGCCCGACAAGAATTCCGAGTGGGGAAGTTGATGCGTTTCGTTGCCGCCCTGGCCGCTGGTGCCGCCCTGTTGCTTGCCGTGCCCGCCGCCGCGCAGAAGGGCCCGCCGGCCAAGCCCGAGATCGAGACGCTCAAGGGCGTCAACTCGGACCTCAACCATGGGGTCACCACCGCGGTGCCTGCCGATCCCGAGAACACGTGGATCCTCGACCTTTCCACCGGCGGCCGCGTCGCGATCCGGCTACGTCCCGATGTCGCGCCCAAGATGGTCGAGCAGGTCAAGACGCTCACCCGCCGCAAATTCTATGACGGCATCGTCTTCCACCGCGTGATCGACGCGCCCGAGAACATGGCGCAGGGCGGTGACCCGACCGGCACCGGCACCGGCGAGTCCGACCTTCCCGACGTACCGGCCGAGTTCAACAACCTGCCGCACGTCCGCGGCGCGGTCTCGGCCGCGCGGACGCAGGATCCGAACAGCGCCAACAGCCAGTTCTTCATCATGTTCGGGCCCCGCCTCGGCTTCGATCATGATTACACCGTGTTCGGCCGCGTGACCGAAGGCATGCAGTGGGTGGACAAGATCGAGCGTGGCGAGCCGCCGGCGAACCCGACCCGCATCCTCCACGCCTATATCGCCGCAGACAACCCGCCGCCCTATCAGGCGGCGCCGGTCGCCGCGCCGGCGCTGCCGGAGGGCGAGACCAAGGTCACGCTGCCCCAATAAGTGAAGGTCGATCTTTTCGATTTCGAGCTGCCGGCCGAGCGGATCGCGCTTCGCCCGGCAGCTCCGCGCGACTCCGCCCGGCTGTTGGTGCTTCGGGGCGCCGAGACGCGCGACGCCTCGGTGGGCGATTTGCCGTCCTTCCTCCGCAAGGGCGATCTGCTCGTCTTCAACGACACCCGCGTCATCCCTGCCCAGCTCGAAGGGCTGCGCGGCGAGGCGCGGATCGGCGCGACGCTTCACAAGCGCGAAGGCCCGCGTCGCTGGCGGGCCTTCATCCGCAACGCCAAGCGGCTACGCGAAGGCGACAGCATCGACTTCGGGCACGGAGTCGCGGCGCTGGCCACGGACCGTGCCGAAGACGGCAGCTTCGCGCTCGATTTCGCCGGCGACGAGCCGGTCGAGCTGTTGCTCGAGCGCTGCGGGCGCATGCCACTGCCGCCTTACATCGCCTCGAAGCGTCCCACCGACGCGCGGGATGCCGACGATTATCAGACGATGTTCGCGAACGAGCCCGGGGCCGTCGCGGCGCCGACGGCCGCGCTCCATTTCACGCCCGGGCTGCTCGCCGCGCTCGATTCGGCGGGGATCGCGCATACGACGCTGACGCTCCATGTCGGCGCGGGCACCTTCCTGCCGGTCAAGGCCGAGGATACCGACGCGCACCGGATGCATGCCGAATGGGGCCGGATCGACGCGGCCACCGCCGATCGGCTCAACGCCGTCCGTGCCGCGGGCGGTCGCGTGATCGCGGTCGGCACCACCAGCCTGCGCCTGATCGAGAGCGCTGCGGGCGAGGATGGGGTCATCCGGCCGTTCGAAGGTGACACGTCGATCTTCATCACGCCCGGCTATCGCTTTCGGGGCGTGGATGGGCTGATCACCAACTTCCATCTGCCGCGCTCGACATTGTTCATGCTGGTCTCGGCGCTGATGGGGCTCGATCGGATGCAGGCCGCCTATGCGCACGCCATTGCCACCGGCTACCGCTTCTATAGCTATGGCGATGCCAGCCTGTTGCTGCCCTGACGTGAGGATCTCGATGCGTCTGTTCGTGCTGCTCGCAACTTTCGCCGCGACTCCCGCGCTCGCGCAGCAGGCGCCGATCCCGCCGGTCACGCCGGTGCAGCCGGCCCAACCCGCCGCCACGGTGATGGCCGAACCCGTCGCGATGATGATCGCCGCCTTCGACCGCGACGGCGACGCCCGCGTGACTCGCGCCGAGTTCGATGCCGGCCTGCGCGCCACCTTCGACAACATCGACACGCGCAAGACCGGCGCGCTCGGCTATATCGCCTTTTCCGACTGGTCCGAACGCTGGCTCGGTGATCGCAACACCTTGCCCAGCCCGTTCGAGACCGATCGCGACGGCGACAACAAGATCAGCTGGGACGAGCTCGCCGCCCGCTTCGATCTCTTCTTCACGCGGTTCGACGCCAACAAGGACGGCGTGCTCGTGCGGAGCGAATTGCTGACGTTCCGTCCGCAAATGTTCGATCGCGATCCGCGGCGGCGCGGTCGCGGCGTGCCGCCGCAGCCGGCACGTAATTGAGGTCCTAGCATCTCATGCGCATGCCCGGCTAAACCAGCAGCAATGGCGGGACATCACGACCACGATCATCATCATGCCCATGCCCCGGCCGATTTCGGCCGGGCCTTCGCGTTGGGAACGACGCTCAATCTCGGCTTCGTCGCGATCGAGGGTGCCGCCGGCTTCCTGACCGATTCGGTCGCGCTGCTCGCCGATGCCGGGCACAATCTGTCCGACGTGCTCGGGCTGCTCGTCGCCTGGGCGGGCGTCGAGCTCGCCAAGCGGCCTGCGTCGAAGCGCTTCACCTATGGCTTCCGCGGCAGCTCGATCCTCGCCGCGCTCACCAATTCGGTGCTGCTGTTCGTCGCGGTGGGGGCGATCGGCTGGGAAGCGCTGCAGCGTTTCGCCGATCCGCCCGCGGTTCCGGGCAAAGTCGTGATGATCGTCGCGGCGGTCGGGATCGTGGTGAACCTGTCGACTGCCTTGCTCTTCGCGCGCGGACGCAAGGGCGACATCAACATCCGCGGCGCCTGGCTCCACATGGCCGCAGACGCGGCGGTTTCGCTCGGCGTCGTGATCGGCGGCGCGCTGATCCTGTTCACCGGCGCCCAATGGGTCGATCCGGCGATCAGCCTCGTGATCGTCGCGGTGATCCTGTGGAGCAGCTGGGGCCTCGCCCGCCAATCGGTGGTCATGGCGCTGCAGGCGGTGCCCGAGGGAATCGACGCCGATGCCGTCGAGCGCGCGCTGCTGGCGCTGCCCGGCGTGGCGCGGGTCCATGATCTGCACATCTGGCCGATGAGCACCACCGAGGCGGCGCTCACCGCGCATCTCGTGATGCCGGGCGGCCATCCGGGCGACGCCTTTCTGATCGATCTCCAGCACCGGCTGGCGCATGATTTCCGGATCGATCACACCACGGTCCAGATCGAGCTCGGCGAAGGTGCCGAATGCCGTATGCACGGACGCGTCCATGGCTGAGGAGGCCCTCGTCCGCGGCACTCCGGGCGCGCCGATCCGACTCGTGATCTTCGATTTCGACGGCACGCTTTCCGATAGCGGCGACTGGTTCCTCTCGGTCGTCGACGATCTCGCGCGCAAATTTCGCTTCCGTACGGTGCAGCCCGACGAAGTCGAGATGCTGCGCCACCGCAGCTCGCGCGAAGTCATCAACTTCCTCGGCATCTCGCGCTGGAAAATGCCGCTGATCGCCCGCCATCTGCGCAAGCTTGTCGGGCGCAACGCACACCAGATCGAGCTTTTCCCGGGCACGCCCGATCTGCTCGAGCAACTTACGGCGACCGGCGTCAAGATCGCGCTGGTGACGTCCAACTCCGAGGCCAATGCCCGCAAAATCCTCGGCGATCGGCACGCCGCACGGATCGATTTCTATGCCTGCGGCTCGTCGTTGTTCGGCAAGGCGCCCAAGTTCCGCCGCGTGCTCAAGAAGATGGGCATCCCCGCCGCCGCGACGCTGGCGGTAGGCGACGAGACGCGCGACATCGACGCCGCGCGCGAGGTCGGGATGCGCGCAGGCGCGGTGCTTTGGGGCTATGCCAGCGAGAAGGTGCTCACCGCGCACGCGCCCGACACGCTGTTCCGCGAGCCGAAAGATATCGTGGCGTACGTCGCGGGGCACCGGCGCTAGCGCGCCCGATCAACGTGCACCGCCAGCCAGACCGTCGCGCGATCGCTGGCGGTCCAGGTCACCCAATGCTTCTGCCCGGCTGTGATCCAGACATGATCTCCGGGGCTCAGCTTCACCTCGTCCGAATCCTCGATCCGCAGCCCGGCGGCGCCTTCGAGCAGCAACACCCATTCGTCCTGCGCCTGCACCATCGGCACGTCCTCGGGGGTCGCCTGGCCGCGCGAGACGATCCGCTCGATTCGAACGCCGGGACGCGCGAGCAGCTCAGTGAATGCCTCGGCGCGCTTCGCCGCGGGCAGCTTGGTCAACAGATTCTCGACCTTCACCTTGAGACGCGGCTTGGGCCTGGGTTTGGGCAGGGGCTTTCCCTTGGGCCCGGGCTTCGGACGCGCCTTCGCCGAGCCGGCCGATTTGCTCCACGCCTGGCTCGCCGCGCCACGAAGATAGTCCTCGACCTCTCCCGCGCTCGCGGTGAGCCCCTCCTCATCGATACCGAACACCGGCGCGCCCTTCGCGTCGTTCAGCCCATATTTGCCGAAGTCCCCGCCTGGCTTGCGCCGCCGCGAGCGCATCAGCTTGAACCCGCGATGCGCGGCCATCTCACGCAGCTTGTCGGTGGTGTCGTTTGGCATGGTCCCTCGACTCGAAGCAATGGAGGTGGCTAGGGCAACGTCCCATGTCCCTCCCCCGTTTCCAGTTCACCATCCATGCCACCGACGGCAAGGCCCGGCTCGGCACCATCGCAATGCAGCGCGGCGAGATCCGCACGCCCGCCTTCATGCCGGTCGGCACCGCCGCCACCGTCAAGGCAGTCAAACCGCAGGACGTGCGCGCCAGCGGCGCCGACATCCTGCTCGGCAATACCTATCATCTGATGCTGCGCCCGACCGCCGAGCGCGTCCACAAGCTCGGCGGGCTGCACAAGTTCATGGGCTGGGACCGCCCGATCCTCACCGATTCGGGCGGCTATCAGGTGATGAGCCTGTCCGAGCTGACCAAGCGCAGCGAGGAAGGCATCGTCTTCAAATCGCACCTCGACGGCTCGCGCCACATGCTCAGCCCCGAACGCTCGATGGAGATCCAGCGGCTATTGGGCTCGAACATCGTGATGGCGTTCGACGAGCTCGTTCCCACCACCTCGACCCGCGACGTTCAGGCCGCCGCGATGGAGCGCTCGATGCGCTGGGCAAAGCGCAGCCGCGCCGGCTTCGACGCCGGCGGCGCGCATGCCGAAAGCAACGCGCTCTTCGGCATCCAGCAAGGCGCGCTCGACGAGGGGCTGCGGAAGGCCTCGGCCGACGCGCTGCTCGACATCGGCTTCGACGGCTATGCGATCGGCGGCCTCGCGGTCGGCGAGGGTCAGGAAGCGATGTTCGGCGTACTCGATTATGCGCCCGGCCAGCTCGATCCCGCCAGGCCTCGCTATCTGATGGGTGTCGGCAAACCCGACGACATCGTCGGCGCGGTCGAGCGGGGAGTCGACATGTTCGATTGCGTGCTGCCCACGCGGTCGGGCCGCACCGGCCAGGCATTCACCCGCGCCGGCCCTATCAACATCCGCAACGCGAAGTTCGCCGAGGATCAGGGGCCGCTCGATCCCGCCTGCGCCTGCCCGACCTGCACCGGCTGGAGCCGCGCCTATGTCCATCATCTCGTCCGCGCCGGCGAGATCCTCGGCGCGATGCTGATGACCGAGCATAATCTCTGGTTCTATCAGCGATTGATGGCCGATCTCCGTGCGGCGATCGGCGAAGGCCGCCTGACTGCGTTCGCGAACGAATTCCGCGCCGCCTATCGCAGCGGCGCCGACACCCCGAAAGCTTGAGTTAACCACAAGTTGTTTCGCCGCGGGACGGCACGGATTCGTAGGGCGAAGGCGTAAGCTTTTCGCGATATATGGACTGCCTTCGGAGCCGCTCGGGCTTCATGGGGCGACGCGATTGTTCTGGCGACGGTTCACTCGAATGCAGGCGCGGGGTCTGACGGCGGCGGCGCTCGTCTCGCTGGTCGGCGCCGGCTTCTCGGCCAAGGCGCTCGGCCCCGGCGCCCAGCCTTCGCTCCCGCGGACGCCGCCGACAGGATTCGAGGCCGAAGATCATTTCCCGGGCGCCGCCTGGTACACAGCCGTTTCCGACGAGGCGGCGATCGCGTCCGGCACCACCGGAACGGCCGCCTTGCCGGATCTGCCGATCCCCGAAAATGCAGTCATCGATTCCTCGATCCAGCCCGCCGACCCGTTTCACCTCGCCGGCAGCACGCTCGACCATGCCCGCGCGCTCCAATGCCTGACCCAGGCGATCTATTATGAAGCCGCGAGCGAGCCCGATGACGGCCAACGTGCGGTGGCGCAGGTAGTGCTCAACCGCGTGCGACACCCCGCCTTCCCGGCAACGGTCTGCGGGGTGGTGTTCCAGGGATCGGAGAAGCGCGGCTGCCAATTCAGCTTCGCCTGCGATGGAGCGATGGCGCGGCTTCCCTCGCGCTCGGGCTGGGCGCGCGCGGCGCGGGTTGCCGGGGCGGCGCTCGCCGGCAGCGTTTTCGCCCCCGTCGGCATGGCGACGCACTATCATACCTATGCAGTCACGCCATCGTGGAACCGCGCGCTGGTGATGACTGGCGTGTTCGGCGCGCATTTCTTCCATCGCTGGAAGGGTTGGTGGGGCATGGCTGCCGCGTTCCGCCAGTCCTATCGCGGCGGCGAGCCGCTGCCCGCGCCGCATAGCGCGGCGCCAATGGTCCCGGCCGCGCTTCCCGTCGCCCATGCAGACGCCCCGCGCCAGCCGGTCGCCGCGCAGGCGGCGATCCAGCCCGCCTATGTCGATAGCGGCGCACCGACTGCGGAATATGCGAGCTCTGCACTGCCCGACTCGCAGATCCTCGACAAATGGAAGGACAGCGGCAAACCGCTCCGCTGAGCCTCACCGCCGGCACGCGATCGACGCGTCAATCCAAGGTTAAGCAAAGGTCGCCAAGGTAAGCGGGCGCTCTCGGTGCGTGCGGCAAAGAGAGCGCCCGCGCTGCCGCGTGGGTCATCCGGGGGGAGATGACGCGGCAGCTATCGGATCTGGTCGAAGCGCGCGGCGAGAAAGACCGGCGCCCGGTACGGAACGCTTACGGGTGCGCTACGATCAGCTCATCACCGCGGCGCGATCGAGACCGTGATGAGATCACTGTACAAGCCGGCGCGCTTGCCCGCGACGCTGCCGATCACGAAGCGCATCGGCAATGCGTCGCGCGTCGGATCGGTCCCCGACGAACTATAGTTCGCCGTCGATGCCAGCGAGAGCGTGCTCTCGCCGACCATCAGCTGATAAGGCACGCTCCAGTCGGCATCCGCCATCTTGAGCAAGCCGTTGTTCTTCGAGGCGAACTCAAGCCGATAGGCGCGCGTGCTCGCCACGGTCACCTGTAGCGGCACTTGTGCCACGCCTTCGCTGAGCTCGCCCAGATCGACCAGCGCCTGTCCGCCATTGCGGCGATATTGGCCCGAAAGTCCGAGCACCGCCGAAGGCAGTACATTGACGCCGAGAACCAGCCCGCGCGAGGCGAGCACGTCGCCGCGCCCCTTCTGCTCGGCAACCAGCGTCACGCGTTGGCTATACAGCCCGTCGGCGACCAAGCCGTCTTCGTCCGCCGCGAACTGGAAGCGCACGAGCTGCTGGCTGTGCGGCTGGACGACTACCGGGCGCTGGGTCGCGCGCGAGATCGTCCGCCCCGATACCGGAGTCGCGTTGCTGTTCGAGAACTGATCGAGCAGCGTATAGGTCACGCGCCCCGTGGGCCGCCCTTCCAGCGCCAGACCGAACGGCTCCTGATCGACGACGAATACGGGGTCGAACGCGCAGGCCGCGCCGCCTTCATTGTTGAACACCACGTCATAGGTCGCGATCGGCGCGAGGGTCGCGAAGGGATCATAGCCCTGAATGATCCAGTTGGTGGCGCTGCTGTCGATCCGCAGCGCGCAATCGGCGTGCGCCGCGAGCGATGCGGGCTGGGCCCAGGCGGAACCGGCCGATGCCAGTACTGCGGCGGCTGCCATAGTGGCGGAAATCAGGGTCTTCATGGTCACCTCAATTCGCCGGCTTCAGCATTATAGTTTTAAGATCGACGAGACCAGTGGTATCGGCGGGAACCTTGAATTCGAACGCAGTCGGCCCGGCGCCGAGCTCGACGCGATAATCCACCGCCGGGCGCAGATTCTGGATCGCGAAGCGTCCGACCGAATTGGTGAAGAAGGGCAGCGGCTCCTTGTCCTTGCCGTCCTTGGCGATCACGCGGCCACCGGCCAGCGCCACCGGCTTGCCGTCGGGGAAGGTCAGCACGCCCGCCGCACTGACGAACGCGTCGGTACCGATCTTGAGCTTGTAGCCGCTGTGATAGGGCGGATTCACCCGCAGGGTGCCCGCGCCGATGTCGTAGCCGACCGGCGGGTTCTCGACGTCGTACTGGATCGGCTGGTTGACGTAGCTGTTCAGATAGCCGTTGACGGCGGCGCCGAAGGTTCCGCTCTTGCTCATATAGTCGCTGCTGACCAGCGACTGGCCTGCGACGACGCTGTGTCCCTTCAGATTCTTGTGCGGGTAGAGCAAGGCGAAGCTGTCGTTCACCCGGCGTCCGACCCCGACGATGCCGTCGGCAAAGGCGATCGAAGTGCCGACCCGCACCGACGAGACATTGACCTGGCCGAACCGGCCGAAGCTGGGGCCATAGCTCGAATGGCTCACCGTCGCGTCGAAGCGATTGGCGGTATAGTCGGCAAAGCCTTGCAGGGCGACCGTACGGTCGTCGCGGCTTCCCACCGCGCCATAGCCGAGGCTGCCGATCTGGTTCGACGAGGAATGCAGGTACGATAGCGAGCTCGTCTCGGTGCTGCTCTCGTGCCGCGCCTCGAAGCGGTCGCGGAAGGTCGGCTGGAACACCAGCGCGATGTTGAAGCCCAGCCCGCGGCCCCGGCCGATCGCGCTGTCGAAGCGCGAATATTCGATTCCCGCGCGCAGACTGACGCGACGGTCGAAATAATAATTTCCCGAAACGCCGATGCGATAGCTGTCGTTGCGGTCACGGCTCTTGAGATAGCTGCCGGTGATCAGCGCCGACAGGCGCTGGTTGATCTGGCGGGTATATTGCCCGCTGATCGACACCGAGCTCGAATTGTCCGCTTCGGGCGAGGACAGGAAGGCATAGTGCCGCGACAGATAGTCGGCGCGGATGCTTGCCGAATCGACGAGCCCGCCGCGGTCGATCAATTGGTCGAAGCCGAGGCCGGCCGAGAAGCCTTCGCCCACCTCGCGCGAATGGCTGACGCCGCCGTCGAGCAGCAGGCGCGATCCGCCGCCGAGCACGAACTGGGTCTGGCCGGTCAGCGTCTGGACCTGCGCGCTCGCCTGCAACCCCACGCCGATCGCCGGCGCGTCGACGAATGCTTTGCGGAAAAAGCCCGAGAAGGCGACCGGACCGTTATAGACCGGCGAGCGGCCGAAATTGTTGCTGGTCGGCCCGATATAGGCGGCATATTCGAAATCGCCCGGCACGAGATCGATCGGGTCGAGATATTGGCTGTACGCGATCGACTGGACGGATCCGGTGTTGTCGCGGATCTCGATCTGCACGTCGTTGCTGCCTGCGAGCAGCGGCAGCGAGCTGAAGTCGTACGACCCCGCATCGAGCCGCAGCTCGCGATAAAGGACGCCGTTGCGCAGGATGCGAACGCTGGCGTCGCGCTGGAGCACGAGCTGGCGATTCCCCTGCAGCACCGACGAGCGATAAGGATCGAAGCGCTGGCGCTGGCGGCTGACGCCGACGCCGCCGATCTGCACATAGCCCTGTTGGCCGCGCACTTCGGGCGTCAGATCGCCGAGATACCAACGGCGATAGGCGGACGGCTCGTCATAGACGAAGCGCGCATAATTGCGATCGAAGCGATAGGCGCCGCCGCCAAAGCCCTGATTGCCGAACTGACCATCGGCCTCCAGGACCACGCCGCCATAGCGCATCGCGCCGTTGAGCGCGATCGAGGGCGGGCTGTTGAAGCCACCCTTCCAGGCGCGGGCATAAAAGCCGTTGATGTTGAGGAAAGCGGCGAAGTCTGCCGGCGCCAGATCGACACTCTCGTTGCCGGCGTTGGGCGGCGCGAACAATTGCTCGAGCGCACGCTTCGACGGATCGATAGTCAGCACGACGACGGCGAGGCTGCTCGGATCATATTCGAACGAGATGCCTAGCGGCTTCAGATCCTCCGATTCGAGCCGCTCCTTGCCTGCGGCGGCCTTCAGTAGCTGGTCGCGCGCCTGCGGATTGAGCAGCGGACCGATCAGCGCTTCGAAAGGCTTGCGCTCGGCCAGCAGACGGTCGTCATAGGTCAGCCGGATCGGCATGTCGCCGAGCGCGCGCTGCTTGAACAGCAGCGGCACGGTCAGATCCATGTCGCGGTCGTACGGATTGATGTCGGGACGGCCGTATTTGCCGATCGGCAGGGACGCGGTCCCGGTCTGCCCGACCACGGGCAGTGCGTCGATGTCCGGTTTGGCGCCGGGCAAGGGCACCGGTGCGCTCTGCGGGGGCGCCGATGTGGACGGCGCCGTCTGCGGTGCAGGCTGTGTGCGCGGCAACGGCACAGAGACCTGCGCCGCCGCGGTCCCGCCGGTCAGGCAGAACCACGCCGTTGCGCTGAGCAGCCTGCCGCGCTTCATTTCAGGAACTTGACGTTGATCGGCCCGGGCCCGAATGCCTTGATCACCGGGAAGCGGAACACGCGCGTGCCGCCGCCGCCGGGGACGTAGCCGCTGCCGATGCCGCGATTGAGATCTTCTTCGGAGATCAGGACCCGCTGCGGCTTCCCGGCAGTGTCCTTGCCTTCGATCACCCATTTCAGCGCGGACATCATCGCGTGCCGACGCCCGGTGTTCTTCATCGTGATCTCGAGGCCCGGCACCTTCGGGGGCAGCGGGTCGCCCTGCTTGATGGCGGGCGGCTGATAGTCGATCGGCACGACCGAGGTGGCGCTGACGTTGGGCTGCGCGTTGGGCGGGGCCACCACGACAAGGGCCTTCATGTGATAGACCACCTGCACCTGCGCGGCTTGCGCGCCCGTGCCCGGATCGACCGGGATCGGCAGCTGGTTGACCGAGAGATAATAGGCCTGCGAGGTCGGGATGTCCGCGCCGCCCACCCATTGCAGGCGGATCACCTGGCGGGCGCCCTGCGGCAGCATGCCTTGCGGCGGGAAGACGATGAAGTCGCCATCGGCGGGCGTCTCGGTCGGCACGCCGTTCGCATCGAAGTTGAGGCGCGTGATCCGCGTCTCGAACGGCAGCTTGCCGGCGTTGAGATTCTGCACTTCCACGCGCGCGACCGAATCGCTGCCTGTGGTGGTCATCTCGACGATCATCGGCGAGACGCGCATTGCATAAACCGTCGCGGCACCTGCGCAGAGCGCGGTCGCGACTATGGCCGAACGGACGGCCGTCCGCTGAAAGCTGCTGAACACTGGCGAGGCCCCCACCCCTGTGACTGCGCCCGGACTACGGACGCATTGTTACGCGATACTCGAAAGGGGGAGGATTGTATCCTCCCCCTTCCTTAAGTCGGCGTTACTGCCGAACCCGCTGGATCAGAGAGCCTTGAGCTCGACGGTCAGCGTGTCCTGATAGTTGCCGGCGACCAGCGCCTTGCCCGGGGTCGGAGCGTTGATCGTGAGGACCATGTCCGAACGCCACGCACCGCCGGTCCAGACCTTCGACGCGTCGCCGGTGGCGGCGGTCACGGTCTGCGGGCTGCCAGCAGCGCCGGCCGAGGTGTTGGTCGTGCCCACGAACGCAGCCGAAGCCGAGTACGGGATGTTCGCCTGGAACTCGTTCGAGTCATAGCCGCCGGCTGCGCTGTTCAGCAGACCCTGCGCACCGTTCTGCTTCGAGAGCGTCACGGTGTTGTTGAAGTTGCAGCCCGCAGTCGTCGAGTTGACGACGGCAACCGCCGGCGAAACCATGTCGAACGCGCTGTTCACGTTGGTGTTCGAGTTGGTGTTCACGCCGATCGTGCCGAAGTCGAGCGTGTGCGCCGTGCTGCTGCCACCATAATAGGAGCAATCCTTGGTGACGGCGCCCTTGATCAGCCAGGTGTTGGTGACGGTCGGCGACGCGGTCTGCGTGTTGCCGGCGTTCAGGCCGAACTGCTCGTAGCCGACGCCACCGCTGGCGAGGACGCCGAGGCCGTGGATGAAGACGTTCGAGGTGGTGCCACCGGCCGGGCTGGTGCCCGAGAACGGAATGTCGCTGGCTTGGGCGATGCCGGCGGTCGAGAGCAGCGCGACTGCGGCTGCCGAAAGAAGCTTCTTCATGTGCAAATCCCCACTTCTGGTTCGGCGCCCCCCGACGTTATTGCCGAGTCGATCACCGACGGTTGATATTTAACAAGTATCCGCAAACATTCAAGAAATATTTAGTTTGCGTTAACCACCATTGTTTCAATCATGGAACAACGATGATGCCGTTACAGCCTCCGCCGGACACTATCCGACAGCGACCTTATGCGACCCATTACTTTGGGTTATTCTATTATAACTTTAATTAGGGGCGATGGTGATTTCGATCACTTCGCCATACTGGCCAGCGAGCAGACCCGCTTCACTGGATACGCTGCCAAGACTTAGCCGGAGCAGAAGTCCGTCTATTGCAATGCCCCCCGCGCTCGAGATGGCTTGGCCGCCCGTGAGCGAACGGCCTTCGAAAACCTTCGAGATCAGCTCGGCCGTGGGCCGACGGACGGGCAGCTCGACGTCGAGGCTATAGGGCACGGCGCCCGCATAGGGACCTTGGCCGTGCGGCAGTTCGGAATGCACCAGGGCGCCGTTCTGCGCCTTGATCAGCATCGTGAAGGGCACATTGCAATCGAGCGCAACCTTGGCCGCGGCGACCTTGCCCGGGCTCGTCAGATCGCCGAAATCCGCCGTCGGGATATTCCCCATCTGGCAGCGCTGGGCGATGCTGCCCTGAACCGCGATGTCCAGCGACTTGACGTTGGAAATCTCCTGCGCGGCTGCTGGCGTCGCCGCGATGCCGACGAAGAGTGCGGCGCCGATCACGCCGACGGCGCGACGAGCACGAAGCAGGCCTTGGGCCCGGCGCATCAAGCTTGGTGAAAATGGCCGCCTGGCGCCCTCAGGCGCGGCACCGGCATTATATTCCGCCGTCGCATCCGCAATACGGATCGTCTGCGCGGCACCAAGGGCGCGCAAACGGTCGGTCTGCAGATGGCGCGGGCGGCTCCCCCCGGAGCACATACCCTCAACTCCCCCGTCCATCGTTAAGTCTTTAATAAGATTTTAACGGGTACGGAGTCGATGGAATTAAGTGGTTAACTCGTCCCGGATGCGGACGTCGGAGTGTTTTTGTCGCCTTTTCAAAAGCTTACGCGGCGAAAAAAATGCATTTGGAATGCCTGAAGGTGAGCCCGGAGAGCCGTTCTAGCTCTCCTGCCCTGCTGCGACTCGGCGTCCCGTCGAGCCACGCTAACGCTTCACCGCAGGCAGCGGACCTTGTGGGAACAGCCCCTTTCCGCCTGGCGTTGACATATTCTTAGATCATTAACCTTGCGTATCAATCATATTTTCAACGGGACATGAGATCAGGCCTGATCAGTCAGCAACGGGTGTTACGATGCCGATCAGATCTATCCCCAAAATCGCCGCGGGGCTCCTGCTGCTGTGCGGGTCCGCCGCAGGTGCGGAATCCAGCGGAACTGGAACTGGAACCTTCGCGATACGTCTCACTGTGCCGCTCGTGTGCACGGTGAGCCACCAGTCGGCGATCAGCCAGGCAGGTGCTGGCTACCGGCTCGGTGAGTTGCGCGAATTTTGCAATGCGCCGGGCGGCTATGCGCTCGTCGTCAACTATGCCCCGGGCTCGATGAAGGGCGCCGTGGTCGCGGTAGGCGAAGAACGCGTCGTGCTCGACGGCTCCGGCCGCGCGATCGTCAGCCAGAGCATGGGTCCGCGGGTCCGCGCCCGCGAAGTTTTCGCGGAGCCGGGCGCGGCCGGCTTTGACACTGATCGCCTCGAGTTCAACCTCGAAGCCACTTCCTGAGCGCGGACCGGGGCGCGGCGCATCGCTTTGCGCCGCCCCGGACCGGGCTGTCCCGGATTGGAGCGCATCCGGGGCTAAATCCAATTGCGCCCGTTTCCGAACGGCCCTTAGTTGGACGGATGGAAAGCCCCGTCGACTCCGAAGGCCTTGGCGAGATCGTCGACACGCTGATCGAGGCGCAGGCATTGCTGGCATCCTCGATCTATGTCGATCTCGTGAACCTCGGGCTGCTCGATGCCGGCGCCGCGGCGCGGCGCCTCCAGGCACTTAGCGATATCGCGGCGAGCCCGTTGCATCGCCACCCGCACGTGGCAGCCGCGCTGGGTGATCGTATCCGCAGCTATGCCGAGGGCTTCGACCGTGCGCATCGCGGCGGCGCGCAGGTTCAGTTGCGGGTGGTACGCGGCGGCAAGGCCTGATCGCTCAGGCGCGGTGCCGGCCGGCTTCGGCGTTCAACTGCTCTTCGCGCGACCGGTGGCGGCACAGCTCGGGCTTGAGCGCCCAGCCCTGACCCCGGATCGACTGGATGAAATCGCGCCCCCCGCTGGCGAGCTTGAGCTTCTGACGGAGGTTTGAAACGAAGACGTCGATCGTCCCGATCGTCGCCTGTTCGCTGCCCGTATAGAGCGCCCGGTGAATATTGCCGCGCGAGACCGGCTGCGGCATCGCCTGCCATAGCAGGTCGAGCACATGCTTCTCGGATTCGGTCAGTCCGACTTGCCTGCGTCCGACGCGATACTGATTGTCTTCCTCGCGATAGACGAGGGAGTTCAGATAGTCGTTGCGGCTGTCGCGCGGCCTGCCGCCCTTTTCGAGCGCGGAAAGGACGAGACCGACCAGCTCGTCGCGATGTGAGTCGAGCACCGCCTGAAGCGCAGGGGCCTGCTCCTCGCCAGACGAATCCTGTGCCTGCTCCGACGCGTGCCGGACCAGCTCGAGAGCCTCGTCCAACGAGCGCCGACTTTCGAGGAGGCGTGTCTCGGCATCGCGCAGGAGCTTGGCCAGAGAATCATTACCTATAGACACGGGTACGCAATCCCAAACTACGCTGGTTCAGCGGTTTACGACTCAATAAAATCAATGTGCTGCCCAACCATGGCACGCGCCATAGGGAGCGACCCTGAGATAACTTGATTCAGGATCCGTACCGCCGAGGCGAAGATCAGCGCATCAATTCCACGTCATCTATCGAGATTACGATCGAACATGAAACGAAATTCTGCAAGCGTATAAATAATTAACAAGATACTTCTTGTATAATTAATTAATAAATAACCATGCATCGCCCGACAATAGAACCAATTGCCTCGCTCGCGTCGCGCGGTCCGGTCTACACCACGCATGATGCGTCGATGTGTGCAGGAAATACCCGGCACGACCACGCCCTGCCCGGACATTGATGGTCTCGAAACCGCGCATCCGACGCCCGCGCGCCTCGGACGCATCCGGCAGATTCCCGAGGCGGCCGCGCCTTGCCCCACCGCGTGCCGAGGCGTAGCGCTTGGAGATGACCGACTCCCATACCGCGCTCGCTTATGTCGAGGAGCATCTCGACGACGGCCTCGATCGCCTGTTCGCGCTGATGCGCGTTCCTTCCATCTCCACCGATCCCGCCTATGCCGGGCAATGCCAGGCCGCTGCCCGGCAACTCTCCGATGAACTCGCGTCGCTCGGCTTCACTGCCCGGGTCGCGCCGACGCCGGGGCACCCGATGGTCGTCGCGCATCACGAAGGCGACGGTCCTCATGTGCTGTTCTACGGCCATTACGACGTCCAGCCGGTGGATCCGCTGGAGCTGTGGAAGCGCGATCCCTTCGATCCGGTGCTGGAAACCCGCGGCGATGGCAGCAAAGCGATCGTCGGCCGCGGGGCTTCCGACGACAAGGGCCAGCTGCGCACCTTCATCGAAGCCTGCCGCGCATGGAAGGAGACAGCGGGCAAGCTACCGGTTCGCGTCACCATATTGTTCGAGGGCGAGGAGGAATCGGGATCCGAGAGCCTCGAGCCCTTCCTCCATGCCAATGCCGGGGAGTTGAAGGCCGATTTCGCGCTGATCTGCGACACCTCGATGTGGGACACCGCGACGCCGGGCCTCACCATCGGCCTGCGCGGCATGGCCGGCGGGCAGGTGACGGTCCGCGGTCCCTCGCGCGATCTGCATTCGGGGCTTTATGGCGGCCCGGCCCGCAATCCGATCCAGGTGCTGACCGAGGCGCTCGCCGATCTCAAGGGTACTGACGGCCGCGTCACGCTTCCCGGCTTCTATGATGGCGTCCATCCGTTGAGCGCCGAGGTCGAGGCGAGCTGGAACGCGCTCGGCTTCGATGCGAAGCAATTCCTCGGCGATGTCGGGCTCAGCGTTCCCGCCGGCGAGGCCGGGATCGGCGTGCTCGAGCAGAGCTGGGCCCGCCCGACCGCGGAGATCAACGGCATCTGGGGCGGCTATACCGGCGAGGGCTTCAAGACCGTGATTCCGGCTGAGGCGCATGCCAAGGTCAGCTTCCGCTTGGTCGGCGATCAGGATCCCGACCAGGTCTGGGCAGCGTTCGAGGAGCATGTCCGTGCGCGCCTCCCCGCCGATTGCAGCGCCGAGTTCAAGGCCCGCGGCGGCTCGCGCGCGATCAGCCTCGCGAGCGACAGTCCGCCGCTGGCCGCGACGCGCGCGGCGCTCGACGCCGAATGGGGCAAGTCGGCGCTGCTCGCCAGCGGCGGCTCGATTCCGGTGGTCAATTCGATCCGGTCGATCCTCGGGATGGACAGCGTGATGGTCGGCTTCGCGCTCAACGACGACAATATCCATTCGCCCAACGAGAAGTACGACCTCAACAGCTTCCACAAGGGCATCCGCTCCTGGGTGCGCATCCTCGAGGCGCTGGGTGCGATGGCGCCGGCGCGGGAAACCGCGACGGCCTGAGGCGCTGCGCGGTTGACAGCGGCCGGGCGCCGGTCGGATAGGCAGGACATGGTTCCCCTTTCGTTCGGCGGTCACGAGTTCCTGGCGCTCGCCGAAGGCGCGCTCTACTGGCCTGCCCGCTCGGCGCTGCTCGTCGCCGATCTGCACTTCGAAAAGGGTAGCTGGTTCGCGAGCAAGGGCCAGATGCTGCCGCCCTATGATTCGCTCGCGACGCTGACCGCGGTGGCGGCGCTGGCCGAGCGCACCGGCGCGCGCGCGCTATGGTGCCTCGGCGACAGCTTCCACGATTCGGCCGGCTGCGAGCGGCTGCCCGCCGATGCCCGCGCGCTGCTGACCGCGCTCACCGGCCGGCTCGACTGGCGCTGGATCACGGGCAACCACGATTCGCTGCTGGTCGATCATTGCGGCGGCACGATCGTCGAGGAAGCCGAAGTCGATGGTATCGTACTGCGCCACGAAGCCGAGCCGGACGATCCGCGCCCCGAGCTTTCGGGGCATTTCCATCCCAAGCTGCGGATCAACATGCGCGGCCGCCAGGTCTCGCGCCGCTGCTTCGTCGCCACTGCGCGCAAGCTGATCCTGCCCGCCTTCGGATCGCTCACCGGCGGGCTCGACGCGCACCATCCCGAGATTGTCCGTGCGGTCGGCCATGGCGCACAGGCGCTCGTCGCGCTCGAAGACCGGCTGCTACGCTTCCCGCTCGCCGCCTGACGTTCTAGCGACGGATCGTCCCCGTACAGGTCATTGGGCCGGGTCCGCGCAGGATGCATTCGGGCTTGCCGGTGATGTCGATCCCGCCGCTGCCGAGCGCCGATGCGCGTGCGGTGTAGCGGACGTTGACGCGGATGCTGCCGCTGCCGTCCGAGGTAAGATTGGCGTCGCCCGCAGTCAGCGCCGCGGCGTCGATCGACCCCGCGCCCGAGGTTCGCATCCGCGCCCGGGCCGCCGTGCCGGCCAGCGTCATCGCACCGTTGCCGGTCAGGTTCACCACGAGATCCTCGGCACGGACGGTGCCTATTTCGAGACTGCCGGCCCCACTGAGCACCAGATCGGCGCGTGCGCCGCGCACCTCCGCTACCCTGACCCGGGCACCGCCGTTGAGCGTCGCCGCGCGAAGCGCCGGCACCGATATCCGCAGACGTGGCAACGCCGCCTGCCCCTTGGCACTCCTCCAGGCCAGCGGACCGGCGCTGACGATGAGGGTATCGCCATTGGTCCGCACGGAAACCTGATCGAGCGCGACACGGCTACCGCTCGCCGTCGCGCGGGGCGGGCCGGTGACGACCTCGACCTCGAACGGCCCATCGACACGCAGCCGCTCGAAGCTCGAGACCATGAAGCCGCGCTCCTCGACGGGCGCGGCGGCGATGAGCAGAAGGAGCGGAGCGGGGAGCAGCAATCGCATCGTGCGACTTTCCGCCCCCGCCCTGCTTCAGACAAGCCCTAGATGCAGCGCGCCTCGCCCGAACCGAGCGCGCTCACCGTGCATTTGGCCCCACCGCCGAGCTCGACATCCCCCGATCCGACGATCGAGACCGAAGCCGGCCCCTTCACCGTGCCACGGATATTCCCCGACCCGGCGATCGAGAGATCGGCGTTCGTCGCGGTCAATCGTACTGCGTCGATATCGCCCGAGCCAGCGATCGCGGCGGAAAGCTTGCCGGTATTGCCGGCAACGTTGAGGTCGCCCGATCCGGCGATCGAGAGATCGGCCGCATTGGCGCGCAGTTCGCCGATGTTGAGATTGCCCGAGCCCGAGATCGCGCCCGAGAAATCGCCTTCGCCGCGCTCGACGCCCATATCGCCCGAGCCGGAGACCGCCGCGGCAGTGAGCTTGGGCATCACGACATGGACGCGCGCGCCATGATCACTGTTGAACCAGCGATCCTTGGAATCCTTGCGTCCGACCCGCAGCGAGCCGTCGACCACGCGGATATCCAGCTGGTCGAGCACCTTGGGATCGCCCTCGGCGGTCACTGCGAAATTGGGGCCGGTCTTCACGTCGACATCGTCGGGACCGCGAAGCTCGACGCCGGTGAAACCGGTCGCCGCGAAGCTGCGCGTCCCGCCGGCACCGCTGGCCTGCGCCGCCTGACCTTGACCTTGGCCTTGGCCCTGTTTCTCCCAATTCGACTGGCATGCGGCCAGCGGCAGCAGCGCGAGGATCAGCAACATACGCATTCCCTTCTCCCAGTTTTCGTGTGTTGCCTATGCAATACACCATTAGCCCGACAAGGAAAAGGGGCGGCCGTTGCCGGTCCGCCCCTTCGTTCAAGTCAGCCGATCTGCGCTATGCGTCAGGCCGGAACCTTGTCCTTGTTCCAGACCGCTGCGGCCTTGCGCAGGATCTCGAGGATCTTCTCGAGCGCGGTCGGCTCGTCGACCTCTTCCATCGCGGCGAGCTCACGCGCGAGGCGCGAGGCCGCGGCCTCGAAGATCTGGCGTTCCGAATAGCTCTGCTCGGGCTGGTCGTCGGCGCGGAACAGGTCGCGGACCACTTCGGCGATCGACACGAGGTCGCCCGAATTGATCTTCGCTTCATATTCCTGCGCGCGGCGCGACCACATGGTGCGCTTGACCTTGGGCTTGCCCTTGAGCGTCTCGAGCGCTTCCTTGAGCGTCTTGTCGGACGACAGCTTGCGCATGCCGACGCTCTCGGCCTTGTTGGTGGGAACGCGCAGCGTCATCTTCTCTTTTTCGAAACGCAGCACGTAGAGTTCGAGCTGCATGCCCGCAATTTCCTGTTTCTGCAGCTCGATAACACGGCCAACGCCGTGCTTGGGGTAAACGACATAATCGCCGACATCGAAGGACAGCGCCTTGGCAGCCATGTGCTAGAGACCTTTCCGTGAATAACAGGTCCCGAACGATTGCGGCGTCGGCCCTGGCGCGCGCGGCGCCCGGCAGGCGGTTCGGGACAACAACGTATGCTTCTCCGGGCGGAAGGGCGATTCATCGCCCCCGTCGCGGCCTATTTAACACGGTTGCAATAAAATTACCAGCCGCACGTCATCGCCGCAGCGCATTTATGTGCACTGCGGCGAAGATTTTTGGTCTCGGTCGACGCGCCGCGCGCGTCGGGATCAGCTGCCCGTGCCGGGATTGGCCGAGAAATATTTCTCGAACTTGCCTTCTTCGCCCTTCAGCGCGTCGGCATCGGCGGGAACGTCGCCCTTCTGAGTGATATTGGGCCATTCCTCCGAATAGGTGCGGTTGAGCTCGAGCCATTTTTCGAGGCCGTTCTCGGTATCGGGCAGGATCGCCTCAGCCGGACATTCAGGCTCGCAGACGCCGCAGTCGATGCACTCATTGGGATTGATGACGAGCATGTTCTCGCCTTCGTAGAAACAGTCGACCGGACACACCTCGACGCAATCCATGTACTTGCACCGGATGCAGGCGTCGGTGACGACATAGGTCATGGCAGGTCGGCTCCCCTGAGCGGCAAAGGTCTTGATCGCGCCCCTGCTATGCCTCGGGCTCTGCGGCGTCAACGTTTCTGGGGGCTTGGGTTTCTAGCCGCGTGTAAAGCTGCGCTGCCTCGGCGGGCGGCCCACGGCGCCTCGGCAACGCCTCGACCCGTAACGCGAGAACTTTGCCGTAGAGCGGGAAGACGATGATCGCGCCGACGCGTACCGGCGCGGCGGAGCGCTCGATCCGCCGGCCATCGAGCCGGAGCGTGCCCTTTTCGGCGATCGCCTGCGCGGCGCTGCGCGTCTTGGCCAGCCGCGCGAACCACAGGAAGCGGTCGAGCCGGATGCTCTGGCCGTCAGCCACCGCGCAGTTCCGCCAGCACCGCAAAGGCATTGCCGCTCTGCACCGCCTTCGGCTTCGCGACCGGAACCAGCCCTTGCCAGATCCAGCGCTGCGGCGCGCCTTCGGGCGTCTTCGCGGCCTTGAATCCGAGCTGCGCCATCAGCCGCGCGAGCGTCTCGGGGGTAAGGCCGATCGACGTCGCCAGCGCAGGATCGGGAGTGAAAGGCTTGCGCCCCTGCCGCGCATCATGCGCCGCACGCGCGATTCGCTCGACCAGATCGACGCGCACCGCCTGCGCGCCGAACGGGCGGAAGCCATGCGCGAGATCGGCGCCCGGGGCATTGCGCGCCAATACCGTCGCCCCTTCGACCGGCGCCTCGGCCAACCCCATCAGCTCCCGCCGCCGCCGCGCCGCGCCCGGCTTGAGCAGCGCCGGCGCGAACAGGTCGAGCGTGCCGATCGTCACCCCGACCTGACGCAGACGTTTGCGCGCCTCGGCGTCGAGGGCCTCGACCAGCGCCGCCACCGCGCGCCGCGGCAGCAGCCCGCCGGCGTCGAGCAGCGCGTTGGCGAGCGCGCGCAGCGGCCCGCCCGCGGCCGGATCGCGGCTCGCCGCGTCGAGCTTCGCCAATCCTGGCAGATGCTGCGCCATCTGCCCCGCGAACCACGCTTCCAGCCGCGCCTGCACCGCACCGCGCGCCTGCGCATCCAGCACGTCAAGCGCGCGATCGAGCACGATCTTCGGCCGAACGAGATTGGGACCGGACTTGAACTCGGCCACGCCGACGCCCTGCCAGACGATCACCGAACCGACCTGCGTCAGCTCGGCATCCCCGGCCTCGATCAACGCCGTGCCGCGTTTGCGATACTCGCCCGCCAGCCGCTTCTCGGCGGCCGCGAGCAGCATCCGCTTGTCCGCCGCGCGCGCTTCGGGCTGAACGGTGAAGCGGAAGCCTTCGAGGCGCCCGAGCGGATGCTCCTCGACGCTGACCTCGCCCTCGGGACCGATCGTCACCGGCAGGTTCGAGGCGTCGGCGCCGATCTGGCGGAGCAGCACCGTGGTGCGCTTGTCGACGAAGCGCTGGGTCAGGCTGGCGTGGAGCGCGTCGGACAACTTCTCCTCGATCGCGCGGGTCCGCTCGGCCCAGTGCATCGGATCCTCGAGCCAATCGGCGCGGTGCGCGATATAGGCCCAGCTCCGCGCCGCCGCGATCCGCCCCGCGAGGGTCTCGACATCGCCGCCCATATTGTCGAGCCGGGCGATCTCGTCGGCGAACCATTGGTGCGGAACATGGCCGCTGCCCTCGGAAAGATGCCCGAACAGCCGCCCGACGAAGCGCGCATGCGGATCGGTGCCGAGCTTGCGGAAATCGGGGAGCCCGCACGCCGCCCAGAGCCGCGCGACCATCCTGGGCGAGCGCACCCGCGCGCGCACCCAATCCTCGTCGGCCAGCCGCTTGAGCACCGCGAGGTCGGTCGCCTCGGGCGCAGCGCGCAGCACCTCGGCCGTCGGCTTCGCCTCGAGGCTGGCGATCAGCGCTTCGATGCTGGTCAGATCGGGCTGGCCCTCACGCCAGTAGAGCCGTTCGAGCCGGGGTACCTGATGCGCCTCGAGCGCGAGCACTTCCTCGGGCGTGAAGGCGTTGGGCCCTTCTTCGTGCAGCGCGCCGAACGTCCCGTCCTTCTGGTGGCGTCCCGCCCGGCCGGCGATCTGCGCCATCTCGGCGACAGTCAGCCGACGCTGGCGGCGGCCATCGAACTTGGCGAGGCTGGCGAAGGCGACATGGTTCACGTCCATGTTGAGCCCCATGCCGATCGCGTCGGTGGCGACGAGATAATCGACCTCGCCCGCCTGGAACATCGCGACCTGGGCATTGCGAGTGCGGGGGGACAGCGCGCCCATCACCACCGCCGCACCGCCACGCAGACGCCGGAGCGCCTCCGCCACCGCATAGACTTCCTCGGCGGAGAAGGCGACGATCGCCGAGCGGCGCGGTAGCCGCGAGAGCTTCTTCGCGCCGGCATAGCTCAGGGTCGAGAAGCGCGGGCGTCCGATGATCTCGGCGTCGGGGACCAGCGCCTTGAGCATCGGCTTGAGCGAGTCCGACCCCAGGATCATCGTCTCCTCGCGACCGCGCGCGCGCAGCAGTCGATCGGTGAAGACATGGCCGCGCTCGGGATCGGCGCCCAGCTGCGCCTCGTCGAGGCCGACGAACGCCACCTCGCGCTCGACCGGCATGCTCTCCGCAGTACACAGCAGCCAGCGCGCCTTGGGCGGCAGGATTTTCTCCTCGCCGGTGATCAGCCCGACCGACTCCACGCCCTTCAGCCTGACCACCCGATCATAGACCTCACGCGCGAGCAGGCGCAGCGGAAAGCCGATCATTCCGCTGGCATGGCCGCACATCCGCTCGACGGCGAGATGGGTCTTGCCGGTATTGGTGGGGCCGAGCACCGCGGTGACCGGGGAACGGGCGAACTGACTCATGATCGTTCACCAACATCGTTCCGAGTCAGCCCTTAAGCAACACCCCCTGATTGCGAACCTTCCTTAACCATGTTGATTTATTGGGACATTCGAAGATGGGCATCCCTTTATCCCGGCGCCGGCACAGGTCGCCGCAGGGAAGGGAACATAACGGGCTGCTTAATTTGACTTTAAACCCTCTTTTCCACAGTGATCCGGTGTTCGCCGGGGGTGGCGGCACATTCGACGACGGGGTCTTCGGGGGGCATAGCGCCTTGTTCCTGCGTAACGATCATGGCCTGGAGCTTGGCGGCGGCGCATCCGCCTCGCCGATGCTCGCGGCCGTGCCCGGCACCGCGCTCAGCACCCGGCTCAAGCGCCGCGCCTTCGCCAATCTCGATCTCGCCCCCGATCTCGGCGCGCGGATCGGCTCGCTGACCTGGTATCGCGGCGTCGCGACCTGCCTCGGGCTGTGCGCTTTGACGTTCCTGATGGCGCCCGGCTTCGAGACCCCGATCTACGGCACGGTCGCCCCGGCGCTGACCGGTGCCGAATATGACGCCGCACGCGCGCAGGCGATCGCGCCGCTCGCCAAGGGCGGCACCACCGGCTACCGCATCGCCGCGACCCGGCTCGTCGCGCCACTGACCGACACGCCCGAACGCCCGATCATCAGCCTCGACAATATCCGGCTCGCCTCGGGCGACGCGCTGCTCGGCGTGCTGCGCCGCTCGGGCGTGGGCACCAGCGATGCCGAGCAGGTCGGCGCACTCGTCACCAAAGCCGTGGCGCTCAACGAGATCCAGCCGGGCACGACGCTCGACCTCACGCTCGGCCGCCGCACCGACAAATCGCAGCCGCGCCCCTTGCAGAATATGGCCTTCCGCGCCCGCTTCGACCTCAAGCTCGAAGTCGCCCGCAGCGGCGCCGGCCTCGCACTCAAGCAGATCCCGATCGCGATCGACAACACGCCGCTGCGAGTGCAGGGCGCGATCGGATCGAGCCTCTATCGCTCGGCCCGCGCCGCCGGCGCGCCGGCCAAGGCAGTCGAATCCTTCATCCGCACGCTCGCCACGCGCGTGCCGGTGTCGCGGCTCGGCTCGGACTGCAAGTTCGACATCATCGTCAAGCAGGCGCGCGCCGCGACGGGGGAGGTCCAACTCGGCAACCTTCTCTATGCCGGGGTCAGCGGCTGCGACGAGAAGGTCCAGCTGATGCCGTGGGAGTCGAACGGCAAGATCGAGTGGTTCGACGGGCTCGGCAAGGGCAGCAAGACCGGCATGATGGCGATGCCCGCGGCGGGCCGCATCTCGTCGAGCTTCGGCATGCGCCGGCACCCGCTGCTCGGCTATACCCGCATGCACAAGGGCATCGACATCGCCGCGCCCTGGGGGGCGCCGGTCTATGCCGCGACCGACGGCGTCGTGCAGTTCGCCGGGCGCAGTTCGGGCTATGGCAATTTCATCAAGCTCAACCATGGCGGCGCGTTCGGCACCGGCTATGGCCATCTCAGCCGCATCCTCGTGCGCAACGGCCAGAGCGTGCGCAAGGGCCAGATGATCGGCGCGGTGGGCAGCACGGGCATGTCGACCGGCCCGCACCTCCATTACGAGCTCTACAAGAACGGCGCCGCGGTGAACCCGCGCTCGGTGTCGTTCACCTCGATGCGCCAGCTCACCGGAAGCGACCTCGGCGCGTTCCGCTCGAAGCTGCATCAGCTGCTGTCGGTCCCCGTGGGCCGCGGCGCGGAGAAGGAAGAGGATTAAGCGTCGCGAGTCGTGTTGGGATTTCGCGGCCTAGAGTCGCAAGAGTCCCGCAAAAACGACTCGAAAGTTGCGCCGTGGCGACATTTTGTTGCGTCAAGCTGTAGGAAGATCGACGGCCTCAAAGAGCGGGCGCGGCGGAGCCGGACCGGCGGCGAGCGCAGCATGCGAAAACCTACATTGCAAGCGCGCTTCGAACCCGAGGGATTGCGCGCCGACGGCAACGCGCCTTTCCCGAGCGGCCAGGCACCGGGCCACCACTGCAACGCCACGGGGATCCCAAAGGGGGCCGCGCTCGCGTCGTATCCGCGATAAGGCGGACGCCAGATCAGGACTTATTCCGATATTGCGGGTGGGGGCGGACGCATAGCTTCTTCCTTCGCCGGCCGGGCCGCCTCGAGCCGGAGAACCGGGAGAATGCGCCGTGCCATCATACGCTCTTTCCGAAGCATCCGCGCGCGCGCCAGCGCCACGCTTTCCAAAGAAGCTCCTGTCATCGATCCTGATGCTCGCGGCGCTGCTGATCGCATCCCCGCAATCGGGCACGGCCCAACAGACGCCGGCGGAGCCAAGCGGCGCGACGCTTTTCAGGAATGTCCGCATCTTCGACGGAAAGAATGCGACGCTGACGCCGGCTTCCAACGTCCTCGTCCGGAACGGCAGGATCGAACAGATCTCGACCGGCCCGATCGCGACCGCCACCGACGCAGAGGTGATCGAAGGCGGCGGCCGAACCTTGATGCCCGGCCTTATCGACGCCCATTGGCACACGATGCTGATCCGGCCGACGCCGGCGGAGGCGATCTTCGGCGATGTCGGCTATATGAATCTGATAGCCGCGGACGAGGCGCGGGACACGTTGCTGCGCGGCTTCACGACCGTTCGCGATGTGGGAGGACCCGCTTTCGGGCTCAAGCGGGCGATCGACGACGGCACCATACCGGGTCCGCGCATCTATCCTTCGGGCGCGATGATCACCGTGACCAGCGGCCATGGGGACTTCCGCCAGCTCTCCGATCTGCCCCGCGCCTTTGGCGGCGCACCCACCCGTGGCGAGCAAATCGGCGGCTTTGCGGTTGCCGACAGCCCCGACGAGGTGCGTATTCGGGTCCGCGAGCAGCTCATGCAGGGCGCGTCGCAGGTCAAGCTGACCGGCGGCGGCGGCGTCTCGTCCCCGTTCAGTCCGATCGACGCGGTGACCTTTACCGAGCCCGAGCTCCGTGCCGCGGTCGAGGCCGCGCGCAACTGGGGCACCTATGTCGCCGTCCATGCCTTCACCGACGAGGCCATCCGGCTGGCGATCGACGCGGGCGCGACGTGCATCGAACATGGCTTTCTGATGAGCGACGCCACTGCCAGGCGCATCGCCGAAAAGGGTATCTGGCTGAGCCTGCAGCCGCTCCCCGACGCTTTGCGGACCGGGTTTCCGGTCGGTTCGGTTCAGCGCGAAAAGGCCGACGAAGTCTTCCCCGGCATCGCCAAGACCTATGTCCTTGCGCGGAAGTACAAGATCAAGGTCGCCTGGGGTACCGACGTGCTGTTTTCGCGTGCGCTCGCGCAGCAGCAAGGCGCGATCCTGGCCTCGCTCACGCAATGGTACACCCCCGCCGAGGCGCTGATCATGGCGACGTCGACCAATGCCGAACTGCTCGCCATGTCAGGCAAGCGCAATCCCTATCACGGCAAGCTCGGGGTGGTGGAAGCCGGCGCCTTTGCCGATCTTCTGCTGGTCGACGGCAATCCGCTGCAGGATATCAAGCTCGTCGCCGACCCGGCGAGGAGCTTCCTCGTCATCATGAAGAACGGAAAGATCTACAAAAATACCCTGACCGGCTGACCCTCGGCTCCGGACCCTATTTCCCCTGCGAGCGCCAGCGCTTGATCGTGCGCTCGAGCATCTGCTCCTCGCCGCCGGTCTCGCGCCACAGCTCGGAGAAAAGCGGATCGTCCGAGGCCGGGCGTTTGCCGTCCTCGAGCCCGTCGAACAGCAGCCGGATCGGCGTCGCGACGCCTTCGCCGACCGCGATGCATTCGCGGTTGCGCAGCGCGGGGATCGAATCGAGGAAGCCGCGCGCGCCTTCGGGCATCGCCGCCTTGACGAAGGCCTGGTCGCGCTCGTTGTTGAGACGCATCGACAGGATCGTGCCGCACTGCGAGAGCACGCCTTCGGCGAGATCCGACGGGCGCTGCGTGATCAGGCCGAGCGACACGCCATATTTACGGCCTTCCTTGGCGATGCGGCTGAGGATGCGGCCGACCGACGAGCCATCGGCATTGCGCTCGTTGGGGACGTAGCGGTGCGCCTCTTCGCAGACCAGCAGCACCGGGCGCTTGGCCTCGCCGCGCGACCAGATCGCGAAGTCGAACACCATGCGGCTGAGCACCGCGACCACCACCGAGGTGATTTCCGAAGGGACGCCCGAGACGTCGATGATCGAGATCGGCTTGCCGTCGCCGGGCAGGCGGAAGACGCGGGCGAGAAAGTTCGCCATCGAATCGGCGACGAGCATGCCCGAGAACATGAAGGCGTAGCGCGGATCGCCCTTGATCTCGTCGATCTTGCTGCGGAGACGCAGATAGGGCGCCGTGTCGGTCGCCTTGTCCATCTTGCCCATTTCGAGCTGGAGGATCTGGGTGAGGTCCGAGAGCAGATAGGGAATCGGCGCGTCGACGGTGAGCTTGCCGAATTCCTGCGCCAGCCGGTTCTTGCCCTTGGCGAGCAGAATGCACTTGGCGAGGATGTCGGCATCGACCTGACGGTCCGAGCCCTGCGTGGTGAGGAACACCTCGCAATGTTCCTCGAAGTTCATCAGCCAATAGGGCATCTGCAGGTTCGAGACGTCGTAGAGCGCACCGGTGGTCTTGAACGCACTGGCATATTCGCCGTGCGGATCGATCATCACGATATGGCCCTGCGGCGAGAGCTCGCAGATCCGGTGGAGGATCAGCGCCGCCGCGGTCGATTTGCCGGTGCCGGTCGAGCCGAGCAGCGCAAAATGCTTGCCGAGCATCGAATCGACATAGAGCGCGGCGCGGATGTCCTTGGTGGGGTAGACATTACCGATCTCGATGTGCGCGCGATCGTCGGCCGCGTAGATCTGCTTGAGATCGGCGGTCGAGACGGGGAACACCGCACAGCCCGGCGTGGGATAGCGCGTGACGCCGCGGCGGAACTTGTAGAGCTTGCCGGTGAGCTTCTCCTCGTCGCCCTCGCCGAGGAAATCGACCTGTGCGGCGATGCGATCGCCGCTGCCGTCGAGGCGGAGCGAGCGGACATTGGCGATCAGCCAGGTGCCGCCGACTCGCATCTTGACCTGGCTGCCGACCTGGCCGGCATTGGCGACGGCGACGTCGCTGCTGGCGGCGAGCGCCTCGATCTCGGCAGGATCGAACATCACCTGGCTCGACGAGCCGGCGATCTCGAGCACCGCGCCGATCGGCCGCGCCTGGGCGCGCGGCGAGGCACCGTCTCCCGGCGACATGGGCGCGGCATTGTCGAAGGCGCGCGCGCCGAACTGACCTTCCATCGGATACTCCCCGGGGTTACCGGGCGCACCATGCACCAGCGACCGTAAATTTTACGTTGTCTGACAAATCAGAAACGACGCCAGATCGCACCCGCGCCCCAGCCGAACAGCACCGACAGCGCCACCGCGACGAGCCCATAGCTGACCGAATAGTCGCGGGCGCTGCTGGCGACGAATCGCTCGAACCCCGATTTGCGGATGTCGATCGGGCGCACCGCGGCGGCGAGCACGCGGCCGTTCTGGATCAGGAAGGTCTCGGCGGTGAAGCGCCCCACCGGCACGCGCGCGGGGATGGCGAGCCGGGCGCGATAGAGCACGCCGCCGGTGATCTCCACGGCGCCGGGGGCTTCGTAATAGAGGCCGCTGCGCGTGCGCAGATCGACCAGCCCGCGATCGAAGCGCTCCTGCACTTCGGGCGTCGCGCCAGATGCGGGCGAGAGCTGGAGGCTGTCGACCCCCAGCTCGAAGATCGCGCGGGTGCGCTCGTCGACGATCTGGCGCACCGGGCGCGACGATGCGATCGCGTAGAAGCTCGGCGCCGAGCGGTAACGCATCGATTCGGCATTGACCCAGATGCCCGCGACCTTGGCCTTTTCGCGGACGAGGATCGCCTGGGTCGGCCCCTTGACCACCACGACGATGTCGACCGGCCCGTCCTCGGGATCGGGGGCGCGTCCGCGCGGATAGAGGATCGCGCCGAACAGCAGCAGCTCGGCGCCGGTGAACGAATAGGCGATCTCGATGTCGCGCTGCGAGACGTCGGGCACCAGCACCGGCTTGGCCTGCCCCATCAGCAGCGGTGCCGCGAGCAGGAGCAGGCTGGCCGCGACGCGCTTCACAGCAGCTCGACCGAAAAGATCTCGTCGGGCCGCCAGGCGAGCCCGAGCAGCATCCGCAGCCCGACCGCGAGCACCATCACCGCGAGCACCAGCCGCAGATATTCGGGCTTCACCTTCTGCGCGAAGCGCGCGCCGAGCTGCGCGCCCGCCACCGAGCCGAGCAGCAGCAGCGCCGCGAGGACGATGTCGACGGCCTTGGTGGTGGTGGCGTGGACCATCGTCGCCGCGGCGGTGACGAAGAGGATCTGGAACAGCGAAGTGCCGACGACGACCTGCGTGCCCATGCCGAGCAGATAGAGCATCGCGGGGACGAGGATGAACCCGCCGCCGATCCCGAGCAGCACGGTGAGGATCCCGGTCGCGAGCCCCAACAGCAGCGGCGCGAGCGGCGAGATGTAGAGCCCCGAACGGTAGAAGCGCCAGCGCAGGGGCAGCATCGCGACCAGCGGATGGTGGCGCCGCTTGCGCGGGCGCGGCGGCACGGCGCCGCGCCCGACGCGCACCGCGGTCACCGATTCGTGGAGCATCAGCCCGCCGATCGATCCGAGCATGAGGACATAGAGGACTGCGATCACCGTATCGATCACACCGCTCGCCTGGAGCAGGCGGAACAGCCCGGCGCCGACGACGCTGCCGATGACGCCCCCCGCGACGAGCACCAGCCCCATATGGACGTCGACGCCGCCGCGGCGGAAATGCGCGAACACCCCCGAGACGCTCGCACCGGTGACCTGGCTCGCCGAGGAGGCGGCGGCAACGGTCGGCGGGATGCCGTAGAAGATCAGCAGCGGCGTGGTGAGGAACCCCCCGCCGACCCCGAACATGCCCGAGAGCAGCCCCACGCCCAGCCCGAGCGCCACGATCACCAGCGCGTTCACCGACAGGTTGGCGATGGGGAGGTAGAGATCCATTGCGGGGAGGCGATACCGCGTTTGCGCCGCCAAGCAAAAGCCCGACGACTAGAAATCGCTCCCGAGCGTCAGCGCGAGGCCCGAACCCGGCCGGGCGCCGCCCGCGACGCGCTGGCGCCAGTCGAGCGCAAACCGGAGATTGCGGGCGCCGAGCGGCAGCGCGAGCGTCGCCGAAGGACCAATGTCGAGTCGGGCGGCGTCGCGCTGCGCCGCGCCCCACGCGCCGCCGCCGAGCGCGAGCCTTATCCCGTCGTCGGCGACCAGGGTGCGCGTGGCGCGCACGGCACCATCGGCATAGGGCTCGGTCCGCCCGCGCCGGATCGCGCCCGCCTGACCATAGGATTCGAGCTGGAAGCCCGGCGCGATCGGACCCTCATAGCCGCCGACAAGGCCGATGCCCGGCCCGCCCGAAGTCCCGTCCAGCCCGAATCGCTGCTCGACCACGAGCCGCACCGGCGCGCGCGTCGGCTGCCAGTCGAACCCGAGCGAGGCCTCGGCGCCCTTTCCGCGCAGCGGAGCCACCACACGCGCGAACCCCGCCAGCCGCCGCTCGGGAACGAGCGCATAGGCGAGGCGCAGACCCGCCTGGCTGCCGCCGAGCTGACTCCCGCCCGGCGCGGCGCCCAACCCGGTGCCCGCACGCATCACCAGCCAACCGCTCGCCGACCAGCGCGACGGCAGGATCGGCAGCCGATCGGGCTGCGCGGCGATGGGCAGCGGCGGCGGGGTGGCGTGCACGATCGCGGGCGCGCCATATTGGACGAGCGCGAGCAGCGCCATCTGGACACGCGCCGGATCCGGATCGGGGGCATCGCGGTCGCGCGCCGAGGCAGGGCCCGCCAGGCGTGCGGCCGGAAGGATCGGCGCCACCCGCACGAAAACGGGATCGGGCCGCATCTGCGCCGGCGCGGCCACGCCTGTCGTGCTCGCCGGGAGCTGCGGCGCCAGCGCCTTGATCGCTTCGGGGAGCGACCCGGTCTCCGACCAGAGCAAGGCAATGCGGACACCGATCCAGCCCAGCGCCACCAGCGCGAGGAACCGGATCGGCCGCCCCTGCCCGGTCACGGCGCGCGCTGCTCGGGCAAGTCGGGGAATTGATGCGCGGTCTTTTCCCAATGCGGCGCGGCGCCGAGCAGGATCCGCGCATAGAGCCCGATCGCGCGCCGCGCGGCGAACAGCGCGATGGCGTTTCCGACGAGCACGCGCGGGGCGGACCAGCAGGCCTCGCGCCAGCCATAAGCGCGCCACACGAACGCCGCACGCACGAGCAATCGCCAGCCGAGCAGCGCGAAGTTGATCCACAGCAGCGTGCGCAGCGCAGGATCGAGCGCCGGAGCCGGCGAGTGGGCGAACAGGTGCAGCAGCACCGACGCGCCCCAGACCAGTAGCGTGGCATAGGCGATCGCGAGCACCGGCAGCGCCAATGTGGCGCGGCGGTCGCGCATCCGCATCCAGTGATCGCCGGGATTGAGCGTCGCGCGCCATCCGGTGCGATCCCAGCCCGCGAGCGCGATGCCGGTCAGCCAGCGCGCCTTTTGCCGGACCGCGGCGTCGAAGCTGTCGGGAAACCAGGCGCGCACCGCGATCGCGGGTCCGCCGGGCGCTTCGGGAACGCGCGCGAGGCACACCTTGCCGCCCAGCGCGCTGATCGTCAGACCGAGCTCATAATCCTCGGTGAGGCTCGTCGCGTCGAACGGTGCGCCGCCGCGCCGGTCCGCGATGCTGCCGAGCACGTCGCGCCGGATCGCGCAGCCGACCCCGGCCAGCGGCAGTCCCGCGCCGAGCGCCTGCCGCACGACGAGCGTCTTGGCATGCGCCTCGGCGAATTCGTCGCAATAATGGCCGGCTACGAAGCGCGACCGTGGATGCGGCAGCGGCAAGACGGGCAGTTGCACGGTCGCGCAATGCTGGAGCCACTCTGCATAGACCGCCAGCTCGCGCGGATGGACGATGTCCTCGGCGTCGTGGAGGACGATGCCGAGGGTCGCGAAGCCCTCCGCCGCCTCGTCGCGCAGCAAGGCGCACCACAGGGTATTGAGGCATCCCGCCTTGGTCGTCGGCCCCGGCACCTCGCCGATCACCAGCCGGACGCGCGCATCCTGCTCCGCCACCGCGGCCACCGCCGCGATCGTGGCCGGATCGTTGGGATAGGTGCCGACATAGATCCGATAATCGCCCTGCTCGAACCGGGCGAGCGCGGCGCGCAGCATCTGGCCGATCACGCAAGCCTCGTCCCATGCCGCGACGAAGATGACGATCCGGCCGGGCGTCTCCGGACGCGCCGACAAAGGTTGAATCCGCGAACCCGGCCGCAGGTTGATCCACCGCGCGACGTAGATCAGATCGACGAGAAGATCATCGACGCCGCCGACGAGGAACCAGATCGCCGCGAACAAGGTCGCTTCGCGCGCGATGGCGTCTATCGCGGTGATCAGCACGGCCGTCCCTGCACCGCGAAATCTCCGATTCGGATGCAGTGATCTTCGGCATTGTTTATTAAATGATCAAGTTGACTTGCGCGATATCCAGCCGATTCAACTCCGTTTCGGAGTCAGTCAATTCGTCGTTGGCCTGTCTTTCCGCCCCGGCTAGGGTGCGCGCGCCACTGGGGGGAACAAGTGCCATGAAGCTCATTGCCCGGCTCGGATTGCTGGCGCTGATCGCGGCGCCGCTGGGCGCCACGCTGGCGATGGGCGACAACAGCCCGCAGGTGGAGATGGCCACGCCGGGCATGGGCGGCGGCGCGATCGAGCGCTTCACGGCGCGTTTCAACCAGCCGATGGTGCCGCTGGGCGACCCGCGCGCGGCCGGCCCGTTCGACGTCGAATGCCCGGTGAGCGGCGAGGGCCGCTGGGTCGATCAGCGGACCTTCGTCCATGAGTTCGCCAGCCCGCTGCCGGGCGGCGTGACCTGCACCTTCACGCTCAAGGGCAAGCTCAAGAGCCTCGCCGGCTATGCCGTGACCGGCCAGACCAAATTCACCGTCGACAGCGGCGGTCCGATCGCGCGCGCGGTGCTGCCGAGCCGCTATGGCGGCGAGATCGAGGAGGACCAGACCTTCCTCGTCGCCGCCAACCTCACCCCGAGCCCGTCCTCGGTGGCCGCCAACGCCTATTGCGCGGTCGACGGGATCGGCGAGAAGATCCCGGTCGACGTGCTTCCCGCCGATGTGCCGGGCAAGGTCCTTGCCGGCCTCGGCACCGATCGCTGGCAAGTCCAGAGCTTCCTCGAGGAAGCGGGGCTGCCGAAGACGCTCCCCGCGGCCGACGCCGATCGCGCCAAAGCCACCGCGAACGTCGTCGCGCTCAAATGCCGCCGGCCGCTGCCGCCCGGCCGCGATGTCGCGCTCGTCTGGGGCAAGGACATCGCGAGCGCGACGGGAAGGACCGCGGGCACCGACCAGCGCTTCGACTTCACCGTGCGCAAGCCCTTCGCGGCACGCTTCGAATGCTCGCGCGTCAATGCGCAGGCGGGATGCAGCCCGGTGCAGGACGCCTGGGTGCGCTTCTCGGCGCCGATCCCGCGCGCGCAGGCCGAAGCGATCCGCATCACCCTGCCCGACGGCAAGGCGCTGACCCCGATCTTCTCCGACGAGGAGAAGCGCAAGGCAGTGATCGCCGACATCAAGTTCAAGGCGCCGCTGCCTGCTTCGGTGACCGCGAAACTGACGCTTCCCGCGAACGTCACCGACGAGAGCGGTCGCGCGCTGTCCAACGCGGCGCACTTCCCGCTCGACGTCCGATTCGACGAGGCGCCGCCGCTGGTGAAGTTCGCCGCCGATTTCGGCATCCTCGAAGCCGCCGAAGGCGGCGTACTCCCGGTCACCGTTCGCAATGTCGAGCCGCAGCTCGGCGGCAAGCAGATGGCAGTCGGCGGGCAGAGCCTGCGCGTCGAAGGCGGCGACGGCGAGATCGCCAAATGGCTGCGCGCGATCGACGATGCCGCCGAGACCAAGGTCGACACGATCGAGCGCGGCGAGGAGACGATCCGGATCAACCGGACCGGCGCCGACCCGCTGCTGACCGAGGCCACGGGCAAGCCCTTCCAGGTCTCGCTTCCCGGCAAGGGCAAAGAGTTCGAAGTCGTCGGCATCCCGCTGACCAGGCCCGGATTCTATGTCGTCGAGCTCGCCAGCCCGCGGCTCGGCAACGCTTTGCTCGGCCGCAACTCGCCGCGCTATGTCGCCGCGGGCGCGCTCGTCACCAATATGAGCGTGCACTTCAAATGGGGGCGCGACCAATCCTTGGTCTGGGTGACTGCGCTCGACAGCGGCAAGGGCGTCGGCAGCGCGGAGGTGCGCGTCACCGACAGCTGCACCGGCCAGCTTCTGGCGAAGGGCACCACCGACGCCTCGGGCCGGCTGGGCGTCCCCGCCGGGCTGCCCGAGCCCGAGACCTATTCGAGCTGCGAGGGCGGCAGCGCCTCGCCGCTGATGATCTCGGCGCGCAAGGCCGATGATTTCAGCTTCACGCTCACCCAATGGGGCGAAGGCATCCGCCCCTATGACTTCGACCTGCCCTATGGCTGGCAGAAGCAGAACCAGATCTTCCACACCGTGTTCGATCGCGCGCTCGTCCGCCAGGGCGAGACGATCCACATGAAGCATATCGTCCGCCAGCCGATCGCGACCGGCTTCGGCACCTCGCCCGCCTTCACCGGAACGCTGCGCCTGTCGCATCGCGGTTCGGACACCAAATATGATCTGCCGCTCTCGATCGACGCCAACGGCATCGGCGAGACCGAATGGACCGCGCCGCAGGGCGCGAAGATGGGCGATTACGACATCCAGGTCGTGCGGACCGAGGATGGCGACGACAAGACCATCTATACCGGCCAGTCGTTCAAGCTCGACGAATACAAGCTTCCGACGATGAAGGCCTCGATCGCCGGCCCGAAGGACGCCGCGGTGCGCCCCTCGACGCTGCCGCTCGACTTGTTCGTCGGCTATCTTTCGGGCGGCGGCGCGGGCAATCTGCCGGTCGAATTGCGCGTCGGCTGGTTCGAGGGCGTCTCCGCCCCCGATGGCTATGACAGCTACAGTTTCGGCGGCCGCGCACTGACCGAGGGCGTGAAGCCGCTCAACGGCGACGACGAGACCGACGAGGAATCGACTCCGCTTCCGCCGACCCAGACCTTGCCCGTCACGCTCGGCGGCGACGGCACCGCGCGGACCTCGGTGGAGATACCGCAGAGCCTCGATCAGCCGACCAACATGCAGATCGAGATGGATTATCAGGACGCCAATGGCGAGATCCTGACCGCCTCGCGGCGGATTCCGATCTACACCAGCGCGGTCCAGCTCGGCATCAAGACCGACGGCTGGCTGATGAAGCAGGACGATCTGCGCCTCAAGTTCGTCGCGCTCGACACCTCGGGCAAGCCACTCGCCAATCAGGACATATCGGTCGAGCTCTACAGCCGCGAGATCCTGACCGCGCGGCGCCGGCTGATCGGCGGATTCTACGCGTACGACAATCAGATGAAGACCACGAAGCTGAGCGCGACCTGCTCGGCGACGACCGACGCGCAGGGGCTGGCGAGCTGCCAGCTCGATCCCGGCGTTTCGGGCGAGGTCTATGCCGTCGCGACGACCAAGGACGCCAATGGCAATGTCGCGCGCGCGACGCGCTCGGTCTGGCTGGTCGGCGACGATGATTGGTGGTTCGGCGGCGACAATGGCGACCGGATGGACGTCATCCCCGAGCAGCTCGAATACAAGGCTGGCGAGACCGCCAAGTTCCAGGTCCGCATGCCCTTCCGCGAAGCGACCGCTTTGGTGACGGTCGAGCGCGAGGGCGTGCTCTCCAGCTTCGTCGTGGGCCTCAGCGGCAAGGATCCGGTGATCGAAGTGCCGATGCCGGGCTCCTATGCGCCCGACGTCTATGTCTCGGTGATGGCGGTGCGCGGGCGCGTGTCGGGCTGGGCCAATTGGCGCTCGAACCTCGCGCGCGATTGGGGACTGCCCTTCTCGCAGGACGGCGGCAAGCCGACCGCGACGGTCGACCTCGCCAAGCCCGCCTATCGCCTCGGCATCGCGAGGGTGAAGGTTGGCTGGGAAGGCCATCGCCTGAACGTCGCGGTCAAGGCCGAGAAACCGACCTATGCCGCGCGCGACACCGCCAATGTCGACGTGCAGGTCAAGAACCCCGACGGGTCGCCCGCACGGGAAGCCGAGGTGGCGTTCGCCGCAGTCGACGAGGCCTTGCTCCAGCTCGCCCCCAACGACAGCTGGGACGTGCTTACCGCGATGATGGGCGATCGGCCGATCTCGGTGCTCACCTCGACCGCGCAGACGCAGGTCGTCGGCAAGCGGCACTATGGCAAGAAGGCAGTCGAGGCCGGCGGCGGCGGCGGCGGCGACCTCTCGGGGCTCAACCGCGAGAATTTTCAGCCGGTGTTGCTGTGGAAGGGCAAGGTGCCGCTCGACGGCAATGGCCACGCGCGCGTGGCGGTGCCGCTGTCCGACGCGCTGACCTCGTTCAAGCTCGTGGCGATCGCCACCAACGGTGCGCAATTGTTCGGCACCGGCGAGGCGAGCGTGCGCACCCAGCAGGACCTGAGCATCTATCCGGGCGTGCCGCAGGTGGTGCGCACCGGCGATACTTTCGGGGCGATGTTCACGCTGCGCAACGGATCGGACAAGCCGATGCGGGTGACCGCAAATGTCGCGCTCAGCCCCGCGGTCGCGACCGGCAGGCCGCTCACCGTCGAGATTCCGGCGGGCGGCGCCGCCCCGGTCAGCTGGAACCTCACCGCGCCCAATCAGGCGGGCAAGCTGAGCTGGACCGTCTCGGCCAGATCGGCCGACGGCAAGGCAGTCGACCGCGTGACCGTCGCGCAGGACGTGATCCCCGCGGTGCCGGTCGAGACCTGGGCGGCGAGCCTCGCCCGGGTCGGCGAAGGCACCAGCTTCTCGATCGCCCCGCCGGCGGGGGCGCTGCCCGGCTTCGGCATGGTCGAGGTGTCGCTCGCGGACACGCTCGCGCCGCCGCTCCAGGGCGTGCGCGACTATATGGCCGCCTATCCCTATGGCTGCCTCGAGCAGCGCACCTCGCGTGCGATCGCGCTGGGCGACTCCGGCATGTGGAACAGCATCGCCGCCGAGCTTCCCGCCTATCAGGACGGCGACGGGCTGCTGCGCTACTTCCCCGGCGAATGGGCGGGATCGGAGGCGCTGACCGCGTACATCCTGTCGATCACCGGCGAGGCCGGGCTACCCCTGCCGGAGGGCGCGCGCGCCAAGGCGATCGACGCGATGAAGGCCGTGCTCGACGGCCGGCTGCGCCGCGAGGATTATGGCGATGTCCGGCTCCAGCGGATCGCCGCCTTCTCGGCGCTGGCACGGCAGGGTGCGGCGACCAGCGCGATGCTCGGTCAGCTCGGCATCGCGCCGGCCGAGATGCCGACTTCGTCGCTGACCGACTATCTCGCCGCGCTCGGCCGCGTCCCCGGGCTCGCCAACGGCACCCAGCTGCGCGCCGATGCCGAGCGCGTGCTGCGCCAGCGCCTCGTCTATGAAGGCACCCGCATCGACCTGAGCGACAAGGGCAACATGCCGTGGTGGCTGATGTCGTCGGACGACGAGGCGGCGATCAAGGCAGTGCTCGTCACGCTCGGCCGGCCGGGCTGGCAGGACGATTCGGCCAAGATGATGGTCGGCGTGGCGATGCGCCAGCAGCGCGGCCATTGGGGAACGACCACGGGCAATGCCTGGGGCACGATCGCGGCGCGCAAGTTCATGGCCGCCTATCCCGCCGAGGCGGTCGCCGGGATCACCGCCGCCAGCCTCGGCAGCGCGACCATCAGCCGGCCGTGGCCGCTGCTCGAGCCGCAGCGCAGCTTCAGCCTGCCGCTGCCCGCCGCGACTGCGCCGCTGGTGCTGCGCCAGTCGGGCGGCGCCGGCCCCTGGGCGTTCGTTCGGGTCAAGGCGGCGGTTCCGCTCACCCAGCCGCTGATGGCGGGGTACAAGATGACGAAGCAGGTCAGCGTGGTGCAGGGGTTGACGCCCGGGCGCTACACGCGGGGCGACGTGATCAAGGTGACGATCAGCGTCGAGGCCTCGGCCGAGCGCAACTGGGTGGTGATCAACGATCCGGTGCCCACCGGCGCGACGGTGGTCGGCAATCTCGGCGGCCAATCGGCGATGCTGGCGAGCGAGGGCGGCACCGCCGAGGGCGTCTCGCCCAGCTGGATCGAGCGCGGCCAGGGATCGTGGCGGGCCTATTATGGCTGGGTACCGCGCGGCAGCTTCACCATCTCCTATGTCATGCGGCTCAACGCCGCCGGCCGCTTCAGCCTGCCGGCGACGCGCGTCGAGGCGATGTACTCGCCCGAGATCCGCGCGCAGCTGCCCAATGCGGTGATGGTGGTGGCCGAGCGGTGATGCATCGCTCTCACCCTTCCCACCGCCTGCGGCGGCGGGCCCCTTCCCTCTCCCGGCGGGACCGGGAGGGAGGCGCGAAGCGGTGGAAGAGTGAGGGTGACCCGCGGGCAGCGCGATGAAGCTGCCCCGCCTGAAAACCCTGATCGCGCGGATCGACGCCTTCCCCGAAGTGCTCGCCGCATGGCTTCGTCGCCAGCGTGCCGCCTGGCGCGAGCGCGGCTGGCGGGGCGTGTTCACGCCGATGCGCCTGGTGCTCGCGGCCGGGGCTTTGCTCGTCGGCGCCTTCGTCGCCCTGTCGTGGAGCACCCGCCCGCCCCCGCTGCCGCCCTATGACAAGGTGGTCGCGGACTGGCGCGCCTCCGAGGCGTGGCTCTACGACCGCAATGGCCGGCTGATCGACAGCAGCCGGGTCGATTATCAGGCGCGGCGGCTCGCCTGGGTGCGGCTCGGCGATGTCTCGCAAGTGACGCGCGACACGCTGGTCGCGGCCGAGGACCGCCGTTTCCGCAAGCACAACGGCATCGACTGGTGGGCGCTGGGCGGGGCGCTGCGCGACAAGCTCGAGGGCAAGCGCGCGCGCGGCGCCTCGACGCTGTCGATGCAGGTCGCCGCCTATCTCGCGCCCGACCTCGCGGCACCGGGGCATCGCGGCACATGGGACAAGCTTCGCCAGATGCGCGCCGCGCGCGCGCTCGAGGCCGAATGGAGCAAAGACCAGATACTCGAGGCCTATCTCAACCTCGCCGGCTTCCGCGGCGAGGCGCAAGGGATCGCCGCGGCGGCGCTCGGGCTGTTCGGCAAGACCCCGGCGACGCTCACCCGCGACGATGCGCTGCTGCTCGCCGCGCTGCTGCCCAATCCGGGCGCGGGATCGACCGAAGTCGCGCGCCGCGCCTGCGCGCTCGGCCATGACGAGGATTGCGGGCGCTTCGCCGGCGCCGCCGCGTCGATGCTCGGGCCCGCGCGCAGCCTCGCGCTCGATCCCGGACTCGCGCCGCATCTCGCCGCGCGGCTGCTCGACACGCCCGGCGCGCGAGTCACCACGACGCTCGACGCGCGGATCCAGGCGGTCGCGATCGCCGCGCTGCGCCGCCAGCTTCAGGGATTGGGCGGCACCCGCGCGCGCGACGGCGCGGTCGTGGTGGTCGACAATCAGAGCGGCGACGTGCGCGCCTATGTCGGCGGGATCGGCGGCGAGAGCACCGCACCCGCGGTCGACGGCGCTTCGGCGTACCGGCAGGCGGGATCGACGCTCAAGCCGTTCCTCTACGCGCAGGCGATCGAGAAGGGCTATCTCACTGCCGCCTCGATCCTCGACGATTCGCCCGTCCAGCTCGACACCGCTTCGGGGCTCTACGTCCCCCAGAATTACGACCGCGCGTTCAAGGGGCCCGTCTCCGCACGGACCGCGCTCGCGGGATCGCTCAACGTGCCCGCGGTGCGTACGCTGCTCCTCACCGGCGTCGACACGTTCCGCGACCGGCTGTGGGACACCGGCTATCGCGGGCTGACCGAGGACGGCCAATATTATGGCTATTCGCTCGCGCTCGGCTCGGCCGAGGTGACCTTGCTCGAGCAGGTCGCCGCCTATCGCAGCCTCGCGCTCGGCGGGCGCTGGTCGCCGCTGCGGCTGGCCAAGACCTCTCCCCGGAAACCGCCGCGCCAGATCGTCTCGCCCGAGGCGGCATGGATCGTCGCCGACATCCTCGCCGATCCCAATGCCCGCGCGGGCACCTTCGGAGTCGATTCGGCGCTGCGCCTGCCCTTCTGGGCCGCGGCCAAGACGGGGACGTCGAAGGCGATGCGCGACAATTGGTGCATCGGGTTCAGCGACCGCTTCACCGTGGGCGTGTGGGTCGGCAATCTCGAAGGCGACCCGATGCGCGCAGTCTCGGGGACAAGCGGCGCGGCGCCGGTATGGCGCGACGTCATGATGGCATTGCACGCCGGCGCGCCGGGCCGGGCCGGGCCGCCGCCCGCAGGGATCGAGGCGCGCGCAATCCGCTTCGCCGCGGGGATCGAACAGCCGCGGCGTGAATATTTCCTGCGGGGAACCGCGCTGGGCGAAGTGGCGAGCGCGCCCGCGGCGGCGCGGCGGCCGCGGATCGTCAATCCGGTGGCCGGCAGCGTCTATGCGCTCGACCCCGACATCCCGATCGATCGCCAGCGGCTCGCAATAGCGGTGAGCGGCGAAGTGGGCGGCCATCGCCTGCTGCTCGATCGTCAGGATCTCGGCAGCGCCGACGCCTACCCGCTGCTGCTCCCCCAGCGCGGCCAGCATCGGCTGCGGCTGGTCGACCTGGGCGGCCGGGTCGTCGATCAGATCCTCTTCACGGTCCGCTGAAGATTCAAGTTTCGCTACGGGAGCGAAATGCTTTCGCGCGCGTTGAAGCGCGCGGTCCTACCCCTTTCGGGACCGTGCTCAAGGGCACCGGCCGCGCCGCCGCAATCGGCGCGGCCGAACCCCGGGATGCGAATCGCATCCCCGGGTTGGTTGATCCAGCCGCCTACCAGTAGAAGCCGGGGATCACGCGGATCACCACGCCGCGGCGCGTGTCGATCAGCAACACGTCGTCATAGTGGCGCACCCAGCGCTGATAGCGGCCCACCGGCGGCAGCCGATAGCGCCACGGATCGGCGATCACATAGCGCGAACCCCAATAGCTCGGCGCGATCCGCACCCCGCTACGGAAGCGGGTATAGCCGAACGGCGCACGCCAGTTTCCGCGCGAGTAGACGCCGCGATTGCGGCCGCGATAGTCGCGCCAGTCATTGTCGCCCCAGCGGCGATTGCGGTCGCGCAGGTCCTCGCGATATTCCTGTCGCGCTTCGCGTACGTCGCGGCGCTCGTCACGGATGTCACTGCGGTCACCGCGGCGACGGGCGTCGCGAAGCTCGCGTTGTTCCTCGCGAATGTCCTGACGATCGCGGCGCAGTTCGCGGTTCGATTGCGCGCTCGCGGCGGTCGGCAGCGCCATGGCCGGCATCGCGACAGCGGCAAGCAGGGCTGCGGTGATGATCTTCCTCACGGGATTCCTCCAAACACTTCGGGCCGGCAGCTTCCGGCACCGATGCAAATTGGAGGAACGCCGCTGAACCGCTTGAGAACGCGGCCGTCAGCGATCAGAAAGCATCGTTATTGGCCGGGAGGGCCACCCGCACCGCCGGTGCCCGGCGCGCCCACCGTGCCGATATTGCCGAACAGATCGTCGAAGAAGCTGCGCTTGCGGCCCAGAGTCGGCGTCTTCTTGCCATAGGGATCGACCGAGGCGATCATTTCCTTGCCCATCTTGTCGACCGCGGCGACGTTGCCGTTGGCGTCGAAGCGGACCCGGATCGTGGTCTGATCGCGGACCTTGGGGTCGCTATAGCCGAAATTCCGGCTGTCGCGGGACACATAGTACCACTCGCCCTGGTTGAACTGGCTGGTCAGCGTCGGGCGGCCGAGCGTCTGAAGCACCGATTCGCGATTGTCGACGCCGGGCTGGACCGAATCGACGAGCTCCTTGTCGATGACATAGCCCTGGTGCGTCTTCATCGGCGCGCAGGCAGTGCTGCCCAAGGCGACGAGGAGCGCGGCACAACCGGCCAGGCGAACGGGGAAGGGCATCGAAATCTCCAGGCCAACGCGAGCACGGGCACGCATTGCATCACGCGCCATTCGCCTCAATATGCGGCAAAATGCGGCCAAACAAGGTCGCGCCCCGCTTTCATACGGAACGAAGACTCAAGATGGGACTGTTCAAGCGCCTGTTCGGCGCCCCCGATCGCGGCACCGCGCCGCAGCTCTATACCGCCATCGTCGCCACCGGACGCGCGCCGCATTGGTATGCCGAGGGTGCGGTCCCCGACACGATCGATGGCCGCTTCGACATGATCGCGGCGATACTCTCGCTCGTGCTGCTGCGGCTCGAGGGCGAGCCCGAGGCGATGGCACCGAGCGCTGCGCTCGCCGAATGCTTCATCGACGATATGGATGGCCAGCTGCGTGAGATCGGCATCGGCGACATCGTCGTCGGCAAGCATATGGGGCGGATGATGGGCATGGTCGGCGGCCGGTTGGGCGCCTATCGCGCCGGGCTCGCCGACGGCACGCTCGGCGCCGCGCTGGTGCGCAACCTCTATCGCGGCGTCCCCCCCGCCGACACGGCGCTCGCGCATGTCGAAGCCGCGCTGATCGCACTCCGCGACCGGCTGGCGGCGGCGCCGACGGCGACGATCCTCGCCGGGGAATTGCCGCAATGACTCCCGAATTCGCCCGCCCGCACCGGCTCGACCAGATCGGCGCCGCCGAGAGCAGCGTCGCAATCGAGGCGAGCCCCGAGGAGCGCACGGCGCTCGCCCGCCGCTTCGATCTCGTCGCGATCGACTCGCTCGGTGCACGCTTCGCGCTGCGCCGCGACGCGATCGGCGTGCAGGCGCGCGGGCATCTGTCCGCGGCGGTGACGCAGTCGTGCGGAGTCACCGGCGACCCCCTTCCCGCCACGATCGAGGAGGATTTCGCGATCCGCTTCCTGCCCGAGCCGAGCGAGGACGAGAGCCAGGACGAAGTCGAGCTCGCCGAAGAGGATCTCGACACCGTCTTCTACACCGGCGGCGCGATCGATCTCGGCGAAGCCGCGGCGGAGACGCTCGCGCTCGCGCTCGACCCCTTCCCGCGCAGCCCCAGCGCCGCGGCGGCGCTGCGCGAGGCCGGGGTGATCAGCGAGGACGACGAGGCGGCTGCCCCGCTGAGCCCGCTGGCCGCGGCGTTGAAGGACAAGCTGGGGAAGTAGTGAAGCGAGTCAGTCGACGATCAGGGCGGTATCCGCCTTGACCCTGTCGAGGGCGATCAGGGACCGATAACGGTCGACCAGCGCGTTCTCGGCGAAGAGCTGCCGGGTCAGCGCCTCGTAGCTGCGCATGTCGCGGCTGACGATGATCAGGACGAAGCTCACGCCGCCGGTGACGTAATAGCATTGCTGGACGTCGGCGCTGTCGCGAAACAGCGCTTTCGCCGCGTCGACGGTCGCGGCGCGCTCGTCGCGCAGCTGCACCTCGACGATCGCGGTGATGGCGAGGCCGAGCGCATCGGGATCCACCAGCGCCACGTTGCGCGCGATCACGCCTGCCGCCTCGAGCGCCGCGATCCGCCGCTGCACCGCCGCGGCGGAGAGGTTCACCGCCTCCGCGATGCGGCGCTGCGGCGTCTTGTTGTCGCGCTGGACGATTCGGAGGATCGCCCGGTCGAACGCGTCGAGCGCGCGTTGGAAAACGCGGGAATGGGCCATGATTCGGGTTTTTGTTGCATTTGGTTGGTGAATCAAGCGCGCATCGCTCGATGCGGTGATGATATTCTTCGCCCTCATCATCCCGAGAGGCCGGAATGCAAATTGCCATCGTTCGCCGGCCAGGCGGCAACGCGACGCTCGCCGGGATATTTTGCGGGATCGGCGCCGGGGCCTTGTGGGGGCTGGTGTTCCTCGCGCCCGAGCTGACGCGTGCCTTCAGCCCCCTCCAGCAGACCATCGGCCGCTATCTAGCCTACGGTCTGATCTCGGCCGTGATGCTCGCGCCGCGATGGAAGAGATTGCTGCCGCGGATCACGCGGCGCGAGTGGCTTGCGCTCGGCTGGCTCGCGCTGGCCGGCAACACGCTCTACTATATCCTTCTGTCGGGCGCGGTACGCCTCGGCGGCATCGCGATGACCTCGCTGGTGGTCGGCTTCATCCCCGTCGCAGTCACCATCGTCGGCAGCCGCGACGCCGACGCGGTGCCGTTGCGGCGACTGCTTCCGTCGCTGTTGCTGTGCGCCGGTGGCGCGATCTGCATCGGCTGGCAGACGCTGGCCGGCCCCGCGTCAGGCCCCTTGGGAGCGCAACTGGCCGGCCTCCTCTGCGCGATCGGCGCATTGGCCGCCTGGTCCGCCTATGCGATCGGCAACAGCCGCTGGCTGGGAAGGCTGGCGCATGTGTCGGCGCAGGACTGGACGCTGCTGATCGGGGTCGTCACCGGTGCGCAAGCGCTCCTCCTCGTCCCGGCATCGCTCCTGTTCGAGCGCGTGCCGCACGAAGCGGCGGATTGGGGCCGGTTCGCGATGGTCTCGATCGGCGTCGCCGTGCTCGCGTCGATCGTCGGCAATCTGTTGTGGAACCGGATGAGCCGATTGCTGCCGCTGACTCTGGTGGGGCAGATGATCCTGTTCGAGACGATGTTCGCGCTGATCTACGGCTTCTTCTGGGAGCGACGGCTTCCGGACGTGCTCGAATTCGCCGCGTTCGCGATGGTCGTCGGCAGCGTGCTTTCCTGCCTCGCGGCGCATCGCGGGCGCATCCCGCGCGACACCGGCCATGGCTAGACAGCGCAGGCCCTAGTCCTTGTCGGCGGCAATGCCCCGCGCCAGCATCGCCGCCACCGTTTCGGCGATCGCCTCGGGCGCGACGTCTTCCTCCCACACGCTGTAGCGCAGCCCGAGAAAGACGTTCATGCCCATGATCGCCCAGGCATGGACCTCGTTCACGTCGCTGCGCACCTCGCCGCGCCCCGCGGCCGCGCGCAGGCGCTTCGCGATGCGCTCGGCGGTGGTGGCATAGTGCATGCGGAAGCTCTCGGGATCGACGAACTCGGCCTCGTCGATGATTCGGTAGATCTCCTTGTGGGTTCGCGCGAATCGGATGAACGCCAGCAAGGCCGCCTGCTCGGCCGCGATCTGGCCCGGCGCATCTTTGAGCGCGGGCGCGACATGCTCGCGCACCTGCTCGGACATGTCGCGCACCAATGCGCGGAACACGTCGTCCTTCGAATCGAAATAAGTGTAGAAGCTGCCCAGCGCGACGCCGGCCCGCCGGGTGATCCCGCTGATCGAGCCTTCGTGAAAGCCCTTCTCGCCGAACTCCACCGCCGCCGCGTCGAGGATCGCGCGCAGCGTCTTGCGGCCGCGCGCGGTGCGCGGCTCCTTGCCCGCGCTCGCCGCCTCGCCGCTCGCCGGCACCCGCGATGCGGGGACCTTGCCCTGTCCGCTCGCCATTGCGCCTCTCCCCCAATTCTTCCAAGTTGAAACCCGGTTCAGGTTTCAGTATAGCCTCCTGCGACGGCTTACAACCCGCACAAGACCGGGTCGAAATCTGGGGAGGAAAACCATGTCACGCCTGAACTCTGCCCGCACGATTCTATATGCCGGCGCCGCCTTCGCCGCGCTGTCCGCCGTGCCCGCATTCGCGCAGGAGCAGGACCCCGCATCCGGGACGACGACCTATGGGGCCGACGCGATCACCGGCAGCGCCATCGTCGTCGACGACCCAGGCGAGATCACCGTTACCGCCCGCCGCCGTGCGGAATCGCTCCGCGACGTGCCGATCGCAGTGACCGCCTTCACCGGGGAGCAGCTCGAGGCGGCGGGCGCACTCGACATCACCGACATCGCCAATACGACCCCCAACGTCACGCTCGAGGTCTCGCGCGGGACCAACTCGACGCTCTCGGCCTTCATCCGCGGCGTCGGCCAGCAAGATCCGGTCGCGGGGTTCGAGGCGGGCGTCGGCATCTACCTCGACGACGTCTATCTCAACCGCCCGCAGGCGGCGGTGCTCGACATCTACGACGTCGAGCGGATCGAAGTGCTGCGCGGGCCGCAGGGCACGCTCTACGGGCGCAACACGATCGGCGGCGCGGTGAAATATGTCACGCGCCGGCTCGCGGACCGGCCGACGCTCAAGCTGCGCGGGACCTATGGCTCGTACAACCAGCTCGACGGCGTGATCAGCGCGAGCGCGCCGATCGGCAATACCGGGCTGCGCGTCGGCGCGGCCTATGCGCGGCTCACCCGCAACGGCTTCGGCGAGAACCTCACCACCGGCGAGGAGAATTACGACAAGGACCTTTGGGCCGCGCGCGGCACGATCGAGTTCGAGCCCAGCGCCTCGGCCTTTTTCCGCGTCTCGGGCGACTATACCAAGGACAGGAGCCAGCCGCGCGGCGGCCACCGGCTGATCCCCGGCATCGTCAGCGGCGCCCCGGTGCTCGACGACGTCTATGACACCCGCGCCGGGCTCACCAGCCCGCGGCAGGAAGTCGAGGCATGGGGCGTCACCGGGCTGATGGAATTGAAGCCCGCCGACTGGCTGACCTTCCGCTCGATCACCAGCTATCGCAAGGATGACAGCGCGACGCCGATCGACTTCGATTCGCTCGCCGCGGTGCAGGTCGACGTGCCCGCATTCTACAACAACGAGCAGTTCAGCCAGGAAGCCCAGCTGCTCGTCGACAGCGGGCCCTTCTCCGGTCTGCTCGGCGTCTATTATCTCGACGCCAAGGCGCGCACGGTGTTCGACGTGCGGCTGCCGGGTGGCGTGACCGCGCTCACCTATGGCAATGTCTTCACCGACACCGTCGCGGTGTTCGGCGACTTCACCTACGACATCGGCGAGATGCTCAGCGTCTCGGCGGGCGGCCGCTATACCTGGGATCAGCGCCAGTCGACGATCCTGCGCCAGACCTTCCTCGGGGGCGGTTCGCCCTTCTTCGGCGGCAACGGCACGCTGTTCGCCACCACCTCGAACTTCCGCGGCACCGCCGATTTCGCGCAATTCACTCCGCGCGCCTCGATCAGCTTCAAGCCGAATTCGGATCACAATCTCTACGCAAGCTGGGCGAAGGGCTTCAAGGGCGGCGGCTTCGACCCGCGCGGCCAGTCGACCGCGTGCCGCACGCCCGCGGGCGGTGCCTGCACGCCGCAGCAAGTCTATGACTTCCTCGCTTTCGATCCTGAAAAGGTCACGACCTACGAGATCGGATATAAAGCGAGCCTGCTCGATCGCCGCGTGAACGTCGCGCTCGCGCTGTTCCAGTCAGACTATACCGATGTGCAGGTACCGGGCTCGATCGGCACCACGGTGAACGGCCAGCAGACCTTCATCGGCGTCACCACCAATGCCGGCAAGGCGCGGATCAAGGGCGTCGAGTTCGAAGGCAATGTGATCGCCTCGCGCAATCTCGGCGCCCCCGGCGGTACGCTCAACCTGAGCTGGACGCTCGGTTACCTCGACGCGAAATATCTCGAGTTCATCGATTCGCGCGGCATCGACGTGGCGAGCCGGCGCAAGATCCAGAACACGCCCGATCTGACGGCGAGCGGCACGCTCGCCTACACCGTTCCGGTCGGCGAGGGATCGATCAGCGCGAGCACGACGGTGTCGTATCGCGGCGATTCGCAGCAGTTCGAGCTGCGCACCCCGCTGCTCGACCAGCCGGCCTATACGTTGCTCGATGCGAACCTGGTCTGGGACATCAACCAGACCTTCTCGATCGGCGTCCATGGCCGCAATTTGACCAACAAGCGCTACATCGTCTCCGGCTACAACTTCCTCGCGCAGAATCCCGACACCGGCGATTTCCTGCGCACCCCGGCGGGAGCCTATATCCCGACGCTCGGTACCGAGGGCGTGCTGACTGCCTATTACGGCAATCCGCGCCAGGTGTTCGTGACCGGCACGATCAAGTTCTGATTTGCCGACGCCCTCTCCCGCAAGCGGGAGAGGGCTTTTAAGGGCAAGCGATGCACGACACCCGCTCCGCGCCGCGTTCCGGCTACCCCGTCATCGTCCTCGCGATGCTGCTGCTGGTCTACACCTTCAATTTCCTCGACCGGCAGATCCTGTCGATCCTCGCCCAGCCGGTGAAGAAGGACCTCGGGCTCGACGACGCGCAGCTCGGCATGCTCGGCGGGCTCGCCTTCGCCGCGCTCTATTCGACGCTGGCGATCCCGCTCGCGCTGCTCGCCGACCGGACCAGCCGGACCTGGGTGATCACCGTCTCGCTCGGCGTGTGGAGCGCGTTCACCGCCTTGTGCGGGTTCGCGCAGAATTTCACCACCATGTTCCTGTTCCGGCTCGGCGTCGGCGTCGGCGAGGCCGGTGGCGTGGCGCCGAGCTATGCGCTGATCTCGGACTATTTCCCGCCCGGAAAGCGCGCGCGGGCGCTGTCGATCTATTCGCTCGGCATTCCGCTCGGCGCGGCCGGGGGCGTGCTGCTCGGCGGCTATATCGCGCAGAATGTCGAATGGCGGACCGCGTTCGTCACCGTCGGCATCGCCGGGCTGGTGATCGCGCCCTTCTTCCGGCTGATCGTCAAGGATCCGCCGCGCGCCGCCGCCAGGGCAGACGCGGCGCCGGTCGCGCATGTGTTTCCGATACTCGCCGCCAAGCCGAGCTTCTGGCTGATGGCGTTCGGCGCGGCGGCGGGGTCGATGTGCGGCTATGGCGTGGCCTTCTGGTTGCCGAGCCTGATGCAGCGCAGCTTCGCGCTGAGCCTCGTCGAGACCGGCCAGTTCTTCGGCGCGCTGCTGCTCACCGGCGGTGTCGCGGGCATCTTGCTCGGCGGCTGGATGGGCGATCGGCTCGGCGCGCGCGACCGTCGCTGGTACGCGCTGGCGCCGGCGATCTGCTATGCGGCAGGGGCGCCCTTGTTCATCGCAGGGGTGCTGTCGAGCAGCTGGCCGATCGCCTTCGCGCTGTTCCTGCTGCCCCAGGCGCTGGTCTATGTCTGGCTCGGGCCGGTGCTGGCCGCGGTTCAGCATCTCGTGCCCGCGCAAATGCGCGCCACCGCCTCGGCGAGCTTCCTGCTGATCAACAATCTGATCGGGCTTGGTCTGGGGAGCTGGGCGATCGGATCGCTCTCCAAAGCGCTGACCCCGAGCTATGGTGACGAGGCGCTGCGCTATGCGATCGCGGCGGGGCTGGGCCTGTATTTCGTCGCGGGCGGACTGATGGCGCTGGCGAGCCGGTTCTTGCAGCGGGATTGGGTGGAGTAACAAAAATCCTCCCTCGCGCAGCGGGGGAGGATCTTGGGCTAGCGCTCGCGCGTCGCGGCGAACTTCACCTTCGAATAGCGGTCGGCGATATAGCCGACTTCCCAAGCCGACTTGGCGAGGAACACCGGGTTGCCGTCGCGGTCCTTGGCCATCGCGCCGCGGTTGAGGCTCATGAACTCCTGCAGGTCCCTCGGGTCTTCGGCCGAGATCCAGCGCGCCGTCTCGAACGGTGCCGGCTCGAGCCCGGCCGCGACCTTGTACTCGGCGTCGAGGCGGCTGAGCAGCACATCGAGCTGGAGCTGGCCGACCACGCCGATGATCCAGTTCGAGCCGATCTCGGGATAGAAGACCTGCGTCACCCCCTCTTCGGCCATGTCGTCGAGCGCCTTGCGAAGCTGCTTGGTCTTGGTCGGGTCCTTGAGCGCGACGCGGCGCAGGATTTCGGGGGCGAAATTGGGCAGGCCGGTGAAGCGCACATCCGCGCGTTCGCTGAGCGTGTCGCCCACGCGCAGCGTGCCATGATTGGGGATGCCGATGATGTCGCCGGGGAACGCCTCGTCGGCGAGCTCGCGCTCGCGCGCGAAGAAAAGGATCGGCGAGTGGATCGCGATCGGCTTGCCATGCCCTGTGGGCGTCAGCTTCATGCCGCGCTTGAAGGTGCCCGAGACCAGCCGCATGAACGCGATGCGATCGCGGTGATTGGGGTCCATATTTGCCTGGACCTTGAACACGAAGCCGGTGACTTCGTCGCGGCCGGGCTCGACAGGGGCGGGCTCGGCCGGCTGCGGGCGCGGCGGCGGCGCGAAAGCGGCCAGCGCCTCGATCAGTGAATCGACGCCGAACTCCTTGAGCGCCGAGCCGAAATAGACCGGGGTGAGGTCGCCGTGGCGATAGGCCTCGGCATCGAACTCGGGATAGCCGACCTGCGCGAGCTCGACATCCTCCCGCAGCTTGGCGAGATTTTCGGCCGAGAGGATCGCATCGAGCTGCGGATCGTCGAGCCCGCTGGTCTGGATCACCTTGCCGTGAAACTCGCGGCTATTCCCTTCGGGCAGCAACAGGCGCTTGGTGGCGAGATCGTATATCCCCTCGAAGCTGCCGCCCATGCCGACCGGCCAGGTCATCGGCGTCACGTCGAGCGCGAGCAGATCGGCGACCTCGTCGAGCGTCGCGAACACCTCACGGCCCTCGCGATCGACCTTGTTGACGAAGGTGATGATCGGAACGTTGCGCAGCCGGCAGACCTCGAACAATTTCCGGGTCTGGCTCTCGATGCCCTTGGCGACGTCGATCACCATCACTGCCGAATCGACCGCGGTCAGCGTGCGATAGGTGTCCTCGGAAAAGTCCTCGTGACCCGGCGTGTCGAGCAGATTGAAGGTGATGCCTCCGCGCTCGAAGGTCATCACCGACGAGGTGACCGAGATGCCGCGCTGCTGCTCGATCTTCATCCAGTCCGAGCGTGCGCGCCGCGCGGCGCCGCGCGCCTTGACCTCGCCGGCAAGGTGGATCGCGCCGCCGAACAGCAGCAGCTTCTCGGTGAGCGTGGTCTTGCCCGCGTCGGGGTGCGAGATAATCGCGAAGGTACGGCGGTCTTGGGGAGAAGGCATTTACGGGTTCCGTTCGCGCCGAGCGGGTCGAGGCGCGATTCTGTCGTGGCGCGCGGTAGTGGAACCACCGCGCTTCGACAAGCTCGGGGACGAACGGGTCAGGCGGTGAAGGTCCTCCGCCCGCGCTCGACCTGCATCCGGTGCGTACCGGCCAAGCTGATATCGCGTACCTTGATCGTCTTGAGGAACTGCCATTCGCCGGTGACGCGGCGCGGGGTGACTTCGATCATCATATAGCCGCGGCGGCTGGTATCGGCCCATTTGAGCTCGGGATTGGCGGCGACGAAGCCCTGCGCGACGATCTTCGGATCGGCAGCCATGTTGCCTTCCATGCCGCCCGAGGTGACTGCCTGCCCGGCAAACTCGACGCCGGCGGGGCGGCCGTCCTCGACCAGGCCATAGGCCCAGGCATTGTGGCTGTCTCCCGCGAGCATCACCAGATCGGCATCGGCCGCCTGTGCCGCGCGCAGCAGCCGCGACCGCGCCGCAGGATAGCCGTCCCAGCGATCCATCCACATCGGCAGGCCGAGGCGGGCCGCGCGGGCATCGTTGCGGAAGCTGGCGACGGTCTTGTCGCTGGCATCGGGGCGGAGCCAGCTGACTGCGTCCTGCGGCATCACCGTTCGGCCGAGGATCGTGCCCATGCCGACCAGCTGCCAGCCAGTGGTGCGCGCATTGGCCTTGAAGGCGTGCGCGAGCCAGCTCTCCTGCGTGGTGCCGAGCATCGTCGCGGACGGATCCTGCCAGACGCCGTCGCGGAACGCGCCGAGCGCGGCATCGGGATTGCCCGCCTTGAACGCCGCGTCGATATCCGCCGGCCGGGTGCGGGCGAGCAGGCGCGATTCGGTGCGGTAGAGCGTCGCCAGCGTGCCGATCGGATAGGCCTTCCACGGCTCGTCCGAGACCGGCATCCATTCGCGATAGACCTGCATCGCAGCGGCGCGGCGCAGGTTCCACTCGCCTTCCTTCGCCGGCTGGTGGTTCTGCGCGCCGCCTTCCCAGCTGTCGTTGCTCGATTCGTGATCGTCCCACAGCGCGACCATCGGCGCCATCTGATGGAGCCGCTGGAGATCGGGATCGGCGCGATAACAGGCATGGCGCAGGCGATAGTCGGCGATCGCGAGGATCTCGTGGTCCGGCGCCAGCACGCGTTCGGGCAGGACGCGCATGTCGGTCGCCGCCGGCTTGCCCGCCTCGTAGATATAGTCGCCGACGTGCAGCCAGAGATCGAGATCGTCGCGCGCGGCAGCATGGCCATAGGCGTTGAACCAGCCGAACGGCAGGTTCGAGCAGGAGAAGAGGCCGAGTCCGAAACGGCCGACATTGCCCACCGGCAACGTTTTGGTGCGCCCGACCGGCGACTTGCTGCCGTCGGGCGCGACGAAACGATACCAATAGACCGTCCCCGGCCTGAGCCCGTCGACGGTGATCTTCGCGGTCCAGTCGCGCCACGGGCCGGTCTGCACCGTGCCGCCGGCGATCGGCCGCGCGAATTCGGGATCGAGCGCCAACTCGGCCTCGAGCCGGATCGCGCCGTCGCCGGTGGCGGGGACGTAGCGGGTCCAGAGCAGCATCGAATCCGGCCCGGGCTCGCCGCTCGCGACATTGTGGGTGAAACCCTGCGCGCCGAGCAGATCCCCAGCGAGCGCGCGGCCGGCCAGGAGCGCGAGCGCGCCCAGCCCGAGCGCGGCACCGACGACGAGGCGACGGCGATCGATCATCAGAACCATATGTCTTCTCCGCTCTCGCTTCGGCTCAGAAAGTGCCCTTGATCCCGACGTTCCACATCGAGCCGTAGATGCTGTATTGCTGCACGCGGCCGGGTACGTTCGAGTAGATCACATCGGGCGCGTTGAAGATGTTGCGACCGGCGACCATCAGGTCGAAATTCTTCGAGATCTTGTAGTTGGCGCTGATGTTCCACAGCTCGCGCGGCGCGTGATAGAGGATGCCGTTGTTCGCGGTGGTCGGCGTGTTGCTCAGTGCGCTGGTGCGATATTTGTCCTGCCAGTTGCCGGTCAGCTGCAGATCGAACCCGGCATAGCTGTAGCGGAAGCCCCAGTTCGCCGCCTTCTTCGGCATGTTCACCCGCTCGCCGTCGGGATCGATCACCGTCAGCGAGGCGCGCATGCCGAAGCCCTTGAGCGCGCCGGGCAGGAAGTTGAACTGCTGGTCGTACTCGACGATCACGCCTTCGTTGGTGCTGATCCCCGGGGCGTTCTGCGCGCTGCGGAAGATATAGCCCGGATAGTCGCCCGAGCTGTAGCCGACATCCGCGGGGTCCACGGTGATGCCGGTGACCTGCATGTCCTTGATGTCGAGCCGATAGTAGGAGAGCCCGACCACGCCCGAGGGCTCGAGGAAATATTGCAGCCCGGCGAAGTATTTGGTCGAATGCTCGGGCTTGAGCAGGGTGTTGGGCACGCTGACGATCTGCGTGTCGTCGTTGACCGAGACCACCCCGCCGAGATTGCCGTAATCGGGGCGCAGGATCGACTGGCTGTAAGCGAACTGGCCGACCAGATTGTCGGTGAAATCATATTTGATCCCGCCGCTCAGGAACCAGTCGTCATACTCGCCGTGCCGCGTCGACCAGGTGCCGCCATTATATTGATAGAGCAGGCCCTCGACGGTGTTGACCGAGAGGCCCGCCGCAGTGACGTCCTTCACCGGGCGGATATTGGCGACCCTGGCCCCGGTCTTCGTCTTCTCGTAGCGCAGCCCGAGATCGAACCGCGCCCGCCCGGTACGCGCCTGGAGCTCGATATAGCCGGCGAAGACGTCTTCCTTGACGCGCTTGTTGTTGTCGAGGTCGCGCTTCAGATTGCCCACCGTATCGGGCACGAAATATTCCGGGTGGGCCTTGTAGATGTCGTAGACCGCGTAATTGCTGTCGGCGCGCCAGTTCTGCGCATTCATGTTGCCGGCATCGAAGCCGTGGATCTGGAATTGATAGTTCTGCGTCCAGGGGATCACCGCCTGCGGCGCCTTCTGGGTGAGGTCGCCGGTGGGGCCGACATATTGGAACTGGTCGAACGAGCCCTCATTGGTCCGCCAGTCGTTGCTGCGCAGCCCCGCGCCGCCCAGCGCGAGGAACGGCACCCCGGCGATGTCGAACTTCTTCTTCAGATCGAGATTGCCGCCATACATCTCGTTCTTCGCGTCGGATTCGGACGTGCGGACATTGTTGCCGATATCGTCGTCGCGGTTGAAGTTGGCGGGGTCGCCCCACGGCCGGCCGGCGGTCTGGGTGATCGTCCATTCGTTGGAAGTGGACGAGGGACGGTCGAGCGTGAAGCCGATCCGCGTCAGCCAGCTGTCGGTGCGCTGGAAGAAGCCTTTGCTGTTATCGCGGAAGTTGAACTCGGAACTCGAATAGCTGCCGCGCAGCACCGCCTCGAAGCTGTCGTCTTTGTATTCGAGCTTGGGCGCCACCAGCCAAGCCGGGGTGCCGGCATAGCGGTGCGAATATTGGGTGTGCAGTCGCGTCGCCGTGGTGCCGTTGGGATTGACCACGATGTGCGTCGGCGTCGAATCCGCGGTGGCGCGCGTCGACGTCGTCGTGCCGAAGATCAAGTAGGTGTACTGGTTGAAATATTCGACGTCGTAGAAGGAATAGTTGCTGCGCAGCGACAGCGTCAGCTTGTCGCTCGCCTTGTAATCGAGGCTGAGATTGGCGGCTTCGCGATGCGTGAACTTCGGGCCCGGGCGCCACATCACCTGATAGGGCAGCACCCGGCCGTTGGCGAGATACGACCAGTCGGTCTGGATGCGATCCTGCTGGACGTAATTGGCGTTGTAGCTGGCGTTGAACGCCACCCCGAGCGTACCGTCGAGGAAGACGTCGGCATAGCCGATCTGCGCCGAGGGGTAGATCCGGGCATGTTTCTTGTCGTCGGGCGCATAGGCCGAGGAGAAGCCCGAATCCGAGGTGCCGACGCCGCCGAGCTGGAAACGCAGCAGCCGGCCCTTGCGCTGGAAGGCATATTTGCTGCGCAGGTTGATGCTGCCGCCGGGCGAATCGGCGTCCATGCTCGCGGTCAGCGTGTTGTTGAGCTCGATCGAATCGATGCCGGTGATCGACATCTGCTCGAACGAGTTCTGCCGGCCGTTATTGTTGTTCGACGTCGCGGTCGCCATGCGCGCACCGTCGGTGGTGAAGGTCGAATATTTGGGATCGAGGCCGCCGATCCGCACGGCGGTGGCGTCGACCTCGGTATAGTCGAGCGAGATGCCGGGCATGTTCTTCATGAACTCGCCGACATCACCCATGGTGAGCGCGCCGAAATTGTCGGCGGCGACGACGTTCTTGGCGTTGGGCGCGGCGCGGCGCTCCATGATCGCGCTGGCCTGGCCCGAACGGATCGCCGTGATCACCAGTTCCTCGCCGGCCGACGCGGTGTTCGAAAGCGCATCGAGCCGTACGTCGAGCTTCGCGACTTCACCCGCGGAAACGTTGGTCACGGCGCGTTGCTCGGCGAGGCCGGCATAGCGGACCACCACGGTCACTTCTCCCGTGGGCACGCCGGTCAGGCGAAAGTCGCCGTCATCCTCGGACCAGGCGCTGATCGCCGTGCCTTCGACATGGACCTCGGCGTTGCGGACATATTCGCCGGTCGCGGTGTTGAACACGCGGCCACGCACGCTGCCGGTGCCGACGCCCTGCATCTGCCCCGCCCCGGTCGACGCGCCCGAGCGCAGCGTGATGATCTGGCCGTCGTCGGAGTCGATGCGAAGCGGCGTGCCTGCGATCAGGCGGCGGAGCGCGGTGCGCACGTCCATCCGGCCCTTCACCGCGGTCGTCGAGACGCCCTGGAGATCGCGCGCGGGTGCGACGATCTGCACTTGCGCCTGCCGCGCGAGCTCGGGGATGGCGCGGACCGCCGGCTGCGCTGGAATATCGAAGACCCGCTCCTGCGCCCGCGCCGGCGCGGCGGTCGAAAGCGCGACAACGGCAGCGCTACAGGCGAGAACGGCAGGACGAGAAAACATTGTGGCAGACCCCCAATTGCCGCGTTGGTCGCGACGTTCGGGGGTTGAGAGCCGCCGGTGATCTGGTTCCGCTACCGTGCCGAAAAATTTTTAACGCGGTGCAGCATTGCGCGTGAGGACGACCCGGTCGCCTTGCTGCTCCATCCGCGCATCGAACACCCGGGCGGTGGCACGGCTGAAGCCGACCGGATCATTGGACGCGAACAGCCCGGTCACCGGTTCGCGCGCGAGCGCGGGGTCGCGGATCTCGATCCGGATATCGCTGTACCGCGCGAAGATCTCCGCCGCCTCGCCGAGCGTCTCGCCCTCGAAGGCGAGCTTGCCCTCGCGCCAGGCGAGCTCGCGAGTGACGATCTCGGGTGCGATCGGCTGCGGGCGTTCGGACCGGGCGATGGTCAGCCTTGTGTTGGGCGCGAGCACTGCCGCGCTCGCCGACACGGCGGGATCGCGCGCGGCGAGATCGACCTGGCCACGATCGACGAGCACGTCGACGGGCTTGCCCGCAAGCTTGCGGACGCGGAACCCCGCCTGGCCGGTGCGCAGCCGGCGGCCGTCGACCTCGACGATGAACGGCCGCTTCTCGTCGCGCACCACCGAGAAATAGGCCTCGCCTTCGATCAGGGTGACGAAGCGCGCATCGGCATCGTCCTTGAGGCGAATGGCGCTCGAGGTGTTGAGCAGCACGGTCGAACCGTCCTTGAGCGGCACGAGCCGGATCTCGCCCCGCCCGGTGCGGATCACCGCGCCGGCGCTGGGGATGTTGAGTCCAAGCGCGACCAAGGTGGCCGCGACCATTGCGCCACCGCCCCAGCTCAGCAGCTTGCGCCGCGACGCGCCGGGCGGCGGCGCCGGTTTCGGCTCCTCGAAGGCGGCCGGATCGAAGTCGGGGCCGAGCGCCTGGGCGGATTCGCTCATCACGGACAGCGCCTGCGCGCGCAGCAGCGCGCCCTTGCGGCGCGGATCGCCGCCCAGCCAAGCCTCGAATGCTGCGTCTTCGTTCGGGGTCAGCGGCCCACGATCCAGTCGCGCCGCCCAGTCGGACGCCGCCTGATCAATGTCGCGACTGGTTTCTCGCTCGGCCATCTAGTGAGGCAAACTCCGCTTCCATGCTCCTAGAGGTTTGGGCCCGTGCCTTTCCGCCACGCCCGAACCAATCAATCAAGAATCGGATGCCTCGTGAAATATGCGTTTCGACCGTATTCTCCGATATGCGCATCTGCGCCGCGATCTCGCGCTGTGGCAAGCCTTCGACCCGGCGCAGGATGAAAGCTTCACGCGTCTTGAGCGGCATCGCGGCGATCGCGCGGGCGAGTTGGCCCAATTCGTCACGATCGATCGCGATCTGTTCGGGCGAGGCGGTCTCGTCGGGAAGCTCGAGCCGCTCGAGATCCTCGACCGCATGGATCGGCACGATCCGGGTGCGGCGGACATGGCGCGTGATCACCGAGCGCGCGACCTGGAACAGATAGGCGCGCGGATACTGGATCGCGTCGACGCTCTCGAGCTCGGCGAGGATCGTATAGGATTCCTGGATGATGTCGTCGGGATCGAGCCCCGGCAGCGCGCGCCGCGACAGCCACCCGCGCAGCGCAGGCTCGTGCGGCAGGATATTGCGCAAAAGCCAGCGCGCTCTTTCCCTGTCGTTGCCGTTCATCCCTGACCCGCTGACCGGTTCGATTCCGGGCGTGCCTAGACGGTGATTGTGACACTCCGGCTGCTTTCGCGTGACGGCTCCGACGCGGGGATCAGAGATCGGGCAGCGTCTGTTCGGCCTCGCCCCAGCCTTGCAGCGCGCGCCCGGCGGCGCGTTCGAGCAAGGTAGCGGCGTCGCGGATCGTGAAGAGCCTAGCCGATTCGAGATCGCGCAGTTCGGACCAGGTGATCGGCGCGGCCACAGGGGCGTTCTCGCGGGCGCGGGCGACATAGGGGAGAACGGCGGTGGCGCCGCGCTGGTTGCGCAGATAGTCGATGAAGATCTTGCCCTTGCGCGTTACCTTTTTGAGGTTCGCGGTGAAGCGCTCGGGCTCGGCGGCCGAGAGCGCGCGGGCGAAGCGCTCGGCGAAGCTGCGCACCTCGGGCCAATCAGCCTCGGGGATCAGCGGCACCACGACATGGACGCCCTTGCCGCCCGAGAGCAGCGGCCAGCTGGTCAGTCCGATATCGGCGAGATGGCCCTTGAGATCCTCGGCGGCCTTGCGGACCATCGTGAAGTCGAGCCCTTCGTCGGGATCGAGATCGAAGACGAGGCGATCGGGCTTCTCGATATCGGCGACGAGGCTGCCCCAGCCATGGAACTCGATCGTGCCCATCTGGACGCAGGCCATGACGCCATCGAGGCTGTCGACATAGAGATAGGGCTCGATCGAGCCGTCCTTCTCGCGGACGTCGACATGATGGACATGCTCGCCGAAGCTACCGGCGTCGTGCTTCTGGAAGAAGCAATGCTTCGCGCGGCCCTGCGGGCAGCGGACGAGGCTGATCGGGCGGTTCGCGAGCCAGCGCAACGCCGCCGGAGCGACTGCGGCGTAGTAATCGGCGAGATGGCCCTTGGTGAGTCCGGCCTCGGGATAGATCACGCGATCGCGGTTGCTGATCTTGATGCTGGATTGCGGCACCGCCGGAGTCTCGGGAAGCGGCGCGGGCTTCTCGACGACGACGTCCTTCACCTTCTTGTCCTCGCGCAGACCGAGAAAGCTGCCGTGACGGACGACATTCTCTGCGGTGAATTCGGTGAAGGCGACCTCGGCGACGAGCTTGGGCTCGAGCCAGCGCGCGCCGCGCGCCTCGGGGCGGGGGACCTTTACCGGGGCCTCGTCGGCGGGGATCCTGTCGAAGCGCTCGCGCAAGTCGTGGAGCGTCGTCTGGTTGAAGCCCGTCCCGACCTTGCCGGCATAGACGAGCCCGTCGGGGCCGTTGAGCGCGAGCAGCAGCGAACGGAAGCCACGCCCTTTCGCGCTCGACGGCGTCCAGCCGATGATCACGAATTCCTGGCGGTGGATGCACTTGATCTTGAGCCACGCCTTGGTGCGCGCGCTGCGATAGGGCGCGTCGGCGCGCTTGGAGACCACGCCTTCATAGCCGGCGCGACACATCTCCTCGAACAGCTTCTCGCCGGCGCCGACGATATGCTCGGAGAACTGGATGCGTTCGTCGACGCCATCGACGAGCGCGCGCAGCCGCTCCTTGCGGGTGAACTGGGGGAGTTTGGTGATGTCCTCGCCGCGATCGTCGAGCAGATCGAAGGCGAAGAAGGTCAGGCCCTGCCCGCCCGCGGAGATCGCCTCCTGCAGGGTCGAGAAATCGGGCTTGCCTTGCTTGAAGGCGACGATCTCGCCGTCGAGCAGCGCGGGGGCGGGGAGGCGCGCGGCCGCCTCGGCGATGCCGGGGAATTTGTCGGTCCAGTCGAGACCGGTGCGGGTGTAGATTTTCACGCCCTTCGCTCCGGTGGCGATCAGCGCGCGATAGCCGTCATATTTGACTTCGTGGAGCCATTGGTTGCCAGGCGGGACGGTGTCGACCAGCGTGGCGAGTTGGGGCGAAGTGAAGGCGGGGGTCTTGGCTCGTCTGCGCGACGGAGTGCGGACTTTCTCCGAGCGAGTCGCTTGCGGCGGCCCCCCTCCACCAGCTTCGCTGGTCCCCCTCCCCGTTCCGGGGAGGATTTTTTTCCCGTCGGCGATTTCCTGCATCGTGCGGCCGGTCTTGATGCTGGTGAGCCCGGTCTCGACCAAGTAATCGGTCGCGCCGGCAAATTCGTCGTCGATCTTGCGCAGCAGCCAGTTCTCGTTCTTCTCTTTGCCGCGCGGCTTGAGCCGGATGAGCAGCCATTCGCCGCGCATGCGCTCGCCTTCGAGGCGGAAATGGAGATGGCCTTTCTCGAGGTCCCTGGCGCTCTTGCCTTCGATCGGCTCCCACACGCCGTCGTCCCATAGCATCACCGTGCCGCCGCCATATTGGCCCTTGGGGATCGTGCCCTCGAAATCGGCGTAGGAGAGCGGATGATCCTCGGTGCGTACTGCGAGGCGCTTCTCGCCGGGGTCGAGGCTCGGGCCGCGGGTAACCGCCCAGCTCTTGAGCACGCCGTCGACTTCGAGCCGGAAGTCCCAATGGAGCCGCGTCGCGTCGTGCTTCTGGACCATGAAGCGATTGCCGCCGGTGCGCGCGATCTTGCCCGCCGGCTCGGCGGTCTGGGTGAAATCGCGCTTGGCGTTGTATTTGGCGAGGGGGTCGCGATCGGCCACGGATCAGGCGCGCTTCCGCGCCGGCGCCTTTTTCGCCGGGGCCGCAGCCTTCTTGACCGGCGCCTTGGCGGGCCTGGTCTTCACCGCCGCGCTCGACTTCGCCTCGGGCCGCTCGAGTGATTTCTTGAGCGCCGCCATCAGATCGACGACGTTCGACCCGCGAGTGGGCGCACCCTCATCGGCCTCCTCGATGATCTTCCGGCCCTTGGCTTTCTTTTTGCGCTCGATCAGATCCTTGAGCGCATCGACATAGCGATCGTGGAATTCCTTGGGATCGAATTTGGCGACCTTCTTGTCGATCAGCGTCTCGGCGAGGCCGAGCAGCTCGGGATCGGGCGCGGTGTCGGGGATGTCGCGGAAATAGCCCTGCGCCTTGTTGACCTCGTCGGCATAGCGCAACGTCTCGAGCACCATGCCGCGGCCGCACGGCTTGAGGCTGACGACATATTCGCGGCCGCGCAGCGCGAGCTGGCCGAGCCCGACCTTGCGGCTGCGCCGGAGCGCCTCGCGCAGCACGATGAATGCCTCCTCGGCAAGATCGTCGGCGGGGACGACGAAATAGGGCTTCTCGTAATAGAGTACGTCGATCTCGTCGGCGTCGACGAACTGGGTGAGCTCGAGCGTCTTCTTCGATTCGAGCTTCACCGCATCGATCTCGTCCTGTTCGAGCAGGACATATTGGCCCTTTTCGTACTCGAAGCCCTTGACGATCTCGTCGACGTCGACCGGGCCGACGCCGGGGGCGACCTTCTCGTACTTGATCCGCTTGCCCGAGGGTTCGTGGATCTGGTGGAAGCTGATCTGCGCGCCCGATTTGGTGGCGGAATAGATCTCGACGGGAATCGAAACCAGCGCCAGCCTGATCTGTCCCTGCCAATAGGCGCGCGCGGCCATTGCGATGCTCCTCGTTGCGAAGCCGATTCAATCCGCCAGACAGGAGTCCGTTCCGCGACTCAATCTATCCCGAAGAACAGGCGGCCCCCTCCCCGTGCCGGGGAGGATCGTCTATGGCGCGGGCATGACCGATCCTTTCCAGCTGTTCGACACATGGTTCGCCGAAGCGCGGGTGAGCGAGCCCAATGATTCGAACGCGGTGGCGCTGGCGACGGTGGACAGTGCCGGCCAGCCCTCGGTGCGGATGGTGCTGCTCAAGGGGCATGGGCCCGACGGCTTCATCTTCTACACCAATCGCGAGAGCCGCAAGGCGAGCGAGCTCGGCGCGGGCAGCAAGGCGGCGCTGCTGTTCCACTGGAAGTCGCTGCGCCGGCAGATCCGCATCGAAGGCGCGGTGACCCAGGTGAGCGACGCCGAGAGCGACGCCTATTTCGCCAGCCGCAGCCGCGATTCGCAGCTCGGCGCCTGGGCCTCGGACCAGTCGCGCCCACTCGATGCGCGTGCGACCTTCGAAGCGCGTTACGAGGCGATGCGCGCGCGCTTCGAGGGCGGCGAAGTACCGCGGCCGTCGCATTGGGGCGGCTATCGCGTGACGCCGCACCGCATCGAATTCTGGCAGGACCGCGCGCATCGGCTGCACGAGCGGCGACTGTTCGTCCGCAACGGCGCCGGCTGGCGCGAAGGGCTGCTGTACCCATGAACCTCGCGCGGCGCGCAGCGCTGGCGAGCGTCGCCTGCGCGATCCTGCTCGGCAGCCTCAAGGCATGGGCGGCATGGCGGACCGGATCGGTGGCGGTGCTCGCCAGCCTCGCCGACAGCGTGCTCGATCTGGTCGCCTCACTGGTGACGCTGACCGGCGTCCATGTCGCGTCGCAGCCCGCCGATCACGACCATCGCTTCGGCCATGGCAAGGCGGAAGCCTTGGCGGCGCTGTTTCAGGTCGGCGTGATCGCAGTTTCGGCCTTCGCGATCCTGCTGCGCGCGTCGCAGCGGCTGATGGAGCGTCAGACCAGCGTCGAGGCCGAATATGGCATCGCGGTCTCGCTGATCGCAATCGTGGTGACGCTGGCGCTGACCCGCTATCAGCGCTCGGTGGTCCGTCGCACCGGCTCGATCGCGATCGGGACCGACCGGATCCACTATGAATCGGACCTGTTCCTCAACAGCGCGGTGATCGTCGCGCTGGCGCTCGAAAGCTATGCCGGGCTCGCCGGCGCCGATGCGGTGTTCGGCATCGCGATCGGGCTGTGGCTGTTGTTCGGGGCGTGGCGCGCCTCGGTCGATGCCATCGCCCAGCTGATGGACAAGGAATGGCCCGAGGACAAAAGGCGCCGCTTCGTCGAAGTCGCGGCACGTCATCCCGAGCTGATCGGTCTTCACGATCTGCGCACCCGGACCAGCGGCAACAAGGATTTCGTCCAGTTCCATATCTGGATGGATCCGCACATGACCGTGCTCGAATCGCACGACGTCGTCGAGAGGCTCGAAAAGGAGCTGGCCGAGGAATTCCCCGACACCGAAGTGCTGATCCATGTCGACCCGGAGGGCCAGGTCGACGAGCCCGGCAATCCGCTCGCCGAAACCGACTTGCTCAAGGATACGCGATGAAGCTTCCCTTCGCCCAGATCGACGCCTTTGCCGACCGCGCCTTTGCCGGCAATCCGGCGGCGGTGATCCCGCTCGATGCGTGGCTCGACGACGCGACGCTCCAGGCGATCGCCGGGGAGAACAACCTTTCCGAGACTGCCTTTCTCGTTCCCGATGCGAGCGGCGCGGCGGATTATGAATTGCGCTGGTTCACCCCTGCGGTCGAAGTGGCGCTGTGTGGCCATGCGACGCTGGCGAGCGGGCATTATGTGCTGATGCGCGATCAGGATCGCGACCTCGTCCGCTTCCGCACCCGCCAATCGGGCGTGCTCGAAGTGGCGCGGCACGGCGAGGGCTATCTGATGGCGCTGCCCGCCTATCCGGCCGTGCCCGAGGAAGTGCCGGGACTGCGCGACGCGCTCGGCGTGACGCGGGGCGAGACGCTGCGCCACCCGCGCGGCTATGATCTGACCGTGCTCGACAGCGCCGAGGCCGTGCTGGCGCTGACGCCCGATTTCCGCGCGCTCGCCGCGATCGGCGACACGCTCAACATCGTCACCGCGCCGGGAAGGGACACCGACGTGATCAGCCGCGTTTTCGCTCCCGCCGCCGGGATCGACGAGGACCCGGTGACCGGATCGGCGCATTCGGTGCTGGTGCCTTATTGGGCGGAGCGGCTGGGGCGCGCGCGGTTCACGGCATATCAGGCGAGCCGGCGCGGCGGACATGTCGGCTGCGAGCTCGACGGGGCGCGCGCGATACTGGCGGGGAAATGCGTGACGGTGATCGAGGGGAGCTTCACGCTTTAAATTCTCTCGCCCGTGGGGAGAGGGAGACTAGGCCGCAGCCAGTTCCGCCCGCTCGGTTTGCTGGATCCAACCGCCGCCCAGCACGCGATCGCCGACATAGAGCACTGCGGCCTGGCCCGGGGCGACGCCATATTCGGGAGCGTCGAAGATCACGCGACCTTCTTCGAACCGCGCCGGCACCGGCTTGGCGAGGCTGCGGACCTTGACCGTCATCGGCCCGGCATAGTCGCCCCCCAGCCAGTTCACGCCGTCGATCCGCGCGGCGCGGACCGCGAGCGCACGCTTGGGACCGACGATCACCTCGCGCGTCGCGGGATCGAGCCGCAGCACATAATAAGGCTCGGGCGCACCGCCGATCTCGAGCCCACGGCGCTGGCCGACGGTGAAGTGGATCAGGCCCTTGTGCTCACCTAGCTTACGCCCGGATTCGTCGACGATCGCGCCTTGGGTTTCGGCCTCGGGGCGCAGCTTCTTGACCAGCGAGGCATAGTCGCCGTCGGGCACGAAGCAGATGTCCTGGCTGTCGGGCTTGGTGGCGACGCCCAGGCCGAGCTCGGCGGCGAGCTCGCGCACCCGCGGCTTGGGCAGGCCGCCCAAAGGAAAGCGCAGGAAATCGAGCTGGGCCTGGGTGGTGGCGAACAGGAAATAGCTCTGGTCGCGCGCCGGATCGGCGGCGCGGTGGAGCTCGGCGCCCGCCGGACCCTCGACACGGCGGACATAGTGGCCGGTGGCCAGGCAATCGGCGCCGAGATCGCGCGCGAGCGCGAACAGATCGGTGAATTTGGGTCCCATGTTGCACTTCACGCAAGGGATGGGGGTGCGCCCGGCGAGATATTCATCGGCGAAATCGTCGATCACCGTCTCGCGGAAACTCGACGCGTGATCGAAGACATAATGCGCGATACCGAGCTTGTCGCAGACGGCGCGCGCGTCGCGGATGTCGCGGCCGGCGCAACAGCTGCCGGCGCGGCCCACCGCCTCGCCATGATCGTAAAGCTGGAGCGTCACGCCGATCGTCTCGGCGCCGCTCCGCGCGGCGAGCGCGGCCACCACTGAGGAATCGACTCCGCCCGACATGGCGACGACGATCCGCCGCTTCGCGAGCGGCCCGGCCAGTTGAAAATCCGCGGGAATCACGCTGCGCACATAGGCGCTTGTCGGCGCGCGATCCAGTCCGCGCCCGGAAACACCTTGGCAATGCAGGTTAAGCGAGCGTTCCCGCCGGCTTTACGGCCCCTTCATCCTGCGTCGCTAAAGCTCGTCGACCAAGGGCAATCGAGACGGGATTCGTATCTGTGGATTTGAGCTTCGCCAGACTGGATCGCGACGTGGCGGTCACCGCCATGCCGACCGAACTGGCGGTGCTGCTGGTCGGCGTCGCGGCGCGGCAGGCCGCCAGCCCCACGGCATCCGCCCAGACCCGACTGGCGATGACGGCACCCGCCGAAATGTTGCTCGCTCCCGCTCACGGCGCCTTCCACCGCGCCGTCGCGCGGGCGCTAACGCGACGGAAAGAGGAGTGAAGACGGCATTTACCGTGGCGTTTTAGCCGTTGTTCAAGCGCCCGGCATAAAGGTCGTTGAAGTTGAGTAACGGGGGCCCCCGCCCCGATGAGGCAAGTAGATGATTGAAAACCAGAAGATCCGTCCTGCGAAAGTGATCGGGCCGCTCGGCGAGCCGCTGACGCTCGAAACGCTGCCGCCGCCCGAGACCACCCGTTGGGTGGTCCGCCGCAAGGCCGAGGTGGTCGCTGCGGTCAATGGCGGCCTGCTGAGCGTGGACGAGGTCTGCGAGCGCTACGGCCTCACCGTCGAGGAATTCGCCGGCTGGCAGCGCGCGATTGATCGCTCGGGCATGCCGGGCCTGCGCGTCACGCGCATCCAGCATTATCGCTCGCTCTACGAGCGTCAGCAGAAATACTGAGTCAGCCCTCCCATCGGGCCTGAGCGGCGCGTTTCCGAGCCCCGGGGACGCGCCGTTTTCGTCTCCGGCACGGCTGAAGAGCTGGAAGGTTCCACGAGCGCATCGAAAAATCGATACGGAACCAACATAAGTGTTGGCGGATTTTTCCCTACGTCGCCCGGCCCGCCGGGCTAACAACGGAGGGACTTGTCATGGGTCTTATTGTTTGGCTCGTCATTGGCGGCGTCGTCGGCTGGCTGGCGAGCATCGTCATGCGTACGGATGCCCAGCAGGGCATCTTCCTCAATGTCGTGGTCGGCATCGTCGGCGCGTTCATCGGTGGTCTGCTGTTCGGCGGCTCGATCAACAATGGCGCGATCACCCCGATGACCTTCCTGGTCTCGCTGGTGGGTGCGATCATCCTGCTGGCGATCGTCAACCTGGTGCGGCGCGGCGCAGTCCGCTAAGCCACCACGCACAACAAAAAGGGGCCGCCTGCGAGGGCGGCCCCTTTTTCGTGCACGTTTTCCTGCGATTATTTGAGCACGAAGCGTACCGACAGCGAGACGCGCAATTCCTGCTCACCCGGCGCGATCTCGGTGGCCTTGTCGGCCGCGGCAAACCGCTCGGCGCGCACCATCATCGGCATCGGCGGCGGCGGCGCGCTGCCTTCGGAGATCGAGAGGATGCGATCGACCCGCAGTCCGGCGGCTTTGGCATAGAGCTCGGCGCGCGCCCGCGCCGTCGCCACCGCGGCAGTGCGCGCCTCGTCGAGTGCCGCCTCGGGCTTTTCGATCGTGAGATTGGGACCCGAGATGTTGTTCGCGCCCTCGCGGACCAGCACGTCGAGGATCGCGCCGCTCTTCGCGATGTCGCGGAAACGCACCGTCACCTGATTGCTCGCCTGGTAACCGGTGATCACCGGCGGTTCGTTCTGCGCATAGCGATATTGCGGGCTGAGCGCGAGGTTCGAGGTCTGGATGTCGCGCTCGGCAATGCCCGCCTTGCGCAGCGCCGCGAGTACCGACGCCATGCGCGTGCTGTTCTGCCGCATCGCCTCGTCGGCGCCCGCTGCCTGTGTGACCACGCCAGCCTGGATCACCGCGAGATCGGGGGTACGCGTGCTGGTGCCGTCGGCGGACACTTCGAGCACGGTGCCGTCGATCGGCATCATCATCGGCCGCATCTCCTGCGCCGACGCCGGCAGCGAGGCCAGACCGAGCCCGGCGGCGGTGGCGAACAATGCGAAGCGAATCATCGATACTCTCCCGGAATGACTATCCTTGCCCGCACCTGCACCATGTGGGGCGCATCGAAGCTGAACGAAGTCGAAGGCTTTCGTTCAGATGCGACGGACCATGATCATCCGATACAGTGCGAGGAGAACGACGGCGCCCGCCGTCGCGGCGGCATAGGCCTTCAGCCGGCTGTCCCCAACCTCGATCCCGAGCAATTGCGTGAAGTAGAAGGCGGCCAGCGCGCCGACGATGCCGACAAGGATGGTGACGATGATCCCTCCTGGATCGCGGCCGGGCATGATCAGCTTGCCCAGCGCACCGGCAACGAGACCGATGAGAAGCCATCCGAGGATACCCTGGGGCATGCGATCTCTCCCATTGCGGCCCTGTTGCCGGCCTGAAAGCAGCGTCGCGCCGCGCGTCCGCTATTGCAACCGTTTCTTGAGCCGAACGATCCTGACCTTGCGAAAAAGGTCCAGAACGGGCATTGCGCGGCGCACAAAGCGAAACGGCTCTTGTAGCTGGTGCTTTATTCATCTAATACAGTGCGATCAAGAGGGGCATCGGCCATGGCGGCCGGACAGGAAGCTCGCACATGAACTATGAGGCAGGGATGTTCGGACGGCAGGAGCGGCTGGAGTTCACCGGCGAGGAAACCACGCGCAAAAGCCGGCGGTGGGTGTGGATCGTCGCCGCGGCGATCGTCGTGGTGGGCGCCCTCGCCTTCTTCATGATGGGCGGCTCGAAAGGCGAGGCGCCCAAGGGCGCAGCCGGCAAAGGCGGTCCCGCGCAAGCCAGCCAGTCGCAAATCCCGACCGTGACCGTGGCGACGCCCGGCCGGCGGACCGTGGAGACGATCGTCACCGGCACCGGCAGCCTCGCCGCACGGCGCGAGATGCCGGTGGGCGTGGTGGGAGAAGGCGGCGTGGTCACGCGCGTGCTCGTCGAACCGGGCAGCTGGGTCGGCAAGGGCCAGGTGCTCGCGACGGTTGATCGCAGCGTGCAGGCGCAGACCGCCGAATCGCTCGCCGCATCGGTGCGCGTCGCGCAGGCTGATGCCCGCCTCGCCCAGGCCGAGCTCGACCGCGCCCAGCGACTCGTCGCCAACGGCTTCATCTCCAAGGCCGATATCGACCGCAAGACGGCCACGCGCGATCAGGCGCAGGCGCGCGTCCGCGTCGCGCAGGCGCAGCTCTCCGAGACGCAGGCGCGCAACCGCCGGCTCGACATCCGCGCACCCGAGGCGGGGCTGGTGCTGACGCGCCAGGTCGAGCCGGGCCAGATCGTCAGCGGCGGTTCGGGCGTGCTCTTCCGCATGGCGATGGGCGGCCAGATGGAGCTGCGCACGCAGCTTTCCGAAGTCGATCTGCAGCGGCTCCGTCCCGGCGCGGCCGCCCAGGTGACTCCGACCGGCACCACCCAGACCTTCAAGGGCGAAGTCTGGCAGGTATCGCCGGTGATCGACCCGCAGACCCGTCAGGGCATCGCGCGCGTCGCGCTCAGCTACGATCCGGCGCTCCGTCCGGGCGGCTTCGCCAGCGCACGCATCGTCGCCGGCGGCCTGACCGCAGTGCTGCTGCCCCAGTCGGCCGTGCAGAGCGACAATGACGGCAACTATGTCTATATCATCGACGACAAGAACCAGGCGGTGCGCCGCGGCGTGACCACCGGCGACGTTTCGGAGGCGGGCGTGGCGATCACCAACGGCCTGAACGGCACCGAACGCGTGGTGCTCACCGCCGGCGCCTTCCTCAATCCCGGTCAGAAGGTCATCCCGAACCTTCAGAAGTCGAAGTAAGGGCAAAACGCCATGAGCTTCCGGAACATCTCGGCCTGGGCGATCCGCAATCCGGTTCCGCCGATCGTCCTCTTCCTGTTCCTGACGATCGCGGGGCTCGTCAGCTTCGCCAAGATGGACGTCAACAACGATCCGGACATCGACTTCCCGATCGTCTGGATCGCGATCAGCCAGCCCGGCGCCGCGCCGAGCGAGCTCGAGAACCAGATCACCCAAAAGGTCGAATCGGCGGTCCGCAGCCTGCAGGGGATCGACGAGATCAACTCGACCGTTTCGGAAGGCAGCAGCCAGACCGTCGTCCAGCTCGACATCGGCATGCCGATCGACCGCGCGGTGGAGGACGTACGCAGCGCGATCCAGCAGATCCGCGGCGACTTGCCCGATGGCATCCTCGAGCCGCAGATCGGCCGCGTCGACACGTCGAGCGACAACGAAATCGCGAGCTTCACCGCGGTCGCCACCGACATGACGGTGGCGGATCTCAGCTGGTACATCGACAACAGCGTCGCCAAGGAACTGCTCGCGATCTCGGGCATGTCGGCAGTCGAGCGCAACGGCGGCGTCGATCGCGAGATCCGCGTGATCCTCGATCCCGCCAAGCTCCAGGCGGTGGGGCTCACCGCGAGCCAGGTCAACCAGCAGCTCCGCCAGGTCAACCTCAACGCCGCAGGCGGCCGCGCCGAAATCTCGGGGTTCGAGCAATCGGTGCGCGTGATCGGCAATGCCGACAGCGCCTATCGCCTCGGCCAGACGCAAATCTCGACCGGCGGCGGTCGCACCGTGCGCCTCGCCGACATCGCCAACGTCAGGGACGCCTACGCCGAGCAGCGCAGCCTGGCCAAATATAACGGCCATCAGGTGATCTCGTTCGACATCAAGCGCGCCAAGGGCGCGTCGGACGTGATGGTGTTCCACGATGCCGAGAAGGCACTGAAGAAGCTCGAGGAGCGCAATCCCAAGGTCCGCTTCGAGCTGCTCAACAACAACTCCAAATATGCCGAGCAGCAATATCACACCGCCATGGAGGCGATGATCGAAGGCGCGATCCTCGCCGTCATCGTCGTGTTCATCTTCCTGCGCGACTGGCGCGCGACGGCGATCTCGGCGCTGGCGATCCCGCTCTCGGCGATCCCCAGCTTCTGGTTCATGGACATGCTGGGCTTCACGCTCAACCAGATGACGCTGCTCGCGCTCAGCCTGGTGGCGGGCGTGCTGGTCGACGACGCGATCGTCGAGATCGAGAACATCGTCCGGCATATGCGCATGGGCAAATCGGCCTATCAGGCAGCGATCGACGCGGCCGACGAGATCGGCGTCGCGGTGCTCGCGACGACTATGTCGATCGTCGCGGTGTTCCTCCCCGTCGGCCTGATGCCGGGCATTTCGGGCCAGTTCTTCAAGAATTTCGGCCTTACGGTGGTGGCCGCGGTGCTCATGTCGCTCGCCGTGGCGCGCCTGCTGACGCCGATGATTGCCGCCTATTTCCTGAAGGCCAAGGGGCATGCCAGCCACGGCGAAGGCTGGTTGATGGACCGCTATGTCGGGCTGCTGCGCTGGACGCTGCGGCATCGCTGGTCGGCGATCGTCGGCTATGTATTGTCGCTCGGGGCGACGATCGCCTGCTTCGTCATGCTGCCGATGACCTTCCAGCCGGCGCAGGACCAGGACAGCGTCACTGCGACGATCGAGATGGTGCCGGGTACGCCGCTGGCGGAGACCGAGCGCGTCGTCGCGCAGGTCGCCGGCATCCTGCGGCAGGAAGCGATCGTCACCGACATCTACAGCCGCAGCTTCGTCGGCAACGGCCGCGTCACTGCGCAGCTCAAGGAGAAGCGCGACGAGACCAGCACCGCCTTCGAGAAGCGCCTCGCGCCCAAGCTGATCGCGATCCCCGACGCCCGCGTGAACTTCCGCTCGCAGTTCGGCTGGGGCTCGTCGGGTCGCGACCTGACGGTCACGCTGGGCGGCGAGGATCCCGCGCTGCTCAACCAGACCGCCTATACGCTGGTCAAGCAGATGGAGGGCATGAAGGAAGTGGTGGCGCCGCGGATCGCGGGCGACCTCAACCGCCCGGAGATCGTGATCCGTCCGCGGCTCGACCTCGCCGCCGATCTGGGCGTGACCACTGCGGCGCTCAGCCAGGCGATCCGGATCGCCACGCTGGGCGATATCGACCAGAACAGTGCGAAATTCTCGCTCTCCGATCGTCAGATCCCGATCCGGGTGGCGATCGACGAGGATGCCAGGGCCAAGCTGTCGACGATCCAGAACATGCCGGTACAGACCCAGACCGGCGGATCGGTGCCGCTCTCGGTGGTCGCCGATATCGGCTTCGGCGCCGGACCGACGCGCATCCAGCGGCTCAACCTGCAGCGCCGTCTCGTCGTGGGCGCCGATCTCGCGATGGATCCGGCGACCGGAAAGCCCTTCGTCAACAACGAGGTGATGAAGAAGATCAACGCGCTCCCCATCATGAAGAACCTGCCGCAGGGCGTGGGCCAGATGACCGTCGGTCAGGCCAAGTGGCAGGCGGAGATGCTCAACAACTTCTTCATCGCGTTGGCTTCGGGTATCTTCCTCGTCTTCGCGGTGCTGGTGCTGCTCTATCGCCGCTTCGTCTCGCCGCTGGTCAACATGGGGTCGCTGCTCAACGCGCCGCTCGGCGGGCTGCTGGCGCTCATGGCGTTCGGCATGCCGCTCTCGCTGCCGGTGTTCATCGGCATCCTGATGCTGTTCGGCATCGTCGCGAAGAATTCGATCCTGCTGGTCGACTTCGCGCTCGAGGAGATGGCCAAAGGCGTCGACAAGCTCACGGCGATCGTCGACGCCGGCCACAAGCGCGCCCAGCCGATCGTGATGACCACGATCGCCATGGTCGCGGGCATGGTGCCTACCGCGCTTTCGCTCAGCGGCGACTCGTCATGGCGCGCGCCGATGGGCGTGGTCGTGATCGGCGGGCTCATCCTGTCGACGCTGCTCACGCTGGTGATCGTGCCCGCACTGTTCAGCCTCGCGGTGGGCCTCGAAAGCTGGCTCGGGCCGCGGCTGTCGCGCCGCCTGCTCACCTACAAGCCGGGCGACGACGGTAGCCGCGTCCTCGGCCAGGCGCATGGCGGCGGGACGATCGAGCACAAGCCCGGAGACGACACCCCGCAACCCGCGGAGTGAACTTCACCGGCGTTCGCGTATTGGGGAGCGTGTGACCATGTCGCGCGCTCCCCTTTCGCTAGAGACCGCCCCGGCGGGGCTTCGGCGCATGCGGCTGGTCGCGACCGGGCTGCTCGTGCTGATGGCCGCGATCTTCGTGACGGCGCGCTATTTCGACCATCTTCATCCGGCGGTTGGCTATGTCCGCGCCTTTTCGGAAGCCGCGATGGTCGGCGGGCTGGCCGACTGGTTCGCAGTGACCGCGCTGTTCCGCCACCCGCTCCATCTGCCGATCCCGCACACCGCGATCATCCCGCGCAACAAGGACCGCATCGCCGACACGCTGGCCGCCTTCCTGCGTGACAATTTCCTCATTCCAAAAGTCGTCGCACGGCGGATGCAGCGGCTGAACGTCGCCGGCGCGGCAGGGCGCTGGCTCGCCAATCCGCCAATGGGCCGCGGACGAATCGGCAGCGGCGCTTCCCGGCTCGCGGCCGACATCCTCGAATCGCTCGACCAGGAGCGGCTTGGCGGCATGGCCAAGGGCGCGATCGCGGCACGACTGCGCGCGATCGAAGTCGCACCTCTGTTCGGCCAGGCGCTGACCGCGGCGATCGCCAACGGCCGGCATCTGCCGCTGCTCGACGGGATGATCCGCTGGGCGTCGCGCGTGCTCGAAGCCAACGAGCATCTGATCCGCGAGATGGTCCACGCCCGCGCCGGGACGGTGATGCGCTGGACCGGGCTCGACGAGACTTTGGCCAGCAAGATCATCGACGGACTGCACAAGCTGATCACCGAGATGGCCGAGGACCCCGCGCACCCCTTGCGCGCCAAAGCCGAGGAAGGGCTCGAGCGGCTCGCGCACGATCTCCAGTACAAGCAGGCGCTGCGCGACAAGGTCGAGGCATTCAAGGTCGAGATGCTCGACAATCAGGCATTCCATCGCTGGATCGAGGGGCTGTGGGAATCGAGCCGCGCCGCGCTGCTCCGCATCGCACGCGATCCCGAACGCGTGATGGCGGGCAAGGTCGGCGAGGCGCTGCGCCAATTCGGCGAGACGCTGCAGACCGATCGCAAGCTCGCCGACACCATCAACCGTTTCGCGCGGCGCAGCGCGGTGGGCGCGGCCTCGGACTATGGCGACGGGATCGTCCGACTGGTTTCGGACACCATCCGCGGCTGGGACGCGCGGACGGTGACCGGACGCCTCGAGAACGCCGTGGGTCGCGACTTGCAATATATCCGGATCAACGGGACGTTGGTGGGTGGGCTGGTCGGTGTGGCGATCCACGCGGTGGACGCGCTGCTACGCTAGACCTGCCGACCAGGGGGAGAGATATCGTCATGATCCTTGCCGCGCTGCTGGCCTTAGCCCTTCCCGCCCAGTCCGACCGGACCGCGATCCTCGCTTTCGCCGACGCCTTCGATCGCGCCCAATTGGCGCAGGACGAGCGGGCGATGGACGCAATGATCGCCGACGATCTCGTCTTCATCGACGGGGCGGGGAAACGGCAGGGCAAGAAGGAATTCATCGCAGGCTGGACCAGCCCGGGTGATCGCTTCGACCCCGTCGTGCTCGTCGACCGGCAAGTCGTGCTGCTCGGTAACGACGCTGCGGTGGTGAATGCCGAGACGACGCTCGGCGGGACTTCGAACGGCCAGCGCTTCGCGAGCCGAATCCGGTTCGCCGACACGTTTCGCCGTGTCGGCGGAAAATGGCGTGCGGTGCATATTCAAGTGACGCCGATCCGATAGGGACTGCACATAGTCCGCCCCCGCTGCGCGAGGGAAGAATATGCTCACCCCGTCGCCGTCGCGCGGGTGTCCGGCGTAGCGCCTTCGAGCAGGATTTCGCCCTGATCCTCGCCGTCCCAATAATGGGCGCGGACGCCATGCACCTTGATCAGCGTCAGCCCAGGCGTGTCGATCCCCTGCTCGAACCATAGCGATAGACTCTTGGTCCAGTGCGCCTCGAACGCGGCCTTGTCCTTGCTCAGCTCGGCCTTGCCCTCGATATGGACGAACACCGGTTTCATGCCCAGCAGCCCGCCCTTGCCATGGAAACTCAGCGCACATTGCGGATTGGCGCGCAAATCCTCGATCAAACGCGTGCCCTCGCAGGCGAAATACCAGCTGTCGCCATCATATTCGACATCGCGATTGTTGCTCATCGGCCGGCCGGCGATGGCACCCCCCTCCGAATGGGTGGAAAGCGTCGCGAAATCGATGTCCTTGATGATCTCGGCGAGATCAGCGAGCGTCTTCGGCATGGTCCTGCTCCACTATGTGGGGACAGAACGCGAGTAAGCTGAATTATCTCCAATCGAGCTCCGGCCATCCCCGCGCGCGGGCGAGCGCTCCCAACGGACCGTGCGCATTCACCGCGAACGCCTCGTCCGCCCATTCGAGCAGGGGCGCATCAGAGACGTGATCCGAATAGGCACGGATGTGGAGGTCGGCACGCGCGAGCCCCGCTTTAACCAACCAGCTTTCGATCATGCGGAGCTTTACGGGCCCGTAACAGTTGTCCCCCTCGATCAGGGAGAGAATACGGCCTTGCCCATCGCGCTTCGCCTGCGTGGCGATCACATCGTCGAACCCGAGCAGACGCGCGATCGCGCCGGCATAATAGCCGTGCGAAGCGGTGGCCATCACCAGCCGGTACCCCGCGGCGCGATCCGCCGCGATCCGTTCGCGCGCGCCGTGGAGCACGCCCTTTTCGATCTCGGCCCCCGCGAAGCTTTCGGCGACGGCAGCCATATCAGCTTCGGTCAGCGCATGGCCCAGCAGCAGCCGATGCGAAAGCTGCTTCAGGCCAGCGCGGTCGACCAGCCGGAGCAGATAGAGGAGCCCCGCCGCGCCCACGACCGGCATCAGCGCGAGGCGCCACGGCGCCCGCATCCGCGCGGCATGGACGAGGAAGCGCGTCCAGGTCGGCGCCGCGGTGATCGTCTTGTCCATGTCGTAGATCGCCAGGTGCTGCATTGGCGCATCTAGGCTCTCTCGGCTCGGCAGAGCAAATCCTTGCCGATCCATCGCGAATCGCCGAAAGGTGGCGCCGATGAGGGGAAGCGCGGATTTCGATCGGGTCGACTCGGGCGACGGCGCGACGCTGCGCTTCACCGGCAATCTGTCGCTTGCCTGCCTGCGCGACCTGCCCGAGCGGCTCAACGCGATCGACGGACCGGTCGCGAAGCTCGACCTCAGTCAAGTCGAGCGGATCGATACCGTCGGCGCGTGGTTGATCCATCGCCTCGCCCGCGACAAGGGCGCGTCGGTGGAAGGGCTCGAGCCCGACGAGCAGCATCTGCTCAATCAGGTCGCCGCGGCCGAGCATCCGATCGAGCTGCCGCGTAAACCCGCCGACCCTTTTACCCGGATGCTCGGCGAAATCGGCGAGGCGATCTTCACCGCCGGACATACGCTCTACGGGCTGCTCGGCTTCCTCGGCGCGACGCTGCTCGCTTTCTGGAACGTCGCGACGCACCCCAGGCGCTTCCGCTTCAACGCGACGATCCACCGCTTCGAAGTCGTCGGCGTCTCGGCGCTCGGCATCATCGGATTAATGAGCTTCCTGATCGGCATCGTCATCGCGCAGCAGGGCGCGGTGCAGCTCCGCCAGTTCGGCGCCGAGGTCTATACGATCAACCTTGTTGGTCGGATCACCTTGCGTGAGCTGGGCGTGCTGATGACCGCGATCATGGTCGCCGGCCGATCGGGATCGGCCTTCGCCGCACAGATCGGCACGATGAAGCTCACCGAGGAGATCGACGCGATGCGCACGATCGGCGTCTCCCCGATGGAGGCGCTCGTGGTGCCGCGCACGCTCGCAGTAGTGCTGATGATGCCGCTGCTGGGCTTCTACGCATCGCTGATCGCGATCATGGGCGGCGGGCTGCTCTGCTGGATCAGCCTCGATATTCCGCCGGTGACCTTCATCCAGCGCATCCGCGAAGTGGTGCCGCTCACCGACCTGTGGGTGGGTCTCGTCAAAGCGCCGGTCTTCGGCTTCATCATTGCGATCGCGGGCTGTTTCCAGGGCATGCAGGTCGAGGCTGATGCCGAGCAGGTCGGCCGCCGGACCACGGTGGCAGTGGTGCAGGCGATCTTCCTCGTGATCGTGCTCGACGCCTTCTTCGCGGTGTTCTTCAGCGAGGTCGGCTGGATATGATGGCGCGCCGCGAGCAGGAGGACGTGATCATCCGCGTCCGCGATCTCAAGAACGGGTTCGGCGAGCAGATCGTCCATGACGGGCTCGAGCTCGACGTGCGCCGGGGCGAGATTCTCGGCGTGGTCGGCGGATCGGGCACGGGCAAATCGGTGCTGATGCGCTCGATCATCGGGCTGCAGACGCCGATCGAAGGCAGCGTCGAGGTTTTCGGCGAGAATACGATCGGACGCGAGGAGACCGAGGCGGTCAACATCCGCAAGCGCTGGGGCATCCTCTTTCAGGGCGGCGCCCTGTTCTCGACGCTGACCGTGTCCGAGAACGTCCAGGTGCCGATCAAGGAATTCTACCCCGGGCTCGATCAGTCGCTGCTCGAGGAGATCGCCGCGTACAAGGTGGTGATGAGCGGCCTGCCGCCCGATGCGGGGCCCAAATATCCGGCCGAGCTTTCGGGCGGCATGAAGAAGCGTGCCGGCCTTGCCCGCGCGCTCGCGCTCGATCCCGAGCTGCTGTTCCTCGACGAGCCAACCGCCGGGCTCGATCCGATCGGTGCAGCAGCGTTCGACGAGCTCACCGCCTCGCTCCAGAAGACTTTGGGGCTGACCGTGTTCCTGATCACGCACGATCTCGATACGCTCTACGCGATCTGTGACAGGGTCGCGGTGCTCGCCGACAAGCGCGTGATCGCCGTCGGAACGATCGACGAGCTGCTCGCGCTGGATCACCCCTGGATTCAGGAATATTTCAATGGACCGCGCGGCCGCGCCGCGGTCGCCAGCGCCGAGCGGGCGCAAGCGGGAACATGAGGCTCTGATGGAAACGCGATCGAACCATGTACTCGTCGGCGCGGTGGTGCTGATCCTGCTCGCGGTGCTCGCCCTGTTCATCGTCTGGCTGGCGCGGCTGGGCGGCGGCAACGAGCGCCAGTACGACATCTTCTTCAAACAGGCGGTCGACGGGCTCAATCCGGGCTCGGCGGTGAGCTTTTCGGGCGTGCCTTCGGGACAGGTGAAGGAGATCTCGTTCTGGAAGCCCGATCCCAGCCTCGTCCGCGTCCGCATCAGCGTCAATGACGACGTGCCGATCCTCGAGGGCACCACGGCTTCGATCCAGGGGAGCTTCACCGGGCCGAGCACGGTTCAGCTCGACGGCGCAGTAAAGGGTGCGCCGCCGATCGTCTGCCCGGAGGAGAATCCGCGCGCGGCCTGCCCGCTCGGCGTGCCGGTGATCCCGACCAAGCAGGGCGGCCTCGGCGCGCTGCTGAACTCGGCGCCGCAGTTGCTCGAGCGCATCTCGACGCTGACCGAGCGCCTCTCCGAGCTGCTCGGCGACAAGAACCAGAATTCGATCGCCGGAATCCTCGCCAACACCAACCGGTTGACCGACGCGCTCGCCGATCGCGGACCCGAGATCGCGGCGACGCTCGCCGAGACGCGGATCGCGATCCAGAAGTTCGGGGGCGCGACGGAGGAATTGGGCAAGCTCGCCGCGACGACCAATGGCGTGATCGCCGACGACGTCCGACCGACGATCGCCAATCTCAACCGCACGATCGGCGCCGCGCGCAAGTCGATGGAGACATTGGACGCGACGATCGGCGACGCGCGGCCGGGGCTGCAGGCATTGTCGAAGAAGACGATCCCCGAGATCGGCCAGCTCGTCCAGGATCTGCGGGTGATGTCGACCTCACTCGCCTCGGTCGCCGAGAAGCTCGATCAGGGCGGCGCGTCGAGCCTGATCGGCGCGCCCAAGCTGCCCGACTACAAGCCCAGCAAGTGAGGACCATGATGAAGAAGCCCGCTCTGCTCCTTGCGCTGCCGCTGCTCGCAGCCTTGAGCGGCTGCATCTCGTTCGGCAGCAAGCCGCCCGGTGCACTGCTGACGCTGAACCCCGAGGTCGAGCTGCCGATCGGCGAATCGCAGCGCTCGAACGTCGCCGCGACGATCACCGTCGCGGTGCCCTCGCTGCCGCAGGAGCTGGCCTCGTCGCGCGTGCCGGTGCATTCGGGCGGCACCGCGGTCGCCTTCGTCAAGGACGCGCAATGGGTCGAGCGGCCCTCCCAGCTGTTCGCGCGTCTGCTCGGCGATACGATCACCGCGAAGACCGGGCGGCTGGTGCTGAGCTCGCGCCAGTCGATGCTCGATCCGGGCGCCTATCTGATGGGCGACCTGCGACGTTTCGGAATCGAGGAAGAGACTAAAGAGGCGGTGGTGACCTATGACGCCGCGCTGATCCGCGGGCCCGAGACCGTGGTCGAGCGTCGCCGCTTCGAGGCGCGCGTGCCGGTCGCCCAGATCGAGGCCGCGCCGGTCGGCGCCGCGCTCAACCAGGCGGCGAATCAGGTCGCGGCGCAAGTGGCGGAGTGGGTGGGGCGCTAACCCCCTAGGCGCTCAGGGCGCGCGACGGATCGGCGCCTGCGCGTTGCAGATGTCCGCGCCGCCCGCGGGCACGGTGAAGAAGGGCGGCTTGCGGTTCTCGCGCTCGCTGATCCACGCCGCAAAGCGTTCATTGTCGGTAGCGCGATATTCGAAGCGCGGGCGCTCGTCGGCAGGCAGCTGGCTGGCCAGCCGGACCGACAAGATCGGCAGGCGCTCGGCCGGATTTTCGTAGACGCCGAGGCTGCCGCCGCCGCGCGGGAGCGCCGACAGCCATTGCATGCCTTCGACGATACGGCCGACCAGCGCAATGTTGCGATCGAGATGCCGGGGAGCGTGGCCGATCACGGTATAGAGCTCGGCGCCGCTCCCTGTGGAGGGCGCGAGATCGCGCGCGACGCCGACCATACCGTAGCAATGGGTGAGCCAGCTCGTCTTGCCGTCGGTGGCGAGCGGCCAGCCATCGACGCTGTGGCCGGTCCTCACGGCATAGGGGTCGGTTCGCGCAAAGCTTGTCACGCCGTCAAAGCGCGTCCACTCATATTCCGCGGGCGGGTTCTCGATCACTTCGGGCGGCAGCGCGGTCTTGTCGTCGCCCCCGCCCCATTGCGTGACATAATTGTCCTGGACACGATAGACGCTCGTCCCGTCCCACCAGCGCGCCTCGGCGAGCTTGCGGATATTGGCGACGTGCGCGGGCGCATAGCGCGGGGCGAGACGGATGAAGACCTGATGCCCGCCGCGCAACGTCATGACGAGAATCTCGTTGTCGGGGATCGAACGCCAGTCGGCGGGAGCGGCATCAGCGGCCGACGGGGCGGGGGCGGCGGTCTGGGCGGTGGCGGGGATCGCGGCGGCGAGCGCGGAAAGCGCGAGCAATGGCTTGAGCATCGCCGCAGACTGGCATGTGCGCCCGCGCTTGCCTAGCCTGTCGGCACCGGGTAGGGCACGCGGCTTCCGGGTATGCGGAGCGGTGGCCGAGTGGTCGAAGGCGCTCGCCTGGAAAGTGAGTATACGGCAAAACCGTATCGAGGGTTCGAATCCCTCCCGCTCCGCCATCATACCCCTGATTTCTCAACTACTTAGTTGAGTAAGGGGTGTGAGTTCATCGGCACATTTGGCACGTACCGCGGAGGGTATGGAGCGTGACATCGTCGATGTCCGGCCCCATCTTTTTTACGTCCTCGCGGATTTGGTTCCACATATGCCACAGCAGCGCCACGCGCAGCGGGAAGTAGCGGAACTCGCCGTCGCGCTTAGCGACGTGAGCGGCGAGTTCTTGGAGATCTGCCGCGACGGTCGACGTCAACGGGATCGTCTGAGGTTTGTCATTCTTCGGCGGTAGTGGGCGAAGGTGAGCCGTCAGACCAAGCCGGCGTATTGTTCCGTGGCGCATCAGGTAACCGACAAACCTCGCCATGGCTCACCCAATGGCTCACATCATGGCGATGGATCGGCGGGAAACGGACCGCTAGCCGCCTGTCCGATTTCGGAGGATGAATCGGCAATAGCTGCCGTTCACGAGTGCTAGAAGCTGTACCTGATCCCAAGCCGCAGCGTGCGCGGCTCGACGACGCGGCTCATGCGCCCTTCGACCGGAGCGGCATCGAACGCCGGAATATAGGACTGGTACCAATAGGCGATGTCCTTGTCGTCGCTGTCGAGGACGTTGAGCAACTCGGCATAGGCTTCGGCGCGGCCGAGCTTCCGCGCCGCGCGGACATTCACGACATTGCTGCCCCGGTCGCGCTGCGAATTGTCCTCGATGAGCGGATAGGGCCCGAGATGGCGCAGGCGGATGCTGGCCTCCCATTTCTCGGTGATCAGCGATATCCCGGCGGCTGCGGCGTTCTCGAAGGCATTGGGGATATAGTCGCCATTGGCGTAGCGCGCGTGGCTGGCGGTGTAGTTCGCGTCGATCGCGAGCCAGGGCAGCGGGCGCCAGAACGCCACCAGCTCGTAGCCGTGACGGCGGCTGGCGCTGCTCGGCTCGACGGCATTGGAATCGCCGACGAACTTGAGCTCGCTGCCGAGGTCGAGCCACCAATAGGTCGCGGTAAAGCTGAGGTTCCGCAGCTGGAGCCGCGCGCCGAGCTCCTTTCCGGTACCGGGCACCAGCACCGGCACCGGCGTGGCGGTGACCGCGCCGCGCACATCGTTCGAATGGAAGCCGCGGCCCCAGCCCGCATAGATCTCGAATGCCTCGCCGATCCGATAGGCCGCCTGGAATTTGGGCGACAGGATCGCGTCGCCGCCCGCGCCTTCGCCGAGCGCAGCGGCCTCCGCATCGAGCGCCCGTGCGGAATAACGATAATAATCGCCGCGCAGGCCGCCGATCAGGCGCAGCCCCTCGATCGGGCGCAGCGTGGCCGAGGCATAGAGCGCCGCGGAGGCTTCGCGCACCTTGTAGAGGCCAAGCGAATTGACGAAGCGGCGCGCCGCGGTGTGCCGGACACCGACCCGGCCGATGACGTCGTAGCGGTTCTCGGTGCCGAGCGTGAAATCGAGCGTCTCGCCGACGCGCCAGCTCTTCTCGGCGTTGAAGCCATAGACGTTGCGCCTGTCGATCTGGTGAATCTGGGCGCTGGCGCCGTCGGCGCCGGCATATTCCGGATTGGAGAACATGTTCCAGTCGTAACGCTGGCCATAGGCATTGGCGCGCCAGTCGGTGCCCGACAGGCTTGCGTTGAGCACCAGCCGGGTCGTCTCGCCGGTGGCGCTGGGATCGGGCGAGCAAAATCGGTCGGCGCAGACTGACGAACCGATGATCCGCTCGGGGATCTGCTCGGTCGGCTTCCATGTGCCGCGATAGCCATGGGCTGTGAGCTCGAGCCGGCCGAGCGGTGTCGGCGCGGCATATTTCAGGAAAGCAGCATAATGGCGGAGCCTTTCGGGCTGCTCCCACGGGCCGTCATAGGTGCGAAATTCGCCGGCGAAGGTCAGGTCGCCTCCCCCGACACCGCTCGCAGTGCCGCCCAGCGCCACGCGACGGTGGCCATAGGATCCGGCTTCAAGCGCGAGCCAGGGCCGGTCGTAGCGATCGAGCGTGGCCATATAGGCCGCCCCGGCCAACGCGAAATCGCCACCATCGGCGCGATACGGTCCTTTGCGGAAATCCTCACGCGCGATGATCTCGGGGATCAGGCCATTGAGATCGAGATACCCTTGGCCATGACCATGGGTGCGCAGGTTCATCTGCACGCCATCGATATAGGTCGTGAAGTCCGACCCATGATCGAGGTTGAAGCCGCGCAGGAAATATTGATTGGCCTTGCCGGTGCCCGAATGCTGCGCCGCGACCATGCCCGGCACGGCCTCGAGCAACTCGGCGGTGCGCAGCAGCGGCCGCACGAGCAGATCGGAACCGCTGACCGTCCCCTCGCTCGCCGACTGGGCGATGCCGATCTTGAGCTCGCCCCGTCCGAAGACGACGACGTCCGGGTCGCCGATCTCGCCCGTCGCCTCTACCGCGGCCTCGCCTTCGACTTGATCGGGCGGAGGCGGATCCTTGGCGAGCGCGATGCCGCAGGCGAGCTTGAGCAGGAGTGGCACGGCAAGCGCACGAACAAGTCGATCGGACGAATGATACACAGTTTTCCCCGGACAGGCAGGATGGTGCGCGCCCCAAGGGCCGTCGCCCAGCCGGTCTGGAGGCAATTCCGGGCAGAACGCTCGCGCGTAACGGTTGCCGACAATGTTCATGAACATTGTCGCGGCCGTGGAAATCCGCCACATTCAGCCGCTCGGGCGGAACCTGTCGGGGGGATATGACGGACCTGGCGGCCTTGCGCAGCGCGATCGAAACGGCACGCGCCGATCCGCGTCTCGGGCGCTCGGCGCTCGTCCGCCGGCTGTTCGACTATCTCGCCACCAACAGCCTCGCCGGCCGCTCGCCCAAGGAATCCGAAGTTGCGATCGAAGTCTTCGGCCGCCAGCCCGATTTCGATCCCTCGCGCGACGCTGTCGCCCGGGTCTATGTCCACAAGCTCCGCCGCCGGCTCGAGGCGATCGGCGAGGGACCAGGCCGAGGCCTGACCATCCCGCGCGGGGAATATCGGCTGGCACTGGGCGAGGAGGCTTCGCTCCCCGACCCACGGAAGCGACCACGCCGTGTCTGGCTCGCCGCGACGGCGCTCCTGCTGGTCGCGCTGACCAGCATCGCCACTTGGGCGATCGTCGCCGCCCAGCGGCCCGCGGCGGCCGCCGCGGGCGTCGCCGATGCCGCGGTCTGGAACGCCGTCCTCGCCAACGGCAAGCCGACGATTATCGCGCTGGGCGACTATTACATCTTCGCCGAGACCGGCCCCGCAGGCGGGCCGGGTCGGCTGGTGCGCGAATATACGGTCAATTCGCCTGCCGACCTCAACCAGTTCATCCGCGACAATCCCGAACGCGCGGCGGGCTATATGGACCTCGATCTCCATTACCTGCCGACGGGCAGCGCCGCCGCGCTTCTGCAAGTCGCCGTCGCGCTCCAGGGCGCGCGGGATCTACGCGTTCTGCCGGTATCGAGCCTCACGCCGGCGATGCTACGCGACAACAACATCGTCTATCTCGGCTATCTCAGCGGCCTCGGGTTGCTGCGCAACGCCACTTTCTCCGGCTCGCGCTATGCGATCGGGGAGACTTGGGACGATATTCTCGACACGCGCACCGGGCAGCATTTCGCCAGTGGCGGGGGCGCCCCGCACCCCGGCGACACGCTCTATCCCGACTATGGCTATATCGCGACCTTCGCCGGCCCGTCGGACAATCGCTTCGTGATCATCGCCGGCACGCGCGACGCCGCGCTGATGCAGATGGGTCAGAACGCCGTGAACCGGGCCGTGCTGGACGGGCTCGCCGCAGCCGGCGGCAAGCCCGGCGCGGCGGAGGCACTGTACGGGATCAACAGCATGGGCGAGGTCAATGTCGACAGCCGGCTGATCCGCAGCAGCCCGCTCGATCAGACGATCATCTGGAAAGAGGATTCGAAAGGCCGGCGCAACTTCCCTGCCGGCTGAGCCCCGCCGCGACGGCCTGCCCTTTCCCCGTGCCCACCCGAAGTTCAGGTTGCGACAGCACAACAAAGACTAGCTGACACTCTAAATCCCATTAGTTAGATATGATTTCCCGATCATGGCGAATGGGTGACGTTTTATGTCCGAAGGAACGCATTCGAACCGAGTCTCCCGCGTCCCGGGCCGTCCCGCCGCGGAGGCGCGCGGATGAATTTCCAGCAGCTCAAATATGTCCGTGCAGCGGTGCAGAACAATCTAAACCTCACCGAGGTCGCGAACGTGCTGTTCACTTCGCAATCGGGCGTGAGCAAGCAGATCAAGGAACTCGAGGCCGAGCTCGGCATCGAGATCTTCGTCCGGCGCGGCAAAAGACTGGTCGGGGTCACCCCGGCGGGCGAGAGCGTGGTCAAGGTGATCAACAGCCTGCTCGCCGAGGCGGACAATCTGAAAAGGCTGTCGCAACAATTCACTCAAGAGGACAGCGGCCGGCTGATCATCGCGGCGACGCACAATCAGGCCCGCTACGTCATCCCGCCGATCCTGCTCCAGTTCACGCGCCTCTATCCGCAGGTCGAGCTCGAGCTGCGTCAGGGTTCGCCCAAGGACGTCGCCGAGATGCTGATCCGCGGCGAAGCCGATATCGGCGTCGCGACCGAAGCGGTCGACGGCGTTCCCGAGCTCGACACCCATTCCTGCTTCACCTGGGAACATGTGGTGGTGGTGCCCGTGCATCATCCACTGCTGCGGATCGGGAACCCGACGCTGGCGGACATCGCCCGCTATCCGATCATCACCTATAATCCCGGCTTCTCGGGACGTTCGAAAATCGACGCCGCGTTCGCGGCGGCTGGTGTGCAGCCCGACATCCGGCTTACCGCAGCCGATGCCGACGTCATCAAGGACTATGTCCAGCTCGGCCTCGGCGTCGGCATCGTCGCCGAGATGGCGGTGGTCGATCAGTTGCGCGAGGGGCTGGTGCCGGTGCCTGGCTCGCATCAGAGCTTCGGCGTGAGCACGACCAAGGTCGCGATCCCGCGAGGTCTGCTGCTGCGCAACTATGCCTATCGCTTCGTCGAGGCGCTGGCGCCGCATCTCGACCACGCCGTGCTGAGCGGCGCGGCGCGGCGACCGTCGTCGCAGCGGCCAGCGGGCATCCTGCCCTTCCCGCACTGGCGCGAGCTGCATGCGCCGCGCACCGATCTCACATTGGTGTCGAGCGGCTGACCATCGCGTGGCGGCCCGATCGCCGGGCCGCCCCTCGATCAGCGCGCGATGACGGGCCCGTCCGCGGGCACACCGACCGCTCCACCGCCGAACGGACCGTTATTCTCGGCGCAAATTCGCTCGACATGCTCGTAGCGCAGCGGCTGGCCGGGCTGGTTGACCGGCTGGACGTCGAAATTCCAGCCATCGGGCTCGTCGGCGGAGGTGTAGCGGCGCACCGGGATCGTCGCGGTCCAGGGCCGCGCATAGACCGTCGGATCGGTGAACGTGGCGACATAGTTGAAGCGCTTGCCGTTGTTGTCGAAAACATAGCGCTCCGCCACCGTGGCGTTCTCGCTCATATAGTCACCATAGCGACCGAACAGCGCCTTGCCGTTGTTGTTGGTCACGTCGACGACCAGCGTATTGCCTTCCCAATGGCCGCGCGAGGCGCCGTTCCACAGCTTGACCGACGGCGCCAGCTTAGGCGCGTCGTCGAGCCGGACCAGCCGCCAGCCGGAGTCGAACAGGAACAGCACCGCGCCGGGATATTGGCGGATCTCGAAGCCGTGCCACATGAAGGATTTGGGCACCCCCGCGGGCGCGCAGCGCGCGAGCGGCTCGACGTAGCGCGGCTTGACCGGATTGGGGAAGTTCTTCGCGAAATCTGCCTGCAGCGCGCGCGCCGCCGACAGATAAGGAATCTGCCCGTCGGCCGGATCCGAGACGCGGCTCGGCGCGCGCTGATCGCGCGGCAGCTTCGCGCTGTTCGAGGGCTCGCCCGGCGGACCGGCCTGCGGATCGGTGAAGTTGGCGTGGTTGCCCACCGTGTTCGAATAGAAGCCGGCAATGTCGGGCTGGCCGTCGGCGGTGTTGGGGCCCGTCCACGCGCCCGAGGCGATCACCGGGACTTCCTTGCTCCGTCGGGGTTCGGAATTGGCCGGTGACGCAGGCGCAGCGGTCTGCGCCGCGAGCGGTTGGACCGAAGCCGCCGATACAGCGGCGAGCAGCAGCGTACGACGCATCATTTGCCGTCCTTGTGCGGATAGAACTGCTCATATTCGAGCGTGTAGCAATAGTCCTCGATCAGCTGGAAATCGCGATCGCGGCGGCGGTGGAGCAGCACGTTGACGGTCCACGGCTTGCTGAACACCTTGGGGTCCTCGAGCGTCGCCGAATAGGACAGCGTGTCCTTGTCGACGAAGCTCCAGCGCTCGACGACGTGGAGCGCCTCGCTGTGGAAATTGCCGGCGCGATCGAGCCAGGTCTCCTCGTTGAAGTCCGTCACGTCGACGACGAGCGTGTCGCCTTCCCATTTCGCGCGGGAATCGCCGAGGAATAGTTCCTGATGCTGGTCGACCGGATGCAGCGAGCCGTCGGTGTGGATCGTGCGTACCTGATTGCCGAACTGGTGGACGAGCGTGAGATCGGCGGCGCGCTGGAAGATCTGGAACGGCGCCGGATAATAGACCCCGCGCGGTACGCCCAGCACCCAGCATTTGAGCCGGGGATCCTCCTTGCCGCGTGTCGCAAAATTGGCCTGCTTCCGGGCGAGCGCCTGCGGCAGATAGGGGATCGTCCCGCTATCGACGACACCTGGCCCCGGCGGCGCGTCGCGGCGCCCGGCATGCGGCTCGAGATCGTAATCGGCTTCGCTCAGCGTCTCCCAGATGCCGGAGAAGTCGGGCTTGCCGCTCGCCAGCCGCGGGATCGCCGGAGCGGCTTGCGCCGCCGGCGGAGCGGGGCCGTCGCTGGCCAGCGCAAGAGGAATCAGCGCGAACGGCGCCGCGGCGAGGAGCAAGGGCTTCCACATCGCAGAGTCTCAACGAGCCGGCGCGTCGGGCGCGCCGCCGGTCTGCACCTTGCGTCCGGTCGGCAGGGTGATCGCCGTGGCATAGCCGAACGGCCCGCCATTCTTGGCGCGGAAGCCGTTGATCCTGATCTTCGTGCCGAACGCGACATCGGCCTTGTCGAGCCCCTTGGTGCGCAGCGAGCTCGGCGTGCCGAACTCGAAGCCCCAGTTGGTCACCTTGCCGCTGCGATCGCGCACATCGACATAGATCCAGCTGTGCGGATTGACGAAGCGTGCCTTGGTGACGGTGCCGTCGATCGCCACCGGCTTGGCGGAGTCGAACTCGGCGGCGAAGGCGTGATGGGCGATGCTCGGCGCCGCGATCGTCACCGCGGCGACGGCCAGCGCGCCGGCGGCCCGGCCCAGATGCTTGCTGCTCATGCTAGTTCCTCTAACCACGAATATCGGGGCTCACTTGCCCGGCCGCGCCACGCCGTGGGTCTGGGTGGCGATGCGGAACACCGAGCCGCGACCGACCGCGTAGAGCTGCGCACGGTCCTTGCCGGCAAAGGCGAGGTTCTGCGGCTTCTTGGGCAGCGCGATCGCGCCGAGCGCCTCGCCCTGCGGCGAGAAGATCTCGACCCCCGCATTGGTCGCGACATAGACGCGGCCCGCTTCGTCGACGACGATGCCGTCGGCGCCGCTGCTCGCGGCACTGGCTTCCTGCTTGAATCCCGCAAGCTTCGCGAAATCGCGGCGGTCACTCAGGCTGCCGTCGGGCTTCACCGCGAAGGCGATCAGGCTCTCGCCCGCGGTATTGGCGACATAGACGGTCTTCTCGTCGGGGCTGAGGGCAACCCCATTGGGCCGGCGGATATCGTCGGCGACGAGATGGAGCTTGCCGCGCTTGTCGAGCCAGTAGAAGCCGGGTTTTGGCGGGTTCGCAGGCTGGGTGGCGTTAGCACCGCCGCCCGCGCCGGGATCGGAGAAATAGATGTCGCCGGCCCGCGCCAGCGCGAAATCGTTGGGCCGGTTGAGCGGCTTGCCCTCATATTTGGCGGCGAGCACCTTCGCCGTCGGCTGGAGCACGGCGATGCCCGAGGGCGCGGTCTGGACCGCGAGCAGCTCGCCCTTGCCGTTCAACGCCAGCGCGTTGGCGCCGCCGGTCTTTTCGAGATAGGTCGAGACCGCGCCATTGGGTGCGATCTTGACGATGCGGTCGGCGCGGTTCTCGGTGAACAGCAGCGAGCCGTCGTCGAGCGCGATCGGCCCTTCGGTGCCCTCGAAGCCCTCGCGCACCACCTGCACCCGCGTATCGGCGGTGACCACCCCGGCGATCGCCGGCGTAACGAACTTCTTGCCGTAGAGCGTTCCGCCCTTGGCGGCATAATCCTCGACTCCGAACGCGCCGGCCACGTCGAAGCCCGCACCGCGCAGCACCGTTGCGGCGCGGGCGGCGCGTCCGGCATGGTTGGAGATCGTCACGACCTTCCGGTCGCGCGGGATGTAGGGAAGGAAGCGGTCGAGCTCGGTAATCTGGATGTTGAGATAGACCGGCACGGTACCGCTCGCGGCGATCTCGTCGGCGCGGCGGACGTCGATGAAGGTCACCTTGTCCGGCGTCGCGAGCAGCGCGTCGATCTGCGCACGGTCGAGCACGCCGGCCTTGGGCTCTACGGCCGCAGCCTCGGGCGCCGCCTGGGCAAGCGCACCTCCCTCGGCAGCCATGATGGCGATCAGGGCGACACTCGCCATGCGGCCGAAGCGCCGGGCGAAAGTGGCGGTTCCGGTGCGGTTCTCGAACATGCGTACCCCCAAAATGCGAAAAGGTCCGATCGCGGGGTATGGCGCGCGCCGGGCAAACGGAACGAACCTGTTGTTCGATGCATATGCGGGCTGGCGCTAAGCCGGGCGGATGGCGGCCGAATGCAAAAGCGGCACCGGCGCGAACGCCGATGCCGTCAAGTTTCGCGGGATCAAAAGCGCTTAGCTGAAACCGATCCAGCGCCCCGCGGCGGCCACGGTGATCCAGGCAAGCGTCGACGCGAAAGCAGCATAGCGGCCCGGCGCCCGCACGACGGGGCCACGCTCGCGGCGTTCGAGCAGCGCCACACCCGTCGCGAAGGCAAGCGCCCCACCAAGCGGAAGCAGCAGCAGCCAGAGCGGCTCCTCGCCCTGCCCCACGATTCGCTCGACCAGCAGGAAGCCCCCGCCGAGGATCGCGACGAGCCCGACGACATAGGCGCGGCGCCAGCGCCGGGTGAACGCCGCGAACAGCGCGAACCCCGCCAGCGCGACGAGGAAGGCGCCCGATCCGAGCCCCTGCCCGCTGACGAACAGGATCAGCGAGCCGATCCACCATGCCAGCGCGAACACCGCGAGCGCACCACCGCCGCCCGGCGCATCGGCTTCGCCGCGGCGCGCCTCGCGCGTGACCGCGAGGCTGAACAGAATCGCCGCGACGAGCGCGACCATCTTCACGAGGAACGCCGCGCTCGACATCATCGTATGCAGCGTGGTCAGGCCCATCGCGGTACCGGTCACGATCGTGCCGACGATCCCGGCGATCAGCCAAGGCCGCGTCGCCCGCTCGACCTCGCGCGCCGGCATGCTGGTCAGTGCCGCGCCGAGCAGCCGTAAATTGAGCACCAGCACCGCGCCGCCGAGAATCGCGAGGAACAGCAGATGCGTCGTCTCGACAATCGCGAAGATCCACACGGTCTCGTTGACATATTTGACGAAGGGCAGCTGCGAGATCTTTTCGACCTGCGCCGCCGCACCGGGCGCGAGTTCGCGGAAACCAATCGTCATTGCGCAAGCTCCGGCTGGATCGAGGCGAGCGTCGCGGCATGTTCCTGGCATTGCGAGGCGGCGGCGACGAACCCGCCCGCGGTGTCGCAGCTGAACCAGTCATAGGCGACGTAGCGGCCCGCCACGATCACAGCGATCCACAAGCTCAGCGACACGCCGGCGGCTACGCGCGCGCCTGCGGGCGGCCGCGGCGCGCTGTCCCATTTGTCGAGATTGGCCTGCACGCGGTGATGGAACAGGAAGATGTTCACCGCTGCGGCGAGCAGGAAGCCGATCTTCAGGCGGAAGATGAAATTATGATAATATTCGAACGGGTTGGCGAAGAATAGCGCGAGTCCGGTGAGGATCATCACGATGAAGCCGCCCACCGTATAGGGCAGCACCGACGCCGTCACCTTCGACACCGGAGTATTGCGCAGCACTACCCCGAGCAGCCGCAGATCGACGAACAGGATCGTGCCCGCGAACAGCATCAGCGTCAGGACATGCGCGCCTTCGAGCAGCATCCACAGCCGCTCCGAGGACTGGAGCTGCGCGCTGAGCGACGTATCGGACAGGATATGCCCCGCCGCGTCGCGCTGGGCTCCCAGCACGAATTGCAGCCAGGCCATCAGTTCCGACAGCATCCAGACGTCCCCTAACGATGCATCAAGCCTCTGGACTAGGCCGACGCACCTCCCCGCCGAACCAAGCTTTGCTCATTAGAATGTGACGCGAAGTGCTTTGCCTCCGGGGCTTCACCGCCTGCTCCGGCGCATAGCTGCAAAGCTTCTATCGAAATGAGCAATCATCGGTTCCGTTTGCGGGGCGGGTCATTTCATAGACGCTAGGCAAGCTTGTCGGGGCCCGCTGCTCCGACTGCGCCGGTACCCGTTCAAGACCGACCCACGGACGCATCGTCCGGATGGGTGGTGATCGCTGCGATTGCCACGCGGGGGACCTGCGCCTGTTTCCGGGGAGCCAAGAGTGAAGAAGACAAAGGGTAAGTCGATCCTGCGCGCGAAGAGCCTGCTCTATGCCGGCGCGGCACTGACGATCGGAGCGCTGGGGGCGGTGCCCGCAAAGGCGCAAACGGCGCAGACCCGCGACCTTCAGGCCGAGAACGAGGCGCTGCGCAAGGAAGTCGAGGCGCTCCGCCGGCAATTGGGCGAGCGCCTGCCGCAAGCTGCGCCCGCAACCTTCCAGCCCGCCTCCGCCGACAACAGCGAGCTGCGTCCCATACCGGCGGTCGCGATCGTCGAAACCGATTCCGGCCCCACTGACGACGTCGTCGTCTCGGCGCGCAACCGGCAGGAGCTGGCGCAGGACGTGCCGCTGCCGGTGACCGTGATCGGCGGCGAGACGCTCGATCGCGAGGACATCAAGTCGATCTGGGACCTGCCCGCCAAGGTCCCAAACCTTCAGCTCAATAATCCCGGCGAGAACGCCCGCAAGGTGAGCCCGTCGATCCGCGGTCTCGGCCGCGGTGGCGCCAACGATTCGATGGAGCAGAGCGTCGCGGTGATCGTCGACGGGGTGACGCTCTATTATTCGGGCCAGGCCTGGGCCGATTATGTCGATCTCGACCGGATCGAAGTGCTCAACGGACCGCAGGGCACCTTGCTCGGCAAGAACTCGTCGCTCGGGGCGATCAACATCGTCACCAAGGCGCCGAGCTTCGATCCGCAATACAGCTTCGAGATCTTCGCCGGCGACCTCGACACGCTGAGCGGCAAATTCTCGGCGAGCGGCCCGCTGGTCGATGACACCCTCGCCTATCGCGTCAATTTCGTCGCCGACCGCAGCAACGGCATCTACACCAACACCTGGCAATCGTTCGGCCGCGCCAAGGAGACGTGGCGCGAGAGCAACAAGCTCGCCGGCCGCGCCCAGCTGCTCTGGAAGCCTTCGTCGAATTTCAGCGCGCGCATCATCGCCGACAAGCTGCGTTCGGACGAACGCGTCAACACCGGCAACACGCTGATCTCCAACGGCCCGGCGACCTATGCCGACGGCACCGCGCGCCCGCTGCTGACGCCGATCGCCTATACCCCGGTCGGCACCTATGCGACCTATGGCTATCTCGGTCGCTTCACCCAGAAGGCGGCGTGGTTCCACAATGTCGATGGCACCGTCTATCAGCCGCCGCTCGGCACCACCGACATCGCAAATTCCGAGGCGCGGCCGCAGGTCACCAACCAATGGGGCATCCAGTCGACGCTCGACTGGAACCTCGGCGGACACACGCTCACCTCGATCACGGCATATCGCTATCAGGACTTCGACATCAAGAATGGCGGCCAGTACGGGCAATTCTACATCAGCAATGGCGGCCAGCAGCTGTGGAACCGGCAATTCTCGCAGGAGCTGCGGATCACCTCGCAGGGCGGCGAGGCCTTCGACTACCAAGCCGGCATCTATTACCTCAACGCCCGCGTTTATAGCGACGACCCCAGCTATTACGGGCAGGACGCCGGCGCCTGGTATGCCAGCGCCGCACAATTCCGCACGCTGATCGCCGACGGCGCCGGGCGCGAGCTGCTCCGCAAATCGCTCGACGGCGTCTACAATTCGCGCGTCACCGATGCGCGGGTGCAGAGCCTCGCCGCCTATGCGCAAGCCGACTGGCGCTTCGCGCGTGCCGCCACGCTCACGCTTGGCGTGCGCCAAACGCACGAGAAGAAGACCAACCGGGTGTCGCACGAGCTCGACCGGCCGGGCGAAAATCTCGCAACGCTCAGCACCTCGCTCGGCGCAACGCCCGCGCAAGTCGCGGCGGCGCAAGCGATCCGCGACGGCCAGATCGATCCGGCGTTCGGCTGGCGGGACGGCAACCCGATCAAGGCCGATCTCACGGCGGCGAACATCGGGCTGAGCTATGACGTCAGCGACGACGTGCTGCTCTACACCTCGCTCGGCAAGGGTGTGAAATCGGGCTTCATCTTCTTCGCGACCGACGACTTCGCCACCGAAAGCCACATCAAGCCCGAGCAGACCTATGACATCGAGCTGGGCGTGAAGAGCACCCTGTTCGACCGGCAGGTCCAGCTCAACATCAACGGCTATTACACCCGGATCAAAAACTATCAGGCCTCATGGCAGCGCGAGGATCCCGATCGCCCGGGCAGCTTCATCAGCGGCTGGGGCAATGTCGAGAAGATCGGCGCCAAGGGCGTCGAACTGCAGGCTCTGTATCGGCCCAACCGCGATCTGAGCTTCAACTTTGCGGCGGCGTACAACCTCGCCAGATATGAGACCCAATGGCTCGCCCAGACCCCCGAGATCGCGACGACGCAGTATTTTGACCTCAAGGGACAACAGGTGACCGGCGTCCCCAAACTGACGCTCAGCTACGGCCTCAACTACAATGTCCCGCTCGGCGGCTTTCTCGGCCGGATTACGCTGAGCAATGCCTTCCGCTCGGGCTATTACCAAAACGACAATCACGCCGCCTTCACCTGGCAGGACGCCTATAACGTGACCAATCTCGGAGTCGGCTTCGGCGCCGAGGACCGCCGCTGGGAGCTGTCCTTGCTCGTCCGCAACCTGTTCGATGCCGAGTTCTACACCAGCGCCAGCACCTGGTCGAACAGCGCGGCGCAGTCGGTGACCTGGGGCGCGCCGCGCACCCTGATCGCCTCGTTCCGCTCGCGGCTGTGATGCGCGCGCAGAGCGCCGGGCGGCTGGGGCTGGCAGCGGGCCTGCTGCTTCTCCCCCTCGCCGCGTGCGACAGATCCGGAGCGCCCGACCAGCAGGCTGCAACCGGCCCGACGCAGGCGAGCGGGAATGCCCCCTTCTACAAGGACCTGCCGATGCCGGAGCTGATGGTGCACGTCATCCAGCATTCCGCCGACGGAATCTGGGAACGGCAGGGCGTCGAGATCGACGCGGCGGGCGAGCATTCGCTTTTCCCCAGGAACCTGCAGGAATGGGAGAAGGCCGAGAGCGCGGCGCTGACCCTCGCCGAAGTGAGCAACACGCTCCTCGTCCCTGGTCGGCGGATTCCCGAAGCCGAATGGGATCGAGCCGTGGAAGAGGTTCGCAAGATCGCAGTGGAGGCGGCGAAAGCCGCCGAGAAGCAGGACAAGGAGGCCTTTCTGGTCGCCGGCGGCAAGCTCGACGCGGCCTGCGACGCCTGCCACGCCCGCTACGATCCGAAGTTCGATCCGCGCTTCCAGCATTGATCCCGCGCATCCGCATAAGCTTATGCCGAACGGGCATTTGCGTTTTCAGGCGCGCCGTGATCCCCATCGAGAGGACTGACAAGGGGCAAGCATGACCGCGATCACCGAACCCGCCACCGGCATCGCGCCTCCCTCGCGCTGGCAAGAACTGTGGCGCAAGGAGGATTGGTGGGCGATCTGGATTGGCCTGTCGGTGGTCTTCGCCAGCTGCCTGCTGTTCTGGAGCGGCGCCAGCCTGCGCTGGCTCGCGGTGCTGCCGCCGCGCTGGTCGAGCCCCGCGCAGGTACTCGGCGATCTCGCGGCCAACTGGCAGCGCTATCTCGCGCAATTCCTGTTCTGGGCCGGGGCCTTCTCGCTCGCGCTCTCCTTTCTCGGGCACAAGGTCCGCGCCTTCCTCCCCGCCTTCGCTTTGCTCTATGTCGCCGCTTGGGCGATCTTCGTGATCGGGCAATGGGAAGGCGCGATCCGCTATAATCTCGAGCCGCCGCTGGTCGCGCTGCTGCTGGGCCTCTTCCTCGCGAACACGATCGGGCTGCCGCGCTGGCTCGACGCCGGATTCCGCGGCGAGTTCTACGTCAAGACGGGCATCGTGCTGCTCGGCGCGACCCTGCCCTTCTCGCTGATCGCACTCGCCGGGCCGGTCGCGATCCTGCAGGCCTCGATCGTTTCGCTGGTCACGTTCGGCGTGATCTTCTGGACTGCGGTCAAGCTGGGACTTGACCGGCGCTTCGCCGCGACGCTCGGTGTCGGCGGCGCGGTGTGCGGCGTGTCGGCGGCGATCGCCGTCGCCGGCGCGGTCGGCGCGAAGAAGGAGGACACCGCGATCACCATCTCGATCGTCGTGCTCTGGGCGATCGTGATGATCTTCGCGCTGCCACTCGCCGGGCGCGCGCTCGGCCTGCCGACCGGGATCGCCGGGGCATGGATCGGCACCTCGGAGTTCGCCGACGCCGCCGGTATCGCCGCGGCGCAGGCCTATGGCGGCTTCGCCGGCAAGGTGCCCGGAATCGCCGGCACCTCCGAGCAGGCGCTGCAGGCGTTCACGCTGATGAAGGTGGTCGGCCGCGACGTGTGGATCGGAATCTGGGCAGTCGCGCTCGCGATCGTCGCCACTACGCGCTGGGAGAGCGACACTCCGGGCAGCGCGCCCGATGCAGGCGAGATCTGGCGCCGCTTCCCCAAGTTCGTGCTCGGCTTCTTCCTCGCCTCGGCGCTGATCACCGCCGCCACCGCGAGCTACAGCCTCGCCGACTACAACCGCGTCGCGGTCACGGGACTGATCGGACCGATCAAGGATTTGCGCACCTGGGCGTTCATCTTCTGCTTCTTCAGCATCGGCCTGACGACGCGCTTCCGCGATCTCGCCGCAGTCGGGCCGCGGCCGTTCACGGCGTTTACTACCGGCGTGGTGGTCAACGTGATCCTCGGCTTCGTGCTCTCGGTCTATGTGTTCGGCGGCTATTGGGAGGGGCTCGGGCTGTGAGCCTGCGCACCGCCCTGGACGGCGAGCCGCAGGGCTGCCAATCGTGCGGCCATCTCCGCACCGATCCGACCAGCCTCGAGCACGCGCTTCCGGGGATTGCCGTGCTCTCCTCGGCGTATGCCTCGGTACGTGGGCAGGACGGGCTATGCGTCCACCATCAGCGGCTGATCAACGGCCGACGCCGCTGCGACGCCTTCGCGCCGGGCGGAGCCTGACGGCGGCGGCGGCTATCTGCGGCGGAAGTCGCAGGCGCTCCATTCGTCCATCGCCGCGGCCCGCATCTCGAGTTCCGCAGCATGGCGCAGCCGCGCGGCGGCGACCGCCGGATCTGTCGCCATTGCCGCATAGGCGCGCAACTCGCGCGCGCGGCGTCCGAACACCGCCTGCTCCGCGGTGACGGCCCGGCCGCGAAGCTCCTCCAGCAGGCTGCGTAGCATTTGTTTATTCTCCCACTGAATTGATGGGATTAACTGACAGGCGTCGAGATGGATCCCGCATGAACCAGCACGTCCCGCTTCCAACGCCTTCGGCCGCCGCAGGCTCCGCGAAGAAACGCTTCAGTTTCGGCATCCTGGTGCTGCTTGGCCTGGCAGCCGGTCTCGTCCTGGGTTTCGTCGCGCGCGAGGCCGGGGATAGCGCCGCCGGCGCCGTGCTGCGCGAGACGTTGCGGCTCGTCGGGCAGATCTTCGTCCAGCTGCTGAAGGTACTGGTGCCGCCGCTGGTGCTGACCGGGATCATCGCCTCCATCGCGGCGCTGCGCGATCTCGAAAACGCCGCGAAGCTCGTCGCGCGGACCCTGCTCTGGTTCGCCGCAACCGCGCTGATCGCGGTCATCATCGGCATCGCGCTCGGCGTCGTGATCCAGCCTGGGCTCCACGCCGGAGTCGATGCCGCAGCGGCGCGGGCACCGGGCTCCACCGGCAGCTGGCTAGATTTCCTCAAGGGTCTGGTGCCCGCCAACATCCTCGGGCTCGGCGCGTCGACAACGATCGGCAACGGGAGCGCGTCGACTGCCCTGTCGTTCAACTTGCTCCAGATTCTCGTCGCTGCCATCGCGATCGGCGCGGCGGCCGTGTCGGCGGGCGAGAAGGGCGAGGCTTTCCTCGCCTTCAACGCCTCGGTGCTGACCATCTTCCGGCGACTGCTGCGCTGGGTGATCGCGCTCACCCCGATGGGCACCGCCGCGCTGATCGGCGACGCGCTGATACGCTATGGCTGGAGCTCGCTCTCGACCCTCGGCGCATTCGCCGGCGCCGTCTATCTCGGGCTCGGCATCGTCCTCTTCCTCGTCTACCCGCTCTTGCTGCTCGCCCATGGCCTCAGCCCGCTGCGCTTCTTCGCCGCGGCGTGGCCGGCGATCCAGCTGGGCTTCGTATCGCGTTCCTCGATCGGCACGCTGCCGGTCACCGAAGAAGTGACCGAGCAGGCGCTGGGCGTGCCGCGCGCCTATGCCGCCTTCGCGGTGCCGCTCGGCGCGACCACCAAGATGGACGGCTGCGCGGCGATCTACCCGGCTATCTCGGCGATCTTCGTCGCCCAGTTCTTCGGCGTGCCGCTTCACCTGGCAGACTATCTGCTGATCATCGTCGTGGCCGTGATCGGCTCGGCCGCCACTGCGGGGATGACCGGCGCCACAGTGATGCTCACCCTCACCCTCTCGACGCTCGGCCTGCCGCTGGAGGGCGCAGGGCTGTTGCTCGCGATCGACCCGATCCTCGACATGGGGCGCACCGCGGTGAATGTCGCGGGCCAGGCGCTGGTGCCGACGATCGTCGCGCGACGGGCCGGAATCCTCGACCTCGCGCGCTTCGGAACGCCGGCATTGGCAGCTCCCGGGGCAGTGTGAACTCCGGCGAAACCCATCGCCCGAGTTGAACGTCCGACGCTCGCTTTGCACACACGCTTGCGGCGGCTACCGCACCAATGTCTATGTCCGCTAGTGGCGCGTTAGCTGTCCGTCAGATCGAGCCTGATCAAACGTCCGCTTTCGGGCACCGTCGGTCACCTGCACGCTCGCATGACATGGGGTGAGCTCGGGCAGTGCCTAAGGAGGCTTGCCTGAAGCCTATTGCAGCCGCGCTTTGATGCGTCGCCGTGAGCATTGGGGTACCCTTTGGGAGAATTCTTTCAGTTTAAACTAATTAATCACCATTACATACAATCGCTTATAGACAATACTTCGATTTTCTTCCGCTCCGCCTCGCCGGAAGTTACCGAAGCTCGATCGTGACGATCAGGCCGGGTCCGGCGTCTTCCAGTTCGATCGTGCCGCCATGGAGGTGCGCGACTGCCTGCACCAGCGACAGACCGAGGCCTGCACCGGATCCGCCGCGCGCCGCATCGAGACGACCGAAGCGGCGGAGCGCCTCGCCCCGCTGCGCGGGCGCTATTCCGGGGCCCTGATCGCGGACGGCGATCCGCACTATGTCATGTGTGGCCTCGAGGCCGAGCGTAATCGTGCCGCCGCCATATTTGATGGCGTTATCGACCAGATTGCCGAGGGCCTGCGCGAGCAACTGGCGATGCACTCTCCAGCGCGCGGCCGGCGGCACTTCGACGACCAGGGCGCGGCCATGGTCCTCGATCAGCGGCGCGTAGATCTCGGCGATCGTCGCGAGCAGCGCGACAAGGTCTGTCTGGGCGAAGCTCTCGCGGCCGATGCCGCCCTCGGCGCGGCTGATGCTGAGCGCGGTCTCCACGAGGGTGAGCAGACGCTCGCCTTCGGCCAGGGCGCGCCCGGCCGCCTCCTGTGCGGCGGGCTCGCGGACCTCGCGCACGACCTGCTCGAGCGCCAGACGCAACCGCGTCAGCGGTGATTTGAGGTCATGTGCGAGGCCGTCGGTGGCGATCTTGAGTTCCGCGATCAGCGCAGTGACCCGATCGAGCGTATGGTTGACCTCGTCGCCCAGCATGCCGAACGCGTCGCCGGACCGGTCGTCGGGCACCCTGCGCGCCAGATCGCCGTCGCGCACAGCCTGGAGCGTCGCGATCGTGCCATCGAGGCGCGCGACGATCAGCCGCGCTGCCAGCCATGCCGCCAGCGCGGCCATGATCAGCGCGAGCGCCAGCGCCAGCGCACTGGTTTCTCCCAGAAGATCGAGGAGCTGACGCTCGCTCTCGACTCCGATTCCCGTGAGCAGACGCGCGCCGTCGGCCAGCCGCGTGGTCCGCACCAGCATCGTCTCGGGCTCGACATGGCCAACGCGGTAGAGCTGGATCTCGGTATAGCCGCCCGCCGCCGGCACGCTGGGCGGCCAACCGCCGAGATTGCCCGCGAGCAGGCGCCCGGCGCCGTCGACGAGTAGCATGACGCCGTTGCGGGTGACTCCCTCGGTCTTGCGCGATTCGATCTCGCGCGCGAGCGCCGGCGTTCCTCCGCGGGCATAGGTTGCCAGCAGATGCTCGCGGATGGTCTCCGCCGTCGCGGCGGCGGCTTGGTCGCTGCGTCCTCGCAACACCGTGCCGAGGGCGACGAGCAGAACCGCCGCGGCGACGATCTGACAAAGGAAGACGAGCGCAGCGAACCGGAATGTCGTCGATCGCCACGTCATGGCGCCGCGCCGAGCCGGTATCCCGCGCCGCGCACCGTGTGGAGCAGCGGCCGGGCGGTTCCTTCGTCGACCTTCTTGCGCAACCGGCTGAGATGGACGTCGACCACGTTGGTGCCCGGATCGAAATGATAGTCCCAGACGCCTTCGAGAAGCATCGTCCGCGTCACGACCTGATCGGTATGGCGAAGCAGGAACTCGAGCAATCGGAACTCGCGGGGCTGCAGCTCGATGGTGCGCCCGCCCCGGCGGACCCGCCGCGCGAGCAGATCCATCTCGAGATCGTCGCAGCGCAATATTGTCTCGGGAGCGGCCGCAGCCGTGCCGCGCCGGATCAGCAGGCGGATGCGCGCGAGCAGTTCGGCAAAGGCGAAGGGCTTGCCGAGATAGTCGTCCGATCCGCTGGTCAGCCCCTTGACCCGGTCCTCGGCGGAGCCGAGCGCCGACAGCACGATGACGGGCGTCTCCACGCCGGCGCTGCGCAACGCGCCGAGCACGGCCATGCCATCGAGCCCGGGCAGCATCCGGTCAAGCACGATGCAGGCATAGCTGCCGTCGGTCGCATGGAAGAGCCCGTCGCGGCCATTGTCGGCGCGATCGACGACGAAGCCCTCCTCTGCGAGCCCCTTGGCGATATAGTGCGCAGTCGCGTCGTCGTCCTCGACGACAAGGATCTTGTGCCCCACCTGCTCAGCTCCGGTGCGATTTGACGGTCACTGCGAGCGTGCGTCCGGCACGGCGCACATGCAAGGTGACCGGATGATGTGCCACGAGCGCCCGCTCGACGTCGCGGCTCGAACGGACCGCCCGGCTGTCAACCGCTTCGATGCGATCGCCGACGCGCAGTCCCGCCTGCTCCGCCTCGCCCCCCGAACGCAAGCTATCGACGAGGAGGGGCCCGACGGCGGACGCCGGGACGAGCGTGGCGCCGAATGGATCCTGCCGATCGGGGCGATGCGAGGCGAGGTTCCGCGACATCAGCATCGCGGCGGCTCCGGCGACGATGACGATGATCAACACCAAAGATCGCAGCGGCCGCATGCCCGTCATCGCTCGAACTCCGCCGGAAACTGACGCCGCATCATCGCCAGAATGTCTTCCAGTCGCTGGGCCACCGCAAGATCGATCTTCTCGTGCAGCCGCAGCATCTCGAGCTCACAGCGTAGATTGACTTCGTAATCGAGGCTCGCCGCCAGCCGGTCCTTCGCCGCCTGGCGGTTCTGGCTCATCATGATGACCGGCGCCTGGATCGCCGCGAGCGTGGAAAGCATCAGATTGAGGAAGATGTAGGGATAGGGATCGAAGGCGAGCCCCCAATGTTGCAGCACGTCCGAATTGAGCAGCATCCAGGCGACCAGCACCACCGAAAAGCCGATGATGAACCCCCAGGAGCCACCCACCGCCGCGACCCCGTCGGCAAGGTGATCGCCGACGGTGGCGGCCTCGTCGGCGACGTCGGCGGCGTCGCGCGCGATCGGGCGGCGCTCCTGCATCCGCGCCAGCACCCGGCGTTCCTCCACGTCGAGCGCCGCGAGATCCTTGCCGATCAGGCGGACCGCAAGCGCGAGAAGATGATTGCTGGCCATGATGCGCTTCTCCTTGTCGATCGGGGATAGCGCCGCCCGATTCTCGACCGGGTTGGGAACGGATGAACTTTTGCTAATCTTTCCTTCAGCGCGCGGTTTGCGCGAGGAGGCTAGGTCGGAGCGACACCGCAAGGGAGCGCCCGGGATGAATGACTTCCCCCATTCGAGCGCGAGCATCCGTGCGCTCGACGAACGGACCTGCCGGCTCATCTGCCCGATCGCCGCGGCGATGGTCGGGGTATGCCTCACCGGCATCGGCCTGCTGCACGTCGCGACGGCGATGCGCCGCCAAGGCACCATCGCCGACGATTTGCTCTCGCTGGACGCCCTCCTGTTCCTGGTGGCGATGCTCGCTTCCTATTTCGCGCTCCGCGTCCAGGCGCACACGCGGCTCCATTGGCTCGAGGGCATAGCCGACCGGACATTCATCGCAGCGATGCTGCTGCTCACGCTCGCCTGCTTCGTGATCACCTATGCGATCAGCCACTAGGAACGCGGAAGCGGCAAGCCCGGCGGGCGCTAGTCCCGACTCCCGCCGCCGCCCACTGAACGCCACCACATTACCAATTCTTCAGACAATGATGAGGTCGCGGCAATCCGGGCGGGGATAGGTCTCAGGCTCCCGATCGGAGCAAGTCCATCATGCACAAGACGAAGATCGCGACGGCATTGGCAGCATTGCTTGCGGCCCCCGCGATGGCAACGGCCCAGCCCGCGCGGTCGCCGGAAGGCCTGTGGCTGAACCCGCACGGCTCGGTCGCCGTGCGCACCGGCGCTTGCGGCGACAGGATATGCGGATGGGTCGTCTGGGCGAGCGACGAAGCGCAGAAGGATGCAAGGGGTAGCGGCATCGATCGGCTCATCGGCACCGAGCTCCTCGAAAATTATCGCCCTTACGGCCCAGCGCGTTGGTCCGGCACCGTGTTCGTGCCCGACATGAACCGCCACTTCGCTTCCGAGATCGACGCGCTCTCTCCCACCAGGCTCAAGATCAAAGGCTGTATCTTCGGGGGGCTGATCTGCAAATCGCAGGTCTGGAGCCGTATCGAGCAGTTGCCGCAATGAGCCGCCTGCGCCTGTTGTTCGCGCGCTATCGCAGGCTCGCCACCATCACCGCGATCCTGCTGTTGATTGCGCTCGGCTTCGCAGCGCTCGAGGCGCTGACCCGTGAGATTCACTATGCCGATGTTCGTGCGGCCGCGCGAGCGTTGTCGGCGCATCAGGTAGCGCTCGCGCTCGTTTTCACTGCCGGCAGCTATCTCGCGCTGACATTCTACGACGTACTCGCACTCAGGGTGATCGGCCGGCCGCTTCCGTGGCGCACGGCGGCGCTCGCATCGTTCACGAGCTATACGCTCAGCCACAATCTCGGGCTTTCGTTGCTGACCGGCGGATCGGCGCGATACCGCGTCTACACGGCCGCGGGTCTGGACGGGATCGAAGTCGCGCGCGTCGTCGCGCTGGCGAGCGCGACCTTTTGGGCGGGCGTCCTCGCGGTCGCCGGCGTCGCGCTGCTCGGCCATAGCGGGCCGGTCGCGATCGCGGGCCTGACGCTCGCCGCGACGCAGGCGCATTTGGCCGGCGCGATCGTCCTCACCCTGCTGGCCGCGCTGGCGGCCACCGCCGCTCTGGCGCATCCTTCGCTCTCGCTTTTCGGCTTCTCGCTGCCGGTGCCGCGTCCGGGTCAACTCATGGCCCAGATCGGCATCGCCCTGATCGACATCGCCTGCGCGAGCGCGGCGCTCCTCGTCCTGATCCCGGGCGCCGGGCCCGCGCTGCTCCCGGCCTTCATCCTCGCCTATGCGCTCGCTATCGTCGCGGCGGTACTGACTCATGTGCCAGGCGGCATCGGCGTCTTCGAGGCGGTGGTGCTGGCGATGGTGCCCGGCGATCGGGCGACGCTGTTCGCCGCGCTGATCGCCTATCGTCTGATCTATTATCTACTGCCCCTCGCCGTGGCGGTGGTGCTGCTTGCGTGGAACGAAGGCGCGCAGCATCGCGGGGTGGGCCGGCTGCTCGCGAGCGTCCGAACGCTTGCCAGCAGCGTTTCGCCACTGGTTCTGAGCGCTGCGACCTTCCTCGGCGGCGGGATGTTGTTGCTCTCGGGTTCGCTGCCGGCGTTGCACGCGCGGATGGGCTTGCTCGCGGGCGTCCTGCCGCTGCCGTTCATCGAGGCGAGCCATGTCGCGGCGAGCCTGGTCGGCACCGGCCTGCTGCTGCTCGCGCCCGGCCTCTATCGGCGGCTCGACGGCGCCTTCCATGCCACGCGCCTGCTCCTCGTGGCGGGCGCATTGTTCTCGCTCGCCAAGGGCATCGACTATGAGGAAGCGTTCGTCTGCCTCGCGCTTGCCGGTCTGTTGCAATGGACGCGCGGTGCCTTTTACCGGCGCACCGCGCTGACCCAGCAGCCTCTCGCCGCCGGCTGGCTGGCGTCGGTGGCGGCGGTGGTCGCGCTGGCGACATGGGCGGGGCTGTTCGCCTATCGCCGCGTCGCCTATGCCGACGATCTCTGGTGGCATTTCGCGCTCGGCGGCGATGCGCCGCGCTTCCTGCGCGCGACGATGGCGATCGCGGTAGTGCTCGCCGGCGCGCTGGTCTGGCGGCTGCTTTCGCCAGCTGCAGTTCCCGCTGCCGGTGCGCCGGCCGACGGGGATATGCGCGCGGTCCGCGCCATTCTCGCATCGGCGACGCGCACCGAAGCGATGCTCGCTCTGACCGGCGACAAGCGCTTCCTCGTGTCGCCGCGTCGCGATGCGTTCCTGATGTACCAGATCATGGGTGCGAGCTGGATCGTGATGGGCGACCCCGTCGGCGCGCAGGAAGCATGGGCGGAGCTGCTCTGGACGCTGCGTGAACGCGCCGATCGCGGGCAGGGGCGGATATTGCTGTACGAAGTGTCCCCCGCGACGCTCGACCTCGCGATCGGCCTCGGCCTCCAGATCATCAAATATGGCGAGGAAGCAGTCGTCGATCTCACCGGCTTCGAGCTCGATACGCCGCGTCTGCGCAGCGCTCGCCGCGCCGAACGCGCCGCCGCGAAAGCGGGCGCCCGGCTTCACGTCGTACCCGCGGCCGCCGTGCCAGTCATTCTCGACGAGCTCGAAGCGATCTCGGACGAGTGGATCCGCAGCAAGGGTCACCGCGAGAAGAGTTTCAGCCTCGGCCGTTTCGATCGCGCCTATCTCAGCAACTTCGATGTCGGCATCGTCACCGTCGAAGGTCGCATCGTCGCGTTCGCCAATCTATGGCTGACGCAAGGCAGGCAGGAAGCGTCGATCGATCTCATGCGGCATCGCGACGATGCGCCGCGCGGCACGATGGATTTTCTGTTCGTGAACCTGATGCAATGGGCGCGCGAACGCGGCTATCGCCGCTTCACTTTGGGCATGGCGCCGCTTGCGGGGATCGATGGCCGGCGGCTCGCGCCCGCCTGGGCGAAAATGGCGGCATGGATCTTCCGCCATGGCGAACGCCTCTACGGGTTTCGCGGCCTGCGCGGCTACAAGGAGAAATTCGCGCCCCAATGGGAACCCCGCTATGTCGCCGGGCCGCACGGCCTCGGGCTGGTCCATGCGCTGCGAGACCTGTCGCGCCTGATCGGCCAGCGAGAGCCCCGGCGCGTCGCATCCCGGTCACGCGAAAACCTGCGTCCCGCCCCGCAACCGCTCCGCGTCGAGGAGGTGCAGCCTTGTTGACCGACCGGGCCGCTTGGCGGCGCAGCCCGTCTCGGCCATGGCGGGCCCTCGGAGCCGGCGCGCTGCTTTGTGCAGCTGCCGTGGCGCTCATCCTCGCAACGCCGGCGCTGCGGCTCGTCGATGGCCAGGCCGTCCGCGTGTTCGGCGCCAACCGGCCGCACCCGCAACTGGCCGCCGTCTATTTTTCCGGAGACATGGGGCTACGCTTCGGCATGGGTCCACATGTCGCCCCGGCGCTGGCGGCACGCGGCGTCCCGGTGATCGGGATCAGCTCCGCAGTGAACTTCGCCACGCACCGAACGCGCGCGCAGATCGACTCGCTGGTCGCCGACGCGATCCGCACTGCGCTCGCCACCGGTGCGCAGAAAGTGGTGGTGATCGGACAGTCGTTCGGCGCCGATATGGTGGCCACCGCCGCGCCCGATCTTCCGGCCGATCTGCGCGCCCGGACCGCCGCGATCGTTCTCGTGGTGCCGTCGCAAACCGCGTATTTCCGCGCCGACCCCACCGGCCTCGCCTATCTCGGCACCCCCGATGCGAAGCCCGCGGGCGCGATGCGTGCGATCGGCTGGACGCCGGTCATTTGCATCTACGGCATCCGGGAGACCGACAGCCTCTGCCCTGCCCTAAGTGGCAGCCCTGCACGGATCATCGCGCTGCCGGGCGGCCATTTCCTCAACCGCGACGACAAGCGACTCGTCGCCACGATGCTAAACGCACTCCGCGTCGCCGATCCCACGACCATGGGCTGATTCGGGCCGCGCCTCGCCATCCCGCCGGTCCAACATGACCAAAATTTAAGCCGGCTCCCACGCCGGTGACAGCTCCCGGACGGTAGCCCGGTCGGATCGCTCGATGCTCACAGAAAAGGCACTGCATGCGCCCGCCCATATTCTTCGACCCCACCGGTCGCCGCGGTCGCTGGGCGAAGCGCGGGCTGGCGATGGGAATCATGCTCGTACTCATCGGCGCGGTGGCGTTCGCGACGACGCTCGTCGCGGTTCCGCGCGAGCGGGGGCTCGTGCTGCCATTTGCGCAATCCCATCCCGCGCGATTGCGCGGGGCGCATGCCCGTCACGGCCTCGGCGCGTGGCTGCCGGCGATCCGTTCGAAGGACCCGCACACGCCGCTCAGCATCGGTTTCTATGTGCCCGGCGACGATTCGAGCCTCGCATCGCTGCGCCGGCACGTCGGATCGCTCGACTGGGTGGTGCCGGCGCTCGTCACCGTCTCCGGGCAGACGATGCGAGTCGAGCGGGATCCACAGTTCGACCGCACGATCCGCGCGGCTTCCTCCCCGCCCAAGATACTGCCCATGGTGCAGAATTTCGGTAGCGCCGGATGGGACGGCGCGGGCGCCGCGGCCTTGCTGCACGATGCGGCGCGCCGTCGCGCGCTGGCCGCGCGGCTCGGCGCGATGGTCGGCGGGCGTCACGACGCCGGACTAGTGATGGATTTCGAAGCGCTGCCGCGAAGCGCCATGGGCGACTATCTGCGTTTCCTCCGCGCGCTTCGCGCCGCGCTGCCGGCGGGCTCCCGGCTCGCGGTCACCGCGCCGGCGGAGGACGAAAGCTGGCCGCTTCCCGCGCTGGCCGGCGCCGCCGACCGGCTGATCCTCATGGCCTATGACCAGCATTGGGAGGGCGGCGAACCCGGCCCCGTCGCCGCGCAGGACTGGTTCGTCCGGCAGGTCACGGCGGCGCGCCGGGCAGTGGGTGCGGACAAGCTCGTCGTCGCGCTCGGCAGCTATGCCTATGACTGGCACGGCAAGGCCACCGACGCACTGTCGATCGAGGAGGCCTGGCTTGCCGCCCATGACAGCGAGGCACCCATTTCCTTCGATCGCGCCAGCGGCAATGCCGGCTTCGCCTATGACGAGGATGGGCAGCATCATAGCATCTGGATGATGGACGCTGCGACCAGCTGGAACCAGCTTGAGGTCCTCAAACGGCTGGGCCTGGACGATGTGGCGCTCTGGCGGCTGGGCAGCGAGGACCCCGGCTTCTGGTCCGATCTCGGCGCCTTCCGCAGCGGCGGCATGCCCGACCTTGCGACTCCGCGTTCGCTGCTGAGCACCGATGTCGAGGGTTCGGGTGAGATCCTGCGAATCGCCGCGACGCCTTCCGAGGGCCATCGCATCGTCACCCGCGACGCGCAGCGGATGATCCGCGACGAGGCATATGAAGCGGTTCCCACACCCTATGTCGTGCAGCGCACCGGCGGCAGCGACCCGAAGCTGCTGGCGCTGACCTTCGACGACGGGCCTGATCCGGCCTGGACGCCGAAGATCCTCGACACGCTCGAGGCCGCGAAGGTGCCGGCGACCTTCTTCGTCATCGGCGAGAATGCGCTGCAGCATCCAGGCCTGCTCCGCCGCATGATCGCCGATGGCGACGAGATCGGCAATCACAGCTACACTCATCCCAATCTGGCCAACGCGAGCGCGGCACAGACGCTGCTCGAGCTCAACGCGACCCAGCGGCTCGTCGAGGCCTATACCGGCCACCGCATGACGCTGTTTCGCGCGCCCTATTTCGGCGATGCCGAGCCGACCACGGCGGACGAGCTCGGTCCCGCACTGGAGGCCCAGAAGGCAGGCTATACGGTGGTGGGCCTGCACGTGGATCCGAACGACTGGCAGCGCCCCGGCACAGACGCGATCGTCGACCAGGTCGTGATGCAGGTCCATGCCGCCACGCCTGCGGCATCCGGGAACGTCATCCTCCTCCACGATGGCGGCGGGGATCGGAGCCAGACGCTGGCCGCGCTGCCCCGGATCATCGCGACGCTGCGGCAACAAGGCTATCGCTTCGTGCCGGCGTCGCAGCTCGCCGGCATTCCGCAAGCGCAGGCAATGCCCGCGGTGACCGGTGCCGACCTGTTCGCAGTTCGGGTCGATGTGGCGATCTTCGTCGTTCTGGCCGTTCTTGCCGCGGTGCTCGCATGGCTCTTCTACGTCGCGATCGCGCTAGGCATCGCGCGCGCGGTGCTGATGGCCGGCCTCGCCTGGTTCCAGAGCCGGCGGCGCCGGCCCGAGCCGCCGGCCTTCGAGCCGGAGGTCTCGGTGATCATCCCCGCGTATAACGAGGAACGGGTGATCGCGGAGTCCGTCGCCCGCGTGCTTGCCAGTGACTATCCCGCGCTGCAGGTCATCGTCGCCGATGACGGGTCGAAGGACCGCACCAGCGCGATCGTGGAGGAATGCTTCGGCGCGGATTCGCGTGTGAAGCTGCTCACGCTGCGCAACGGCGGCAAGGCAGCGACGCTGAACCGCGCGCTCGGCCATGCCACCGGCGCGGTGATCATCGCCCTCGACGCCGATACCCAGTTCGAGCCGGAGACCATTCGCCGCCTCGTCCGCTGGTTCGCCGATCCGCGCATCGGTGCGGTGGCGGGCGACGCGCGGGTCGGCAACCGGGTCAACCTCGTCACGCGCTGGCAAGCCGTGGAGTATATCACCGCGCAAAATCTCGAGCGGCGCGCGCTCGCCGGCTTCGATGCGATGACCGTGGTGCCGGGCGCGGTCGGCGCGTGGCGGCGCGCCGCGATCGATTCGGTGGGCGGTTATCCCGAAGACACGCTGGCAGAGGATCAGGACCTCACCATCGCCATCCAGCGCGCCGGATGGCGGGTGACCTATGATCCGCGTGCGGTCGCCTGGACCGAGGCGCCCGAAAGCTTCAAGGCGTTGGCGAAGCAGCGTTACCGCTGGGCGTTCGGCACGCTGCAATGCCTTTGGAAGCACCGCGCGATCCTGGGGTCGGGCAAGCCCTCGGGCCTGGCGCTGGTGGGGTTGCCGCAGGCGTGGCTGTTCCAGATCGCCTTCGCCGCGATCTCGCCGCTCATCGATGCCGCGCTCGTCGCGTCGCTCATCGGCACGGCGCTGCGCGTTGTGCAGCATGGCTGGGCGCAGACGAGCGGGGATGTCGGCGCCATGGCGTTCTATTGGCTGGCCTTCACCGCGATCGACATAGCGTGCGGCTGGCTTGCCTATGCGCTCGATGGCGCCCGCGCCCGCTACCGCCCGCATTTGCTGGTGGCGCAGCGCCTCGTCTATCGGCAGATCATGTACTGGGTCGTGCTCCGCGCGATCGCTTCGGCCATCGGCGGCTGGGTCGTGGGCTGGGGCAAGCTCGAGCGAACGGGCAATGTCGCAGGCGAAATGTCGCCCGACGCGCCCTGACCCGGCAACTAACAAAATCCCCACTCTCTGTCGCTAAGGGGCCCGGATGGATTCGAATCCCCGAGCTTCCGCCGATTGGCGCTTCCTGCTGGCCGTGCTGCTCGCCGGGCTGGCGCTGAGGCTGGTCTGGCTCGGCCTCACCCGTGGCCTGACCGACTTTGCCGGGTTGGGCGAGGCGACTCGCGAGGCGCTGTCGGTCGCGCGGGGCAACGGGTTCGCCGATCCCTATTTCGAGGGCCAGGGACCGTCCGCGCATCTTCTTCCCGTCATGCCGTCGATCGCCGGCGGCGTGCTTGCCCTGTTCGGCGCGGGCAGCGTGGCCGGCAATCTGGCACTGCTCGGCTGGTCGCTGGCCCAGACCTTGTGCGCCTGGCTGCTGCTGCATCGGCTCTTCGCGAGGACCGGCGCATCGGCCACGGTCCTGCGCTGGGGAATGGCCTTGCTCTGCCTCGTACCCGTGTTCGCGCCGCACGAGACCGTCGACTTCCGCTGGTGGGAAGGCGCGGCGTCGGTTTGCCTCCTGTGCCTGAACCTGTTGCTGCTGCTCGAACTCGACTCCCGCCAGGGCATCGCCCCGCGCGAGATCGCCGCTGTCGCCGGACTCAGTGCTGCGACCTTCTTCGTCTCGCCGCCCGTCGGACTGGCGGCCGGCGCCTGCTGGGCCGTTTTCGCGGTCCGCCGGCTTCCCCTGCGGCAGGCAGTGCTGCTCGCCATGGCGGCTGCGGGAGCGCTGACGCTGTTGATCGCACCTTGGGCGATCCGCAATCAGCATGCGCTGGGCACGCCGGTTCTGCTCCGAAGCAATTTCGGCCTCGAGCTGGCACTGGCCAATCACCCCGCCGCGATCGCGCCGGCGTCGCCCGGAAAGGTCTTCGCGGAACGGCTGTTGGCGATCCATCCCTTTCACAGCCCGGCGGCGCGCGCGGCGGTCCGCGCCGACGGCGAAGTCGCCTACGCAAAGGGGCTGGAACGCGCGACGCGCGGCTGGATCGCCAGTCATCCGGCGGCCTTCGCACGGCTCTATCTGCGCCACCTCGGCGAATTCTTCTTCCCGCGCCCCTGGCAGATGTATTTCACCGACACCGAGGACATGCCGGGCATACGGGCATGGGTGGTGAGCGCGGTCAATCTGATCGGGTTGCTGGGGCTGGCGCTCGGCCTGCGTGCACGCCGGCGGGGATATTGGGCGATCGCGCTGTGCATCGCAGTGATCGCGCTGCCCTACGGCCTGGTCCAGCCGATCCCGCGCTACACCTGGCTGGTGTACGGTCTGCTCACCTTTCTCGCCGTCGAGGCGATCATCCGCGGCCTGGCCGTCCTGCAGCGCAAAATAACCAAGACCGGATGAGTTGACGGAGCGCGTTCAACCCTCGCGGTGGACGAGGAAGGGCGACCAGGCCTGGTTCACCGGCATCAGTTCGATCGCGTTGACGTTGAGGTGCGGCGGCTGCTCCGCGACCCAGAGCATCGTCTTCGCGATATCCTCGGCGGTCATCGGGTTCACCCCGGCATAGAGCTTGTCCGACACGTCCTGGCTGCCGGTGCGCACGAGCGTGAACTCGGTCTCCACCATGCCCGGCTCGATCGAGCAGACCCGCACCCCGGTGCCGATCAGGTCCGAGCGCAGGTTGAGACTGAACTGGCGGACGAACGCCTTGGTCGCGCCGTACACATTGCCGCCGGGATAGGGATAATTGGCAGCGACCGACGCGAGATTGATGATCGCGCCTTTGCGCGCGATCAGCTGCGGCAGCAGCTTGTGCGTCATCGACACCAGCGACGTGATGTTGGTGTCGATCATCGTCGTCCAGTTGGACAGCTTCGCCTGCTGTGCCGGCTCGAGCCCCAGCGCGAGCCCGGCATTGTTGATCAGCAGGTCGATGTCGCGAAAGGCCTCTGGCAGGCCCTCGAACGCGGCATCGCGCGCCGCCTCGTCGCGGATGTCGAATTCGAGCGTGTGAAGCGCCTCGCCCAACTCCGCGCGCAGCGCCGCCAGCCGATCGCTGCGTCGCCCGCTGCCGACCACTTTCCAGCCCGCGTCGACAAAGGCCCGCGCCGCCGCTTCGCCGATTCCCGCGGTCACGCCGGTGATGAGTGCGGTGGGCATGGATCAGATCTCCTCGATGCTGCGCGGTTCGGCGAGGTGCCAGCGCTCGCCGTCGAACCGGTCTTCATGATCGCCATATTGGACGAGCGTGCCGGCGGGCGCGCCCAGTTCGGGCATGTGCAAACGGATCAGCGCACGGGCACCGTCGATATCGGTCGCCTCGACGTCGAGGATCGTCGAGACGACCTCGTCCTCGCCCGCTTCCTCCGCATCGAAATCGACATTGCTATAGAGCGTGCCTCCGCCCGTGCTGGAGCCGAACCCCGCCAATCTGAGTTCGGCATCGATATGGATGCTGAACCGGTAATGGCGGTCGAACGGATCGAGATCGCCGGGGACGACCACGGTCATGTGCTCATAGTGCTCGAGGTCCTCCATCTTCTCGTGAAGACCCTGGAGGAACCGTTCGATCACGCGCTCAGCCCCGCAGCGTCGCGCCAAGCTTCGCCGCCGCGGCGACGACCTTGTCGGCCACTGCCTTGAGCTCGGCATCGGTGAAGCTCTTCTCGCCGGGCTGTAGCGTGACTTCGATTGCGAGGCTCTTCTGCCCCTCGGGCACGCCGGTGCCGGTGAAGATGTCGAACAGCCGCGCATCGACGATCGCGGCCTTGTCGGCACCCTTGATCGTGCGGACGAGATCGCCCGCGGCGAGTTCGAGCGGTACGAGGAAGGCGAAGTCGCGCGTCACTGCCTGCAGTGCCGGCGGGGTATAGGCGGGGCGCATGAAGCCGGTGCTCCCGCGCTTCGCCGGCAACGCGTCGAGATAGATCTCCACCGCGGCGACATCGCCGTCGAGGTCGAATGCCTTGAGCACCGAGGGGTGGACCATACCAAAGGCGGCGAGCACGGTTTTTGGCCCAAGCCGCAAGGTCGCCGACTGGCCGGGGTGATAGACGTCGCCTGCCTCGCCCATCACCTGCAGGTTGGCAACCGGCGCACCGGCGGCCTCGAGCAAAGCCAGCGCCTCGGCCTTGGCATCGAAAGCGCCGAAGCCTTGGGCCTTGCCGCCCTGCCAGCCGCGCGGGGCGCGGTCCCCGGCAAGCACCACTGCGAGGGTGAGCCGTTCCTTGTCGGCGAGGTAGCGGCGGCCGATCTCGAACAGACGTGCGCCGCTCGCGCCGCGCTTGAGGTTGCGCTCAGCCGCGGCGAGCAGGCCGGGGAGCAGCGAAGGCCGCATCACCTTCATGTCCTCGCTGATCGGATTGGCAAGGCTCCACGCGCCGCCGCCGAAGGGCGCAGCCTCGGTCTCGGAGATGAAGCTCCACGTCACGGCTTCGTGAAAGCCGCGCGCCGCGGCGGTGCGGCGCAGGCGGCGTTCGAGCTTCTGCTCGAGGGTGGCGGTCGGACGGGCGACGCCGGGGATGCGGTCGAGCGGAGTCGCGGGAACCTTGTCGATGCCTTCGATGCGGATGACTTCCTCGACCAGATCGGCGGGGCCGTCGATATCGCGGCGCCAGCTCGGCGCGGTGACCCGGAGGTCCTCAAAGCCCTTGGCGAAATCGGTAGGATCGCCATTGGCGTCGAGCGCCTCGACCGTGAAACCGAGCCGCTCGAGGATGTCCTTCTGCCGGGCGACCGGAATGGCGAGGCCGCCCAGCGTCTCGGCGAGTTCCGGATCATAGCCGGTGGTGATGCCGACCCGCGGCGGCATGCCTGCGCGCGTTACTTCGCTCGCGCTGCCGCCGCACAGATCGACGACATAGCGCGCCGCGATCGCGATCCCGTCCTCGAGGAAGGCGGGGTCGACCCCGCGCTCGAAGCGCGAGCGCGCGTCACTGGTCAGGTTGAGCTTCTGGCCGGTCCGCGCGATGTGATCGGGATCGAAATAGGCGCATTCGATCACCACGTCGGTGGTGGTCTCGGACACGCCGGTGTCCTCGCCGCCCATGATCCCTCCGATGTCGTGCACGCCGTTTGCGTCAGCGATCACCGTCACGCTCTCGTCGAGCGTGTAGGTCTTCTCGTTGAGCGCGAGCACTTGCTCGCCGGCCTTGGCCTTGCGCACGACCAGCGCGCCCGACAGCTTCGCCTTGTCATAGACATGCAGCGGGCGGCCGAGATCGATCATCACATAGTTGGTGATGTCGACCAGCGCCGAGATCGGGCGCTGGCCGATCGCCTTCAACCGGCGCTGCATCCAGTCAGGCGACGCGCCGTTGGAGACGCCGCTGACGGTCTGGCCGAAATAGGCGGGGCAGCCCTCGGGTGCCTCGATCCGCACTTCGGGGCCGGCCCCGCTGGTCGGCACCGGATCTATGTCCAGCGGCTTGAGCGTGCCGAGGCCGGCGGCGGCGAGGTCGCGTGCGATACCGCGCACGCCCATGCAATCCTGCCGGTTGGGGGTGATCGAGACATCGATAACCGCGTCGTTGAGCCCGGCATAATCGGGATAGGAAGTGCCGATTGGCGCATCGGCGGGGAGCTCGATGATGCCGTCATGATCGTCGCCAAGTTCGAGCTCGCGCGTCGAGCACATCATGCCGTTCGACTCGACTCCGCGCACCGCGGCGACCTTGAGCTCCATGCCATTGGCCGGCACCACCGCGCCCGGAAGACCGAGCACGCCGACCAGCCCCGCACGGGCATTGGGCGCGCCGCAGACGACCTGCAGCGGCGCGCCTTCACCGGTATCGACCGTCAGCACCTGGAGCTTGTCGGCCTGCGGATGCCGCTCGGCAGTGAGCACCTTCGCCACGCGGAATGCGGCGAGCTTCTCGCCCGGGTTCTCGACCCCCTCGACTTCGAGGCCGACACGCGTCAGCGCTTCGACGACCTGATCGAGCGTCGCCTCGGTATCGAGATGCTCCTTGAGCCAATTCAGGGTGAACTTCATGCGCCGACTCCCCCGCTCAGCGTGGGCACGTCGAGCGCCGAGAAGCCGTAATGGCGCAGCCAGCGGAGATCGCCGTCGAAGAAGGCGCGCAAGTCATCCATCCCATATTTGAGCATCGCCAGCCGGTCGACGCCGGTGCCGAAGGCGAAGCCCTGCCATTCGTTCGGATCGAGCCCGCAAGCGGCGATCACCTTGGGGTGCACCATCCCGGAGCCGAGCACTTCCATCCAGCCCTCGGACCCGCCGATCACGCGCTTGCCGTTGACCACCGAATAGCCGACATCGACCTCGGCCGAAGGCTCGGTGAAGGGGAAATAGCTCGGGCGCAGGCGCAGGACGATGTCGTCGCGCTCGAAGAACGCCTTGAGGAAGGTCTCGAGCGTCCATTTGAGGTGCCCGAGCGTGATCCCCTTGTCGATCACCAGCCCCTCGATCTGGTGGAACATCGGCGTGTGCGTCGCGTCCGAGTCGGAGCGATAGACACGCCCCGGCGCGATGATCCGGATCGGCGGCTTGTCCTTGACCATGGTGCGGATCTGCACTGGCGAGGTGTGGGTGCGCAGCAGGTGCTTCTGCGTCCCGTCGGCCTCGGGCGGAAAATAGAAGGTATCGTGCATCGCCCGCGCCGGATGGCTCTCGGGGATGTTGAGCGCCGTGAAATTGTGCCAGTCGTCCTCGATCTCGGGACCCGTGGCGACCGCGAAGCCGAGATCGGCGAAGATCTCCGCCAGCTCGTCCATCACCTGGCTGACCGGATGCACCGAGCCTGCGGGCACGGTCTCGACCGGCAGCGTCATGTCGAGCGTCTCGCTCGCCAGCCGCGCGTCGAGCGCCAGCCGCTCGAGACTTGCCTTGCGATCGGCGAGCGCCGCAGTGACTGCCTCACGCAGGCCGTGGATGCGCGGGCCCTGCTCCTGCCGCTCCTCGGGACTCATTCCGCCCAGCGTCTTGAGCAGCCCGGTGATCGCGCCCTGTTTGCCGAGCGCATGGACGCGCAGCGCCTCGACGGCGTCGAGCCCCGCCGCGGCGTCGATCGAGGCGAGCAGGTCGCTGCGCAATTGTTCGAGATCGGTGGTCATGGAAAAGGCCCGAACCCCAGAGTGCGGGCGAGGTCAACCCTTGGGTGCAAGATTCGCCGCCGCGCACGGCCCGTCGCGGACGCGGGGCGGGACGGCGCAGCTCGCTTCTCGTCGATCCGGGATCGTGAGACGCCCCGCCGCCGACTGGTATGCGTGGAGGCGACCGATGTTGATGCAGGCAAGACTCGAGACCGTCGATTGCCCCTGCTGCGAGAGCGACGGGCATCGGCATTGGGCATCGGAGAACGGCTACAGCGCGGTCAAATGCGCCGATTGCGGGACCGTCTATATCCGCGAACGCCCGCGCGCCGAGGAGATCTCCGCCGCCGCGCGCGACGGGGTGCACCCGACCGAGGACGGCACGCTCGACCAGCGCCTGCATCGGCAGGGCTGGAAGGTGCCCTTCTATGCTGGCATCGTCCGCCGGTTCTTCGAGGGCGAGAGGGGTCTCAGCTGGCTCGACGTCGGCGCGGGCAATGGCGAGTTCGTCGAGGCGGTGCAGCGCGCGCTGCCCGACGCGCAAGCCCTGGGCATCGACCCGATGGAAGTGAAGGTCGCCCGTGCGCAGGAGCGCGGCGTGCCGATCACCGCCCAGACGCTCGAGCAGGTGACCGGCCGCTACGACGTGATCTCGATCATCAACGTCTTCTCGCACATCCCCGACTTCCAGCATTTCGGCGGACTGATCCGTGCCCGGCTCAAGCCGGGCGGGTCACTGTTCATCGAGACCGGAAACGGTGGCGACCTGCCCTCGCGCGCCGACTATCCCGGCGAGCTGTTGCTGCCCGATCATCTCGTCTTCTCCGGAGTCGAGCAGATGAAGCAGACGCTCGCGCGCCTCGGTTTCGGCCGCGTCGAGCATTGGAGCCGCCGCACCGATCATCCGCTCTGGGCCGCCAAGCAGCTGGTGAAGAGCACGCTCAAGGGTAAGCCCAAGGTCTTCGTGCCATGGACGCGCAGCTTCCGGACGGTTTTCTTCCGGGCGTATCTCGACGCCTAGGCACGGCTGCCGAGCAGCGCGCCGCCGAAGCCGATGAAGAGCAGGCCGGTAGCGCGGTTGAACAGGCGCTGGCGATTGGCCGGCGCCAGCCACGCGGCGAGCGACCGACCGCCCAACGCATAGACGGCGTACCAGAAGGCCTCGATCGCCACGAAGCTCGTCACCAGCAGCGCAAGCTGGCTCCAGAATGGCCGGGCGGTATCGATGAACTGCGGGAACAACGCCGCGGCGAAGATGATCAGCTTCGGGTTGGAGAGCCCCGTTGCAAGGCCGGTCGCGTAGAGCGACTTCGCCGAACGCCGGGTATGCGGATCGGTCGCGGCGCCGTCGCCCACCGACGCCCGCCACGCCTTGATGCCGAGCCACAGCAGATAGGCGACGCCGGCATAGCGCAACGCATCGTACAGCCCCGGCGATGCCTTGAGCAGCGCGCCGAGGCCGGCCGCCGAAGCGAGTAGGCAGAGCAGGACCGCGCTCATCAGCCCCGCCATCGAGAAGAGCGCGCGGCGCGGCCCGTGATGGATGCTCTGCACCATCACATGGAGCATGTTCGGCCCCGGCGTCGCCGAGATCAGGAACACCGCGGTGACATAGAGCCACCAGGTCTGCAGTGCCATTCGCTTCGCCTTCCTTCTGGTGTCGGAAAAGAAGAAGGGCGCCGGTGTTGCCACCGACGCCCCTATCTTGCTTGCGCTACAGGTCGCCTCAGGCGGCCTGGGGCAGCGCCGCCTTCGCCTGCGCGACGATGGCGCTGAACGCCTCCGCCTCATGCATCGCGATGTCGGCGAGCACCTTCCGGTCGAGTTCGATGCCGGCGAGCTTGAGCCCGTGCATGAACTGCGAATAGGTCAGGCCCTCGGCGCGGACACCGGCGTTGATGCGCTGGATCCACAGGCCGCGGAACGTGCGCTTCTTAACCTTGCGGTCGCGATAGGCGTACTGGCCGGCCTTTTCGACGGCCTGGCGCGCGATGCGGATCGTGTTCTTGCGACGGCCATAATAGCCCTTCGCCTGATCCAGAATCCGCTTGTGCTTCGCCTTGGTGGTCGTGCCACGCTTCACTCGTGCCATGTCTCGGCCTCCTTACTTCAGGCCGTACGGCGCCCACGCGAGAACGCGGGCGGTATCGGCATCGGCGAGCACGGAGGTGCCGCGATTCTGGCGGATATACTTCGCGTTGTGCGAAATCAGGCGGTGGCGCTTGCCGGCGACTCCGTGCTTCACCTTGCCAGTGGCGGTGAGCTTGAAGCGCTTTTTGACGCCGCTCTTCGTCTTGAGCTTGGGCATTTTCGTCTCCTTATAGTTCGACGATTGCGGACACGCGCGGCAGCCCATTCAGCCGGCGCATCCCTACGATCGCGGAAAGGCGGGCGCATAGCCGCAACCGCGCGGCAATGCAACCAGAGTCGGAACCCCCTCGCATTACAGGCTTTTTGTTCTCGATGGCAGATCGGGACGCGCCCATCGCCGCTGCCGAAGCGGCTCCTCCGCCGAGCGAATCGCCCGCGCGCCCCGCACGCGCGTTCGGGACGCCGCTGGCCAGCGTCCTCGCGGTAATCACCACGATCCTCGGCCTGCTCGTGCTCGCCTGGACGGTGTTGTTCGTCACCAAGGGGCGCTTCCTCAAGCCGAGCTTCGAGAAAATCGTCTCCGCCCAGACTCACCGCGACGTGAAAGTCGCAGGCGACTTCCAGCTCTATTTCGCGCCGTTCAACGTCAAGTTCCTCGCCGAGGGGATGACGATATCGAACCCGCAATGGGCCGGACGCGGCAATTTCTTCTCGGCGAAGAAGATCGATTCGCGGATTTCCACCTGGAGCCTGATCACCGGCAATCGCCGGATCAATTGGCTCGGGCTCGAGGACGGCCATGTCGATCTGCAATGGGACAAGCAGGGCCGACGCAACACCTGGACCTTCAGCGAAGAGAAAGGAGAACCGCTCGACCTGCCGATCATCCGCCGTGCGCTCGTCCAGGGCACGATGGTCCGCTATGTCGACCCGCGGATGCAGATCGAGGCCGGCATCCGCATCCACACGGTGGAAGCACGAAATACCCAGTTCGCGAGCAGCATTCGTTTCGATGGCAACGGAACAGCGCGCGGCACGCGCTTCACCATGGCCGGCGAATTGCTGACCCCCAACGCCACCGTCGCGGGCGGACGGAACCAGCTCCAGCTTCATGTCGAGGGCGTGCGCACGCAGATCGACGTCTCTGGTACCCTCCCGGGCGCCACCGAGATCGAAGGCGCCGATCTCCATATGGACGCGCGGGGGCAGAACCTTGCCGATGTCTTCGCGGTCGCCGGAATCGCCGTGCCCGACACGCGAAGCTACCGGCTGCGTTCGGCGCTGACCAAGCACGGCGATGAGTGGCGCTTCACCGGGCTGCGTGGCCGTTTCGGCGCGAGCGATCTCGCCGGCCGCTTCACCGTCGCGGCGAAGGAACCGCGGCTGCTGCTGACCGCAAATCTCGCCACCCGCGTTCTCGACATCGTCGATGCCGGACCGTTCATCGGCTACAGCCCGCAGGCATCGGCGGCGGGCGCAGTGGTGCAGCAGGCCGGCGGCACCCCGCGCATCCTCCCCGATGCGCCGCTTCGGGTCGACGCGCTCAAGAATTTCGATGCCAAAGTCGACTGGACCGTCCGCTCCGTGCGGGCCGAGAGCTTCCCCGTCTCGAACATCACGCTGGGCCTCGATCTCGACGACCGGCTGCTCAAGCTCAGTCCGCTCAATTTCTCGATGGCGCGTGGCACGGTCAATTCGGACATCATCATCAACGCCGGGCGCGAGCCCGTCTTCACCGACTACGACATCCGCCTGTCGCCTACGCCGATGGGGACGCTGCTCGCCGGCTTCGGCGTCGAGCAGTCAGGCACCAGCGGCACGCTCAAGGCGCGGGTCAAGATGACCGGCAGCGGCAACAGCGTGCGCGATTCGCTCGCCACCTCGAACGGCCGCATCGCGGTGATCATGCCGCGGGGGACGTTCTGGACGCGCAACATCCAGCTCTCCGAGCTCGATATCGGCGTGTTCATCCAAAAGATGTTCGAGAAGAAGCTGAAGGAGCCCGTGCAGATCAATTGCGGGCTGATCGGCTTCACCGTGAAGAACGGGATCGCCGCCGCCGACCCGATCCTGATCGACACCGAGAAGAATGTGATGCTCGGCCGCGGCGGGTTCAGCTTCAAGAACGAGACGATCGACCTCGCCTTCCGCGCCGACAGCAAGAAGTTCAGCCTGTTCTCGGGGCAATCGCCGGTGGGGATCGGCGGCTATTTCGCCAGGCCGAGCATCGACGTGATCAGCCCCGAGCTGGTCGGCCGGGCGGGCGCGGGCCTCGGCCTTGGCGTGCTCGCCAGCCCGTTCGCCGCGGTGATCGCGTTCGTCGATATCGGCGACGCCAAGGCCGCCGATTGCGGGCCGGTGCTCGCCGGCGCCTCGGCCCGCGCCCAACGCACCGACAAGGGCAAGCCGCGCGACGATGTCGGCAAGGGCACCACCGCCAAATCCGAGGACGGCAAGCGCTCGAAGGGCGAGGCCCAGAAGCAGCGCAAGAAGTTCCTCGGCATCTTCTGAGCCGCTACACTCGCTCACACCCGACTCGAAGGAGAGCGAGCATGGCCGACGAACAGATTTCGATGCCCGGCGTCACTGCCCACCTCACCATCCGCGAAGGCAAGGGCGCCGCCGCGGTGGACTTCTACAAGGCCGCCTTCGGCGCCAAGGAGACCGGCCGGCATCTCGCCGACGACGGCACCCGGATCATGCACAGCCAACTCGAGATCAACGGCGGCGCGCTGATGCTCAACGACGATTTCCCCGAATATACCGGCGGGATCGCGGTGCCGGCGGGCGTCACGCTGCATCTGCGCGTCGACGATGCCGATCAATGGTGGGAGCGTGCGCTCGCCGCGGGCGCCACCGTGCGCATGCCGCTCGACAACCAGTTCTGGGGCGATCGCTATGGCGAAGTGGTCGACCCGTTCGGACATCACTGGTCGATCGGCGGGCCGGTTAAGGGCTAGCGCCACGCGATGCTGCGGCGCGGAAGGTTAGGCGAAGATTAGCCCGATGCGGGCTTTTCGCGAGGCCGTCCATGGCGATGTGAAAGAGCGTGCGGCATCGCCGACCGCCCGAAGCAAGCGGGGGAAATCCTACATTGCAATGGCCGGGGCGGCCGTTTTCCTTCCGTGATCCCGGCCTTGTGCCGGATCCACTGCGCCGCGATCGAGAGGCTCGAAGCGAGCGCGGCTCGGCTGTCCCGGTGGACCCTGGCACGAGGCCGGGGTGACGAAGGAGGCAAGGCGCGGCTGGTTATGTTCTCAATGCCCGCGACAGGCAAGCGCTTCGAGGATCTCCTCGATCCGCGCGGGATCGCCCGCGGCAACGACTTCGCCGTTGCTCCCGGCGTGGAGCGGGTCGCCCTGCCAGTCGCACATCCGCCCGCCCGCGCCTTCGACGATCGGAACTAGCGCGGCGAAGTCGTGAAGCTTCAATCCCGCCTCGACGACGATGTCGAGCCAACCGCTCGCGACGCAGCCATAATTATAGCAATCGCCGCCGAGCACGGTGCTCATCACCGCGGCGTCGAGATGCTCGAAAGCGTGGAGTTGGTGGTCGTCGAACAGCGCCGGCGAGGTAGTGCCGAGGATCGCGCCCTCGAGCGTGCGGCAGGCGCGCGTCTCAGCGGGCTTGCCGTTGAACAGGGTCGGGCGGCCCGCGACGCCGAGCCAGCGCTCGCCGATGATCGGCTGGTCGATGATCCCGAGCAGCGGCCAGCCGTCCTCGATCAGCGCGATCAGCGTGCCGAAGATCGGGCGACCGGCGATGAAGGCGCGGGTGCCGTCGATCGGATCGAGCACCCATTGGCGGCCACTGCTGCCTTCGCGCACGCCGAATTCCTCGCCGATGATGCCGTCCATCGGCCGCTCGGCGATGATCAGTCGGCGCATCGCCTCCTCGGCCTCGCGATCGGCGAGGGTCACCGGCGATTGGTCCTCTTTGGCCTCGAGCGCGAAGGCCTGCCCACGAAAATAGGGGCGGATCGCCGCGCCCGCGGCATCGGCGAGGCGCGCGGCAAGCGCGATATCGGTCTCGGAAACAGGCATGTCCGCCGCCCTACTCGCCCCTTTTTGACTCGCCAAGGTCACAAAGCGCTGTCAGTCGTTTCGGCAATGCGTCTGATCCTCGTGCTTCTCGGTCTCACTGCCGCGTCACCGGCGCTCGCGCAGGTGCGGGCGGTGCCCGCCCAGCCTGCCTCCGAGGCCGAGGCGCTGCGCGGCGTCGAGGTGTTTCTCGTCAATGAGACCGCAGCGCCGATCGCCGATGCCGGCCCACGCCAGATCGAAGTGACCGCGGTCGACGGCACCAAGCTGGTGCTCGAACGCGCGCCCGGCCCGACGCCCACGATCGCGCCGGGCGGTTTCGCCAAGGCGCGCTACGTTCCGGTCGGCATCGCCGGCACCGCGATCCCGCCGGGCGAGCAGCATGCCGCCGCGAAAATCCCCGCCGAGGAGAGCGTGGTCCAGAGCTCGACCGGCTCGTCCGCCGCGTTCCTCGACCGGTTCGAGCCGCACGAACCGATCTATGGTGTGTTCGGCACCGGCGATGCGGGCGGCAAGCTGCAGGTCAGCTTCGCCTTCCGCCCCTTCGCCGAGGATGCGCCGTTCAAGCTCGGCAATCTGCGCTTCGCCTATACCCAGACCATGTTCTGGGCGCTGCGTGAGCCTTCGGGCCCGTTCCGTTCGACCAACTACACGCCCGAAGTCTATGCCGATATCCCGTTCGACGAGACGACGAAGGTCGCGGTCGGCTGGCGGCACGATTCGAACGGACGCGGCGCGCTCGATTCGGTCGATCTCAACCGGATCTTCGGGAGGGTGGAGAAGAGTTTCGATCTGGGCGGCGACTGGCATCTCGATATCGCTCCGCAAGCCTGGTTCTATGTCGGCAAGCTGGGTGTCGCGCCCGATGTGAAGGACTATTTCGGCTATACCGCACTCAGCGCCGCGATCCGCCAGAAGGACGGACTCAAGATCGCGATCACCGGACGCGGCAATTTCGAGACCCGTCGCGGCGGCGCGGAGCTGTTCGCGTCCTACCCGCTGGCGCCGATCGGCGGCGGCGTCGGATTCTATCTCTTCGGCCAGGCCTTTACCGGCTATGGTGAAGCGCTCGACGATTATCGTCGCAACGATACTCACGCACGGATCGGAATCGCACTGACCCGCTAGACCCAAGGAATGATGCCATGCGGACCAAGCTTCTCCTCGCTGCCCTGCTCCTGCCGCTGTCGCTGCCGGTCGAGGCGGCGCTCGCCCCGGGCGCGGTAGCCCCGACCTTCACCGCGGCCGGCGCGATGGCAGGCAAGCCGCTCAACGTCGATCTCAAGGCGGCGCTGAAAAAGGGCCCGGTCGTGCTCTATTTCTTCCCCGCCGCCTTTACCGGCGGGTGCAATGTCGAGGCGGCGGCGTTCGCCGCGGCGCTTCCTGACTTCACGGCGGCCGGTGCGACGGTGATCGGGATGACCGCGGGCAATGTCGACAAGCTCGTCGCCTTTTCGAGCGCGCATTGCGCGGGCAAGTTCGCTGTCGCTGCGGCCAGCCCCGAGGTGATCAAAGGCTATGACGTGCTGCTCAAAAAGCCGGACGGCACGCCGACGACGATCACCAGCCGCACCAGCTATGTGATCGCGCCCGACGGCAAGATCCTCTTCGCACACACCGACATGAACCCGACGGACCACATCAAGATGACGCTCGACGTGGTGCGCAAATACAAGGCGGGCAAGCGCGGCTGAGCGCGCGGTCTTCATTTCTGGGAAAGCATTTGCTCACCGGATGTTAGCAGTTCACCGCTAGACCCCTGGTTCGATAGCAATGCGGGCGGGAGCACCGTCCGCGTCTTAAAGATGCACAGGGGTTTAGAGCCTATGGTCGGCGCAAGGGCCGTCCGGGCGGCAAGTCAAAGCGATTCGTCGCGCCGCCTTTACGACCGAATCGGCGAATTCCTTGTCGATCAGCGGCTCGACCCTGATCCCGGCAACTATGCCTTCGCCTATCATCTGCTCGCCGATCCCGAGGGCCCGCTCGCGCGCGCCGTCTACGCGCTCACCGATGGCGGTGTCCGCCTCACCCAACGCGACATCGAGAAGCTGGGTTGCGAGGTGCAGCCCGTCGCCAATGGCAGGGAAGCCAAGCAAAAGGCCGACGGGCTGGTCGCCGCGACCCAGATGCAGGTCGAGGGCTTTCAGGACATGGTCACGGCGATGCGCGCCGAGACCCAGGGCTTCGGCCGCGATCTCGCGGCGAGCGCCGAGGCGATCTCGCGCTCGAGCGACGCCGGCAATGCGGGGATGATCGGCGAGGTCGCGCGAATCACCGCGACGATGATCGAGCGCGTCCATAGCGCCGAAGCTCGGCTCGAAAGCGCGACTCGCGAGGCCAGCGAGCTGCGCCAGAAGCTCGAGGAAGCGCGCGACAATGCCCGGCGCGACCCGCTCACCGACCTGCCCAATCGCCGCGCGCTCGAGGAGGCCTATGCGGCACAAGCGGCGACCGGCGCATCCATCTGCCTTGCGGTGTGCGACGTCGACCACTTCAAATCGGTCAATGATCGTTTCGGCCACGCGGTCGGCGATCGCGTGCTCAAGGCGATCGCCGAGGCGCTCAGCCAGACCTGCGCCGGCCATCTCGTCGCGCGCTATGGTGGCGAGGAATTCGCGATACTGTTCACCGGCGTGAGCATGGACAGCGCACGCACCACGCTCGACACGGCGCGCGCGACCGTCGCCACCAAGCGCTATCGGCTGCGCGAGAGCGACGCGCCGCTCGGCGAGATCACCTTCTCGGCCGGTCTCGCCGCCGCAGAGACCGGCGACGGCCTGTCGACGGTGTTCCACCGCGCCGACCGCCTGCTCTACGCCGCCAAGACCGCCGGACGGAACTGCCTGCTGGTCGGTTGACCGATTCCGGACAGTTGCTGTCCGCTTCTGATTGGTGATTTACACCAAATGAACGCGGAAATTTTCCCAACTTTCACGACGCCAGAATCTTGAAATCATAGTTTTCAATATCTTACCGGAATTGGCACGCTCCCTGCTATATAGTTGGCATCGGCAACCGGATGGTCCGGAGCCGATCCAACCAGGGAGTAAGTTCAAATGGCCGCACGTCTCGACTCGTTCCACCACGCCGTTGCCCTTGTCAGCGCCGTGCTTCTCACCGCCGCTTTCGTGGTCTTCTCGACCCCGGTCGTTCCGATCGCCTGAGCCGGTCCGAATAGAAGGAATAGTCATCATGGTACGCAGCGTTCTGCTCGGCCTTGCATCGTTCGGCATCACCGCCACGATGGTCCTCGCCACCGCGACGCAGGGTTCGGCGCTCTTCGCCTGAACCCTGCCCCGCCGCCCGCAAGCGGCGAAGAACACACGGAACTTCCGGCGTTCCGCACCGGTTTCCCTCGGCGACCCCTCCCTCTGGAGCCCAGCCGATGAGCGACACCGAAACGATCGACATGATCCACGAGGACGCGCTGCCCGGACATGAAAGCGCACTCGAACCCAAGCCTGACTGGGAGCCGCGCTACAGCGGCTCCGGCCGACTGAAGGACAAGGTCGCGGTGATCACCGGTGCCGATAGCGGCATCGGCCGCGCCGTCGCCGCGCTCTATGCGCGCGAAGGCGCCGATGTCGCGATTCTCTATCTCTGCGAGCACGACGATGCCGCGATGACCGCGGACATCGTCCGCTCGGAGGGCCGCGAGGCGATCACCATCGCCGGAGATGTCGGCGACAAGGCTTTCTGCGATCGTGCGATCGCGCAGGTAGTCGAGAAGTTCGGGCACATCGACGTGCTGGTCAACAATGCCGGCGAGCAGCACCCCGACAAGGACATCACCGACATCAGCGAGGAGCAGCTCAAGCGCACCTTCCAGACCAACATCTTCGGGATGTTCTTCCTCACTCAGGCGGCGATGCCGCACCTGAAGCAGGGTGCCGCGATCGTGAACTGCACCTCGGTGACGATGTACCAGGGCTCGAAGGAACTGCTCGACTATTCGAGCACCAAGGGCGCGATCACCGCCTTCACGCGCAGCCTTTCCGAAAATCTGGTCGAGAAGGGCATCCGCGTGAACGCGGTCGCGCCCGGGCCGATCTGGACTCCACTCAATCCGATGGGCGGCGCCAGTCCCGAAAAGCTCGCGAACTTCGGAGAGAATACCCCGATGGGCCGGCCGGGCCAGCCCAACGAAGTCGCGCCCTGCTTCCTTTTCCTCGCCTGTGAGGACGCGAGCTACATGTCGGGCCAGGTGCTCCACCCGAATGGCGGGACGATCGTCAACGGCTAGACCGGCGCCGCGCTTCCGGCGGGTCCCACCGGCGCCTCCTCGCCGCGCGAATAGGTGCCGGTGAGGAGGCCTGCGGCCAACACCCTCCCCGCCATCGCCTTGACGATCGCGCCGCGCCCGGGCGTGTCGCGCACATCGGGTCCGGGCCCCAGCGCGAAAAGCTGGAAGGCATAATGATGTGGGCCATGGCCGGTGGGCGGATCGGGTGGTAGCCAGCCTTCGCCGAGATACGAGTTCCGCCCGACGTCGCTGCCGCCGATCCCGCCATTGCCGTCGGCGCGGATCGCGCCTTCCTTGAGTTCGCCTTCGTGCGGCGGCAGATCCCAGACCACGGCGTGGACGAGCGGCTGCGGCGCGGGGGCGTCGGGATCCTCGACGATGAGCGCCAGCCGCTCCGCCCCCTCGGGAATGCCCGTCCAGAACAAGGGCGGCGAGACGCCTTCGCCATCGGCGGTGAAACGCTCGGGCAATCGGCCGCCATTGGCGAAGGCAGGGCTGGCGAGATGCAGCGCCTCGAACGACCCCAAACCCGGCTGGGCGATGGCGAGCTTGTCCGAACCTGCGCGCAGCCGCCTGAGCGCGCTGCCCAGCCAATGGGGAACATGTTCGAGCATTCCAACCTCCCGTCCATCCGGCGCCAACGATCGAAGTGCCATAGCTATCCGAGCCACCAGGCGTCGTGCGCGATGCTGGCGCCGCCCGCCCCTATGCGCTAGCGCAGGCGGCATGAGCGCACCCCATATCGTCGCCCTGGGCGGAACGCTGCGGTCCGAATCGGTGACCGGGCGGCTGCTGGCAACCGCGTTGGACATCGCAGCGGCGCGTGGCGCGCGGACCACATTGCTCACTGGCGAGGACATCGCCTTTCCGCATTACGAGCCCGGCAACGCCGAAAGGGACCCGGTGATCGGCCGCTATCTCGAGGCGCTGCGTACCGCCGACGCGGTGATCGTCGGATCGCCCGGCTATCACGGGACGCTTTCGGGGTTGGTCAAGACCGCGCTCGACTATGTCGAGCAGCTCAGGGCTGACGAGCGCGTCTATTTCGACGGGTTGCCGGTGGGGCTGATCGCCACCGCCGGCGGTTGGCAGGCGGCGGTGTCGACGCTGCAGGCGCTGCGCACCATCACCCATTCGCTGCGCGGCTGGCCCACGCCGATGGGGCTTGCGATCAACGTCGCCGACGGCGGCGACGCGATCACCAAATGCCAACCGCAGATGGCGGTCATGGTCGACCAGATCTTCGATTTCCTGCGCCGCTGAGTTTTCGCGCCCTTAACGCTTTAATGAGGGCTTGAAGCCTAGCATCGGGGTTTGGACCGGGGGGTTTGAACGCGGATGGAACAGGCTTCGGGCCAAGCGATTGCAGGCGCGCGCCGCAGGGCGATGCGTACCGTCCTGGCCGCCGGCAGCTGTCGTACGAGCCTGAACGAGATCGCCCAGCGGCTGGGCAATCTCGGCTATCTCGTCGTACTCGCCCATTCGGCCTGCCAGGCGCTCGAACTCGTCTCCGCGCGGGGCTTCGATCTCGTGCTGATCGACGCGCTCGCGCCGCAGACCGCCGCGATGCACATGCTCGCGGAGATCCGCGGAGCGCGCGACACGACGGACCTGCCGGTGATCATGCTCGGCGCGCAGCCGGACGAGGACAATGCTGTCGCCGCTTTCGGCGCCGGCGTCGACGATTGGCTGCCGAAGCCGGTGGGGTTCGAGCTCCTCGGCGCGCGGATCGAACGCACGCTGGCGCGTGCCGCCCGGGTCGACGATCTCAAACGCTCCAACCTCGCGCTCGATGCCCGTGTCGCCGCGCGCGCGATCGAGCTCGGCGAGGCGCAGGCCGAACTGGCCGCCGCCCGTACCGACCGCATCCGCCTGATGGGTTCGATCCGCCAGCTCCACGACGAGCTCGCAATGCGGCGCGACGCTGCCTAGGCCGCGAACCTAACGCTCGAACCAGTGGCGGCGGACGAAATAGGCCGCGATCACCACGGCGACCACCACGCAGAACCAGAACACGCCCCAGAACGCCCAGGACTCGTGCGCGAAGGGGATGCCAGCGACGTTCATCCCGAGCAGCCCGGTGATGAAGGTCAGCGGCAGGAACACCATCGCGACCACGGCGATGATCAGCGAGCGCTGGTCGATCTGCTCGGCGCGGAGATCGGTGAGCGTTTCGTGCGTGAGCGCGGCGCGCTCGCGGATGCTCTCCAGCTCCTCGGCCATTCGCGCCGCGCGATCGGCGGCGGCGGCGAGATGGAGGCGGTCGTCCTCGCCCAGCCAGTCGCTCGGGATCGCCGAGAGCTTTTCGAGCGCGGCGCGCTGCGGATTGAGGAAACGGCGAAAGCCGATCGCCTGGCTGCGCACGCGATTGACCATGCGGCGCAGCTCGAAGGCGTGCCGCGCGGCGATCTGCTCCTCGCAATCGTCGAGCGAATCGCCGAGATCGGCGACGACGGGATCGAGCTCCTCGGTGATCGCCTGGGCGAGCGCCGCGATGAGATCCCCCGGATCGAGGACCTTGCCGGCTTCGACCATGTCGCGCACCGGTTGGAGCGCGTTGAGCGCCTTGCGGGTCACCGAATAGACGCAGCCGCCATGCGCATAAATCCGGATCGATGCGAGCAGATCGGACGCCGCGAGCTCGTCCGAGGAAAGCCCGCGCAGGTTGATCACCGCGCCATCGCCGACCGCATCGCAGCGTGGGCGCGTCTCGGCTGCGGTCAGCGCTTCGATGACGTAGGGCGAAAGGCCCGCCTCGCCGCCAAGCCAGGCCTTGGCGCGCTCGTCATTGGTGGTGAGATGGATCCAGGTGAGGCCGGCGCGGCGGCCGAGCGCCTGTTTGAGCGGCGGCGATTCGACCTTCCCGTCCTGAACGACGTAGGCAAAGCCGCTCATGCCCCCATCTCCAGATAGAGCGACAGACCGGCTCGGGGGGCGGCAGGCGCCGCTTCGCAGGCAATGCGCGCCGCATCGGCGCGGGCGCGATCGAGAATGGCGTTGGGCACATCGCGACGATGATAGATGCGATCGGCCTGAGCAAGCGCGCGCGCCTGACGGAGCGTGAGGTCGTCGGGATCGCGCGAGGTGAGCACGAAACGAAGCAGCGCCGGCGCGGGTTCAGCCGCCGTCGTCAGCCACGCATCGACCGCGCCCTCTGCAGGGTCCGAAAGCGGATCGAGCGGCCCGGCAAATGCGGCGCCCAGGGCGCGGCGCCGCTCCGCCGAATCGGGCCAACGCTGGCGGAGCGCGGGTTTGGCAGCTTCCAGAGCGCGCGCCAGACCGCCAAGGCCCGCGGGAAGCAAGGGCTCGAGCCGCTGCCGCAGCGCTGCCGCCAGTCCGGCTGAAACACCACCGGTGCCGATCGCCACCAGCACCGGATCACGATCGACGATTGCCGGCAGCGTGAAATCACAAAGATCGGGCCGATCGACCGTGTTCACCAGCACGCCGCGCGCACGCAGCCGTGCGACGATCGGCTCGGGCGCATCGACCGCGACGATCGCCAGCGCCGCATCGGCGGTCTCGTCCATCAGCCGCGCGCCGGCGCGCTCGAGCAGACGGCGCTTGGCCTCGGCCGCCTCGCCCTCACCGATCAGGATGACCGGCCGCCCCGCCAGCTTCACGAAGATCGGCAGGGCGGCGAGGCTCATTTCAGCCAGTCCGGGACATGTTCCTCGGCCATGATCGCCTCGGCCGAGATGCGGCCGGCGACGATTTCGAACCGGTCGCCCGAGACGAGCACCTCGGGGACCAGCGGCCGGCTGTTGTAAGTGCTGGCCATCGTCGCGCCATAGGCGCCGGCACTGCGCAGGATCGCGAGATCGCCGGTTTTGACCACGTCGACCTCGCGGGCCTTGGCGAAGACGTCGCTGCTCTCGCAGACGGGGCCGGCGACATTGGCGACAAACTTTTCGCCGCTCGGGCGCACCGCCTCGAAATCATGATGCGCGTCGTACATCGCGACGCGCGCGAGATCGTTCATCGCTGCGTCGACAATAACCCAAGGATTGACCGCGCCCGGCTTCACCCACAGCACTTCGGTGAGCAGCACGCCGGCATTGGCCGAGATCACCCGGCCGGGCTCGAACATCAGCTCGACATCCCAGTCGCGCGTCACGCGCGCGACCATCGCGCCGAACTCGGCGGGCGACGGCGGGTTGTCGCTGTCGCGGTACCGCACGCCGAGCCCGCCGCCGAGATCGACATGGGTGATGCTGTGGCCGGCGGCGCGCAGATCGGCGACGAGCTTGCCGACGCGCTCGAAGGCGCGCTCGAGCGGCGCGAGGCTCTGCAGCTGGCTACCGATATGCACTGCAATGCCGCGCAGATTGAGCCCGGGCAGCGGCGCGAGACGATCGAAGATCGCGGGCGCCTCGTCGATCGGCAGGCCGAACTTGTTCTCGGCGCGCCCGGTCGAAATCTTCTCGTGGGTGCCGGCATCGACATCGGGATTGACGCGCAAGGTCGCGGGGGCACGCAGGCCGCGCGCCGCGGCGATCTCGGCGAGGACGACGCCTTCTTCCTCGAGCTCGAGGTTGAACTGGCCGATGCCCACCTCGAGCCCCTGTTCGAGCTCGGCGCGGGTCTTGCCGACACCCGAGAAGACGATGTCCTTCGCCGCCATGCCCGCCGCGAGCGCACGCGCAAGCTCGCCACCCGAGACGACATCGGCACCGAAGCCCTCATTGGCGAGCAGCCGAAGCACGGCGAGGTTGGGATTGGCTTTGACCGCGAAGGCCAGATGCTTGCGTTCGATCCCCGCCAGACCGTCGCGGAACACGCGGGCGTGGCGCTGAAAAGTCGCGGCGGAATAGACGTAGACAGGGGTGCCGACAGCTTCGGCGATCCGCGCGAGCGGGACGTTCTCGACGTGCAGCTCGCCGTCGATCAAATTGAAATGGTCCATTGTTGTCCGTCAGTTGGGAGGCGGCAGATCGAACTTGTCGCTGCGCCTTTTGTCGGTGCTTTCGATCAGGTCGTCGCTACGCGCGGGGCGGGTCTGCACCGGCGGTTTGAGCAGATCGTCGGGAGTCGGCGTCGCCGTGGCACCGAAGGGTGCCGGCGGCAGCGCCTGGCCCGTCGCGGGTTTAAGACCTTCGCGCGCGCCGCAGCCGGCAAGCGCCAAAAGTCCTCCCACCAGCAGCAGCCGCTTCATTGGCCTTCCTCCTCGCGCGCCTTGCGGGCCGCGGCGATCGCCGCACGCACCCGCACCGGAGCGGTACCACCGAAACTCGTACGGCTGTTGACCGACGCATCGACGCTGAGAACGCCATATACGCGATCGTCGATCCGCGCGTCGATTTCCTTAAGGGCATCGAGCGATAACTGATCGAGCCGGACGCCCTGCGCCTCAGCCGCCGCGACGGCCCGGCCGGTGATGTGATGCGCCTCGCGGAACGGCACCCCGGCCTCGCGGACCAGCCAGTCGGCGAGATCGGTCGCAGTGGCGAAACCGGTCTCGGCGAGCGCGCGCATGCGATCGGTGCGAAAGGTCGCGCTCTCGACCATCCCGGTCATCGCCGCGATGCAGAGCTCCAGCAGGTCATGCGCCTCGAATACCGGCGGCTTGTCGTCCTGCATGTCCTTCGAATAGGCGAGCGGCAGGCCCTTCATCGTGATCATCAGGCTGACCAATGCGCCAGTGATCCGCCCCGCGTGGCCACGGACAAGCTCGGCGGCGTCGGGATTGCGCTTCTGCGGCATGATCGAGCTGCCGGTCGACCATTGATCGGACAGCGAGACGAAGCCGAAGGGCTGGCTCGCCCAGATCACGAATTCCTCGGCGAGTCGGCTGAGGTGCAGGCTGCACTGCGCCGCCGCGGTGAGATATTCGATCGCGAAGTCGCGGTCGGAGACCGAATCGAGCGAGTTGCGCGTCGGTCCGTCGAAGCCGAGCGCCGCGGCGGTCGCCTCGCGGTCGAGCGGGAAGCCCGTCCCCGCGAGCGCAGCCGAGCCGAGCGGGCAGAGATTCATCCGCGCACGGGCGTCGGTCAGCCGCGCGCGGTCACGCGCGATCATCTCGAAATAGGCCATCAGATGATGGCCGAGCGTCACGGGCTGCGCGCTCTGGAGATGCGTGAAGCCGGGCATCACGCTCTCGGCATGTTCCTCGGCGCGCACGAGCAGCGCGTCCTGGAGCCCGGCGAGCGCGGCATCGGCCTGGTCGATCGCATCACGCACCCAGAGGCGGAAATCGGTCGCGACCTGGTCGTTGCGCGAGCGTGCGGTGTGGAGCCGGCCCGCCGAGGGCCCGATCCGGTCGGCCAGCCGCGCCTCGGCGAGCATGTGGATGTCCTCGAGCGCGAGATCGTCGGGAACACCCTCGGCCTCGAACTCGGCGGCGACCGCCTCGAGCCCCTCGGCGATACGCGCCGCGTCCTCTGCCGAGACGATGCCCTGCTTAGCCAGCATCGCGGCATGCGCCTTCGATCCGCGCAGATCCTGCCGCCACATCCGCTTGTCGAAGGGAATCGACGCGTTTATCTCACGCATGACGGCAGACGGGCCTTCGGCGAAGCGCCCGCCCCACATGGCATTGGAGCTATGCTTGCGCTCGACTATCGCGCTTCTCCTCGTCGCTGCAGGCCTGATCGGCGGCTGCGATAGGCAATCCGGACCGCAGCAGCAAGCCGAAGGCGCGAATGCCGCGGCCAACGCGACCGCACCTGCCGCGACGGCGGCGCTCGACAAGGTCGATCGCAGTCACAAGGGCGAGACCGCGCCGAGCTTTCCGTTCGTCGATGCCGACGGCAAACGCCGCACGATCGCCGATTTCCGCGGCAAGCCCGTGCTGCTCAATCTCTGGGCGACGTGGTGCGCGCCATGCGTCAAGGAGATGCCGACACTCGATGCGCTGGCGGCACGCGAAGGCGACAGGCTCATGGTGTTGCCGGTGAGCCAGGACGGCCTCGACCCGGCGAAGGTGGCGCCCTATTTCGCCAAAGCCAATTTCCACAAGCTTCAGCCCTTTATCGACGCCGAGATGGCGTTCAGCCTGCAGCTCGGGCTCAATCTGCCTGCGACGATCCTGTACGATTCGGCGGGACGCGAGGTCTGGCGCAAGCAAGGCGACACCGATTGGGCCGGCGAGGCCGCGGCGAAGCTGATCGCAGAGGCGCGCTGAGCGGCCGGTCAGGTAGCTGGATGCCCCGTGAGGATTCGAACCTCAATTGACGGAGTCAGAGTCCGTAGTCTTACCTTTAGACGACGGGGCAATAGCGCGCTCCCCTAAGTGGCGGAAATCAGCGGGTCAAGGGTCTTGGCACGGCGCCGTGCGACAAAATCAGTTCGCTTCGACAAAACCGGCGACCGGGGCCAGCGCCCCCGCCGTTCCCCGCGCCTTGCTCCCCCGATCCGCCTGCGCTAGCGTCGCTGCCAAGCACCGGACGGTCGCATGTGGCCGAGACGGAAGAGAAAATAAGCGAGTGAACCCGATGGGGGATGGCCCAGCCAGAATGCCCCGTGGCCGGAGCGCCGGTTCCGCCCGACCGATCGTCAGAACGCCGCCCGAGCGGCAAAGCCGCGCACGCTGGCCCGAATCGCGCCATTTCGCGGCACTCGACCTCGGCACCAACAATTGCCGGCTGCTGATCGCCCGGCCGCAGGGTGCGGGCTTCACCGTGATCGACGCCTTTTCGCGAATCGTGCGACTCGGCGAGGGACTGGCCACCACCGGCATGCTTTCCGACGCCGCGATCGAGCGGACGATCGCGGCGCTGCGGATCTGTGCGGACAAGCTCAAGCGCCGCAATGTAGCGCTGGCCCGGTCGGTGGCGACCGAGGCGTGCCGCCAGGCGTCGAACGGCGCCGACTTCATCGAACGGGTCTATCGCGAGACCGGGATCGCGCTCGACATCATCACGGCGGAGGAGGAGGCGCGGCTCGCGGTACTCGGCTGCCACGCGCTGCTCGAGCCGGGCGACGGGCCGGCGCTGGTCTTCGACATCGGCGGGGGGTCGACCGAGCTCGTACTGGTCGATTCGCGCGCCGAGGTGCCGCGGATCCTCGACTGGCACAGCGCGCCCTGGGGCGTCGTCTCGCTGACCGAGGCCGCGGGGCTGGCCGACGGCGCCGAGCGCGGCGCCGCCGTCTACGCCGACATGCGCGCACGCGTCGCCGAGAGCTTCGCCCCCTTCGTCGCGCGGCTGAGAACACCGAAAGGAACGCCGCGACTGCTCGGCACCTCGGGAACCGTGACCACGCTCGCGAGCGTTCATCTGGGGTTGCCCACCTATGATCGCTCGGTGGTCGACGGGCTGATCGTGCCTTCGGCGTCGATGCGCGAGGTCAGTCGGCGAATCGCGGGGATGAGCATGGCCGAGCGCTCGCAGGTCCCGTGCATCGGCGCGGAGCGCGCCGACCTCGTCGTGGCCGGGTGCGCGATCCTCGAGACGATTCTCGACCTGTGGCCCGCCGAGCGGCTCGGGATCGCCGATCGCGGCATCCGCGAGGGCATATTGCGGCGGCTGATGAATGGAGACCGGCTGTGAGTCGTGGCGGTGGGCGCGGCCATACGCGCGTGAAGACGGCGCGCAGCCGCTCGGCGCAATCGACGCGCTGGCTCGAGCGCCAGCTCAACGATCCCTATGTGAAGCGCGCCAAGGCCGAGGGCTATCGCAGCCGCGCGGCGTACAAGCTCACCGAGCTCGACGAGAAGTTCGGCTTCCTGAAGGGATCGAAACGCGTCGTCGATCTCGGCATCGCTCCGGGAGGCTGGACGCAGGTCGTGCGCAAACGGCTACCCAAGGCGGCGGTGGTCGGCATCGACCTGCTGCCAGTCGACCCGATCGATGGCGCGACGATCTTCCAGATGGATTTCATGGACGATGCCGCCCCCGATCGGCTGATCGAGGCACTGGGCGGCGCACCCGACCTGATCCTGTCCGACATGGCCGCCAACACCGTCGGCCATCCGCAGACCGACGCGCTACGCACCATGGGCCTGGTCGAGACCGCGCTCGATTTCGCGCTTCGCACGCTCGAGCCGGGCGGCGCCTTCGTCTCCAAGGTGTTCGCGGGCGGCGCCGATTCGACGCTTGTCGCCGAGATGAAGCGCAATTTCACTACGGTGAAGCACGCGAAGCCCCCCGCCAGCCGCAAGGGCTCGGTCGAATGGTTCGTGGTGGCGCAGGGCTTCAAGGGCCGGGCCGAAGACAAGCCCGAATAGAAAACGGCCCCGGATCGCTCCGGGGCCGCTTCGAATTCGCAGAAATCGAAGGCTCAGCCCTCGTAATCGCTGCCGAGATTCTGGTTGCGTGGCGGTGCGGCGGCAGTGAGGCGAAGCGCCTCGGCCGACTGCGCCAGCGAGCCGATCTCGTCGGGCGCTTCCTCGTCGTCGATCTGGACACGCTGCAGGCTCGACACCACCGATTCCTCGAGATGCACCGGGTGTACGGTCTCTTCGGCGATCTCGCGCAGCGCGACGACCGGGTTCTTGTCGCGATCGCGATCGAGCGTCAGCTCCGCGCCGCCCGAGATCTGCCGGGCACGCTGCGCTGCGAACAGCACCAGATCGAACCGGTTCGGGACCTTGTCGACGCAATCCTCGACTGTGACGCGCGCCATCTACGCTTCCTTGAAATGGGAATTCGGGAGAGGGGCGGCACTTAGGCACGAGACTGTGGATTGTCAAGAAAAACGCCCGTGTAGCGCTGGATCGGAAACCTGCGCGCGCGCTGCGGGTTCAATGGTTTCACCTGCGTCACAAGGATCGACACGGCCATGCGATCATCCGAGACCGCGCCACTTGTCGCCGGAGGCGGCGCGGCCCATGATTCGCGCATGGATCCATGGTCCAAGCCCTTCAAGGTCGACGGCAATCGGCTAACCATGCTTCCCACCGGCCCCGAGCGGATGGAAGCGCTGCTCGGATTGATCCATTCGGCGCAACGCACGCTTCGGGTACTCTACTACATCTATGTCGACGATGCCGCCGGCGCGGCGGTGCGCGGCGCGCTCATCGCGGCGGCGGAGCGCGGCGTGCAGGTCCATCTCATCGTCGACGGGCTCGGCAGCGAGCACGCTGCCGCGCGCCATTTCTTCGACCCGCTCCACGCCGCCGGCGTGGACGTCTGCCGTTTCGTGCCGCGCTGGGGCCGGCGCTATCTGCTGCGCAATCATCAGAAGCTCGCGCTCGCCGACGAGGAACGCGTGATCATCGGCGGGTTCAACATCGAGGACAGCTATTTCGGCACGCCCGAGCAGGATGCGTGGCGCGACCTCGGATTGCTCGTCGAAGGCCCCGCCGCGGCGCGGCTGGTCGGCTATTTCGACGCGCTATCGCGCTGGGCGAAGCAGCCGCGCGCGTCGATGCGCGCGCTCGCGCGGATGCTCGACTCATGGAGCGAGCCCGAAGGCAACGCGCGCTGGCTGCTCGGCGGTCCGATGCGCCGGCTCTCGCCTTGGGCGCGCGTGGTGAAGCGCGACATGCAGCGCGCGCGCGCGATCGATCTGGTGACTTCCTATTTCGCGCCGAGCCCGGCGATGCTGCGGCGGCTCGACAAGGCGGGGAAGCGCGGCCGGGTGCGGCTGGTGCTGCCGTCGAAGGTCGATCACACCGCGTCGCTCTGGGCGGCGCATTTCACGTATGCCGGCCTGCTGCGCAAGAAAGTGCGGATCTACGAGTACCGGCCGTCCAAACTGCACACCAAGCTCTTCGTGATCGACGATGTCGTCCATATCGGCTCGGCCAATTTCGACATCCGCAGCATGTTCCTCAATCTCGAGCTGATGCTCCGGATCGAGGACCGGGGCTTCGCCCGGCATGTCCGCCACTTCGTGGAGGGCGAGATCGCCGCGTCCGAACGGATCACGCCCGAGATCCACAAGGCGCGCACCGGCCCGTGGACGCGGGTCAAGCAATTCGCGGCATATTTCGTGATGGCGGTGCTCGACTATAACGTCACGCGCCGGCTCAATTTCGGCCCGCAGCCGCGGCGGCGCGGCTAGCCGCGGGCGATATCGAAGGCGCGCGCGAAGAGATCGGCGACATAGCGCGCCTCCGCCTCGACCTTGGCGGGGCTCGCCTCGTCCTTGCCCCAGACCACCCGATGGTGGAGCCCGCCAAGGCACAGGCTGGCGAGGGCCTGTGCCGCAGCGAGCGGATCGTCGCGGCGCATATGGCCCGCTGCCATCTCCGCCGTGAAGAAATCGGCGAGCATCTGCTGGGTCGGCTGCGGCGCGCGGCGATAGAAGATCTCGCCGACTTCGGGAAAACGCCCCGACTCGGACGCGACGAGACGGTGCAGCTTGATCCCCTCGGGCGAAGTGATCTTGGCGATGAAGCTGCGGCAAAAGGCGAAGAGCGTCGCGTGGAGGTCGTCGGACGGCTTGAGCAGATCGCTGAGCAGCTGGCGATAGGCGATCGTCGCATGGTCGAGAACCGCCGCGAACAGCTCCTCCTTGGACGGGAAATAGTTCCACAAGGTCCCCTTCGAGCCGCCGAGCTCGGCCGAGATCGCCGACATCGAGGTCGCCGAATAGCCGCTCTCGAGAAACGAACGCTGGGCGATCTCGAGGATCGCCAGCCGCCGCTCCTCCTTGCGCGCCTCGCGCTTGCCGGGCGTCTTTTCCGTTAGGGCTTCCATAACCGTACTATAGGGTACGATTTTCTATTGACAAGATGCGGAGCCGCCGCCATTTGCGCAGCCGTACCCTCCAGTACGGTATATAAATCATGGCTTCTCCCGCTTTCCGGTCGCTGCTCGTCGCGACGATCGCCATTCCCGCTTTTCTCTCCGCCTGCGCACCGGTGCCACAGCTCGGTGCGCGTCCCGAAGTCCGCGCCGGCGCCAGCTATGCGGCCGACCAGACGTTCGCCCCGGCCGCCGTCGCCTCGACCTGGCCCGCCAGCACCTGGTGGGCCGATTACGGCGACACCCAGCTGACCGGGTTGATCGAGGAGGGCCTCAAAGATGCGCCCGATCTCGCCGCCGCCGCGGCGCGGTTGCGTTCGGCCCAGGCCTATGCCCAGCAGGCCGGCGCTGCCCGCCTTCCCTCGCTCGGGCTCGAAGCGAGCGCGACCGAGGCCAAGCAGAGCTACAATAACGGCATCCCGGCCGCCTTCGTGCCGCAGGGCTGGAACGACAGCGGCCGCATCGCCGCGAGCCTGAGCTTCGACCTCGATTTGTGGGGCAAGAACCGCGCCGCGCTCGCCGCCGCGACCTCGCAGGCCGAGGCCGCGCGGATCGAGCTCGAGCAATCGCGCCTCGTGCTCTCGACCAACATCGCCAGCGCCTATGCCGATCTCGCGCGGCTCGCCGCCGAGCGCCGCGTGCAGGAGAATGCGCTGGCGATCCGTACCCAGACGCAGAAGCTCGTTTCCGACCGCGTCGCCGCCGGGCTCGATACCCGCGCCGAGCTCAAGCAAGCCGATTCGGCGGTCCCCGCCGCGCGCGCGACACTCGCCGCAACCGACGAAACGATCGGGCTGACGCGCAACCGCATCGCCGCGTTGCTCGGCAAGGGGCCCGATCGCGGGCTGTCGATCGCGCTGCCCGCCGCGCCCGCCGAAGCGCGCTCGCTTCCAGCCGGCGTCACCACCGACCTGATCGGCCGCCGCCCCGACATCGCCGCCGCGCGCGCCCGGGTCGAGGCCGCCGCCAGCCGGATCAAGGTGGCGCGCGCCGACTTCTATCCTTCGGTCAACCTCAGCGCGCTGGTCGGCCTCCAGTCGCTCGGCTTGTCGAACCTGTTCGACAATGGCTCGACCTTCGGACAGGCCGGCCCGGCGATCAGCCTGCCGATCTTCCGCGGCGGCCAGTTGGCGGGCCAGTATAAGGGCGCGCGCGCCGGCTATGACGAGGCGGTCGCCACCTATGACGGCACCGTCGCCACTGCCTTCCGCGAAGTGGCAGACGCCGTGACCAGCCAGCGCGCGCTTGGCACCCGGCTCTCGGAAAGCCGGCAGGCGCTGGCTGATTCGGAGGCCGCCTATGGGATCGCCAGGCAACGCTATGAAGGCGGCCTGTCGACCTTTCTCGATGTTCTGACCGCCGAGGAGAGGGTGCTGCAGAATCGCCAGATCGTCGTCGACCTCGAGGCGCGGGCTTTCACGCTCGACGTCCAGCTGGTCCGCGCGCTCGGCGGAGGCTTTTCCAACCCACAGGCGGCCGCGGCCGCACGCAAGGACCCGACCCATGGCTGATGCCGATCCCGCAGGCCTTCACGAGTTCCGCGCCGAGGAAGCGCAGAAGAAACCCAATACGCTGCGCAAGAAGCTGCTCGGCGGCATCGCCGGCGCAGTGCTGCTCGCCGGCGCCGGCTATGGCGGCTGGTACGCGCTGGTGGGCAGCCACCATATCGACACCGACAATGCCTATGTCGGCGCCGATACCGCGAGCGTGACGCCGATGATCGCCGCGCAGGTGCTGCGCGTCGCGGTTGCGGACACCCAGAGCGTGCGCAAGGGCGACGTCCTCATCCAGCTCGACGACAGCGACGCGCGCATCGCGCTCAGCCAGGCCGAGGCCGATCTCGCCAAGGCCCGCCGCCAATATGGCCAGACTTCGGCGACTAGTGCGGCGCTCGCCGCGCAGGTCGATGCCCGCAACGCGGATATCGCGCGTGCCCGTGCCCAACTCGTCTCCGCGCAGGCGGATTACGAGAAGGCACGCGTCGATCTCGCCCGACGCCAGCGCCTCGCCCCCAATGGCGCGGTGTCGGGCGAGGAACTCACCTCGGCAACCAACGGCTACGCCTCGGCCAAAGCTGCGCTCGAGCTGGCGCGCGCCGGCGTGGCGCAGGCGAGTTCGACCAAAGGTGCGGCGAGCGGCGAGCTCGCGGCCAACAACGCGCTGATCAGCGGCACCACCGCCGCCACGGCACCGGAGGTGCTCGCGGCGCAGGCGAAGGTGGCGCAAGCTCAGCTCGACCTCGAGCGCACCGTGATCCGCGCGCCGATCGACGGCGTGATCACCCGCCGCAACGTCCAGGTCGGCCAGCGCGTCGCTCCAGGCGCGGCGCTGATGCTGATCGTTCCGGTCGACCAGCTCTATGTCGATGCCAATTTCAAGGAAGGCCAGCTCACTCGCGTGAAGGTCGGCCAGCCGGTGACGCTTACTTCGGACCTCTATGGCAGCGGCGTGACCTATCACGGCAAGGTCGTCGGGCTTTCGGGCGGCACGGGCTCGTCGTTCGCCCTGATCCCCGCGCAGAATGCCACAGGCAACTGGATCAAGGTGGTCCAGCGCCTCCCCGTCCGCGTCGCGCTCGATCCGAAAGAATTGCAGGCGCATCCGCTGCGCGTCGGGCTTTCGATGGACGCCGAGATCGACGTCTCCGCCAACTAAGGACGGCCAATCATGAACGGCAAGGCGGAGGAAGCGGCGCCCCTGACGGGCTTCCGGCTGATCCTCGCGGGCGCGGTGCTCGCGCTCACCAACTTCATGGTGGTGCTCGACACCACCATCGCCAACGTCTCGGTGCCGCACATCGCCGGCAGCCTCGGCATTTCGGGGAGCCAAGGGACGTGGATAATCACGTCCTACGCCGTGGCGGAAGCCGTGTGCGTGCCCTTGACCGGCTGGCTCGCCGGGCGGTTCGGGACGGTCAAGACCTTCACCTTCGGGATGATCGGCTTCGGCCTCTTCTCGCTGCTGTGCGGCATGTCGACCTCGCTCGGCATGCTCGTCGCCTGCCGGATCGGGCAGGGACTGTGCGGCGGCCCGCTGATGCCGCTCAGCCAGACGCTGCTGATGCGCATCTTCAAGCCCGAGCAGCGCGCCCAGGCGATGGGCGTCTGGGCGATGACCACGGTCACCGCGCCGATCCTCGGCCCGATCCTTGGCGGCACGATTTCCGACTCGTGGTCGTGGCACTGGATCTTCTTCATCAACATCCCCGTCGCCGCGCTCTGCGCGTTCGGCGCGATGCGGCTGCTCGCCCCGGTGGAGACGAAGACCGAGAAGATGCGGATCGACGGCATCGGTCTCGCCTTGATGCTGCTGTGGATCGGCGCGCTGCAGATCATGCTCGATCTCGGCCGCGAGCATGACTGGTTCAACGATCCGACGATCATCGCGCTCGCCGTGATCGCCGCGATCGGGCTGGTGGTGTTCCTCGCCTGGGAGCTGACCGAGGACCAGCCGATCGTCGATCTGCGCGTGTTCCGCCATCGCGGCTTCACCGTGGCGGTGGCCTCGCTCTCCTTCGCCTTCGCGACCTTCTTCGCCTCGGCGGTGATCATCCCGCAATGGCTGCAGACGAGCATGGGCTACACCGCGACCTATGCCGGCTATGCCACCGCCTTCACCGGCGTGGCGGCGGTGATCATGTCGCCGATCGTCGCCAAGCTTTCGACCAAGGTCGATCCGCGCGCGTTGGTCTGCTTCGGCATCCTCTGGCTCGGCGCGACCTCGCTGCTCAGGGTCCATTGGAACAGCGGTGCCGATTTCTGGACTTTGGCGCTGCCGCAATTGCTTCAGGGTTTCGGCATGCCCTTCTTCTTCATCCCGCTGACCACGCTCGCGCTGGCCGCGGTGGAGCCGGAAGAGACCGCTTCAGCGGCAGGCGTGATGAGCTTCCTGCGCACCATGGCGGGCGCGATCGGCACTTCGATTTCAGCGACGATCTGGGACGATAGCAGCCGGGTGGCGCGCAGCGAGATCGTCTCGAGCATGAACACGCAAGCGACCAGCGACGCGCTCGCCGCGCAGGGCTTCTCGCTCGATCAGATCCGGATGGTGATCGTGCAGCTGGTCGACAAGGAAGCGATGGCCGTGGCGACTACGCACATCTTCCTGCTCTCGGCGGTGGTCTTCGCCTTCTCGGCGATGATCATCTGGCTGACCCCGCGGCCGACCCGGTCGATCGAGATGGGGGCGGCGCATTAGTTGCCGCTCCGTCATCCCGGCGAAAGCCGGGATCCAGAGTCAAACCGGACAGCATTCCTGGCTCTGGGTCCCGGCTTTCGCCGGGGTGACGAAAGGGCGACCGCTACAGACCGTTACAGGCAGCGCGGATCGCGCACCGGGGCCTCGCTGCCGCGAGTCAGCCAGCGGCCGTCGGGCGCCTGATATTTCTCGCCCGGCTCGGTGCGCAGGATCAGATTGCAGCCGGTGACGAACGCCATCTGCTGGACGGTCGAGCCCGCAGCGGCTTGCGCGGTGTACTGCTTCTTGCGCTGGATATTGATGTTGTTGACCAGCGCCTGGAGCGCGGGAGTCGCTGCGCCGACGATGCCGAGATAGCCGTCGGGCTGCTCGCCGACCTGCCCCGCGGCACGCGCCGCGGCATAGGCGGGATCGCGCTGGGCGAATGCCGGGGCGGCGATCAGAGCGGTTGCCGCGGCGGCGGCGAGAAAAGTCATGGAGCGCATCAGAATATTCCCGGATTTTCCTGGATCAGCGTCTTCGCCTTGTTGTCGAGACGATACACCACTTCCTGCGTGATCGATATGTTGAGGTTGATGACGATCGGCTTGTCGGGCGCGGACACGTTGACGCACCCGCCGGTCAGCATGACCGGCAGCGCCGCCCAAAGACCTGTTGTTCGATTCAACCGCATAGCGGCTCCTTTCATCGCTGCTTGTCGCTTTCCGAGGGCTGAACCGGTTTCGCGCCGTTCGCGCCGTCGGCCTGGTTCTGTTGTTCGAGCAGGGTCGGCAGATTGCGCTCGATCAGCCGGTTGGGATCGTACCAGGACTGGACCGAATCGAGCAGCTGCTTGAAGGGTGCGCTGACCCGCACGTTGAATATGAAGGGCAATTTCGCCAGCCGCCGCAGCAGGAAGTTGGACTTGGTCCCCTTGCCCTGACTCACCCCGGCGAAGCGGATCTCGGTGACCATGTCGCCCGCCAGCGGGCCGTTCATGTCGAGCGTCAGGCTGCGATAGTTCAGCGATTTGAGCGCCTGGAACGCCATATCGCCCCAAAAGCCGAGATCGCGCTGCGAGAGCTCGCCGACATAGGCGATCGACCCGCCGTTGCGCGCACGGAGCGCACCGCCCACGATGCGGCCACCCTGCGCATCGAAGATCATCGGCAGCGTGCCGTCGAATGTGCCGGTCGCGTCGAGATTCTCGAATTCCATTTCCTTGAGGAACAGCGCGGCATCTGCGCCGATCACCCGGAAAGTCATGCGCCGCTCGCGCTGCTCGCTGAAGTCGAGCAAGGTCGGCTCGAGCACCAGCTCGCCGCCGGCGAAGGGCCAGCGCCCGCCCTCGACCTGGACGCGCTGCGCGTCGAGCAGGCGGAAACGGATCCTGCCATCGCGCACCGGCACGCCCGGGTTGATCTCCGCGGCCATGGCGATCTGGCCGGGCGCAGTACGCATGCTGAGCAGGTCGTCGAAATGGAGCTCGGTTGCGAGCCCGCGCACCGGGCCGAACGCGGCGGCAAGGTCGATCGCGCGCGTGCCGAAGCGGCCACTGCTCTTTACGCCCTCGGGCGACCAGTCGATCCGGCCGCTGCCTTCGACCACGCCGCTGACATCGGCGACGACGCCGAAGGTGAGCGGGGTGAGATCGCTCGGCTGGAACCCGCCCTCGGCGAAGCGCAGCCCGGGCACCGTGATCGTCGCGGTGCCGCTTCCCGCCGCCAGATCGTGCACGATCTCGACACGTCCGACCTCCAGCGCGGATGCGCGCAGCCCTGCGGTGGCGGCGATCCGGTTGCCGGTCAGCTTCAATCGCGCGTCGTCGCTGGCGAGCGGGTGGAACCGCGCCGGAGTGGCCGCATCGGATAGCTGCAGCCTGCCTGCAAGCGCGAGTCCCGCGGCATCCGCGGTCCATGTCCCCCCCGCACCCGAAATCACCAGCGGCACCGCGCCGATCTGCCCGCCCAGCCCGGCGAAGTCGCCCGCGACGCCGTTGGCGAAGCGGCCGGACAGCGCCGCAATGTCGAGGCGGGTCGGGTTGTCCGCACCCAGCCGTATCGCAGCCGCGTCGATCGTGAATCGCTGCCGGCGGAGATCGACACGCGCGTCGCGGGCACGCAGCATCAACGGACCGGATCCCATATGGCCGGCGAGGTCGGGCTGTAAGAGGCGAATGCCGCCGGTCATTCCGCGCGGCGTCACGCCGACCATCGCCCCGTCGATCGGGCACGCGGAGAGCCGTCCCGGCGCCAGCACCGCACCGGCGATCGCGACCCGTTCGAAGCGGATCGTCGTGCAGCCCGGATTGACGCGGATCTGCCGCGTGTCCCAGTGAACTTCCAGCGGCAGCGACAGGCGCTCGATCCGCCCGTTGGCCAATGGGCCCGAAAGCGTGGCCGCGCCCCGCGCCTCGCCACTATCCGCGCCGAGGCTGAAGCGTATCCGCGAGAGCGAGAGCGCCGCACCGCCGGCGGCATAGGGCCGGACGAAGCCGATACCGCGGAGCTGGGCGACGCCTTGCGGCTGCGAGAGCCGGATCGTGGCCTCGGGCATTCCGTCGCCGCGCAGCGAGGCCACGCCGTCGATCGCCGGCAGCGCGGCATTCTCGCCCCGAACGCCGGCACCACGGTCGAAGGTCATCCGCGCACCGCTCGCGGCGACGACCGCAAGCCGCGAGAGTGTGTAGCGCAGGCCTTGAGGTCGGACAGCGGCAGAGATCTCCGCGGTAGCGTCGAAGGACTCGGCAGCCGCAGCGCCCGACCGGGCGAACCGCGCCATCAGCGGCGCGAGCGGCGTTCCTTTCGCCATATCCCCATAGCCGCCGAGTTGCCGGCGCAGTGGCGCCGGCAACGCCGTCCCTTGCGCGACGAGCGTCCCGCGATAGTCGAGGCGATCCGCCTGCTGGCCATAGCTGCCGGCAAGCTGCAGACCCGCGCCGCGGGCTTCGCGCGCCTCGAACCGGCCCGATCGCAGCGCCACTTCGCCTTTGGTGCCGGTGGCGGCGCCGGCGAAGGTCAGGCGCCCGCGCAAATCGGCGACGTGCCGGCCGCTGCTCTCGAGCAGTGGCACTGCCAGCGCGGCGCTCCCCGCCCAGCGATCGAGTGCGGGACCGAGCGTGGCGTTGAGGGCGAGCCGCGGCGCCGTCGCGCGCGTGTCGCCGCACTGGATCCGCGCGCCGGCCAGCGGGCCCGAAAGGCCGGGGCTCGCGCGGCGGATTCGCACCGCGAGCGTTCCGGACAATCCGGTTGCCGCGCATTCGCCCATGTCGAGCCGCGCCGCCGCGATCCGCGCGGTACCGGCGAAACCGTCGTCAAGCATCCCGCGTCCCGCCAGAGCGACGGTGATCTCGCCATGGCCGCTGTCGAGGCCAAGCTCGGCATCGGCGACATCGAGCGCGAGGTGCGGCAGCGCGAAGGGCTTGCCCGAGGGCGCTGGCATCAGCCGATCGATCGCACCCAGCGAGACCTGTCCGTTGACGAGCCGCGCGCGGATGCGGACGCGGCCGGCGCGGAGCGCGAGCACCTTGGCGCCCCAGGGCGAAAGCGTCGTGCCGAGCTCGATCCAGTCGGCAGTGAGATCAGGAGCACGCGGATCGCCGATCACCACGTTGGTGAGCCGCTGGCGCCATGGCGAAAGCTGCTCGATCTCGTAGCGCGCGGGCACGCCGCGGCGGCTCAGCTCCTGATCCACATATCCGCGCGCGATCGTCCGTCGCTGCAGCCAGGCGGCGATCAGCGCGACGAGCAGCAGCAGCGCCAGCGCGAACAGAAGACTGCCCCATGGCCGACGGCCGCGACGGCGTGGCGCTTCGGTGGCCGGTGGATCCGGCATATCGTCGAGGCTCGTCGTCACGCGGGCGCACTATGGCGAGCCGTGTTGCGTGTCTCAAACGCAAAAAGCCCGCGGGTTGCGGGCGTTGGGTTTTTTTGTGGTGTCGTGTGTGCGGGGAGCGGCGAGCGACCTCTGGTTGCGGGAGCAGGATTTGAACCTGCGACC